>Ga0185299_10000148_pt1 | contig 218953 bp, 163 predicted proteins | sample PaiPotPPA55metaG_FD_128002 | JGI IMG/M metagenome (GOLD analysis project Ga0185299, IMG submission 128002) | Iron sulfur acid spring bacterial and archeal communities from Banff, Canada, to study Microbial Dark Matter (Phase II) - Paint Pots PPA... ...
TGAGCAAAAAGAAGCCGTCGTAAACGTTGCGGGCTTCCATGTACGGCAGGAGCAGGTGGTACCAGCCGAAGGTATTATCGGTGTTGGCGTACTTGCGGGCATAGGGGAAGGACTGGAAGTTGTCGTGGTAGTTGTGCGAGGCGATGGCGATCTGGTGCAGGTTGTTCTGACAGCTCATGCGGTTGGCGGCCTCGCGCACTTTCTGGATGGCGGGCAGGAGCAGGCCAACCAGGATGGCAATGATGGCGATCACCACCAGTAGTTCGATGAGTGTGAAAGCCTGCGACAAACGGCGCACGGCATTCCTGATGAGAGTGGTTCTTGGCATAAGTCTAGCCCCCAAAAAGCGATGAGTAAATGGGCTTAAAGACATCCAATCGAGGATACTAGCAGCCCGCGTATGAGCGGACGATGAGAATGATCTTAAAGTCGCGGATCGTACACACGGTTAGGCGCACTCTTGTAGTCACGTACGGTCTCCTCTCAATCTCAGATTTGTTGCTGAAGGTCGCCCATCAGCCTGGTCTAGCGGAAGCCTCGTAAGCGGCCGCGCTTCTGCGCCGTTGCCGTATTCAGCCTCCTACAAGGAGAGATGCGAAACGGGGGGATATGCGGCGCGCCGCCGTCGAAGTTTCCAGATCATCCCGGTTTCTCGTGGTGAGCAGGCTCGAGTAACAATAAGGTTACGGTCTCGCTCGAGGAGAGTCAGGTGATCGGTGTCCAGGAGGATCCTGGCCAGGCTGCGGGTCAAGACCAGTAGGTTCACGTGGGAAATGGGGCCGCAGCGACGTGTGCTGCCAGAACGAAATCACTTCATCACTGCGACCCCGAGTTTGGCGCTGGGGCATCCGGGGAGGTTCCCGCGGAACAGCCCATCGGCAAGAGCTATTCGTGATGACCCACTTCAAAGGTCCAGACCTCCAGCGAATTGGTATTGTCGTTCACGGCCGCGAAACGGAGTTCATCGCCGAAGGTGGCGGCGGCAATCCCGAAGGCGCCGCCCTGATTGGGATCGATGGAGAACTGACTCACAAACTTACCGTTGCGCGTGAACTCAACCAGCTCGCTCGGCTGCTTCGGATCGCCATTGACCGCATCGCCGTTGGAGGCAATCAGGTCGCCGTTTGGCGCCAGGATCAAGCCAAGCGGGCCGCGCAAGTGGGCGTCGTCTTTGAAAACGACCTTGCCGGTGCCCGTGTCGCTCTGCCTGTGCCGAGCATCCGAAATGGCGAATATCTCGTTGTCCTTCGTGGACGCGACAAACAACGTGTCCGTCTTCGCGTCGAAGGCCAGGCCGGTCGGCCCGACGACAAGCGCCACCGGATCGGTGCCGGTGGCGTAGCCGGAGGCGATCCGCGTCTCGCTCTCGACGATGGGCTTGCCGCCCTCCGGGATGCTCAAATCAATGCGCGTCACCGTGCCGCTCCTTACGTTGGAAACGAAGACCTGGGCCGTGTTGCCGCGATCGTTGATCGTCAGGTCCCAGGGGCTGTCGAGCAAGGCGCTGTCCGTCAGCGTTTCGACAACGTTGCCGCTGGAGTCCAAAATCGTCAGTGAGCCCTGGCCCAGCGTGGCGGGCGTGCCGTCGGTGGTCGGCACACTGCCGACGATCACAAAGCCTTCCTTCAAGACTCCCAGGGCCGTCGTCAAGCCGAGGCCGGCTTGTCCCTGGAAAAAGACGGAATGCTCGCCGGTCGGAGCGATCCGGACGATCGTGGTGCCGGTCCCCTGAAGACCGCCGTTGCTGACGCTGTTGTTGAAGTTGGAGACGAGGACATCCCCTGCGTGAAGCGCGCCGCCGCCTTCAAAGCCCGTCGGCACGAAGGCGACGCCGTAGGGGTTGGTATCGCCGTTGGGCGGCACCGTCGAGAAGGTCTGCTTGGCGGCGGCGGGCAGGTTCGGCAGGAGAGGCTCGTGTCGCCTGACGGACGAAATGGCTTGCAGCGACCCGAGCAGACCGTCCGTGGCGCCGAAGATGGTTGCCGGGGCGTCCGTGAGGCCGGCGGTGAAGAACAGCGTGTTGGTGCTGCCGGCTGCGCCGCCGTTGCCGAAGCGGATGGCCCAGAGGTTTTCGATGGTGATCGGCTTCTCCGAGGCGTCGGTAAGCGTGCCTTCGAAGTTGGCATTGCCGTGGGACGGGTCGGACAGGTTGAAAGCGTTGATGTGTCCATCGCCGAAGTTGCCGACGAGCAGATCGCCGCCCAGGTCGCCGAAGCCCTGCGGGGCCATGGCCAGCCCCCACGGAGAGTTCAAATGGCCGCCGCCTTTGATGGTCGTCTCCAGCACGCCGTCGCGGCTGAACTCGGCGACGAAGCCGCCGGTCCCGGTATCGGCACCGGTCGCCGGAGCGAATTGGGCGTAGGTGACGAAGATGTGGCCGTTAAGGTCCTGGACGTTGAAGGGGCGGAAGTCGGACGGGATGGCCGGGTCCTGGAAGCTGCCCTTGTCAACCTGTGTGAAGCTGCCGTTGAAGACATCGACGGTGCCCTTGCCCCAGTCGGCCGCGTAGAGCAGCGAGTTGCCGGCGCTGGCGCTGGTATCAATCGCCAGGCCGGTGAAGATCGCGTTGGGGTCGTCGACCGGGGCGATAACGGCGTTGGTCCCGGTCCCGTTCCAGCCGGAAATCGTGCCGTCGAGTGTGTCGAACAGGAAGATGCTGCGGGCGGTGACGGGGCCTTTCTTCCCGATCGCCGTGACCTCGAAGTCGTTGGCGTTGCTGTCGGTGTTGAAGACGGTGCCGGTGGGCGTGGCGTGCGTGAACGGGCTGCCCGGAGCGCTGGGGATGGCGACGACGAGACCCGCCTTGACCCCCTGCCCGTTGTAAAGCGTCGAGAAACCGGTCTGGTTGTCCGACACCCAGAACGGGCTGCCGCCGCTGGCGGTCAAACCCCAGGGGTTGATGAGCTGCGGGTCCGTAAACGCCGCCAGGCCGGGGATATCGGACACCAGGTTGGTTTGCAGAAAGTCCGCCGACAGCAGCCGTCGGTCTTCTAACTGTTCCACCGCCAAACGGCAGGTACGCGGCCTCGGCGGCGTGGATTTTGCTTGAAAGGCTCTGCGTAGATTCTGGAACCAGCGACGCATGGTACACCTCCCGTGAGAGAAAAGCGTGGTGATAGTCCTCCCAGAAGGCAACGGATTTGGCAAGGAAAAGCGGGCGCGGATTCATGTATTCCGTTCGGGATGGATCAATCGCGATGGCGCCGGCAAGTATAAGATAGGAGTGCCATGTCCGGATTGGGAAGCAAAGCCATGGCGGCGAACCCATTGAACAAAGTTGTCCGGTACGGAAGGAGCTTGAAATCTATGTTCCTGGCTAAACTGAGGCTTGTCGCAGTCGGGTTGCTGCTTGCCGGTGTCGTCTGGGCCGGCGTTGCGATCTACCCCCGTGTTCTGCGGGCCGAGCCGAACGGTTTGAAGGAAGCCGACAAGGCTATACCCGATGAAGTTGCGAAAGATAAGCCGGACACCCAAGGAGTAGACCAAGCCAAACAAGGAAAACTTTCGGAGCGCGCCGCCGAGGACTCAAAGCTGCGCACACTTTTCAAGGAACGGTTGGCTGCCGTAAAAGGAATCGAAGCGGAGACAGAGAAGCTGTTCCAAGCTGGGAGAGCCACGCCCGAAGAACTGTTTCGGGCGAGGCAAGCGGTGCTCAGGGCCGAACTTGACCTGAGCGAATCGGATAAAGAACGAATCGCCCTGCACGCAAAAATCGTAGGGTTCGCGAAGCAACTTGAAGACCAAATGAATCGGCGTTTTCAAGCCGGACACGCCTTGGGGTCCGATCTGTTGCGAGCCAAAGTGAGCCGCTTGGAGGCTGAAATCGACTTGGAGCGAGCAAAGGAGGGAGCAGGCACGAGACATAAGTAATCTCTCGTGCACACGGTATCGTCCAGCCGGAAAGCCTCATCTCTTTTTTGTATCTCGGAAAACGGGCGGCTCGGCCAACGTGAAGAGAACTACCTCCTCGCCGGTCACCGTGCTGATGTCGTGGTGCAGGCTGATCACGTTGATGCCGGTGATTTTCTCCACCATGGTTTCCATGACGGAGCGCGACGTTTCGAGTAAATGGGTTCGAACTTGTTTGAGCAAGTTTCTGCCTTTATCGGCCGGCAGCGATTTGGCCAGTTGCTGTTCGGCCGCCGTCAGTACGCCCTGCAGGCGGACCAGGAGCAGATTATTGATCAGGTGAGCGTGAATCTCCTTTGGCCCCCGGCCCATGTAGTCCTGTTCAAAATGACTCATCCCCTCGCAGACGGCGGCTTCGATTTCTCCTTGTGATTTCATGACGACTCCCACCTTGAGGACGAAGTTCAGTCGTCAGCCGATTATTCGCGGTTCAAGCTGCTACGCATCATACCATGCGTCCACAAGCGATGCGACTTGAGCGATGATCTGCAACAAACACGTATGCCGATCCGGAATGAGGACCCGCCGGACGCGCTTGCTTTGCGCGTTTTTAGGCCATAGAATTTGCGTTAGGGTTGAGTGAAGTGCCAAAAATCGAAGAAGCGTTCTCGAAGTCGTCGGAAGACTAGATAAAGGGCAACCCAGTTGTGCTGGGGGGCTCGTTAAAGAGTAAGCCGACGTGGTCGAATGCCTTGCGGTATTCGGCCACGTCGATTTTTTTTTGCTAACGAAGATTGGCGACGATGTCGCCTTGGAGTTTCTCGATGATCGTGGTTCAGCCAGGCGACCGTGTGCGCGTGCATTATGTGATCCGCTTCGAGGATGGCACGGTGCGGTCATCGCGCCAGGGCGCGCCGCTCGAACTCATCGCCGGCACCGAGCACCGCCGCTTGCCCGGATTGGGGTCGAGCCTCGTAGGCCTGGCAGAAGGAGCATTGACGAGACTGCGCGTGCCTGCCGAACAAGCCTATGGTTTGCGCGACGCCACGCGTGTCCGCCAGGTGGATCGCCGTTGCTTCAAGCCTTTCCAAACGCTGACGATCGGCAAATGGGTCCGTCCGGCGGAAGGCGGCAGCCCTGTGCGTATCCTCGCCGTCCAGGGCATGGCCGTCATGGTCGATAGCAATCACCGCTGGGCCGGTCAAACGCTGGATATGGAAGTGGAACTGGTCGCCATTACCCCGGACACAGCGATGGAGCCGCTGCACGCCGAGGATAGCAAGGCAAGCGAACGAACTTCACAATCTGTGACTGCCCTGGCCGATGCCGCAGCCGTTTCCGGTGAATTCGGGGTGTCGGCGGACTCAAGGCGCGCGGTCGCCTTTGATGTCGATGCCGCCAGCCTGGCGAGCCTGCAACAGGCTTTGCCGGGATGGCAAGTGCATGCGGTCAGGGGAAGCACTATAGCCGCGCTTGACCGCGATTGGCACCCGGCACAGGCGGGCCTTTTGATCGTGGAGATCCATCAGGAGGCAGGCGCGGCCCTGGCGCTTTGCCGCGGCCTGCGCAGCCAGGTCGGACGGGCCACAATACCGTTGCTGGCTCTCGTGCCCGCCGGCCAGCCGGACCTGGTAAGAGCCGCGCTGGCAGCAGGCGCCACCAGCTGCCTGGTATTGCCCATCCACGCCAAGGAAGTCGTACAGATGCTGGGGCGCGCCATGAGAGGTCGGCAACCCGAGCATCACACGCTACACCTCGACCACGCCCAGCAGAAGGATGAATGGCGCGATGACGGCGGCCAGGGCTAGCAACGCCGGCCTGAAGATTCGTTCCACCCTTGCCTTTGAGAAGTAAAATGTCTGCCGCCGCAGCTCTTATCGCGGGAATGGACATGCTGCCCCTTCCCGGTTTCCGAGAGCCGGTCAGCGCGCTCACGCACCTGCTGGGCGCCGGCGGCTTCGCGGTGTTTGGCTTCTTGCTCATCCAACGGGGTCGCGGATCGCCCGCGCGTGTTGCCTACCTGGGGATTTACGTGGGCGCCGGCGTCTTCCTGCTCTCGATGAGCGGCGTGTACCACATGCTGGAGTTTGGCGGCCGGGCCCGCGCGGTCCTGGAGCGCCTGGACCACGGGGCGATCTTTGTGCTCATTGCCGGCACGTTCACGCCCGCCCACGGGCTGCTGTTCCGAGGAGCTGGACGCTGGGGCATGCTCCTGCTCATCTGGGGAGCCGCTGCCGCGGGCATCACGCTCAAAATGGTGTTCTTTACCAGCGTGTCTGAATGGCTGGGGCTGGTGTTCTACCTGGCGATGGGCTGGCTCGGCGCGCTTTCGGCCGTGGCGCTCTGGCGCTCTTACGGCGCGGCGCTTGTCAGGCCGCTGCTGTGGGGCGGAGTCGCGTACACGGCCGGGGCGTTGCTGGATTTCCTGGGCTGGCCGGTGCTATGGCCCGGCGTGTTCGGTACGCACGAAGCATTTCACGTCGCTGTACTGCTGGGAGCTGCGCTGCACTGGACTTTTATCTGGCAGTTCGCCTCCGGCGTGGCGCCGCTGCCAAGACTGCATTGCGCGCAATCGTCTGAAGAGGCGCGCCTGGTACCAGGTTTTTACTGTCGGCGCGATTGAGTCACTTGTTTTCTTCTCTGGCTCAGGTACAATGATCACGTTAGAGATTTAGGGAACCTAAAAAAGCATTGATGACAGCGGCAGTCGCAAGCGTCGGACGACTAGATAAAGAGCAACCCCGGTCCTAGGCCGGGAAGGCTCGTTAACGAGTAAGCCGGCGTGGTTGAACACCAAAGGTGTTCGGCCATGCCGGCTTCTTTGTTGCAGGAGCCAAACCACGACATCAGCGGGACACACGCCAATGGATGAAACGAATCCCGTCATGCGGCAGCAGATTGCCCAGGCGGTAATCGACTTCGAGGTTCAGCGCACCGGTCACACGCCCCAGTCGGTGAATGTGATCCTAAATCAGGACACGCTGGTGGTCACCCTGCACGGGGCCCTGTCACCGGCGGAGAAGGCTGTGGCCAGGAGCCCGGCTGCCGCCGCTCAGATGCAGGAGTTTCACCGGCAACTTTTTGTGAATTCGTCCGACGTGCTGCGCGAAGAGATCAAGCGCATCACCGGCGTTCCAGTGCGTGAAGCGCGGCTGGAAGTCGAGACCATGACCGGGGCAATCATGGAAAGGTTTGCGACCGGAACCGTCGTGCAGGTGTTCTTGCTCGCCCGCAGCATACCGCCCGCCGTGTGGAGCGGCAGTGTACCAGGCAATCCGTCCTGAGAAAATGGAGGTTCTACCATGTTGGTGTTGGCCAGGAAAAACCAGGAAGCAGTTGTGATCGGTGGTTCGGCCGGCTTTGAGCGCTTGCTCAAAGTCATCGTGCTGGAGATTGAACGCGGCTGTGTTAAACTGGGCTTCGAAGCCGATGCGCAAGTTCCGGTGCACCGCCTGGAGGTGTGGGAACGGATTCACGCCAAGCGCGCGATAAGGGGCTCTGCTACCGGCCGCGGGCCTCCGGCGTCATGATACCGCTATCCGGCCAGGCCTGAATTGTTCAATTACTCGTACCTTACCTTATAGAAGGGGCCCATGACCACTTCAGCACAAAACGCCAAATTCCGAAGGCAAATGGCCAAACTGGAGGCCAGCCGGCGGACTCCGGACAAAGTCAAAATGCCGCCCCACGAGAGGATTCGCATCAAGCGCCGGTGCAGGCTTTGCGGCCGGGCACGGGCGGTGTACCGCAAGTTCGGCATCTGCCGGATTTGCTTCCGCAACATGGCCAGCAACGGTTTGATTCCCGGTGTTCAAAAGGCGAGTTGGTAAGGTGAACCCATGAGCACAAACGAACAGTTATCCGCGGCGCATACGCCAGACCAGGTGGTTCAATCGGTCAACGATCAGGGCCCAAGGCCGGACCTGGCTCGACCGCCGCTGCCGGCGCGGCAGAGCACGCCCAGGAATGACATGCTCATCGCCAGTTTGCAGAGAGCCATGCAAGAACTGGTCAAGGCGCAGGACCATCTCAATGCGGCGAGCGATCAAGGCAACGAGGCGATTTCCAAGCACATTTCCGGAATCATTCAAAGCGTAAGAGGCCTGCAACGGGACGTATCGAACGTTATTCACGGCGTTAGCTGTGGCAAATAATCCACGAATTGTCGAATTCTTTCACCCTGATTCGTGAAGGACCGGATGCCCGAGCCGGCGCCGGGGTGGTCCCTGCTCCGCTGTGAGCTGTTTCCTCTGAACCAAAATGATGGAGGGCTGCGATGACAAGCGCCGAGCAAAACGAACAACAGCAAGGCATAAAAAAACACGCGCAAGAGACCCTGCGCGCCCTTATCGGCGAGCATGTCATGCACGCGCTCGGCGAACCGGGCAGCCTGTACAAGCTGCTCGTGCACCGCCTCTGGAAGGATCATTATCGCGTGAATGTTCTCGTCGGCGAAAACGCCGCGGCCGCCAGAATCGCCAACAGTTACTTCGTACTGGCGGACAGCGACGGCAACATCGTCAAGACCAACCCCAAGATCACCAGGCAATATTAGCCTGTTGAAAAGGTGACAGACAGAGGCTAACGAGGTGTGCATGATGGCATTGCCGTTTCGTAACGAGAGCAAGGTATTTGCCCTTGTGGTTCTCTCTCTGGCAATTTTCGCCGTAGGGCCCGTGAAGGCAGAGGACTGGCCATGCTGGCGCGGACCCCGCCTGGATGGCATCTCGCGGGAGACCGGCCTTCTGAAGCAGTGGCCGAAGGACGGCCCCAAGCAACTCTGGCAAGTCAAGCTATCCGGCGGCTTCTCCTCGGTCGTCGTGGCCGATGGCAAGCTCTTCACTCAGACCAAGGAAAAGAACCAAGAGCTGGTAGTGTGCCTGGAAGCGGCGACCGGGCAGGAGTGCTGGCGTTATCGCTATGATTGTGACTACACGGCGCACCCGACCTTTACCGGCGGCGGCATGCCAAGCTCGCGAACCGGGCCGCGGGCCACGCCCGTCGTTGACAGGGACCCTGGGCGCCACCGGCATGCTGCATTGCCTGGAGTCGAAGACGGGAAAGAAAGTTTGGCAGCAAGACCTTCTCAAAATTGCCGACCGTAGCTGTCCTTCGCATGGCTTTTGCGGTTCTCCTCTGGTAATGGGTGATCGCCTCTTTGTCGAAACCGGCGGAGCGAACGGGAAGTCAATCGCCGCCTTGAACAAGGATGATGGCAGCATTGTTTGGCAGGCCCTGGACGACCCCATCGGCCAGGCCACTCCGGTCTGGGTAGAGGCGGGAAGCTCTTCACAAATCATCTTCTTTACGGGCGCGGGGGCAATAGGTGTCGCGCCAGAGAACGGCAAGCTGCTTTGGCGTTACCCATGGAAGACACGGTTCGACCTTAATATTGCCACGCCCATCTACGCGGATGGCCGGGTGTTCATCTCTTCCAACTACGGCAGCGGCGCCGCGGTTTTCCGCCTCACGGATAAAAGCGCGCCCGAGACGATCTGGAAATCTCCGGCGATGCAAAACCACATTTCCACGTCCGTGCTCTACGAAGGCTACCTGTACGGGTTCAGCGATCAACGATTGCGCTGCGTGGACTTTCAGACGGGCGAGGTGAAGTGGGACAAAATCGGCCTGGGAAAGGGCACGCTCGTCATCGCCGACGGCCGCCTCATCGTCGTGGGCGACCACGGCCAGTTGGTGCTCGCCAGGGCTTCCCCCGGTGCCTACGCCGAGATTAGTCGGAGCCAGGTTTTCGATAAGGACACGTTGACCTGGACCGTGCCTGTCGTCTCCGGCGGCCGATTGTTCGTTCGTTCCCAAAACGCACTCTCGGCATTCGACCTGCGTGGGCAAGGAAAATGATCGGAGCCTGCCAAAATGACTTTGCCATTGCCAACTGAGTTTGCCACCGTTGGCAAACTCGGGTCCAGACACAGCTATCTACGGGTGTAAAGACTTGCGTGGTGCGGCTTTCCTCTTTTTCTCTCAACGGCGATCACCTCTCCACCTTGACAGTCCTCGTCCAGACCTGCCTTCTGTCGGCGCGGTCATCAATCCACACGGGATGGAAGTTGCCGGCTGCGTCTGCCGTGAGGCCAGCCGTATCGTCGCCAAGGTCGTCCGGGCGCGCCCGGCACGTCTTGTCGTTGGGCTGCACGCTGGGCAGCCACGACGCCCCGCCATCGAGGGACACCCGCAGGCGCACGTTATAACCCGAGCGACTGGCTCCCAGGCCCCGGCGGTCGTACCAGGAGACGGCCACGGCGCCCTCTTTGTTCACCGCGATGCTCGGCTTGAACGCCCCGTAGTCCTGCTCCCCAGCCGCGTCGGCGGGCTGCTCGCTCAGCACCACGGGGGCCGTCCACGTCCGGCCGCGATCCGCGGACGCCGATAACAGGATGCGGGCCACCGCTCCGCCATCTTCCCATACGTAGTAGAGCCGGTCCCGGTACGTCGTGGCCAGCGTGTCAGCCGCAAGCCGAGGGAAGAAGAGCCGGTTAATCGTGATGAGCCGGGGGTCGCTCCAAGCCGTGTTCACCCGACCGACCTCCTGGAAGGTCTGCCCGCCATCGCGGGAGAGGTGTACCTTGGTGACGGGTCGGCGGCAGCGACGCACTCCTGGTGGTGGATCGTTTCGTTCGCCTTGCTCACGTGAACCGGCTTGCTGACGACAAGTCGCGCCTTCGCGCTCGACACGGGCGCCGGGGTCAAGGGCGGGCCGCCGGAGCCCCACTCCCGGATGAGGAGAAATCCGCCAGCCCCAAGGGCCGCGATAAGGACAGCCGTGCACGAAAGCCATAGGGACGAACGCCAGGACATCAGCCTTACTGCCTTTCAACAATCGGCGGAATGACCTTCCATCACTTCTTCGCACGTCCGGCAACGATCTTGGCGGCTTATTCCGCTGCTGCCGTCGCCACGAGCCCCGCCGGTGAGAATCCCTCTTTATTCTCCAACGCCAGCACCCACGACCGGTCCGGCGCAACGTCGATCGCCCACTCGAAACCTGGGGGGCAACTTAAACGCCGTCCGCTTCCTCGTCACAGCGTCAACATTTTCTTCCAATTAGTCTGCGAGTATGGACCACGGCAAGCCGATAAATAGCTAAGTGGGACGCTTGAGAAGCGTACTACCTCCAGACCGGCAGCAGAAGGCTGCTGCCGGTCTTTTTCATTGCATGCCTTGAGCCACCCATCGGCAGGATAGCCGGTTCTCCTCCGCTGACGAATTACTCCTCTTTCCAGAAAACCGGCATAATGCCAGGCGCCTCTTGCTCCTCTGAAAATTACTGAGGAGAAGATATTTTCGTCGCATCCCAAGCAGCTGCACAGTATAGAATGAAATTTAACCAGCCCGGCAGCATGGGCATGGGACCAAAGGCACTGCGATGAGAACATTCCGACCAGGCGATTACGTGATTTATCGGAAGCGTAAACAGTCCCTTTGCCCGGGTCGCCGCGCCAAACACATCTACCCGGCGCCCCAGGGCGACTACTATTCCTACGACGTGGACAAGTTCTGGCGAATTATCGCTGTGGAAGCCGATCGCAAGATCGTCGCGTGTACGAGACGAGGTAAGCAGGTCACACTGGTTGCCGAAGATCCGGCACTCCGGCGACTGTCCTGGTGGGAACGCCTGTTGTATTGGCGGCGTCTTCCAGTAAACACCTCTCCTGGTCGAGCTATTGATTCGTGACTAATCGGACCAGGAACCAAACCAGAGCTGCCATCAAAGCAGCCCCAGGAATCGTCAGGATCCAGGCCCAGAGAACACGTCCGGCCACGCCCCAGCGCACGGCGCCGAATCTCTTCAAGGAGCCCACACCGATAATGGCGCCGGTAATAGTGTGCGTGGTGCTGATGGGGATGCCCTTGATGCTGGTCGTGGCTGCCAGGGTCAAGGCGGCCGCGGTTTCCGCGCAGAAGCCATCCACGGGACGGAGCTTGATGATGCGCTGTCCCATCGTCTTGACAATGCGCCAGCCGCCGAACATCGTGCCCATGGCCATGGCGAGATGACACGCCAGGACCACCTCGGTGGGGACCTTGGGAACGGGCGGCTTCTTGGCCTCGGGCTGTCCCGGTCCCGCCTGGGCCGCCTGCGCCGCCGTCACCGGGGCCGCCGGGCTCGGGTCTTCCGGAGGCCTGAGCAGTCCCGCCCCCAGCAGCAGCACGAAGATGATCCCCATGGTCTTCTGGGCGTCGTTGCCGCCATGACCCAGGCTGAAGAACGCCGCCGATACGAGCTGACCGCGCCGGAAGAACATGTCCACCCAGCGCGGCGTGGCATTGCGCAGCAGCCAGGTGACCAGCAAGGCCATCAGCGTCCCCAGAAGCCAGCCGATAACCGGGGCCAGGGCAATAAACATGATGATGTAACCCAGCCCGCCCGCGCGCAGAGCGTGCCAGTCGCCGCCGGTCGCGGCGAGCGCGGCGCCGACCATGCCGCCGATCAAGGCGTGCGACGAACTGGTCGGCAGCCCCCAGTACCAGGTCAACAGGTTCCACGAACAGGCGGCAACCAGGGTCGAGGCGATGAACGGCTGCACGATCGGCTGCACCACGGCCGGATCGACCACATCGGACTGGATCGTGGTGGCGACTTTCAATGGAAACACGAGAAACGCGACAAAGTTGAAGAACGCGGCCCAGATCACGGCCGCGCGTGGCGAGAGCACGCGCGTCGATACGACCGTGGCCACGGAGTTGGCGGCGTCGTGCAGGCCGTTGAGAAAATCAAAAGTAAGCGCCAGCAGGATGAGAAGCCAGACCGAAACGGGGATATGCAGCCAATCCACCTCGCCCAAGTTCCAGTTCTGGAGAAAATGCATGCTCAGGAACCCTTGATGACGATCTCGGAAATCACCATCGACACGTCCTTGCAGGCGTCGACGGTCTCTTCCAGCCAGCTATAGAGCTCGCGCAGCTTGATCAGCATGAGAACGTCCGGCGGGTCGGCGAACAGGGCGGCGTCGGCATCGCGGTAGATGGCGTCGGCCTCGTTTTCGAGCCGCGAAATCTCCTTGATGTGGTCCTGAATCGCCTTGGGATGTTTGAGCGTCCGGCAAGCACGCACCGCGTGCTCGACATGCAGGCAGCATTCCTGGATGATGCGCGCCAGCGCGACCGCCGGGGCCGGTGGTTTTTCAATACGAACCACTTCGAAACGGTGCGCCGTTTCTTCCATGTTGTCCATGATGTCATCGAGCTTGGTGGCCAGCGTATGGATGTCTTCGCGGTCGAACGGCGTGATGAAGCTGCGGTCGAGCGCCTTGATAATGCGGCCGATGACCTCGTCGCAAGCGTGTTCCTCCAGCCGCAGCTCATTGCCGCGGGCCGCAAGCCGGTCAAACGAAGACACCATGTCGAGGAACTTGCCTGAGGCCCGGCTAATGATGACGGCCGCTTCGTCAAACAGATCGAAAAACTTCTCTTCACGCGGCAGCAAACTGAAACGCATGAGCAGACCTCCTCTGCATGCCCACCCTTCAAATAACCATCGGTCAGACACGGCGCAAACCTCAACCCGTTTGCCGGGGTAAGGGGAAACTGTCGTGCCAGCGTCACCGAAGGATAATCTGTCTGCCGGCCGTCGATATGTCAAGGGTCGGCTCCCAGTAACGGCTGCCCTGTGGCGGCAAGGAGCAGGGCTTGAAGAACGTGGTCGGCATCGTTTGCCGGCAGGATTCCGCCGCACTACCGGCGATCTCCATTGATTCGCGCGTTCATCTGCGACACCTATCATCATCAACCACGTCCGCGCCGGGCAGGACGTTTTCACCCGGGAGATTCTGGCGGCAGGGTGCAAGCAAATCGAGGAGTGAAATTGGCTTACCCGCGAGAGCCCATAACCGTAAAACGAAAGCTAATCCAGCTGGGTGCATATTGCCACAATGGCAAGATTGTCGACCGTTGGGGAAAGGAGATATATTTCTATCAAGTGCCCGAGAACGGCGGACCCTGTCGCGTTGAGCCACTTGCGGCATCGACGAATTCCCACGAGCAAGACAACCGCTTGAAATCTCTTGAAAAGCGCTACCGGGTGATCAAGATGTACTTGCCTGATTTGCCATGTCGTCCTGCTGACGTTCCATGATCGTCGTACCTCTCTAGCACCGGCCTCGTTCGCGCAAGGCTCAGGTTCAAGTCAAGGCTCAAGGACACTTCACGAAAGATCATTGCATAGGACTGGCTTACGGATAAATAGAGCTCGGCCTTCTGCGACCTGTTTTATCCATTAATCAAGGCGTTGTTGGCAGTTCGGTAAACTGTCCCTTCGATCGCTCTTTCGATCGCTCTCCTCGGGTTCCTCGGCTTGAAGATGGCGTTGGTAAGGCAGCTCAGTCCATGGTCCGTGGCAGCGTGATCAAGACCTCCATGCCTGCGGTCATGTCTTGCGTGACCGCAATTTGGCCGCCGTGGGCCTCCACAATACGTTTGACAATGGACATGCCCAATCCCGTCCCATGCGTCTTGGTGGTGAAAAAAGCTTCAAAGATGTGTCGCGCTTCCTCGGGCGTCAGAGGCGGCCCGTTGTTGCGCACGGCAAAGCGCAGTGCTGGCCGACCTGCAAGATTAACTCGGGAGCAAGTGACATCGATGACCACCGGGTCGGAGCATGCCTGCAGGGCATTCTCCAGAATGTTGCGAAACACTTGACCGAGTCGCAAGCGATCGACATCGCAGAACAAGTCCACGCCCGCGGAGTTGACGGCGAGACGCGCGTCGCGTCCCTGACGGACCTGGCCTGTCGATTGCCAGGCTTCTTTAAGGATCGCACTGACATCATAGCGCTGCAGATGCAGTCGGATGGGAGCTGCGTACTCACGGACCTGGTCGAACAGCCGTATCAGCAAATCCTGGGAATCCTCAATGCGGGCGATCAAACGCAACGCCTCCGGCTGATTGTTTACCTCCCGGGCCAACATTTCCAGACAGGCCTGCCTGTTCTGCAAGGCGTTGCGACCCTCATGCGCCAGCCCGGTGGCGACCTGCCCAATCGCCGCCAGCCGGACAAGAAAGCGCCGTCAAGCCGGGAAAAAGGCCCGCGCTGACGCGCAAGCGTAAGCTGGCTGGCCAGAAAGCAGCGCTTACCCGGAAGCGCCGCGCAGCCGGCGCAAAGCTGCAGCAACGCGAAAGGCTCGCGCCGGATGATTCCTTGCAGCCGGTGGGTTATTTTTGCGGCTCATGGTGTCGGCCACGCGCCGGGCGTTGAGTAGCCCGCCGATCGCCATGACCACGGCCACCAGCACCAGACCGAGGGCAGGATTGACGGCCTCGCCGGCCAGCAAGAGAGCCACAATCTTCGGCGTGTCGTTCCGAGCCGAAATACTTATCCTCTGGACCGGTTTGTGCTTGCAAAGCGCCTTGACCCTCTGTAATTTTGCAAGGCAAGCATGAGCGCTTCGATTCTTGAAGCGGCATTTGCCTGGAACCTTACTCGCAGGGCCCACGGCGCAGCTTCGCATGAAATGGCCGAAACGCAAACTTCCGGTTCAAGTCGCCTGGGGAATGGTCTCCGCATTCCTGGCAAGCCTGTTCTTTGCGCCGTCTTCGGTTCATGCGGAATGCGGTGATTACGTCATGATTGGCGGCAAGTCCGTCCATGAAACGATGGCCTCGTCCCGAACCTCTGCGAGGGAGTCCGCTCACTCAACTCGTCTTCCCCAAGATAAGCACGCTCCGTGCTCCGGGCCAGGGTGTTCACGGCAGGCGCCTCCCTCTGTTCCGGCGACTCCCGCGCCAATTCGCACTGGCACGGAAGACTGGGGCTTTGCCGACCAGGGGCAAGCATTTCCAGATACGGAGTTGGGTTATCACGTCTACCAATTCACGGCGGCACATCCGGTCCATCGTGGCTCGTCAGTCTACCACCCGCCTCGGTAAGTCGCTCTCGCGAATTTCTTGGCAATCCACAGCAAGACCGCGCAAGCTCTGAGCGCGCTCCCGTGCGCCTTCCATTTGGGGGGAGGGACTCCAATCCTGTCGGGTTCTTCGGCAGGTTAGGATCCCCCGTACCGAGCGGGACGACGGCGCCTGCTTGGTCGAGCTAAATCATTATCATGCGAAGCCCCGCACTTGTTGCGGAAGTGAAGCCGTCTTCGGAAAGTGTGTCTTTGTTTAGTTTATTTCTGTTATTGGGAGTACATGATCATGCTGCATCGTCGCAAAGCTTTCACGTTGATTGAACTGTTGGTGGTCATCGCCATCATTGCCGTGCTGATCGGCCTGCTGCTCCCGGGGGTGCAGAAGGTGCGGGAGGCAGCCAATCGCATGTCGTGCCAGAACAACCTCAAGCAGATCGGCCTGGCCCTGCACAATTACCATGACAGTATGGGATCGCTGCCGCCCAGCCGGACTTATCCGAACGGCATTTCCATCCACAGTTTTCTGCTGCAATTCATCGAGCAGGACAACCTGTGCGCCAGCATGGGCATGATGATGCCTTATACCGATCCCATGAACGATATGGCGCGCACCACGCCCGTCAAGAGTTTCCTTTGTCCGTCGGACGTGACCATTTCTGTGCCATCCGACTGGGCCGCCACGAGCTACCGCTGCAACGAGGGGACCAGCATTGTCTACGGCTATGGCGATAGCGATGTCAACGGCGTCAACAAAACCATGCCGGCGCCAAACGGTCCCTTCTTCGCCAACAGCCACTACAAGTTCGCCGATATCGTGGACGGCCTCAGCAACACGGCGTTCTTCAGTGAGCACATCGTTGGCGACTTCAGCAACGGCATCGCCACGGAGCGCGCCGATACCTTCCAGCCGGGCACGCATCCGGCCAGCGCGGACCAGGCCATTCAGGATTGCGCCGCCATCGACATCACCAATCTTGCCTTTCAGGGCAATTCCAACGTCGGCGCGCCGTGGGTGCGGGGCTATCACTCCACCACCAGCTACTGCCACTCAGCTCCTCCCAACAGCCGCTCGTGCATGTTTCCCCCGCAACGCATCATGACGACCGCGAACAGCAACCACCCGGGCGGCATGAATGTGCTGCTCGGCGACGGCTCCGTGCGCTTCGTCTCCTACGGCATCGACCTGGCGACGTGGCGCGGCCTGGGCACGCGAAACGGCAATGAGCGCATAAGCGACTTCTAGGAAAGGAGTTGGCCATGATGCACCGAAGTTGGAACCATGTGGCAGCCATGATCCTCTGCGGCGTTGCAACCCTGGCCGCCGGTTGCGGCGGCAATCGCCCGCAGCAGGCAGACCGCGGCGTCGCGCGCGAGATTCTGCAGACGGCGCTTGAGTCCTGGAAAAAGGGTGAGACGCCCACCGCCCTGCAGGAGCGCGACCCCTCCATCACCGTGGCGGACCGCGAGTGGGCCAGGGGAACCAAGCTGCTGGACTTCCAGGTTGACGACAAGGATCAACTCTTTGGCGCGGACCTGCGCTGCACCGTTCGCCTTACGCTTGACAACGCGCGCGGCCAGCCGCGCAAGAAGAAAGCCACGTATAGTGTCGGCACTAACCAGACCTTTACCGTCGTTCGCGAAGATGACGATTAGAAGTCGATTCCCAGGCGGGGGCGGTCCGCTTGTCGAGAAGCCGCCTCTTCCCGCTGGATCGGTTTCCAAGGAGATTTTCACCATGTATGCAAGAATCCTGGTCGTCGGCGCCTGCGCGTTAGCGGGGACGAGCCCGCAGCTCTTTGCCGGCGACCCATCCCGGCCCAATCCGGTGCCCCTGACGCGGCCGGAAATAAAGCAATACCTGGAAAACGTAAAGCACCGCAAACCGCGCATTCCGCTCCCCGAGCTGACCGCTCAGGAAAAAGAGACACTGGGCGAGCGCGGCAACAATTATGAGGGCCGTCTGCGCTATCACTACCTGCCGCCAGGCGAAGCGCGGGCCGGCTTCGGTTCCGCCCGCGTGCCGGATCCAAAGATGTCGCTCGACTATGCCTTCAAGACCGAGCTGTTCTGGATCGTCTCGCGCACCAACAATTGTCAGTATTGCCTGGGCCATCAGGAGATCAAACTGGCCGTGGCCGGCTTGCCGGAGGAAGAGATTGCCGGACTGGACGGCGATTGGTCGGAGTTCACGCCGGCCCGGCGTGCCGCCTTCGCCTTTGCCCGAAAACTCACCTACGAGCCGCACCGGGTCGGCGATGAGGACATCGATCAGCTTCGCAAGCATTACCAGGATCTGCAGATCCTGGAAATGGTCCTTTCGATCGCCGGCAACAATGCGATCAACCGCTGGAAAGAAGGAGTCGGCGTGCCGCAATCGAGAGAACTCAGCAGCTTTACGCGCAGGGCCGACAAACCGGTGGACCCGAACCGGCACCTGCCGATCCAGAGCTTCCTTACCCCCACGCCCGAGCAATATCGCAACAAGATTAGCCAGGTGGCCCCGCTTCAGCGCAATGAGACAACCGGCAAGCTAAGCCGGCTCTGCGTCAGCATTCGTCCGCCGTTAGAGCCGCGCACCGACGTGGAGGCCGCGCTGGCGGCGTGCGGCAAGCGGACGCCCCGCCTGCCGCTTGTCGATGAGCCGACGGCGCGGCTTCTCCTGCCAACAGGCTGGTCGCCGGAACCACTGCCACAGTGGGTGTGTCTGCTGGCGAACTTTCCCAAAGACGGTAAGAGCCGGATCGCCGGACTGAGATCCGCGGAAGAGAACGGCGATCTGACACCGTTGCTGAAGGCGCAGGTGAGCTGGATCATCGCGCGCCAGGACCGCGCCTGGTACGCTCTGGGCAATGCCAGGCGGCTACTTCAGGAGCTGGGGCAGAGGGATGACCAGATCTATCAACTGGACGGCGACTGGTCCGGATTTAGTCCCGCCACGCGCGCCCTGTTCACCATAGCGCGTAACTTGGCCGTTTCGCCGGTCGTGCTCACCGACGATGACGTAGCCAAGGGTGTGAAGCTGGCGGGACCGCGCGACGTCGTGCAATTGATCAACTACACGACCAACCGCGCCTCCTTCGACCGCATCACAGAGGCGGCCGGGCTGCGGATGGAAAAGTAACTCTTGGAACCGCCTTCAGGCTTCTGGCTCAAACTATCCGAAGATCGGCGGAAGATTTCCAGGAATTGTTTCGAAGATGGCCAAGGCGGCCACTGCCCCCTGGGGATACGGGACAGCGCGTCCCGTTCGTCGAGGCGTACAGCCCCGTCATCGGAACCCGTGCGTTATCGCGACGGCAGCGTCATTCGTAAAAAAGATCTGAAGACTTCGCCGTTTCTACGTTCCCGCATTCTTGGAGGCGGAAGCGAGCCCCAATGGCAACTTTTGTCGATCCTCTAAAATCTTTGCTAGGCACCGGCCGGGTCACGTTAACCTCGCGCCCGGCGGCCTCTCCAAGCGAGCAAGCGGAAATCGACGCGATTCTGGTGGAGAGGCACGAAGCGTTCTCGCTGCAGGTGGCCGGTCCACCGCTCCACCTACATCTGGAGACCGCGCGGGCAGCGAGCGACGTCGTCTTGCAGGCATGCTGGTTCCTGGTAAGCGATATCGAGCCGCAAACCGAACTTGAACGTTGCCTGGTAATGCCGCGCCTTCCGCAGTCGCCGGAGCAGCATCTTTCCGCCGATCTACTGTTTCGCTTTCTGCCACAGATCCATCAAAGGGCCCGGGCCATCGATCGCAGCGACAAACTGGCAGCCCTCTTGGCGGATATCTTGCGGCGCTGGCCACTTTCGGGAGTACTTGCCGACATGGAAGAGCCGCCCCTTGGTGCAACGGATTTCGGACACGCAGGGTTGCAGCTCCTTTACGCGGAGCGCCTGGCGCAGCACGAACGGCCTGCATGGCTACCAAAGGGCGACGCCCTGGAGTATGTTGAATTGGTTTGGCAAGACTTGGGGAAACGTTTGGGAAACAGTGACCATGAGTGAGGGGACGGTTGCCAGGCTGCAGCAGGAAGTAATCCAACCCTTGAAGCGCCGGTTCGTCGGGCGCGATGAGGTGATCGACCTGATCGCCCTGGCCTTGGTAGCAGGGGAGCACCTGTTCCTGCTCGGCCCGCCGGGCACGGCGAAGTCGGCGCTCATTCGCGAGTTCGCCCAGAGCGTGCGCGGGCGCTATTTCGAGTACATGTTGACGCGTTTTTCGGAGCCTAACGAGATTTTCGGACCAATCGACGTGGCCCGCCTGCGCGAAGGGGCTGTTGTCACGGTCACGACCGGGATGCTCCCGGAAGCCGAATTTGTGTTCCTCGACGAACTTTTCAACGCCAACAGCGCGATCCTCAACAACCTGCTGACCGTACTCAATGAGCGCGTCTATCGGCGCGGCGCGGAAACCCACCGGTTGCCGCTCCTGTCGCTCTTCTCGGCATCCAATCACCTGCCCGAGGACGACGCCTTACGCGCCCTCTTCGACCGATTCTTGCTCCGCTGCCATGTGCAGAGCCTGAAGCGCGAGGAGGTGCCGGAGCTTCTGACAGCGGGCTGGGCGCTTGAGAAAACCGCGCTCGCTGAGTCCTCCGTTTCAGCCAAAGATCTGGCTGATCTCTCGGCACAGATCTACGAGTTCGATTTGTCCGGGGTCATGACGGCATACATGGAGTTGGTCTTCAAGATCCGCGACCTGGGCATTGCGCTTTCCGATCGCCGCGCCGTGAAGGCCATGAAACTCATGGCCGCCTCGGCGTTGTTGTGCGGACGAACCGAAGTCGCGTGTTCCGACCTTTGGGTAATGCGCTACGTGTGGGATCGCGAGGAACAAATAGAGCCTCTGGCCAGCCTGATTCACGGCGTCTTGAAACAGCAAGAAGAGACTGCGGATCGCCATTGCCTGGCGTCCGTCGCGGGCCGGCCCGACGGGGAAGAATTGGCGCGAAAATGTGAAGCCATCGAAAAAGAGGTCGGGGCAGGAAAACTGAAGCTAGGCCAGGTCGCGCGCGTGAAGGAGCAACTGGCGATGCTGGCCGACCAGGCCGCCTGGCTGGCCGATGCGGCGGCGCAGTCCCACCTGCTGGAGCGCGTCCGGAAATGCCTGGACCGGATTGGTTAAATAGCGCGCGAAATCATGAGACCTATGTTGTCAAGAATTGCCGACGCCTGTTGTGCCCGTGTACCGGAATCGGCGTTGCCGGTGCTTGCCGACATGCGCACGTCGCGCGGGATAAGAGTCGCCCGGAACGGGGAATGGGCTTTTGTTCGCTGGGAGCAAGGTGACGAGCGCGTCGTCGAACGACTCCTTGCGGTTAGCGCGGTGGAATTCTACGAGCAACGAAACGGAACGTGGCATCGAGCCGGCCGCAGTCTGCCGGCGTTCGATTTCCCGGCGAACCTGCACTATCGTCCGCTCCTTGAGGAGCTGACGCCGGCGCCCCTTGCCGCCGTGACTCCGCCGGCGCTGGCGAGTGCACCGGTTCCGATCGTGCTTGTTGCGGACGCGCGCACTCGTCCGACGACCACGATGGAGTGCGGGATAAGAGAGCTAGCACGCTGGGCTGATGGCATGCCGAGCAACTGTCTCGAACGGCTGCGCGCGGCTTACGCACGAGGACGGCTACTCGTGCGCGGGTCGCGCCTGCCGCTTCTGGAGCACAACATTCGCTACTGGGGTGAACGCGTGCTCGTTCCGCTTGGCTTTCGTCTTGAGCCTGCGGTCCCTGAGAGTTGCTGCTGCACGGCCCTGAACCTGGATCCCGACGACAGCGTCCTGTTCCGCAAAGAGAGTTGCGAGATTATCCCGGCGGAGGCGTTCAGCACATTGACCCGCGCAGGGATCCGACAATTGCAAAACCGCGGACTGATGAGGTAGGCCAGCTTCATCCGGACCGGGCAGGTTGAAATCCTGCCGCTACGCACCATGGACAATATTTTGCGATACCTCCGGCTCGACGAGCAGTACCGCCAGTATCTCGGTGGACTCCGGTGGGCGATGGCAGAGGACTTGCTGGAGTACGATGACGGCCGAACATTCGCCTTTACGGAGGAAATCGCCCTCTTCCTCGAGGGGTTTGGCTCCGCGCGGCAGCTGGTTCATTTCGGCTTCATCTTGCATCTACTGGAAATGCTGCGCGGCAGTCAGCGCCGAACTGTTCACGGGCACCGGCCTTTCGTGCATGACCAGCTCGAGCGTCTTCGCAGGGCCTTTGAAGTGACCGGCAAACCGCTTCGCAATGCAGGCGTTCTCTGCGGCTTGCTTTGCCGTAAGGTCCCGCGCCAACCCGACGCCATCGACCTGACCCAACTGCTTCTGCGCCTTCGAAATCAGGCCTGGCCGATCCGCCACTTGCTCGCCCACTACCACGATCAGCTTCCGTCCCCCGATTTCCCACCGCTCGGACCACGGAAGTTGGAGACCGACGTTTGCGAGGCCATCCAATCTCTCACTGATGAAGAATTGCACTCCTGGCTGCGTCACGGCCATGTGCCTCTGAGGGAAGTCGGCGAAGAAACCGCTCGTCAGCTCGCGTTGCCCGAGGCGCGAACACTTACGGAAATCATGGACCAGGTTCTCGAGCGCACGCGCCTGGCGGGCACACGTCCCTTCGTCGCGCAGATGCTCAGCGCCTTGACCCTCCCGCCGCGGCGGCTGGCGCGCGAGGAGATCCCCGTCGGCGGTTATGCGGACGTGACCACGCATGGGCAGGTTGAGCAAATCTTGCCCAGCCAGTTCGCCCTCGACGACCTGGAGTTCGTTCGCCGCTTCGCCGAGCGCGAGTTGCTCTACTTCCGCCGCGAGGAGCCGAATCAGCGGACCAGCCAAGAACTCGTGGTTGTCCTCGACCAGGGCGTCCGCACCTGGGGCGCGGCGCGCATGCTTTTGAGCGCGGCCGTGGCCGCACTTGCCAGGCAGGCCGAGCGGCGTCGTATGCCGTTTCTTTTGACTGCCACCAGCGCCCAGGGAAAATGGCTGGATCCGGTCGAATCCGGCACGGAAGCGCTGGGCGCGCTGCTGGAGGCGAGCGATTTGACCGCGCACCCCGGTCTGGCCCTGGAGTGGGTTCTCGAACAGCCCTGCACGGGGGCGCGAGACGTTGTTTTGCTGACCCACCCGCGCAGCATGAAGGAGGAGGACCTGCGTGCGGCCATGCTGCGCTTGCCGCCGGAAGCGCGCCTGTTCACGCTGAGCGTTGATGGCCACGGGGCGGCAGCACTCGATCAGATCAAACATGGCGCAGCATGCGAGATTCGCCGTTTTCAGGTGGACCTCAACCCGCCCAGCAGTGGCCCGCAACCGTCGCCGGCAAAGCCTCGCGACCCCCACAAGCCCTGGTCCGGTGACATCGAGCCGATTCCTTTTCCGTTTCGTTTTGGCCCTTCCGCCCGGATTCCGCCTCACCTCTTTCAGTTTGACTTCGCGGGAGATTGGCTCCTGGCCGGCAGCGGCGGTATGCTCTACGCCTGGAAGACCGACGGCAGCGACATGGAGGTCTTACCCCGCGGCATGTTCGGCTCGGACTTGCTCAAGAACCCGCAGGCGATTCTCGGCGTGGCCGGCGGCTTTGTCGTCGCCGGGACCTTGCAGGGACAACTCAAGGCCGTGCACTACGACTTCGTCTGGCGTGTTGCCACGGCGCATTCACTGGGCGAAGCAATGAGCGGCGAATGGGAGTTCGACTACCTGCGTGAGCGGCACGCCGTTGTGGCACGCAATGTGGGCGGCCGGGCACGCTATGCGTTGGACCTATCATCGGGGAACTGTTACCCGTATCAGCAATTCATCGCTTCCTGGAGCGAAGGTCTTCCGCGCGAGGCGGGAGAGTGTTCGGGAAGTCGCCCAGGAAGGGTGCGCGTTCTAAACTCGGCGCGCGGCGAACGCCGGGCGTCACGTCCAGTCGGGGACGAGGATTCCGCAACCGTTCCCGGTCTCTATATGGACCCGCGTTCCGGGCGATTCGTGCTCGAAAAGCCCGAGGGGAAATGGCGATCATTCCTGCCTAGAGCCGACGGGCAACCACTTCTGCAGGGATTTGAAGCTGACGCCGCAGAGTGCCGTGGCGACACCTTGGCCGTGCTCTTCAGCGTGCGCGGGCAGTTTGGCAGAGGACGGGAGAGGCTCTGCGTCTTTGATCTAAAGCAAGAGAAACTGCTTACCGAATTCCCAATGGCTGGCTGTGGAGAGGGATTCACGTTATCCGAGGACGGTGAAATCCTGTGCCGAAAGGTGAGCCCGAGCCGCCTGGAAATTCACCCGCTTTTCGGCCAGCCCGGTAAGCCATTTCTGACGCGCAAGGTCCAGTTTTCCGCCGTCGATCTGTATCTCACTGACTCATGTTGCGTTGTTCAGTCAGGTAATACAGACATGCATGTCCTGAAGTGGCAGCAGCACAAGCTGGAACTTAGCCGCATGAAATACACTTCCGGAATGATCGGACGCATTCTGGATATCGATTTGTCATCGACGAGATCGGCCCCAATTAAACCTTCGTCGTCGCGCACGTCGACCTACGACAGTGATCGCTTCATCAAAGCCGCCGATGGGCCTATGGTTATCCTGATCGACTGTTTTGGTCAGCTAGCTTTTTGCGATCACCGGCACAAACTCATTTGCATGGCCATCGCTTTGCCCCATGAGCTGGCTCTCTGGATGCCCGACGGCACATGTTATGGTTCCGCTTCGCTTACGGGCAAGCCGCCGACTCCGGGGGCACTGGAAAAGATCGGCCGGGCCCTGTGGCAAGCTTCGCGAGGGGACCGCGGATGAGCACTCGGGTTGCCTTTGAACTTCAGCGGCGCACTCATGCCGAGCCGGCAACTGCTCTGCTCTTTCTCTCCAATAAGGTGGAGGATTTGCTGCATCTTTGCGCCCGCCTAGGGCAGGATCCGTTGCCCGCGCTATATCCAGTTGCGGACGGGTTTCTTGTTCAGCTCGCGCGGCCAATCACGGAGCCAGTCGCCGAGGCGCTCAAGCTCCGGAATCTGGCCAACCACCTCCTTGTGCCGGCCGACGCCGATCTCGTGCCCGCTTTGCTGGAAGACGAAGCAGCCGCATTGGTCAGCCGCCGCGGCCTGGTCTTCCTTCCGGACGGGCGCGTGCTGGAGTTCAATCCCCGAGAGCCGATGCCGCCCGCCGCGCTCGTGACCGTGAAACGGGTCACGCGCAGCAACTGGAACGCGCTGCCGGATGCGCCTGAGTTGCCGGAGCGCATCGTACAAATCACCTTGGCAGAGCCGCCGGAGCGCGCCGATGAGATTCTTCAGGAGGGGGGTGCTGACATCGGCACAGAAGATCCGCGGCCGGCAAACTCAAGTCCTTTGTCCAGGGCGCTCGGCCGGGCGGCGTTGCGCTTTGGTAAAGGCCTGACCGGGCTTGGAAGTGCACTGCATCTTTCCGCACTCGCGCGGCTGGGCGCCAACCTGATCGGCAAAGGGTTGAGCATGGCGCCGCGCCTGAGCGAGTCGCTCCTGGGAAAGCAGGAGGCAGCTTTGCGCTATCTCTTGCAGAGACTGCGCGCCGGGGACATCGACTGGGCGCTCCGGCATGCCGTGCCGCTTTCCGAGGCGCGGCCGCGCGGCGCTGTGCCGCACGGCGGAGCCCAGTTGCCAACGCATCATCCGTTCTACTCCTTGCGCAACATCCTGGCGGGAAGCGGCGCCGCTCTTTGGTTCAGCAGCGCCGACGCTTATCACGATCTGGAGCGCGAGTACCGCAAGCTGGCTACTGAAGCGGCCCGCGCGGGCGACTACCGGCGGGCGGCATACATCTACGGCAAACTGCTGAAGGACTTCCGCGCGGCGGCCGCGGTCCTGGGGCAGGGCGGCCTTCATCATGACGCCGCCACGCTCTATCTTCAGAGAGTCGGCGACACGCTCGCCGCGGCGCGTGAATACGAAGCCGCCGGAGCGTTTGACGAGGCCTTGTCCCTTTACCGCCGCCGCGGCGAGCATGTCGAGGCAGCCGAGCTCTTGCGCCGCATGGGCGAGGAAGACCTGGCCAGCGCGGAATTTCAGGTCGCCGCCACGAAGCTGGCGCAGAGCGGCCACGGCGACTTTCAGGCAGGCGAATTGTTGTCGACACGGGCCAAACGCCCCGACCTGGCACTGCCCTATTATGTGGCGGGCTGGCGGAGGCGCTTGCAAGAGAACTCTGTCCTCTGCGCCGTCCGCTTGATCGAGTTTTATGCCGATCAGGGAGAGACCGAAAAGGTTCTCGAGGTGATGCGCGAAGGGGAAGCATTCCTGCTGCCTCCCGGCAACGACAGCGCGGCAGCCGATTTCTTCCACGAACTGAGCCTCGTGGCCGTTTGGCCCCAATTGAGCGCGCTGCGCGACGACCTGCGCGATCGCGTGCTTTTAGGCATTGCTACCAAGGCGCGCCAGCAGGCGCACGCGGGGATGCGTGCCGCGGAAATATCGGCGAGGATGTTTCGCGCCGCGCCCGCCTGGCCGCCTGCGACCGTGAGGGACGCCCAGTACGCCGCGCAGGCGGCGGTCGATCGCAGGCAAAGCAGCCCCGCATCGACCACCCTGACAACGACGACCATCCAGGGTCGCATCCCCGTCGTAACCGCCGTGACCTGGGCCGCTGAGGGCGGCTGCCTGTTCCTCGGCTTTGAGAGCGGCGAGGTATTTTGCTACCGGCTGTTAAGCGGCGAAATCGGTCTCTTTCCGGAAACGGATCTGCCGGTGAATTCGCTGGCCACTGACCAGAACGGCGATTACCTGGTTGCCTTCCGCTCAGACTGTGCCGTTCACGGCATCGTCACCAGCTACAAACGCACCACAGGCGGCTTTCGGCAAGTTGAGCAAGCCGATTTCAAAATCGAGCGGGATTCGTGGCTGTGCAGTCATCTGGCCGGACACCAGGAATTGTTCGCCGGTTTCTGGAACGGCGGCGAATTCCAACTCCTGGACAGGCGCACGCTGACAACCGAGGCACTGCTTCAGGTCAGTGAGTCACCGTCATTCGGGTTTCACGCAGCCGTTATCCTGCACGCGCCGCCCGAGTTGACGGTCCTCGGTTTTTCAGGATCCACCGTAACGAATTGTCGAGCCTATCCGGCTCCGGAAGTGCGACAGTTCAAAATTCTGGGTTGGTCGCCTGCCACACCCGAAAATAGCCAACTTGCTACTCCGGTCATCGATTGGCGCCCCATCGGTCCCGACGAATGGGAGTTGACCGGCGTCAATGAAGACGGTGTCGTGTATCGCTCGGCTCTCGCCTTTCACAAGGGCGCCTTGCTGAAGATCACCACCCACACCGCGGCTGAGGCGAAAGCCTACCTTGCGGCTGCCTTCATCCGTCCTGGCGCACTCGCGGCGGTAACGCCTCGGGGGATTCACTGGATGCAAGTGAGCAACAAGGGATTTCGTCTTAAGAAAGTGAGCGACGTTTCGCTCCCGTCTGCGATCGCCTGCTTTGCCCACCATGGCCAGCGGGAATTGATCATCGTCTGCACGGAGGGCAAAGTGGTTCGAGTGCCGTTTCCGTCTTGAATAATCCCTTTAGGAGTCCTGTCCCCTTATCCGGACCGCGTTAAGGCGGCGGCGCGTGACCGCCTGTCAGCGCCTCGCAAAAGCACAGGCGACGGCAACCACGATGCCGACGTGTAAGGCAATGACCATCCACAACACGATGCGAAACGCCACCTTCTGGGTCTTATGATGGAACTGGCGCTGGCCCAGCAAGGCGCCGGGCCATCCGCCCAGGAACGCCAGCAGTTGCAAGGTGCGCTCGGATACCCGGCGACCGCCATTGCCGGCTTGCCGCTTGTCGATCCCGTAGGCAAGGAAGCAGACCAGACTCATCACGCCCATGACAGTCAGGTAAACTGCCGCCACAACCTTCATGTCTTTGCTTTCAGCTGATTGATGGTGCGGCGAAGCGAGCGCGGAGTCAACTCATGAATGCGGGCTCAATCATGCCTTTCACTTACTCCATTTTACCGTACCCGGACTCTCGAACAAGCACGGCATGAAGGATGGCGTGGAGCAATAGAAATGCGGTCAGAGAGCGTTCAACCGCATGCTGAATGCCGGCGTGCCCGGCATGTGTCTCTGATGCGGTCCATCTAACCTTGAGCGGCCGCATTGTTGTAAAACTCGTCGGAAGCCAGGAACCCTTCAGCTATCGACGAGAACTTTCCTCCGAGACTCAGTTGGGTATACCAGTGATCCAAACCTGCAGGGTCGGCGAGCCGTTGCAGGAAGATCTGGTAATAGCCCTGGATCAGCCGATTGAGCGACTCTGGCGAGTAGAGAAAATCGGTGATCACCTGCGCATGCGTCAATGTTGCAGGGTGGGTCGGATTGCCGGAAGTATCATCTCCTAGCAGATCGAGCCATTGAGCTTCCCCGGACGGGTCGAAGACGCGGCCGAGTATCGCATTGTACATGTGATCCACAAAGTATTTGTCCCCCTTGCTGAGGTATTCAGGCGAGTTGAGGAAGCTGACGGCCACCTGCTCCTCGGGCATGCCGTTCTGTAACAACGTTACCCAGCTTTGCAAGCCAGCGGCATCCGGCGCACGGTTAAGGATGGTGAAATAGAAGTCCGTAACCTCATCGGTAAAGTGCTCCTGAGAAATGCGGATGCCCGCAGCGACTTGCAGGCGCGTGGCCTGCCCGCTGTTAAGCAGGCCAGTCCAGTGGGCCAGGCCCGAGGGATCCGCATTGCGGGCCAGCTCCGCTCGATAGAGTGCTTCGACGTAGTCCGCATTGGCATTGCCTTGCTTCGGGAAAGGCGACGTCAGAGGCAAAGTCAGGGGCAAGGTGATGCTGGTGGGAACATCGGCGAAGTTCAGGCCCGTGACATTGGCGCCCGAATTTACCGTTACCTGATAGCTGCCGCTCCTCGGTGCATTGAGGAGCACACCGCCGTAGAGGAGTTCCCGGATGGTGTAGGTGCCTGGGCTGAGGACGGCAAACTGGAAGTGGCCAGGCGTGTCGGTGACCGTCGTCGGATCCGCTGGTTTAAGCACGCCGGAGCCGTCGAGGTCGAGGAAAAGCGTTACGCCGGCGATGCCACCCTCTGTATTGTCTTGCGTCCCATCTAGATTGGTATCCTGAAAGACCACGCCGCCGATCATAACCGTTGCGGGCTTGACCGTGATGCTGTAGTTTGCCTGCCCCGTGGCGCCGGTCTGGTCGGTGGCGGTGACGGTGAAGGTCTCCGTCCCTGTGGCTGTGGGGGCGCCTGTGATGGTGATCGCATTGGTGCCGCTGCCGGGGATAGTCAAACCCGCAATCGGGTTCTGCACATTGCTGACGACCAGGCTCTTGTTGCCCGTCCCGCCTGAGGCGGTGATGGTCTGGTTGTAAGAACTGTAGAATATGCCCGCTGGGAGGGAGGTCGGGCTCAGTGTCGGGGCCGGATTGATCGTGATGCTGTAGTTGGCCTGCGCCGTGTTGCCAGCCTGGTCGGTGGCCGTCAGGGTGAAGGTTTCAGTCCCCGTGGCCGTGGGCGTACCGGTGATGGTGATCGCATTGGTGCCGCTAGCAGGGAGGCTCAACCCTGCAACTGGGTTCTGGATATTGCTGACGACCAGGTTCACATTGCTTGTGCTTCCTGTCACGGTGATCGTCGCGTTATAGGCGATGCTGATCGTATCCGCGGGCAGCGAGGTCGGCGTGAAGGCGAGCACGGTAAGGCTGTAATTGATGTGCGTCGTGGCGCCGACCTGGTCGGTGGCGGTGACGGTGAAGGTTTCCGTCCCCGCGGCCGTGGGCGTACCCATGATGGCGATTGCATTGGTGCCGCCGGCGGGGATGGTCAAACCCGCAATGGCATTCTGGATGTTGCTGACGACCAGGTTCTTGTTGCCCGTGCCGCCTGAAGCGGTGATGGTCTGGTTGTAGGCAATGTTGATTGTGTCGGCCAGCAAGGAACTCGGGCTGAGTGTCACGGCCGGATTGACGGTGATGCTGTAATTGGTCTGCGTCGTGGCGCCGACCTGGTCGGTGGCGGTGACGGTAAAGGTTTCCGTTCCCGTGGCCGTGGGCGTGCCGGTGATGGTGATGGCATTCGTCCCGCTGGCGGGGATGGTCAAACCCGCAATGGCATTCTGGATGTTGCTGACGACCAGGTTCTTATTGCCCGTGCCGGCCGGAGCGGTGATGGTCTGGTTGTAGGCAATGTTGATCGTGTCGGCCGGCAAGGAACTCGGGGTGAGTGTCACGGCCGGATTGACCGTGATGCTGTAATTGGTCTGCGTCTTGGCGCCGACCTGATCGGTGACGGTGACGGTGAAGGTTTCTGTTCCCGTGGCCGTGGGCGTGCCGGCGATGGTGATGGGATTCGTACCACTGCCGGGGAGGGTCAAACCCGCGATGGCATTCTGCAGGTTGCTGACAATCAGGCTCTTGTTGCCCGTGCCGCCTGAAGCGGTGATGGTCTGGTTGTAGGCAATGTTGATTGTGTCGGCCGGCAAGGAACTCGGGGTGAGTGTCACGGCCGGATTGACCGTGATGCTGTAATTGGTCTGCGTCTTGGCGCCGACCTGGTCGGTGGCGGTGACGGTGAAGGTTTCTGTTCCCGCGGCCGTAGGCGTGCCGGCGATGGCGATGGCATTCGTACCACTGCCGGGGAGGGTCAAACCCGCGATGGGGTTCTGCAGGTTGCTGACGACCAGGCCCTTGTTGCCGGTGCCGCCTGAAGCGGTGATGGTCTGGTTGTAGGCAATGTTGATTGTGTCGGCCGGCAAGGAACTCGGGCTGAGTGTCACGGCCGGATTGACCGTGATGCTGTAATTGGTCTGCGTCGTGGCGCCGACCTGATCGGTGGCGGTGACGGTGAAGGTTTCTGTTCCCGTGGCCGTGGGCGTGCCGGCGATGGTGATGGCATTCGTACCACTGCCGGGGAGGGTCAAACCCGCGATGGCGTTCTGCAGGTTGCTGACGACCAGGCCCTTGTTGCCGGTGCCCCCTGAAGCGGTGATGGTCTGGTTGTAGGCAATGTTGATTGTGTCGGCCGGCAAGGAACTCGGGCCGAGTGTCACGGCCGGATTGACCGTGATACTGTAGTTTGTCTGCGTGGTGGCGCCGATCTGATCGGTGGCGGTGACGGTGAAGGTTTCCGTTCCCGTGGCCGTGGGCGTGCCGGCGATGGTGATGGCATTCGTACCACTGCCGGGGAGGGTCAAACCCGCGATGGCGTTCTGCAGGTTGCTGACGACCAGGCCCTTGTTGCCCGTGCCGCCCGAAGCGGTGATGGTCTGGTTGTAGGCGATGTTGATCGTGTCGGCCGGCAAGGAACTCGGGCCGAGTGTCACGGCCGGATTGACCGTGATGCTGTAGTTGGCCTGCGCCGTGTTGCCGGCCTGGTCGGTGGCCGTCAGGGTGAAGGTTTCAGTCCCCGTGGCCGTGGGCGTACCCGTGATGGTGATCGCATTGGTGCCGCTAGCAGGGAGGTTCAACCCTGCAACTGGGTTCTGGATATTGCTGACGACCAGGTTCACATTGCTTGTGCTTCCTGTCACGGTGATCGTCTGGTTATAGGCGATGTTGATGTTATCCGCGGGCAGGGAGGTCGGCGTGAACATGAGCACGGTAAGGCTGTAGTTGATGTGCGTCGTGCCGCCGACCTGGTCGGTGGCGGTGACGGTGAAGGTTTCTGTCCCCGCGGCCGTGGGCGTACCGGTGATGGCGATTGCATTGGTGCCGCCGGAGGGGATAGTTAAACCCGCAATCGGGTTCTGCACATTGCTGACGACCAGGCTCTTGTTGCCGGTGCCGCCTGACGCCGTGATGGTCTGATTATAGGCAACGCCGAGCACGCCGCCCGGCACGGAGCTGGGGCTGAGTGTCACGGCCGCATTGACTGTAATGCTGTAGTTGACCTGTGTGCTGGCGCCCAAGGTATCGGTGGCGGTGACGGTGAAGGTTTCCGTTCCCGAGGCCGTGGGAGTGCCGCTGATAGTGATGGCATTCGTACCGCTGCCCGGGATAGTCAAACCCGCAATGGCGTTCTGGATGTTGCTGACGACCAGGCTCTTGTTGCCCGTGCCTGCCGAAGCCGTGATGGTCTGGTTGTAGGCGATGTTGATCGTGTCGGCCGGCAGGGAACTCGGGCTGAGCGTCACCGCCGGATTGATCGTCTGCATCAGCGGCAGGTTGGACGGGCTCGAACTTCCGACAAAATTGCTGTTGCCCGAATACGTAGCCGTGATCTGATAGCTGCCGGCCGGTAGAGTAGAGGTCGTGAAAGTTGCAGTTCCGGTCCCGTCGAGCGTGCCAGTACCGATCGTTTGTGCTGTGAGGTTGTCCACAAACGTCACGGTGCCCACCGCCGGGCCGACGCCGGGTGATGACACATGGACCTGTGTACTGAAGGTAACGGACAGCCCGAAGGTGGCCGGATTCAAGGAGGAGGCCACCGGGTCGGTTGTCGTGACGGCCTTGTTGACCACCTGGGCAAGAGCGGTCGCGGACGTGCTCGCCGTGTAACTGGAGTCGCCGCCGTAAGAAGCCGTGATGGCGTCGTTGCCTGCGGGTGTGCCCCCGGTCGTCAAGGTGGCCGTGAGCACGCCGCCGTTATTCACCAACGGGACCGTGCCTAACGATGTGCCGTTGGCCAGGAACGTCACGCTACCGGTAGGCAGCAGGGGACCCGACGTATTGGGCGCCACGGTTGCCTGGAATGTCAGAAGCTGGCCGTAGAACGAAGGACTGGCGTTGTTTGGCGCTACCAGGCTGACCGCCGAGGTGGTGGTGCCATCCTGGCTGACCATGAACGCCGGCATCGTCGGGGCCGAACTGCCGTTAATCGTGGGATCCGAACTCACGTAGGTCGCGGAAGCGATCGTATAGGTGCCCACGTTGAGCCCCTGGAGTGTCACGCTCGCCGTGTTAAGGCCGGTGGCGGAATTAAACACCACAGTGGGAGAAAAGCTTTGATTGAACGAGTTTGGCCCCGTAACGGTGATATTGACCTGCCCCGGGGTTGGGCCGGTGGCGCCGGCTTCGGGGGTGACGGTCGCCGTGATCGTATAGCTGGTATTGGGGACCCCCGATGCCGGGGCAACGGCCACCGACGTCGTGGTGTTGAGCGCTTCGCGGGTCAGGGTAACGGTGTTGGTCGCGCCGTTGTTCGCAATCGTGACCAGGAACTTGATATTGCCCAGGAAAAACGTGGCATTGTTTCCGCCTTGCGCGAACTGTCCGGAGATGGCGCCGGTGCTCTGGAGGATCACCCAAGAATGGCCGACGGCGGGCTGGTAACCGGAGTCCAGCACTCCCGTCAAAACGGCGCCGCCAAGATTCACCGTGCCGTTAACCATGAGCTGGCTGGAGAAACCGGGCCCCACGCCGATGTTGTCGCCGTCCAGCTCAAAGAAGAAGTTTGTCTGAGCGTTTAGCGCCACGTTGCCCTGGACGGTCAGAATGCCCGGGCTGATGTTCCCTGGGCTGCTGTCGCCCATGGCCAAGGTGCTGGCGTTGCTGGGAGCGACCGGGGCGCTACTCGTGACCGCTCCCACGGAGCCGTTGCCATTGAGCGAGCCTCCGGCAAGGCTGACCGGACTGAAGGGGCCACCTATCGGGCCCAGGCTGCCATCCACTTGCAGGTCGCCGCTATTGACCGTGCTGACGCCGGTGTAGGTTTCGTGGTTGAAGAGCTGCAAGGTCCCGGTCCCGGCCACGGTCAACCCTTCCCCGCTCGTTCCGGAGATGACCGCCGAGATGAACAGGGCAGGCTTGCCGGTAGGCGTCGCCGGCGCGTTGACCGTGAAGGTCCGGGTCGCGCCGCCCAGGGACAAACTGCCGCCGCCAGCGGTGTCCTGGATGACCGCAGGGTTTCCGCTCGCATCCGCAGTTGCCGTCACGTTGCCGCCGAGCGCGAGCTGCCCGCCGTGCAAGTCCACGATGCCGCCCGTCATGTTCAGCGAACCGATAGTTTGCGTCTTACCATTCACATCGAGCTCACCGTCGCTGGTGATGCTCACGGCAGAAGTGCTCACGAGCTGGTTGTTTTGCTCGAGTTGCAGCAAGTCGGTGCCCGGCGCATTGCCGCTGTCGCCTACCAGCACGGGACCTGAGATGGCGACGGCGCTGACCGTGGCGGTTCCGCCCCCTGAGGAAGCCAGGCCTGTTTGCGTGGCCGTATACGTGAAGGTCGTGAGGCTCGGAGTAGACGTGATCGTGAACAGGCCGTTGTAGCCTGCGACGCCGACGCCCGCGATCTGCACTACCTGGCCGGGAATGAAGTTATGGGCAGTTGTCGTCGTGATGGTCACCGTCGAGCCCGACTCCGTGGCGCTGGCGATGCCGGCGGTCAAGCTCGCGCCGGCCATCTTGTTAAGCTGCAAAACGCCGTCCTGCACTGTGGTGAGGCCGGTGTAGGTGTTGCTGGTGACAACGCCGAACGATATGCCGCCTGAGTAAACGAGCGTGCCCGGGCCGGTCTTGGTCACGCCGAAGTTGCGACCGGCGTCGCCGATGGCCTGGCTGATGGTCAGGTTGTTTCCGGTCCCTAAGCTGTCCACGCCGATCAACGTGTTGCTGCCAAGGGTGATGGGGCTATTCCAGGTATTGCTGCCGCTGACGTTTTCCAGCGCCCCTTGCCCGTTAAAGCCCGTGCCATTAAGGGTCAGGTTCTCGGTGGACACGTTGATGTTGCCCTGGACTTGCAGGGTGCCGCCGCTGTTTACGACGGTGCCGCCCGGCCCGTCACGGAGGGTGGCCACGACGGCCGTTACTCCGCCGCTCAGTGTCGTAGAGGTCATTGGCGGCACGTTCGTGTATTGCAAACTGCCGCCGAAGGCGACCGTGAAAACATTGCTGTTCCCACCCGATCCCTGCATAACGGTCACCGAGCCCCCCACGCCGCCGATGGATGGCAAGCTGTTCAGGGCCGTCTGCATGTCCTGCGCGAGAGTCGGGTCGCCGACAAATAGCGTGGGAGTAGTGGTAGTGAAGCCGTTGAAGCTCAGGTTGAAGATCCCGTTCGCTCCAAGGACGGTGACAGTTTGTTGCTCCGGGCCGCCGCCTCCCAGCGCCGAGGAATTCGCCCCCGCCTGCCCGATGTTCAGGACGCCGTTGTTCACGAAGGTGGTGCCGCTGTACGTATTCGCGATCGGGAAGACGAGCGTGCCGGCGCCGACCTTGGTAAGGGTGGCGGCGGGGACGGTAAGCGGGCCGAAATCCTGGACCACACTGTTAGGACCTTCCGTAAGCGTCAAGCCGGCATCGACACCGATGGCGGTGCCGATGAGGGCGCCCGCGACTGTGGCGGTTCCACCTCCCGATGCGGCCAGGCCGGTTTGCGTATCCGCATAGGTGAACGTGGTGGGGCTCGGAACCGACGTGATGGTGAACAGACCGTTGTAGCCGCTGACAGCCACGCCCAAAATCCTGATCGTCTCGCCGGCCGTGAAGGGATGGGCGCCCAGTGTCGTAATCGTCACGGTGGAGCCTGCTTCGACGGCGCCGTTGGGGCTGTTGACGATTGCGGTGGTCAGGTTAACGGGGCTGGTCTGGAGCGTAATGGCGCTGTTGTAGACGTTATTGCCGCTGACGTTGCGCAAGGCGCCTTGTCCCCCGGCCAGGACCGAGGAAATGGCGACGCCACTGGAGCCTGTGAGCAGCGGCACGGCAAACGTGGCCAGGGCGCCGCCGAACATGACCAGGTAGCCGCTGGCGACCTTGGTGACAGTCACGGATCCGGCCACGCCGCGAATCGAGGTCAGATTGTTCAGGGCCGTCTGCATGTCCGTGGCGAGGGTCGGAGAGTTGAAACTGAGCGAACCGGTGGTCGAACCGTTGAAGGACAGCGTGAAGGTCCCGCTGGTCATGGAAAGCGCCACCAGTTGAATGGCGGCGGGGCCGTAGCCGTTGAGAACCACCGCCTGGGTGACGGTGATGGATTTCCCTGCGTTGGTGGGATCGCCGTCGAGTTCGAGGGCGGCGCCGTTGTTAACCACCGTGGGAATGCCGCTGGCGCCCAGAGGCGTGCCGACCGTCTGAATGCGAAGCGCGCCGGCCAACACCGTGGTGGGGCCGGTATAAGTATTGCCCTGGGTGGCCTGGGCGAAGGTGACCCGCCCCAACCCGACTTTCCCAAGTCCCAATGTGCCATTCGAGGAGATCACGCCGTTGATGGTGAGGGTGTCGGTGGGGTTGCTGACGCCGATCCACACCTGCGTGGGCGGAGTGGTCGCCGGCGTAGGCGGAGTGACGCCCACCAGGAAAACCGGATTGCGCGCCAGGGCAATGCTCCCTTGCCACGTGTTATTGCCGCCCGTATCCAGGAGGGCGCCGGTGCCGAAGATGCCCGTGCCGGAGAGCGTCAGCGGCTCGCCGGTGACGACGACGGGCGTGCCGACCCCCGTGGCGACGACAGCAGTCGCGCCGCCCGTGGCCGTGGCGACTAACGGCGGTTGTTCGGCCGTCCCCAGGCTGCCCTGGAAGGCCACCGTATAGACATTGCCCGACAGGCTGACCGCCACGCTGGCGTCCACGCCCCCGATGGTGCTCAGGGCGCTTAGCGCGGTTTGTATCTGGAAGGCGGTGCTGCCCACCGGCAGCGCGGCCGTGCTTTTGCCGTTGAAGCTCAGCGTAAACGTGCCGGTCGTACCCGTGACTGTGATCGTCTGCGTAGGCGGTGACTGGAGCTGGAGCTGGGCACCATCCTTCACTTCGGTCGTGCTGCTGCTGAGTGCCTGCGAATTCTGGATCTGGAGAGCACCCTGGTTGACGAGCGTGGTGGGAGCGGCCGTGGCGGTTCCACCTCCCGAGTTGCCCAACCCCGTGCCCGTATAAGTAAAGGTCGTAGCACTTGGAACGGATGTGATGATGTACGTGCCATTGTAGCTGGAGTTAGCGACCCCTGAAATCTGGACCGTCTGGCCGGCCGTGAAGTCATGCGGCGACGTGGTCGTGATGGTCACCACCGAGCCCGACTTGGTTGCGCCGGTCGGGGAAGGGGCAATGTTGGCGACGACGCTCGTAGCGCCGCCATACGTGTCGGGACTGGCGAGGACGAGCGTGCCGGTGCTCTCCTTGGTCAGGTTCTTGCGGGTGCCGCCGTCGGTGATCGTACCGACACTGTTGCCGGGAAGGGTGGACTTGGCACCAATGGTAAGGAACGTGCCGGTGTCCACTCCAATGGTGGAATTCGTATTCAGAACGAGCGTGCCGGTGAACGTGTTGCTGCCGCTGAGGTTGCGCAGAGCGCCATGATAGTGGTTGTTGAACAGGAAGCCATCGCCGTTGAGCTGGACCGTCTCCAGCGCCAGGTCCGACTGTAGCTGGAGCGAGGTGCCTGGATCGACGATCGTGCCGCCCGCTCCCGGAGTCACCAGTGACACGGTAGCGGTTCCGGTGCCGGCTGTCGCCGTGGCGGTAATCAGCGGCTGGAGGAAGCCGCTCAGGATCCCGTTAAACGTGATGGTGAATACGTTGCCGGATTGTGTCACGTTCAAGGTCGGATTGGCCGGCGTGCCCGGCGGAATGGTTGAGAGACTATCCAGGGCGGTAATGAGATTCGCCAGGTCGCCGGCGCCGCCCGTGTAGGTAAAGCTGGCCGGGGTCGGGGCGTTGTTGAAGTTCAAATTGAACGTGGTTGGCGCCGGGGGATTGAAGGTCAGCGTTTGCACCTCGGAGATGTTGGTGCCGCCCAGGGCCAGCGCGTTATTGACGGTCAGGGCGCCTTCCTTGATCTCGGTGACGCCGCCGTAGCTGTTGGCGCCCGACAGGATGATGTTGCCCTGGCCGAACTTGTCCAGGGCCGGGTTACTGCCCAGAACCAGATCGCTGACGGGGCCGAGGATGTTGAGCTGGGCGGCGGAGATGCCGTTCTGCACCGTCTGGCTGCCCTCGGCGGAGATGAACACCTGGTTCGTGGCCGGCGTGTTCCCGGCGCCGACGAGGTAGATGGGCCCGGTCCACTGCGAGGAGCCGCTCGCCGTGCGCAGGACTCCGTAAACAGGCGGTGTGTCGGACGGAACTGTGGACAGGAAGAACTGGTACATGCTGCGGCCATAAGTGCCAGCGGTCAGCGTGTTGAGAGCCTGGTTCAGCTCGAGGTAATGCACCTGGACGCTGGGCATGCCGGAGGCAAAACGAGTCCAGGTCCCGCCGGGCAAGAGCTGCCAAACTCCATTGTCGTTGCCAATGTAGACCGTCGCCTGGCCGAGCGCGGTCGGGCTGTCGGTGCGCGGATCGACGGCGACCGTCCAGGCCGGCAAATCAGGCAGGCCGGCACTGATGTCGGTCCAGTTCAAGCCGGCATTGGTTGACTTCCAAACGCGGCCCAGTGCCGCCGTGCCGACAAAACTGTTGGTGACCAGATAAATGGTGTCGCGATTGCCTGGATCGACCGTCAGCGCCTGGATGAAGGTGTTCGGGCCCAGCGGCGGTGTGCGCACGGCCCAGCTCTGCCCATGGTTCTTGGTCACGGCCAGCGCTGTGCCGTTCGAAATGTAGATCGTGTTCGGGTCATAGGTGTTGGCGCCCGTGTCGGTGACCAGGGGGAAGCCCGTGTCGGCGACAAAATTGCCCTGGTAGGTCGCCAGCGCCAGGGCGGTGACGGGAGCTAACGGAGTATTGAGGATTCCCGTCCAGCTGGCGCCCCCGTTGAGCGTTTCATACAGGCTGTCCGCGCCGCCGATTCCTCCCGCAAGCAGACGCGCGGAGTTCACGCTATCGACCTTGAAATCCAGGACGTTGAGCAGCTGGCTGTTCAGCGAGTTCACGGGACTCCAGGTGTTGCCCCCGTCGGTGGACTTGTTAAGAGCCAGGCTATCGATGGCATAGGCGTTGAGGGGGTTGAGCGGATCGAAATGCACCTGCCCGCCGCTATTGGCAATCACTTGCTTCCAGTTCGTGTCGCCGCTGAAGCGATCGACGCCGTCGTTCTGGCTGCCGGTCAAGGCAATGGTGTAGTCATTCGGGTTCGCCGAGATGCCGTTCGACAAACTCGTGGACAGGTCGCCGTTGATGTCGTTCCACAAAATGGAACCGGGGGTGGCGTTTTCGAGGCGCCAGATACCGCCGTCGGTGCCGACCACGAGCCTGCCCTGGCTGTCCAGCCACATCGCGTGGCTGCCCGCGTGGGGCCCGTTGCCGTTTGCCCCCACGGAGATATCGGCCCAGGCGCCGCCGCCGTTGGTCGTTTCCAGGATCGCTTGCCCGCCGACGTAGACCGTCGTCGGATTCGCCATGATGATGCTGGAAGCGAACCCCCCCATGGTAGTCAGGTAATCCTGGCCCGGTGTGACCGCCGTCCAGCCCTTGCCGCCGGTCGCGCTTGTGTCGACCGCCAGCAAGGCGCCCGCCGGAGTCGAGACTGCGGCATACAGTGTTACCTGGCTGAACGCGGGGAAATTAAACCCGGCAGTAAAGACATCATCGAAATCCCCGACAAAATTCGTGCTGACAAAGGAGGTGATCTTGATGTTGCCGGCGGTCATGCCGCCGTTGTTCCCGGCAGGGAACTCGCTGGTGCGATTGTCGATGCCCGAACCGTGCTGCGTCTCGCCAATGTTGACGGTGGTCGTCCCGGTGGGTGTGCCAAGGACTTCGATGGTCGGAAAGGGCGTATTGGCCATCTGTCCCAGCCATTCGACATTGAAGACCAGTTGAGTGGCGCTCGCGGAAGCGAGAGTGACTCGCACGCTGCCCCGCGCCTCGTTGGCCATGTCGGGCAGCTGGTTGAGGGCATCCTGAAGAGTCGTGGCATCGGTGGCTGCAGGAAGAACAATGGTAGTATCGTTGTCCCCGTCGGCGTCTGTGTCGCCAGGCGGATCAGGCTCGGTGTCGGTGTCGTCGGCCTGGAACTCCAGTTGGTAGCTCCCCGCGGGATCTGCCCAATTGTTGACGGCGATCTGCTGGACTTCGTCTCTCTGCGCCCCCTGGTCGCCGACGTACCAGAGCGTCGGGAGCGTGCTCTCCGGGGCCAACTGGGGTTGCTCAGTCCGGTATACCGCATTGTTGCCGCTTCCTCCGGCGGTGCCCAACGCAGCGTAGAGGACCGGGGTTAGAATCCCGTCTCCGGGGTTGTCGCCCGGTGAAGGCAGGGTGCCGGTGGCCGGGTTGGTGGGATCGAGATAGGCCAGAGTCAGGTCCGACCAGGTCGCTCCTCTTTGCGGGAAGGACATCCGAAAATCGTCCTCCGGGCCAGGGGTCTTGGGCGGCGGCACTCCGCCTTGGCCGAGCTGCGTTGCCCGGCCCATGTCCACGGCGTCCGTCAGGTTTACCCAGGTGCTGGCGGGCGTGACGACGGCTCCGGTGGCGCTCATTAATTGCGGGTACAACGGCAGATCAACCGGATTCAAGAAGTTGGTCCCGGGGGTGGGATTGAGATTGGCTTGCACGAGCAAGCCGATTCCCTCGAAGGCAACGTTGAAAACGAGAGGGTTAATGGGCGATTGGGTGACAAAAACGACCCCTCCCGGAACCACGTTGGCGGCGCTGCCTCCGCCCGAGGCAGCCAAGCCCACCGCGGCGTCCGTATACGTGAAGCTCGTAGCGCTGGGCACGGAGGTGATGAAGAATTGGCCGTTATAGCCGGCTACGCCGACCCCTACGATCACGACCCTTTCGCCAACACCAAAGCCGTGCGGAGTTGAGGTCGTGATCGTCACGGTTGTGCCCGACTCGGTGGCGCCGTTGGGCGAGGCGGCAATGTCTGCGGCGGCGCCCGGGCCGCCGATGGTGGGCAGGGTATTCAGGGCATTTTGGATGTCGCTCGCCAGGGTGGGCGAGTTGTAGTGCAACGCTATCGTAGGCGCACCGTTGAACGTCAGAGTGAACGTGCCGTTGCCGCTCAAGGTCGGGAGCGTGATGGTTTGCACCTGCGTGGTGCTGGTGTCGAAGCGATAAACTCCCGGAACCTCCGGCGTCGTGGCCGTCCGCACTGGCGTGTTCGTCGCCAGGTCGGAGGTCGCAACGTAGATGCGGCCGGTGGGCGTGACTCTGGGCTGGTTGCCCAGCGTAGCGGAGTTCGGCGTCTGCGGGGTAAAGGGAATAGCATTGGGCGGACCCGGATCGACGACGATCTTGGAGATCGCCAGGCCGTAGAGCGGATTGGCCCCGCCGCTAGCGGTCAAGAGCGACCAGGTATGGCCGCCGTCCCTCGACACGTAAACGCCCGTGCCATAGAAGGAATCGACGGAGTTGTCGACCTCGCCGGTGCCCAGGTAAACAATATGCGGGTCGTTAGGATCGACAGCGATGGCGCCGGTGTACAGCGCAGCCGCGGGATTGCCGCCTCCCACGCCCACAAGCTGGACTGTCTGGCCGACGGTAAAGCCGTGGGCGGTGGTCGTGTGAATGGTGACCGTCGTGCCCAGTTCGAAGGCGCCGTTGTTGCCCGAAGGCACAACCTGGACGGTCTGCCCGCCAACCGTGGCGGTGCCGCCGCCCGAGGCAATCAAGCTCGTTACGGGGGCCGTATAGGTGAACGTCATGGGGTTGGGAACGGAGGCGATTGTGAACATGCCGTTGTAGCTGCCCACACCCGTGGGGCCGGTGACGGCCGGCGACGACGTGGTGCCGATCCCATTTGCGGAAAGCAATGGCAGATCGATCCCGCTCAGGGCGCCCGCGAAGACGATATTGAAGAGGAGTCGGTCGACTGTTGATTGCGTTACGGTTACAGAGGCCGGAACAGGCGTGAGCCCGCCGATGGTGGACAGATTGTTCAGGGCCAGCTGGATGTCCTGCACCAGAATAGGGGAGCTGAGGTCAAGCGGCGGCGTGCTGGCGCTGTTCCCGCCGTAAGCAAAGGTCAGCGTGAACTTGCCGGGTCCGCTAGGCAGACTGAGCGTCTGAATCGAAGCGGAATCGAACATCTGCTGCCAGGTCAGGCCGTTGTTCTGAGTTTTCCAGGCGCCGCCCCCGGCGGTAGCGATGTAGATGATATTGGGATCCGTCGGATCCGTGGCCACTCCGGTGACCCGGCCGCTGACCGCCTCGTTGCCGGGAGTCTGTCCATTATTCATTGGCCCCGGGCCGGCGTTGAACCAGCGGATCGGGAGATTGGTCGGCGGCGCCCCCACACCGGTGCCCTGAATGCTAAGCGGCTCGCCGGCGACGGTAACGTTCCCCTGGATCTGCATCGTTGAGCTGTTGGCCACTTCCGTACCGCCATAGCCGGTGGCGCTTCCACCTCCCGATGCGGCCAGACCGGTCTGCGTATCCGTGTAGGTGAACGTGCTGGGGCTCGGAATGGAACTGATGATAAACAGGCCGTTGTAGCCGGCGACACCGACGCCCGCGATCTGGACCTCCTGGCCGGCGGTAAAGTTATGGGCGGCCGTCGTCGTGATCGTCACGGTCGAGCCCGACTCGGTGGCGCCGGCCGACGAGTTGGCAATCACGCTGGCCCCGGCGGCGGTGGCGCCCAGGGCCTGGCTATTCTCGATCGTGAGGAGGCCGCCCGGCAGGTTAACCGCGTCGCCCAAGGCGGTCGACAGTCCCACGTGCATGACCCCGCGGAAACTGTTGGCACCGCCCAGCACCAGCTCGCCGCCATCCAGCTTGATGAGGTCCGAGCCGTTCGCGCTCGGGTTGCCGCTATCGTCGATGGCGCCGAGCAGACTTAGTCGGGAATTCGGCATGACGTCAATCGGCGCGGAAGTATTGAGGGTGACCGGCCCGCGCCACATGTTGTCGCTGTTGAGATTGAGCAACGGACTATTCAAGCTGCCATTGGTGCCGCTGGTCGTGCCGCTGATCACAATCGTCGCATTGTCCGGGAGCGGGGACGTCGTCACGGTCATCAGCGGATTATTCGCTTCCAGCAGCAGGCCGCCGAAGACGACGGTGTAAACATTGCCCAGGGGACCGGTCCCCTTGGTCACCGTTACAAAACCGCCGGCGTTGGCAATGCTGGGCAACGTGTCCAGGGCGGTCTGCATGTCGGCAGCCAGAGTTGGATCGTTGATATTCAGGGCCGGAGTCTGAGAGCCGGCGAACGTCAGTTGGAAGGTTCCGGACGAGCCGCTGATGGACACCTGTTGGCCGGGGCCGTTCAAGATCAGGTGTTCGTCGTAGACCTGGATGCCGGCGGCGATGCCGCCGTTCAATGGGGCAACGTCGGAAGCCAACTCCAGGTCCGCCCCGGCATTCACGGTGGTCGCCGTTGTGGTGAAGATATTGGTGCCGTTAGAGGTTCCCGTCGTCTCTCGCCCAAGGGCCGTGTCATTCTCAATGCGCAAGCTACCCTCGGCTACATCATTGGCGGCGCTGTAGTTGCCATCGCCCTGGATGATCAGGCGACCGGACCCGAACTTGGTGAGGCCGCCCGGACCGAGTGGGGAATCCGTCACCTGGTTGGTGAGCGTGAGCAGCGCGGGCGGCGCGGGCGAAACCGGGAAAACCTGTTCGACGCCGATCCCGGTTGTCCCCAGCAGCTGAATGATGCCGCTCGCGATATTGCCGCCGCTCAAGTCCATGAGCGCGCCCTTTTGGCTGATCAAGCCGAAGGGGTGAACGATACCCACGCCCGAGAGATGAAGGATGCGGTTGAGTGTGTAGTTGCCAGTGACGACGCCTCCTCCCGAGGGTGCCAGGCCGGTCTGCGAGTCGGCATAGGTGAAGCTGGTCGGCGACGGCACCTCCGTTACGGTAAAGGTACCGTTGTAGCCGGCCACGCCGACTCCCGAGATCTGGACCTGGTCTCCCACCGCATAGGGGTGAGCCTTGCTGGTCGTGATCGTCACGGTGGAGCCGGACTCCGTGGCGCCGGCAATGCCTAGCGGCAGACGGGCCAGGAGGTGCAGCGCCGCGCCGCTGTCCACCTGGACGAACGGCTGCAGCGTATCGCCAATTCCGGTGATGGGGAGATTGCCCAGGGACTTCGGGTGGTTAATGCTCACCCAGCCGTTCTGGATCTCCGTAGTGCCGGTGTAGCTGTTGGGCGTCGGCAGGATGAGGTGCCCCAGGTTGACCTTCAGGAGGGAATTGCCGGTAAGAATTCCTGGTCCGTTGGGCTCTCCGGCGGGAACCAGAGGGCTTACGGTCAGACTGTAGTCGTGCGTAAAGTAGGTGTTGTCGCTGGAGGGATGGGGGTCCGGGTCCACGCCGATGGAGACGGTGCCGACGAGGGAAATAGAGCCCGTCCAGATGTTAATGCCGCTGATGCTGCGCAAGGCGCCCGTGTTCATGAAGCCGGCGCCAATGAGACTGAGAGAGTAATCGAAGGTCATCCCGAGCTGTGGCCCGTTGGCGCTGACACCGGTGATCGAATCATTGGCCAGGTTGCGCCCGTGCGCGTCGAAACCGGTGTCGACCTCGAGGTCCAATGATGCGCCCGGGGAGACGAACACAGGACTGATTTTGCCGGCCGTGCCCAGCGCTTGCGAGTCGCGTACGTCGAGGACGCCCGTCTGCACACTGGTCGCCCCCGCGTAGGTGTTGGCGTTGTTAAAGATCAACTCTTCGGCATCGACCTTGGTCAGATTAAAAGGCCCGGAACCGGCCGCCACGTCGCCGATCACCCCGCTGATGATCAGGCTGCTGAGGCTGGCGGTTCCACTGCCGCCACCACCCAGGCCTGCAAGCGGTGACGTGTACGTAAAGCTCGTTGATGTCGGCACGGAGGTGATCGTGAAGATGCCGTTGTATCCGTTCACGCTCACGCCTGCGATGTTCACGAGTTGGCCGGTCTGAAACGGATGGGCCGACGCCGTGGTGATTGTCACTGTCGTGCCCGTTTCGCTGGCCGACTTAATGACACTGGCGGCACTGGCCGGCGCAGCCGAGACGCCGATAGACACGTCGCTGCCGTTGGGAGTCGGACTGCCCAGCGTGACGTTGCCGGCCCAGTTGTTGTCGCCCTCGAGGTTGGTCAGCGCGCCCAGATTGTTGACGCCCGGGCCGTTGAGCGTGAGCGGTTCATCACGTACGGTGAAGCCGCCGCCGTCGGTCGCGAAGTTGGGATCGAGGAGCTGGAGCGTGCCCGTCTCGCCGCCGACGTGGTTGACGAGCGCCTGACTTTGGGTGCTGCCGCCGTGCAGGAGGTCTTGGCCGAGCGACTGAGGATCCTCGATGGTCAAGGTGCCGTTGTTGATGGTGGTCAGGCCGCGATACGTGTTCCCGCCCGCGTGGCTGAATATGACCTGGGCGCCACCTTCCTTGGTCAGGTTATGGCCGCCGGCAGTGTCGCTGATCGTGCTGGTAATGTTAAGAGAGCCTGCGGTGGCGCCGATCGTCGTGTCGCTGTCCAGCTCGATGTTGCCGGCCCAGGTATTATTGCCGGCGATGTTGAGCAGTCCACGGTGGTTCCGGTACCCGCACGCCTGGACCTAGAACCTTACGCGGAACCATAGCTAACGCGCAGCAAAGTCAATTGCAACGGAAAAGTTGATTTATTTTGTCTCTCTTACGGTTCGCAAAGCGGCGCTGACGATCCGCTGAGCTTCGGCGATCACCGCCTGCAAGTGTTTCTCGTCCTTGAAGCTCTCGGCGTAGATCTTGTAGATGTTCTCGGTGCCGGACGGGCGCGCGGCGAACCAGCCGTTGCTGGCGACGACCTTCAAGCCTCCGATGGGGGCCCCGTTGCCCGGGGCGCGGGTCAGCTTGGCCAGGATGGGCTCCCCGGCCAGGTTCGACTCCTGGACGGCCTCCGGGGACAATTTCTGCAAGCGCGCTTTCTCGTCGGCAGTGGCCGGGGCGTCAAGACGCGTGTAGCATGGCGAACCGAACTTCGCCGTCATTTCATGGTAATGCTCGCCTGGGTCCTTGCCCGTGCGGGCCGTGATCTCGGCGGCCAGCAAGTCCATGATCGGGCCATCCTTGTCCGTGGTCCACACCGTGCCGTCGTGCCGCAGGAAGCTGGCGCCGGCACTTTCTTCACCGCCAAAGCAACAGGAGCCGTCGAACAGACCCGGTGCGAACCATTTGAACCCCACCGGCACCTCGCACAGCCGGCGGCCAAGGTCTTGCACCACCCGGTCAATCATGCTGCTGCTGACCAGTGTCTTGCCGACCACGGCGCGCGCCGGCCAGCGCGGGCGGTGTGTGAGCAGGTAAGCGATGGCGACGGCCAGGTAGTGATTGGGATTCATCAGCCCCGCCGAGGGCGTGACGATGCCGTGCCGGTCCGAGTCGGGGTCGTTGGCGAAGGCGACGCGGTACTGGTCCTTGAGGCCGACGAGCCGCGCCATCGCGTAAGGGCTGGAGCAGTCCATGCGGATCTTGCCGTCGTGATCGACCGTCATGAATGAGAAAGTCGGATCGACCCTGGGATTTACCACTTCGATATTCAGACCGTAGATGTCGTTGATCGGCCCCCAGTAATGCACCGCCGCGCCGCCGAGCGGGTCCACGCCCAGCTTGAGGCCGGCAGTGCGAAGCACGTCCATGTCGATGACGTTCCGCAGGTCGTTAACGTAGGGCAGGACGAAGTCCTCCTGGCGGGTGGTGCCGGCCTTGAGAGCCTTGACGAAGGGCAGGCGTTTCACGCCGGAATTGCCGCCCCGCAGCAGTTCGTTGGCCCGGTCCTGGACCCAGTTCGTCACATCGGTGTCAGCCGGGCCGCCGTTGGTCGGGTTGTACTTGAAGCCGCCGTCCTCGGGAGGATTGTGCGACGGCGTAACGACAATGCCGTCCGCGAGATGCTCCTTCCGGCCGCGGTTGTACACGAGGATGGCGCGCGAAATGACGGGGGTCGGAGTGACCCCGTCATCGCGCTGGATGACCGTCTCCACTCCGTTTGCGGCAAGGACCTCCAGCGCCGTGCGCTGCGCCGGCGCGGACAGCGCATGCGTGTCCTTGCCCATGTACAGGGGGCCGTTCGTCCCCTGGCCGCGCCGGTAGTCGCAGATGGCCTGCGCGATGGCCAGGATGTGGGCCTCCGTGAATGTGCCGTGTAGCGACGAACCCCGGTGTCCGCTGGTGCCGAAGCTGACCAATTGATTGGGGTCACTGAGGTCGGGCCGGCGCTCGAAGTACTCTCGTTCGAGCCGGGCGACGTCAACCAGCAACTCCTTTGGCGCCGGCTTGCCTGCGAGGGGGGAGATTGTCATCGGTCATTCCTTTCTTGCTCTAGGGGTCCCTCAACGGTGTTCCGTGTGTCAAAGGAGAGTAAGAGAAAGATGAAGATTAAGATTAAGATTAGGAAGAGGATTAAGAGAAAGAGGAAGATCAAGAGTGGGATCGCAGAACCGCCCCGTACGGCTCTTAATCCTACTCTTCATCTTGCTCTTAATCCTCTTCCTAATCTTAATCTTACTCATAAATCTTTCTCTTCTTCTCTTGAACCTAAGGCACGGGGCACGGCTCCACGTTCCAAATGGTGGCAGCATACTCGGCGATGGTGCGATCGCTGGAGAATTTTCCCGAGCTGGCGACGTTGATGATCGCTTTGCGCGCCCACTCCTCGGGGTCCTTGTACAGGGCCCCGACCTTGGCCTGGGTCTGCGTGTAAGCGGTCAGGTCGGCGAGGTGCATGTAGTGGTCGCCGTTGGTCAGCAGCGTGTCCAGGATCGGCTGGAAGATGCCCGGCTCGTAGCGGCTGAAGTGGTTCGACGCGATCAGGTCGAGGGCGCGGCGCGTTTCCGGTTCGTTGTGGTAATGCCACCAGGGGCTATACCAGCCCTTGCTGCCGAGCACCTGCTCGGCGCTCAGCCCGAACAGGAAGAAGTTCTCCGCGCCGGCCTCCTCGGCCATCTCGATGGTGGCGCCGTCGCGGGTGCCCACGGTCAGGGCGCCGTTCATCATGAACTTCATGTTGCTGGTGCCGCTGGCCTCGTAGCCGGCGGTCGAGATCTGCTCCGACACGTCGCTGGCCGGGATCAGCCGCTCGGCCAGGGTCACGTTGTAGTCGGGCAGGAACAGCACCTTCAGCCGGCCGCGAACCGCCGCGTCGCCGTCGATGGTGCCGGCGACGTTACCGATGAGCTTGATGATGAGCTTCGCCAGCTTGTAAGCCGGCGCCGCCTTGCCGCCGAAGAAGAAGGTGCGCGGCGGCGTGTCGAGCTTCGCGTCGTCGCGGAGCCGGTTGTAGAGCACGATGATCTGCAGCACGTTGAGGAGCTGCCGCTTGTACTCGTGGATGCGCTTGATCTGGCTGTCGAAGATCGAGTCGGGATCGACCACCTGGCCCGTCACGCCCTTGGCCCAGCGGGCAAAGCGGGCCTTGGCGTCGCGCTTGGCCTTGCGGAAGCCGGCGCGGAAGGCCTTGTCGTCGGCCAGCGCCATGAGCTTCTTCAGCCGGCTCAGGTCGGTGACCCAGCCGTCGCCCACCGCCTCGGTGATGAGGCGGGCCAGTGCGGGGTTGCACATCAGCAGCCAGCGCCGCGGTGTGACGCCGTTGGTCTTGTTGCTGAACCGCTCCGGGAACAGCTCCGCAAAGTCAGGCACCACCGTCGTCTTCAGCAGCCGCGAGTGGATCTCGGCGACGCCGTTGGTGCTGTGCGTGCCGACGATGGCCAGGTTCGCCATGCGCACGCGGCGCACCGGCCCTTCCTCGATCAGGCTCACGCGCGTGACGCGGCCGTCGTCGCCGGGATAGCGCTGCCGCACCTGGTCGAGGAAGCGGCGGTTGATTTCGTAGACGATCTGCAGATGCCGCGGGATCAGCTGCTCGAACAGGGCCACGGGCCACTTCTCCAGGGCCTCGGGCAGCAGCGTGTGATTGGTGTAGGCCAGCGTCCGCACGGTCAGGTCCCAGGCGTCGTCCCAGTCGAGTCCGGCCTGGTCGAGGAGGATGCGCATCAGCTCGGCCACGGCCATGGAGGGGTGGGTGTCGTTGAGCTGGATGGCCACGCGCTCGGGCAGGGCGTGCCAGTCGGGGTTGCCGCTCTTGCGGAAGCGGCCGACGATATCGTTGAGCGAGCAGCAGACCAGGAAGTACTCTTGCAGGAAGCGCAGAGTTCGGCCGGCCTCGGTGGTGTCGTCGGGGTAGAGGACGCGGGTCAGCGACTCGGCGGCGATGCTGTGCAACACGGCGCCGACGAAGTCGCCGGAGGAGAAGTCGGCGAAGTCGAAGCTGTCCGGCGCCGCCGCCGCCCACAAGCGCAGCGTGTTGACGCACTTGCCGCCGTAGCCGACCACCGGGCGGTCGAAGGCGATGCCGAGCAGGTGGCTCGGCTGGTTGGGGATGAGCTGCGCCCGGCCGCCCACCATCTTGACGGTGGCATTGAGCGGCACGTGGATGGTCTTGCCTGGGCGGGCCACCTCCCACGGGTCGGGACGGCGCAGCCAGTTATCCGGCTGCTCGACCTGGTAGCCGTCGCGGATGTGCTGCTTGAAGATGCCGTACTCGTAGCGCAGGCCGTAGCCCATCGCCGACAGTTGCAGCGTGGCGATCGAGTCGATAAAGCAGGCCGCCAGCCGGCCCAGGCCGCCGTTGCCCAGCCCGGCATCGGGCTCCAGCTCGGCCAGCCGGTGGAAGTCCAGCCCCTGGCGTTCCAGGAGCTTCTGCACCAGCGGCTCGGCCATCAGATTGACCATGTTGTTGGTCAGCGTCCGGCCGATGAGGAATTCCATCGACAGGTAGTAAACGCGCTTGGGGTTCTCGCGCTCGCGGGTCTGGCGCGTCTTGATCCAGCGCTGGGCGAGCAGGTCGCGCAGCGAGTGGGCGATGGCCTCGAACTGCTGCCGCGGCCGGGCCAGCTTCGGGTCGACCAGCTGGTCGCACAGAACGTAGCGCTCGGCCCACTCGTCGTCGTTGCCCGTCAGGCCCAATCGTTCGAGACGCCGCTCGACAACGTCAGGGGTCCTCGTCGCAACGTCACTGCTCATCGTGGCACCTTCCTTTTCTGGAGCCCCTGGGCCGGGGGGCCGACCTCGGGATGGTTTCCGCCGTACGACCTCTTGTTCAATCTATTTCAGCATGCGCGGTTCGGTAGTATTGTAACCCGAAGGCGCCAGCGAGGGGCGCTTGCTGGCGCGTCGGGTTACAATCACCTTGGGGCACCATCAACATGGCCAATGCAATTGGCCGCCAGTCCGCCAGCGCAGCATGCGTGGTGGAAGTGTGGCGACCTTTCCCCGTGCCAACGAACTTAATGGAACGGGAAAAGCCTCGTGAAACGTGGCCCCTGACCGCGTTTGGTTGCGGCACTCCTAAATGGATTGCATTTTGCCCGGATGAGGAATTTCTCATTAATCCGTCCGCCAAATCGCTGGCACATTGGCGGATCGGCGGCGGCCCCAGGAGGGAGGGAGAGGCTGGCCATCTTGACCGCCTTCGGATTTTTCTAGGGTTTTCTGTGTTTTCGCCACCGCGGCCGGGTCAGGGACGAGGGCCAGGTCTGGGGGTCAAACATTGCCGCTGTTTAACAGGAGCGAACAGGTTATAATTGCCGACAGTGAGCAGTGAGAACACGATGGGAGGCCGAGTTATGTCCCAGGTTAGTCAGGCGCGAGCAACAGTCGACGATCTCTATCAAACGCCGGGGAAAGCTGAGTTGATCGGCGGGAGGATCGTGCATCAAATGGCAACCGGACGAACGCCTAACCGCGTGGCCGGGCGAATCTACCGTAGCTTGGATGAGCATGCGGAGCAAGCCGGCAAAGGAGAAGCGTACACCGATAACATGGGCTTCGCCATTCCTGAACTGGCTTCGGGCCGTGAATCATTTTCGCCGGATGCTTCTTACTACGACGGCCCGATGCCGGCCAACCGCATGCGCTTCATCGAAGGCCCGCCAAAGTTTGCTGCCGACGTCCGGAGCGAGAATGATTACGGCGACGCTGCCGAGGCCGAGATGGCCGATAAGCGGGCCGACTACTTCTCAGCCGGGACGCTCGTCGTCTGGGATGTTGATCCGCTAGCGGAGTGTATTCATGTCTATCGCTCAACCGATCCTGCCAATCCAACAACCTATCGCCGAGGTCAGGTCGCCGAAGCAGAGCCGGCCGTGCCTGGCTGGCGGGTCGCGGTTGACTGGATTTTCAGTTAGCGGCACGCCATGAGCCCATCGCTTCACTTCTTTGCGCTGCCTGCGCTAGTTTTGATCTTCAGCTCTTGAAGCAGTTTTTGGGCGTGCTGCCGCAGCGTTTGCTCTACCATGCGAGCTTGGCGGGGCGTCTTCTCCAGCGACTGCCGCCAAGCCGTCAGGTCGGCGCGTAGCCACTCCGCCTGAAAGTGCAGGGGCCCCGAAGACAGGAGCAGGAAATCGACGCGGTTATCGACACGGGTCATACGGCGTCGCTTTCCTTGCCACCCGCGTTGGTCGCGTCGCTCGGCCTGCTCAATCGCGTGCGGGCGAGTTGAGCAGAAACCTCGTAGGCTAGCCGATGCCTCCCGCCTGGTTGAGGGCGCTGAACACGGTGTTCGCCTCGTTTCTCTTGGTGGTGTTGCCGTTGTACAGCAGGCCGTTGACGGCCTGAGCGTCCGTGGCCAGCAGCAGATCGATCACCGTCAGGGTGCTGTTGTTGGCGACGCCGAAGGCATCCCCATTCGTGCCGACGTTCACCGCGGCCGTGCCGAGGCCGTCGCCACTGACGGTGAAGCCGTACTTGGCCGCCACGCCGGTCGAATCCAGTGTGGCGTTGGTCGCATAGACGGAAAGGGCCGTCGCCAGCACCTGGGCGTCCAGCTTCACGCCCTTGAGTAGGAAGTCCTGTTGGAACAAAGCAGCGACGAAGGCGTTGCTCTTGCCCGTCAGGTCGTTGTTGCCGGCGTCGGCGCCGAACATGTGCGGTAACGTGGCGGCCAGCCAGTTCCCCACGCTCGTCACGGAACCATCCGTGTTTGTCACGACGGGCAAGGCTTTGATGAGGGCTTGGCCGTTCTTGTTGTTCCAGAAACCAATGCCGGCCGTCTGGCCCTTCTTGACCGATCCGGTTGCCGTCGGCTGCTCGCCGAAGTTGTAGTTGAGACCGTTGACGCCGCTCTGATCCTGGGCCAGTTGCACGAAGAACTGGTCGGTGGGGGAGAGGCTGCCGCCGGCTGTGCCGATGCTGTCGATGCCTTGTAGGTAGCCGGTGGGTTGAGCTTCGCGAATGGTGTAATTGCCGGGCAACAGGTTCGCGAAGATGTAGGCGCCATCGCTATCGGTCGTGGCCGGCACATTCACGGCGTTGCCGAGAAAGTCCGTCCCGGTCAACGTGACGGCCACGCCGGCAATGCCGTGCTCGCCAAAATCGACCTGCCCGTCGTCGTTGAAGTCCTCGAAGGCGATGCCCGACAGGCTGTCCGGCGCGAGTTGAACGCCGTTCACGAGGAACGTGTCGCCGAGCGCGGCGATGGCATTGCCTGTGGTGTTGGAGATGAAGGCTCCCGTGCTGTTGATGTTCAGCGTGTCGCGCCCGGGGCTCTTCGCTGTGCCGAGGTCCACGGTACCGCCGGTGATCGCAATGGCTGCGCCGTTACCGGTGCTGCTCTCCTCAATAGTATCGTTGCGGAGTGTGAGGCTGCCGCCTTGCACCAGAATGGTCGGCGCGTCGCCGGTGGTGACGAAAGTCACGTTGGAAACAATCACGTTGCCCGAGACAACAGTGAAGGCCGGAGCAGCCGGGTCGATTGTCGCTTGCTGGCCGCCCGTGTAGTTTGCCGTGCCGATGACTAAGGTCATCCCACCTGGAACATTTACCGTGAGACCGCCGTAGGTAATGGGAGCGAGGTCCAGTGACACGGTTCCGTTAACGGTTGCACCTTGCGAGGAGAGGTAGTTGATCGCCCGCACGACCGTGGTGGCGTCGGCAACGGAATTCACCTGGATCGTCACGGGGTTGCTTGGCGACACGACTTGCTGCAAATTGGACGCGGTCACTGCGTTGACCGGGACGGTCGCCGTACTCACGTCACCCGTCTCGCCGTCCTTGTCGGTGGCGGTCACTTGCACGGTGTAAGTGCTGGCCTGCGCGAAGGAATGAGTGACCGAGACGCCGGAACCGTTGCCGCTAGACGCAGGTACGGTTTGCTGCACCGTTCCGTCCCCCCAGTCGATCCTGTAGATGAAGCCGGCGGCCTGATCGACCGGCGACGGGTCGCTCGCACCCAGCGTGAAGGTGAGCACTTCGCCGGCGACCGCCGTACTGGAACGGGCGCTGACGCTGGTGGTCGGCGGCACGTTGGCCACCGAGAACGTGTGGCTGTCCGTGGAGGAGTCGCCATCCTTGTCGGCGACCGTGAGCGCCACGACGTAGGTGCCATTATCATCAGGCGTAAACTGGTAGCTCTGGCCCGACGCGCTCTGGTACGGCGCGCCGTTCTTCGTCACGGCCCAGGAGTACGTGAGGCCGGCCACATAGCCCCCGCTCGGTTCGGTGGCGCTGCCGGTCAGGCTAACCGTGTCGCCCTCATAGACCGTGTGTCCCGGCGTACCCTGACCGATGAACCGGGCAAGGAAGGAACCGGCGTAGCTGAAGTTGTTATAGCTGGCGCTGTCACTGTAGACGGCCACGAGGACAAGTACGTTACCGTCGCTCTGAAGAAAGATACCGTACGGGGAGGTCGTGACGGATGGGTCGGGGCTCGGGCTCAGGAACGCCTGGCCATCGCCGTTGGACCCGAAGGCGGTGTCGGGGCTGAGGTCCGGGTTCAGGCGCGTCAGGACCGTGAAAGTCGTGCCCGAGTCCGGAATGTTTTCGGCACCGGACACCAGCAGCTTCCCGTCCGGCTGGGCGGTGATGCTGGACGGGTCGTCCGGCAAGGGCGCGCCGGCATTCAGTACCAACGCCCCCGAGCTGCCGTCCCCCGTGAAGCGGAAGAGGCCATAATTTCCAACGAGCACTACGTCCCTATCCGGTTGGACCACCATGCCCGTCGGGGGAGAGCCGGTGGGATAGGGCGTTTCCGCGAGAGCCCAGCCTGGGATGGCGAGGCTGTAGAAGGTAGTTCCGGGCGGGTCGTAAACGGCCGGCGGCGCCGCGCCTCCGTAGGACGTGTCCAGGTGGCCGTCGGCGTCGAGCCGGATGACGGCGAAGAAATCGTCATTGGTCTGGGATCGATCGTCGTTGGCGTTGACGAGTCCGGCGAGGTAAATCTGGTTCCCTTGGAGGACCATGGCTGTTGCGCCGTTGACATACGTGCCGTTAAGATCATTTGGTTGGAACTGTACAGTCCCGGTCCCGTCGGGACCAAACGTGGGGTCTAGGAGGCCGGCGGCCGTGTAGCGGGACAAGGCGAAGGCGCTGCCGGTGTTGCCTGCTACCAGGATGTTCCCTCCCTGGAGGGTGACGGCGGCGGGAGGGGGGGCGCCAGGGGTGAAGACGACGCCGGTGTGGTCCGGGCCGAAACTCGTGTCCGGCGTGCCATCGGGGTTCAGCTGAAGCAAGGTGATGCCGCCAGCGACGGTGTCGTTGGCATACGTCGTGGTGTTCCCGACGATCAGGAGCTTGCCGTCGGGCTGGAGGACAACTTGATACGCGACGGCGTCCGTGTCGTTGGTAAGTCCGAAGTCGGTGACAACCATGCCATCTTGGCCGAAGCTTGTGTCGGGCGTCCCGTCGGGCAGGTAACGGGCGATGGCAAACTCGTCAATCGGAACCTGGACCTCGTTGTCCTGAGTCGGCTCACGTTTCACCCAGTCGTAGCGGACCAACACATATCCGGCTGCCACAATCTTGCCGTCCGGCTGCTGGGCGAGTGCGTTGGCGCTGAAGTCATACCCCGTGGTATCAGTGACAACCTCGCCGCCGCTGCCAAAGTTCGGGTCGAGCGCCCCTGCCGGCGGGGCCGCCAGGTCGGCCGGCATCCGGAGGTGCGCGGCCGGCGCGACGCCGGTGACGTCGATGATCTGGCTGGCGCTGCTGCTGCCGTCCTCGTCCGTGACCGTCAGGGTCACGAAGTACGTGCCGCTCTCGTCCGGGGCGAACCAATGGTCCCGGCCGGTCGCTGATTGGTACGCGGCGCCGTTCCTGGTCAAGTCCCAGATGAAGTTGACCCCGGACTGCAAGTCGAGCGGGTTGGGGTCGGTGAGCGCGCCGTTCAGGGGGATGCCGAGTCCCTCCGGTGACGTCCAGTTCCCGCTGGCGTCGGTGGCAGGCGGGGCGAACGATGAAATGATCGCCGTCGGTTGAACCTCAGTGACGGTCACATTGACCGTGGTAGTGGCGGACAATCCAAATCCGTCGACGACCTTCAGGGTGACCGGGTACACGCCGTCAGCCGTGAAGGCGTGCGACACATGAGCCCCGCTGGCGTCGAACACACCGTACCCGTCAAAGTCCCACAGATAGGTAAGATTGTCGCCATTGGGGTCGGACGAGGCGGAGGCGTCGAACTCTACCGGAGTTCCCTCGGCCACAGTCTGGGTCGGCGGCGTGGCGCTCGCCGTCGGGGTTTGGTCCCCGACGGACGACCACAGTTGCAGGCCATGTACGCCGTCGTTGGCCGCGAACAGCAGCGCGCTACCGAACGGGATCAGCAGGGATCCGAGCGAGCTGCTACTGTCGTAACTTGGGGAAGCCGGCTGCGAGCTGGCGCTGCCCGGGTTGATATCTTGAGCCAGGAAGGTGCCCAGTTCGGTGCCGTCGCTTGACCAGATCTCCCGGCCGTGTGTGCCGTCGTCGGCGGTGAAAAAAAGGCGGCCGTCCACCACCGCGAAGTCGGCCGGGTAGGAGCCGATGGGCAAAAAGGGAAACACGGCGTCGGACAGAATGTTCGGATTGATGTCCTTGACCAGAATCCCCGTGCCTGCGGCCGTTCCATCCGTTCGGAATAGCCCGGTTCCAACATAGTCCGAGCCGGCGGCGAACAGAACGTAGCCGCCGACTACGGTGGGCGAAGCCATAAGGCCGATACCTTGAAAAGGAAGCTCCAGGGGCACCGTTCCGGCTGCCGTCCCGTCGCTGCGATAAATTCCAGGCCACGTTTGTGCGGGATCATAGCCGTTGAAGATAAGTATCCCGTTTAGGTTGACAATTGAGTCTGCCGCGACGTTGGATACCTGAACGGTCCCGGCCACCGTGCCGTCCGTCTTCCAGAGACTGCCCTTGTTCGTAACGGGGTTGTATCCGCCAAAGTAAAGGTCGCCGTTCAGTACAGCGGCACCAGACGCCGGGACGATCCCGTTTATCAGCTGCACGGTGCCGCCATCGGTCCCGTCGGAGATCCAGGTACCGCCGCCGCTCTGCCATACTTGGAAGAGCACCTTCGACCCGAAGGCCGACAGCGAGTTGATTTCGCCCGCACGGTCCGTCTGTGCGGGATCGAGATCCTTGATCATCATGGTGCCAGCCTCCGTGCCGTCCGACTTCCACAGTTGAGTGCCACGGCTCGGGAAGTACAGGACACCGCCCGCAACCGCGGCCTCATTTAGCTCAAGAAGAGTCGTAGCCGTCGGAGCGGCGGCAGCGAGCGGTACGGTGCCGGCCGCCGTGCCATCGCTCGTCCACAGATTGAGCCCGAGGACCGGGTCACGGGCGTCAAAGACCAGCCTCCCGTTCACGCTGTAAAAGTTCTCCAAGCTTGAATGGAGGCCGCTCGGGTCGTTCGGGTCAATCACCTTGACAAATGCCGTGCCGGCCGGCGTCCCGTCCGTCTTCCAGAGCGACAGGCCGTGGACACCGTCGTTGGCGGCGAAGAAAGCCGTCCCATTCACGACCGCAGCCGAGTTGTGACCGGTCACGATGCCGTTACCGGAGGGGTTGATGTCTGTGAGCATAGTCGCAGGAACAACCCGGTCTTCGAGGCGTTCGATTCGTAGCCTGGCGCGGCGGTTCGGGCGGCGCAGGGTCGGCCGGGCGTCTATGCGATTCAAGCGCGCGGCTAGAGGGCGGAGCCAGGATGGTAGGCGCATGGGTTCTCTCCACTGAGTCGCGGTCTGCAATACAATGGAAACGACATCACCTGGGCGCGCAGACCGTACGCCTGGGCGGTGCTCGGGCCGGTGGGGGCTCTGCGTGGCGGCCGAACCCCGCCGGCCGTTTTTTTTCCGTCCGCTTTCCTAGAGCCGCAGCTGCCGTTCTTGAGCGGCCGCGGCGGCGGTATACTTGCACAGTTCCTACGCTTTTCCTTTCCGGAGATCGGCTGGAAGGGAAAACCATGCCGAACTGCGGTACTTCGCCTTGGACCTGGAATTCGACTCCGAGGAACCTGCACGACTCTTGCCGATCAAGGAGCTAACCATGGCCACAGGTCGCAAACGTGAAACTCCCAAGCGCGGCAAAAAGCCGGCGCCGCGACTGTCCCAGGCGGAGGCCGACGACCTCGCGCTGGCCGAGGAACTTCTCCGGCCCCCTTCTCCCGAGGAACAAGCCGCCATCGTTCGGGAGTCGAAGAAATTCTTGAAGGCGCTCGGCCTCGAAGGAAGGAAGCCGATCGGTGCCAAAAAGTTGTACGAAATGGCGCTGCGTGAAGGGATCAACCCTGAGGGCAATGAGTTCAGCCGCGGTATTATTGAGATGCGGGAGGAGTAGGTTTCGTGAATTCCTTCTACCTGGACGCGAGTTCGCTGGCGAAGCGCTATGTCCCGGAGACAGGATCGCCACAAGTCCACGCAATCCTCAATACCATTCCTGGCGAGCGAGTTTCTGTCCTCAACGTCGGGGCGGGCGAAGTCATCTCGATCCTCGTTAGGAAGCGGAACGCAGGCGTGATCTCGGACGCCTACTTCGGTCAGGCCGTGCTTGATTTCGAAACCGAAATCGTCCATGCTACCGCCGTCAGGAAGATATCCGTCAGCAATCGTCTCGCCCTGTCGTCTTTTCCTCTGATTGTCGCTCATTCGATCAACTCCACGGATGCCATTACGCTCAGGTCGGCCCTGGCCTTCGCCCGGAAACTGCGCGCCGCGGGCGACGACCTGGTCCTCGTCGCGTCGGACCAGCGCCTCCTCCGGGCCGCTCAAGCGGAAGGTCTGGTTACGTTCAATCCGGACATCCAAGATCAAGCGGCCCTGTCTCTGCTTCTCGCCCCATAGTGTGTAACCACCGCGATGGGCTTACTCAGCAACGCAAACTCACCCGGCGGCCTTGGTTGGCCCTCTACTGGATCGTCAGCGTGAGGGCCACCGGATTACCCAGGACCCCGTCGCTGTCGGTGGCTTGGGCGAAGAGCGTGTAGGTGCCGGATGCGTAGCCGGTCGTATCGAAGGCATAGGACCACGAGCCATCGCTGTTCTGCGTGCCATAGCCGAGGAGCACGCCACTACCGTTGACCATGATGTAGAAAGCGACCTGGCTGACGGTGGCGCCGGGGTTGTAGTCGGTAAGGTTCGAGGCGGTTAACGTCGTGCTGCTACCCGACGGGACAGGGTTTGGATTGGCGGTGAACGAGCCGATCTGCGGAGCCGACGCCAAGAACCGAACCAGCGCTACGTCCGTGGGGTACGTGGCCGAGGTCGGCCGCGCCTCTCCTGCCAGCAGAACCCGGCCATCCGGTTGGAGCGAAAGCGCTCGCACGGCATCGTTTGATGCGAACTGGATAGTCGCCCAACCACGGTTACCGAACCCGGGGTCCAGACCGCCGTTTGGGTTCGTCCGTGCGACAGCGAGGTTCTCTTGCTGCGCGGTCGTGTTGTAGAACTCGCCGCCAGCAAGGATCTCTCCATCCGCCTGGATGGCAATCCCGATGCCGTCGGCATTGATTGAACCGTCCGCCGGCCCACCCGGTGACGCGAGGGCCACAAGCCCGCCCGCACCGAAGGTGGCATCGGGGCTCCCATCCGGGTTGTATCGAAGCAGGTAGAGGGCAGACGGCGAGGAGCTGTTCTCGCTGCCGCTGACTACGATTTTGCCGTCTCTCTGGATGGCGAGACCGCCATAATCGTCGGTGGTTCCGGGGTGGCTCTTCACCACGCCTCCGGTCCCAAACCCGGCGTCGGCCGAGCCGTTTGCATTATACCGGGCTACGACGAGTTCCTGCGCGCTGGTCGCCGGGTCGAGCATGTTGCTTGCGACTACAATCTTCCCGTCGGCCTGGAGAGCGGCGCTCAGGCCATAGCCGCTCTTAACCTGCAGGTTGGTGACGAGCTTGCCGCCGCTTCCGAACGTGGTGTCGAGAGCGCCATTGGCCGTGTACCGGACCAGGGCGGCGGTCGTGGTCCCGGTAGCGTTGGTGTAGCCGGCCACCAGAATGCGGCCGGAACTGTCCACCACCATCGACTGCGCGAACGTGACCGTGCCGCCCAGGTAGGTCACCACCTTTCCCTTGCTACCAAAGGCCGTGTCCAGCGCGCCGCCGGCGGTGTAGCGGGCCAGAGCGAATTCGTCTTTGCCCTGGGCGGACATGGTCGATCCGGCGGCCAGGACCTTGCTGGTCCCGTCCGCCTGCGGCTGCAAGGCGACAGCATCCGCCCTGTCGAATGCCGACCCGAAGTTAGTCGTAGTGTGGCCATTGCTACCGAAGGCGGCGTCCAGGGTGCCGTTCGCGGTGTACCGGGCGACCAGGAAGTCGTCGCCGGTCTTGGACCCGGAGGACGCCGTGAGCCCGGCGATCACAATCTTACCGTCCGGCTGGGTGGTGACGGCGTTGGCTGAATCGTAGTAATTCGAGAAGGAAGTGAGAACTTGCCCGCCGGACCCGAACGCCGGGTCCAGCGCGCCGCCGGTGGGATCGGACCACTCGAACGTGGCAGGACTCGGGCAGTAGCGGTCTTCGAGAGTCTCCATGTGGGGGCGAAAATTGCCGTTCCGCGCGCGGTGAACCCGGCGCTTGGGTGCCAATCGCAACAACAAGATCCACATGGCGAAGCCTCCTTTATGGAACGCCTTGATCGACGAAATCGGAAAAGACAGTGACTTCCCGGCTCAGGGGTGCTCGCTTTTCAGTAGCTCCGCGGCCTCGGTACGTAACTGGCGGTGCTCTTCATCCTGCGACTTGTTCTTCTCCATCCACTCGATTCCCCCGGTGTAAGAGGTGCGAGCCCTGTCCTTGTCCCCCAGCCTCCAGTGCGCCATCGCCAGGAAAAACCAGTCGGTGGCGTCTCCGCCCTTGCGAAGGCGCATGGACTCTGTCAGCGCTCTGACTGTATTTTTCCAGTCCCCCATACGGTAATATGCAGCACCTAGCGTATTCCAGTAACCGCCCTTCCTGGGGGCCAGTTCGCTAGCTCGTTTCGCCAGTTCCAGCGCCTTGCCCGGGTTTCGAAGCTTTTGGTCAGGGCAGTTGGCCAGTATCCAGGCGACGCCGTTCATACTCTGCACCGTGTCGGGATGATCGACATGGAGCTTACGCGTCCGCAGCTCCAACGTCTGTTTGTGAAGCATAAGGGCCTCGGCATGCCGGCCGAGAGCGGAGTAGGCGACCGCTACGTTATTCATGCTCTGCAACGTGTCGGGATTATCGGCACCGAGCTTCGAGCGCCGCAGGTCCAGCGTTTTCTCATGGAGCTTCAGCGCCTCGGCATTTTGGTGGAGAAAGCCATGGCAGTTGGCCACGTTATTCATGCTCTGGAGCGTGTCGGGGTGATCGGGGCCGAGACTGGCCTTCCGCCGCTCCAGCGTCTCTTCGTGCAGGTGCAAGGCCTCGGCAAACCGCTTAGTCATGGCGTAGCTGTTAGCCAGGTGGAACATGCTGGTGAGCGTGTCCGGGTGGTCGGGACCGAACTTGTGCCTGCGCAGCCGGGCGACTTGCTCGCGAAGCTTCAGCACCTCCTCATGTCGATTCAGGGTAAAGTAGGCCCGCGTCAACTCGTTCATGCTCGCCAGCGTCTGGGGATCGTCGGCCCCGAGCTTCTCTCGTCGCGCGTCGAGCACCCGTTGGAACAATCGCGTCGCCTCGGGCAGCTTGCGGTCGTCCAGGTAGGCCTTGGCGAGGCTGTCCGTCGTTGCCAGGGTATCCAGGTGGTCGGGGCTCAGCTCGCGGATCTGCAAGTCCCGCGCTCGCTGCAAATGCGAAATGGCCGAATCGTATTCGCCGATGGCTGCATACGCCTCGCCGATCGTCTTTAGGATTTCGGCCTGCACCAGTGGCTGTCCGGGGAACTGCTCCTCGATTTTGTCCGGCGCCAGTTCAAGGGCGGCGCGGTCGAGCAGCTCCCGGACGGTGGGGTTGGGCTTCAGTTCGGCCGATTTGCCGCCACCTTTTCGGAGAGCGTCGGCCTGCACGCGCGAATCGGCCTGGGCCAGCAGCTTGTTGCGGAGAAAATCGCGCACGGCTTGCGTCTTCTGCTGCTCCGTGCTCAACTTGGCATAAGCCTCGTTGGTCCGGCGCCGGTCCCGCTCGATCGCGGCGACACCGATCATGAGGACGACCAGCAGCGCCACCAGCGCCGACGCCACGACGGCCCGGTGCCGGCGCCCCCACTTCCGCAGCCGGTGCCAGAGGGTCGGCCGCCGGGCCAGGATCGGCCGGTCTTCGAGGTAATGCTGCAGGTCGTCGGCGAGCTCCTGGGCCGTGGCATAACGGTCTGCCGGATTCTTCTCGAGGGCCTTCAGGACGATTGTCTCCAGCTCCACCGGCATAGACTTCGCGAGCCGGCGCGGCGGCCGCGGCTCCTCGAAGGCGATCTGCCGCAATAATTCCTGACGATCCCTGCCGTTAAAAACCGGATTCAGCGTGAACAGTTCGTACAGCGTCGCGCCCAGCGAATAAATGTCGGTGCGGTGATCGACCACCACCCGCTTGGCCAGCGCCTGCTCGGGGCTCATGTAGCGCAGCGTGCCGAGCAGATCGCCGGTCATGGTCAGCTTGGTATCGCTCTGCACCTGGGCAAGGCCGAAATCCGTGATCAAGAGGGTGCCGGCGCCGTCGAGCAGCAGGTTGGCCGGCTTGATGTCGCGATGCACGATGCCGCGCTCGTGGGCGTGATCGAGTGCCAGGGCCGCCTGCTCGCCGAGCTGGGCAACGGTGCGAAAGAATTCGCGGCCTGTGGTCGAGAGCTTGGTAGATAAGACTCCCTGGAGCAGGTGTGCGGTCTCCGAGGCAGATTCAATCGGGGCCGGATCGGAGTTTGTCAGGGGCGCTTGCGCGTCGCCCGCATCCAGCCGTCGCTGCCGCCGCAGTTCTTGAATGACCGCGCTCAACGGCACCCCGTCGATGTACTCCATCGCATAGTAATGCACGCCGCGCTCGCTGCCCACGGCGTGAACCGGCACAATGTTGGTGTGATGCAGACTGGCCGCTGCGCGGGCCTCATTCTGGAAGCGCTGCAACTGCCGCGGATCCATGACCGCCGCGAATGGCAGTACTTTCAGCGCTACCCGCCGCCGGAGCGATAGTTGCTCCGCCTCGTAGACCACGCCCATGCCGCCGCGGCCAATCTCGCGAATGACCTGGAAATCACCGAGCGTTTTCCCCAGCGGCTCATCGACGCTATCCGAGGACACAGCCGCACCGCCGGACATTGAGAGACCCACCAGGCGCAGCGAAGCCAGCACTTTCCGCAACAGCTGCGCCGCTTCTGGATGACGCGATGCGTATTCCTCAATATCGGGCTGCTCGCCCTGCTTCTGGCGTTCGCGAAATTCGTCCGCCACCTGAGCCACCAGTGCTTCCAGCGAGGCGTTAACAGACGGGGAGACTTCAGTCATGAGGATTCCTCTAGCAGACCGTGGTCGGTGAGAATTTTTTGCAAGCGAATCAAGGCCCGGCCGTAGCGCTTGCGGGCCGTCGTCGGCTCAATTTCGAGCAGGCAAGCAATTTCGTCATACGGCAGCTCGTCGGCGTGCCGCATGAGCAGGATCTCGCGGTCCGTCTCGGCAAGCTGGCCGACGGCGGCGCTGATGCGGCCGGCAAGCTCGCGGGCCTGGAGCTGCTCGCTGGGCGACGGAGCGCCGCCGAGCAGCGGCCGGGCCAGGAGCAACGACGAGCGGTCCGGCCAGGCGACTTCACGATCCACCGAACGCCGTGCCCGCAACCGGTGATTGCGGCGAACGCGGAGCAGGTGCTCGTAGGCCATCTTGCGCACCCACAGGCGAAAGGGCATTGGCCGCCGCCTGAGAAAGTCGTCCATGCGCCGCACCACCTCCAGTTGCGTCTCTTGTACAACGTCCGATGGATCGACGCGCTGCCGCACGCGCAAATCGAGGTGCGCGTCGATAAAGTCGTGCGGCCCCGGCCGGAAGCGTTGCAGCAGCCGTTCCAGAGCGCTGCGGTCGTGGCGGCCAATGCGCTCCAGCAAGCCGCGGGTTTCGGTCGAGTCGGGTGTCACGGCGGTCATACTTCCTCCCTTCAACACACCTACCGTTCGGGAGCAAATGTGACATGCGGTGGGGCAAGAATCAAGCTTTTCTCGCGCCAGGCTGAAGCCAGCAATCTGAACGTTCTTTGTTTGTTGAAGGGACGGCTTGACATTGCCGATAGTTGCATATACAAATCAATGAGAGGAAGGCAGGGAGAAGATCATGGACAACCAGCAGAACCCAGCCATCGACGCCATTGCTCGCGACTGCATTGCCGTGCGCTTGCGCATGCTGAACCGGGTCGTCACCAACCTGTACGACGACGCCCTGCGTCATCTGGGCCTGAAGATCAGCCAGTTGAATATCCTGGTCGTTACGGCGAAGCTCGGCCTGGCGCAACCGGCGAAAGTCTGTGACATCCTCCAGTTGGACACGTCTACCCTCAGCCGCAACGTCGAAAGGATGCGGGCCAGGGGTTGGTTGGAAGTAGTGCCCGGTGAGGACGCCCGGACGCAGTCGTTCCGCCTGACCGCCAAGGGGAATCGACTGCTGGAGCGGGCGGTCCCAGCCTGGGAAGAGGCGCAGCGCCAGGCGACGGAATTCCTGGGCCGCGACGGCGTCGCCCTGCTCAGCAAGGCAGCCGGCAAACTGGGCATGCCGCAGGCGGAGGCGTAGGCGGCCTTTTTTTTGTGTTCTAATACTTGCACATACAACAAAAGGAGCAGAGATGAAGCTGGCTGAACATCCCACCGTGAAGGCGTTCTACGACAAGGCAGCCCAGGCCCCTGCGTCGCCTGCTCCTGCCAAGCTTGATGCGGCCTGGCTCCGTCAACTGTGCCTCGACTGCGGGGCTGACGACGCCGGCCTAGTCGAGATCAGCCGCCCGGCCTTGGACAACCAGCGCGACGACATACTCCGTTACTTTCCGCCGGCCAAAACGCTCCTCAGCTTCGTGTGCCGGATGAACCGGGGGCCGATCCGCAGCCCGGCCCGTTCCGCCGCGAACCTGGAGTTCCACGGCAGCTCCGATCATTCCAACGAGGTCGCCCGCCAGGTCGTCGCCGCCCTGGAGACCCGGGGCGTCAGGGCCATGAACCCGTCGGCGGGCTTTCCGATGGAGCAGGACCGCTTCCCCGGCAAGATCTGGGTCGTCTCGCACAAGCCGGTCGCCGTGGCGGCGGGCCTCGGCCACATGGGCATCCACCGCAATGTCATCCACCCCAAGTTCGGCAACTTCATTGTCCTTGGCACTGTGCTGATCGACGCCGAAGCTTCGTCCTACGGCCAGCCGATTGTCTACAACCCCTGCCTCGAATGCAAACTGTGCGTCGCCGCCTGCCCGGTCGGGGCCATCTCTCCGGAGGGGGACTTCAACTTCGCCAACTGCCTGACGCACAATTACCGGGAGTTCATGAGCGGCTTCGCGGATTGGGTGGAGAAGGTGGCCGACAGCAAAAACGGCCTCGACTACCGCACCAAGGTGAACGCCGCGGAGACGACTTCGATGTGGCAGTCGCTCTCGTTTGGGGCGAACTACAAGGCGGCGTATTGCCTGGCCGTGTGTCCGGCCGGAGAGGATGTCATCGGTCCCTTCCTGTCGAACAAGGCGAGCTACTTGAAGGACACCCTGCGGCCGCTTACCGAGAAGGAGGAAACGCTCTATGTCATCGCCGGCTCCGATGCGGAGGAATACGCCCCACGGCGCTTCCCGAAGAAGAAGGTCAAGCGAGTGGCCAGCGGGATCAGGCCGCGCTCCATCGACGGCTTCCTGTTCGGTTTGAAGTTGACCTTTCAGCCGGGCCAGGCGGCGCACTTGAACGCCGTCTACCACTTCACCTTCACCGGCAAGGAGGAGAAGCAGGCCACCGTGACGATCCGTGACGGCGCCTTGCAGGTCCAGGATGGCCATCAGGGCGAGGCCAACCTGCTGGTGACGGCCGACAGCGAGACCTGGCTGGCTTTCCTGGCCAAAGAGCGGAGCCTACTGTGGGCCTTGCTGCGCAGGAAAATCCGCATCCAGAAGGGTTCGCCCAGGCTGCTGGTGGCATTCGGCAAGTGCTTCCCGACGTGAAGCACATCCGAGCCACAGCTGACCGTCGTCATTGAAATCCTCCCAGACAAAGCCGGAAAGGCTGTCAGGCGCGAGGGGAACGCCTTTCACCAGGAATGTATCGCCGACCGCGGCCGCGGGGGCGGTATACTAGCAGTGTTCTTCGCCTTCCCTTTCTGGAGCACGAGCCATGACCCTGACGGTCGAAGCCACTTACGAAAACGGTGTCTTGAAGCCGAGCCAGCCGCTACCCTTCAAAGAACACGAGCGGGTTGAAATCACCGTCAAATCCAGGGCCAGCTGGGTCGAAGAAACCGCCGGCATCATCGGCTGGAAGGGAAGCCATGAGGAACTCCGCTACTTTGCCCTCGACCCTGACCTGGACCCGGAGGAAAGTGCATGACCTTTGCCGATCTGGTGCTGCGCGACGCCGTGTTTGTGGACGCGAACATCTTTGTGTATCACTTTGCACCCGATCCGACCCTGCAAGGTCCGTGCGGCCAGTTTCTGCAGCGGATCGAGAACCAGGAAATCCAGGGGTTTACCTCGACGCACGTGCTGGCTGAAGCCGCTCACCGCCTTCTGACCCTGGAAGCACGCACCCAATTCGGGTGGTCGTCGGGCAAGGTGGTCCAGCGGCTGAAGCAAAACCCGATGAGCATGCAGTCGCTCACGCAGTTTCGGACGGCCATCGAGCGCGTCGTGCAGTCTCGCGTAGCGGTCTTGCCGGTTTCGTCCACGCTCTTGGTGACGGCTGCCGGCCTTTGCCAGCACCCCGGCTTCCTCATCACCGACGCGCTTTCTGTCGCCCTCATGCAAGTCCACGGCTTGACCAAGATTGCCAGCGATGATACTGACTTCGACCGCGTGCCGGGGATAACCCGATACGCTCCTGGTTGAATTCTTCACGGGTTTTGTTACTCATCGCGTGTGCCTTGGTTAGACCGGCAGTGCGCTCAGAAGCACGCCTGAACTACGCCCCCGTCCACGCGCAGGGCGGCGCCGGTCGTCGCGGACGCAAGCGGGCTGCACACATAGGCGACCAAACTCGCGACTTCCTCGGGATGGATGAAGCGTTTGAGCAGCGACGTCGGCCGCACCGTCTGGAAAAACTCCTTCTCGAATTCCGCGAACGGTTTGCCGCCCCTGATTTGCTTGACGAACTCGTCCACCCCCGGCGAGTGCGTCGGTCCGGGCAGCACGGCATTGACCGTCACCCCCGTCCCGGCACACGACTCGGCCAGGCCGCTCGACACCGCCAGTTGTGCCGTCTTGGTCATGCCGTAGTGGATCATGCCGGCGGGAGTGTTGATCGCGCTCTCGCTGCTGATGAACACGATCCTGCCCCAGCCGCGCTCCTTCATGCCGGGCAGGTACATGCGGCCCAGACGCACGCCGCTGAGCACATTCACCTCGAAGAACCGCCGCCAGTCGTCGTCAGGAATCTCCTCGAACGGCTTCGGCTCGAAGATGCCCAGGTTGTTCACGAGGATATCCAGCGACGCGACCTTTTTGCCGAGCAGCTCGGCCGCTCGCGCTGTGCCAAGGTCGCCGGCGAATCCCTCGATGGCCGCCCTGGGCACGGACCCGAGAATCTCGGACCGCGCCGCCGCGACGGACGCTTCCGTCCGGCCGTTAATGACTACCCTGGCCCCCTCCCGCGCCAGAGCCGTGGCGATGGCCAAACCGATGCCTTTCGTGGAACCGGAGACCAGGGCGCGTTTGTCCGTTAGTTGAGTTCGCACTCTCCAACGTTCCGGGCGATCGCGTCGAAGGCGTCCTGCAACTCCCGCGCGAATGCTTGCGCGCAGAAAGTGGCGGGGACGCACACTGCCCTATGTCGTTCTACTAAACCGTGCCAGGATTGGTCCGGGGCTCGGCCCGCTCGGCAACAAGATGGATCTCACGAAATTCCGGGATATGCCTATGCGGCAACGCTCATTAAGGCGGCACATCATGGAACCGTGCTTCCGCATTGTTGATGCCCGGCTGCAGTGTCTGGCAGCAGCGGCGAGTGTTCACGCCTGCGCCTCCGCCGCGTGACAACACGAGCCGGCGTTTTGAGGGAGCTTCTCGTATTCGTCGTGGCGGCGCCACCAGACGCCCGTCTCGTTGCGCCCCCGGGGGGCGCGGTCGAGCCACTGGTACATGCCCCAGAGGCCGTCCAGCCCACGCGCATAGGTGGAATAGGTGTGGTAGACGACGCCGTCCTCGAGTGCGAACGCGCTCAGGCCCGGCCTATCGCGACGGAACGTGGCCGCGTCGGTTCCACACATGGCGGCGAACCTGGCCTCCGCCCCCGCGCCGCCACCCTCTTGAGCCGCGCGCCACTCGGGTGCCGCCTCGCGCCGGTAGTTGTATTCGACCCCCTGGCGCTCTTGCTTCTCCGTGAACGAGACGTTGAAGTCGAAGTTGAAGTCGCCGCCGACCGAGGACGCCCAGGGAAAGGTCCAGCCCATGCGCCGTTTGTACGCCTGCAACTTCGCGAGCGGCGCCCGCGACACCGCCCAGAGCATCACGTCATGGTGGGCCAGGTGCACGGCGAACCCGTTGAAGCCGTCCGCGATCGCCGAGCAGGACGGGCAGCCGGCGGTGTAGTCGGGCCCGAACATGAAGTGATAGACGAGGAGCTGCGAACGCCCTCGGAAGAGGTCTGCCAGCGCGGCGCTTCCTTCATCGGTCTCCAACCGGTACTCCTTGTCGACCCGGACCCACGGCAGCTCTTGCCGCCGCCGCGCCAGCTCGTCGCTGCGCCGCGTCAGCTCCTTCTCCGCCTCGAGCAGCCCGAGCCGGGCTGCAAGCCATTCCTCTCGACTTACTATTTGGTGTTGCATGGTGCGGTCTCTTTTTTGAAGTAACCGAGGATGTGTCGAAAAAGGTGTCTGGAACCTTCATCTACCCTAGGTTCCAGACACCTTTTTCAACAGACGTTCCACAAACAGGAAGAGCAATGAGGCGCCGCCAAGGAACAGCAGCGCCCAGCGCAGGTAGGTTGCCGTGGCAAGCGACAGGCCGAGTCCGCTCCAAAGCGTCACGTGCGCTGCCAGGCAAACGGGACACTTGGGCACCAGCACCAGGATAGCGCTCGGCAGGACCCAGGCACAAATCTCTCGGACTCTTCGCGCCCACGTCGGCGTTGTCCGGTCGGCGGCAGCGCAGCAAGCGCTCATCGTGGCGTCTCCTTGCGATTCTTGCGTTCCGCCAGCTCGCGAATGCGCTCCAGCCAGTACTGCCAGCCTTTGGGCAGGCCGTCGCGATGTTCGGGCAGGATCGATCCCATGGCGCGGTGCAGGAACGCGAGGCGCGTCACGCCCCCCTCCGCCGTCAAGCGGTATTGCAGGTGATTGAGCGCCGGGTGCGACATCATGAGCGGCCCGCACATCTCCAGGAGCGTCGGCGGCTTGATGACCTGCACATGGCCCCAAAGGTGGCCGGAATTGTTGCCGAGGTCGCGGTACCAGCGTCCGCCGGGCCACGGCTCAAGCGTCATCGGGAACGGCTTGTCGCCGGGCATCTGCCCTTCCGGACCAAGCTGGTCCAGCATGGCTCCGAAGGCGATGTCGATCGGCGCCGCAATCTCGATCTCCTTGGCGATCTCGAAAGATTCGACTGACGGTCGTTCCCTGGTGTCCGTTTTCATGATGGTCCTTTCCGGGGTTTGAGGGGGGTTGGCGATTCCGTTTGTGCACGCGCCCGCTGCTCAGCGCGCTCCTTGATGCGGTCGAGCTGATGGCCCCAGAGCTCTTCAAAGGCCTTTACCCAGTCATGCACCGTTTTCAGCTTCTCCGCTTCCAGGTTGTAGACGCGTTGTTTGCCTTGCTTGATCACCGCGACCACGCCGACCTTGCGCAGCACACCCAGGTGCTTCGAGACAGCCGGCTGCGGCAGCCCCAGCGTTACGACCAGCGTTCCAACAGGCAGGGCCCCGCGCCGCGCCAGCAATTCGACAATCTGTCGCCGCCGGGGCTCGGCGATGGCGTTGAATACGTCGGCGGTAGTCGCTGCACGCGGCATGCTTACATTATATTCCCGTATGGGTATATGTCAAGCCAGGGCTCGGTGGCGCGGACCGGCGCTGCGCTTTGCCTGGGAGCGCGCCCAGGAGCGCATTCGGTCGCGCCTGCCGGGCGGGCCTGGTCGGGCTTCTTGCTACCCTTCCGATGCTCGCATCAAAGTTACCCGCTGAGAATGTGGATCAAATCCTTCTCTGGGCATTCCAAAGTTGGGGACTGTACGGTGGCGGTCCAACGGTCATCCATGTTGGATTCAGCAATGAGAAGGCAATTTGCAAGCGATGCAGAACGATTGGTCTCTGATTTCGGACTAGTGAAAGTTGAAAGAAGCCCACAGGCAACAATGCCTGTGGGCTTTTTGTTAACGTCCTACGCCAAATCCAAGCCGCTCTTTGTCGAGCGACGGCCCGCGTCCGACAAGGCTGCGGGCTCAATCAATGGCGGTGGGCTTCTGGTTGGCCGCCTCCTTGGCATTTTCGGCGCCCGGGGGTGTCTTCACCATCTTTGGCTGGCCCCTGGCAGCATCACTGCCGCAGCCAACTAAGCTGGCCAGAAGCAAAGGCAACAACGCAATACGTATCAACGAACGAAGCATGGTATTCCTGTCCTTTCTTGGCGAGAACCGATCAACCCTGGTCCTGGTTCTGAACAACCCAGCCGTCCTGGTAACCGGAGAGCGCTTCGAACGTGCCGAAATCAATGGACGGGATAATCTTGCGCACGGAGCCGTCGGCGTAGGCGAACTGGACAATGCCGCCCGAGTGCAAGCTGCCAAACGACCACCAGCCGTGGCCGCCGTCGTTAAGGTTGACCTGGGTGTCCAGGCCGAAGCAGGAGTAATTGAAACCGCAGCCCCAATGGCCGGTGTTCCAGCCGTTCGGGATGCCGCCGCCGCCGTTCCAGTTAATCCAGCCGCCGGCATATTCGCCGAACATCAGCGTGTTGCTGGTGCCATCAGGAACGCGGCCAATAGTGGTCTTGGAGTTGTAGTGCAGCAAGCCATTGAAGATGGAGTAACTGAGAGGCGGAGTCACGTTGAAAAGGCTGTTGCGGCACTCGCCGGCCACACCCAGGTAATTGCACCGCCCAATAATCTTGGCGCCAGGCTCCGAGCTGAAGCCGTGTCCGCCGGGCGCGACTCCCGGCGGATACCAGGTGCCCGCACCGGGACCAGGCGACGGCAAGGCGCTGCCATTGTCGTAGAGGACGGCGAGCAGGGCGGATACCGTTTCTTCCGGGGACGGGGCCGAGGGACAACGAAAGACCTTGAAGTTCCCTTCGCAGCCGTAGATGTAAGTCGGCGAAGGGCGCGGGTCGACCATGGTGCCGGTGCTGCGCGGCCGGTTGGTCTGGTTCGGCAGGTCCCATTGCGCGCCGGCGTTGTACACGTTGTAGTAAACAATGCCCGGAGCGCCGGGTAAGGCCGGCAGGACGTCAAAGATGAACATCTGGTACTGGGGTTGCTGTTCCAGGTAGGGGAGCAGGCGGACGAGCTCGCCCACGGCTCGGCCGTCGATGCCGGGCGGCAGCTTGCCGAAGGCGGCGTCGTAGTTGGCCGCGGCCAGGGCGATTTGCTTGAGGTTATTGGAGCAGGACATGCGGTTGGCCGCCTCACGGACCTTCTGCACCGCCGGCAGCAACAGGCCGATGAGAACGGCAATGATGGCGATTACCACGAGCAGTTCGATCAGGGTAAAGCCTAGCCGGATTCTGGATTTCAACATGGGTGCCTCCACTAAATATAATCAGGATATCACAACGCTCTTTTACGGCAAATGCAGAGGGCTATAAGGCCCCGCCCGGCTATGGCGCGCATCAACCGGGGGCAGGCTTTGAGGCCGCCCTGGCCGGTGCGCTCATTGCGACGCGAATTGTTTTGAGGCTCCAGCTTGCGAGAGGCTCGAACAGGGTCCGCCGCACGCGAGTGTGCTATATGGCGTGCACGATACGGCAGCATTGTAACCCGACGCGCCAGCCTGGGCCCGCGCTGGCCCCTGGGGTTACAATGCTGCAAGATCTTGCCTGCACATTTAGGCGCTCGCGGCCGATGTTGCAAATACACAGGCATACTGCCGTCAATGCGAAACGGAAATGCACAAGGGATCTGTTTTTCAGACATTTTGTTGCAGAGTTTTCTCGAGTCGTGCGCAAAATAAAAATCCTTTGTTCGCGCGTAACAACAGCAAGCTCAAACCGATCTAATCCATTTCTTGCATGCCGTTTTGTCGTCGCTTTCCGCGCTGCTAGGCAACCCTTCCCCGACGACAAGATTAGCCGTCGCGCGTAACAAGCCGCTTAGGAAACCGGTCCAGGGAAATAGGCGAAGGAGGTCCTCTTGTATCTCCAGGCCCAGGAGCAGGGCACTGCTTCTGCGCGGACGACCGGTTGCATTGCTCAGGTACGAGTGAGGATAGACAGCTTGCACCTCACTCGCTTGTCTCGACATTTCAAAACGAAAGATGGGATGTCCCGAACACCGGGCGAAACCCGAGGCCGCAAGACGGACGAAGCACGCCGTCGCCAGATCGCGCACTACCGAGCGCGCGGCTGGACCTTCGCGCAGATCGGCCGCCATTTCGGCGTCACGCGCCAGTGCGTGCAGACCTTGTATCGCCTGAGCGGCGAATATGAGGGCATGTCGGGCATTTGCTGCTGCGAATGCCGGCGGGAGATTTCCCCCTGGAATGCCAGACGTTGCGGCGGCATGATGGCCGCTCAGCCTGTTTTCTGTCTCGACTGCCTGGCCGGGCATCCCGAGGCAGGCATGGGCGAACGGCTCAAGGCGTTTCGCGTGCACATCAGCCTCACCCAGGCCGAGCTGGCGGGCAAACTTGGCCTGCACTGCGATTCCATCGGCCGCATCGAACGCGGCGAGGTGGACCCGAACCGGAGCACAATTGCCAAGCTGATGCAAATCTTTGGCATAGCACTGGTCGCGCCGCTGGCGCACAGCAAGGACGCCAATCATTTCAGTGCCCTGTCATCGGGCACGCAAATTCAGCATGCCAATTCTCTTCGGATGCAAGTCGGGCCATGCGGTCTGCTAGCACTGTCGAACGAGGGGGGTTTTGGACTCGCACGCGGATGCGCCCCTGGATAGAATCCTCATCGGTCGGTGCAGTTAGTTCCGGTCGGCGTTGCGCGACAGCGAGCCGGAGAACTCCTGATGGAATCTCGATCCGAAGCCACGCGCCACAATGATGAGCACCAGCGCGCCGCTTGCCGCGTTCTTTTCCAGCCGTCTCCAGATCTCATTCGCGTCGGCGGTTCGCGACGCTGGTTTCTGCAGACAGGTCTCGCAGGGTTGGCAGGTCTGTCGCTGCCAAACCTGCTGCGCGGGCGGGCGCTAAGCGGCTCTGGGAACGACCGCAAAGCCGTCATCCTCATCTGGTTGTCTGGCGGACCAAGCCAGCTCGATACGTGGGACCCCAAGCCGGACGCCCCGAGCGAGATCCGCGGCCCATTCGGCTCGATCCCCAGCAAGATCCCCGGCATCCGCATTTGTGACCAACTCCCTCGCCAGGCGAGCATCATGGATCGCCTGACCATCGTTCGCTCCGTCGACTGCCGGTCCAGCGTTGATCACTTCCCTGCGCCCATGCAGGCGGGCAACCCACTGGCGCAGCGGAGCCAGACGGATCCCCATTTGGGTACGCATCCTTCCATGGGTTCGCTGGCGGCTCACTTGCGTGGACCGAACGATCCTTCCCTGCCGGCCTTTGTGGGCATGGCGGACCTCAATCTCCTTTTCGCCGATGTGCTGGGCGCAGGCCCACTGGGTGGGGCCTACGAGCCCGCGGACGCTGCCCAGCTCGCGGGACGATTGAACCTGGCTCGAGGAGTTCACCTGAATCAGGTGAAGAATCGCGCGGAGCTCTGCCGTCAGTTCGACCGGCTGCGCCGCGATCTCGATGCTGGCGAGACGATGGCCCGAATGGACCATTACCGGCAGCAAGCCCTGGACATCGTATTGTCCGGCAAAGCCCAGCGGGCGTTCCGTCTGGACCTGGAGCCTGACCGGGTGCGCGGTACCTATGGCCGCCACAGCCTGGGCGAGAGAACGCTTTTGGCCCGCCGGCTCGTTGAGGCAGGTGTCACTTTCGTGACGGTCAGCGGCACCTTCGGCGTTTTTGACAATCATGGGGACGATGTGGTTTGGGGGGGCATCGTCAAAGGGCTAAAGCCACGTCTGACGGAGTTGGACCAGGCGCTGTCCGCCCTGGTGAAGGATCTGCAGGATCGCGGCCTGCTCGATAGCACCATGGTGTTGGTCCTGGGCGAGATCGGCCGTTCGCCGGTCTTCTCGCAGCGGGGGACGGGCGGCCGCGAACACTGGTCCAACTGTATGTCCATGCTGGTTGCGGGCGGCAAGCTCACGCACGGCCAGGCCGTCGGCAGTACGGATTCAAAAGGAGGCGAGGTGAAGGAGGCTCGCGTCATGCCCTCAGACCTGGCGGCCACTGTATTCCGCCACTTAGGCATACCTCTCGACGCCCATTGGACCGACTTGCAGGGCCGACCGCATCCCATCGTGACCGAGGGCGGCAGACCGATTCCGGAGTTGGGGTAGCACCTCGCCGCCGAACCCGAGGAAATTGTCCGCCAGTATACCAGAAGCGGGCCGGGTCGATGGCTGAGAATGCCTCAGCCGGAGAAGGAAACTTGCCCTTAGCTGGATTCGCTCCGTGATCGTGCTAAGCTATCCGATAGCTCGGCCATGCTTTGTCCTCAAGCGGTTGCTGCATGGGTAATCTCACAGCCGGTTCCTTCCCGTTATTTCGTATCGCCGGGATTCAGGTGTACCTGCACTGGACCTGGCTGCTGATCGCCTACTTCGAGATCGTCAACCGGGTCAATCGCTATCAGTCGATGGCGTGGAACGTTATCGAATACCTGGCTCTTTTTGGCATCGTGCTCATGCACGAGTTTGGCCATGCCCTGGCGTGCCGGCAAGTGGGCGGGCAGGCCAGTCGCATTATGCTCTGGCCGCTGGGTGGCGTGGCATTCGTGCAACCACCGCCGCGGCCAGGCGCGCTGCTCTGGAGCATTGCTGCGGGGCCGCTGGTCAATGTGGTGCTCGTTCCCATCACCGCCATGATGTACATGTTCGCGCGCACCGCCGGCTGGGAGGTCGATTACCCGGATTGCGTGCACTTTCTGCTATCTATCGCCGTTATCAATCTCGGACTCCTTATCTTCAACATCCTGCCGATCTACCCCCTGGACGGCGGCCAGATGCTTCAGGCCGTGCTCTGGTTCTTTATCGGCCAGGCCCGCAGCCTGATGGTGGCAGGGATCCTTGGTCTGGTGGGAGCGGCCGGTGTCATTGCCTTGGCTCTCGGACGCCTTCAGGATCGGTGGCTGGCGCTCGTGGCATTCTTCATCGCCTGGCAGGCCTGGAAAGGTTTCCGCCTGGGAACCAAGTTGCAGCAATTACAGCCGAGTTTGGAGTTGATGAACCAGGGACTGGCAGCCGTGCGCTCGGGACAGCATGACGAGGCCGTTGCACTATTTACCAGAGTCATTGAGGGCGGGGGCGAACCAGGCGTGCTGGCGCCCGCCTTGACCAATCGCGGACTTGCCGAGAGCCGGCGCGGGCAATGGCAGCGGGCGCTCGAGGACTATAGCGAAGCGCTCCGGCTCCAACCCCAGCTCGCCTCCGCCCATAACAATCTGGCCTGGTTGCTCGCGGCCTGCCCCATTGACGGCCTGCGCAACGGGGAAGCAGCCCTCGAGCATGCCCTTTGGGCCTGCAAGTCAACCGGCTGGACCACGCCGAACTTTCTGGGCACGCTGGCCGCGGCACATGCCGAAGTAGGCGACTTCGGCCAAGCGGTGCACTGGCAGCAGCGCGCTCTTGCCGATCGGCGCTACCGCCAGACCTATGGCGAGGAGGCGGTGCGCGAGCGATTGCGGCTCTATGAGCAGGGCTTGCCGTACCGGTTGCCGGTGCAAGGGGGATGAAGGTTTTGGCTGACCTGGCCGTCCCCTTATGCGGGCTCTAAATGGGCTCATCCCCTATCTTCGCTACCCATTTCCGCGTCCACTCGACGGCTTCCAGTTGCAGGTCGCAAATGCAACTGGCGAGGAAAATCATTCCCTGTATCCGTCCCTGCCGCAGCCAATCCAGGCCCAGCCCATAAAGGTCTTTCAGAATAGCCACCGGCATTGGGCTATTCCGGCCATAATTCCACATGGAGCAGCCGAGTACTTTCCCGCAGGAAGGCGCCAGCGCCTCAAGTTGTCCCAGGCTTGAACGGATGTTTTGCACCTTCTCAGCGTCCCAGGTCCACAGGCTCACCACATCCAGCAATTCGAGGAATGGCGCGAGCCGGGGGTCCAGTTGGTGCTCGTAGAGGACGGTCCAAAGGTCCAGGCGACGGCCGCCCGCCGCCAACCCGCCATGCAATTCACGGAGCTTATCGAGCGACAGGGCTGCCGCTTCCTGTCCTGGTCTCGGCTTGTCGACAAAGAAGTCGTCCAGCATGACTCCCGTGACATTGGCGTGGCGGCCGGCGAGGTTCAGGACGTGGGCGCGCTCCTCCTCGTCCGATTGGCCGTGGGCCCCGACCGCCGACCAGACCACGCGCCGCAGCGCCTGCAACGGCACGGCGAACTGATCCAGAGGCAGGCGCGGACGACCCTGGTAGCGGACCATAATGAGATTGGGGATGCCCAGGTAGAAGGCGGCTTCGGCGGGGGTGATCCGCGAAGGTCCCGGCAAGCCCCAGCCGTCATTGTGCGCGCCCGCATCGTGGCCCCACAGCCACAACCGATCACGCACGGTAGACCCATCCCCGCGGCGGCCAGCAGTCGCACCCTGGCTCACGATTCGGTCTCCTGAATTAAATCTGCGTCCAATATCGTAGCACGTCATGGCAGCAAGAGGGGGTCCATTGCCGGCGCTGGTGGACGGCCCTTCCCATCGGTAGTTTACCGCGTGCCCCTCGGCTCCCATGAAACGTGGCACTTGGCCGCGTTTGGCCAAAGGTTGCCTGCCAAACACCATGGCACTCTTTCATCCAGCGATTGGTTGTGGCGGCGTAACTGGATTTCTTATGCGGTTTTCGTCCCTGCTCGACCAACCAGGCAAGTAGCCACTTGCCTGTCAAGGGTGGGATTTTTTTTTTGGGGCAGGAGAAGTCTCCAAGACGAAACAGGGACGTGGGCGGCCCGTTGAACCGCTGTAAACAGTCAATTAAACTTCACGCTTGACACTTCCGAATTCCGAATCGCCGTAACTCCTCTAATTGATGCTGCTCCCGGAGGCAGAATCCTCCGACCAATGACTCTTTACACCTTCCCAGGTCGAGGGATGCCGTGAGCAAGCAGATCGCTGTGTCCTGGGACCCCAGTATCCGCTATTCTTCCCCTTAGCGTCCCCGGTTACCCCACTAGGACCACTGCGGAGATTCTCATGACACGAGCCCTCGGCCTTCTGGTGCTGTGCGCCGCGACCCTCCCCCCGGCTCGGGCCGGGGAGCCGGTCGCCCTGTTCGACGGCAAGGACACCGCCAAGTGGTACACGTTCCTGCAGGACCACGGCACGGACAAAGACCCGAACGGCAACTTCACCATCCGCGACGGCATCCTCCGTATCGTGGGGCGGGACTTTGGCGGGCTGATCACGCGCGACGAGTATGCCAACTACGAGGTCCAACTCGAGTACGCCTGGGGGAGCAAGGTCTGGCCGCCGCGGGAGAAGACCGCCCGCGACAGCGGTCTGCTCGTCCACTGCACCGGCCTGGACGGGGCTGTGAGCAAGAGTTGGATGGCGGGCATCCAGTGCAACATGCTCGAGGGCGCCACCGGGGACATCTCGATCACCGGCGCGAACCCGAAGTACGGGTTCAAGGCCCAGGCCGAGGAACGCCCGGCGGGCAAGAAGACCGGCCTTTACTGGAAGGCCGGGGCGCCCGCCCGCGCCTTCGGCCCCGGCAGGCGGCTCCTCTGGTTCGGCCGGGACCCCGCCTGGGAGAACGTCCTCGGCTTCCGCGGCAAGAACGACGTCGAGAAGGGGATTGGGGAGTGGAACACGCTCGTCGTAACCATGAAGGGCAACACGATGACCGTCCGGTTGAACGGCGTGAGTGTGAGTCAGGCGACTGACCTGGGCATAACGCGGGGCAAGCTCCAGATCCAGTCAGAGGGGTCCGAGGTCCTCTTTAGGAGGATCACTCTAACTCCCCTGGATTGACACCTCGAACCCCACTTTGCCTACGAGGCCGTGCCGTGGCCGACGATTGCGGAATAGCATTGCCGCATCACGCCGTGCACCCAGGTTTCATCTCAGTGACACAGCGTTCCAAGGAGGGCTGTAGTGCCCCATCCCGGCCCGACGCTCAAGCAACTCAAGGATCGTTTGGAGCGACTGCTCTCTTTAGCGACAAGATTCAGCGGCGTCGCCTATCGATCGAGTACGCCGGAGTATGCCACCGAAGACGATCTTCTCACCGGCGAAGGAAGTAAACTGCACGGCGGTCGATGGAATCCTATCGGCATCGCGGTCATCTATGCCTCTCTGACACCAGAGACAGCGATGGCCGAAACCTTGGCCCACAATCGGTATTACGGGATCTCCATTGAGGACGCAATGCCGCGAACCTTCGCCGCCATCGCCGCGAAGCTGCATGCCGTGCTGGATTTCCGTGACGGCCATGTCCGCCGACGCCTCCAGGTCTCCCAGAAGCGGATCTTGGCGGTGGATTGGCGCAAAGATGTGCGCGCCGGCCGGGAGCCGATCACGCAAAAGATTGGGCAGGCCGCTTACGAGGCTGGGTGGGAAGGACTGATCGTACCGTCCGCTGTTGATCCGAACGGGCACAACCTGGTGGTTTTTCCGGATAAGCGCGATCCCAGGAGTGAACTCGAGATTTTGCATGCGGACCGGCTGAGCAAATGATGGCCTGCAATGTTGCATGCATAATTGCTTGACAGGCCTTGGATAAATGCCGATAATATGGTTGTTCCGAAGCAATCTCCCGAAACGAGGTGTGCACGATGGCCGTTCAACTTCCAGGCAAAACGCCGCGGCAGAAACAGCGCGCTAAAGCGAAATCCGGCCTACCGGTTGCGAGAGCCGGCAGCACGTCGCCGCAACCACCCCTGGCTGCGAAGCTCCGCCGGCAGTTGCAGCTAAGTCAACTGATCCTTGCCCGGCTCCTTGCCATCTCCGTACGCTCTCTCGCTAGCTTGGAAAGCGGCGGCACTGCGACCGAACCGGTGGCGCGAAGAGTGACCGAGCTTGCCCGGCTTACCGATGCTCTGAGCGAAGTAATAAAAGAAGATTCCATCGGAAAATGGCTTCAGAATCCCAACGATGGTTTCGACGGACTCAAACCGCTGGAAGTGATCGAACGCGGTGAATGCGATCGGATCTGGTCAATAATCTATTTCCTTCGTTCCGGGGTCCCGGCGTAGTCACGACACACACGCCGCACCAGTCGGAGCAGTGGTCCACAGGGCCAATTGGCCCAATTGGCCCTGTTGATTGGCCCTGTTAGTCTGTGCCGCAAAGCATGGGTTTGCAAGACCTTACGGTATCACCGGAGTCAACAGGGCCAGCGGGCCACCCAAAATATGAAGTGACCATAAACGGCATCGAGCTACCTCCCAACGAGGCGATGATCCGTGGAAACCAACAAAAAGCCTTCCAGATCGGCCGTGGCCTCGTCGAGGGGCTCCTGAATCGAGTCGATCCGCGACATCGTGTCCGGACCATAGCTTGGCAAGCTGATGTACATCTTCAGATAAGGGTCGTGAGCGTCAGTTCCGCCGCGTCGCCGAATTCCCGCCGCGCGCGCTCGGCGGTCGGCAACACGTGTGGCATCAGCCCGGGAAAGCGCTCGAGGTACGCGCGAACGTGCTCACGGGTGTCAAGCACCACGCCGTATCGTTCCAAGGCTTGAAACAACGGCTCCAACGGCATTTCGCCCTTGGCGTGCAACGGTTCCACCGAAATCATCTTCGCGTCGCTCATGAGACGGTCCCCCTGGCATGGCTTTTCCTTTTGCCAGTATACCAGGGTATCGCCTTGGAGCGGTCGGGCAACTGACCATTTCGATGGCCAGCCAGGTAAGCTCCGGCTCCGCATCAAACGGCATTGCTTTCGTGCCGAGAAGGTCCGTCCCCACGTTCGCTGGAGCCGGTGGCCGGCATTTGCCATCGGTAGTTACCGCGTGGCCGCTCGGCCATTAGCCGGTTGCTCGATTCTTACACATGGCTTCGCCTCAGTCGTTACCCGGCCCGAAGCCAGGCCTCGGCGGCGTCTGGCCTCCGCTCCTTGATTACGACCAGCTAATGAACGCGTCTTGCCCGGCTTGATGGATTTGTCCGAACCAGCCGATCAGGTCGCCAAGGAATTTTCTGACATCATCTGACAAACGAGTTCTGAGCCGCTTTCGCGCCTCTTCCGGAATCCCGTCCGGAAGTATGCGCTCGAAACGCAAAGCAGCCTCGAAAGATGTAACCAGGGCGGCGATCTGATCGTTCTCTATTATGGAATAATACTCCCAGCCCGTGCAAAAATCGTCTCCAAACAGCGGCGTGCCGCCGTCCAGCCTCCACAGCGCTTGCAGGAATTCCACCGAGCATTGGCTTGACCCGATGAATCCGCAGGCACGCAATTCATTATGAATGGCCGAGCTTATTCCCCGGCTCCAGGAATCGAATGCCGGGTTCAGGAACTCTTCACGCCGAAGCGCCACAACAAGGCTGTTGATGACGGCGACATGAATCGCTGCCTCCATGTGCATAACGACAAGATCGCCATCTGCTCCAACCGTCGGCCGTTCCCTGTCCTGCCGGAGCGGGCGCCCTTCAATAACTAACGTTCGCAGCCAGGCAATGGCTTTCGGCAGGTCGCCTTCGTCGCTGCGCCCTTTGAACTTTTCGGCAAGGTGCGCGGATGCCGTCTCCAGCACCTTGGCGTTCTTGCTTCCTATCACATCGATGAATTCTTGAAGCTTCCATCCGTACAGATTCATTCGAAGCGACATGCGGGTGATCTCCTGGGTTCCGTAACTGTCCCTTCGAGTCCCCGCCCCAAAAGGGTGCATGCCTGGGTGATTACGGGGTCTCGCCCCACCAGCTCAGGAGGAGGAGAGCCTGCGCCCGGAGAGGATGGATTCCTGATCGGATCCATGCGGTCATTTATGCCAAGTTATACTGCTTTATACAATGATCGAGTAATAATTAAGTATAAACGGCAGCTTAGCAGCCCGTTGAAAAAGGGGACTGTCAGGCGCTGCCGCGTGCACCGGCAGAGGAATGTGGACGGAGCAACTCAATGATCTCACGCCGCAGCCGGTTCTCGCGCGGAATTCGCCAGAACCGGAACAACGATTCCCCAAGTGTGGCAATCACGACCAGTTGTTGCCGCACATCGCCCGCGTTAGCCCAATGCGCCGGCCTGGTCATCGAGAGGAGAACGGCCACGTCGCCGCGTCGGCAGCGCAGCATCTTGAACTCATTAATATCGCGGTGCGGCTCGACTTCGATGCCTTTGGCCCGCAGCAAATCGGGCACGCGAGCATACGCCTCCTGTGCCATCGGCAATGCGTAACGCTGCATGAATGCCTCGCGCCGGTAATGCCACCGCGACGCCCAAGCGGTCGCAGTCATTCCTGCCGGCATCGTAGCTCCTTGCCGGAGCTCTAGCAACGCGGAGTTCTGTGCCTATCCTGGAAGCCGTGTTCGCCGCTCCTTGCTAAAATTGCGATTACGTTTTTCGCCGGCCGGGCACTACATGATAGACCACGCGAGACTTGCGGAGAAAGGTAGCGATGGCCACCGCGCTAGTGGGAACGGTCCTCCGGCACATCCGGAGCCTGGCCGCCGACTGCAAGATAAGCGAACAGACCGACGGCGCCCTGCTCCGAGCCTTCCTGGGCGACAACGACCAGGCGGCCTTCGAGGCGCTGCTGCGGCGGCACGGGCCGATGGTCCTGCGCGTGTGCCTGCGCACCTTGGGGCATGCCCACGACGCCGAGGACGCACTGCAGGCGACCTTCCTCCTCTTGGCGCGCAAGGCCAAGTCCATTCGTAAGCGAGAGTCCCTGGCCAGTTGGCTTCACGGAGTCGCGCATCGTATGGCCACCCACGCGAAAAGAGCCGCCGCCCGGCGGCACAGGCACGAGTCACGGGCCAACCCGACTCCACCGCGGGACCCCGCGCTCAACGCGGCCTGGCAGGAACTCCAGGTGCTCCTTGACGAGGAGATCGCTGGCCTGCCTGAGGCCCTTCGCGCACCGTTCATCCTGTGCTGCCTGGAGAACAAGAGTAGCGCCGAGGCCGCCCGGCAACTCGGTCTTGAAGAAGGCACAGTCCGGAATCGCCTGAGCCGGGCCCGGAAGCTGCTTCAGGAGCGGCTAACGCGGCGTGGGGTGTCGCTTATCGCCGTGCTCGCGGCGGCTGCCCTCGGGACGAACGGCGCCTCGGCTGCCGTGTGCCGCTCCCTGGTAGCCTCCACGGCGCAGGCCGCGACCGAGATTGCAGGGGGTCAAGCGGCCATGGCGGGGCTGGTTTCCACCAAGGTTGCTGCCTTAACAGAAGGAGTGCTCAAAGCCATGATCCTGACCAAGTTGAAAGCCACCGCCGTTGTTCTGCTGGCCGTGGCGCTGGCCGGCACGGGGTCCGGCCTCCTCACCTATCGCACGCTGGCGGCAGGCCAATCCGGCGGCGGAACCACGACTCCAACAAGCCAGACACCGAGGGCCGGCGATGCGGCGCAGGTCCCCAAGCTCATTGACCCGCTCGGCAGCGACAAGTTTGCCGATCGGGAAAAGGCCACGAAACAGCTGGACGAGATTGGTGTCTCGGCGCTGGCCGGCGGCGAGGCCTCACCTCAATGGCAGCCGATGCTAGCCAAGTCCTTCAAGGGCGACGTGAAGGACATCGGCGTCACCAGCCTGGTTGTCTACCGCAACCCCGGCGTCTTTCTCCTGGTGGACGGCAAGAGCGTCTACTGCTCCAGCGCCGGGGCCAACAACTTCAAACCGGTCAACGAAACCTGGAAAGAAGTACGCGCTCACGCTGACAAGGCCAGGGACGCCAAGCACCTATTTGTCCTGGCCGAAACTTCCATCAAGGAAAGCCGAGACGGCGGAGCGACCTGGTTGAAGTCCATTTCGGCCCCAAAGGGCTTTGTGATGACGTCTTGTACTTGGGTCGACTACGATGCAACCAACGATGTGGTTTACCTGATGAAGCCCGGCAGCGATCTGTACAAGCTGGCGCGGCGTAAATGACAAGCATGGTTCCCGGAAGAAGAGCGGGGGGTGCGTCACAAGTATTGATCGAAAACTGAACGCCCGGAACAACAACAACGCCGAGAACGCCATCAAGGAGTTCGCACGCGCCGCAGAACCATCCGGGCTGTCGTAACGAGATTGGGGATGCCCAGGTAGAAGGCGGCTTCGGCGGGGGTGATCCGCGAAGGTCCCGGCAAGCCCCCAGCCGTCATTGTGCGCGCCCGCATCGTGGCCCCACAGCCACAACCGATCGTGCACGGTCGACCCATCCACGCGGCGGCCGGCAGTTGCTCCCTGGCTCACGATTCGGTCTCCTGAATAAATCTGCGTCCAATATCGTAGCACGTCATGGCAGCAACAGGGGGTCCGTCGCCATGCCGGCGCTGGTGGACGGCCCTTCCCATCGGTAGTTTACCACGTGCCCGCTCGGCCATTGGCCGGTTCTCGATTTCTTGCACCCGGCAATTGCAACCGTGGACTGTCCCTTGAGGCCTTCTTCGCTCGACTTCTCGACTCGCCCCCGCGACTCGCCCCCTCGACTCGCCCTCGACTCGGTCCAGTGGCAAGGGCGTCCGGCCTTCGCGTTTTTGTGGCTTGATCCGCCGTTTTTTTTGTTTCCCTCATCCCATGCGGACTGGTAGTCTAATCAGAAATTGCAGATCTACCCCGCCATTCAAAGACGCTGGACGTAAGAATGGTTCCGAAAGGTGAAGGAGTAGGCGCATGATTTCCCTCCGCTTGAGTTGCGTGTTCTTTGCGGTCTTCTTTTTTCTTTCTTCTGCCTTGGCCGATGAAGAAACCCTAAAGCAAGGTCAGGAGGCACTGGAAAAGAAGGATTACGACGCGGCGATCAAAAGCTTTACCCAGGCTATCGACGGTGATGGGACCAACGCCAAGGCGTACTGGTGGCGGGCGTCGGCTTACATCAAGAAAGAGGAATACAAAAAAGCCATCGCGGATCTGAATGAGGCAATCCGGCTTGACCCCACCGATGCGTTAAACTACATGGCGCGGGGCGAAGCCTACGAGGCAGATAAGAACATCGACAAAGCGATCGAAGATTTCACGGAGTTTATAAGGCTGGAACCGGGCAAGGAGCAAGGTTACGTTTATCGCGGTCGCGCCTACGTCCTCAAAAGGCAGTATGCAAAAGCAGTCTCCGATTTCGATGACGCCATTCGGTTAGCGCCCGAAGATCCGTTCCTCTACTCCTTTCGCGGGGACGCCTACAGGGCCAACGGCGAGAAGGACCGAGCCATCGACGACTTTAGCGAGGCCATCAAGCTCAAGGACGATCAGCCACTGTTTTACGCCAATCGTGCTGGCGCCTACGTCGATAGCAAGGAATACGACAAAGCCCTTGATGACTGGAATGAGGCCATCCGGCTAGACCCAAAAAGCGCTCACTGGTACGCCAGCCGAGCCCTTGTCTATCAGCTCAAGCGTAACTATGATCAGGCCATTGCCGACCATACCAAGGCTGCCCAACTTGATCCGAAGAACTGCGACAGTTATGCAAGCCTCGGCCTGCTCTACCTCATGAAGAACGACTCCGCCAAGGCTATCGAGGCGTGTACCAAGGCCCTCACTATTAACCCAAAATCTGCCAGCAGCTACCGGCTTCGGGGGGAGGCGTACGGCAACAAAGGAGATTTAGATCGAGCCATTGCCGACCTTACCCAAGCAATTCGGTTTGATCGGAAAGACCAGCCGCAATTGCTGGCTCTGACGCTCTCTGCCCGGGGCCGCGCCTACCTCGAAAAGAAGAATTACGATCAAGCCATTAACGATTTCACCGAGGCCATCCGACTCGATCCGAAAAATCCGTTGCTCTTTAACCAAAGGGGTCACGTTCACGAAGCGAGACAGAACCAGGATCAGGCAATCAAGGATTTCTCAAATGCCATTCGCCTGGACCGCAACGATCTTTCTGCCCTGATCAGCCGAGGCCTCATTTACCAGGGCAAAAACGACCATGATTCGGCCATCAAGGACTTCACCGAAGCTCTCCGCATCAATCCCAAGGATCCGGTGATGCTGATTTCTCGGGGTAGCGCCTATAGGGGAAAACGGAATTATGATCAGGCGATCAAGGACTTCTCAGAAGCGATCCGAATCGAGCCAGGAAATGCATTTGCATTCGCACAGCGGGCCGTGGTCTGCGTCGAGAAGCATGATTACGATCAGGCCATCAGGGACTACACAGAAGCCATTCGTCTCGACCGGAAGGCATTTCCTTTCGTTGGCCGGGGCTTTGTCTACTTCGTCAAGAAGGATTATCGTCCAGCAATCAAAGACTACACGGCAGCCCTGGAGCTTGAGCCTGATAATGCTTCCGTGCTGAGTATGCGAGCCGATGCCTACGCCGCACAGCAAAGCCACGATGAAGCAATCAAGGATTACACCGGAGTACTCCGCTTCGAGCCGGCAAATATCCTGGCCTACAACGCTCGGGGTACTGCCTATCTGAACAAAAAAGACTACGCCAAGGCGATCCAGGATTTCGGCCAGGCGATTCGCCTCAAGCCCAATGATCCCATCGGCATCTTAACCGCGGACGCGCCGAATCCGACAAAAAGGACTATGAGGCGGCCGTCAAGGATTTTACGGAAGCCATCCGGCTTAACCCTAAGAATTCCTTTTTCTTTGCAAGCAGGGGCTGGGCGTACCAAAACAAAAAGGACTTAGACCGGGCGATTTCCGACTACCAGACAGCGCTCCAATTCAATCCGAAAGATGCTTACGCTTACAATTCCCTCGCTTGGATCATGGCAACTTGCTCCAATCCCAAGCTTCGCGATGGTAAGAGGGCGATCGAGTACGCGCGCAAGGCCTGTAACTTGACGGAATGGCAGGAAGGCGCGAGTCTAGATACGCTCGCGGCTGCCTATGCCGAAATCGGCGATTTCGAAGAGGCCGTCAAGTGGGAAAAGAAAGCCCTTGAAATGGCCGATCTGGCCAAAGAAGCCGGCGACCCTGCCCGCGCGAGGCTTAAACTTTATGAGCAGCACAAACCCTATAGAGACCAATAGCCAATCGCCTCTGCGCTAAGCTCCTTGCCGAGACGGCACGGCGATGAATTGCCAGGAAAAGTCGAGGAAAAGTCGAGAGGTCGAAGAGAGAAGAAAAAGGAGTCGGGAGTCTTTTCAGATCTATGAGATCGTAAAAGACTCCCAACCCTTTTTCTGCACACGGTCAGCCTACGGCCGGGCATTAGCATGAAGATGCCTTATTCGCACCTATTTTATCCATAATGTGAATTGAGGCAGGCATTTGCAAAGACTGTCCCCGAACCCCTTGACTAGCCAGCGGAACTGCTAGCGAAGTCAACCTGCAAGCGGTACTGGACGATCTCTACCCGCGGTGCCAAGGCGGCCGCCCTGACGACGTCGCGACTAAGTTTCCGTGATCCGCCATGCACCAAGATGCCGCGCACATCCTTTCGACCCGTCTCATTTTGTAGCAATTTCATATACGCGCGAAGTTGCTTGAGGTTCTCGGGAGTTGGCGCGCCCTGCTTGCATTCCACAATGACTGGCCTCTCGTTCCGATCGAGCAGCAGCACGTCAAGGCGCGTGCGGTCAGTAAACACCTTCTCTCGGACCTTGGCATTTGGATAGGGGACCAACCCATCCTCAAGATGATGCGGGTAAGCCGAGATGTAGTCCGACAGCGCTTTTTCGTACTTGAAATGAGCGAGTAGCCCGATCCAGTTTGCCGGGTCGTTCATCGTGGCCCTGAGTTGCACGAAAGTTTGCGAGCGAATCTGTGAGATCGTCGGTCGGAGTTCTCCAGTAGTGAATCGTGCGCCCGCCGGGATCGCAACGACGAGGTCGCGGTCATCGGGGCCACACGTCAAGTCCCATCGCACATAAATCCGCCTGCCCATTTCTCCGACCGGCGACTCTTTGCTCTTGGGCACCGTCTCCTCCCATTCGTCATCTTCGACATGTAATTCGGTTACCTGACCGAGTCGCCCAACCCGGTTGCCTTTTAGAGCAGCAACCACGAAATCGCCCACAGCGACCTGAAGTAGCTGTTTACGACACCTGTGCCAGCTACCCCCCCAATGATCTTTCGTCTTACCGCGCAGTTTGGCACCCCAATGCGGGGCGTAGCCGATAGCAACGCACTGGTGCCGGTACCAGTGCTGCCACAGGCCGGGAAAGTCGTCGTCCATCGCGTAAACTTTCCAAAGCGTCATCGCGCGAACCACTCTTGCTGGCTAACAACTAGCATGCGCTTCATTACGGCTTCCCCGCCGGCTGATCCCCTACGCCCTCGAACTCCACAGACAAAGAGACAAATGACAAATGGGACGGAGGTGACAGTTTATCGAACTGCCAACGACGTCTGGATTAGTGGATAAAACGGGTCGTAGCCTGCTGCCCTCTTCAGTAAATTCGTCTCCACCTCTTGAACGCACGCACATCCTCGGCTGTAAGGGCAAACCATTCACCCTGTTTGCGCTTGCCAGCAAACCGCAAATGCCAATAGTTCTCGATCCCGGCTGGATCGTCCGTCTCTATGTAATGGACGGGCTGCAGTTTCTCGGGAAGTTCGATTCCTATCTCGCCCTCTCGTCGCAGGGGGTTGTAGGTCCGGCCTATCTTGTACTCTCGTCTGGAGCCGTGTTTTAGCAGATAAACATATCCGACTCCCGCACGCTCGACCCCAGCTGATTCCTCATTCGGTGACTGATCCGCGATTCTAACTTGTTGCCAAAGGGCCGCCACATCCTCATTTCCAGGGCCGGCTTCGCAGAAGGCAATGACGCGAGACACACGTCGGAGCTTTGACCCGAAACGGCGGAAGACCTTTGCGTCAGGGAACGTAGGCTCCTTTCTTCTTGCAAGCAAGAGATCGCCTTCCGTTGGGACGCGCTTGAGATCGCGAGTGAGCATGACCAGCTTTTGAAGGAGAAACTCGTCATCGAAGGCCTCGGTCATGCGATTCGGAGTCAAGCCAGCTTCACGAACCGCGTCACTCCACCGGGTCCAGAACTGGCCATACCAGTGGTGGTACTTGATCCCGGTCTCTTCCTTGAAGCGTCTCCACCCAAGAGCTACTCCTGCGTTGGCCTTTGCCGTGCGCCGGATTTCACCAATGATGTCTTCCTTGTTCATTTGATCCGGACGCTTGCCCACTCCTGATTTGCAAAGCAATTTTCTATTCTATGTAGCCCGCGATTGCTCTCAAACTAGTTCCCTTAGCCCAAGGCCGCAAGCAAATTCTCCCCTTCTTCACCCATAACCCGGCCTCTACCATCGCCCTCAAGCCGTCAGGGTACGCCACACACGAGTCTAAAGGGGAAATCGCGGTTTTTGTTGCAGCAGTTGCCCCGGCCCGGCCATCGGCAATGGCTCATCCCGCCCTGAAATCCCGAAGCCGAGTGTGGTCAACGAGCCGGTCAACGCCTGTCGGCGAGCAATACGGCGGCTTCGCCACGAAGGCGCGTCTGTTCTTCCGGCCGACCATGCTTGACCTGCTCCGGCCATCGGGGTTCAATGCTCTCTGTCCCGCGTGAGCCGGCTGCTGAGCCCGGTCGTGGGGCGGCGGGGGAATGTCACGGGGGGAGCACGATGGGTCGACCTTGGTGCGCTCGCTGGGCCGGACTCCTCTTGATGGCCGGTCTGCTGGGATGCCATCGCGAGGCCGGGACGAATGGCCCGCGCGCCGGCGGCGACGACGGGGCGGCCGGGGCGGACTCGTTCCGCGGTGGCAAAGCCGGGGACGAGCGCACGGTTGCCGGCATCAGGCTGTGCTGGTGCCCGGCCGGCCGGTTCCTCATGGGGAGCCCGCTGGACGAGCCGGAACGGCGCCCGGACGAGGATCAGGTTGAGGTGACGCTGACCAGGGGTTTCTGGATGGACAAATACGAGGTGACGCAGGGGGAGTGGCAGCGCGTCGCCGGCAAGCTGCCGGGCGCGCTGACGGCGGAGCTGCCCGACGGGGACGACTTGCCCGTCGGCAACGTCAACTTCGCCGAGGCGGAGGCGTTCTGCCGGCAGCTCACCGAGCTCGGCCGCCGGGCCGGCGAGCTGCCGCGGGGCTGGGAGTTCCGGCTGCCCACCGAGGCGCAGTGGGAGTACGCCTGCCGGGCCGGCACCACGACGGCCACCGCCTTCGGCGACCAGCTCAGCAGCACCCAGGCGAACTTCAAGGGCAAGCCGTACAACGGCGCCGAGCCGGGGCCGTCGCTCGGCAGGGCCGCCAGGGTCGGCAGTTACCCCGCCAACCCGTGGGGCCTGCACGACATGCACGGCAACACCTTCGAGTGGTGCCGCGACTGGTACCACGCCAAACTCCCCGGCGGCGTCGATCCGGACCTGTATGCGGCCACGGCCAGGTCGCGCGTGCGCCGCGGCGGCTGCTGGGCGGACCACGGCTGGCCCTGCCGCTCGGCGTCCCGCTTGCGCTTCGAACCGGAGCGGCGTTACGACCACATCGGCTTCCGCGTCGCGGCCGTTCAGCCGTAGCCGGCTCGTCCACGTCGAATTCGATCACCCTCAGCGGTCGCGCAAGGGCACTCACGACCGGAACGGGAATAAAAGGTCCTGAGACGCTCCGTAGAAAGGCTCCTTCGCACTACGTCGAAGGCGTTGCCTGCTGCGACCCTGGGCTGTGTTGTGCAACGCCGTTGGCGTAAACAGGCGTGGTTTTCTACGAAGCAGTCCTGACCATGACCGCGCGAAGCAACGGTATTTCTGGCTTCATAGTTGGGACCGGCTCACTGACTACTGACTGGTTCCCTGGTCGTGCGTATTGTCTCCTGTCTTCGTTGCCTGTGGCGCATGCTTCTGCCCAAGCGTGCGAAGGCGCTCCAACATATCTCGTGACGCCTGCTGCGCTGCCGCCATCTTGACATCATGCGGCAACTGCTGATGCGGCAGCAGCCAGTAGCTGAGACGCTGGCCTGGGAGCTTGACCCGTTCGGTGGTCACGTCCAGGTCCGACTTGGCGCGGAAGAGCGTTCGCTCCGACAGACCCGCTTGCTCGGCCGACTGCCAGACCTCCGCGGATGTCCGGGGCGCTTCATCCAGAAAGTCCTCTAACCAGTCGCGGGCGATCTCGCGCTGCCGGGGCGGCGCCTCGGCGCCGGGTTTGCGCTCGAGGAGCTGGTCGGCCGTGAGGCCGCTCTCACCCAGCCAGGTTACCGTGAGCCGGCCGGCATAGGGCTCGTCCACGCGAAAGGCCAGGCTCAGCTGCGGCGGGGCGATGTTGTTCTTGACCTGGGCCAGCACGCGCTGCTCCGGGTGCTGCGGGTCGGCCGCCACCAGCCATGCCGTGCGGCAGGTTCCCAGGAAACCGATCGAGCCGCCGCCACGGTACAGCGAGCGCAGGCCGCCGCTCTTGTTCAAATGCCGGACCAGCACGATCGCGCACTGGTGCTGCCGCGCCAGCCCGGCCAGCGGCAACAGCGCGCTGCGCACGCTCTGGTCGTTGCCGCTCTGGATGGTGCGCTCGAGAAAGGCGACAACCGGGTCAATGATCACCAGCCGCGCCTGCGTACGCGCCAGGGCCTGGCCGAGCGCTGCCTGATCCGCGGGGAAGCGCGGCGGCTCGCTCAGGCCGTACTCCTCTTCATCGATCCCAAAGACCCGCTCCAGGTCGGCGCCCATTCCTTGCAGCCGGGGCTTGAGCGTGTCTTCCAGCGCGTCCTCCGCGTTCAACAAAAGAACATTGACGGGGCCAATGGCCGGTCCATCGCCCGGGAACGGCCTCCCGGTCGTCACGCGCGCGCAAAAGTCGAGCGTGAGCAACGTCTTCCCCAGTCCCGGGTCGCCGTCCAGGATGACCAGCTTGCCCAGGGGCAGCCGGCCCCGCCATAACCAGCCGACCGAGCGCTCGGTGATTTGACTGAAGGGACGCACCGGCAGTGAACGATTCGATGTAGCCATGGAAGTACACTCCTGATGAAAACTCGGAGCGCGCCGTCCCCGCGCGCCATGCGCGAGCCAAAGGCACAGCGCCTCGCTGCCAAGCGAGATTACTATACTTCAGTACATATTGCTATGTTGGAAGGACTATTTGTCGCAAACAATTCTGAAATAACAACTTAGGACGTGATTGCTGCTGATTGATGTGGAAGCTCGCTCTGGATGAGGAGACCGGCCCTGACTCTTTTGGCAGTTTGGCAGTCGACTCATCGCGGCATCGTAAACCGAAGCGCGATAGGGAGTTAATGCGACGAAGTTGACTGCCAAGAGGGGCAAAAACCTTGGCAGTCTTGGCAGCCTGCTAGTATGTCAACATGCTCGATCCTAGCTGTGAAGGTTGTCGCGAGCGCGACGTCGCGATCGCCCGGCTCAAGGCGCGGGTCGCCGAGTTGGAGCGCTTCCAGCGCGAGACGACCTACCTGCGCGATGAAGCCAGGACAGAACGAGATCTCCGCATCTTGACCGGCGACAGCCAGGCGATGAAGGCCGTCCGCTTGGCAATCCAGCAAGTGGCACAGACAGACAGCACCGTGCTTATCCTGGGCGAGACCGGCACCGGCAAGGAACTCGTCGCCCGCGCCATCCACCAGCTCAGTCCGCGCCGCAGCAGGCTGCTTGTGGCTGTCAACTGCGCTGCCTTTGCCCCAGGCGTGATTGCCAGTGAACTGTTCGGACATGAGCAGGGCGCTTTCACGGGTGCCTCGCGGCGGCGCATCGGTCGCTTTGAGCTCGCCGATCAGGGCACGATTTTTCTAGACGAGGTCGGAGAATTGCCTCTCGATGCGCAGATCATGCTGCTGCGCGTGCTGCAAGATCGCGCCATCGAGCGCGTCGGTGGGACGGAACCGATCCCGCTAAACGTACGCATCATCGCGGCCACCCACCAGGAGCTGGCACAAGCCATCGCCAAGGAACGTTTCCGGGCCGATCTCTTCTTCCGGCTCAACGTGTTTCCCATCCATGTTCCCCCTTTGCGGGAGCGCCGAGGCGATATTCCCGACCTGGTCCGCCACTTTTTGCTGACGTTCGCACGGCGCATGAACAAAACCATCGAAGCCATCAGTCCCACGACCTTGAAGTTACTGATGGACTATCCCTGGCCGGGCAACGTGCGTGAACTCGAAAACATCATCGAGCGCGCCGTCATCGTCAGTTCGGGCAAGAGCTTGCAAATCGATCCGCGCTGGCTGAAACCTGAACTGGCTGCTACCTCCAATTCCAGGTCCCGAACTGCACTCGCCGCACTGGAACGAACCGCTATCGTAGACGCGCTCGTACGCTGCCATGGCAGGATTTATGGGGCAGCCGGCGCTGCTGCGGCACTGGGCGTGAAGCCGACCACGCTCTACGGAAAAATGCGCAAGTACCAAATTCCAAAGCACCCGCCCCTGCCCTGATGCCGGCCCCGTTCAATAAGTCATCCAGCTCTCCCGAACAAAGGCGCCGGACAACGTGCCACGGTCATTGTGACCATGGGCCGTTACTGTGTCCTTCGCTGCTTGCTCGCAAGCAGATCTCCTGTGCACGTCGCAAACCCAATGAGCTTGTTGTCTTCTATCGAAAAGACGAGCCCCTGATGTTCCCGGCATGCGGATCGCAAAGAGACCTCACGTGTGTTTGTTCCACTCCTCGGAAGGAGCGCGTTGCCATGACTTATGTCGTCTGCGAGCCGTGTCGCGATTGCAAGTACACCGATTGCGTGGTTGTCTGCCCGGTCGACTGTTTTTATCAAGATGACGAGCAACTTTACATCGATCCGAATGAGTGCATCGATTGTGAAGCGTGTGTACCCGAGTGCCCGGTCGAGGCGATCTTCCACGAAACCAATGTCCCTGGCCCGTGGGGCAGCTTTATTCAACTAAATGCCGCGCGCGTAGCTGCGCTGAAAGAGACCGGCCATATTACGGAGCGCCAGGCTCCGCAGGAAGGGCCACGTTGTCGCGGTCGGTGATTCGAAGCCTAATCCTTGCGTGGGAAGATTCTTCTGAAATCACGGGCGCCGTGAAGAACTCGAATGACCACCAGTTCTTCATCCTCAAGGCGGTAGGCTATGACATACTTTCCTTCCGCCCAAAAGAGATAGCGCTTATCGGTGACATCAGGACGAATATGCCCTAGGCCAGGAAACCGGGCGAGTCTTTGGATGGCATCGTGAATCCGGTTATCAATCAACTCCGCGGCATCCGGGTTGTCTTTCGCGATATAGTCACAGATCTGACTGATGTCGGCATCCGCTTGCCGAGAGATGTGATAGTTCATCGGGCCTAGCCCCGGGCATGTGCTCGTCGTTCGCGTCTCTTTCGAAAGACTTCCTCTCCATCCAGTGTTCCATCAGTCGCGATACTGCGTTCACCCTCGCCGAGCAACTCATCCAACTCGCCGGGCGCAAAATCGCCGAATTGCTCTTGTTGGTCAAGCGTCAGCAAGGCCGCCAGCACAACGTCCTCCGGCGTGGCGTACTTTCCAGACTTCACGCGCTCGTCAATCAGCTTTTGCACGTCCGGTGTAAGTGCCAGGTTCATAAGCGGGTTCCTCGGTTGAAATGGTAGTTTAGCAGGAAGTCAGGCAAAAAGAAACCGACGTAGCCGGCGCTCAGGGGACCGCGCAATTTCGATCCGGCGATCAATGCGTTCGCGCCCAGCGCCAGCGCTGCCGTGCCGCTCTTGCGCCCAAGAAGCCGCCGCCGATCAGGCCAGCGAGCGCACCTACCAGCCCGGGAGCAAGCGCTCCCAGAAATAGTCCGCCCACTACGTAACGCATGAACAGGGAAGCGTCGGCGTTGGCCGCGGTAATTGCGCCGGCCACGCTGCCTAGGCATGCTGCAGGAAGCACAAACTGTTTCGCGGTGACACGCACACCGAGCGCAGCTCCCTTCAGAGAATCGCGCGCCACCGACATGCAGACACGCTTGAGCCACAGCCGCCACGGCAAAATGGCGCCTGTCAGATCAGCTCCCTTGAGATTGGCGCGACGAAGACGAGTCCTGGATAGATCTGCCCCGCAGAGAATAGCGCCGGATAAATCGGCCTGGCGCAGGTCCGCCCCGCGCAGGTTGGCGTCGGTGAGATTGGCCCGGCAAAGCACGGCCCGGTTCAGGACTGCCTTTGCTAGAGTCGCCCCGGACAATGCCGCGGCATGAAGCTCGGCGCCGCGCAGGCTCGCCTCACGCAAATCGGCCCAACGCAAATCCGCCTTGCCAAGATAGGCCCGCGTCAGATCCGCCTGAAATAGATTCGCCCGATAGAGCCTGGCTTCATGCAAGTCCGCCCCTTGCAAGCAGGCCCCGCGCAAATCGGCCTCGCGCAGATCCGCGTCACTGAGGCACTGTTGCCGCAGGTCGGCATTGCATAGTACCACGCCGCGAAAATCCCGCTTACCAGCTTGATAGCGCCGCAAGAGTTCATCAGTGTCCATGCGCTCATCGCACTTTCTGGCAGCCCGTCGAGAAGGGGGCAGGGCCCTTCTGCGGGCTGTCGGGGCAAAGCCGGCTTTCCATCATGAATAAGACAGCCTAACTCGGCAACCTCGCGGCGAGGTGTTCATTTTCTCACACGACAAGCAACCTAGCTAGAACGCTGGTTCATTTTGATGCTTCCGAACGCGTCATTCGTCTATCAGAAAGGCATGCCGGGTCGTGAGAAAAGCTTGCGATTGCGATTCCGACGCCAGACCGGTAACATCACCATTGGTGTCAAGGAAGCCCTGCTGCGCCCCGGCGGGGTGCAGCGTTTCAGGAAATTTCCCGACCAGAAGAGAGACCCATCGGCCATGACCCAACGCATTCTGCACACGAAGAGCTTCTTCATCCTGGCAGCCATCGCCGGATTGCTGCTGATCCAGGCGCGGACGCCTGCGGAGCCGGTCATCGGCAAGCAGGATGCACTCGTGGCCAAGCTGGTCTGCTATGACCTGCAGAAGGGACACCTCAAGCAGCCGCAACTGGGAGAGGAAGCGTCGCAACAGCTCTGCCATCGCTTTTTGAAGGACATCGACCCCGCCAAGATCTATTTCACGAAGGACGATGTCGAGGAGCTGGAGAAGGACGCCGCGCAACTGACCGACAAGCTGCTGAAAGGCGACCTCAGCTTCGCCTACAAGGTCTACGAACGCTTTGCCGCCCGGCTGGGCGAGCGCGTCAAGCTGGTCGAGGAGCTGGTCAAGGCGCCGCAGGATTTCACGGTCAAGGAATACCTGGACACCGACTATGACAAGACCGACTTTACGTCGAGCCAGGATGAGCTGCGCGACCGCTGGCGCAAGCGCATCAAGTATGACCTGCTCCTGCAGCGTCTCGGCCAGAAAACGCTCCCCGAGGGCGACAAGCAGAAAGGGGTGACGCAAAGACCGCTCCCTGAGGCCGAGGTCAAGCAGAAGGTCCTGACGCGCTATCGCGATTTTCAAAAACGCTGGAAGCAGCTCGATAACTACGATCTGATGGAGCTTTACCTTACCAGCCTGACCACCTGCCTCGATCCGCATTCGAGCTACATGTCGCCGACGACGCTCGCCGATTTCGACATCGCCATGCGCCTGAACCTGGACGGTATCGGCGCATTGCTCCGTGTCGAGAACGGCACCACCATGGTCGCCGAGATCGTCCCCGGCGGCGCCGCCGCCAAGGACGGCAAGCTCAAGCCCAACGACAAGATCATTGCCGTCGCCCAGGGCGACGACAAGTTCGTGGACGTGCTCGATTGGAAAATCACCGAGGTCGTCAAGCTCATCCGCGGCGCGCGCGGCACGCGCGTGCAGCTCAAAGTCATCCCGGCCGGCAAGGCCGAGCCGGTCATCTACGCGCTGACGCGGCAAAAGATCGAGTTGAAAGCCCAGGAGGCGCGGCAGGAGATCGTCGATCAGGGCAAGAAGGCGGACGGCAAACCTTACCGCATCGGCATCATCGACCTGCCCTCCTTCTACGTCGATCCCACGGCGCGGGGCAAGGACGGCGGCAAGAGCGCCACCGCCGACGTCCGCAAGATCCTCCAGGACTTCAATGCCAAGGGCGTGGACGGCGTCGTCCTCGACCTGCGCCATAACGGCGGCGGCGCCCTGAGCGAAGCCCTGTCCCTCACCGGGCTCTTCATCGATCGTGGTCCGGTCGTGCAGGTCAAGAATTCGCATGGCCGGGTGCAGCAGGGCAACGATCCGGAAAAAGGCACCGTCTACTCGGGACCGCTCATGGTCCTGGTGAGCCGGCTCAGCGCCAGCGCCTCGGAGATCCTCGCGGGCGCCTTGCAGGATTATGGCCGGGCCCTGATTGTCGGCGACACCACCACACACGGCAAGGGCACCGTGCAGCAGCTCATCGACCTGGGCGATCAGGTGCAAGACGAAAATCCGCCCAAGCTGGGCGCCCTGAAGCTCACCATCCAGCAGTTCTACCGCGTCAACGGCGACAGCACCCAGGACCGCGGCGTCTCCTCCGACGTGGCCGTCCCGTCGCTGACCGAGGTGCTGGCCACAGGCGAAAAGGACCTGGAACACGCCCTGAAGTTTGACCACGTCCCCGCCGTGGAGCATGAGGAGATGGGACTGGTCACCCCGGACGTCAAGGACACGCTGAAAGCGCGCTCCGCCCAGCGCGTGAAGAACTCGAAAGAATTCGCCAAGTTCGTCAAGGAGCTCGATCAGCTCAAGGCGCGGAAGGCCCGCAAGAAGGTGCCGCTGAACGAAAAGGAAATGAAGGACCAGTTCACCGACGAGGACGCCAAGAAGACGGACAGCCTCAACATAGACGGCGACCCGGACGACCCGGCGCCGCCGCCGAAATCGGATACCACGTACAAGTTCAAGCGCACCTTCCTGAACAACGAGTTCCTGCAAATCATGGAAGACTTCATTCAGGGGAAGAAGCTTCTGTCTGCGCGGTGAAAACGGAAGACAATGCTTGGGAGCGATGAAAGCGTCGGTCGATGAAATCCGGCAGCGCTTCGACGCCGATGTGGAGCGGTTCTCCAACCTCGAAACCGGCCAGTCGGCCACCGTCGATGCGCCCCTGGCCATGGCCCTGGTCGCCCAGGCGGCAGCGGCCGCTACGCCGCAGGCCCGGCACGTTCTCGACGTGGGCTGCGGGGCCGGCAACTACACCCTCAAGCTGCTGGAACGCCTGCCCAACCTCGATGCCACCCTGATCGACCTGAGCCAGCCGATGCTCGACCGGGCGACGGAGCGCGTCCGCCGAGCGACCGCCGGCCGCGTCACGGCCATCCAGGGCGACATCCGGGAGGTCAAGCTGCTCGACGGGCAGTTCGACATCGTGCTGGCTGCCGCGGTCCTTCACCACCTGCGTACCGACCAGGAGTGGCAGGATGTCTTCGCAGCTTTCCACCGGACGCTGCGGCCCGGCGGCTCCGTGTGGGTGTTCGATCTGGTCGAGAGCTCCATCCCTGCAGTCCAGCAGCTCCTGCGCCAGCAGTACGGCGCGTACCTGAGCCGTCTCAAGGACGAATCCTACCGCGACCATGTGTTCGCCTACATCGACAAGGAAGACACCCCACGCCCGCTGCTGTTTCAACTCGACCTGCTGCGTCGCGTCGGCTTCGCCCAGGTCGAAGTCCTGCACAAGAACGTCTGCTTTGCGGCCTTCGGCGCCTGTAGGGGTTGAGGGGCTTTTTGAGTCTGCGGCGTCTTACGGGACAGGACGCTATCAACGATCGTGTGAAAGAAAACTATCCAGGCGCCTAGAAAGCTGCCAGGGTTGAAGCAGTGACGTGGGCCATGCGGCGCTATCCTGGCCTTCTCGGCTGCCCCGCTGCACCTTTAACGGGACGTTTAAGCCCGTCAGCAACCACTCCACCGGCTCGGCATGGTCCTTGCTTTGGGGAATTTCAGCCCCATGCAAGGGCCGCGACGGGACGGTGATCGAGACGGCTTCGCCAAAGGCCCCGGAAACCGGGCTTGGCCTATGGCTGCCTCATGGCTCCCTCGCAGTTCTGAGTTATCAAGAACAAGGAGGCACGACCATGTTTCGGCGAATCTTTGCCATGAGTGTACTCGGCTGCCTACTAGCGGCCGGCCCGGCCGCAGCGCAGGATCGATGGTACTCCGTTTGGGCACATCGCGCCGGTTCCTCTGGCGGTCATCGCCATTGGCAGCGGGGCAGCTCGCCTGACTGGGGTAACTGGTATGGAGGTTACCCCTATTATGACAACCTCAGCGACTTTTCGCGTTACACGGACCCCTATGACTCGGGCTACGGAGGCCGTGTCAACTCTGATTTCACCGTAGCCAAGGATACGGCTTTTCAAACGCCGCTGATTTCCAGGCGGAGCACAGCCACTGGCACGGCCACCATCGAAGTGCGTGTACCTAGCGCCCAGGCACAGGTCAGCTTTGATGGTCATGAGACAGCGGCCAGAGGAACCCAGCGTCGGTATGAATCGCCAGCGCTGCAGGTCGGCCAGACCTACCATTACAATGTCACGGCAACCTGGATGGAGAATGGCCGCCGCGTCACCAGAGACCTGCAAGTCAGCATCAACGCCGGCCGGCTTGCTGTGGCCGACTTCACCAGGCCCGTTCTTACGGCGACGGAGAGTCGTTGAAGGAACGCAACACTTTGACATGGCGATTCCGGGAACTCATCATCATCGACCCCTGGCGGCTCGTCCGGCAGGTGAAGGAGTTCGTCGGCTGTCAGGTTGGTAACGTCAAACCATGGTCACTTGCTATTTACTTCCACTTTCTTGAAGCTGCCTTTCGAGTTGATCTATTCGCTGTTGCATTTGCCCAAATCTTATCTGCGCGTCATGGCGATCTCGGTTCCCCAAGAAAAATTCGCGGGTAAACTAACCGGGACAAAGGAGCCGGCAGCATGCCCAACTTCATCTGCACAACCTGCGGTACGCAGTACGCCGAGAGCGACCAAGCGCCCGCTGCCTGCACGATCTGCGAGGAGCCCAGGCAGTACGTCAAGAAGACCGGTCAGCAGTGGACCACGTTGGAGAGGTTGCGGCTGAGCAACCGCAACTCGATCAAGTTCAAGGAGCCGGGCTTGATCGGCGTCGGCATCGAGCCGCCCTTCGCCATCGGCCAGCGCGCCCTGTTCTTGCGCACGCCGAAGGCCAACGTCCTTTGGGACTGCCTGCCGCTCCTGGACGAAGCCATCGTCGAGGCGCTCCAGGGGCTGGGAGGCATTTCGGCAATCGCCATTTCACATCCGCACTATTACTCCAGCATGGTCGAGTGGAGCCGGGCCTTCGGCGGCGTGCCCATCTACCTCCACGCCGCCGACCGCCCGTGGGTCGTGCGGCCCGACAAGGCCATCGTGTTTTGGGAAGGGGAGACGCAGACGCTGGCCGAGGGGCTGACCTTGATCCGCTGCGGTGGGCATTTCGACGGCGGCACGATCCTGCACTGGGCAGGCGGAGCCGGAGGCCGTGGCGCCTTGCTGACCGGCGACGTCATCCAGGTCGTTCCCGACCGGAAGCATGTCTCCTTCATGTACTCGTATCCGAACTATATTCCTTTGCCGGCGTCGGCCATCGAGCGGATCGTCCGGGCGGTCGAGCCCTTTGCGTACGACCGCGTTTACGGCGCCTTCTGGGACATGGCGATCGAGCGGGACGGAAAGGAAGTTGTGCGTGAGTCGTCAGAGCGGTATCTGAGGGCGATTGGGCTGACAAAAAGGGTGTTTGGAAGCAAACATGACAATGAACCGCCAAGAGATGATCGCGGCCGCCCACAAGTGCTTGCTGGTGGGGACGCTAGATCCACCGCGTGGCCGGATGTACGATGGGTGCATGCAGAAGCTTTTGAAGCAATGCACGATGGACAGACTTTTTCTGCTGAGCATTGCCGGCTTGGCCGTGGCCGCTCACTTTTTGCCTGTGCTCCGCGCGGAAGTTACTGAAGGCGGGCCTGAACGGAGTTTTTTCGGCTGGCAATTGGCTCATGAGATGATGAAGTGTCTCTACGGAATCCCAATACAGGCGATAAGGGGGCGGGAGCTGTTCGACCGTGGCAGATGGGACGCCCTTATCGGCTCTTTCTCCATCGCGTTATTCTGGTTTGGAGTAGCGGTTCTGCTCCTGGGCAAGCGGCTGTCTTCGAGAAATGCCGGGATGATTGCCGCATTGGCAGCCGCTTATGCTTTGTGCTGCGTCTTGACGTTTCTGCCCACGTCGAGGGCCACCCTTCTGCCTGGCTCTTACCTATGGATGGCGAGCATCGGTCTGCTCATGTTCGCGGGGATTCGCCAGACATGGACGAACCATTCGCCGATGATTGCCGGGGTTCTGCTTATTGTTTTCTTGTTGCTCGCCGCCTGTGTCTTGAGCGCCATCTTGAACGAACACTCCGATCTGAGCCAGTACCCAAGCGAACGCAAACGGAGTTTTGCGGCCGTGCGTTCCCAAACGGGAGTTTGGGAACGAGGGGATGAGCCAGTACCAGCAGGTGCGGTGAGTTAGGCATTGCCCCCTATAGGGGCCGAACCACTTTCCGTAACTATAGACGACGCAAAAGCGTTACGTCAATCCCCCAAAACGCGCGCTGCAAAATCCGATGCACTTGATCCCGTTCTCCAAAACCTGATCGATTCCTGGCCCAAACTACCTCAGCCAATCCGGGACGCGATTGACGTGATGGTGAAGTCGTCCGTACCGAAACGCGGGCGGTGATGGTCCAAGGAACACGCCATACGTGCGCCGACGTTCGCCCACGTCGCGTTGTTCTTGTCCAAGTAGACCAAACGGTGCCGACGACGCGAAGGCGCTCGAACTTGAGGCCGCGGAAGCGAAGGGTGACCGAGGGCGCCGCACACCTCGTCCCGGACGTGCAGTTGGCCTTGAATTACAGCGGCTAGGGTGCCTCGGGATCTATTTCTTTACGCACAGTGCCGCACGCTAACGCACGGCATCGCAGGGAAGTGAAGAGGCATTTCATCGTGCGTTTTGGCCAGAGCATCGACCGTATAATTCACTCCGAATGCCAGGTTCGCTGACATCACGGCTGATCCCCGTTGGCGTCGGCAAGTAATGGAATGGGCCATGCGGGGCCGCATCCTCGCGTGGCCTTTTTTGTTTGGCTCGCCGAGAAGGTGATCACCGGCCCAGGAACAGCGAATCGAGCAAGCGAACGGAACAAATTCCAAGGAGGCTCCCGTTCATGCAGATCGAGATGCGTAACATCGCGGACGTCAAGCCTTACCACAATAACCCTAGGATCAACGACCCGGCCGTTGATGCCGTCGCCGCCTCGATCCGGGAATTTGGATGGCAACAACCGATCGTGGTTGATGAACAAGGAGTCATCATTGTCGGTCACACCCGGTACAAGGCGGCGCTCAAGCTGGGTCTGACGGAGGTCCCGGTCCACGTCGCCCGGGGGCTTTCGCCGGAGCAGGCCCGAGCTTACCGCATTGCAGACAATCAGACCAATCGGCTGTCTGAGTGGGACTACGACAAGCTCCCCTTCGAGCTTTTGGAATTGCAGACCGCCGGCGTCGATCTGGACATTACCGGATTCACCACCGAGGAACTCGAGCGGCTGCTGTCCGCCGAAACCACGGACGGCCAAACCGATCCCGACGAGGTGCCCGAGCCACCGGACGAGGCGACCACCAAGCCCGGCGACCTGTGGATCCTGGGCCGGATGCGTCTGTTGTGTGGCGATAGCAGCAAGGCCGAAGACGTAGATCGTCTGCTCGCGGGCGCTGTCATTCACCTCGCCCACTGCGATCCCCCATACGGTGTGAACGTCGAACCCAGATCGAACAACGCCATTGCCGCCGGCTTAAGTTCTTTCGAGGGAACCAAGCATCACCAAGCACTCGATCTGGCCAGGCATCCCGAGAAGGCCTGCCCTACCGATCGAAAGCTGCGGGCCAAAGATCGACCCTTGGCCAATGACTTTTTGACCGAGCAGGAATTTAACAAACTGCTTCACGTGTGGTTCGAGAATATCGCTCGCGTGCTTCAGCCAGGCCGGGCATTTTTTATCTGGGGCGGGTACAGCAATCTACCCAATTATCCGCCCGCGCTCGCCGCTGCCGGGCTTTACTTCTCCCAGGCCATAATTTGGAACAAAATGCATCCGGTGCTGACCAGAAAGGATTTTATGGGCTGTTTTGAGCTCGCTTTCTACGGGTGGCGCGAGGGTGCGGCGCATCAGTTTTTTGGGCCCAACAATGCCCTTGATCTCTGGGAGGTCAAGAAGGTCAATCCGCAAGGGATGGTGCATCTCACCGAAAAGCCAGTGGAGCTAGCCATACGTGCCCTGGAGTATGGTTCGCGACCTGGGGAGAACGTTTTAGACCTCTTTGGGGGCAGTGGATCGACCCTTATTGGCGCGGAACAGGCCGGAAGGCGGGCCTTTTTGATGGAATTGGAACCTTTATACTGCGACATCATCGTGAACCGCTGGGAGAAATTCACTGGCAAGACAGCCGCCATAGAATGAGATAGGCGTGAGGGTTACGGCGGTCCCGTCGTGGCGACCGTGTTTTTGCAATGTCCCAAAAAGTCCCAAAATGTCCCATTCCCGCAGAAAAAAAGCGGACGAGGTGTTGTTGATGGCGCTCGCCTGCGGTGCGAGCGTGGAGCAGGCTGCCCAGCAGGCCGGCGTCAATCGCCGCACCGTCAACCGGCGCATGCAGGACCCGGAATTCCGCCGCCAATGGCAGGCCATACGCGCGGACCTATGGCGGCGCACCTCGGGAATGCTGACGGCCGAGAGTTTGCAGGCGGGGAAGGCTCTTTTGGGACTATTAAAGTCGAAGGTGGAAAGTATTCAGCTGCGGGCGGCGTGCGCCGTCTTGGTGTTGGGAGCGAAGACGCGAGAGGCCGTGGAACTGGAAGAGCGCATTACCGCCTTGGAGGAGTTAGCTGCGGCCCCAAGACAATGAAGCCGGTCTGGTCGGCACCAAGATGCGTGAGGTCGCCGACATGGAAGAGCGGTTGACAGCCTTGGAGCAGCAAATGGCCGTCGGCGTTTCCGTCTGACAGGGAGCGCACGAGATGGGGCTACGGCAACGATTGGAAAAACTGGAAAGAGCCCACCCGACGAATGGTCCAGGCCTGTGGCTTGTCTGCGTGGATGAAGCTGGCCGCATCCTCGACGATGGCTCCCGGGCCACGCGTCCCTGGATCGGCAAACATTACCACGACGTGCCGAGGGGCGTGGCAACGGTCATCGGGGGCGTCGATCCGCTGATCGTGCTGGGTGTGCAAGCGAACGGCGAAGCGTTTGGGACAACCAATGAGATTGCGGCAACGGCTTCTAAAGCTTGAACAAAAGCAGGGCGCGGCGAATCGCGTGCAATTGATCGCAGTCGAGGTCCCCGGTTCACCCGCCTTGATGCTTTACCGCGGGCAATGGAAAGAGGTTCCGGATGTGGTTGCGGTGCTCAAAGCGCATCCCCGCCCGCCCGTCAAGGTTTATCGGGGGCTTGATGTTCGTGAAGCACCATGAGCCGCTTGAGGCATCCTCGCTGTCGCCTGGAGCGATAAGTCGTGAAAGGCGGGACGTATGCGACTATTGAGCAGGCTTGCACGACTTGAAGTTGCCATGCAGCCCGTGCGAGAGCGAAATCTTGCGAGAACAACGCAATGGTGCCAGGCGTTTGCCGACTTTGAGGCGAGGCGTAAGAGCGGCGTCGAGATCAGCGAGGAAGAACAACAGCGTTTTGCCCGAGCTTATGAACTGATCGAGATCGCCAGGGCGCGAAGAGATAAGGCGCTGGGGATTCAGCGCAAGTCGAAGGTACAATCCGGCGAGCGTGTTCCCGGCGGAAGCTGATCGCCAGGCCGGGAGCCGTCAACCGAATCGTAAGCCATGTTCCGGCCGGTAGCAGTTGCTAGACCAAGTTCGGAGGCGCAAGCATGGCACGGCGAGGGCAATTATGCAGCCGATTGGCTCGGCTGGAGGACAGAGATTATCTATCCGGGTCAACGATTTAGTTCGAGGAGCAGCAAGCCAAGGTGCAAGCGCGGACACGGCCGCGACGGTTACGGGATTCTGGCCTCGCCGTGCCCGGACAAGCGTTTACGATTCAGATTTTGGCATCGGTCGCTGTGGGCTCAATCTTCATTCACGGGAAGTATTACGTGAGAGGGGAAGCGCCCAGTGCGGTACACGCGCTGAGTCGCGGGTTGGTAGTCCGACTCCTTGGCTTCAAAGATGTTTTTCATGAACTTTTGCGGATTGCGATCAATTACCGGAAACCAGCTGCTCTGCACCTGCACCATGATCTTGTGCCCCTTGCCGAAGCAATGCTCATTGGTGTGTAAATCGATCACGTACTCGTCAATCTTGTGGGGCGTAACCGGCTCTGGCTTCTCGAAGTTCTTGCGATACCGAGCGCGCAGGATCTCTCCGGCGATCATCAGCTGATAGCCGCACATCTTCGGATCAGGAGCGTACATTTCCGGATAAACATCGATCAGCTTGACGACCCAGTCGCTGTCGCTGCCGGTGGTTGACGCGAAGAGGTGAGCGATAATGTCGCCCGAGACCGTGATATCTTTTTGCAAGGGTTCTGTTTCCCAGCTCAATACATCCGGCCGCAGATGCACGAAGCGCTGGTCCTGCACGAGCCAGACCGGCCAACCAGGGCCTGCATAAGTCGGCTCAATCGGCCGAGGACGGTAAGGAACGGGGCGAGCGGGGTCGGACAGGTAGCTGTCATACGCCTCGTCGCCAGCCTGGTCAGGACGTTTAAACGAGAGCCGGGCACCGCGGTCGAAGTAGAGGGGCCTTTGGTCAACGTTCTGCCGCGGTGGCCACTGGTCTTGTTTCACCCACTGATTGCTGCCTGTCCGGAATGTCAACGCCTCGGGCAGGTCCAGTTGACCGCGGTCTTTCAAGAAGTGGGCAAACCATGGCGCCTGCACTTTCTCGCGGAAATACTTGCTGGTCGCGCTGCCAAAATCCACAGGGCCGAGCTTGCGCCCGTCGCCGGCTGCCCAGCCACCGTGGTTCCAAGGACCGACGACCAGATAATTCTGATTCCGGGTGTCGTTCTTCTCCAGCAGCTCATAAATCTTGAGGGGCCCGTAGAAGTCTTCCTGGTCCCACCAACCGGCCACGTTGAGCGTCGGAACCGTGACCTGGGTGAGATAAGGAGCAAACGCCTGCTTCTTCCAAAAGGCGTCGTAATCAGGATGCTGAACAAAGTCATTCCAGCTGGGCAGCTTGTTCTGGAAGTACTTGCGGTTGACGTTTGAAAGCGGCCCGAGTTGGAGATACCACTCGTAGGTGTCGTGCTTGTCAAAATGAAAGGACGTAGAGGTCTTCGATGTTTCCATGAGGGCGACATACTCGAAGCCGTAACTCAGTCGGAAGGCGCCGTTGTGATGGAAGTCGTCGCCCAGGAACATGTCTGCCGGGGATGCCTGCGGCGAAACGGCCTTCAGTGCCGGGTGCGGATCGAGCATAGCCATGACCGTTAGCCAACCGCCGTAGGAGATACCCAGGATTCCCACGCGGCCGTTGTTGTTGGGCACCTGCTTGAGCAACCAGTCGATGGTATCATAGGTATCCGTGCTCTCGTCGATGGCCTTGGGATCGCGCCGATCACGAGGGGTTCGCAGCATGACAAACTTTCCTTCAGACTTGAAGCGACCGCGAATGTCCTGCCAGACGAAGATGTAGCCATCGCGAGCTAGTTCGCGGAAGCTTGTTCCCAGGGCGGGCGGAAAACCCTTGGCATCATGGCCAATGCCGTAAGGAGTCCTCGTAAACACGATTGGCAGAGGCTCGCTGATCTGATGCGGAACGTAGATTTCGGTGTTGAGTCGAACGCCGTCCCGCATAGGCACCATCGCCTCGATCTTGGCAAATGCCTGGCTGGGTGAAAGAATTGTCTGCGCCATCAAGGTGCGAGGCCAAGTCGCAATTAGCCCGCTAGCGACCAGGACCAAGCAGAGTGCCCGGGAGTTAGCTCGAAGCAAGGTGACTCTCCAAATTGAAGCAGTGGCGGCCGGTGACTTCTTCAGGTACCCGCGTGCACTATGCTCGGCCTTGGCTCCCTAAGCAACTAAAAAACGACGAATACACCCACAAAGGTCCCTGGAGAAAAAGGCGCGAAAAAAAGTGCCCTAGCTATCGAATTACGCCAAACCGCCGGCTGCGCGGCAGGGCGAATGCCGCTCGCGGCCAAATCGCCGCGACCCCGCCGAAGAGCATCGAACTCGAGCCGCAAGAAGACATCGTGAAAGCGGCTCGGGCGGTCGCCGGACTGTGCGGATGCTGTAGTGTTAGCAATCCTCAGGCCGCCGGTTTACGAGACGCCCGGGCCTGCGCGTCTGATCGCTGTCTGAGTATCCCAGCTGTTATCGCTGGGATACTTCGTTGCTGCTCCTGGCCAACTTCTTTGCCAAATAGCGTATGAAACTTCCCCGCAGTGTACTGATTCTAGTGGTTCCTCGGATTGTGGTTCCCCTTTTCCTCGGTTTCAGTCCGAGCCTTGAGCCGCTGTGTCGCTTGCTCCAATGCCTTCGCCGCCTGCTTGTCGCGGGGGTTCTCACGAAGCTTCTTGAGTGCCGCTTCGGCCTCGGCGAACACATCGTAGGGCGGCTCCGATCCATATCGGGTAATGGATCCATGATCGGCGGAAGTAGGCCCTGAAAGGGCCGAGGATCTATGATCGGCGGAAATAAGGTTGCCTGGAAGGCGTCCTCGGCATCTTGCTCGTTTCCCAGAATATTCCGGCAAACATCGAGCACCATGGAGCCATGGCGTCGCAGCAGGGCGCTAAACGCTGCTTCGTCACGCCCGCTGCTGAACCGGCCCAACAACTCCTGGTCTGGCAGCTCCCTGAGGCGCTGGTCCGTGGCCAAACGGCGAATCAAATGCAGGATCGGGCCGGCTGTTGTGATGGTCATCAGGCTCCTTCTGCGGGACAAGGCCGACGCGGCTCGTTGCCATGTAGGCGGACGCTCGCATTAGACCAGTGTCCGTCCTCGCCGGGACTTTGTTTTCGTTTCGAACCGCGAAGATGCAGAATTGTTATTCTTTAAGTCCTATCAGTGGCAGGGGTTTCGTTGCACGCGCGCATGCGCGGGCTTTGCTTCTTTTTAGCCTTTTCAACTCGCATTTCGTTTCATTTCCGTCGATTTCGTTTCATTTACGACCCCAAAAACCAAATAGCCAAACCCAAAGCCGCCGTCGTCAGAATGATGATTGCTCCCCAAAACGTGCGCATCGCTTATTCCCCTTTAGCTCGGTCTGACCAACGGCAGCAAGTTCCGCTCTTCGCCTTCCAGCTTCGGCCAGAAGATCGGCTCAATGCCTAGCTCGCACTCCGAGTGAATGACGTTGGTGATATTGTACGCCAGCAGCTTGCAGAGCGCCTCATTCTTCATCGCCACGTCTGTCGGCGCCAAATGCGAATTCCGACTGCTCGGTTTGCGAATGCTGCGTGCGGTGAGTTAGCGGACGCAGTAGAATCGGGGCATGGGGACGCTGCTCAAGCGCTGGTACGTCTGGCTCGGCCTGGTCCTGCTCCTGGGGCTCGCGGGGAGCGCGGCGTTAATCTGGTCAGGCCGGGGCCGGATTACGCAGGAGAACTTTGACCGGATTCAGGACGGGATGAGCAAGGAAGAAGTTCATGCCATGTTGGGGGAGCACATGTTTGGCCTTGGGTATTTCGCTGGCTCAGATGTGTATGACCGACTACGGTGGCAAAGCGGCCCAAACCACATCACGGTGACTTTTGAAAATGGCAAGGTCGTCGATAAGCGACGTTACTTCGCGACCGCCTGGAAAACCCTGCAATGGTACGCTAAGAGTGGCGCGGCGAAGATCGGCGTCAAGTGGGACTGACTATCCTACCGATGGTGGTGCAATGACCGAAGACCGCGCAGCTATGGCCAGCGAAATTCAGCGCCTGCGGAAAGCAAGGGACCGCTGGATGGTAGTCGCTGGCGTGGCGCTCGCATTCACCTTTATCGTTCTGGCGCTCCTTAGCTTCCTTCTGTACTTTTGGAATAAACAGTATTGGACCGTGGTGATCGAAAATAAAGGCCTCCAGAAACATAACGAGACTCTCAAGATGCAGCTTCAGAGGCTGCTCGACGAGCGAAAGTAGAAGCCATTCGTCTATGCGGAAGCAGCTCAAGCGCTGGTACGTCTGGCTCGGTCTGGTCCTGCTCCTGGGGCTCGCCGGGAGCGTGGCGTTAATCTGCTCCGGCCGGGGCCGGATTACGCAGGCGAACTTTGACCGGATTAAACCCGGAATGACCCTGGATGAAGTAATAGCGATTCTTGGCCGTCCTCCCGACCACCGGCAGCCGATGCTCGGCAACCCCTACGAGGAGGCGTCCTGGAGTAGCGGACCGAATTTCATCGCCATGTACACCGATAGAGATGGGCGCACGATTTTTTTCCCGACTATTCATCTCGCTGGGGTATCGGAAACACTGCAATGGTACGCCAAGAAGGGCGCGGCGAAGATCGGCGTCAAGTGGGACTGAACTGCGCTAGGAGGCAGAATCGGGCATGCGCTGGCTACTGAAACGCTGGTGGTTCTGGGGCGGGGCCGGGTTCATGCTGGTGGCGGTCTGCGCGGGCTATCTGCTGATCCCCGTAGAGCAGCCTCGAATCACTCAAGCGAATTGCGACAAGATTCAGCTGGGTTGGTCACAGAATGAAGTAGAAGAACTACTGGGCGTGCCCACGATGGGTGTGATTCATTCTCACCTTCACTTGACATGGGTAAGTGACGACGGGGACTATATTGCTGTGTCTATTGGCGGTGGCTCCCACTACCTAAAACCTTCTAATCCACGCTGCGTCACTGAGAAATACTTTACTCCCAGCAACTTATCGCTTTGGGAGCACATGAAACGCCGCGTTGAGCGCCGCATCCGGGCGATCTGGCCATGACCTGGCAAGCCAGCCCAGGATCTTGATCCACAACTCGTGCTTTGCTCGTCGCACCCCGTGGCGGGGGCCGCGCGCCCGCGTATCCCAGCCCGTGAAGCTGGGATTCTAGATCCTCCTCGATCTCAGGGGCGTGATCCGACACAAATGGGCCGGCGCCCCCGGCGAAAAATCCATCGACACGGCGCTGGAGAAGCTGATCAGCGAGATGTAAGTGAATGGGAAGAAGTCGTCTAAGTGAACACCCGGGCGCCCAGCGGATGACGCGACGCAGGGCGTCGAGATCGGGGTCGGCAGTTTGCTTCGTGCGCCAGGCCTCAACCAAACAGTTCCAAGATCGGCCGGACGGTGGAGACGGGGCGGGTGAAGCCGTCCTTGCCAAGGCGTGCATCGAGAGGCAGATCGAGGGCGTGGCAAATGGTGGCGCCTAGATCCTGAACGCCTACGGGTCGGTCCTTCACGTAGGTGCCAATCCGGTCTGACTCGCCGTAGACAGCGCCCGCAGAGGGTAACGCCAGGCCGCGCAAGCCACGGGGGAAACGCGTGACGGGATGAAACCGTTCTATCTGCCGATGTTGGCGCAGGCGGCAGGCTCTGCCGGCCGGGACCGTGGTCGATGGCGAGTTGGTGGTGCTGCGTCAGGGCCGGGGCTCTTTCATGTCGATCAAGCCCGCTCTCCCGAGCAGAGCGGACTCGGCCTCATCCAGCGAGTGTACAACGCCAATTGGCGCGTTTGCCATGTGCCTGGTCCTTTGCGACAGGGTATCTCTGTTACTATAGTCCCCAGTAAGGATGCGGTGTCGTCAGGGGGGACACTGTTCTTTCATTGGCTTTTTTTGTTTTGACATTAAGTCTTTGGCAGCATAACATCCGATGCGATACTCGCAAGACCATAGCCCACGAGCCGACTCGTTCTCGGTCACATTTTTCCTGTAACGTTTTCCGTGGCCTTACGTCCTTTGCTGCGAGGGCGGCAATGAGCGACAACCACGACCTCGGGCCGCTGCTGAACCGCATCCTGGCGGGGGACCGGCAGGCCCTGGAGGCCCTGTTAGCGAAGATTCGCCCGTACCTTCACCTGCTCGTGCGTCAGCAGCTTGAGCCGGACCTTCGGCAGAAGCTCGGCGACTCGGACATCGTGCAGGAGACACTGATGCGAATTAACGGCGGGCTGCACCCAGCCTCGCAAGGCACCGGCAGGCGGTTCCAGGGCCGTGCCGCGCCCGAGTTCCTGGCCTGGATCAGCCAGATCGTTCGCCACGTCATTGTGGACCTGGAGCGGCGTGGCAAGGCCAAGAAGCGAGACGAGAGGCGAGAAGTGCCTGCTTCCAAAATCCTTGCAACACTGACCCAGGGGAGCACGCCGGAGCAAGGCGTCGAGCGTGCCGAGAGAGCCATGAAGCTCGCGGCGGCCATGGAGCGCCTGCCACAGCACAAGCGAGACCTACTCGTATTGCGGTTCTTCGAGCAACTTTCTTTCGAGGAGATCAGCCGGCGAACGGGCAGGGGCGTTGAGGCTCTCCGGGTCTTGTGTTGTCGAGCGCTCAAAAACCTCCGGGACGATGCGCAACTTCTCGGGCTGATGGAGGCAAGCTCATGAGCGCGAACTCGGACCTTGCCAGTTGGGGAGAACCCCCGGCCACGTCAGCCGAAAAAGCCCTCGGGACGTTCCTCGACAAGGTACTGACTAAGATCGAACGAGGCCAGGCAGTCAAGCCGGAGTCGTTGCGGGCGGCCCAGCCCGAACTCGTGGAACACGGACAGGAGTTGGTCCGCAGCCTGAGCCTGCTTTACGAATGTGCAGCCAGCGTCTGGGAGAATGCCCGTCTCGAACCCGGCCACGATGCGGGAGGCTCGCCCCGATACTCCACTCTCGGTGTGCCAAGCGTGACCCCGCAGCAGCCAGGGAAAAAGGAGGACGAGATACTAAAAACTCTGGTTGCGAAAGCTGCAAACATGCCCGACCCATTCCCCGGCGAGTTTTGCATTCGTCGGCCGCTTGGCGAAGGAGCATTCGGCAAAGTTTGGCTGGCCGACGACCTGAAGCTGGGACGGCAGGTGGCCCTGAAGACGCTGAAACTCCCCGCCACCAGCACCGTGGGACCGCACGTTCTGGTGGCCTTGCGGAAAGAGGCACAGAATCTCGCCCAATTGGAGCACCCCAACATCGTCCGCGTGCATGCGTGGCGGGAGGCCGGGGGCGAATACTACCTCGTGCTGCAATTCGTCGCCGGGGGTTCGCTGGCTGACAGGTTGAAGACGGAGAGGGTGCTGGGCTGGCAAGACGCGGCCCGCTACGTCGCCGACGTGGGCGAGGCCCTGGTCGCAGCCCACAAACGCGGGGTCATCCACCGGGACATCAAGCCGGACAATATTCTCTGGGACGCGGCCAGGAACGAGGCGATCCTGACCGATTTCGGGGTATCCGCCCGCTTGGCGGAGCGTGGAACGGTGGCCGGCACGCCGATCTACATGGCCCCCGAGGCGTTCGAGGGGCACGTATCGCCGGCCCTCGACGTGTACAGCCTGGCCGCCACCCTGTATCGGCTGGCGACCGGGAAGTTGCCGTTTGCGAAGGCCCCGGCGCGCGGTCTGATGTACCAGAAGCTCCAGGGGCTACCCGACCCCGACCCGCGTTGCAAGGCCATCCCGGAGGCCCTGGAGCGTGTCATCCGGGCCGGGCTGGCGGGGAGGCCGGATCGTCGCCCGCGCGTCACCGACTTCGTCGCGACGTTGCGCGGCTCACTCAACCAGCTGTTGGCCGACGCGCTGGTTCCCGCGCCAGGGGACAAGGTAAGCCAAGCCTCGACGCAGCTTCACCTTGTGGTCAGCTGCCGTGTAGGCGAGGAGACCTATCAGCTGGTGGCAGCCACGAAACCGCGCGGCGTCGGCGTGACGCGCGACATGAAGAAGGTGCCCGCACGGCCCGCGCACATCGGTCTGCGGACGGGCGATCAGGTGCGGATCGAGGTCATCGCCGATCGAACTGGCTACGTGACGGTGTTCAACATCGGTCCGACCGGGAACCTGAACTTGCTCTACCCGCAGGAGTTCCTCGCCGCCGTGCCGTCCCCTGTGGAGGCCAACACGCCGCTGCACGTCGTTGACGTGGAGATGACTCCGCCGACTGGGCGCGAGCGGTTGTTTGCTGTGTGGAGTCAGATGCCGCTGCCGGTGCGCCTGGATCAGCTCGCCAGCCTTGCGCAGGCCAAGGAGAAAGCGGGGTGGCGTCCGTACCTGGCGACCCGCGACATGAAGCGAGTCAAGGAATCCATGCAGCATTTTTCGCCCGAGGATTGCAACGTCGTCGTCCTGGAGCTGGATCACCGCGCTTGATGGGGAGCAAGGCATGCCCTGGTTCGGCTGGTTATTTGGCAGAGGCGAAAGGAATCGGGCGACCCAAGCGGAAGGCGTTGAGCCGGGGGCGCCGGCCGCACGCGTGAGCCCCGCCTCTCAGCCGGACATGAGTACAAGACAAGCTTCAGGCACGGACCTGCCCAAACCTGCAGGATATTTCGTGTACGGAAACGGATTCGTGCCCACTGAGGACCAGATCTACGCGATGCTCCGTGCCTTCAAGGATAAACACGCCGGTGCGATAATGGATCACCACATCGTAGGCGTCTTGACTCAGGGCGCTATGGCTCCCATCGAAACGATATGCCGCATGCAGGGCCCTTGGAAAACCGTGCAGGAATTCAAGGACGAAGCTGAATTGCGTGCGTTCATGGAATGCAAGGGCGCTGGGTTCTGGGATTCCGTGCTCGTGACGCGTGCCCGTCACGATCAGGCCATGATCATCGTGGCGGTCTGGGCAAAGGCCGACGCGGACGTCGCCCGAAGCTGCCTGAGACAGGCCGCCTGGAAACGCTGAGGCCGCAACTCTGGGGGAAGCAAATGATGTCCTGGTTGAGTCGATTGTGGGGCAAGAGCAAACCGGAATTGGATCAACCCAAGCCGAGCCAAGGCGCCGCGCCGCCCAGCGACTCGAGCGACTCGGACCCGCGCGTCCCAGCCGCACGCGTCGGCCCGACGCTGCTGGCGATGGCAGCCAAGGCGAAAACCGGCGGCTGGAACCTGTTCGGTAGCGTGACAGTGGTGTGCCCCAAGTGCGGCAAGGCTTTCGAGCCCAAGAAGCACTTCCTGGATCGCAATTTGTTAGAACTGGTTCCCGCCGGCGGGCTCGGCAGCGTCTACGATCTCGATAAGCCGTTTCCCTGCCCCGAGTGCAAAGCTGATACCTTGACAATCCGCAACCTGCACCGGCCGATGAAAGACTGGCTGCGTGATCTGTGCGGCCAGCTGAAAGCGAGCCAGGATGACCCATCCATTGGCTTCGAGTCCGCAGAAGAGCCAGGGGAGCTGATCAAGGACCACGGACTGCAGGCGGCGATGGACTTCGATGAACTCTGGGAGCGCATCTGCGGCCGTCTCGAGGTTGCGGGCAGCATCAACGCCAACGGCGGATTTGATTCCATCTGGTCGCGCTCCGACTGGCGGAAAGTGCGTAGTTGCAAATGCCTCGTGCACTTCAACGACGGCACCAAGGAACAGGTCCGCATCATTAAAGGGCGCCGAGGAAACCTCTGGTACTGGATCGAGCGGAAATAATCGGATTGGCACGAGTTAACAGGTGGAATGCGTCTGCGTTCCACAGCACGACTCACTTGAAGGGGACGCACACCATGGTGGTCAAGTATATGGAGGTCCCGTTTGCTCTGGGCTCCGGCGATGCGATATGTTCCGACGATTCTTGCCCTTGCGGGTATCCAGGCGCGACCATTCCACGCGGCGGAGGATACTTCTACATCTCGAAAGAGGTCGTTGATTTTCGCAAGGACTGCCCGACTGTGTTGGAAGCCGAAGCGAAGGTTCGGCGGATGGTTGGACCACGGACGTTGTTTGTCGCTGGTTCGGGAGTTCTGTCGCCAATCCTGGTCTGCGAAATCGGCGCGAAGAAACGTGGGCTCAACCTGGAGGTCGCTGCCGCCGACGCCCGGCATTGGTGGCAAACCGGGTTAGTCCCACTGCGGCCGACACCGCTTGCAGGTGAACCCGATGACTTGGTGTTAACGGGCAGAAGCGAAATGACAAAAGGCCCTAGCTACGTTCTCGCGCCCTCTACAGAGATGGCCCACGGGGGCCGAGATGCCTTGCCGCCGGAATCGGCCGAAGAGGTGGAATCATTTCGATTCCATTGTTCCAGCTGCGCCAAGCGCTTGAAGGCGCATCCGAAGCTCGTGGGAAAGAAGGTGAAGTGCCCCAAATGCGGCGTCTTGGTCACTATTCCGCAACGCGACTCGTCGGCGACTTTCGACGACCGACAGCCGCGCTTGTCCACGGATGACAAGATAGGGCGTCATGACTACCAGAGGGTCCTCCGAGCCTGCGAGGCGTCAAAGGAGGCAGCACTGCTCGCTGCGAGAGCCGCTGGGGCCCCGACACAGGACCAAGAGAAGGCGGGACGCCTGTGCCAAAAGATATGGGGTGAGGCTTTAGCCGACCTGTCGGGCAGAAGTTTGGATCTGAGCGGCGTTGATCTTTCCGACATGGCCTTCGTCTGGTGTGGGAAACCAGGGTTCAGCAAAGCATCGTTTCGGGGAGCGCAACTGGACCGGACAATTTGGTTTTTCGTCGGAGTGGATGGAGCGGATTTCACGGGCGCAAGCCTGCGAGAGTGCAGGACGTGGGGGTTTTTTTGCGATGGAGCATCGTTCAGGAAGGCGGACCTGTCTGGTGGGTTTCTGGCGATATGCCCTCTCTCCGACCCCGGAAAGCCCGTCGATTTTTCTGGTGCGAATCTTCGTGGTGCGACCCTCAGTTTGATTGGAGGCGAGCGAATGATTCTTACGAACGCGAGGATGGAAGGCTGCAAGTTTCTCATCGGTCCGGGTGCTACCCGTCAGCAACGCAAGGCACTGCTGGCCGGTTTAACCGACGAACAGCGGCAAGTCGTCAAAATGAAGAAAAAGTGGTGGGAGTTCTGGAAATAACAAACGAATACCGCTTGCTGGCTCGTGATTGGGCCGACTTCCCGCAGTGTCATACACTGCCAACAACGCTAGAGACGAATCGCATGTAAGGAGTAAAGGAGAACACATGGGATTTCTCGATTGGTTCTCTGGGAAAGGGAAAGCCGAGGGCACTGTAGGCCGTGCGGCAGGTGTGAAATGTGACAAGTGCGCAAAAACCCTTGAGCAATACTCCGGTGGATTCCGAAGGGGCCCGGGACCTAGCTGAGGAGTGCGATATGAGTTTCTGGTCCGCTCTTTTTTCCATGTTTCCAAATCCTGGAGGAGATCACGACGAGTTGGCAACTCTCGTTCTGGTTACTTTCAAACAATGGGTCGAAGTCCTCCAGGAAGGCGATGTCCCGGGTTCCAAGGAAAAGGCTGCTGAAGAACTGAGAAACTTTCTAACCCTCAAAGGGGTTAATGAAAACCAGCGGTACTTTGAAAGGACCTCAAAAATCAGGGCTCTGAAAAGGGCGTGTCGCGACAGCGACCCCGAGGTTAGGCGCTGGGCCGGCGCTCTGTTACGCCGGAACTACCTGGGTTGCTAAGCTGCACGATTGTCGTAAACGGTGGAGAACTGACGGGAAGAAAGTACGGAGAAGAACTATGTTGCTCTTTCCAGGTATCGGTATCGTCTTCGATATCGACCAATGTGGCGGCAACTACGGCTATCACGCGTGGCGGTTGTTCATGAAGCACATTGATCCGCAAAGACTGGCAGCCGGCATTCTCCTGGAAGGAGACACCGCAGCGACCTTGAACGGCAGCGCCAATGAGTTCTGCATTGGTGTCTATGGCGCCGATCCGGAGTACATCCGCCAAATGTTCGAGGCAGTGGACGAGCCGGGCCTCGCGCCGATGCACCGCCGCTTCATCGAGAAGATCGCCCTCGACCAGCAGCCACTTTGCGAGTACGGGAAAGTCGATGCGTTCGGGCGGCTGGTGACTGAATCATGGACGCGCAGCCACCATGACCGGTGCAAGGCCAGCGGCTGGGGCTATGCGCCCAGGCAAGTACCGACCGACCTGCCGGCGGACGTGCGGGCCGACCTGGAGGAGCTGCGGGCGAATCCGCTGGAGCCGTGTCAGAAGAAAAAGTCTGCTGACGGAGCCAGCGGACCACCATCATCTCCCCAACAGCCACCGAGAAAGAAATCCTCTGCCGACGGACCCGGCAGATCGCCATCGCCAAAGAAAAAGCCCAGCGAGGCGCAGTTTCTTCGATTCACCTGCCGCGAGTGCGGCAAACGCTTGAAGGCTGATCCGGCCAGCAGCGGCAAGAAAGCCAAGTGCCCCAAATGCGGTTGCCAGGTCGTCGTCCCGCCGCTCGAAGACCTGGAAGTGGACTGGAACGCGATCCCTGAGGCCCGAGCCCGGGCCGGCGCGGCCTGGGAAAAACCGGCGCCGGCGGCGACTCCCAGGCCTGCGCCGTCACCCGTCTCCCAGCAGGCGGCCATCACATGCGACAAGTGCAAGAAACAGGTGGCGGCAAGCGAGGTTGTTACGCTCGGCGAATGGAAGGTCTGCCCCGCCTGCGATCGCGCCCTCGATGAGGAGATAATGAACGAATTCAAGGGTCGCATGACGATCTTTCGGTCACGTCGGTGAGAAAGACATGGAAACCAGTCGCGACCAAGTGGACACCGAACTCGCCACCCCTCGGCCGAAGACGGGGCCCAAACACCTGCACCTCTTCTTTGGCCATGAGGGGAACGTGCCGATCGGCGTCGATCCGTCGTTTCCGCTCCGCCAAACAGCCTCGACCGCCGACCACCTGCGCTGGGCTGAGATTCTCGTGGATGCCGGTGTGTACTGGCAGGCCCGGCACCAGCTCGATCTACTCGGCGAGCCCGATGCGTCGTCGGCACGCGCGCAGTGGCTGCACGCCCGGCTCCTGTGGGTCCAGTACCGCAATGCCCGGCAGCGCTCGCGCCGTCGGCTCGATGACATGGACGGCGACATCTTTAACCCGGAATGGTGGGGCTGGCCCGAGAAGATCAAGACACAGCTTGCCGACGCCACGCAGAAGGATCCCAAGCTCGGCCCGGCCTGGCTGCTTGACGCCGAGGTCGCGCTCGACGCCGATCACGATACCGATTTTGCCCATGCCCTGACCTGCGCCAAGCGAGCGCACGAACTGCTGGGCGAAACGCCGGCGGTGCTGTCGGCTCTGGGCCGGGCGCTGCGCAACGCCGGGCAGGCGGGGCAGGCCGTGGCGGTGCTGCGCCGCCTGCCTGCAGATAGCGACGAGCGCCGTCAGGCCGGCCGCGACCTGCAGCTCGCCGAGCTGGAAGACCGTTGCCATAGCGAGCCGATCGACATCGACGCCCACCTGCAATGGGGCCGGTGGTGCCTGCGCCATGATCAGCATGACCGAGCGAAGGAACTCTTCACGAAGCTGGCGACGCGCTGCCCGGATCGAGCCGAAGGCTACTACGGGCTCGGCTACCTCGCATTCCTGCGACCCTTGCGTGATTGCACGGAAACTCAGAAATACACCGAAGCGTACCGTCTCTGTGCCAAGGCCCTGAATCGTAACCGCGAGTTCGGCCTCGCGTACGAGCTGGCCGGCAGCATCTTCCGCAACCTTCGCTACAGCAGCGCGAAGGTCGAGTTTGAAGTGCGTGAGCCGCTCGCTTATTACCGCCGCGCCCTGAACCTGGACGCCACCTGCGACACGGCGATGTGCGAGTTGGCCGAGGAACATTTGCGGAAAAACGAGCTGGAGCCGGCGTCCGCGCTGTTGGAAAAAGCCGCCGCCCTCGATTCGCCGATCTCGATGGTCTACTTCCTTCTCGAGGTGATCTATCAAGGCAGACGCGACTTCGAGAAAATGGCCTGGGCTTACGGCAGGCGCAAGAAGTTGGCCCCCGGCATCGAGCTATCGGCGGCCAAGCGAAACGAGATCCTCAAGTTGTGCGGCTTTGAATACTGAGAGGAGCGATGCCATGAGTTCGTTCAAGCCCTTCCTCGGTTTCGGCCAGGAGAAATACTGTTCCGAGGAGTGCTACGGCGAGGCCGGTCGTTCACTCTTTCGTCTAGCATGCCGCCAAGCCGAAGCTCGATGGCAAGCGTATCTGGGGCAAAACCAGGGTAATTCCGTCTCGTGCAGGTAGAAGAGTGGAGTTCTTTCACCCCGGTCTAGGTCTAGGTCAACCATTGAACCGAAAGAGAAGGTGAGACATGGGATTGTTTGACTGGCTGTTCGGACAATCCGCGAAGTCGTCTCCCACCAAAGCCACTCCGCCCGCTGCTAAAGCCAAATCGAACGAACACTATTTGCTGAAGTGCGTTGATTGCGAATTCACACATCATATTGCCCGGGATCACAGCCAAGGATCAGTCAAGTTCTCAGTGGATCCGGACAGCGTCAAGATAACGTGCGTTTATGGAACGTTCATTGTCAGCCTGCAGGTGAATGAGTTCTTCACAATCACCACCGTACCGGCTTCGGGTCGGGTTCTGGAAGCATCCATAGGTCCCAACATGCGCACGTTGCATGCTCATATGCTGTCGCACTGCGATCCGCTTTTCCTAATCATTCAGCAATCGCGAAGCCAGACGAAACACGAGTACAAGAGGGTCGCCGAGGGTAGCACATTTGTGAAGTTTTCAAAGACACACGGAATTGACATTGTTGGGAATATCGATGTGTCCAAGGCCGAAATCCCAGGAGTGTCGTGAAAAACAGCCACATAATCCTGCTTCCGGCATGGTCGAGATGAGGCAAGAAAACCTATGTCGCTGGAATACCTCCTGCAACAACTGGCCGATGCCGAGCGACGCCGCGATCCGGACGCGCAGATCAGCATCTTGCGCCAGTTCCTTTCGATTGCCCAGCAAAACTCCAATACACCCCTGGAGATCCACGCCCTGCGCGGTCTGGGGAACGCTTATCAAGAGAAGGACGAGCTGTCGCGCGCCCACTCCTACCGGGTGACCGCCAGCCAGCTCGCCGACGATCCGCGCTCGCAGTGCCCGCTGGACTTGAAGATGGTGGTGGAGTGCGATCTGGGACGGTCGTACATCGAAGCGCGCGATTGGCCCAAGGCCGAGATGCACACGCAGCGTGCCATCGCCCTCGCCAAATCGTTACACCGCGAGCGCGATCATTGCATCTTCCAGCTCAACATGGGCGTGATCTGCGCCGCGACAGGCCGGCTTGAAGAAGCTCATCGTCTGGCCGACGAAGTCCAGCAACTGGGCGAGCGTCTGCACGATCACTACATCCTGGGCCTGGTTCACTGCAACCAGGCCGGCTGGTTGCTCGAGGAAACGCGGCTCAACGACTGCCAGCGTCACGTCCGCCAAGCCTTGGTGCATGCCGACCATACGGGAGACGCGCAGATCCGCATGCGCGTCGACAAGATCCTGGGCGAATGCTACCGCGTGGGCCGGCTGGCGACCGGCCGTCGCGAGTATTCGTCCGACGCCGAACGGCACCTCCGCGAAGCCCTTGAGAAGGCACGAGCCGTCAACAACCCCTCGCGCGAGTACGAAGCCGTTACCGAGCTGGCCAAGCTGTGCGAGGATCTCGGCCGGCCCGACGAAGCTGCGGATCACAGCCGGCGTGCTCTGGAGCTGTTGGAGCAGATCCGTGGCTGCCTGGGCTACGAGGAGTTCCAGCTCACGTTCTTTCACTCTATGCAGCGGGCCTACCAGAGCGTCACCGAGTTTTTTCTGCGCCAGGGCCGGCTGGACGATGCTTTCGTAACTGCCGAACGGCTCCGCAGCCGCGTTCTCCTGGCGCACCTGGGCCAGGAACGCACCAACACGCCCGCCTGGTCCAGCGAACGGCGTGCGGAGCTTGCCGCTATCCTCGATGACTTTGGCGGCCAGGTGCTGCGCGAATGCCGGGGAAGCACCCGCGGTCCGGTGCGCGACATGACGGTCGGCGCACGCAAGAAAGAGAAGCCGGCTGCTGCGAAAGAAGTCGCGGCGGCGGATTGCGTGCAATCTGTATCCGAGGACGCTTCGCCGGTCGCCGGTGCCCGTCGGCGCTTCATCCGCCTCTACGAAGCGCAGCGAGTCAACCGCGCTGTCTGGCGGCCTCAACCTGCCACTCCCGTCGCCTCCTTGACGCAAACCCAACAGCGCTTGGGTGCGGACGAGGCCTTGCTCGCCTATTATGTGACCGAACGCTCGTTGGTAATCTTCGTAGCTACCCGCGAACGAGCGCACTTCCAACACCTGGCCTACCCCGCCGAAAAACTGCGCGACGACATCGAAGCCGTTTGTTCGGCGATCGGTACGTTGCAGGATCAGGCCCTCGCCGGGCAGCCGTCGTTGACGCGGCAGCCTCACGACCCATGGCCCGAGGCAGTGATGTCGACGGTCGCGCGTCTGCACCAGGCGCTGGAGAAGCTGTACGCCTTGCTGCTCGCCCCGATCCTGGCTGCCGTCGAGGACAAGACGCACTGGGTGATCGTGCCGCACGGCCCTTTGCACCGGCTGCCGTGGTGTGCGCTGCGCGCGGGAGGCCGATATCTCATCGAACGGCATTCGCTGAGCCACCTGCCATCGGCAAGCCTCTGGGCCCTTCTTCAGTCGCGCCCCGCTGCCGACATGCAGACCGGCGTTTTCCTCGCTGATCCGGACCCCGACGATCCGGCGCTGCGCTTGCCAGGCGCGCGACAAGAGGTCGAGACCGTTCATGGACTGTTCAAGCAAGCCCGGCCGCCCTTGCTCGGCCCGCAAGCGACCAAGCGGGCACTGCTGGAGCACGTTTCCGCCGCCCGATTGCTGCACCTGGCATGCCATCACTTCTTTGACGCGAGCGCGCCGCTGCTGTCGTTCCTCAAATTTGCCGGCAGCAAAGGTGCCGATTTCCTATATGCTTTTGAGATCGCTGAACTGACGTTGCCCGCCGAATTGGTTACGCTATCGGCTTGTCAGTCGGGACGCAGTCAGATAGCCACAGGCGACGAACAAATTGGCATCGTTCGCGCCTTCCTGACGGCCGGAGTTCCTAGCGTTATCTCCACGCTCTGGTCGATCGAAGACGAATCGGCGGCCACTTTCTTCACTGACTTTTACGAGCTTGCCGGAAAACTCCTACTGGCACAGGCATTGGCACAAGCCCAGCGCCGTTTGCTGGCAAACCCGCGGTACGCGCTCCCATACTTCTGGGCCCCTTATCTGCTCACGGGGCAATGGAACAAGCCACTAACGCTCCACGCGAGCTAGCCCGTTGGCCGGGTCGCGGTTAGACAAAGCCGTTCTGCGTTCGGCTTGCGTAACTGGTGGTAGACGGGGTCGAGTGGGTCCTTGCTCACCGCGGCTTACTCGAATCGCAGGCCGAACACATCGATGGCCTGTAGCGCCCCAATCTAACGCCGCGATTTCAGGCCACAGAGCCTTCTCGATCTCGTTAACGCCATCCGGCGAACTAAGAACGCTCTGCCGCGCAGGAACTACATCGTCTTTCGCCTGCGCGGCACGCGGAGCAACCGCGACGCCATCGGCGCCCTGGTGAAGGTCTATGCCGGCAAGAACGTCATGGTCCGCCAAGTCCAGGCGGCCGGCGGCTATCTTTCGCAATCTTCCAGGACCGTGCACTTCGGTCTCGGCGATCGTTCCCGCATTGACCGGGTCGAGATTCGCTGGCCCAGCGGTCAGCGGCAAACCCTGGACGCCCCGCCGCTGAACCGGCGACATGACATCATCGAGCCGGCCCGTTTAGGACGTCGCCGCTTTCGTTTCTTGTTTGCCAACGCCTTTGCAGGCAATCGCCGGCCGGCTGCACCGCACCGCGAAAATCGGTACCCCGCACCGCGCAGGAGTTTCCAGTCCGCATGAGCAACGGCGGCGCCAGTCTCCCAGCCAGCGAGGCTGGGATTCGCTCCGTTCCTTTGACCGCGTTGCCGCGGTTAATAAATGGAGTGGGCTACGGTTCGTAAGGACGGGTGTAAGGACAGGAGGGCCGGGTCATGTTCTACGTTCTCGCGGCCTTGGGTGTGGGCGTCGCGTGGTACATAGTCCTTCTTCCGTTCGGAAGCGGGCTTCCGATGGGCGGCGAGCACTGGTTTGCTAATCTTTTGGCCATGTGCTTTACCAGTCTCACGCTCGCACTCGTTTTCCGCCCGCTCATTACTCGAGCCAGAGGCGTGACGTACCATGTCTTAGCGATTGGACTGCCTAGCGTCGGAGCACTGGTCTTCGGAATCTACACGATTCTCGGCTGGGCTATTTGGCCCATGGTGCCGGGGGCAACCGTTGCGTGGAACAAAGCAATCAAAACGCTTCCCGTTTTCGTACTCTACGGGGCATGGACATTGTTCTTCATTACCGTGCCAATGGGATATGCGTCTCAATGGCTTATGCAGCGGGCTTCGCGGCGGAACTCGGCATGATCGGTGTGGACAGGGAGGGTCGGCCAACGACAAAACGCCCCCGCAAGGAGGCGTTGTGGGCGAACGGGTGGCCGGAGGGCGCTAGGACGCCTTGCCGACGCCGAACTTGCCGCGCTCGGTCTTCTTGAAGCGGGAATCGTTCCCCTTGGTCTGGAGTTCTCTGAGTATTGCGGAATACAACGTGGCCGCTGGAGTCTTGCCACCGGGCGACGTCCAGTAGCCCTTCTCCGCCATTGTCTTAATCATCGTCTGGCAATCCATGGGCTCGCCGGCCTCGGCCAGGACTTTGGCGGCGGCATCGATGGCGCTCAGCTTCTTGGGGCCCGTCTCCGCCTTGGCCTTCGGCGCCCGGCCCCGTTTCTTGGCCTCCGGTTCGGTCCCTGGGTCAGCGGCTTGCGTCGCCTCGGCCGGTGGCGTGGTGTCGGCGCCAGGCGTCGCTTCCGGCGTAGCCTCCGCCGCTGCCTGCCCCGCGCTGCCGGCCTCCAGGCTCGTCTCTTCAGCAGTCTGGGTAGCGGCCTCTGGCTGCGGCTGTGGCTGTTCGGGCTTCCCGGCGGTAGTCCGCTGGTAGGCGTCGTTAATCTTCATCCCCGAGTTGACGTAGTTCAGCACCGTGTCCTGGTTGGCCTCGGCGAGGGCCTCCAGCTTGGCAACCATTTTTGCCGGGAACTTCATTGCCGCTAGCTCCGGGATGAGCTTCGTGGCGGCGGCGGGCTTCGCCTTCTCTGTACGCTGCTTCGCCTTCGCGCCTTTGGCGCCCTTGTTCTTTGCGGACATGTAATGTCTCCTATGCGGGTAATCGATGCTGGCGCCGCGAACGCTGCGACGCAACGACAGCACAGTTACCTCGCGTGCGGAAGGACATCAAGCTAATCTGGACAGGAATTATCTGCTTTTCTGTAGATTGTGACCTGCGTAGACATGTGGTGACCCCGAGGGAGGCGGGGAGCGCGGTTTTTCTCATCGACAAATAATCTGGCGTTCACAAAGTAGCTGTTATCCTCGGAGAGTCCCGCCGGGCCAAGCGGGATTGCCGCGTTTTTCGGCCTACCCCTGGGGAGCGCGGTCTTTTTTTCTTTTTCCCATCCGCACCTGAAAATATGCCGCGCAGTCCAGACGCTAAACGCCGAAAGCAAATTGCTGCCCTGCGAGCCAAAGGGCTAACTTTTCAAGCAATCGGTGACATGTTTGGCGTTACTCGCCAATCCGTCAATTGGCTGTACCACGGGCGAAAGCGGACAGGGTCTAACTCCAGCTACCGGCCGGCCGCGCTCCGTTGCCGGAAGTGCAAAGCAACCATCCCGCGACTTGCTCCGAGTCTCAGAAGTGCCCCCGTCCTGTGCTTGGATTGCGTCAAACGGTACCCGGCATCTTTTGGGCAGCGCCTGCGAGCCTTCCGCATTGCTGCCGGTTTGACCGTTCCGAAACTGGCTGAACGCGCCGGCCTGACAGGCGCAGCTATCGGGGTAATCGAACGCGACCTGCACCAGCCGAGACCCGGCACCGTCGCGAAACTGGTCGCCGCCTTGGGTCCGGAGTTGGCGTGGCCGCGCGACCGCAATTTTGATACTACCGTCCGTCACTAAGACCTGACCGGGTTGGGCGAGCTGCTCCACGAGGCCTGATCCCGGGCCCCATTGTCCCCGCGGATGGATTTTATGGGACTGTTCCGCGCCGCTGTATCCCATCTACGCGAGCTGGGATTCACGCGGGAAAATTTGCTCACGAATTGCTGGTTACCTGTCCAATGCCCGCTGGATAGGGACTTTGGCGAGGAATTCGGTCGGCGCACGCCAGGCATCCGGGAGACGCTCCAACAGTCGGCGTAGTTCGCCTGCTCCGCTTGTTGCGGACTGGTCGGAGCCGGGATACACATTTCTTCCGAAATCTGAGCACGGAGAGAACAAACCTACTTATCCGGCTGGACGATTTTGCAGTCCCCAAACACCACCACATCGCTACCGTCGATGGCCGTTCCCAAGCACTTCCCTTCAATGGTAACCGCGCCTTGCGCGAGCCCTGCCAGCGTTTCCCGATCGTCTGCGTAAAACTCGAAATTGAGGCCACCAGCAACACTTTCGGGAAAAGGACCATCCTTCCGCTGACGTACCCTCCAGTTCATTGTAAGGACATAACCTCGCTTCGGTGAACCACTGACCGCTGATGACTTTATTCTGCCGATGAGGCCGGTAATCCGAATTCGCCGACCAGTAAATTTCACGTCTCCCGCCGCAGCGTTTTGTTTGAAGACGGCTCCCAGCGCGCCAGCGTCCACGCTTTCCACTGGTCCTACGGAATCTTTGGGGTGCCCATTCGCTCCGCTGTCTCGGTCGCTGGCCAACGAGGGCGCCAACATTACACTGCCGCCCACGCTGAGCACCGCCATGATCAGCAACACGACGGTCGCCTGAACAAGACGTTTTAGTAACATGGTTTTCATCACTCCTTCTGCCAAACGAATCACCTGGGGCGAAAGTTGACCGGTCCAGAACACTGAAGACGGCGAGACAAGCGATGGCCGTCCACAAGCGGACGCAAGGCTATCCGCCAGGAGCACTGCCAACGTCGCCCCCGTGAGCGTGACGCCGTGTCGTGTAAGCCGCCGTGCCAGCGTCGCCCGCGCGCGGGCCAGGCGGCTGGCCACCGTGCCTTCGGGACAACCGAGTTCGGACGCAACCTCTTTGCGCGTGCGGCCCTCCAAGTCGCACAACACGAGGGGCAGCCGGTATTTTTCCGGCAGCCGCTCCAATTCCTTGTCGAGCACCGGCAAGAGCTCCAACCATGGACTGTTGGCGTGCTGGGCCGAGACAGTCACATTCGCCTCCTTCGCGCGACGTTTGATGGCGGCGTCGCGGGCCTGTATGGCCGCGTGATATGCGACGCCGTACAGCCAGTTGCCGAGTTTCTCGGGATGGCGGAGAGCCTTCGCTTTGCGAATCAAGATCAGAAAGGTCGCTTGAAAAGCGTCTTCGGCGTCGTGCTCGTTCGCGAGGACGCGGCGGCAGACGCCAAGCACCATGCGGCCATGCCGTTGCACAATGGCCTCGAATGCAGCTTGATCCTGCTGCCGAACGTAACGACGTAATAGCTCCGCATCGACGACCGCGCCAACAGATTGGCGCGCCAGGACATCGCGAATATGCCGAACCACCGTGCTTAGCCGGCGTTCCCGCATGAACGGCACTCCTAGAAGGCTTGTAGAGCGATCCCCCTATTCTATGCTCATCGAGACGCGTGGTTTTGATCCATCTTTTTGGTGAAATCACTGAAACAAGGCTAATTAGGCACTGGGCTGTTCCGAAGTGTGTGTTGTTCTTCGACATCGCAGATCCCCAGCGACGTCTGCTGGGATAACCGCATTGCTGTTCGACGGATGGCAGCGTCGCAGCGCATGACAGCCTTCGGGGCCGCTACCGACCATGTTTGCGAATGCCGATTTTCACAATTTTCTCGCCTTTTACCTTCTCAGTCCAGTCGCACGAAGTCACTACTTGCCGGGAACGTCCTGGCATGGTTCAATTGGGAACGTAAGAACGGTCGCTCACGAAAGGTCGGCCATGTCTCGAAGGCGCACGCATTTCCTCTTTGTTGGCCTGCTCGTGCCGTTCCTCGCCGTTCCTCTTCCGGGCGAGTCGCCCCGGAATGAAAACACGATTCGCAAAGACAGCTATGGTGACGCCCTTCCGGCAGAGGCGATGATGCGCTTGGGTACCGTGCGTTGGCGCGGAAACCTACTTGGCATTTCTACTTCGGACAAGAGCCTCATCGTCGAGCGTTACGGAGATTTCCACGTCCTCGACCCGCTTTCCGGCCGAGTTATTCGCTCCTTGAAGCCCAACCGCTATTGGACAAGTGCTTTGTCGAGTGACTGCAGAACTCTAGCACTTGTCCACAAGGCCGACATCATCGTGTACGACCTAGCGACCGGTAAAGAAATCCGGCGGCTCAGAAATCCACGTGAGCGCGCTCGCGCCTATGCTGTATCGGCGGACGCCAAGCTCCTGGCGGCACGGGACAAGGATGATGTGGTTTGGCTTTGGGAAGGCATCGGCGAAAAACAACCTTGCCGCCTCGTGCAAGCGACCGCTGTTAACGCCAATGGTACGGTCATCGCCCCTCGCCACGATTGTCTCGATTTCTCTGCGGACGGTACAAAGTTGGCCTCGGGAACAGACGCCGGCACGATCGGTGTCTGGGATACAGCATCTGGCAAAGCTATCCTGCAGGAGAGCGAGTCGAGTAACATTTGCTCCTTGGCCTATTCACCCAACAGTAAATTGCTTGCGTGGGGAGACGCCGAGGCCCGCGTCCGTGTTTGGAATTTGGCACAAGGCAAGGAGCTTTACCGACTGAAGGCTCATCACTATGGTGGCCAGCGCGCTCTTGCATTCTCGCCCGATAGCAAGATTCTGACTTCCGGAGAATGGGACGGCAGTCTTCGTTTTTGGGACATGGCCACTGGAAAGGAACTCTGCCGCACGGAAAAACACCCCTACAACGCTTCCCGGCTCGTCTATTCTTTGAACGGCAAGCACCTGTTCGCTACGCGAGGCGAAGCTATCTGCGAATGGGATGCGGTCAATGGCAGGGAAATCCCTACTGCCGGCGGACACGCCGACGACGTCACACACGTAGTTTTTGCGCCGGACGGCAAGCATCTGATTTCCGCAGACCGGCTTGGCGTATTGAGAGTTTGGGAGACATCCGCCGGCAGGGAAATTCGACAGTTCTACAACGGCGGGCCGGCCTATGCCTTTGCCCTTGCTCCTGACGGAAGTACCCTGGTGTGCGGAGGTGATGACGCGCTGAACTTTTTTGACCCGCATCGAGACAAGAACCCTTTACGCGTGCGCGTGCCTTCGGCTAGAGGAGTCATTGCAGTCGGCTTCAGAACCGACGGAAAGACCCTGGTCTCGTATGATCCGCTGCTTCACACGTGGGATGTGAATACCGGCAAGGAAATCCAGCCCCCCGTATTGCCGAGTCATTGGAATGCAGGATGGAAGGAGTTCTCTCCGGACGGCAGCATCCTTATGGGCAATGGCGGGGCCTCTACGGAAAGTCAGGAGGTCCACTTCAGCAACGCGACCACGGGCAAAGCGCTCGGTGCCTATACCGTTTCCAAAGGCCGCGTCGCTTGTTCGACTTTCTCGCCCGACAGCAAGACCTTGGCTGTATGGGTCGAGAACCCGGCTAAAAGCCGCAACGATGGAGCTCGGGTCATGAACCCCGGCAACTTTCTAGTCCTTGTAGAAGTTGCGACGGTACAGGAGCGGTCGCGCTTTCGTGTCCACGACAGAAGAACCAGATGTATTGCATTTGCCGCCGATGGCCAAACTCTGGCTTCCGATGATCCGGACGGCGACGTGGACGTGTGGGATATCCCGAGTGGAACCCATCTGCGACACTTCCACGGACACGATGCCTTGATCAAATCGCTGGCGTTTTCTCCGGACGGGATGACGCTCGCTTCAGGCAGCGCGGATACAACAATCCTTTTGTGGAAAGTACCCTCCCGGTCCGTCGTCGGCGAGAAACAACACGCGGCTGACCTAGCCATTAAAGACTGCGAGCACCTCTGGAGCCAGTTAGCCAGTAACCGCGCAGCTACGGCGTACGAGGCCATGAACATGCTAGCCGCTGCACCGAAGCAAGCCGTGCCGTTTTTGCGAGAACGGCTTTGCCCGGTTGCTGCCGTCCGACCCGAGCGCCTCGCAGACTTGATTAAGCAACTCGATCACCCTCAATTCGCGGAGCGCGAGCAGGCTACGCGAGAGCTGGAAAAGTGGGGAGATCAGATTGAGCCGGCGCTTCGTGATCTCCTGAGTCGAGGTCCCAGCTCCGAAGTTCGCCGGCGAGCGGAAGCCTTGTTAGACAAGTTGGGTGGACCTTTCTCTCCAAGCGACCTAAGAGCCTTACGCTGCATTGAACTGCTGGAACTGATCGTTTCACCGGCCGCGAAACAGGTATTGGTGAGGCTGGCTCAAGGAGCACCGGAGGCCCGACTCACGCGGGAGGCAAAGGCTTCTTTGAAGCGCCTAGCCAGCCGCTCGCCGGGACGTCCTTGACCGGGCGAGACTTCCGTCTGGCATTCTCTCGCACTGGAGCAATCCGAAGTTCTTGATGTAGGCGCAAGGTCCGCGGTGAATCCCAGCGTGTAACGCTGGGATTCACTCAGCGATGCAATCGCATGTCAATCGGGCGAAGGCAGCTCGGTCAACGATTTACAAGCCGTGTTCTATAGTGCTCCAGTTGGGCTGAATAATTGACCATCCGTGGTCAAGGCGAAGCCTCGAGGAGAGGTGGGGGCGGCACAGGCGGTAGCCCGAATAGCGGCTTACGTCCGTTTCGCAAAGGCCTCGCCGGAGCCGAGGATGGCCGCGACGACCCCCTGGTCGGTCGTGCCCGAGGCCAGTTCCTGCACGAAACTGGCCAGCCCGCCGGGGTCGGCCTGGCGGCCCAGAAGGCTCAAGAAGTCCGCCTCGACCAGGTCGGTCTGGTATTCGTTGGAGCCGAACACCGCGGCGGCCACGGATGCCCGGGATGTGCCGCTGGCCAGCTCCTGCAGGAAGTTGTTCTGGCCCTGCGGGTCGGCCTGGCGGCCCAGGGCGTCCTCGTAGAGCGCGGCCAGGAAACCAAGGTTGCTGCCGCCATGCAGCTGAAAGTATTCGGCCGAGCTGACCAATGCGGCCGCCACCTGTTCGAGCGTGCTGCCGCCGGCCAGCGCGTTCACCCAGGACTGCAGCCCGCCCGAGTCTGCCGGACGATGCAAGTAACGCAGGTAGAGGGCCTGGACCTCGTCATTGCGGTACTCGGTCGAGGCCGCGATGGCCGCGACCACGCCGCTGGGGGTGGTGCCCTGGCTCAGGAGAGCGGTCCAGCCCGCTACTTCGCCTGGAGCAGCGGGGCGGTTGAGCAGCACCTCGTAGACATTTTCGACGAAGGCCTGGTTAGCCGAGGCGCTGGCACTGTACTGGGGCTCGTAGGCGCCAGGAGACGGGTTCGCGGAGCCGCCACCGGGACGGGGGTAGCCGCGTTCGTCGCTGTTAGGGGCCCCGGTGGCAACGCCCGTGCCGATGGCGGAACTGCCCGGCAGCAAGGCCTCGGTCTGGACGACCTGGCCGGTGTTCCGAGCACCGGCAAACGGGCCGCCGTTGTCCTGCAGCGCGCCGAGGCCGGGATTCGTGCCGCTGCTCACACCGCTGGCCGTGTTTTGCGCGAGGATCACGTTCACGAGCATGACGGAGCCGGTCAAGTTGTCGCCGCCGCCGGTGGTTCCGGCCGAGTTGCCATTGATGGTGTCGTTGACCAGGTAAGCGGCCTGGCCGCTGGCCGGCGACAGGCTGCCGTCGAGGGCGCCGCCGTTCATGACAGCGGTGTTGCCGGTGAAGGTGCCGTTGGTAAACGTGGCGGTCGTAGTGCTGGTTCCTAGCTCGATGGCCCCGCCGTTGCCCACCGCCTGATTGCTGTTGAAGGTGCTAGCACTGACCGTGAGGATCATCATCCCGTTCAGGTCGATGGCGCCGCCGTTGCCCTCGGTTACGTTGCCGGTAAACTGGGAGTTCGACAAGGCCAGCGTGCCCGCGGCCTGGTAAATGCCGCCTGCGGTTCCCCCGGAGGTGTTGTCGAGGACCAGGCAGTTCATGAGCGTGGTGCTGATCATGCTGGAGAAAACTCCCAGGCCGCCGCCGAACGCCAGGGCCGTGTTGTTGCTGAGGGTGACCCCGGTCAGTGCCACCGTCTGATTGGCGCCGCTTTCGCTTTCGATGCCCCCGCCGTCGTGGGCGGTATTGTTGTCGATGTTGCTGTCGGTCACGGTCAAGGCGGCCGCGTCGTCATAGACGCCGCCACCGCTGGTGGCCGCCTTGTTGCCGGTCAAGGTGCTGTCGGCGATGGTCGCCGTCGCCGCGGCGTTCGGCAGGGCCAGGCCGCCGCCCTTGCTCAACGTGGCGACATTGCCGCTGACGGTACAGTCGGTGATCGCGACGCGGCTGGTCCCCGCGTAGCTGATGCCGCCACCGAGGGAGCTGGCCGCTGTGTTATCGAGGATACGGTCGCCTGTGAGCGTCACGACGCCGTTGCCTGGGTCGCTAATCCCGCCGCCGGACTGGGCGGCGCTGTTGCCGGCGATGGTACTACCCTGCACCGTCAGGTTGGCGTTCGATTGGGAGAGGCCAATGCCGCCGCCGTTGCCCTGCGTCGAGCGGTTGCCGGTCAACGTGTCGCCGGTGAAGACGAGGCTCGCCGGGCGGATGCTGTCGTTCTCGAACCCGCCGCCGTCGAGCAGCGACGTGTTGTCGCTGATCGTGCTGGTGCTGACACTGACGGCGCCGACCGTAGCTACGAAAACACCACCGCCGCCGAGGGTCGCCGAGGTAAGGGCGTTGTTACTGATGGTGCTGCCCGTGATAGTCAGGCTGCCCTGGCCACCGTGCATCGCATCGCCGAGCAGGGTGATCCCACCGCCGGCGCTGCCCGCCGTATTGAGGCTGACGTCGCTATCGGTCACGGTGATGTTGCCCGTGCCCAAGGTGGCGTCGGCGATGCCGCCCCCGAAGCCGTCCACTCCCATCACCTGGTTATCGGTGACCTGGGAATTGATGAGAGTCACGTCGCCGTTGATGACGGCCACACCGCCACCGAAGAAGCCGTTGGTGGTCGTGTTGCCCACCGCAGCCGTGTTGCCGGTGACGATGCAGCGCGTAAGGGTTAGAGTGGACGATTGCCCGCTCGCGTCCTCCACGTCGATGCCGCCGCCGTTGCCGGCGGTGACGCCGTCGCGGATGGTGACGCTGGAAAACTGCACGGTGATCGCGGCCGCCGGAGCGATGAAGAAAACCCGGTCGGCGCCGCCGCCGTCGACGATCGTGGTGCTGGCGCCTGCGCCTTGCAGGATCAGCGAGTGCGTGACGTTGAGCGCTTTGTTGAGATTGAGGTAGTTGCCCGCCGGCAGGATGATCGTGTTATCCGCCACCTGGCCGTTGTTGACCATGGTGATGGCCTGGCGCAGCGAGAGCCGGTTGGTGATGGTGGCGTCCAGTGCTGTGGTCACGGTCACCGACGGCAGGAACCGGTCCTCGAGCGGCTCCACGAGTGGCCGGACCTGGCGCGACTGAGCCGGGGCGTAGCCGTGCTGGCCGCGCGACGGCCGGCGCCGTGACCGCTGCGTTGGGAACGGACGAACACTAGCCAATGGCGACAACCAATTCATCATGCGACCCCTGTTCTGGAAAGAGAAAAAACGCGTGACTCAAACTCGTGAACCCGGATGCGGTGCCTTTTCCTGGGCAGCCGCACTCCAGCAGCATGCCAGGACAGCCGTCAGCGAGAGCAGTTTTCGCAACATCCGTGCTCCGTTGGCGAATGGCACAAGAGGTGGTTTCCCTCGCCTCGCCAGGCGGGGAGAGCCAAAAAATGTCCCGTGTCCTGAAGGGCTGTTCCGCAAGTTCCCTTCGTCTCCGCTTGGGGGCGAGGGCAGAACGGCGCGCGGAGCGTGCCTACGACTTCCCCCCTGCCCGGGCGAGTGGCTTCCGCACTGCGCCTAAAGGAAAAAGGCGTTTGCGGAGGGAGAAGTAAGCGCGCCCGGGAGAATTTTTTTTTGGAACTTACGGCAAGTCGTGTTGCCAGCAGCGTCAAAACTTGCCTGATTGCCTCGTACATGCTGCATTGCAAAACTGGAAGGGCGCACAGCGCAAAGACAGGATTTCGCTTCTTCTACCTTCTTCGAACTGGGTTGCTATTTCTTCCTTGTTGGCCCAGGCTGAACCCGTACCTGAAAGGTATCCCAGCCGCGTCCGCTGGGACACTTGGCCTCTTTCTCTCCTGTGTCCTGCCGCTGAGAAGGGGCCAGCCGCCACTATGCAGGCTCGTTGTTTTTGACCTCCGCGAATTTGGGCGTATTTCCGCTATCAGGAACAACTGCGAGCGACTTTTGTGGGCGATTCTTTATAGCTTGGACGACGTGGCCCAGACGATATTGAACGCCGATCGCAGTTCAGGGAAGCCTTGTTGGATTAGTGACCGGACTGCATCCCAGCGCGTTCCTTTGATAACCCCCGGACAGGAATAGACGCCGGTTTCAACGCCCACCACCCGCGCTGCGGCAGCGTCAGGTCGGGCATCCGCCCTGTCGCCGATCTTCCAGATAGCGCATCCACTGATGCCCGGAAGAAACTTGCCCAGCCTGTCCGGCCAACTAATCTTCGAGCCGTCATGGTCCCGAAGATGCTCATCGTTTGCAGCAAACGCAATATGGACCGTTGGGTCAAAATCCGCCAGCAGGCTTACGTCTCCTTCATACGGCGTCGTGATGAATTGGAGCGCTTTAGCTTTCAAAGGCCCGGATTGATCATCGAACGACGACTCAGACCAACAGGCTGGAACGGTAAAAATGACGAACAGACCCGAGGTCATATCTGCATCCAGCGCCACGTCAGCCAGCCTGAGGAACATGTTTTCCTCCAGGTCCTCGGCATTCTTGGGACTCAACTCGAAGATCGCCACATCGAGCTTGTGCATCACGCCCCAAACGCCTTGGTGCAATGGCGTGAACTTCCCTTTTCTCGTGGTGGCGCAGAGGAAGTTGAAGCCCAGCTTTTCCGCATCCACCTGGACATGTGCAGCTGTGACGATGAATCGCCTGTCTGCAATGGCGAACAAGCTGCCAGTGCCGAACGGGACCAGCTGGCGCTCGGCCGACCTCGCCGCGAAAAGAATGACGGTGGAGGAATGCGCCCGCTCAGGAACCATGCGGTTGAGATGCTCAAAGGTTTTGGCCAAATCATTTTCTTTCATCGAATTTTTAATCTCGTAAAGTTGTCCCGCATTATCCAAGAGACTGGCCGCGACGCCGATCACGCGTGAAGTCAAGCCTATCTTAGATCATAACGGTTCGGAAGTGGTCCTGTGCCCGGCTGACGGACATCACTGGGTTCTCGTGATTCCGCTACGATGACGAGGCAAACATCGACGTGCAGCTGCCGCTGCTGCCGACCGACTCCTGCTTTGCTGGCGACTTCCGAACATTGGGAAAGCTGCTTGCAGACAATATGACCGTCATGTCAACCGGGATCGAGCCGAGCTACTTCCGTCTCGTCGACGGCCATACTCCTCGACCTCCCTACCTCCCCGAAAAACACAAGGCAGCATAATCCTGGTTGTCTTCCAGCCAAGTGAAGACATCTTCAACCGGAACAAAATGGACGTTATCTTCCATCTCTAGCTTCTCGCACTGGCAGAACATTAGTAAGTGGGCTGCCGACTCAGTGCAATTCAGGAGGTTGCTTTTCTTTTCCTCGGTGTCGCGCTTCTTTAAGAAGGTAATCTGAGCCAAGAGCATCTTGCCATCGGTTGCAATACCAAAGATGTCGATGTCCTTGAGCGTTCGTCCAGGCGGCAACAGTAACCACTTCAGCCTGGGTAACTCATTCTTCTGATGGCCCCGGAGGAACTCGCTACAGACGACCTCGTGCTGCGCCGTTGATAGGTTGCTCCAGGCATGTTCGAGCGCCCTTCCTTCCAAGAGTGCTTCCAGTTTGCCGTAAGCTTTTCGCCACACTGAAAAGGTTCCTTGACGGGGCCTTCCGGCTCGGAGTGCCATCCACTCTCCAGCACCAATTGTGCGTGCCCGCGCGAGTCGCAACGACTTTAGCTTGGCGGGAGTTCCTGATCGGCTTCCGTAGGACGCTCTCCAAGTGGCATCGATAATTTCTATCGCAGTTCCAGGCGTGATAAACCCAACCTTGGCATCTTTGTGGGTGCGATATTGTGCCCAAACGTACCCACCTTCTTCAGCACATCCTACAAATCTCCGAACAGCTATTGCTGCCTTCGGGGGGTAGTCTTTTGGGTCAAGGCTTTCCAAATCCGTAGGCCCAAATCCGGGAAAATGAATGGCGATTCGATCCTCGTCCCAGAGCCGATTCACGTCGTCATCCAAAACGCCCATGCGGTTCGTGTGGCGAATAAACCAGGAGTTCATGTTTGACCCCAACAAAATGGTGGCCGGCGACATCAGACGACATTGCATGACTGGCTGGCCTGTCGCAACCCAATGAACGAGAACAGCACATAAAGCCTATTGTTCCAGCCGAGGCGATCCAATGGAACGTTGAGGCAGAGGTTTAGGCTGGCCTGACCGAGTGCGTTTCGCAGGTCAATCCAATCGTTCGCGTTACATCGACCCGGTGCCGCCGACCGGGCCAAGTCTCCCCACCAGTTGCCGAAGGACTCGTTCCAGGTCGTCGCCAGGAGGCAGGCGAAATACCGGTGGCCGTCGGGGACGTGCCGCAGTTCACTGGTAATCGTCGCGGCCTGGAGGCGACGCCAATCTTTGCCCAACGAACGGGCCTTCTCCGAGCTATACAGCCGTTTCGATTCGACCAGAAAAACTGTGTTGCTTACCGGGTTGATGGCAGCGAGGTCCAGGTGGTTGTCGATAGCCGCAGAGCACTGAATCTGTGGGTACACAAAGAACCCTTCGTCGCGTAACTGGAACGCGAGGTACGCAGTCGTCACCGCCTCCGACACGTCGTTATCGCCCTCGACGGGGTAGTAACACTCGAAGGCCCTGTCCATTTCGGCGGCTGTCCGGGTCGCCATTAGCTGAAAAAACCCGTTATTCGTGTGGTCGAGCGGCATCTTACTCCTCCAGGTCGAATCCAGAAACGATAAAGGCCCCCGTTCCACCTCGAAAGCAGTTCGACCTCATCCTTCACGCTGCGTCAGCCGTCCGCCCCAGATTCCGGGGATCCGCACGCTTGTCTTCCATGGCTAAGAATCCCAGCATCACGCGCTGGGATTCTGCATTGGCTGAACCAACCTTATACAGTGGCCCAGGGGACCTCAGGGCCGGATGGTAATGCTGTAATCCTTTGCCCATGTATGGCCGTTGGTCAGCGACAAAGCCAGTTTCAACGTCCATTTGACTGAGTTCGATGACCCCGTGAACGTGCAGGCCGCGTTGTCGGGCAGCCGGAAACTGCCCTCGAATACGACCGGGGCGCGTGCGGCAATCTCCCGGTTCTCGGTGAGCGTCTTCTGCTCTTGATGGAGCAGTGCCGTGTAGGTGTCGGTCTCGGTCGAAACGCCGCCCTCTAGCGAAGTCGGTGTAGTCCGCACGTATGTGGCCTGTTCGCATCCGACCAACTCCGCCGTAGCTCGCGTCACGTGGATCGTCCCTTCAGTACAGAGGCGGAGCGCGTAGGTAAGAGACTCGCCTGGGCGCAAGACTTCCGGATTGATCCACACGTCGACCTTTCCCAGCAGGCGAGCGCGGGTGCGCTTGTTCCGCGTCGCCCAGCGGACAAGCAGGACCAGGGCTGCGATCATGCCAACCAGTGAGCCCACTGCGATTCCCAGGCGGAGCAGGAACTCATCATCAAGGGAGAGGAGGCAGCTTGCCAGTAGCCCGGCGAGGACCAGCCCGGCATACGTAAGCAGGCGGTGCGACCTCTTCTTGCGTGGTTCCCGCCCGCTGCGAAATGGCTGATCCGTGGGACCGGGCAGCACTGCAAACCCGGCAGCAGCTTTCGGGTCGCGGGACCACGGCAAATACGCCCGCGCCTCCACCTTCCACGCCACGCTCAGGTAGCGGCCCCAGTAGGAGAGCGGGCCGGGCGGCACGTCGAACGTGAACGGATAGGTGCGTATCTCGCCGGCTTGCCAAGCACCTTCGAACAGCACCTGGCGTTCGGCCCAGCCCCGGTCCGCGTTCCCGGAACCTTGCGTATACCAGGAATGGGTCAGGACCAGCTTCCGGCAGTGGCAATTTTTGTGAGCGCGCACGCACACTCTTCCCGTGACCTTCTCGCCTAGCCGGTAATACGGGCCGTCCGCGCGGTCCAGAAGAATTTCTAAATCGCACTTGGCCATTGTGCCCTCCTCGTGGGTACAGGGTTGTTCGTTGTTTTCCCTCGCTACCTGGTTACTCCACAACTCGGCGTGGAATCCCGCGCTTCGGCGGTGATTTTCTCGGGACTGAATGCCTTTGCAACACTGCCTGCATGACCCTACAATCGGGGCCGGCGAATCTCAGGACAGGTAGTCCTGCCGCAGCGGGAGATGTAAATGGCATCGCCGGGATCAGTAACTGAGTGGATCCAACGACTCAAGGCAGGCGATTACGCGGCTGCCCAGCCGCTCTGGGAGTCGTACGTCGAACGACTGGTCCGGCTGGCCCGCAAAAAGCTTCAAGGGCTCCCTCGGCGAGCGGCCGACGAACAGGATGTGGTGCAGAATGCGTTCCAGAGTTTCTTTGGTAACATCGCACGCGGTCGGTTCCCACGGCTAGCGGACCGGCACGACTTGTGGCCGCTTCTGGTCGTGATCACGACGCGTAAGGCTTTGGACCTGGTCCACCACGAACAACGTCGCAAGCGCGGATCCGGCGCCGTGCGTGGCGAGTCGGCCTGGCTGAATCCGTCCGCCGCGCCGGACGCTGGCATCGGTCAGGTGCCCGGGCCGGACCCAACTCCTGAATTTGCCGCGCTTATGGACGAGGAATGCAGGCGCTTACTCGATCGACTTGGCCAAGCCGAACTACGCTCCGTGGCCCTGTGGAAAATGGAAGGCCACAGCAACGATGAGATCGCCGCCAAGCTTGGCCGTTCGCGAGGTACCGTAGAGCGCAAGCTGAAACTGATTCGTCAGCTGTGGGAAGAGGAGGGCGGGTCATGAGCGATACCCGCTTGCCCGCCCCGGCGGCGCGCCTAGTCGACGAGATCGCTGACTTGTTCGAGACCGCCTTAATTGCTGGCAACGGACCGCCCCTTGAAGACTACTTGAAGGATGTTGTCGAGCCGGAATTGTCAGCACTCTTTTCGGAACTACTGCGTCTGGAAGTAGAATATCGCCTGCAAAGAGGTAATTGTCCTTCCGAAGAGGACTATCGCCAGCGCTTCCCAGGCCAGGCACACCTGGTCGCTCGTGTCTTCGGTGCGGCTCCCACCATCGCCCACACAGCAGGAGTGTCGGACGATTGGCCCACGCTGCCCGGCTACGAGATCCTCGAGGTGCTGGGCCGGGGCGGTATGGGCATCGTCTACAAGGCCCGCCAAATCAGCTTGAATCGGACAGTGGCGCTCAAGATGATACTCGCCGGTCAGTTAGCGCTGTCTACCGAAATCGAGCGGTTCCGGGTTGAGGCCGAGGCGGCGGCGAACTTGGATCATCCGCACATCGTGCCGATATATGAAGTGGGCGCGTACGGAGGCCGCCATTACTTTAGCATGAAGCTCATCGAGGGTGGCAGCCTGGCAGACCGGCTGGCTCTCGCCCGGAAGTCCAGCGTGCAAGTGTACGACCCGCGCTCCGCAGCGCGACTGATGGCCATGCTGGCGCGGGCAGTACACCACGCGCACCAGCACGGCATTCTGCACCGCGACCTTAAGCCTGGAAATATCCTGCTCGACGCCTCCGGCGAGCCGCACATAACCGACTTCGGGCTTGCCAAGCGCGTGGCACGGCCGGGACACGATTCCGAGCACCGCCTGACTCATAGCGGTGTGGTAATGGGCACGCCCAGTTACATGGCCCCTGAGCAGGCACGCTCGGAGAAGACGCTTACCACCGCCGTTGATGTCTACAGCCTTGGGGCGATTCTGTACGAGATGCTCACTGGCCGGCCGCCTTTCCAGGGAACGACGTTGTTGGAGACGCTTCGCCAGGTACAGGAACTGGAACCGGCCCTGCCCCGCCGCTATCGGCGGGGGCTACCGCGTGATCTGGAGATTATCTGTCTTACCTGTCTGCACAAAGAGCCGCCCCGGCGCTACGCCAGCGCAGAGGCGTTGGCTGACGACCTGGAGCAGTTCCTAGCTGACAAGCCAATCCGCGCGCGGCCGCAGGGCTTCTGGGAATCTGTACTGCGCTGGGGAAAACGCCGTCCAACGGCCGCAGCCCTGGTGTTCGTGAGCATGCTGGCCGTGCTGGGCCTGCTAGCGCTTAGTTGGTGGCACGTGGTCGATCTCCGCCGCAATCTTTATCGGTCCCTGGTTGGAGAGGTTCGCGCCTTGGAGCAAGCTCGGAGCAGCGGCTACCAGAAGGAAGCCTGGAAACTGCTGCGCCAGGCGTTGGAACTTGACCCGCGCCGCAAAGTAGAGTTGCGCCAAGAAGCAGTGGCGTGCCTGGGCGATTTTGCCGGCCTGGAGCCAACCCACTGGGAGTTGGAAACCGACCTGCACGCGCTGGCTCTGCATCCCAACGGCGCGCTGCTAGCCCTCGGCATGGACGACGGTACCGTCCGTCTGCGCAACCTGATGACGGGCCAAGACCTCGCGTCGCTTGCTGGCCACAAGGCGCCGGTGGCCAGTCTGGCTTTCGGACCCGATGGAAAGAAGCTGCTGTCCGCGGATCTAAGTGGATATATCCAGCTTTGGGAAATCGCGGATAACGCCTGGACGTGCGGAAGGGGTTTCACGCTGCCCGACTTTGGCGCCAACATTCGTCTTGTGGACCGCGCGATCGCGGCAGCGTTTAGCCCCGATGGACGAAGCATTGCCGGCTGTGGTTCGGGCAACCGGGGTGTATTCCTCTGGAACACGGTGGACGGCTCGGTGAATGCCCGGTTCGAAACCGCTGCGCCGGAAACGCCGACCTGCCTAGCCTTTAGTCCCGACGGCAAATACCTCGCAGTGGGTTACAACAGCAGCCAGTCGCATATTGTGGGCGTGTGGGAGGTAGCCAAAGGGCGCCGGCTTCCTCTACCTGAATTGCCTCTGCTCGACTGGGTGAGTGAGGTCGTTTTCAGCCCCGACAGAGAGTTTCTGGCCGTGGCGTGCAACGCTGGAGGCATTGTCCTCCTGCATGTACCTCGCTTCCAGCCCGGTCCGTCCGTGCGCGGCGATTATCCGGCAGGTGTGGCCTTTGCCTCGGACGGCCATCTCGTCGCCATTCCAGCCAGTCATGCGGGCGAAGTGCGTCTGTGGCACCTACCTAGTAATCGCGAGGTGGCCGTGCTTCATCACCCAGGCCGGCCGCGCTGGGTGGTGTTCTCCCCGGACGGCAAGACGCTTGTAACGGCCAGCGTGCGCTCGGTGCGGGCTTGGAACCTCACGGCTGGTGGCGACAAACGTGTCCTGAGTGGACATGAGCGCGGTATCGCTGGCGTCACCTTTCACCCTCGGGGTCTTCTGTTAGCGTCGGCAGGTGCGGACAAAATGGTCAAGCTCTGGGACGTGGACACGGGGAGGCAGATTGGCAGTTTAACTGGCTTCCCTGACAAGGTCGAGGCCGTCGCCTTCAGTCCGGACGGGAAGCTATTCGCGGCCGCGGACTGGGCCGGAGCTTTGCGATTCTGGGAAGTGGGCGAGCGGTTCTGGGAAATCGACTCGTGGCACGAATTGCCGCCGCTCCAGCACGACCTTGGCGCACCGCTATGGTGCGTGGCGTTCAGCCCGGATGGTCGCTCTTTCGCTGCCTGTGGCGAGCCAGGAGGCGTGAGGCTCTGGCCTCGACGTGACAAAGGTCATGGACTCCTGGATCAACCGAAACAGTTATCCCATAATCCCACGAGAAACCTTTGCTACAGCCCGTCTAGCAGCAATCTCTTGGCGTGGGTGGAGACAGACGGCAACAAGCTCTGTCTATGGGATATTGAACGCGGGCGCGGCCTGTCTTGCCCCGCTGCCGAGCTAGCGGGCAACGTGCGGAGTCTGGCGTTCCTTCCCGATGGCCAGCATCTGGTCTTTGTCGGTCAGAATTCGAGTCCGGAAGTATGGAGCGTGGACGCCGGTAAGGTCTCTTTCCTAGACGCAGGCGGCCTGGATACGAGGGGCGGAACGGGACGGCGCAATGTCATCGCCTTGAGCGGCGACGGCGCCTTGCTGGCGCAGCAAGGCCGGGCAATCAGCCTCTGGGACCTGGAAAAGCGCCGCCTGCTGCTGGTCTTACCAGAGAGACAAAGCCTGCCATGGAGCTTCGCCTGGAGCCCGGACAAGCAGCGACTGGCCGTCGGCCTGTCCGATGGCGGGCTGGTCGTTTGGGATCTCACCGCCGTACGAGCCCATTTAGCCGAGATCGGTATGGAGTGGTAGAGGGTGATTGCGCAGTGCCCTCTTCAGGACCACTATATTGCCCTGGAGATGTTACTCCGCCGTCCATCCCCTGAAACGATCTGCAGCGCCGCATGCTGCACTTGGTCCGTCAATCCGGCCTCCGCAATATAATGCTCAGTCATCTGCGTCCGAGCATGCCCCATACACAAACTGAGAAGCTTCAGGTTCACGCCGTTCCTGATCCCCATCAGCCCGTAGCGATGACGCAGCCCGTAGGGCGTGACGCCTTTCGGCAGCCCCAGGCGCCGGCGCAAGCGCTGCATCTTCAGCGACAGCCATCCGCGGGTTAATTCGTTGCCGCGCCCGTTGGTGAACACGTGGCCCTGGTCGCCGGAGAAAACGGCTTGCCGTTGCGAGCGCATCCATAGCAACAGCTTGATCACCGTCGGGACCAGGGGAATCACCCGTGGCCGCCCTGTCTTCCTCGCGGTCTTATGCTCCCGGAGCACAACCGACGCCTCCTCGAAACGCACGTCCGCCCAGCGCATGCTTCCTGCTTCGCCAGGCCGGCAGCCGGTGAACTTCAAGAAGATCAGAAACCGCCGGAAGCTCGGATCAGAGCCCCGCAGGAGCGTCTGGAACTGGTCGTCAGTCATCGGCCGGCGCCGCTCTGGGTGCCCGCGGCCGCACCGCAGCTTGGCGAACGGGTTCCGGTCCACGAGCTCCATCTCGGTCGCCCAATTAAATGCGCGCTTGATCGTGGATACTACGCAGCGGCGGTACCACTCGGAGCGGTATTCTGGGTGGTCGTTGAGCCAACACTGCAGGTCGAATGGCCGGCATTCGGAGAGCGGCAGATCCCCGCATGTCGTGGCGAATCGGCGCAGGATGCACGCCACGGTCTCGTAGGAACGGGCCGACAGATCACGCCCTGCCTGCGCCAGGTACATTCGAATTACATCCTGCACGGTCTGGCATTGCCCAGGTCTGACGGGCCGAACTAGAATCGACATGAAGCGTCTCCTTAAGGGTATGCTTCCACGGGCTCGGGCGAGTGATAGTCGCTGCGAGCCCTTCTTCTTTGCCCCAGGCCCGGTGCCCGAGGCTCCGATCACGACAGTTACCTCGTGGGCGAGAAGACATCCAGTGAAATGTGGCCTGAGCGCCTCGAAGCGCGTGACGGGGCTGCCTGCGTCGGGTTCGGCGAGCAGACTATGCCGACCGGCACCCCCGTGCTAGGCTGACTGGCGCGGTGATATCCCGTCCGGCGCAGCTTAATTGGCTGACCAGGCGGCGGAGGAACGTGCGGTGGACCTGCGCATCCGGGACGCGACCGAGGCCGACCTACCAGCGATTGTGGATATCTACAACCAGTCCATCCCGGCCGGCTGGTCCACGGCGGACACCCAACCCATTTCGGTCGCCGATCGAGTCGAGTGGTTCCACAAGTTCGACCCGGCCAGGCGGCCGATCTGGGTTGCTGAACTGGAAGGGCGGTGGTCGCCACGGCCTACCTGTCGTCCTTCTACGGCGGACGGCCGGCGTATGACGCCACCGCCGAGGTCAGCGTGTACGTCGCCACCGCCTGCCATCGCCGCGGCATCGGCCGGCGGCTCAAGCAGTGGGTGATCGAGCAGTGCCCCCTTCTGGGAGTAACGACGCTCCTGAGCATGCACTTCGATCACAACGAGGCGACCTCGCGGATCAACGAGAGCTTGGGGTTCAAGCGTATGGGGCACCTGACCGAGATTGCGATGGTGCAGGGGCAGAAGCGGGGGCTGGTGATCTGGGCTCTCCGCATCCCGCCCAGGATCGCGGAATCCGGCGCTGCACCTTGACCCGGCCCGCCACTGCTCATAACTTCGGCCGAGTTTACGCAACGGTGCGCGGGACGACAGAATCCCATTTAGCCGTGCTGGCTAACAAAACAGCAGGAACCGTGCAATCAGAGACCAGGCACTTCGAAACGACTTCTATACTCGGCAGCGGTGTATGATCCGTCGGCAGTTTGGATCTGTCCATTCCCTGTATCGGCAAATGCCCAAGTAAGCGCGTTCCAGGCCTGGACCAGTTTCGCATCCGCATTCCCCCAGACGATAAGCATCACCCCATCAGACTCACGCCTTACCGTGACAACCTGGCCTTCACGGGTGGCCAGTCGCAGCTCGCGCCAGTTCTTCGGCGGCTCCTCGTCCGGGAAAGCCAGTTCGCCATCGATCATCCGCACCTGCACGGGAAAGCCGTGGGACGCAAGAAGGTTTCGGGCCGCTGGCCAGGAAGGCGGGCTGCCCGCGGGGAACGTGACGGTGTGTTCCATACCCATCGATTAATTCCCTCCCGGCCGACTGCGTTTGCTCCGTTTGTCCATGAAGTAATTGATTCGCCATGCACAAGTCAGGCCTGCATGGGCAGCGACAGCGCGAAGGCCGAGGACGTGGATTTTCTCCTGGCCGGCACCCCTATTCATCTTGTTAATACCGACCCGCCGCGGAAAGTCTCCCACAGAACACTCAGGGCAACCTGGATGGAAGGTTCATGCTCTTACATTAGGCCCTTTTGCCCTTGTGCAGGTTCGGCCTGATGATGTTGGCCTGGAGGCAATTCATCAACTTCTTTGCAATCAGCAGCAAGGCCATTTGCTGTCCTGGCTCGGCTTCCACAAATGAATCCGCCACAGCGATCCCCATGCTGGCGACCTCGGCTATGGAAAAGCCGCCCTTCTTCGCCATCTTCTCCTTTATCTTGGCAGGAAGAGCAGGAAGCCGAGCCAGTGTCGTCCGCTCTGGCGCTTGCAATGGGAAGCCCTCGACATCCTTAGTCCTGATCCGAAGGTGTTCGGCCGCAACGAGAACCTTGGTCGCATAATCGGCCAACGCGATGGCCTGATCGGCGATCAGCTTGGTCTTATTGGTGCCCCTGACTAGTTTCTTCCGTGCCATCGTGGTTGTCTTCATCCAATCGCAATCTCAGCGGTGATTATATCATTGCAGTTGCTGGCTCCGGCCAGCTTCTCCGATGTTAGTCGTCCAATAAGTCCGTTCGTCCCATCGCCTCTGCGATGTTGCGCAAGTGTTGCCGCACGGCCTGGGGGTCGTTCAGGTCACGGGACTGCACCACGATCACCTTGTAGCCGTCGAGTTCGAGCATCCCCCGGATCAACTGGTCACGCTGGGCCGTCTTGGGGTCGCCGTGCAGTGCCCGACTCATCCCGTCGAGATACACCGCCACTTTCGTCGGCTCGTGGAGCCAGTCCGGTTCCGTGGATAACCCGCCACTGATCGCAACCGCCTTCCGGCATTCGCCAGCCGGGAAATGGTGTTCGTGCAGAAGGCTCTGGAGACGAGCTTCGGGCTTGTTCGATGGTGTGCCGTCTCCCGGTTGCTCTTCCTCGAAAACAGGCACGATGTCCCGGTAGTGCTGAGGCTCGTGGTCCAGTTGGTCCATCAGTTCATGGCCCTTGTGCCGGTTGAGCATCGGGTGGTAGAACTGGTTTCGGAAAGTCTTGAGGCAGGCGTAGCAGGCGGTCTCGCAGCCCTGAACGCATCCGGCCAGAAGCTCCCTCACCGTGGCGATCAGTTCCTTCCAGCGAGAAAGCATCTGCTCCAGCAGCCCGGAGCCGCCCGGCATCGGGTCGTAGATCAACAGGTCCAGCTTGTCGTCGGGCTTCTGGACGAGCAGCAGTTGCAAGTCTTCCTGGCCCATGTCGAGCAAGCGAGTGGCGGCGGTGCGCAGACCCTCCCCGATGTTGATTCCGGTGGCCTCGTTCTCCACGGCATGAAACTGGAGCATGTCCACGTCCGCTTGAACGGACAGGGCCAGCCGACCCGGTTCCTTGCCGCAGCGTTCCTTGTGTATCTTCAAGAACTGAGCGATCTCGGTGGGCACGGCATACGGGGTCTTGGCGGCACCGCAGACCGAGCAAATCCAGTGGCCAAGCTCACCGGTTTTCACCCGGCCCGCTTCACCCAGGTTCACCAACTCGATCCCCTGCCCCCGCAGGTGGTTCACTTCGTAGTCACCTATCTTGAAGGCTTTGCCGCCTCGGTTGCGCTTGCGAAGACGGCCTAGCACCGAAACCGGCATGGAGAAGCGCAGATTCTCGTCCTCGGTGATCCGGCTCTCGTGCGCCAGGTCGAGGTCAGTTAGGGGAAGGGCGTCGATGGGCACACCCCCGGACTGGCCATAAGCGGCATCACCCGCATGTTCAGTGACGTAGCCTTTGGCGGGATCGACCCGAAGAGTACGGATGCGGGAGGCTTCATCAGCGCCCAGGTGATAGCGTGCGACGTAAAAGGTTCCCCGGTTGGCGTAGAGCCGGTTGCCAGGTACGAACTCTCGGAGCGCCACCACGTTGTTCCGGGACAGGTCGAAGGCACGGGGGCCGGACTGCCGGGCAAAACCACGACGGGCCGAGGCCGTGACGCCTCCCTCGTAAGCCCCATAGCTCGGCAGGAAGCCCTCAGCGCCGAGGACGGAGAGGGTGTACGTCGTCCGGTCCCGCATGACGATGCTGCTGATGTACTCGTCGCACCGGCGCAGCAGTTGTTCTTCTTCTCGCTCGATCAGCCCAGCGTCTTTTTTCTTGTGCAGTTCCGCGCGGGTCGATCTGGCCCAGGTCAGTCGCCGGTGCAGCCGCTTGACGACTTCATCCAACGTGGCTGCGGTGTCGCTGATGATCTGGTCGATGGCCGTGCGGTTCACAAGCTCGGCGGCTTCTTCCGGCCAGTGCTGGGCGAACAGTGCCACCAACCTGTTCGCCAGGTCGGTCTTCAATTCCTCCAGCAGTTCTCCGAAGGGAGCCGTGCTTGTGGGCTGGACCCGGAAATGATTGTTCTCGTCCAGCAAGTAATCCCGGATGAACACTGGGAACAGCACCTTCAACGTGTCCTTAACCCGTTCGCCCTGGCCGGTGGCTTTCCCGGAGCGCAGGATTAGTTCTGACAGGATGGCCGACCGGATGTGCTTGGCGATCATCAAGGGGTTGCGCAGATTGAAGGTCGGGGCTTCGATGGCACCGCCGAGGAGCCGCAGGGGATCATCGAAGAAATAGCGGTCGTGCGGGGAACGCCGGCAGTAGGTCACGACCACCGCCATGCGTTCTTCACGACCTGCTCGCCCAGCACGCTGCCAGTAGTTGGACGGACGAGGCGGCACGTTGCGCATCAGGGCCATGTCCAAGGCCCCGATGTTCACGCCCATTTCCAGGGTCGGGGTGGCCACGAGGCAGTTCGTCCGGCCATGTCGAGATTTGAAGTCCTGCTCGATGCGGATGCGGACCTCGCCGGGCACCTGGGCCGTGTGTTCCTCGGCGCTGACCATCACGAACGGACGGCCCATCAGCCACACGTCGTAATTCTCCTGGTCCGGCTTTTGCGTGGCAGTGGTGCCGTGGCAGTTGTGACGGGTGCAGGCCCGGTTCGGAGCGGTTCGAGTTGCCAAGCGCTGACAGGTCGTGCAGCGTTCCCGGACCTGGCTTTTTTCCACGATCAGCTTCTCGGCGTTCACCTGCCACACATCGCCGCCCAGGGGATTGTCTTTCTGCGAGCGCAGCGTGACTTTCGTGAGGAGCCTGAGTTCGGTGGCGAGGTATTCCCACAACATCGTCGTGGCGGCATCCACGTCGAGAGTGTTCGGCACCGAGGTCCATTTCTTTAGGAGCGCCTGCACCGCCGACGCACCCCGCTGCGCAATCAGGCCACGGGCATAGTTGTCGTTTTGACCAGCGGTGAGCAGCAAGCCTTCGGGTCGGAACTCCCGGAGCGTCAACAGCCCGGCCTGGATGTACGGATCGTCCTTCGGATGGTAACGGGAGAAGATAGGGTCGCCCGTGACGTAGAGGATGCGATTCCGCCGCCAGTTGTCGAGGATCAAGGAAATCCCCTCGACCGCCTCTTCCGGCGAAGTGCCCATCGTGTCGGCCCAATTCCGCAAGCCCAGGCTGCTGGGCGACAGCCCCTCGTAGACCGCCTTCGCCAAACCCATCGACTCCAGGCAGTCCGTGCGGCGCACGCCGGTAGTGAACTCTCGCAGCACCATGTAGCGCAAGGCCCGGTGGACCGGCACCCATTTATTATGGCCGAAGGTGGCCGGGGCCTCCTCGCCGGTCAATTCGGGCAGCAAGGTGTCGATGAGGTTTTGATCCTTGCGGAATATCTCCATCAGCTTGTCGGTGATCCCGTCCAGAGGCAGCGGCGTGGGACTGTCCCCAATGACTTGGTGCATCATGTGCCGCAGCCGGATGCGGCGGGCGTGGTCTTGCATCCAGCCTGCTTGAAAAGCTGCGTCCTGGCGGCTGTCGGCAAAGATCAGCAGCTTCTTGTGGCCTTCCGGGGCGGCGTTTATCATCGCCTGGGCAAGAATGTGAACGTCCGAAACCGTGACTGCCTGCACCTTGCGGGCAGGTTCAATCTCTCTGCCGCCGATCCGGTAGGAAGGCGAACTGCACGAGGGACAGGCCGAAAGGCGAGGGCCGAAGGCCATGAGCGGCAGTAGCGGCTCCTTGTGGCCGCAGCCATCGGCCAGGCAGCGGGCTGCGGACTCCCTGTGCATCGCCCCACATTGACGGCAAAACCATCCCTTCGGCCAGCGGGACGATTTGGCGGTTGGCCCTCCGTCCGCTTCCTCCAGCAGTCGATTGGTCAAGACCAGCCGGGTGCCGTTCTCGGCGGGGGCCGTGGACCAGACGGCGTTATCCTTGCCGTCGTCGTCCTGGGTGGCGTTGCCATGCTCGAAGCCTCGAAGCTGGTTCTTCGGTCCCTTGGCGAATTCCAACTCCTGGTAGTATTTCTCGAAGAAGTGCTGGCCGCAGCTACGGCAGGTAAGCACCGGGAAGAAGGCATCGTCGTGACGACCGGTGTGCTGTTCCTTGGCCTCGCTCAGCGACATGAAGAGATCGGCTTTAGGTGCCTTGTCCGTACCGCCGAGTGATACCATCATCTCGTCCAGGCCCCGTAGGAAGAAGTGGACTTTCGGCCTGACCAGCGCCTCGCCATTCTTCTGCGCCGCTGCCCCTAGCAGGAGATAAGAGAGAAGTTCGGCATTTGCCTGGTTGCCCTGCGGCAGCCGCCCCATCGCCAGCCGTTGCGACGTGGCCCAGGCTGCTTCGTCCATGCGCTTTGGCTTCAGGAGGACTTGCGTACTCTGGAAGACGTACTCGTTCCTGATGAGCAGATCGAACAGAGATTCCTGCCAATTGTCGCCAGGGTTAAACCTCTCGCCCGTAAGTTCCTCGACCACGGCCTTGATCGAGGCGACCTGGACCGGCTCGGTGAGAGCCTCCAGCACTCGCTCCAGCCGCTTCATGGCATCGCCGGCAGGAGCGACGGGGCGATAGCGGTCCTTCGGCCATTCTCGACTAACGTAGGACTCCCCAACCAGCGTAACCGTGCCGGCGTCCACACCGAAGAAACGGGAGGCAAAGCGCCGGGCTGTTTCTTCATTGTCCTTGTCCTTCTTGGCGGGATCGGACAAGGTAGCGGAAGTACCGATGCAGGCGATCTCATCCGGCTTTTTTCCTGCCAAGGCCCGCACACGCCGGACCAGGCAGGCGACCTCGGCTCCTGTAGCCCCGGAGTAAGTGTGGGCCTCATCAAAGACCAGGTACTTGATTGGGGCCTCGGCAAAGAGCGCCACGTCCGGCAACCGGGTGGTCAGCACTTCAAGTTGGCGATAGTTGGTCAGCAGGATGCGAGGTTTCCGCAGCCGGACGTCCTCCTCGGAGCAGCACTCTTCTGGCGGAGCCAGTGGGCGCACCGCCCGGTCTTCGGCCTGAGCCTCCTCCCGTCGTTTCTGGCGCTTGGCGAGGAATGCCTCCCGGCTCGACCCCGGAAAGCGGTCCATAGTGACATCCTTTTCACTGTCCGGCGTAGTTCCTACCCATTGGCCGAAGGTGATGCCCGTTCCGCCGAGCATGTCACGCAAGCGGTCAAGCTGGTCGTTGGCTAGGGCATTCATTGGGTAAATAAGAATGGCGGTTAGCCCGGACGTGATCCCCTTGTCCCGCTGCCGGAGCAGGTCATCCACGATGGGGTACAGAAACGCCTCGGTCTTGCCCGACCCCGTACCTGTGGCTACCAGTACATGGTTGCCTTTTTTGACGCCCTCGAAGACCTCCTGCTGGTGCTTCCACATCGACGGGTAGCCGATCAGCCCCGGCATGGCGTGATGCAGCACGCCCTGGTCTGCCAACTTCTGCACCGACTCGCCCTTGGCAAAAGCTTCCGAGAGTGAGACGAACGGTCCTTTGACCAGCGGTATGTCTAGCGACGATGGGCGCTCAAGCAGCCCCCGGGCTTGGTCAGCGAGTTCCGGGTCGGAGAGCGGAAATGCTGAGAACAGGTAGCGCAGGAACTCATCGCAGACGCAGTGAGCAAACTGGACCGGGTTGATGGGCATACTTCGAGCCTCCGACCATCCGCAGGGGAAACACCATGTCCTGTATCCTCAAGCGTGCCGTATTTTACGAGCCATGCCGGCACTTCGGTAGCTCAGCCAGGTCTTCCTGCCATTATCGACGCCTTGTCAGGCGCCAAATCCGGGCGTGCCGGCAGTTAGGCTGGTTGACGGGGACCAACGGGCCACTGATAATAGGCCATTAGCCAGGCTGCCTGGACCCGGTTGGCGGGAGAAAGGGCTGCACCGGGCTTCGGGATGGACAGTGAATGGCAGAAGGCACCTGGATGGTCGGCGACCTGATGGAGCAGCTTCAAGCCGACTCCTGGCGTGACCAGCAGTCGTTCTCGACAGGCGTGGAGCAGTGCCAGCAGGTTCTCTTCGATCTCCGTCAAACTCGACAGGCGAAGCTCGATGCCCTGAACGGCTGGCTGGCCGAGTTTCAACCATGCTTGTTCGGTCAAATGGAAGCAAAGCAAAAGCGACTGGCCTTCTGCCTGCTGACGGAAAACGACCTGGCACGAAGCGACGAGGACATTCAGCTGCGCATCGAAGAAGATCGGCAGGATTGGAAACGAAGGGCGGTTGACGGGGAAACCCATGCGTTCATCATCCTGGCGATTTCGGAAAGGATTGCCAAGGCCAGGCCGGGAGATGTGTTGCTGAGATTGGCGCAGCGGATTTGCGAACTGTACCTTGGAGTCTCCGAACAGGACAAAATCTTCCACGATGATCTGATTCTGGAGATTGCAACTGGCGGACACACCGAGCGGCGTTCTTGGAAGGTCGGCGTGAACTATTTCTCGGCGCAGGGTGACGGGCGCTGGTGGCGAGATCACCGTATCCCAGGAGGCATGGCATACTCGATGAACTCCGTTGGCCACATGGCACGGACTCATGCGGAACGAGCCATGCAGCGTGATCCCGACCTGGCGAAACGTTTGGCTAATGTGCCTCGTGAGAGGTTGGTCTTTTGGGCGTTGCCCAAGGCCATGAAGACCATCGGCATTCCAACACAAGGCAGCACTCGTGGAACCTGGCTGGCTCCTCGTGGGTCATTTGAAGAGGACAAAGAGCCGCCGACATTCGAGCAGAGAGAGCAGTATTTCGGCGAGCTTGCCCAATTTAGCGAAAACCGTTACAAGGGCCTCTACCATACGGACGAGACAATTCCTTCGCCGTATTTCGATCCGAACTTGTGGAGACGGGAAGACCTGGTTGAAAGGGACACCCTATACTTCAATTATCTCCACCTGCAAACCGAGGAAGACTACTTGAGTATGGGAATTGGCATAGAAATTGAAGACCCAGAGGGAGGGCGTGTTGAAGTCCGGGAGCAAACAGGAGCGAGCCATGAATCCAATTGAAGCACGGGTTCGCAGCGCCCTGGAGAGAACCGGAGGATTGGACCTATCGCCCTGGCCTGCGTTGATGGCGCTCTACCGTTCCGACCGTGAGGCGTTCTACCTCTTGGCCTGCGATGGGTTGAGCGACAATGCCGATGCGAGCATTCGCAAGTTAGCAGATCTCGCCAACCAGATTCGCTTTGTTGTCCGAAGCACGTACCAGTTTGAACCGGGCAGTTCCACGTCGGAAGCCGTCCTCATCAGCCGGTCGGGAGATACGCTGCCTCTTCCCACTCAGATGGTCGCTGAAATCAAGCGCTTCTTGCTGGACGTGGATGGCAAGACCGTTTCGACAGTGCAAGGGAAGGACTTCGTTGGGACGCAAGTGAGCGAGGCCGAGGCACGCTTCAAGCTGGGAGATCGCTCCATTTGGGAGGCTGACCGCCAGCGCTTGCAAGCTCGACGCAGTGCAAAGCCCATCGTGCTGCGAGTCGATCCTCAAGACCTGAGCAGCTTGGAATTCCAGCCTGCTTACGTTCGTTACGGCCTGCTGAACTGCGCCACCAAGACGGTGCTTGCGCCCACGGTTGTCTTTGAGGGATTGAACCGTGGGGAGGGAAGTCCTGAACGGTTGCGCAACGGCCTGACATTCTGCGGCAAACCTCGCTGGACCTACGATGGCGCTGGGGAAAGGCATTCAGCCCCGCCAGGCATGGTCTACCTCGTGTATGCGGATCAAGAAGGCTATGTCTTCGATTGGGATTGGGTGAAGGAGAATCCAGGAGAGCCTGGGTATCCATTCGACTGGCGGCTGCGTTTTGGCAACCCGATCACGCTTTCGGCCGAGGCCGCTCTCGAAGTCCCAGGCACCGTAACAGCCGGTGACTTCGACCAGAACAAAGCTGCCTACTCGGAGAGGGGTGATTGCGTTTTCTGCTACATCTGCGACGAACCGGCTTTCGCCCACCGCTACAATTCCGACCTCACAGTTTTTCGGCAGTTCGGTGCTAAGGAATCCATCACAGGTTTCAAGGTGAAGAATGTTCGCCGCATCTGTCTGGAAGACAAGAGTATCAACCTCGGATGTCTCGATGAAATGAGCATCGATCCCGATATTCCACGAGAGCTAGACATCTCCGTGGACGCAATTTTTTTGGCATCCCTCAAGGGACACCGGGATGTGCCAGTCGATGTTTACACCATCATCATCAGGGCGCTCTTCAGGGATAACAGGGAACCTCCGAAAGTCACTGTGCCGAAAAAGGCCCGAATCAGCAGCCCTCAGTTGGCCCCGGCCTAAAACAACTTCTGCTGCTCTGGCGGGAAGGGCTGGCCGAATAGATCGGTCGCTTCGTCTTCGCTCGGCCTTTCCTCAGCCTGGTCATTCTTTCCCTCGACGTACTCCCGCACCGCTTTCTCGCTGCCAAGGAGGGCCACGGCGTCTTGCCAGCAGTGGTCCCAGGTCCAGCCGTAGCGAGGGTCGTCCGTGCCGAACTCTTCGGGTTTCCAGCGATGGCAGCCGTCTCGCTTGCGGATTAGTGAATCCGGCTCCGTGGTCATCTCAGGGATGCCGATGATCTTGAAAAACTCATCGTTGGGCAACTTGGCGGCGGACTCGGCGGACCACTTTCCTTCTTTCAGCGCACGGAAGGCGGCGGCTGCCAAGCCCGTCAGTCGTTCCCGGAAGGGCAGCTTTCGATCCACCCGGTAGAAGCCCTTGGGGTCGGTCGGATCATCCCGCACGATCCAGTCAAAGTCGTCCGGCTCCAAACCGTAGAGGTCAGCACAGAAGGCGTCGATCTCGACTCGCAGCCGCAACCGGTCGGTCTCGGTGACGGCCCACCAGTGCTTCCATTCCTTCGCCGCCAGTTTGGGATTCAGGTACTTCAGGCGCAGCCAATCGGGGGCAAAACGGCGGTGGATGAAAGTTAGACAGGCAACTTCCAACACCAACAGTTGTACCGGCTCATGCGTGCTGATGTTTGGGACCGGCAACTCCTCAACAATGAACCAGTTCATCGTCATCCCGCCAAGACGAGGACGTGTGGCAAAGTCGCAAGTCAGGCTGTTACAGAAGGCCGACAAAGCGAGATGCTTGTCAAGATGGCCGTTGAGGATCGACAGTGTGGGAACCTTATTACCGCAAGGCAAGTCCACAAGGGTACAAGCAATGAACGTCCGGGTGTTGGTTGCCGAGGTCACGTCCATGAAGCCAACTTTGACTCCCCGTTGGGCGTTTTCTTGCTTGGCAAAAGTCTGATAGCTCATCAAAAACTGTGGCTCAAATGGCTTCGCATCGAATGGAATTTCTCTCCAGATCGCCTTTCGACCTTTACCGCTCACCCAGCCTTTCTCTGAACAATCGAACTGCCCAATCATCCGGCCTTCATAGAACGGCAACGCCAAATCGCCCTCTGTCCCGATCCACCTGGCGAACACATCCGGCTTGTAGCCCTTTGCTTCCCATTTCTCCAAGGGCGGAAAGCATTTGGAGTCGTTAGTCATGTCAAACTCACGGGCGTAGGCGATCTCCCATCCAGGGGCGTTATCACCGATGCGAATTGAGTGGGAGTAGATTTTGCGAAAGATGTCCAGGTCACGCTGGCTCTTCAACTCGACCAAGCTGAGAGTCTTTGGGCTGTTCATCCGCACATCGTCCGGCGTGAAGACCATCGTGGCGTCGGTATTTCGCAACAGGTCGTCGGGGATTTCGTGAGCTTCCGGCGAGTCACCTACTCCCATGCGGAATCGGGTGCAAAACGATTGCGTGCTGCCGCCTCTGGTGGCGAGAACCACGACCTGCTTGAAGGCGTGGTGAGCGGCGGCAAACACTCGCCTCTCGTTCTGGAACGCATAAAGGAAGTCGAGCCGCCCTCGCAGCAGCAATTCCTCCCGCAAGTCCTTCGTGCCGAAGTCCGAGTAAATGCCAGTGGGCAGGATCACACCAAGGCGACCTTCGGGCTGGAGCAGCGTCCAGAATACCTCGGCAAACATTTTGTACGAGTTGAGGTCGGCGCTGCCCTGGAGCCGGAAGGGATGCTTGGCATCGGCAAAGCCGACTCGACCCTGACGGTGCTTGGCCCAAACCGCTGCCAAACCTGCGCCTTCCTTCCCTCGTGCCAGCGCCATGTCGAATGGATCGGAGGCATTCCTGGCCCAATTGCCCAGGGCCTTGAACCGGGCGATGTACTCGTCCCACTGCTCGGCCACGCTCGCCATCATTTCGAAGAGTTCCTTCTGCTTACGGAGGGCGGCTTGCTTGTCGTAGGTGCGGTAAAGCGGATCGAACTCCGTGAAAAACTCCTGCGAGTTCGGTTTCATCACGTCCCAGGGCGGATTGCCGATCATCGCATCGAAACCACTGCGCTGCCCCGTGAACACGTCGGGAAACGCCAATTCCCAATGGAAGAACTTCAACTCCGCAGCCAGACGTTGAACAATGGCGGCACGCTCGGCCAACGCTTTATGGAACGTCTGAGGGGTCGGGACAAGGGCCAGCGCCGCTGGGTCGGTCGGCCAGAACCACAGAGCACACCATTCGTCCATGCCCAGTTTCAGTTGTTGCAAGGCCGGGCTGCGTTCGACGTGTTCCCGGTAAAATCTTTCTCGCTCGTCCGGGTCGTTGATGGGCAGATTGTGCAGGCATTCGTATTCGCTTCGAGCCGTGGCCAGCACCTGATCGGTAGTAACGGCCTTGTCGTCAAACAGGCTGGACTGGCCCCGGAACTGACTCTCGATGACTGCTCGCATCTCCTGCTTGATCTGGCCATCGCCCGACCGCTTGGTGCCACTTTTCTCGCCCTTGAGAAACGCCTCGATCACCTGCGTGCGAGGCCCGTCCTTGCCATCGCCGCCTTCCCGCTCCCACGCCTTGAGCGGATAATCCAGCACCCGGTCCAGCCAGCAGCCGACCAGCGAGTTGCCGACCTTGATCTTGTGGTCGAGAAACGAAAACGGCAGTTCGGGATCGAGCGTTTCCACCCACAGCGACACACGGGCGAACTCCACGGCCAGCGGATTGATGTCCACACCGTAGATGCAGCGCTCCACTACATGCCGCCGCAGCAGGGCCTTGATGCGGTCGGCAAAGGTATCGCCTCGCTGCGGGTCGTTAGGCGGGAACGGCACTAGTTCCTCATCGGTCTTTGCGGTGCGCAGCCGACCATAGGGGAGCGTCAGCTTCTTGGCCTGTTCCGGGTCGTCCAGGTTGCGGTAATGGCAGAGCGACTTATAGAGGGCATCGGTCATGTAGTGCAGAGCGGCGACCAGGAACGACGCACTGCCGCAGGCCGAGTCGCAGACTTTCAAGCCGAGGATGAACTCCGGCTCCTTCGGGACCAGCGTGCCATCCTCGGCCCTGTCGTAGCACAGTGGTTCCAGGGTCCGGTGGACGGTCGGCACGGCCAATTGAGGGCGGGTGTAGAAGGTGCCCGTACCCTTGCGGGTGTTCCCGGCCCGGACGAGGTAGAACTCTCCCGTGGCCACGACCCGCGTGATGAGCCGATTCGCCTCGGCCTCAATCCGGGTTTGATATTCGCTGTCGGTTTCTCGCTTGCCCTGCTTGCCGATCAGTGCCGCCAGTTTCACCGCCTCCCTGGCCCAGCACTTGGCCGACTCCACGGCATCGAGGTAATCGACTGCCCGCCGCCCTTCCTTTTGGTCGCTCGTTTCTGCCTCCACCACAGGTTCTTCCATCGGGGCGGCTTCTTCGGCGTCGTCCGGCTCCTCGGCTTCCTCTTCCTCGGCTTCTTCCTCGGCGGCATCGCTGGCCGTGACTTTTTCCTTGCGGAGCGTGGTTAGCAAGTCCTTCAGGCCCTTCTTGTCGCTGGCCAGCATTTCTTCAAGCCGGGACAGCGGCAGGACGGGTTCCCGACCAAGGTTGAGGAAAACCTGCGGGCCGATCTTCTCATCCGTGCGCTTCAGCCGGTAATCGAGCAAACCTTCGTAGATGAGGCCGATGAACTCCGTGCGCAGGTCGGTGTAATCGACGGGGCCTTCCACGAACGTCTTTGATCTACCTTTGATGACTGGTAGCAGCCCCCGCAGGAGCTTGCGCAGGACAGCGTGGATGGTGGCATCGCAGACGCCGACGCCGTGTTCGAGGATGTGCAGGGCACGGGCCACGGCTTCCTCGCTCTTGTCATTGCCGGGCCGAAATAAGACGCCGCCATAAGCCCGCATCGGAAAGGCACCGTGCGCCGAGCCGCCGTAGATGAGCCGAAACAGGGCCATCAACCGGGGCCAGGCCATATTGCGATTCAAGAGGCCGTGGGTGCCGCCCTCATTCCGGGTAGCCTCTTCTAGCAGTTCGTAAAGCGACCGAACGCCGTATGCCTGAGCGTAGATCGGACTATGCTCATTCCCAGGCAACAGGCCCCTGGACTCAGCAAACAGGCAGACCACAAGCCGCATTACCACTCGCACTGTGGCCTGGAGCAAGGCTTCATGGGCCTCGGCGTCGGTCAGGGGGCGCTCGGACGATGCCGCCACGAGAGAGGCGAACAGGTTCTTCTCAGTGCGGTTGGTTGACGATACTTCATCGAGCAATAGTTCCACGGCCTGCCGCACGTTTTCCCGCAGCACGCTTGACAGATCGGCCTGGCGCTTGCGGGACTCCTCGACCGCATCGAGCAGCCCCGACGGGCCTTCCTTGATCGGCTTCAAAGCGTCGGGCGAAAGCAACTGGCGCAGGCCGTTCAGTTCCTCAGTGCCTTCGCTGTCATCGAACCAGCGGTCGCTCTCCCACTCGCACCATGACTCGAAATCGAGGCCCGCATAAACCAGCCGGAATTGATGCCCGTTGGTGAGCAGACCGAGGCGGTGGCCAGTGCCTCGCAAGAGTTCGAGGAAACGGGAGTAGACTGTCCGGCCACGTCCTCGACCTACGATGTGAGACGTATCGGCCATCACCAGCAGCGCCGGGGTCTTGCCCTCATCATCGGCAAAGACGACCCGGTGCGGACGGATCGTGTCAGAGCGGGTGCCGATGCGCACGACGGCGGTAAGGTTTTCGGGGATATTGTGCTGCTTGGCAAGCCTCAGTTGGCCGTGGCCGACGTAGTCCTCCAGCAGGGCATCGGTCCAGGCGAGGATGGCCGACTGCTCCAGTTCAGTTTCGTCCTGGCGAGCTTCCGCCGTCGAAACAAACCGGGTGTAGGCATCCCGCAACCGGGCCGTCTTGTGGAATGGGGCTGGCTCCGGCTGGTGACGAAACGGGCGATGTTCGTCCAGCATCACAACGGGGGAGAGCAGCAACCCTTGGTGCCGGAGGCGGGACCACCAGGCGTGAGCGGTGTCTTGCTGGCTCATGGGCGCACGTCCTCCTTGGTGGCCGGGACGAGGTAAACCAGGGCCAGGGGCAGCGGACGCACTTCCCGCAGTTGAAAGCGTTTCGGCAACACCACGTTCAGCCGTTTGTCTCGCTCCTTCTTGAGCAAATCACGGGTTCGCTCCACGTCCTGCCGCAACACGCCCATTTGCTCTTCGATCTCGTGCGCACGATACTTCGCCACTTCCTGAATTTCCTCGAAGAGCGTCGGCTGCATGGCCTCGGCCTGTTCCCGAAGCAGCGCCTTAGCCAGCTTGTTCAACTCCTGCTCCCGGCTGCGGTCCTCCAATTCCTTGAGCCGGTAACGGTAACTCTCCTTGGCGGCAGCGCTTTCCCGTTTGAGCGTGGCGTCGGCCCTGCCCTGGAGCAAAGTCAGCAGCGACTTCTCCTGGCTTTGGAGGAAGGCTTCCAGTTCGCTCCGGTGCCGAAACCACTTGCCTCGGAAGGTGCGGACCCATTCCTCCTGGCGCTTGCTCGACTTGATCGGATGGAACTCGCTGCCCAGCACGGTTTGTTGAAAGGCGTCTTCCACATGGGTCAGCCGGTCGCCGTCGATGCGAAAGACCGTGGAACAAACCTCATCGTGCAGCGGTTCCCGCAATTCGTTGATGGCGGTGACGGTGTAGTGAAAAACCAGGAGCGCCTCGAACCCGGACCTGTGCAGAGCCGCCACGGACCAGCGGAAGATGCCGTCACGAGGATCGGGGGCGTGCAGTTGACGGCAGAGCGTGGCCATCGCTTGCCGCAGGACGGGGTGGCCCAGCCGGAGCAACACCTGATGCTTCTTGATCCGCAGCACACGTCGGCCAGAGATTTCCTCTTCCACGAGCGCCGTATCGAAGACCAGTTCCATGCGGTCTGTGCGTGACCCCACCGTGAGCGTCTGCCGGGCCAGCCCCTCCCAACGGGGCGGCGGCTTGAGGCGGTAGAACCCTGCCTTGCCCGTGATCTCTTCCAGCGACCCCTGGCCCTCGACAGCGATGGCCGCTCGCAAGATTTCGACCAAGGCTTGCGGCGAGATGCCCAGGCGGGTATCCGTGCTTTCCAGCAATTCCTTGGCCCGCTTGGTCAGGTCCAAAATGTCCTTGGGGGCGGCGTGACCTAGCTCCGTTTTCTCCGGGCTGCGGGCGATTTCCTGCTCTACGAACATGCTCAACTGCTCGACCGAAGTTGGCTTGCCCTGGAAGTGTCGTTGGATGGCGGCATCGAAGACACGCTCCACGCTACCCAGGTCTTGGCGCACCTGCTCGACTTTCTCGGCAACCCGGTAGAGGAAGTCCATGTCCTCTTCCTGGTCGCAGCTGAAGTAATGAATGCTCACGTCCCGGTTCTGGCCGTAACGGGACACACGACCATTGCGCTGCTGGAGCTTCGACGGCGACCAGGGGATGTCGTAGTGGATAATCCAGCGGCAACTTTCTTGCATGTTGATGCCTTCCGAGGCGGCATCAGTCGCCAGGAGCAAGCGCACGGCGGCGCTGGGGTCTTCAAACTCGCTCTTCACGGCCTCGAATTCGTCGGCGCTCATGCCTCCGTAGAGGAGCCGCAACGTGTTCTTGTCGAAGCCTTCTTGCAGGAAGCGCTGCTCCAGGTAGAACAGTGTCTCCTTGTACTCCGTGAAGACGATCAACCGCTCGTCGTCCCGGAGCTTGCCCTTGCTGAACAGGTTTTGTTTGACCCAGCGGACCAGGGCTTCGCTCTTGGAGTCCGATTTCTTGGCAAGCGCCGCAAGCTTGCCGTGGTCTTCGATGGTCCGCCGGTCGTAGCCCAGCTTCTCCAGCGCTTGATTGACTTCACCTTGCAGGGTATCGACGGTGCGGCCCTGGCTGCGGAACCAGGCCCCGCTGTAGCGGGCAGCGTCTTGCTCCAGCACGGATTTTTCGTCGTCGCTTCTGGTCTGGTCCTCGGCACGTTCCGCTGAGACACGGGCCATGTCGAAGAGATGGCCCTGGTCGTCGGGCGTTTCATGCTCCAGGTGCCGCCACCACGTCCGGGCGAAAGCCAGCGGGCAAGACAGCAGCCGTTTCGTCAGGAGCGAGTAAATGAACTGCCCCAGCCAGCGTTCGGCTGCGGAGGCGGAACTGAGGGCGGTATGGCCTTTCTTGCGGTATTCTCGCAGGGCGGCGTAGAGGGCAGTCTCCTGGGACGAAAGCTGGATCGGCAGGGCCACCGGGTCCAACTGCTCGGCAAACGGTGGCCGGAGCGACTGCTCGTTGATGTCGTCCTTGAGGCGGCGGATGCGGACCTCGCCCAAGTTCGACTTGTCCTGGTCGTCCATCTCGACGGTCATCTGGAAGCGAATCGGGTCGAGCAGTTCCAGCAGGCCAGTGAAGCAAACAGTCTTGCCGTTGTGGGGCGTGGCCGAGGCGAAGATGCGATGCTCGAAAAGAAAGCGAATTTCTCGCAGCATACGGGTGCGCTGGCTGGCCCGGTTGCCGCTCTGCGGGGCGAAGTGGTGGCACTCGTCCACGATCAGCAAATCCCAGGGAGCATGGGGCGACGTGCGACCGCCGTTCGACTCGGCATCCGGCCCGGCCCCGGACGCCTGGAGGAACTGTTGCAGTACGTCGGGCATCCGTAAGTAGTCCATCGACGTGATGATGCGGGGGAAGGCTTTCCAGGGGTTGGTGTCGATCCCCAGGCGGCGGCGAAGCTGGAAGGTCGAGTCCGCGTCGATGACCTCGAATTCGAGGTTGAACTTGCGGCGTAGCTCGTAGCGCCACTGCCGCTGGAGCATGGCCGGGCAGAGGACGAGGATGCGCCGGATGCGCCGCCGCAGAAGCAGTTCTTCAAGAACCAGGCCGGATTGGATCGTTTTGCCGAGGCCCACGCCGTCCGCCAGGAGCAGGCTGACACGGGGCATGACCAAAGCCTTCAGCACCGGCTCCAACTGGTAAGGATGGACCTGGATGGCCGAATTCCAGACGCCGAGCAGCGGCTCGTCCTCGATACCCTCGGAGGACCGCAGCCGGTTGAGCCGAGTCCAGCGGTGGGCATTGACGAACGCCATGAGCGCGGTGGGGCTGTCAGGACGGTTGGCGTCCACGCCAGGCAACGAGGTCGTACCCAGCACCTTGGCCGTGGCCTCAACCTCCCAAAGCAATTGCTCGGCTTCGGGAAAGCGGCAGTCGTCCAGGTACTCAAGCTCAACGATGTGCAGTCGGCCTTGTGCATCCCGGCTCTCGTAGGGTTCGACGGCCCGGACGGTTGCCAGCCGGTTGCGGACCCGGACGGCGTGACCGACTTCGGGGATGTCCGGCATAGGGTCACTCCTCTAATCGGTCAGGTAATTGTCCATCAATTATTTGGCCTGGCGAACAATGCTTAGAGACGAAGGTAGCTGACCCCCTCGGTGGAAGATCACGTTTTGTTGCTCTGGGGACGGCACGAAGGTCGGAGGGAGCATCGCTAATCCTGAACGACGGGATGCGTTGGCGCCGGAATTAAAAATTCTCGGTATAGTTCAAGACGATAAGGGAATCTAGCGCGGCTTGCAAGGGAATGGCTGCGGAACTCTGTCCAACTACTCAGCTGCACAGCTGACGCGGCGGCGATAGCCCGGGCCCTTGAAGGTTGCGTAGGGGAGAGTAGAACCAGTTGCACCTTGCCAGTACCAGGCTGAAGTGCTACGAAGCTCAGATCATCTAGTTGTCAGCCCGCCCAGGATTACGGCCAGACGCGTTCGGTCGATGCCCGTGTCACGGCTTTCTTCCGGCTGAACGCATCAAGTGCAAACCATGTCTTCTGCCGCTCTTGACGGTGACTTCAATGGCTGGAAATTCTTACGAGAAGCTTCGCCCGAAGAAGTGAGCTGCTTCCCAAAGCCGATCGTCGGACAATTTGTCATTGCCCTGGAACCGCCAACCCTGGACGGCATAGCGGAGATGAAAGGAGAGGTGCGGTATGTTCCGCCACGTGAGCGACTGGCATTACTATGGGAGAACCGCCGAGGAAAGCTCGTTCTCCACGAGACCTACGGCTTCCTTTTAATGAATTGTAAATATGATGCGACATGGCTTCCTTCAGGCTGGGAAGCAGACACCTTTCCAATAGGCTGGACGTTACCCCACCTGGAGCGCTGGTTCAACTATGCGCTCGACATGGCCTCGATAAAAGATCGTAGCGACATCCCGCCCGGTTCGGAGATGAGTCCTTCCTATGCCCCGCTGCCGCGTGACCTGGTTACGCATGCCCATCTAATCCTGAGGCATCTGGGATTGCTCAATTCGCCAACCGAACCACGGCAGTCGATGGACCGCGCTGGATGCCTAGCGGAGCTTCGGGACATCCTTGTGTTCCTCCAGCGAACGATACCGCCGACCGTCTGTGAAGAGCACTTGCCCAAGTTCCACGAACCAAAGGAGTGTCTTGCTTACCTTAAGCAAGTCACCCCGGATTGGCCCCCGATGGGAATCGACTGGCCACTTGTGCTATGTAAGGCAGAAGAACTTCGGTCGAAATTGGATCATGAGGGTGAACCCGCGACTGAGGCGCCGCGACCGGGCGAGGAGCTGGCTGATTATCTGGGTCGCGGTCTCGAGGCTGAGTACATTCGGCAAGCTGATCCCATCCATCGCAGCTTTGCCTTTGCATCGTCACTCCTGGAGGCCTTCATCCAACTGGACGCATTTTGCACTGCCTCCCTCGCGATCGGCTACGATCTTGACGCGATCCCTGCAGGCTGCGACCAATTAACGCCTTACCACGCGCTAATGTGCCTGGGTTGGACTCAGCTCGAGCATATCCTTTGCCTTAGAAATGCGGGCGAAGCGGACTTTCTTGTGATCGACAGCAATTATCCAGAATCGTTTCAAGTAGGGAGCTCGGTCGGCAAGAACGCCCATGCGGCGGTGTTAGGTCTTGCTCGCGAAATCTGCGAACTGCGCGCCTCCGCAACCGAAGGAAAGCTGGCGATTCGCTCGATGACTGAACAACCACCTGGGACCATCGAACACGCTTGGGCAAGGCTGAGCAAGGCTTTGGAAGGCAGGCTTCCTGATGCGATTAAGGTAAAACAGACCCTGATACTGCTGGAGACAGAGTCCCGGGCCGTCCTTGCCCGCGCCCAATCGGAGCGGGGGAGGAGAAAATCCGCGGGCGCGGACACTGAAGCGGATGAAAGTGAAGAAAAGTTCATAAGGGTCCCGGAAAATAAAGACGTGTGTAGGTTGGCAAAACTCATCAACAAGCATAAAGGGTCACGCCGGCCGAAAGTCGATATTGCACGGGAGTTTACGGAATCTAATGAAAAAAAAGCTCAGTCCCTTCTGCGGAAATTGAGGGACTATCCACACCTGTTGGAATGAGCGCGGACACCGGCCGTCCGCGCGGATACCCCATTTGACAGCCTGACGCCGCTTCTGGTTTGCTGCTCTCCGTTGACGTTAATTCACGCCACGGAGAACTGCGCATGCCTGATCCGACTTATCTCACCATCGGCGCTGTGGCCAAACATTTTGGTTGCCGGCCCTGGCAAGTCCGGAGAGCAATTGAGCGTAAACTTCTGGAAGAGCCAGCGCGCGTTGGTGCCTATCGGGTATTCCTTCCTGCCGACCTTCCACGAATTCGAGTCGCGTTGTTGAAGGCCGGGTATTTGCGCAGCGGCGCGGACATGACCCTTGATGAACGTCATATGCCCAACTTGAAGGGGAGGTAATGATGTGCCCCTTCAGCGAACGCGTCGGGTCACACGCCGCGACCCCTGTCCCATCTGCGGACGCGCAACTTGGTGCCTTGTCGCCAAGAACGGCCGCTACTGCATATGCATGCGGGTGGAATCGACCAGGCTCGCGATTGGTAATTGCGGTGGGTGGGTTCACAGCTTCAGCGGATCGGCAACCTTCAGCAGGGAGCCAATGCAGATCCTTCGGCCATGCGAAACAACGCCAGCGGCGCCGGCCGAGCATCTGCACAAGGTGTATCGGCGGCTCCAAGCTGCAACAAGGCTGCACGAGAGCAACATCGTTGAATTGCTTAATCGCGGATTCGCACAAGAGGAGATTCAAGGCCGTGGCTACACAACCTTGCCGCTGGCTGGCCGGTGGAAAATCGTCAGGCAGTGCTCCGCCGGCACCATCAACGGGCTCGCTGGTGTACCTGGCTTTTACGTGGCAACCAGCAAGACGGGCACAAACCGAAATTGGACGATTGCCGGTTCACCTGGGTTGCTTATTCCGTGTCTTGCGCCCAATGGACAGATTCGGGCCTACCGCATACGGCCCGATAATCCCGGAAAAACCGGGAAGTACCGATGGTTATCGAGCGCAGGCAGACCCTACGGGACCAGCAGCGGCGTGCATTGCCACGTGGCCCGTCCTTTGTCAGGCACCTCATCTGACGACGCAATCTGGATCGTCGAAGGGGAAATTAAGGCGGATCTGTCAGCGGAACGGTTGCGCGCCACGGTACTCAGCATCCCTGGAGTCACTCTCTGGGCTCGCGCGCTGGCAGATCTTGCCGAGATACTGTCAGCCGGCGGTCGCGTGGTGGTGGCGCTCGATTCGGACTGGCGGCAAAATCGTCTCGTACATGAAGCGGTGTGGTGCCTGGCTCAGGCCTGCGGGGCGCTCGGTTACAGGGTCGAGGTAGCGTTATGGAATCCGCAATGGAAAGGTCTGGACGATCTTCTGATGACAGGACAGCGGCCGCAGTTGCATCCGCCCAATGCGCTCCCAGAACCGAAATGGCTGCTGAAGGTCTCGTCGCGCCCTTTGGTGGAAGTGGCGGGCCGGAAGCCGACAGAGACGGTACGGCTAACGGAGATGCGGGAGCAGATCCCGTCGATACTCGCCCAGAACGATGCGTCCTGGTGATTGCCGCGCCTACTGGAGCAGGGAAAACGACAGCAATGGCCCAGCATGTAGCGAAAACCAGCTCGACATGCTGGCTCGCCGATCGACATGAAGCTGTAGCCGCCGCCGTCGCCGCCATTGAGGAATTCGGCGGATCTGTCGGTCGCGTGGTTCCACTTAGAGGCGAGAGCCTGGGTACGGCGAATTGTCTTCATCCCGACGACATTGATCGCTGGCAGGCAAAGGGTTACACGTACCGCCGCGGCTTCTGTCCGATCTCGAAATGCTGCGTCCGGGCGGCGGACCCCGAGAAATGCCCCTTTCTCAAATCCATCGACGATCTCAAGGAAGCGGAAAGCATCGTGGTCACAAAGGCTCTGGGACAGAGAGCGGGGTTTTTCTCCACCATGGGGAATCCCCACCGGAGGAGGGTGGTCCTGGATGAAGATCCCATAGGTCTCTTGCGACCTCTGGTGAGCATCACGCACGATGAATTGGAAGCGTATCTGAAGTTAATTAAACGCATCGAAAAGTATTTCAAGGACCACGACGAGAAGGCCGGCAAAGCTGAAGCCGCTTACTCTAGACGAACTGCCGAATGGTGCTGGAACTGGCTCGCAAGACAAAAACCAGGTGAGAATCCAAAAGCTGTCGCAGTGCCTCACCACTTGAAGCGCTCGCGGGCGGTGCTCTCTCGGAGCAAGAGGGCGCGGCGGTCTGGGCAAAGCCGCCTTAATCAAGCCTTTTTCGCGCTGATGCGCGCCCACCCGGAGACAATGGTACGCAACGTGGCAAGGGATCTGCGTGACCTTGTCGGCAGATGTGCAGGTGAAACGATCTACGCGACGTCTACTGACATCTTCTTTCACCTCAACGTCGACATCCCGCACACAAAGCGCGTAATCGTGCTGGACGCGACAGCAAGCCCTGAATTGCTACGGCCCCTCTTCGCTCCGAGGACAATCCACGTTGTCTGCAATGAGCGGGTGGAACCGGCCGGCCGAGTCATTCAAATCATGGACTTCAACGGGCCACGGTCACACCTGAACAATGTGCCGCGCAAAATGGTGAAAATCATCGATGCCATCGGTGACCTCCATCCCGCCGGGGCCATCGTGCTTATCTCGCACAAGTCGTGCGTGGAAAAGCTGAAGAACGCATCCCGACACCGAGACCGAATTGTCACGGCGCACTTCGGTGACATACGTGGCCGAAATGACTTGGAACCGGCACCCGATCGGCCTATCGCCTGCCACATCGTGGCCGGCAGTCCGAAGACGACCGAAGAAGACCGCCGGCGCCTGGCGTTGGCCGTCCATGGAAAGGCAATCTTGCCGTTCTCCGATCTTAAGACGGTTCGGAAGGGTGTGATTGGCGTCGTGCCGCATGAGCTGACGGAAGTGGAACGACAGGAAGCCATCTGGGAGGTGCGGTTGAAGGGATATGAGGATCCAAGGATGCAAGCGGTCTATGAACACACGGTCACGGCTGAATTGACCCATGCGGCCGACCGCGCGCGCGTTCTGATTCACGAGGGGGCCGTGGTGTATCTGGCCACAAACGAACCTTGCCCCAAGCTATGGTTCGTCGAAATGTGCTATGCAGGCGATCTGCTCGACTTCTCGGCGACCCGCCGCGCTCACTTCGAGGAAGCTTACAAGGGCTATGAAGCCAAGGCTCGTCAACTGCTGAATGAAGGCAGGCTCATCGGCAATGCCGACGTATGTCGTGCCCTGGATCGAAAACCGGGCTGGGGAAAGCGGTACTGGCACCAGTTCCTGAGGTCGCACAAAGACGCATTAGAGGGTGAGCGCAAAGTGCGATGGAAAGAGGCGTGATTTACGGGAGCACTTTAAGCATTTCGGGCAATTACGGGAGCACTTTGAGCTTTATATATATAAGCGTCAACTGCTCCCCAAATGCTCAAAGTGCTCCCGAAAAAAGCCGGCAAAAACGCCGATTCGATTTTCCCATGAAAACACGGGGAAAATGCAAAAAACGGCGCGAGGGGGCCACAGCTCCCCAAAATGCGTTGCGCTCGCACGAAACGCTGAATGGATCGAAATTTGGTGAGGCGCTGACTATGAACCTTCTACATTCCGGCAGACTGATCGAAACGCAGAAGCAGAGCGACGTGATCCCCGCACCGCTGCTTCTGACGGAGAAACAAGCGGCCGCGGTTCTAAACATCAGCCCTCGGACCCTGTGGGGCATGCGACATCGGGGTGAAATACGTTTTGTCCGTTTCGGCCGGGCGGTGAGATATGATCCGGCGGATCTCCGCTCCTGGATCGACTCGCAGAAGACGGCAAATCCGCCACCGGGAATCGTCCCGGAAACGACTTGATGTTCACGCCAGGAGGCGTATCCTCGCTGGCGTTGGCGATAAATCGAGAGCCTGACCAACCGAAAGGAATGAGCAGTGGCAAGCATCACAAGAGAATCCAGCGGGCGGCGGCTGATCCAGTTCGCGGGCCAAGATGGCCGCCGAAAAAGCATTCGGCTTGGCAAGGTATCGCAACGCGTCGCAGAAGAGATTCGCGTGAAGGTCGAGCATCTTATCGCCTCGGCAGCTTCCAACTGTCCCATCGACCAGGAGACGGCTTCATGGCTTGCTCGAATCGGCGATGACCTTGCGGACAAGCTTTCAGCCGTGGGCCTCACCGGCAGGCGGACACGTGCGTGCCTGGACGACTTTCTTGCTGACTACATCCGGCGCCGGACAGACATCAAACCGAACACAGTTCGCAATCTGGAAGCGGCCCGATCCCGATTGGTCGAATTCTTTGGCCCCAACAAGTCCTTACGGGACATCACGCCAGGGGATGCAGACGCCTGGCTCCTTGCACTTCGGGAGAATTACGCCAATGGCACGGCCGGCAGAACCGCCAAACGTGCCCAGCAATTCTTCCATTCCGCCGTCCGGCAGAGGCTTATCACCGAGAACCCGTTTGCAGACCTTAAAGCGCCCAGCCAGGTAAACGAATCCCGTAAGCATTTTATCACCCTCGCGGAAGCTCAGAAGGTGCTCGAGGCGTGTCCTGACGGGGAGTGGCGGCTACTCTTCGCGCTGAGTCGGTTTGGCGGCCTGCGCTGTCCCTCTGAGCATCTGGCTTTGAAATGGTCCGACGTGGATTGGGAAAACGATCGGCTTCGGGTATCGAGCCCGAAAACTGAGCACCACGAGGGCGGTGCCGAACGCTGGCTCCCAATCTTTCCCGAGCTGCGACCACATTTGGAAGAGGTATTCGAACTGGCTGAACCCGGCACCGTGCATGTAATCACCCGATACCGCGATCCCAACCAGAACCTTCGCACGCAGTTCTTGCGGATCATCCGGAGAGCCGGGCTGAAGCCCTGGCCAAAGTTGTTCCACAACCTCCGGGCCAGTCGCGAAACGGAACTGGCCGCAGAGTACCCGATCCACGTAGTCTGCTCGTGGATCGGCAATACCGCAATGATCGCGGTCAAGCACTACCTTCAAGTGACGGACGACTACTTTGAGCGGGCGGCAAAAAGCGCTGCAAATTCCGATGCACCAAACGTGCAAAATCCGGTGCAGCAACCCGCCGCACGTTCTCGCACGGACCGACGCGATCCGCCGGAAGGTGGCGGCGCGACGGACGTTGCGCTAGTTGGTGCGGGAGTGTGCGAGGTCGTGCAAGATGCGAGAATGCCCCCTATAGGACTCGAACCTATAACCCGCTGATTAAGAGTCAGCTGCTCTGCCAGTTGAGCTAAGGGGGCCGGCTCGGCGAAAAATTTATTATGGTGAAAAGGCAAGCGCGGACAAGAGGAAGATAGCCCAGCCGCACGCCAGGCCGCCGGCCTGCGCCATGTGCTTGACCACCCTCCTGGACGGTTTATACTGAGGGAAGGTTCACACCATGAGATATCTGGCTGCTTTGCTGATCGCGGGGACCTGTGCCGTTCTGAGCGTTCCGCTCCGGGCCGAGGAGCCGCCGCATCTGGCCTTCGTGCGCGCCTTGCGGGCGCGGGGCATGGCTGATCTGGCCCTGGAGTATCTGCAAAGCCAGAGCAAGAATCCGCCTGCCGATCTGGCGCCGATCTTGCCCCTGGAACTGGCCAAGACGCGGCTGGAGCTAGCGGCGAGCAAACCCGATCCGGCCAGCCGGCTGGCGGAGCAGAACCAGGCCCGCGCCGAATTCGAGTTATTCCTCAAGAACAACCCGCAGCATCCACTGGCTGCGGAGGCCAGCCTGGAAATCGCCCGCATCATCGCCATCCAGGGAAAGACCGAGCTGAGCAAGGCCCGCCAGGCAGACAAGAACGCACAGGCGGCAGGTATGGCCAAGGCGCGTGCGCTCTTTGACCAGGCGGGACCGTTACTGCAGGCGGCGGCGGAACGTATCGACGCGCAGCTTGCAGCACTGGCCGCGGCCCCCACCGCACAGAGCGAAGCCCAGAAGCAAGCCCTGAGCGAAGCGCGGCAGCAAGCGGAGCTGGAGATCGGCATTAACTTGCTGAACCAGGCCCAGTCCCATACCGGCGACGCCGACGCGGCCAAACGCGGCGAACTTTTCAAGAAAGCCAGCGACGCCCTGGAGAAGTTGTCCAGGCGCGACCCCAAGAACCCCATCTGCTGGCAGGCGCGCACCTGGTTGGGGCGCTGCTACCTGGAGAATGAGGACCCCAAGGCGGCCCGGAAGATCTTCAACGAGGTGATTGCCGAACCGGGCGAATACGCCGAGCCGGGCAAGCGCCTGGCCCGTTATTTCCGCTTGCAAACCCTGGCCGGCGACGATCCCAGAAAAGCCGCTGCCGATATCCGCAAGGCCTGCGAAGAATGGCTCATTGTCTATCCGAACCATCACGACACCCCGGAAGGCTATGGCGTCCGCTTTGAGCTGGCCGAGGCCTACAAGAAACAGGCCCAGATGGCGGCCAAGAATTCCAACCAGGCCCGCATTCTTTACGACCAGGCGCACAAGCTCTTCCAGGCCATCGAGCAGACCGACAACGAGTTTTCCACGCCAGCGCAGAACGAGAAGCGGCTCGTCATCGTGCAGGCGTCGCAGGAGCGCACGCGCGGCGACATCAGCAAACTCGCCAACTTCGAGGAATGCTACCTGCGCTCTCAGCTTGAGGTCGGCTATCTGAGTGAGGAGTCAAAGAAACTGAAGGGCGCCGAGCTGGACAACAAGCGCAAGGAGCGGCTCAAGAACATGATCGAGGCCCTCAACCGCGGCCTCGACCTGGCGGATGCCGCCGCGCCGCCGGAAGCAATCAGCGACGCTCGTTTTCTGCTTGCCTACGCCTATTACACGCTAGAAGACTACTACCAGGCGGCCGTGCTCGGCGAGGATGTGGCACGCACGGAAGCAAAATCCAGGCAGGCGCCCAGCGCCGCGGTTTACGCGCTGGAATCGTATTACGCGCTGCTGCGCAAGCAAGAGGAGGCGGGCGCCGGCCGTGAGGACCAGGAGCCCGATCGCGCTCGCCTGATGCGGCTGGCCCATTACATCGAACAAACCTGGCCGGCCGACACGGCCGCGGACATCGCCCGGCATATGCTCGGCTCTCTGGCGTTAGCCGACAAGAACTATGCCGAAGCCGTCGCGACCCTGGAGCGCATTACCCCTGGTTACGTCGATAACATCAAGGCGCTGTACCTGCTGGCCGGCGCGGCGTTTCAGGCGCAGAAGGAGGAGACCAAGCCGGTTGCCGGGCAGCCGAGCTATCAGGACCGCGCCCTGGCGGCGCTCCTGAGGCTGCCGGAATTATCCGCCACCGCCGATCCGGTCACCGTGCGCGACTACTTCAACGCCAAGCAAATCCTGGCGGGGATTTATTACCGCACCAAACAATACGAGAAGATGGAGGCCCTGACGGCGGCCCTGGTCAAGAAGGCCGATGAGCTCGAGGGCGACGTGAAAGCCGAGCAGCGCAGCACGGTGCTCGGCCTGAGCCTGTACGCCAAGCTGGGCCGGGCCGAGGCGGAGTATGATGCCGGCCGCCATGCCAAGGCGCGCGAGATGCTGGAGCCGCTCGTGAAGGACATCCAGAACCCGGCCCTCGCCGAGCAATTCAATCAGCTCAAGGACAGGGACCCGGAAGTGCTCCGCGCCATCCTGGGGTTGGCCCTGCGGGCGAGCGTCCAGGATAACCAGGTCGTGCGCGGCCGTGAAATCCTGGAGCTGTTGCAGAAGACTTTTCCGGATAACTCCATCGATGTCCTGAAGCTGCTGGTGCAGCAACTGAACGCGCAGATCAAGGACTTGCGCGGCAAGGGCGACGCCGCCAAGACGCAACTGGACCAAACCCTGGCAAGTGTCGCGCTCTTTCTCGATGTGCTGGCCAAGCAGCAGGAGCAAGCCAAAACGCCGAACCCCGAATTCCTTCTGTTTGTGGCGCAAAGTTACTCCAGCCTGGACAAGCACGCGCTGGCCGCGGAGCTGGCCAACAAGGTGTCCGAGCCGGCGGCGGAGCCTGGCAAGAAAGAAACCGATCCCAGGGCCCAGGGCTTCTATCACGCGGCGCGCCTGCTCGTGGCGCGCGAGTTGCGCCTGGCGGCGCAGTCCGAGAACAAGGATTTCTCGAAGGCCCAGCAGGCGCTCGACGACATCCAGAAGACGCCCTGGGGCAAGCGCAGCATCGACGTGCAGATGGAGCGCGTCCGCTTGCTCGAAGCCCAGGAAAAGTACGTCCTGCCCAACAAACGCGGCGCAGTCTACGAATGGGCCGACCTGATGAAAACGATGCAGTCGCGAACGAGCGACAACAAGATCAAGGAGCAATACTACGACTGCTATTATCATCGGGCCTACTGCATCTACAAATATGCGCTGCAACTGCCGGACGCCAAGAAACGCACCCAATACGTGCGCACGGCGGCAAGCTATATTGTGAAGCTGGAGGCGATCCCGGAGGAAGCGGCGGAGACGGCCAGGAAAAGATTTCAGGAGCTGCTTAGCCAGGAACCGGCTCTCAAGGAACAGTACGACGAACTCAAGAAGAACGCACCCTAAGCCATGAAACATTTACCACGCATTATCTCGTTCCCAAACTCCGTTTGGGAACGCACACGGACAACCAGGCGCGGCCTCGGATTGGTAGCATTTATCGCCCTGTTTGTCTTCAGCTTGCCGGCCCAGGCTCAGGACACGATTCGCTATCTCGACCGTAAGACCATGAAGGAGGCGGGCAGCGTCGGCACCATTCAGGAGGAAAACCCCGGCGGCATCATTTACAAGCCGGGCACCGCGGCAGGTACGCGCACGCTTGCCGCGCTGGACATCAGCGACGTCGAGTACGAGGTTCCGGGGAAGGTCAAGCTGATTTACAAGAGCGCCGCCAATGACGAGAGGCGGGCGGCGAGCCCGGCGGCCAAGGACGCCGAGCGGAAAGGTGCTCTCACCGATGCCGTCAATAATTACCAGGCCGTGCTGGCCGAGCTGCCCCGTGAAAAATTCAAGTTCGCCGAGCGCCATCTGCAGTTCAAGCTCGCCAAGCTTCAGGCCCAGCTTGCCGAGGACAATCCCGAGCAGGCCGACGTCGCCATCGAAAGCTTGTCAAGCTTTGTAAAGAAATACGCCGACGGCTGGCAAATCGGCCAGGCCGCGAAGCTGTTGGCCCGGCTGCAGATGAAGAAGGGAGACGCCGACGCCGCTCGTCAGACCTATGAAGCGCTCGCCGCCCTTGACGCCATTCCCAAGCCGGTGCGCCAGGATTGCGAATTCCTGATCGCCGACGCCCTCATCAACTCCAAGAAGTACACCGAGGCCCAGAAGCGCTTGCAGGGTCTGCTGCAAGGACTGGCCGTCGATGATCCCGAAGCGGCGCGTGCCAGAATCTATCTCGCCGAATGCCTCGGCGCCTCCGGCAAGCTGCAAGAGGGTGTGACGCAGCTCGAGGCCATCATCGCCAAGACCACGGACAAGAAACTGCTGGGCCTGGCCTACAATGCCCTGGGCGATTGCTACCGCCTCAACAACCGCAACAAGGAGGCGCTGTGGCCGTACTTGTGGGTGGATGTGATCTACCACCAGGACAGGCAAGAGCATCAAAAGGCGATGGAACAACTCGCCAGGCTCTTCGATGAACAGGGCGACAAGGCCCGCGCCCGGCAATACCGCGAACGGCTGAAGCGGGAGAGCCGCTGAAGTTTCTCGCAGAGCACGCAGAGAGCGCAGAGCAAGAAAGCGCCGGATCCGCAGGCCGCAACGCCAGTTTTGAAGTTGCGCTTTTCAATCATGCCCACTTACGCTGCGGTATTTTTCAATGCCACGGCCTTGTGCCATTGGTATCTACACAAAGATGCCGGCGTTCCGAGCCCCGTTCACGGGGCTTTTCGCGCAGCGTCTTAGACCCGCCGTTGACGGCGGGGCCGCTGCCCGTGGTGACGTTCGCCACAACCCCGTTCACGGGGTTTCTCGCGGTGGGGCTTGAGCCATTGTGCGAGGTTGAAGCCATAACCCGCCCTGAACGGCGGGCCTAAGACGCTGCCGCGAAAAGCCCCGTGAACGGGGCTCGGGATGCCCGGCAACTTGTGTAGATACCAATGGCACAAGGCCGTGGCATTCCGCTGTGCAAGAGCGCAACTTCAAGAATCTCCCCCAAGGGCTTCCTTTGCATGGTCTGCAGCGGCAGGCATCCGCAAGTTGCCTTGTTGCCGGGAATTGTCAATCTCTATAATGGCTGTCTGACCTGGGGCGGTAGCTCAATTGGGAGAGCGTCGCGTTCGCAATGCGAAGGTTGGGAGTTCGATCCTCCTCCGCTCCACTTACAACATACATTCACTCCGCAAGTCAAATAATTTCAAGCAACCCGCCACGGAAAGAATCGTCTGAGCCTTTGGAGATAGAGAGGGAACAAGCAGCAGCGCTCGGCTTTCACTTCCCGAATGGTTATAGTGGTTGGCGGGAAGGACAAGGCAATCAAGCTAATCAAGAAATACGATTAGACCCCCGCCTGACCGCTCGGAACCACTTCAACCCCGCTTTTCATGGCGGGGTTTTTCTTCCCTTTGGCTTGAGGAGAAAACTGACCTAAACTTTTCCTTTCAGGGGATTTAGACAGGCTTCTTGTAAGAGCGAATAATTGAGGTAAAGCGATGGCTGAGAAAGAGGAAAAGAAAGAACTGGGCTGCGGGGCGGCGCTCGTCATTTCCCTGTTGTTACTCCTTGGCGTGTTCGTAGCAATAGCCGTCATTGAAAGAATTTCCCCGAAGTATCCCAAAGAAAAGGGACCGGGCTGGACATTCGACGAAGAACGTAAAGTCTATTCCGCTGCGAAAGAGCTTGTTAGCGACCAATTGAAAGCCCCGTCAACCGCCTCTTTTCCGTGGATGGATTACCAGGTCTATCGCAGCGGAGACGATTGGACGGTTCTAGGTTACGTTGATGCACAGAACGGCTACGGCGCTATGCTTCGCTCGAATTGGAAAGTAGAGATGATCTATACGGGAAGGGGTTGGAAGGCGAAAAAGGTAGTAATCGAACCCCGATGAACCCGCCTCTGAACCGTCCGGGAGGCACTTGCTTTTTACAGCGAAGGAGACACTAAATTATGCCAAGAGAGAACGCCAGGCCGCAGTTGATGCAGGTTCTTGTTGATGAGTTCAGGGCTAAAGGAACGGATTTCATCGATGATGCAATGCGGCGACTCTTGAAGACGAAGTACCCCGCCCATAAACTTCCACCTGGGAACCCTGGCTGGCTTTTCAACCACGCAAGAGAATTGGCAGCAGAGAAGACAGGGCAAGCACTTCGCACCGGAGAGGCCAGAAGGCAACTCGGCAAATAAGGCGAAAGAGAGACTGCCCGCAAGCCAAAACCTGTCGTCCTCGGCTCCACGGTCGTTGTCAATGACATGTCCGTTTGCGACGAGTTACCAATCATCTTAGAAACAGGAAGTAGCAGCCAAGCATAACCATAGCCAAGCCCACCACCAAAGCGGCGGGAAGCAGCCAGGCCGCATTCCGCCGCTTGAGTCTTGCCGGCTTCTTGAGCTGCGTTATGAAGGCCGGCTTCGATTCGTGGCCGGCTTGAGACTTTGGATTCGCGCTCTGCCCATTCTTCAGGCCGAATTGGCGGAACTCCAGGAATGCGCCTAGAGGCTGAAATTCTCCCCTGGGATCGTGGGAAGCCTCGACAGAGACGCTGATCTGTCCCTTGGACAAGCGCTGACGAATCTGCGCGGTGGTCGCGCGTGCTTTCCGCCAACGGCCCTGCTCACCCGGGAAGCGCAGATACCACAGTTCCGGATCGCGATGGACCGCTCCCGCCGCGCTTGCTCCGAGATCAAGCCGCGTGGGCTCAGGCGCGGTTGTCAGACGCTGCCGGACATGCGGGTCCTGCAAGGCCACGGCAGGATCCACAAAACTCGGCATGGGCGCGGCCAGGCCGGTGCGTTCCAGGTCCACGATCAGATCGCTGGCTGTCTGGTAGCGCTTCTGCGGCGACAGGGCGAGCATCTTGTCGATGATGCGCTCCAGCGACTCGGGTATCTCCGGACGCACGGTTCGGACAGAAGGGAATTGTCCCGTTTGTTTCTTCTGGGCCACCTCGAGCGCGCTGGCGCCGGGAAACGGGACCTCGCCTATGAGCAGATGATAAAGGGTCGCGCCCAGCGCGTAGATGTCGCTCCGGGCGTCGGCCCGGCGCGCGTTGATCGACTGCTCATAGGGCATGTAATACGGCGTCCCGAAGCCCTGGCGTGCGCCGGTGAGATGGCTGTCCTCGTCGATGCGCCGGGCCAGCCCCAGGTCGGAGAGCTTGGCTACGCCTGACTGGCTGAGGAGAATGTTGTCCGGCTTGATGTCGCGGTGAATGACATTGCGCGAGTGGGCGTGCTCCAGGGCGTGGGCGATATCGAGGGTGATGTGCACGGCATCGCCGACCGGCAGCCGGCCGAAGCGGTCGAGCAAGGCGTGAGCGCTCGGGCCATCCACAAATTCCAGCACCAGGAAATGGGCGCCGCTGGCCTGGTCCTCGCCTACCTCGATGCCGCGGACGATGTTGGCATGTTCCAGATGAAGGACGCTGCGCGCCTCGCGCTGGAAGCGGTCGACGTAAGCCTGGTTGCCGGCCAACTGATCGGAGAGCAGCTTGATCGCCACCTGCCGGCCAGGCGCTTCCTCATAGCCCAGGTAGACTGCTCCCATGCCGCCTTCGCCGAGGCGGCGGAGGATCTGGTATTTCCCCAGGCGGCGTAATTCCGGGACGGCGGCCTCGGCCGTTCCGTTTGTCTTGGCCGGCTTGGTGACCGCGGCCGTCCTCGGCGCGGGGAGCGGCCGGTCGGGATCGACCTGCGTTCTGCCCAGCGCGAAGCGGATTTCCTCAGCCTGTAGCGGGCTGAGCAGGTTCTGCGTCACCAGGCTGTTGAGCAGATCGGCCGCTTGCCCTTCCGCATGGGCTTGCTTGATTGTGCGCGCAGTTTCCTTGATGCGCGTCTTGTCCACGCCGAAGCGAATCACCGCCAGCGCAGCCGCACGCCTTTCGGAGTCGGTGAGCATGGGCAGCTTCCTCATGCGACGAAAGAAACCACTATCGGCAGCCGGGTAAGCGGAGTCCTTATCAGTGTATCGGCCATGGCACGAGACTGCAATGTGCTGGGCATTTTTGGCTGCATTTCCGTTCTTGTCGACTCCTGGTTCCCAGGCTCTGGCTGGGAAACCACTGCCTTGGAGGCTTTGCCTCCCGAGGCGCAGCCTCTGGCACAGTGCGTTCCCAGGCGGAGCCTGGGAACGAGGTCGCATGCGCCGGCCGGTTCAATCTTCCCAGGGGACCGCAGGTTGCAGCTGTGCTCCAGCCATGCGCAGAAAGCGCACGCGGACCACCTCGGTCTGCTTCCAGGCGTAGTACAGTAGTTCGACGATCTCCTCCGGTGCGGGCAGTGCGGCTTCCGGCAAGAGCACCGTCGCGGTCCCTGATTGGACCACCGCCTGCATGACGCTGGCAGCGCGCAGTTGACTCTTTGGCGTGGCCGAGCCGTCCCAGGCGGTAAGGCCGGCCGCCTCGCGGATGGCAAACTCACAACCGCGTCTTGGCGCCGGCGTGGATGCTGCCGGCCATTCCGGGGCCGAGTCGACGGACGTTTCCAGCACGCAAGCCTGGCCGTCCGCGCGCAGCACGCTTTGCAAGCGCTGCACAATCTGCCGGGCAAACTCGGGCGCCGAGCCGCCCGAGCACAAGCCGCGGCCCAGCAGCAGCTGCGCCACCGCTTCCACGCCGACAGGCACCACCACGAGCCGGGCGCGGTCCAGCAAGAATCCTTCCGCCAGCGCAGGTCTGGCATGCGCGTGACGCCGCAGAAAATCGCGCTTCTGCTTGGCGGCGCTCAGGGCCAATCTGGCCAGACTGCCGAGCTTCTTCACGAACAGCGCGGCATCCAGATCGGGTCCTGCTTGCTCGACGAGGCGCGGCAAATTGAGGCGCACATGCAGCAGCGTTGCCGGGTGGTGCCGGTCCAGGCCTTCGCCCAGATGGATCATGCGCCGGGGGCGATCGAAGGCGAAGGCCAGCGGCGCACCTTCTAGGCCCCGTCTGGCCAGGCGCAGCAGGACATTTTCCGCGCCGGGCTCGAAATCACTGCGGCCAAGATGCCAATCGACGCGCACGCCACAACCGCCATGCTCCGTCAGAAACTGCTCCAGCAAGGCATCGGCTAGCTGGCGCAGCCGCGTTGGCTGGGCCGCGTTCTGGAAGCTCTCGAATAGAGGCCCCATGGCCAGCTCACCCAGATGGGCCGGGGGCTCCTTGCAATTCAGATTGAGCACGGCTTTCAGTTGCATGAGCCGCAAGCCGAGCTTGACCGCCCTGGCAAAGTCCCTGGCAGCGTCAATACTCGCCTCGCGACGGGCGAGGACATATTCAGGACCATCGAGGGACAAGAATTCACCAGCAACACTTCGGGCCGCCTCAATGGCCTCGACGACTTCCAGGCCGTCTACTGCGTCCGCGGACAGGACCCAGCCGCTTAGCTCCAGCGGCGCCTCCAGTCCGCCGAGTGTAAGCAGCCCATCGGCTTGCAAAGCGGCAAGATCCCGCGTGAGGACTTGCTGGAGTGAATAGTCGCGCAGACTCGAGCTGGCCGTCCGCCAGATGAGATTCTCCAGGGCCGGCGTTGTCTCGACCCAGCCGGCCACCTGCTGGACGAGGGGAGTGGCAGAACGAGCTGCGTCCCCGTTTTGGTGCTGTGTTTCGGCGAAGGCGACCGCCAGCTCCGGCTGACCCAATTCGCGAACGACCTTGACGACTAGATCCGCAATTTGCGTGGTCGTTGGAATGGGCGCGGCGACCTCGCCGTCCAGGAAATGCAGGACACTATCGGTCAACTCGCGCGCCAGGAAGGCGTCCGGCTTGCCGATCTGTTCCCCCGCGGCAAAGAGATCACGGCTGATCCGGTCGGCGTCGAAGGGGACCAGCCGGCCGTCGGGTTTGCGCACCCAGGCGAATCGGGCCTGGGGAGAAATAGGCTCATCCATGCCCTAATTCTACGGCCTGCTGCCGCATGGGCTACGCGCGGCGCTTGCCGTTGCGGTGTTTGCTCTCGGCGAGGATCGGTGCAACTTCGTCGACGAAATCACTCACATCCTGGAAGGCCCGATACACCGATGCAAAGCGAACATAAGCCACCTGGTCCAGCTGCCTGAGGCGCTTCATGACCAGCTCGCCAATCACGCTGACGGCCACCTCGCCAAAGTAGTTGGCGTAGACTTCGCTCTCCACCTGTCGGACCATATGCTCGATTTGGTCGGTGCTGACGGGCCTTTTGTAGCAAGCTTTTTCCAGGCCGCTGCGCAGCTTGGCCGGGTCGAACGGTTCGCGCGACTCGTCTTTCTTGATGACTTTGAGCGGGATGTCCTCGACTTGCTCGATCGTCCAGACACGCCGCCGGCATTTCGTGCAATGGCGACGACGCCGAACCGGGAAGCCCGACGGATGGCTTCGGGAATCAATGACGGTAAAATCGCCCTGGTGGCAGAAAGGACACTTCATGAGTCGTTTCGCCTGCCTGCTTCGCGTCCAGGGAGCGTATTCTCCCTGCTTCAACGCATTGTATCCGGCTTACGAACATTCGACAGCTGCGCGCAGCTGACAAAGTGGTGCTGATCCTTGCGACGCTGGTCCTTTATTTTCCTTGCGTGAAAGGACAGTGCTACACAAAATAGACAAGGCTTCTCGCGAAGGCATGCGGAGGAGGTGTCGGAGTCATGGCATTCATCGCCGAGTGCCCGTTTTGCCACGTCAAGGTGCAGAAGGTCCCTGATTACCGTGAGGGAACCAGCGTGGAATGTCCGCGCTGCCGGTATCTATTCACGCTCGCGGTCATGATCAGTCCGCATAAGCCTTCGTCGTCGCCGAAGATCGTCATTCCGAAGCAGGCGCCGGCGGCGGTAGCCACGCCGCTTGCCGTGCCCGCGTCGGTGACTGCGCCGGCTGCCGTGCCCGTGCTAAGCTCTGCAGACGAGACAGACCTGGGTGTCGTGCTACGCGTCCTGGAAACGCCGGCGCCGCCTGAGGAAATGTCGCGAAAGGCCGTCACAGCTCAGCCTGTCTCCGAAGGGCACAGGGTAGAGGCGCAACAGAAACGCCTGCCTCGGCCGGCCTCGACGCGGAACGTTGGCGCTGCCGCAGCCCTGCTCGCCGGCGGCGCGGTTTGTAGCGCCGCGTTCTTCAGTTCTTATTACCTGACGCTCGTGGCGGGTGTGGCGGCGCTTGTCTGCGCCGCGATCGCTCTTCTGGGGACCCCGCGAAAGTCAGGCGTTGCCGCCTTGCCTGTGGCGGCAGCGCTTGTCAGTGTGCTGGTGCTGGGTATCCGGCTGTTCTGGCCGACGCTGTTCGGCTTCGATGCTTTGGTTGCCAGGGATCTTACGGAAGGGTCCGGCGCTATCACCGTGTTGCCGCGCTTTGACGCCGCCCGCGACAAGGAGAAAGCGGACGAATCGCCGTGGGTCGATGCTTCCAAAGGCGCCATCGAGCTTGGCGATATTCGCGTCGAGATCGCCGCGGCTGTTCTCCAGGTCGTGGAGCTTACCGATGCCAGGGGCAAGCGCGTCACCGGCGAGAAGTATCTCGTCCTGACGCTGCGTCTCAATAATCTCGGCAACCCCAAGCCCATCGGCTATAGCAGTTGGGGCGGGTCTGAGGCCAGGATGCCGATCTTGAAGGACGACCACGATCGAACCTACAAACTGCAGACCTTCGGGCACGATGTGGAAATCCCCGGGCATATCTCCCGCGCCACCCTGGCTCCGGGGAAAGCGATCGAGGACGTGCTCGTTTACCCGGCGCCGGAGGCCGGTGTGCAGTTGCTGCGCCTGGAATTGCCGGGCTCGGCGTTCGGCGTACCTGGGGCCTTGCGGTTTGAGATTCCCTTGAAGATGCTGGCTAAGAGCGGGAGATGAATTCCACACCTGGTTCGCCCTCGCGTACCTCGCCGATCACAAAGCTTGGCACGCGGTCTTCGCTCAACTGACGCTGGATACTCTCTGCGTAATATGGGCTGATGACCATCACGAAACCGATGCCGCCGTTGAAAACGCGGTCCATCTCCGCTTGCTCGATGCTGCCAAGTTTCTGCAGCCAGCCGAACACCGGCGGGACTTCCCAGCTGTCGCGTTGAATATAGACGCGCCGTCCCGGCGGCAAAATGCGCGGTACGTTGTCAACCAGTCCACCCCCCGTGATGTGCGCCAGACCGCGGACCACGCGCTTCTTCTTTGGATAGTGCTGGAGAATCCGTTTCACCGCCCGGACGTAAATGCGCGTCGGCTCAAGGAGGGCTTCGCCGACCGTCCGGCCAAGCTCCGGTACAAAGTCCGTCACCTTCAGGCCGGCATGCTCGAAAACAACCTTGCGCACCAGGCTATAGCCGTTGGAGTGCAGCCCCGTGCTGGCCAGGCCAAGAACGACATCGCCCACCTGGATGCCGCGCCCGTTGATAATATGCTCGCGCTCCACGACGCCCACGCAGAACCCGGCCATGTCATAGTCGCCCGGCTGATAGAAGTCCGGCAAGATCGCCGTCTCGCCGCCCACCAGGGCGCAGTCGGCTTCCATGCAGCCGTCGCTGATGCCCTTGACCAGATCGCGCGTCAGGGCCGGATCGTCCCGCGGCATGGCCAGGTAATCGAGAAACAGGAGCGGCTCGCCCCCCGTGCACAGGCAGTCGTTGACGGACATGGCGACCAGGTCGATGCCGACGGTGTCATGCTTGCCCATCACGCCGGCAACCTTGAGTTTGCTGCCGACGCCGTCGGTGCAGGTCACCAGCACCGGGTGTCGATAATTCCGGGCAAACAGGCGGCTGTTGTAGTCGAGACTGAAGAGACTGGCGAAGAAGCCGGCTTTGCGCCCCTTGCCATGCGGTGCGCCTGTGGAATCGAGCACGCGCGGTGTGTGCGTCCGCTTGAGAAGCGGCGCCATGCTCGCCAGGCTTTGCTCGTAGAGTTCCAGGTCCAGCCCGGCGGCGCGATAGGTCAGCTTGGTTTTTTCATTATCCTTCATCCCTTGGCACTATATGGGAAGAGGCAAGTGCCGGGGAGCGGAGCAGCGAAGCCATGTCCAGGGACGCGATTGGCGACCAGCGCATCCGCACGGTAGCAACTCCCCCGCTTGCGCGGCAGGACGCGATAGTAAAAGGCTACGATTATGGTTCAGGGTTGTGCCGTTTGCCTGCAAGCAGCTTCTCCGCCCGTTCGGGATGATGGTCTACGTACCAGGCCAGCCCGGAAAAAAATGTCTCGAGTTGCGAAAGGCATTGTTCAGCCATTCGCGGAGCCGAGGCGCCGAGCATCCGCGTCATGAGAACGGCGGTCTTGCTGTCGGTTTGCAGAAACACGTCGGCCTGGTGAAAGAGCATCATCCGTGCTGCGCTTTCCTGGCGCTTGCCATGACGCAACAGGACAACCAGGTGCACGGGCACTGCCGGCATGAGCAGGGCAGGCCGGACCTTGCCGTCGGCGTACCAGACGCGCAAGGAATCACTGTTGTAAGCCGTCTGCCAGCGCAGTTCGCTGCCATGGCCGTCAGTCCAGACAAAGCTGCCGTTGCCCCCGTCGCTAATCGATTGGCACTTGGCGCCGAGCCGCCGCCAGGCTTCCACACCGCGGTCGGGGTGGTCCAGGAGCCACTCATAAAAATCAGCCTGGCCGGTGAACGCTTCGGCCGGTCCCCGGCCGTAAAGCGTGGGCTCCTCGAGCACGCGCCGTACGGGTTCGCGCATGTCTTGCCGGAGCTGGTCGACAGGAATCCGGGCAGCGGCGCGCTTCTGTATTTGCAGATCTTGCTCCCCGGCTCTTGCAGCACCTGCCCAGAATACTCCAGCTACCAAAATCAGCCAGCCTATCCAGATATGGCGGAATACCATGCGCTACCTCAGCATGACAGGGGGATACCCCCTATTCATCGAATGACGATGATTATGGACATGAACGATTTTGTTTTGCTTGACTGGCAGAGGACGCCGGTAAAAACAGAGCACGGACTTTTGCCCCGTCTCTGCGTTACCAGGCTACCAGGCGGCTGGACCAAACGGGATTGCTTCGCTTGCAGAGGATAACTTATAGTTTGCGGCCTTGCTACATGACCGTGTTCGATTCGGCTGCACCTTAGCCCGACGCGCTAGCGAGGGCCTTGCTTGCGCGGCGGGCTAAGGTACTGTTGATTCGCGCACGTTGATCTGGCGCCCTACGGTCGACCTATCTATCCGGAAAAACTCATGCGCAGAAAGCTCATTTTCGGCTTCGTCATCCTTATTCTGGGGATTGCAGGCGCGCTTTGGTTTCAGCGCACGCCGCTCCTGCTTCGGTTCTATGTGCACAGGCTTTCCGGGGCCGATGAGAGCCATCGGCAAACCTGGATCAAGCGCTTGACGGCAATGGGCGACGCGGCTGTACCACCCCTGATCGACAGCCTGCGCAGCGAGGACTTGCCGGTCTGCGCGAATGCTGCGCAAGCCTTAAGGCAACTTGCCGACTGCTGGCAGCCAAGCGATTCACGCTGTCTTGATCTCGCGGAAAGGTTGGCGGATGCTTTACCGACGCGGAGCGCCGCAGGGCAACTGGCCGTCCTGGAAATGCACGCTTACCTCCTGCGCAAGGCCGAAAAAGATCCTTCTGTTCTGACCCTGGTGCCTGTCGCTGCGCGCAGCATCATGCAGGTTTCCGCTCAGCACGAAACCAGCGTACACGACCTTGCTCTGGCCCAGGCGTTTGGCCTTATAAAACTGAGCAAGGAACCAGCTGTCCTCGAAACCTGCCGCCACATCACGCGCATCTGCTTGCGCGACGAAAGTCCTTCCACACGCATCAACGCCATCCGTGCCGCCATGCGCCCGGAAGTTATGCTCCTGGGCGAGGTGGTGCCGCTGCTGGCGGACGGCGATGCGGAGGTGCGTCGCTGCGCCGTGCTCGCGGTGGGCGCCTCTCCGTCGGTCATCGGCACGGACGCGCTGTTGCCGTTGTTGCACGATGATAGCCCAGAAGTTCGTCATTTATGCGAACAAGCTTTGCGCAGCCGCGGGCTGGAGGAACAGCACCTGAAGCTGGGCCGGCTCATGACGGATGTCCTGCCCGATTCCCGCCTGGAAGTTGTCGACCTTTTGCGACGCGTTCAACACCTTGAACCTGAGCCGGCGGTATGGCTGCGGCACCTCAGCCATGACTCATCGCCGGCGGTGCGCGCGGCGGCGGTACGCGCTGGTACCGAACAATCGGCCAGCGCTTTCCGCGACCGTCTGGAACAAATGGTTCAGGGCGACCCATCGCCAACAGTTCGTCAGATCGCGCAATACTATCTGCTGACAGCACATACGCGGCAAAGCGAACCCCTTCCTCATTAAAAACTACGCTCCTTCTCTTTGGACTGATTAGATTCTGCAGCCTTTACCGCGCAGACAAGGCGCCGCCATCAATCCGGCGCTTTGGCCGCTCGCAAGGCGCTAGAAGACTCGTGCCAAAGCGCGCGAAAACGCGCGAAAAGATGGCTCTGTCTCTTGACTAGGGAAAACAGGACGGATAGAGTAAATGGTGATGAAGTCTCAGCAATCCCCGAGGGGGTTCTTCCCACTCCCAGCCGCGGAAAAGGATGAACGCCATCGCCGAGACTTACCTGGTTCCAGCAGGCGAAGCGGAAATTCACCGGTGCCCTCGCGCATGTCCGTCGAAAGAATGCGCGACAACCGTAGCACAGTGAAGACGAGGAGCCAGAAACAGCAGGATAGGCCCAATGTCTCAACATAAGGATAGGCGGCGATGCTAGTACTGTCCAGGAAGAAAAACGAGAGCATTGTGATCAACAATGACATCACCGTTACGGTGGTGGAAATCCGGGGCGACAAGGTCCGGCTGGGAATCGTCGCACCCAAGGAAGTTCCCGTCCACCGTCAAGAGGTGTATGACGCCATCCACGGCAAAGAGAATGCCGAGCCGGCGCCCTCGACGGTGGCTGTCAAACCTGTGGAATCACAGAGCCGGTAAGCCCCCGCGCGGGCCGCGCCTGCTCCAACCCCTTCGCCGCTGTGAGCTTCGCTTGCGGCACCGAAGGGGTTTTTTATTGGACGACGAGCGCAGCTGCAATTCAGCATACAAGAGGGATCGCGAAAGAGTTAATACTCACAAAAGCATTCGCGTTCCTTGTCGCTGCACATTTCGAGCGAAACGGTATCCCCGTCCGGCCCCTGGCTCTTCGAGGTTTGCATGCACCAGAAATCCGCCATGCCGGATTGGTAATCCGGGTCGCTTTCAAAATTCTCACCGTAAACGACCATGGATTTGCAGCACAGGTACATGCAGCGCGGCCGATAAGTTGGCGTTGGTTCAGACATGATTAGTGCCTGCGATAAATGGTCATTCCTCATTGGTCATTAGTCATTCGCCTGGCGAATGACTAATGACCAATGACGAATGACCAATGAGACCTTTAGGCTTCCCAATACCTTTTCTGCCCGCCGGCAGTAAGGATCGCGCGTTTCACGGCTACCCAGACGAGCTTTACCTTGTAGTCATTTTGTGCGAGCGGCCTTGCACCCTCTGCGGCGGCCTTGCCGGCCGCGGCAGCGGATTCTTCGTTGACGGTTTTGCCTTCGAGCGCCTTGGCGGCTTCCTCGGCGGCGCGCGGCGTGGGCGCGACGTGGCCAAGGACGATCTTGACCTTGCTCGCCTTGCCATCGTCCAAAGCAAAGGCGACGGCGGCCTGGACCAGCGGCCAGTCGTAGGCCTGCTTGTGGCGCACCTCGTAGCTGGCGTTGCGGGCGCCGGACTTGGGAATGCTGACCGAGACCACCATTTCGTTGGGCTTCAGGACATGCTCGCGCTCCGTCGCCGAGCTGGGCGCCTGGAAGAACTGATCCATGGCCACTTTCCGGCCGCCGCCCGCGGCCATGGTGCTTACCTCCGCGCCGAGGGCTGCGAGGACCGGCGCCAGCGTGGACGGATTGACGATCACGCACTTGTGGCCCTGCGTGAAAATGGCATGGTAACGATTTTCACCGTCCATGGCGAAGCAGCGCTCGCCGCCCTTCAGCAGACACAGGGTCGGCTCGTCGCGGAAATACCAGCAGCGATTGCGCTGGCAGAGGTTGCCGCCCAGCGTGCCCATGTTGCGAATCTGCGGCCCGCCGATTTCCTGGGCGGCCGAGGTCAGCCCCGGAAACAATTTGCGCAGCTCCGGGTGCTCGGCGATGTCGGCCAGCTTGGTGCCGGCGTGAATGACCACCTGCTCGCCTTCCGTTTGGATGCCGCTGAAGCCCTTGATGCCGGACAAGCCGATGACCTTGTCCGGCTGGGCGATGTACTGCTTCTGGAGATCGATGAGGTCGGTGCCGCCGGCCAGGAGCTCGCTGGTGCCCCATTTGTCGTCGAGCAGGCCGACGGCGTCGGCAGTGGTCTGGGGCCGGTAATAGGTGAAGTTTTTCATGGTTAAGCCTCCCTTCCTTTCGCGAGGGCGGCGAGGATCTTGTCCGGGGTAAAAGGTGCGCTGGGCACGCGCACGCCGATCGCGTTAAAGATGGCATTGCCGATCGCCGCACAGGTGGAGATGGTCGGTGGCTCACCGATGCCGATGACGCCGCGCTCCGGCATGTCGTGCATGTGGACGACGATCTGCGGCATATCCTCGATGCCGCCGAGCTTGTAGAACTCCATGTTAGGATTGACCTGCCTGCCGGTCTTGCGGTCCATGATGCGCTCCTCAAAGAGCGCGTAGTTGACCGCCATGACTACGCCGCCGGCCACCTGGGACTCGCAGCCCTGCTTGTTGATGATCAGGCCGCAGTCCTGCACGGCCACCACCTTGGTGCAGCGCACGACGCCGGTCTCGGTATCGACGGAGACCTCGGCAATCTGCACGCCGCCGACGCCCACGCTCGATAGACCCGGCGTCCAATTGCCGGTCCCTTTGACGGTGTCCATGCCCAGCCGGGCACAGGCTTCCTTCCAACTCCATTCCTTGTTATTCGCCTTGTCCACGATCTTGCCGGGTTGGATCGCCAGGTCTTCCTTCTTGGCGCCAAGGCGGCTAGCGATCTTGTCGAACAGGGCATCGCGAGCGGCACTACTCGCGTTCAGAAACGCCGGCGATGTGCCCGGACAGGTGGTGCTTCCGCCGGAGCCGCCGGAGCGACCGAACTGGCTTTCGCCGATGCGAACAGTGATGTCCTTGACGCCCAAGCCCAGAGTCTCAGCGGTGACAATTGCTGCCACTGTCCGTTCACCCGTGCCTAAATCCTGCGTCGAACACTGGACGAGAACGGACCCGTCGCTGGCAATGGTGACATTGACCTCATTTGGCGAGCCACCAGCGCCGCCCCAGCTATGAAGGGCCATTCCCATGCCACGTTTGATTGGTCCCTGATCCCCTTTGCCGGGCGCGTGCCATTTTGTGCTCCAATCGGACAACTTTGCGGCGATAGCGATCTCGTCGGCATACACATTGACGGCGAGTGGATCGTTGCCCTGGGCCTGAGGCAGTCTAGACGGCAGATTCTTGAGTCGAAGCTCCATCGGATCCATGCCGAGCTTGGCCGCCAGGTCATCGATTGGCCCTTCCGTCAGGACACAACTCTGCGGATGCCCGGGCGCCCGCATGGCGCGCTGTGATTGGGTGTTCAGCCGAACGATGGTGTGCTCATGGTGCACATTGGGGATGGGGTAGACATACGGCATCGGACCAACGGTCCGAGAATTCGCAATGCCGGACGAACCATAGGACTTGGCGTCAAAGGCAGTGATCTTGCCGTCCTTGCTCGCGCCGATCTTCACGGTCGCATAAGCGGATGGCCGCACGCCGCCAACGGTGGCTTCTTCGGCCCGATCAAGCATGAGCTTGACCGGTGCCTTGGCTATCTTCGCCAGCGCCGCGGCCGCGGTTCCCTGGACGTCGGGGCCAAATTTGCTCCCATAGCCGCCGCCCATGTGATGGGTAATACATTTGACGCGCGTGGTAGGAATCTTGAAATAGGCAGCCAAACCCATTGCCGTGAACCAGGTCGCCTGCGTCGAGCACCAGACCGTGAGATTGTCCTGGGCATCCCACTCCGCGACGAGCCCGTGCGATTCCAGACATTGGTGACAAATCGTCGGGACGCCATACGTTCCTTCATGAGTAACGTCGGCTTCCTTCAGAGCGGCGTCGATCTTGCCCTTGTTTTCCGCTCGGTCCTGCCGGACGTTCTTGCGGTCCCTGCCGACGGGCGGGGCTGTCTGCTTGTCATCCTTCAAAGCGTCTTCTTCCTTGACAAGGTGGTCAAGAAAATCGTATTCGACCTTGACGGCCCGCAGGCAATCCTGGGCATGTTCCTCGGTATCAGCCGCCAGGGCAAGAATTTCGTCACCGGCCCAGTACAGTTCGGTGCCGGGCTTGGCGATCATGTGGATCGCCTTGAAGCCGGGCAACGCCTCGGCAGCCTTGGAGTCGATGCTCTTCACCTTGCAGTGGGCGTAAGGACTGCGGAAGATGCGGGCGTAGAGCATGCCAGGGCGGTTGATGTCGTAGCTGTACTTGGCGTTGCCGGTGGCTTTCTCGGGACCGTCCAGGCGTTGGACCTTGGTGCCGATGATGTGTCGCTCTTTCGGCCAGGTGTATGCCATGGTTCAGGCCCCCTTTCCTTGCGTTTTGCACAGAGCGGCGATGGCGTCGCGCATCTGCTGGTAGGTGCCGCAACGGCAAATGTTGCCGGCCAGTGCTTCCTCGATTTCCGGCGGCTTGGCGTCCGGGTTCTTGTCAAAGGCCGCGCGCATGGCCACCACGAAGCCGGGCGTGCAGAAGCCGCACTGCTGCGCGTCGTTGTGCACAAACTCGGCGGGAACGGCGTCGAGCTTGCCGTCGGCGAACAGCGCTTCCACGGTTTTGATTTCATGCCCCTGGGCTTCGACCGCGAGCATGGTGCAGGCATAAATCGGCTTGCCGTCCAGCATCACGGTGCAGGCGCCGCACGTGCCACGATCGCAGACACGCTTGCAGCCAGTCACGTCCATGTAATTGCGCAAGGCGTCGAGCAGCGTCACGCGCGGCTCGACCGCCTGGGTGATTTGCTTGCCGTTCACGGTTAGCTGAATGGTGACCGGGGCGGGCCCCATACCGGCGACCTGCTTGGCTTCATCCGCTTCCGCAGCGGCAAGCGCCTTGATCGGCACGGTGGCCAGGGCCGTGGTTGCGGCCGCGGCGCCGGTCCCTTTGAGGAACTGGCGGCGGGACAGCCCGGGGCCGTTCTTATTTTGTTCCCTGGGGTCTTTCATCGCGCTGGACCCTCCCTTGTGTAAGGTGTGGGGCAGGTTTCAACCTGCCTTTTTCTCTACCAAGTTCGTGCGGGCGATTTTAAGGGGGAAAGTTCACAAGAACAAGTAATTTGTGATTTTTTGATTGTTGATTTTCTGCGTCAACCATCAACTCTCATTATCTTGCCAGCACAGGTTGGCGGCATCGAAGACCGGGCCTTCCACGCAAACGCGGCGATAATCCCAGCCGTCTGCCGTCCGCACCTTGGTGACACAGCTGAAACAAACACCGATGCCGCAGGCCATTGGTGTTTCGAGCGACAGATGGCATGGAGTGCCCCAGCGTTCGGCGAGTGCGGCCAGCGCCTTCATCATCGGTTCCGGGCCACAACCGATAAGATGTTGCGGTTTTTCGTGCTGTTCGACGAGCTGGGTGACGAAGCCGTGAAAGCCGCGCGAGCCGTCATCCGTGGCGACGTGGACCTCAGCGCCGGCTTGTTCAAACGCTTCGACACCCGCCAGCAAATCGGCGCTGCGCACGCCATAGTAAAGCGATACGCGCCGCACCGCCCGCCCCGGGAATTTGCCGCCAAAACTCCGCTGGCCGAGTAGTTGCCGCGCGTAAGCGAGAAACGGTGTTTGGCCGATGCCGCCGGCAACAAGGCCGACGTGATCGACGCCGCTGAGATCGGGGAAGCCGTTGCCGAGCGGTCCCCAGAAGCTGAGCACGTCGTCGGGGCGCAGGGTCGCCAATATCGAGGTCAGCTTGCCTACCACCTGGTAGCCGATGTCAATGGCAACGGGCAGCTCGTGCTCGTCCAGAATGGTGTCGAATAATGCAAAGGGCCTGCCCAGCAGCGGGTCGGTGGTGCCGGCCAGGCGCAGCATCACAAATTGCCCCGGCTGGATGTCGGCGGCGAGCATGGGATCGCGCAGGCGCAGGCAGTACGTGTCGCGCGCCAGCGGGGAGTTAGCGATGACGGTCGCGAAGCCGTGCATGGGTGCTTTCGATTATTCCTGGGCTTGCTCTTGCCGGTCACGTCGCCGGGCAATTTCCTGAAGATCGCTCAGCTCCGGGCGGCTCAAGCGGCGCGCCTTGCCCGCGATCAGACTGCCAAGCTGTACCGGACCAATGGCAATGCGGCGCAGGCGCAAGACCTTGTGCCCCAGCCGGGCCAGCATCCGGCGGATCTCGCGGTTCTTGCCTTCATTCAGGACGATCCGCAACCAGGTGCTTGCGCCTTGCTTCTTCTCGCGCTTGATGCGCCTGGCGCGAACGCGGCCTTCGCTGATCCAGACACCCTGCAAGAGCTTCTTCAAGTCCTCCGGTGTAGGGTCCCCGGCCACTTGCACCAGATACGTCTTCTCAATGCCGAACCGCGGATGCATGAGCTGGTTCGCGAGATCGCCGTCGTTGGTGAGCAGCAAGAGCCCCTCGCTGTCCTCATCGAGCCGGCCGACCGTGTAGACGCGCTGGCTGACCTGGGGCACCAGCTGGATGGCCAGCGGCCGTCCCGCGGGATCGTAATTCGTGCAGAGATAACCGCGCGGCTTGTTGACCAGCCAGTAAACTAGCCGCTCGGCGTGTATGGGTTGATGATCTACCGCCACGTGCTGTTTGTCCGGATCGATCTGCGTGCCCAGGTCGCGCACCACGGCCCCGTCGATCATGACGCGGCCGGCCGCAATCAGCGCGTCACACTGCCGGCGCGAAGCGACCCCGGCATGTGCCAAAAATTTGTTGAGGCGCTCCATGCAGTGAATTGTAGGACGGATTGCCAATCCGTCCTACCGGGATCAGAGACCGAGCCCTTGCTTCAGAGCGGCCAGTTGCTGCTCTAGCTCGGCAACCATTTTTTGCAAGTCGGTCATGGTCTTCTTCAGCTCCGTCAGCTCAGCCTGCGTCACTTCCCCTGGTGTGGAATCTGCCGGAGCGGTGCTCTTTCGCTGCTCATAAGTGCCTTCCGGCTCGCTTGCCGCTCCAGCTCCCAGGCGGCTGCGCAAATGTTCCACCTCTTCCGGGGCATGGAAGCCATGCGTCAAGATCGTGCCGCGCCGGCCTTCGGGCGTCAGATAAACCACAAGGCGCCGCTCCGTCAGGGGCTTGAGAATACCTCGCAACGCCTCCAAATCGGCGATCGGTTCCATGCGGCTGGCGCGGCCGCGCAGCTCGCCTTCTGTTTGTGGGCCGCGCAGCAGCAATTCCGCCAGGATGGCCAGCTCCACCCGTGATACGTGCCAGGCGTCGTAGAGCGTGTGTTTCCAGCGCTCGACCCGGCCGCTGCCAGTAATCTTGGCAGCCAGGCCCTTCTGTTGCGACGTGGTCAGCGCTTCCTCGGCCTGAGCGTCCTCCAGGTTCATGACGGGATCGCGATTGGATTTCTGATTGCAACCGGTAACGAGCGAGTTCATGCTCAGCGGGCCGGCGTCCTGGGTGGTCATGGCTTTTTCGACGAGCACGCCCAGGACCCGGCGTTCGTTGATGCCCAGCGCGGGCCAGGTCGCACCGGTTGCTAAGCTCGGTGTTTCATCGGGAGATGACATGCAACTTCCCTCTCATAACGACTCGATCGCAGCCGTCGCTTCTTAAGAGTCGTCTTTCATTCCGCGAAAGAAAATCCTTTCGCGGAGCGAAAAAGCAACACTATTCTCGCGCAGCGCCTTAGGGGGCTTCCTTAGCCCGCAGCGCCAGCAAGGGCCCTTGCTGGCGCTGCGGGCTAAGGTTATCCGCTTGCGGTCAAAACGGCCGAGTCTCCTCTTAGTCGGCGGCGAGTGCGGGTTCTCGTTCATGACTCTGCAGCCAGCGTTTGATTTTGGCCAGCTCCTTGGGCCAGCCGCCGCCGGTGCGCATGCGGCAGAAGACATCGTAAAGCAGATCGAGCGTCTCGACGAGATCGCGCAGGAGAGTGACGCGCTCTTCTTGCCGGGCACGCTCTTCCTCGGCTTCAGGAGCGGGCAATTTGGCACTGCTCACGGCAAAGGTTTCGGCATGCAGGGTCAGCTCGTACTGCCGTTCGTGCCGCACCAGAGTGAGCCCTGCCTTGCGCGGCAGCTTGCCGGCCTGGATGGCGCGGCGGGCTTCGGGAAGACGGGCCGGCGCATCGCTGGTAATGCTTTGCTTGCCGGTTTGCCCGCGCGGGCATTCGAGCACCAGATTGCGCGCCAGCATCACATCCACCGCCGAGCCGTCGCCCAACGCAATGCTGTCCGACTCGGTCTCTAGAATGAACCATAGCCACAAAAGGAATTCATTGCCCAGAAAATCGCGGCTGGCCTCATCGGGAACCCAGGCAACCTCCCCGGAAGCGCCGCCGGGAACAAAGTGGGCGGGACCCGCGTCATCGACGCCGCGCGTTTGTTCGCGCAATTCCGCCAGCTGAAAGGCCCTCTGGCCCGCGCCGATCAGCTTGAATCCATGTTCGAAAGTCTTTTGAAAGACCGTGTGCAGCCGGTCGATGGCCACCGCGCTGGTCGTGCCCACCAGCAATTCATTGGTCTGGCTGTCCCAAAGCACGGGGTAGGCCTTGCGGCGCAGAAACCTGCCGTCGGCGGCTTCCTTGTCCAGGCGTTCGCGCGCCGCTTCCCGGGCTTCACGCTTTTGCCGCGCGCTCGGCAAGCCGTTCGGGTTGTTTGCGGCGACACCCTCAAGCTCGACCTGCGTGTATGCGCGCAGGAGATCGGCGGGAATCTTCTGCGTGTCCATGCGTAAAGCGAATTGCAGCGTGTCGTTGACGATGTTTTTGGCCAGGTCGAAGCGTGTATCGAGAATGTGGTCGCCCGCAGTCCAGCCGGCCTCGATGCCGTCCGCCGAAGCAAGGCGCTGCGTGCCGATGGCGTGGGCGGCCAGGCGTTGCAAATGCTCGGGCCCAAACATCCTGGGCGCCCGGCCGGCTACTTTGAAACGAAGGAAACTGACCCGGCCGGTGAGAAATGCCATCGCGCACTCTTTTCAAGGAGGGCTCGCCTTGCTGGCTTTCGAATGTTCGTGGAGCAGCAGCTGGATGTCCTCGCAAACCCAGGCGGGTTTGAGGAAGCTCAGGTTATAGATTTCGCGAATCCGGCCAAGCCCGTCCAGCAGAAAGATACGCGAGGGATGATCGAGTTGGCCGTTCGCCGCCGGCCGCGCCCACATGCCCCAAGCCGCGATGACTTGGTTGACGTCCGCTGGAGTGCCGCTCACAAAAGTCCAGTTCGACGGGCCCACGTCATACAGCCGCATGTAGCGTTTGAGTGTTTCCGGATTGTCGCGGGCAGGGTCGAGGCTGATCGAGAGCAACTGCACGCGGCCGTCTTTATCCAGACCGCGTCTCTTGAGTTCCTGCTGAATGGATGCCATGCGGTGCGTGGTTGCCGGACAGGTCCCGTTGCAGGTTGTGAAGATGAAGCCAACCAGGACAACCTTTCCCTTCAATTCGGAGTCGCGGAAGTTCTTGCCGTCCTGAGTCGTGAGTGAGAACTCAGGGGCCCTGGCTATGACTGCCAGGCGACTTGCTGAACCTTCAGCGGGCAGGATCGAAAGCAGCAAATTCATGAAGACTGCCGGTAGCAATTTTGAGGCCCCGCAATAAAGTTGGATGGGCTTAGGGCTTGCAGCTGTGCGCCAGCCATTTTGGTTGGCGCGATGGTTGGCGCCGAGCCTCCCTCAGACGCAAAAAACCGCGGACTTCCTTGAGAATTTGATTGGCGCTTTGCCTGGCGCGATGGGTGGCGCGTTGGTTGGCGCCATGCGTAACCGCCACACGGGGGGGCGCCGCGCAAACCAAATGTCAAACACAGCTGCAATAACGCTCAGTAGAGTAACATATCATGCCCCCGAGCCGGTCCCGTTGGGAACTTCGTCAAGTCCACCGTGAAACTGGGATCCAGCTTCATTCCATCCGGGCCGATGCGCGCCAGCTTGACCCAGAACTCCTCGGCGCGGTCCATGGTGCTCAACAGAGAGTTCGTAATGTACATGCGCTTGCCGTCTCCGGTCACGTGCATCATGTTCGGCTGCACGCCCGGCTTGACGACGCTGACTAACTTGGGACGTTCCAGGTCGCTGACATCCCATTGCTCGATCTCGTCGGAGACGAAGCAGCTGACGTAGAGATATTTATCGTCCGGCGACTGCCTCAGATCGGCCGGCAGCTTGCCGGTGCTGCACAACTTGCGGGCTGTGTAATTGCCGTCCTTGTTTCCCTCCCAGAGCCAGATCGAGTCATCCAGGGCGCAGTTCGTGAAGCCATGGTTGCCGTTTTCCTTCAGCGACCAGCGGCATTCAAGAGGGGCGGCGCCTGTGGTCAGTTTCGTGAGTACCTTTCGATCACGGAAATCCCAGACCAGCAGCTCCTTGCCAAAGTTCTTCAGGTCCATCTGCGCCAGGGGCCTCTTGTAGTTGCTCATGGGCGTGAAGCCGGACGTCACCATGCGGTTGAGGTCCGGCTTGATGGCCACGTCATACATATACGGCGAGTCCGCGGGCAGGTCGAGGCGGCGGACAAACTCGCCGTCGTTGGTGAACTCCGCAAGGCCGGCGGGCAGGCCGCCCTCCTTGCCGCCGAGAAAGCTCAGCAACATTCGGCCGGGCAAGGCGTACGGCGAATGGGGGCCGGTCAAACCCGTTTTGCCAGGGATGTCCTCCAATACCTTGACGAGCTTCGGTTTAGCAGGATCGGACGCCACGTCGATAATGAAGATCCGGCTGGAAAACAAGCTGCAGCCCCAAATGTGCGTCCGGTCGTCGGTGAAGCCGAAGTGATGCGTCTCATTGCCGGCGGACCCCACATCGAGTTGGTACGTGATCTTGCCGTAGTTTGCCGAGCCGGGCTCCACGTCAATGACGGCAAGGAAGTCATGGTCCTTGGCATCAGCATCGACGCAAAACACATAAAGGATCTTCTCCATGCGGTCGAGTCGCTTCACGAAAGGCGAGAGGCAAGTTTCCGCCATCGCGGCCGGGAACCCGCACAGGAAGGCAAGGAAGACGCCGATGCCGCACAGAATTATGCCCAGGAAAATGCGCCGTGACATGGAAGCCTCCGTTCGTCGATCGGTGAAGCCTTGCAGACAGAGTATTCTGCGCGGCATTTTTCACAAGCTCAAGTCCCTGCTTTCACGCCGGCAAGGTAAAGACGCGATGATCGATCTCCTGCGCGTTGAACCGGCCCAGGCCGATCAGGCTGGACAGAATGATATGTTCCGGCTGCCGGCGATCGAAGACTTCGCTGCTCCTGCCGCTGTTGATGAGCCGCTGGGCCGCTTCGAGCGCCTGCTTGTTGGAGAGCTTTTTTGCCGGCAGGGCGGCCAAACGGCGCGAAAGCTGTTCCGCAGGCATGTCGCTCAGCAAGCCCATCTTGGCGACAGGTTGCCAGCCTTCCTGGGCGCGCTTGGCGTCGATAATGTTCCAGCCGACATGGTCCATGGCCACGGGATCGGTGGCGAAGAACAGCGCCTTGTACGGCCAGGTCCCCCAGGTTGCATTCCAGGCGCCCGGACCGCCCTCGTAGACGCCGATGAGCCCATCGCCGATGTGCAAGGTGGCCTTCTGCCGCATGGGCATCTGCCCTGCGGCAGCGGGAATGAACGTATTGCACTGGTTAGGTCCGCTGGTCGAGCGGTCCAACCGGTAGATGCCGGCGATGTGGCTGCGGGCGACGTTGTTGTTAAAACCGTGCGACATGTTCTTGAGAGCCATGGTCACCCCCGCCGAGCGATGGTCCTTGAGCACGGGGATCGTGATGAACTTGTCCACCATGCGCGTCACGATGACGGATAGATGGGAGCGGAAGCGGCGATCGTCTTTCGGATCATGCTCGGGATGGGAAAACCCCATGTGGACAAAAACGTCCGGATCGTAACCAACGACGTGCGGATCGCGCTCGCGCTGGCCGTCGTGCCCTTCAATGTCCACTTGAAGACTGCCGCCGCTCACCGACGACGCGTACCAACGGACGCCGTCCATCGCCCGTTCCCACATGAGCTGCTCATAGCCGGCGCTGCGGAACTCGCTGGAGTAGCGCTCGAAGACGATGATATCCTTCGCTCGCACGCCGGCATTCTTGAGTCCAGCGACCACTTCCAGGACAACGGCGGGGTTGGAGATGGCCCCCATGACCCCGGGTCGGCCTTGGCCGACCGGGTTTACTTTGATGCCCACCACTTCGCCGGGTTTGAAGAAATGTTCCCATGCTTCCGAGGCGTGATCCGCGCCCGTCAGTTCGCGCATGCCGCGATCGATCATTTCTTTGACCGCATCCACATTAATCGAATGGTCCGCCTTCACGGAGTCCGCATGTTTCACCTCAATCACACGGCCTGGAAATGGTCCGGGCATCCCTAACGCGGGAGCCTGGTGCTGCTCGAATGACGGCTCAAGCGAAGGCGCCGGCGCGTGGGCAACGGCGGGCATGTCCGTGCCTTTTATGGCCAGCCAGGTGAGCGGGATTCCGGCCGCCAGCCCAGTCCCTGCTCCCAGCAGGAAACCGCGGCGGGTAATGCCGAATCCTTCACCCTGCAAAGCCCGATTCATGGCAAGTCTCCCGGGACCCGGTCCACGATGTACCTGGGAGTCGATTGTAACCCGCTGAATGTCCAAAGAGTAGGCCCGGCAAGCGCGAGTTTTGGCTAACCAGAAGAAGTGGTGAGGGCCTCCTGAAGCGAAATCGTCTCATTGGTCTCGTCATAGGCAAACAAGTTGCCGAAACGCGCCCAGCGGATGAAGGTTTGAAAGACTGTCTCGTAATTCTCGTGGGGCATGTTGAGCACGATGGTTTCGAGCAGGAAATCCTTGTCGATGGTATGATTGGGCTGCCGCTGCAGCAATTCATACATTTCGCGGAACAGGCGTAGCCGGAGAAGCTGGCCGCGCCAGAGCAGTTGCCGTTCCTCGGCCGCCGCCTTGACGAAACGCTTGCCGGCCGTGTCGAGCACAACCATGCGCTTGGGCGTATCGACAAAGTCGAGCATTTCCGCCGCCTCGACAATATTGATGACGCGGCCGAATTCGCGGTTGATGTCGCTGGCGATGCGGAACACGTCTTCCTTGCAACCGCGGGCATCCAGGTATTCCAGCAGGCCCACGATTTCGCTGGACGTGGCTTCCGGCAATGGCTCCATGGCGGCCAGGCCGGGGGCGGCAGGCGCGGCGGGAGCATCCGGCAGCTCGGCGCGGGTGATTATTTCATGCAACTGGTCGACCAGGCTCAAAAAGCCGGTCGACCGGTAATCGCGCGGCCGCGGCAAGGTATTCGACACAATGGTTTGAATCCGGCCGGGATTGGCTCTGAGGATGACAATGCGATCCGCCATGTACACCACTTCCTTGATGTCATGGCTGACCATGAGGATAGAACTCGGGTTGCGGTTCCGGGCGGCCCAGATGTCGATGACTTCCGCCCGCAAACTTTCCGCGGTCAGCGCGTCTACCTGGCTGAAGGGCTCATCCATGAAGAGGATTTCCGGATCGACCGCCAGGGCCCGGGCCATGCCGACGCGCTGTTTCATGCCGCCGGAAAGCTCGCGCGGAAAGGCCTCTTCGAAGCCTGCCAGACCGACCAGGCGGATGGCGCTTTCGGCACGCTTCTGTCCATCGGCTGGCGCCAGGCCGGCCGCCGTCAACACCACGTGAATGTTTTGGGCCACGGTAAGCCAGGGATAGAGCGCGAAACTCTGGAAAACGATGGCGGTGCCGGGATTCAAGCCATTCAGTGGTTGGCCATGATAGAGCACTTCCCCTCCGCTCGGCCGAATCAGCCCGGCCAGAATGCGCAGCAACGTCGATTTGCCGCATCCCGATGGGCCCAGCAGGGCGACAATCTCGCGCGGTTTGATAGCCAGGGAGATCTCCTCCAGCACATGGAGCGGCAGGCCATTGGGAAGTCGGAACTCATGGCGGACGCCGCGCACCTCGCACAGGGATTCTGTCGCTACCAGCGTGCTTTCCGGCATTCGATTCGGCTCCGCTTTGAGATGGTTTGGGTCATTCGTCATTGGTCATTCGTCATTCGTGTAGCGAATGACGAATGACCAATGACGAATGACCATTACTTGCTCAAGGAATATCTCTGCTCCGCCAATTGATAGAGTCGCTTCCACACCAGCCGGTTGAAAACCACCACGAGTATAGCCATGACCAGTGCGCTGGCCATGAGCAGCGGCAGGTTGTTCTTCTCCGTAGCCATGGTGATGAGCGAGCCGAGCCCGAACGTCTCCATCGGTTCCTCTCCGTAAGTTACATACTCGGCCACGATGCTGGTGTTCCAGGCGCCGCCTGCGGCGGTGACCCAGCCGGTAATCAGGTACGGGAAAATCGCCGGCAAATAGAGCACGCGCGACCGCTGCCAGAGTGTCATGCGGTAGCTGCGCGCCGCCTCGCGCAGGTCGGCCGGAATCGCCATGGTGCCGGCAATGACATTAAACAGGATATACCACTGGGTGCCGAGCAGCATCAGCAGCACGCTCCCCAGGCTCAGCGACAGGCCGGCCAGGTTCATGCCCACCACCAGCAGCGGAAAGAACAAGGGCGCGGGAAACGAGGCGACCACCTGCACGATCGGTTGAAAGATGCGCGACAGACGCGGCGACAGCCCAATCGCCAGGCCGGCGGGCAAGGCCCACAGCGTGCCGAGGAACACGGATGTCAAGACGCGCAGCAAGGTCACGCCCGCGCCCGCACAGATCTGCCGCCATTCGACCAGCGAAACTTCCCGCAGCATGCCGAATAGCCGGAAGGCGCCGTAAAGCAGAATGCCCATCAGGACGGCAAACGCCAGCAGCGAAATGCGCGCCGGCCACAGCTTTTGCGTCACGGTAGCATCGTTTTCAGGAGCCAGTTTGCGCGGCCGCGCCGCGCGCTTGCTCGTCCAGCCGTGCACCAGGACACCGAGCGCCGCCAGCAGATGCGAACGCCGCAGCCAGTTCAGGAACCAGGAAGACATCTCCTCCTCGTTGCCGCCTTCCTCGACGCGGAAGCGCTGCGCCCAGACCACGACCGGCCGCCACAGAAGCTGATCCAGCAAGACAATCATCACCGCCATCGCAAAAAGAGCCCAGAGCATGCCGGCATATTGTTTTTGTTTCACCACCTCGCTCATGTAGGAGCCGATGCCGGGAATGCGAAAATCCTGGTCGCCGGTCTTGAAGGCCTCACTGACCGTCAAGAAGAACCAGCCGCCTGCGAAGCTCATCATGCTGTTCCATACCAGCCCCATCATGGAGTAGGGCAATTCCACCCATTTGAAGCGCTGCCAGGTCGTGAAACGGTAGAGCGTGGCCACCTCCGCCATGTCGGCTGGCAAGGAACGCAGCGAGTGATAGAAACTGAAGGTCATGTTCCATGCCTGGCCGGTGAACACCATGATGATGGACGCCAGTTCGAAGCCGACGTTGCTGCCTGGGAAAAGACTTTCCGCTGCCAGGAGCAGAGGGGGTAAGAACGTGAGTACCGGAGTGCTTTGCAGAATATCCAGGAGGGGGATTAATACGCGTTCGGCGATGCGGTCCTTGGCGGCCCAGTAACCGTAGATGAGGGTGAATGTCAGGGAGAGCACATAGGCGAGCACGCCGCGCGACAAGGAATAAAAAGTGTAGCGGGGCAACGCCCACGGCGAGAGATCGATCTGCACGCTGACGCGGTGCTGGCCGCTCCATTGCCGGGCCAGATCGGAAAGGCCGTAGAGCAAGCCGCACAGCGCCAGCAGGCCGACTATATCGACCCAGCCGACACGCCGGGTGCGCTCGAGAACGGCATTGGCTCCGCCCCAGACCCACTCGCGAAATGGTTTGCCCGCCGCCATCACTTAAGACCCGTTGCCATGTACTCCGCCATAATTCCCCGAAGTTTGGCGGACAATCCCGGCCTCATTTGCTCGCAAAAGCCGCGAAAACTCAGTTATCTCGCATATTTTTCAAAAGTAGTCCGCCAAAATACGCCTCATAAGCAGCTTGCTCGCCAAACGGGCAAGAAGCTACCAGAACCTGGGCAGTCAATACAGCCGGATTGTCCTTTTGCTATAATGATGCTTCTCTATTTACAAGTTCCGGGAGCCGCCATGACTGCGATGACTATGACCGAAAAGATCCTCGCCCGCCACGCCGGCCGTGACGCCGTTCGGCCGGGCGACAATATCTGGGTCAATGTGGACGTTCTCATGACCCACGACGTGTGTGGGCCGGGAACCATCGGCGTTTTCAAGAAGCATTTCGGCGAAAATGCCAAGGTGTGGGATCGCGACAAGGTAGTCATTATCCCGGACCACTATATCTTCACGTCCGATCCGATGGCGAACCGCAACGTGCAGACGCTGCGCAGCTTCGTTGCCGAGCAGCATTTGAAATACTACTACGACGTCGGCACGCCGAAATACAAAGGCGTTTGCCACATCGCCCTGCCGGAAGAAGGACATACGCGGCCGGGCGAAGTGCTGTTTGGCACCGATAGCCATACCTGCACGGCGGGGGCGTTTGGCGAATTTGCGACCGGCATCGGCAACACCGACGCGGGCTTCGTCATGGGCACCGGCAAGCTTTGGGTCAAGGTGCCGGAAACCATGCGCTTTGTCTTCCACGGCAAACTGCCGCCCTATCTCATGGCCAAGGACCTGATCCTGGCGGTGATCGGCGACATCGGTTGTGACGGCGCCACCTACCGGGCGATGGAGTTTGACGGCGACGGCGTCTACGCCCTCAACATTGAGGAGCGCATGACGCTTTGCAATATGGTTATCGAAGCCGGCGGCAAGAACGGTGTTATCGCGCCGGATGATGTGACTCTGGATTATGTCAGGTCGCGCGACCACAGCGGCAAGCCGTTCACCGTCGTCAACAGCGACCCCGGTGCCCGTTTCTGCTATGAGAGGGTCTACGATGTAACCAAGCTGGAACCAGTAGTCGCAAAACCGCACAGTCCTGACAACCGCGCCTATGTTTCGGAGCTCAAGGGCACCAAGCTCGACCGCGCCTATATCGGCTCCTGCACGGGCGGCAAAATGACCGATTTCCGGGCGGCGGCACGAATCCTCAAGGGCAAGCATGTGCAGATCGACACGTTCGTCGTGCCAGCCACCAGTGAGATCAAGGCAGGGCTGCAGAAGGAAAAGTTGAACGGCCAAACGTTGGAAGAAGTCTTCCTCTCCGCCGGCGCGCAGATCGGTGAGCCGTCCTGCGCGGCCTGCTTGGGCGGTCCCAGCGACACCTTCGGCCGTCTGAACACGCCGCTGAGCTGCATCAGCACGACCAACCGCAATTACCCAGGGCGCATGGGCCATAAGGAAGCCCGCGTCTACCTGGCCAGCCCTTTGACTGTTGCCGCCAGCGCCATTAAGGGAGTCATCACCGACCCGCGCGATTGCCTGTAGATTTTGGGCGAGCGGTGAGTGGAAAAACGTGACCACTCACCACTCACCACTCACCACTCACTCCTCACCATGCAAACCACCATCACCGGCAAAGCCTACGTCCTCGGCGACAACGTCGACACCGACCAGATCATCCCGGCCCAGTACCTGACCTTTAACCCGGCGGTTCCGGAGGAATACCGGATGTTCGGCAAGTACGCGCTCAGCAGCGTGCCGCCCTCGCAATCCGGTCTGCCGAAGGGGCATGTACCGTTTCACACCGACGACGAGTTTCTCTCTCCCTATTCAATCATCGTGGCGGGCAGGAACTTCGGCTGCGGCTCGTCGCGCGAACACGCGCCGATTGCCCTGAACGCCGCCGGCACCAAAGCCGTGGTTGCAGAATTCTATGCGCGGATCTTCTTCCGCAACTCGGTCAACGGCGGCTATCTAATCCCGTTTGAATCTAGCGACCGTCTCTGTGAAAAAGTTTGCACCGGCGATGAGCTGCACATCGATGTCGCAAAATCCTTGCTGCGAAATCTGACCACCAAGGAAGAATGGAAGCTCAAGCCGCTCGGCGAAGTGGCGCCGATTCTGGAAGCCGGCGGCGTGTTCGAATACGCGCGCAAGGTTGGTATGCTCCAGACGGAAACGGTCGCACACAAATAGACCCTTGTACCGGCGTACCGTGTCGTAAAATGATAGCGTGACCTCGTCGGATCTCCTCCAGTTAACAAGCAGCGGTCTTTATTGCCCGGCCGGGGACTTTTATGTCGATCCCTGGCAGGACGTGGACCGCGCTGTCATCACCCACGCGCACGCCGATCATGCACGCCCGGGCTCGCGGCATTATTTGACGACCCGTGGCGGCGAAGGCGTTTTGCGCCTGCGCATGGGTCCTGAGGCCAATATTCAGGCCGTTGACTACGGCGAGTCGGTCGTCATGAACGGCGTCCGCGTCTCGCTCCATCCAGCCGGTCATATCCTTGGCTCCGCGCAGATCCGCATAGAGAGCCAGGGTGAAGTATGGGTCGTCTCCGGCGATTATAAGCTCGAGGCAGATCCCACCTGCACAGCCTTCGAGCCGGTGCGCTGCCACACCTTTGTCACCGAGTCCACCTTCGGCCTGCCGATCTACCGCTGGCCGGCCGAGGCGGCGGTGCTCGCCGACATTCACGACTGGTGGCGCGGCAACCGGGCAGCCGGCCGGCCCAGCCTGCTGTTCGCCTATGCACTGGGTAAAGCGCAGCGTGTCTTAACGCAAATCGACACGAGCATCGGCCCTGTTTATACGCATGGCGCCGTGGAGCGGATCAATGCCGCCTACCGGGCCGGCGGCATTAACCTGGCCAGCACGCGCGCCACAGCCGATATGCCACGCAACGGCCCGTGGGATGGGGCCTTGATTGTCGCACCGCCGTCGGCCAAAGGTTCGCTCTGGATGCGAAGGTTCAACGCGCCGTCCACCGGCTTCGTCTCGGGTTGGATGCAAATCCGGGGCGCGCGCCGCCGTCGCGCGGTCGACCGCGGTTTCATCCTTTCCGACCACGCGGACTGGCCGGGCTTGCTGCAAGCCATTGAGGCGACCGGCGCGGAGAAGATCTGGATCACGCATGGCTATTCCGAGGTCCTCGCCCGGTGGCTGTGCGCGCGCGGTCTCGATGCGCGCGTTGTGCCGACGCGCTTTGAAGGCGAGCGCGATGATGCAACGGGCGATGCGCCGGATGAGGAGGTGGCGGAATGAAAGCCTTCGCCGACCTCTACGCCGCTCTTGATGAGACCAATAAGACCAGCGAGAAAGTGGCCGCTTTGAGCCGCTATTTCGCCAGTGCCGGAGCCGCGGACGCCGCCTGGACCGTTTACTTTCTTATCGGTCGCAGGCCGCGCCAGGTGGTCGCGCCGCGCAAGCTGGCGGCGTGGGCGGTGGAGGCGAGCGGCATCGCCGACTGGCTCTTCGAGGAAAGCTACCACGCCGTCGGCGACCTGGCCGAAACGATTTCTCTCATCCTGCCGCCGGCCCTGCAGTCCAGTAATCTGCCCCTTAGCCACTGGATCAAGGAGCGCTCGTTACCGCTTCGCGGCGTCGCGGAAGAGGTGCAAAAACAGGCTGTGCTGAAGGCGTGGACAGAGTTGGACCGGCGACAGCGCTTCGCCTGGAACAAGTTGCTTACCGGCGCGTTCCGCGTGGGCGTCTCGCAGCAACTGGTGACGCGGGGCCTGGCCGCCGTCAGCGGTCTCGAGACCGCCGTGATTGCCCAGCGTTTGATGGGCGATTGGGAGCCAGGCGTTGATTTTTACGAGCGGCTGCGCGCTGCCGATACGGGCGCGGCCAACATAAGCCGGCCATATCCATTCTTCCTCGCCCATCCGCTGGAAGGCGCCGTCGCGGATCTCGGCGAGCGGACCGAATGGCAAGCAGAATGGAAATGGGATGGGATTCGTGCCCAATTGCTTCGCCGCGGCGGGGAGACTTTCCTTTGGTCGCGAGGCGAGGAACTAGTTACCGAGCGCTACCCCGAGATCGCCGAGGCGGCAGCGCGGCTGCTGGACGGCACCGCCATCGATGGCGAGCTGCTACCCTGGAAAGACGGCGCTGTCCTGTCGTTCGGCCAGTTGCAACGCCGTATCGGCCGCAAGACGCTGGGGAAGAAAATCCTGCAAGATGTTCCAGTCGTTTTGATGGCTTACGATCTGCTCGAGCAGGGCGGCATTGACCTGCGCCCGCTCCCCATGGCGGAGCGCCGCGCGCGCCTGGAGCAGGTCATCAGTGATCTCGGCGATGCCAGGCTGCTGGTTTCACCGCTCATCGCCGCCGGCGCCTGGGAGGCATTGACGGAGGTTTGGCAGACGAGCCGCGTTCGGAACGTCGAGGGCATCATGCTCAAGCGCCGCTCCTCTCCCTACCGTGTCGGCAGACAGCGGGGCGACTGGTGGAAGTGGAAGGTCCACCCGTTCACCATTGACGCCGTTCTGATTTACGCGCAACCCGGCTCCGGCAAGCGCGCCAGCCTGCTCACGGATTACACGTTCGGCCTTTGGGAGGAGGGCCGTCTGGTGCCGGTGGCGAAGGCCTATTCCGGCCTGACGGACGAGGAGATTCGCCAGGTGGACGCCTTCGTGCGCAAGCACACGCTGGAGAAATTCGGGCCGGTGCGGACCGTGCAGCCGGAATTGGTCTTCGAACTGGCTTTCGAAGGCATCCAGCGCTCGACGCGGCACAAATCGGGCGTGGCGGTTCGCTTCCCGCGCATGCTGCGCTGGCGCACCGACAAGAAAGCCCAGGACGCGGACACTCTCGAGACGCTTCGGCGAATGTTGCCGGACGCATCCGCGTGAAACTGTTTCCCCTCCTTGGTGCTCAGCTCGAATACCACCTTCTTGCCAGGCGGGCACCGTACACTCCAGAGGGGAAGTGCCGGCCGGCACGTCAACAAAAAATCTTCTGGCAAAATGATTCTGCCTCCGCGTAAGATGGCGGCTGTCGCCCTCGATGCGGAGAAAGCGATGCAGCATTTTCCGATTCCGGCGCGCATGGTTCTCGCCGCCCTGGCCATGTTGGGAGACGGCGGCCTCGCCCGGGCCGTCATTCCGAGCACCAAGCCGCCTATCGCGCAGCGCGTCGCCCTGGCTGATTGTGTTGTTGTCGGCAAGGTCAAGGCTCTGGAAGCAGGATTGCTTCACGCCGCTCCGCTTCTGAAGATAACGGGAGTCGGAAAGATCCCGTATCAGATTGCCGTGGTATCGGTGCAAGCGATGATCGTGGGCGACAAGGAGCAAAAAGAAATACGCGTAGGCTACGCGCCGCCGGGGAGCGGCGTGCCGGGACGATATCGGCGCTTTGCGCAAATCGAATTGGTCGTGAACCAGGAGGGCTGCTTCTTTCTGCGCAAGCATCCGGATGAGGCCTTTTGGGTAGCTCAGGCCTCATACGACCTCATGGACAAGGCGGCTGAAAAGAACTACAGCGCAGACCTGGCGCTCGTCAAACGCTGCGCCAGGTTGCTGGAGGCGCCAGGCGCTGGTCTCCAGGCAAAAGAGGGTGAAGATCGCCGCTTGACGGCGGCCATGCTGCTGTTTCGTTACCGCACGCCGCGCCAGGTCTACGCTGGCAAGCCGCCAACCGAGTCGATCGATCACGCGCAGAGCAAGCTGATTCTGGCCGCGCTTCAGACAGGTGATTGGTCGGAGGAAGCCGCCGCTTCGCCCATGGCGCCGCTCAATTTATTCCTGTGGCTTGGTCTGAGTGAAGCGGACGGCTGGACGGAGCCTGCGTCCCCGAAGGACTACCCGGCGGCGGCCCAGAAATGGCTGCGCGACAATGCCGACCGCTACCGAATCCAGCGCTATGTGCCCGAACCAAAACCCGGCAAATAGAACCATGGGGGCCAAACATGCGAAGCCGTGGAGCGACTGCCGGTCGGCCCAGAAGCGTCCGTCTTCTGGTTGAGGCACTGGAAGCCCGGCTCGTGCCGTCCCTGTTGCCGCGGCCCAGCCACGTGGTCCTGGTCATTGAGGAAAATCAGAATTACTCGCAAATCATCGGCTCAGCCAGCGCCCCCTACATCAATGCTCTGGCCGGCCAGGGGGCGCTGATCACCAATTCCTTCGCCATCACGCACCCCAGTCAGCCCAATTATCTCGATCTGTTCTCCGGTTCCAACCAGGGCGTGACGGATGATTCCTACCCGCACCGCTTTACCACGGCAAACCTGGCCAGCGAACTCAACGGCGCGGGCCTGTCGTTTGGCGGCTATTCGGAGAGCCTGCCTTTCGTCGGCTACACCGGCGCTTCGTTTCAAGGCCTTTATTACGCCAAGCACAACCCGTGGGTTGACTTTACCAATGTGCCGGCTTCAGAAAATATGCCCTTTTCCGGCTACTTTCCGGCGAATTTCGCGCAGCTCCCCACGGTAGCGATCGTCGTCCCCAACATCGCCGACGACATGCATACGGGCACCATCCAGCAAGGCGATGCCTGGCTGCAGGCCAATCTGGACGCCTATGCTCGATGGGCACAGGCCAATAACAGCTTGCTGATCGTGACCTGGGACGAGGACTCCGGCATCAATAACCACATCCCCACAATCTTTTTCGGACCGATGGTCACGCCGGGCGCCTATGACGTGACGATGAATCACTTTGATGTGCTGCGCACGCTGGAAGATATGTACGGACTGCCTGAGGCCGGCGCCAGCGCGCAGGCGACGCCGTTGACCTACATCTGGCAGCAGGCCAACGAGCGTTTTGTGCAGAGTCTGTACAGTGATTTTCTCGGCCGCGGTGGCAGCCTGGGCGAGATCGACGGCTGGGTCGCTGGGCTTCCCCAGCTCGGTAGAGCCGGTGTCGCCGCCGCCATCGCTCGCTCCCCCGAGGCGCTTACGCGCGTGGTGGACAGCTTCTACCAGCGCTTTCTGGGCCGGCCGGCTGACGCCGGCGGAGAGCAAGGCTGGGTGAATTTCCTGGCGGGCGGGCACACGGAGGAACAGTTGGCGGCTGCTTTTCTCAGCTCCGCGGAATTTGCCAACCAGGCAAATGCACTCATCGGCTCCCCAGACCCCAATAACAATTTCGTGCGCGCCTTGTATAGTTTGCTGCTCAACCGCGACGCCGGCGACAACGAAGTCAACTTCTGGCTCGGCGTCCTGGGAAAAACCGGCCGCAACGGTGTAGTTGCAGGTATTCTCAACGCCCCGGAGTATCGCAACGGCGCGGTGCGCACGTTTTACGGCGATCCGAGTCTTGTGCCGTTCCCTTTTGAACCGTATCTTCCCAATCTCCTCAAACGTTCCGGCGCTCCCCCATCGGCCGAGGTGGCTCATTGGACGAGCCAGGCTCTGGACACGCTCCAGTTGGAGGTCGGATTCGCCGAAAGTCAGGAATACTTCGACGTAGCGCAACGCTGAGAAGTCTAAAAGAAAGGGGACAGGACCTTTGCTTTTGTTTGATTTTAGAGGTCCTGTCCCCTTTCTTTTAGACCTCTGACAAAGTTCCAGGCTTTTCGCTTGACAGGGATTCTCAGCCCGGTTCTAATACCTAAAGATTTAGGCTTAAACTTTTCGTTGGAGCCGCCCTTATGAGCGATGCACCGACCCCGACGCCGCGCGAGATGGAAATCCTCAAGGTCCTCTGGGAAATGGGACCGAGCAGCGTTCGCGTCGTGCAGGGCCAGCTGGCGGCGCGGGAGAAACGCGACGAGAAGGTGGCCTACAATACCGTACAGACCTTGCTGCGGATCATGGAGGACAAAGGCCTGGTAAGACATCGCCTGGAAGGGCGGACTTTCGTGTACAGCCCGCGCTTCAGCCGCGATCAGAGCGCCGCCCGGTTTCTCGAGCGCGTCTTTGACGGCGCCGCCGATCAGCTTGTCCTGAGTCTGTTGCGCTCGGAACAGATCGGCAAGGACGAACTCGAGCGCATGCAAGACATGATTGCGGAGGCCAGGAGCAAGCGAGCAGCGGGCAAGGCAACCAGGGCCACGCGAACGGCAGGGAGCAACCCATGAGCGGCAGCGGTACGACTCTTGTCGCCTGGCTGCTACACAGTGCGGCCGGCGGCAGCATGCTCTTGCTCGTCGCTCTGCTGTGGCTGCGGCGCTGCCGGCAGCCGGCCTGGCGACAGCAAATCGGCGCCTGGGGGGTGGCCGCCGCGATTCTCGTGGCCATTCTCAGTTTTGGTCCGTCCTGGTTTGTCCTTCCGCTGCTGCCTGGAGGAGCAGAGTTGTCCGGCAATCCGGTCAACGGGACAGAAGCCGTTCCGGCACTGGCCGCAAGCCACCAGCGGAGCGGTCAGCAGGAGCCGGAATGTTTTGGACAGCAAGATATTGCTGCTCACCAACTAGCTCTGCCAACCCACGACTCCGACACGGTCTTGGCCCTGGCGCCCTCAGGAGAAATCCAGGGGACCCAGCCGATGGACTCCGCCTCCGGTTTAGCCGCCGCGCCGCAAGGCATCAAACCCCTCGAACTTTCCAGCGAAAAAGCCGGCGCACGCTTGAGCACTCCTGACCATCGTTGGCGAAGGAGTCTGCTCGGTGCGCTCACCGCCGCGTATTTTGTCGCCGCCGCCTTGCTGCTGCTGCGCTGGTTGTTCGCCCATGTCGCGCTCTGGCGTTTGCTTGGTAAGTCGCGGGCCGCGCCAGACGAGGTAGCTCTCCTGTTCGCTGACATGACCAAACATCTGCCGCGGGCGCCTCGGCTTCTCATCTCACCCCATTTGCACGTGCCCATCAGTTGCGGTCTGTGGCGGCCCAAGGTCGTGCTGCCGCAGAGCCTTTGCGAAACGGAGAGCCGAGCCCGCTTGCCCTGGATTTTTGCTCATGAGCTCACGCACATCGAGCGCCGCGACGCCTGGGCCTGCTTCCTCTTCGGCCTGGGGCAGGTCCTGTATTTCTACGTGCCGTGGTTCTGGTCGCTACGGCGGCAGATCCGCCTGTGCCAGGAGTACATTGCCGACGCCGCCGCCACACAGCAAGCAAGCAACGCCGAAGACTACGCCCAGTTCTTGATCAGTTTCAACGCCGCGCCGGCGGTCCCTTTGGGAACGACGGGCGTATCCGGCCATTCGTCAGACCTATATCGGAGGATTACCATGCTGCTCAAGTCTCCCCATGCCGTGCACAAACATTGTCCGCGCTGGCTTTCCTTTAGCGCCTCGGGCGCCTTGCTGGCTCTGGCAGTGCTGGTCGCCGGCGTCACGTTCCAGGCCCAGGCGGCGCCCTCGACGAACGCGGCAGCGGCTGCCGCTCCTGTTCCCCAACCCGGAAAGGCCAATCCGCTACCCAAGAAGGACGAGCCGGCCAAGAAGCCCGATCCGCTGCCGTTTCTCGACGGCAACCTCGATGTCCCGCCGGGAGTGGATGCGGAAAAGATGCGCGAACAAATCATGAAGATGCGCGAAGAGATGCTCAAGCGCATGCAGCAAATGCAGCCCATGCAACCCATGCAGGGTATGGGCATGGCCGGCGCCATGGGGCAGGGCGGCATGGCTTTTGGCGGCTTCGGCGGCGGCCGGCTCGGCGTCATGCTGCAAACGCCGGATGCCACTCTGGCCGATCAGCTCGATCTGCCCAAGGGCAAAGGCCTGGTCGTTACGCACGTGCAAGCTGATTCCGCCGCGGCCAAGGCCGGCATCAAGGAGCATGACATTCTTCTGGAGTTCAACGGCAAACCGGTTGCCAATGAAGCCAGCCGCCTGATCCACACCATGCAGGATATGAAGGCCGGCGCCACGGTCGACGCCGTCGTGCTGCGCAAAGGCAAGAAGGAAACCATCAAGGGCATCGTTCTCCCTGAGGCGAAGCAAATGGCCCAGGGCTTCGGCGGCATGCCCGGTTTTCAGGGCTTCAACGCCAACCCCATGCAAGCCGTGCCGATGGTCCCCATGGCGCCGCGGCTCGGCGGCGAAGGACCGGGCCAGGGCTTTGGTTTTGGCGGCGGCCTAGGCGTGCAGCCGGGCATGAATACGCACACCGTCATCACCAGCAATTTTCGCACGGGCGACCGCTTCACCACCCGGCACCAGGAGGGTTCGCTCATCATCACCGTGACCGGCACGGTAGCAGACGGCAAGTCCAAGGTCAGCCAGGTGCAAATCCAGGACGGCAACCAAACCGATAAATATGAAAGCGTCGACAAGGTGCCCGAACAGTATCGCGACAAGGTCAAGAACCTGATCGAATCCAACGACAAGAGCAATACCCGGATCGAACTGCGCGCCGCGCCTGAGGACAAGAAGCCGTAGGATTTCCAACTGCCTGGCACTGAAAAAGGAGTCAGGCCGCTGAAGGTCAATAGTCAATAGTCATTCGCGAAGCGATTGACTATTGACTATTGACTAATTCACGTTGAGCGGGCGTTTCGCCATCGGTATGGTTCAAGCATGTCCAAATCAGAAGCCGCCGTGGATGCCGTGGCCCGCGAACCGCGCCGCGCCGATGTGGCGGGCGTCACCGCGAAAATCATCGGCAACATCGAGAAGGTGATCATCGGCAAGCGGGCGCAGGTTTCCCTGGCCCTGGTCGCCTATTTTTGCGAAGGCCATATCCTGCTCGAGGATGTGCCCGGCGTGGCCAAGACCATGCTGGCCCGGGCCCTGGCCCGGAGCGTGGGCTGCACTTTCAAGCGCGTGCAATGCACGCCGGATTTATTGCCGACCGACGTGACCGGCGTCTCCATCTTCAATCAAAAGACCACCGAATTTGAGTTCCGGCCGGGCCCGATCTTCGCCCAGACGGTCCTGGCGGATGAGATCAATCGCACCACGCCGCGCACGCAGTCGGCCTTGCTGGAGGCGATGGCCGAGCGGCGCGTGACCGTGGACGGGCAGACCTACGCCCTCAAGCCGCCTTTCCTGGTGATCGCCACGCAAAACCCGATCGACCATGAGGGCACCTTTCCGCTGCCGGAGGCGCAGCTCGATCGCTTTCTCATCCGCTTGACGCTTGGCTACCCGGGCCCGGAGGAGGAGTCCAAGATGCTGCAGCGCCTGCAGCATAGCCATCCGATTGACGACTTGAACCCGGTGGTTTCGGCGGCCGAGGTGGTCGCTTGCCAGGACGCCATCCGCGACATTCACGTGGACGACAAGGTGCGCCGCTATCTGCTCGATATCGTCCAGCGCACGCGCGAACACGACGACATCCACCTCGGCGGCAGCCCGCGTGCCTCGATCGCCCTGTTCCGCACGGCGCAGGCCCTGGCCGCCATGTCGGGCCGGAATTATGTATTGCCCGATGACGTCAAGCGCATGGTGATGCCGGTGCTGGGACACCGGCTGATCTTGCGGCCGGAGAGCCGGCTGCGCAAGGTGACGCCGGCGACGGTCATCAACGACATCGTGCCGGAAGTGCCCGTGCCCGTGCTGGCGCAGCAGCGGGCCGGAGCGGAAGATCCCTTCGCATGAAATGGTTTTTCGGCGCCGCTGTGCTGTTGCTGACCGCGCTCCTTCTGGAGTCGGGGCTGCTGGCCTATGCCATGTATGTGCTGCTGGCGGTGCTGATCATCAGCCGGGCGCTGGCGCGCGTGTGGATCGAAGGCATCTCTGCCAGCCGGAAATGCGCGCAACAGACGGCGGAGATCGGCGAAAGCGTGCAGGTGGACATCACCGTCCGCAATGCCGGCTGGCTGCCCGTGCCGTGGGTTTTGCTCGAGGACTTGCTGCCGCAAGCGGCGCTCGAGCAGAAGCCGCCGCGCCTGCGCATCAAGGGCAAGCGCCTGCAGATTCGCATGCTGCCGGCCGGCAAGGAAGTAAAAGCGGACTATGAGATTCAATGCGACATGCGCGGCTACTATCAGATTGGGCCGATGGTGATGGAAAGCGGCGATTTATTTGGTTTGCATCGCCGCTACCGCGTCGATGCCGAGCCGCAGTACCTGCTGGTTTATCCGAAGGTTGTCCCACTCCAGGGCTACGATCTTGCTTCACGCCGCCCCATCGGCGACGTGCGCATGATTCATCGGCTGTTCGAGGACCCAACGCGCATTTCCGGCGTCCGGCCCTATGAAGCAGGCGATCCGCTTAACCGTGTCCACTGGCGGGCCACGGCGCGCACCGGCATGCTGCATAGCAAGATTTACGAACCGTCCACGCTGGCCGGGGCGACCCTGCTGCTCGACTTTCATAAAGCGGGCTATCACCGCCAGGGGGAGCCGCATCGCTCCGAGCTGGCCGTGACGACGGCTGCATCGCTGGCCAACGCGGTCTACGAGCTGGGACAGCAGGTCGGTTTGCTCAGCAACGGCCGGGACGCCGTCGATCGCATTCGCCAGGAAGGCTGGCAGCACGATCATCGCACGCGCCTGGCCGCCAGGGAAAAGGTGGCAATGCGCGACAGCAGCGCGCGTCTGGAGCCGCTCGTGGTGCAGACGCGCCGCGGCATGGAGCAATTTCAACGCATCCGCGAGACGCTGGCCCGCGTGGAGCTGACCGACGGCCTGTCGACTGCGGAGCTGCTTATCGAGGTTGCCAGCCGTATCCCGCGGGACGCCACCGTCGTGGCGGTGTTGCCCGACGTTTCGGTGGAGACCGCGCTGGCTCTGGGCACTCTGCGGCGGCAGGGCTTCGCGGTTTCAGCCGTGCTCATTACCCTGGGACCGGAACAACTGGAAAAGAGTTACGGCCGGCTTCTGGCTGAAGGTATCATGGACGTGCGCCACCTGGTTAGCGAGGAAGGTCTGCCTGAGCTGTGCCGGCAACAGGTGCGCAAGGCCACGCCGTATCTGCTCGAAACCGACCTGACCTGATATAGCAGTCGTTGAAAGACGACAGGACCTCAATCCATGGCCAAGGATAAGCCCCGACAAAGCCTGGCCGATTATGTCACCATCGCCCTGAGCCCGCTGCTCATCATGGCGTTGGTCGGCAGCCTGGTTTTTTTTCTGCTCGAAATTCTCTACGTCGGCCAGTACTCCGAACGCCTGCAGTGGACGCTCTTCTTTTTCGTTTTCGCCATGGTGCTGATCGCGCGCATCTCCATCGAGCAGGGCAATGAGAAGGCGGGGCTGTACGGCATCGCTCTCGGAGCAGTGGTTTTTCTCGCTCTTCTACGCTATGTCGAATACCCGGACGGTTCACCGGGCGCCTCCTTCGGCTGGCTTATAAACCTGGGGCTCATGGCGGTCATCTGGTGGTGCGCCCATCGGCTGACCTGGGATTGCACCTACATCGACGACAAGGTAGACGCATCCGGCAAGGGCGTGCTTGAAGCCGCCGGCCTGGATGCCGAGGTGGAAGAGCCGGCATCGACCGGCGACGAGCCCGCGGTCAATAACAAGGCGCCTGCTCTCCTCGCCTGGTGGGACCGCTATCATCGCTATCGCGAGGCCCAGCGCAGGAAGCCGCATACGCCTGGGGTCTGGGTCGTGTACTTCTCCCTGGCGGCGCTGCCGATTTTTGGACTCGGCCAGTCCCTTATTCCCGTCGAGGAGGGCGAGCGCCGCCGGCACGCCTTCTGGCTCATGGTGTATTACGTGGCCAGCGGGCTTGGTCTCTTGTTAACCACCTGCTTTCTCGGTCTGCGCCGCTATCTCCGCCAGCGCAAGCTCAAAATGCCGGCCGCCATGACCGCGACCTGGCTCGTGCTGGGCGGCGGCCTGATTGCCGTCCTGATGTTGCTCGGCGCCCTGTTACCCAGGCCGTATGGCGAATACCAGCTCTTGAAATTTACCCCTCTGGGATCTCAGGAGCTTGATTCCTCGCAGTACGCAGTCAAATCAGACGGCGCAGGCAAGGGCGAGGGCCAGGCTTCCTCTGAAATGGCCAAGAAGGATCAGCAAGCCCAGTCCGGCTCCGGCACAAAGCCGGACGAAAAGGGCGGGCCAGGACAAAAATCAGACAAAGCCGGCGGTGGAAAATCCGGAAAAGGTAAAGGCTCCGGGCAGCAGCAGGGCAAAGACGGCGAAAAGTCGGACAGCGGCTCATCCAAGGACTCGAATACCTCAAGAGACGACTCCCGATCTGAAGAAAAACAGAAGAAGCAAGAGGACGAACAGAAGGATCAGAAGGACGACGCGCAACAGAAGCAGCAACAGCAGGACAACCAGCAGGACAACCAGCAGCAGACAAAGAAAAGCGAACGCAGCGGCGGCCCTTCCACGAGCGAGCAAACACGCAAGAAATCGGCGCGCACGCCCTCCGGCGGCAGATTGAATTCGCCCTCCAGTGCGATTTCCCGGTTTTTCTCCAAGTTCAGCGGGCTGGCCACGTTCCTCAAGTGGCTGGTCTTCGGCGTGCTGGCCCTGGTCGTGATATTTTTCATCCTCCGCTCGGGCCTGAAATTCCTGGCCAATTTCACCGATTGGGCGAAGCGCTTGCTGGCGGCGATCCAGGCCTGGTGGGCCGGCCTGTTTGGCGGCGCCAAGGAAAAGACCGCCGCGGAGATGGAGAGCGAAGCCGGCCATCACGGCTCACGTCGTCGGCCCTTTGCGAGCTTCCGCAATCCCTTTGAGGACGGCACCGCCGAGCAGCTTCCGCCGGAGGAGGTGGTGCGTTATAGCTTCGATGCTTTGCAATCCTGGGCAGGGGAACGAGGCCTCGACCGCGCCCCCCAGGAAACGCCGCTGGAATTTGCCGAGCGGCTCATTGCAGAGTATCCGGCGCTGGAGGTGGAAGGCCGTGGCCTGGCCGGACTCTATGCCCGGGCGGCTTACGCACGCGGGCGTTTGAATCCGGGGTGCTTGGGGACCGTAAAGCAATTTTGGATTCGGCTCGAGCAAGTTAGTGAGAGGCCGCTGTCGGTTTAGGTAGCGCGAAAATCTCTTGAATTGACCCACCGCTGCCGTAAGCTAGGGAATGAGCCTCCGGCCGGAGTGGCGGAATTGGCAGACGCGCCAGGTTGAGGGCCTGGTTGCCGTTAAGGCAGTGCAGGTTCAAGTCCTGTCTCCGGCATATACAGGGCGAGGGTACGGCTAACCGCGGGCCCTTGTCACCTTCGGTTAATCAACGCTTTTCCGTCAGTAGGGCGAACCAATGACGATGACCATTCATGCCGATCCCGTGCCTCTGCGGGTGGATGAACAGGGCGTCATTCGCATCGGCGATTCCCGCCTGGCTCTGGAAGTGATCCTGGATTACCACCACCAGGGAATGACGGCCGAAGCCATCGCGGAAGGATATGCGGACATCATCACTCTGGCCGATGTCCATGCGGTCCTGGCTTATTACCATCGTCACCGCGAGGAAATCGATAGCTACCTGCAATCACGGCATCAGCAAGCAGAGGCTGCCCGCCGCGAAATCGAGGCGACGCAACCGCCACGTCCAGGATTTCGTGAGGAGCTACTGGCTCGCCAGGCACGCCGGGATAACGGCCATGTTGCGTCTGATCAGTGACGCAGATGTCCACGGCCATATCGTGCGTGGCATACGCGGCCGCAACCCGGATATCGATCTGCTCCGAGTTCACGAAGTCGGACTACGGACGACCAAAGACCCGGTCATTTTGGAATGGGCCGCAGGCCAGAATCGGATTGTCATCACGCAGGATCGCTCCTCCATGATTGCGTTTGCGCGCTCCCGGATCGCCGCCGGCCTCATCATGCCGGGCCTGTTCGTGCTGCGCCCGCGAACAACCGTCGCTCAGGCCATCGATGCCCTGCTGTTGGTTGACTCTTGCAGTGAGCAACATGAATGGCAAAATCGCATCGAGTTTCTGCCGCTTTGATTGTAGCTGACGATAAACTCAAATAACCGGGCAATCTCTGGGCGCCACCGTCGCTTATGGCATCCGAGCGAAGACGACCAGTCCATTGGCCGGCAGTGCATTCTACCAAGACGACGTAGTCACCTGGCAATTCGAGTCTTCAACTATGGCATGTTGCGATTTATGATATGTTTCCGCATGATGGAGGGGCGACCGCCCCTGCAGCCGACTCAAGTTTCACATAAGGACACCCCCATGGCATACAGGCTGTTCCTGCTCCTCGTTGCCTCATTCCTCGCGTCTGCGTTACCGGGACAGGCGGCCGATTCGGCCCCCGAGGTCTCCGCCGATCAGATCAAGGCCCACGTCGCCTACCTGGCGAGCGACCGCCTGGAGGGGCGCGGCCCCGGCACACGCGGCGAGTTCCTCGCCACCGAGTATATCGCGGCCGAGTTCAAGAAGGCCGGGCTCAAGCCGCTCGGCCAACGCGGCACCTACTTCCAGCCCGTACCGCTCGTGCGCGTCGTTACCAGCCCAAAGTCGACGCTCCAGGCGGTGAAGGGCGAAACCACGCTCAGTATCCCCTGCGAGGATGGCTTCTCCGGCATGACGCAAACGCAGCAGGAACGCGAAGCGTTCGACGCCGAAGCGGTCTTCGTCGGCCACGGCATCACGGCACCCGAGTTCGCCTGGGACGATTACCGGGACGTTGACGTGAAGGGCAAGGTCGTCGTTCTCTTCACGAACGAGCCGCCCTCGGATGACCCGAAATTCTTCGGCGGGACCGCACTCACCTACTACGGACGCTGGACCTTCAAATTCGAGGAAGCCGCTCGGCGCGGCGCCAAGGCGTGCTTCATCATCCACACCACGGCGACGGCAGGCTACCCGTACTCCGTCGTCCGGCCGCTCGACGGCGCCCAGCTCAAGCGCGAACCCGGCCAGCCCGCGCTGGCCTTCGCCGGCTGGCTCTCCCGCGAGGCAGGCGACAAGCTCCTGGGCCTGGCCGGGCGCACGGTAGAGGACGCGCTCAAGGAGGCCGACACAAAGGGGTTCAAGCCGTACTCGCTCGGCTGCAACCTTAAAGGCAAGATCGGCACCCGCGTCGAGAAGATCGTCAGCAACAATGTGGTCGGCATGGCAGAAGGCAGCGACCCGGCGCTAGCGTCGGAGGCCGTCGTCTTTACGGCGCACTGGGACCACCTCGGCGTCGGCCGGGCGGTCCTCGGCGACGCGATCTACAACGGCGCCGCGGACAACGCCACCGGCTGCGCGCTGCTGCTCGAACTCGCCCGTGTGTGGTCCGCCCAGTCGCCGCGGCCGAAACGCTCCGCCATCTTCCTCGCCGTCACCGCCGAGGAGAAGGGGCTGCTCGGCTCGAAGTATTACACCCGCAACCCGCTCGTGCCGCTGGGCAAGACCGCGCTCAACCTCAACTTCGACATGATCCTGCCGCTCGGCGTGCCGGAGTCGGTCGTTGTCACCGGGGCCGACCGGACGACCGCCTGGCCGGCGGTCCAGGCGGCAGCGGCAAAGAACCACCTCGAGATCGAAGCCGACCAGAGGGCGCACCTCGGCATCTTCTACCGCTCGGACCATTTCTCCATGGCGCAGGCGGGCGTCCCGGCGTTCTCCGTTGCGCCCGGCATGAAGATCAAAGGGAAGCCGAAGGACTTCGCCAGCCAGGCATTCAAGGACTTCAATGACCACGCCTACCATTCGCCGCAGGACGAGTTGAAGCCCGACTGGGACTTCTCGGGCTTCGTCACATTGTCCCGGTTCACCCTCGACCTGGCCCGCGACGTGGCCAACGCCGACCGCTTGCCGACCTGGAACCCCGGGGACGAATTCCACTCGGCCGGAGAGAAGCGCGGGATGAAGTAGACCCGTCACGTTCAGCGGAAAAACTCAACCGTCACACGAATCCACTGGCTTCTTGCCGCGAAATTTATTGCGCGACCTCACTTGGCCCCCCTTCTTTTGCTTTGGTCTTTCTCCTGGCCTAGAGTGGAGGAACGAGTGACTCGGCGTGCGAGCACTTCAGAACAATCATGTCAGTTCAATGAGAGGAACAGATCATGAACAAGCTCGGTCAATTCGTAGTGAATTTCCTGAAGTCCGAAGATGGCCCGACCGCGGTTGAATACGCTGTGATGCTGGCCCTGATTATCGTGGTCTGCATCGGCGCCATCACCACGCTGGGCGGCAACGCCAATAAGACGTTTACGACAGTCGGCCAATCGGTCAACGTCGGTAGCTAATTACCCGACCGAGTTCAGCCGAGACAGACCATATGAGCCGCGTCTCCGTATCGGAGACGCGGCTTTCTTTTGCGCGGCCTGCGCGTTTCAAAGTGGCAATCTGCCTCACAGGTCAGTCAATTCACAAATGAATCATCGCTTCTGCACGCGAGTCACTTGCAGCAGGTTGACGCCGGGATTCATCTGGAATCGCTTGTCTTGACCATGGTCCGAGTTTTCTTAGCTTTAGGGATAACGACCACGCCCGGCGCGCGCCACAGGGTCAGAGAGTGCGTGTAGCCGCGGGCAATGTGATGCTTTACTGTCAACCACGCGTCATTGTGTTCCCATCGCGGATCTACTTGAACCCGTCGGAGGTCCTTATGGCCAGGATAACCAGCAGTCTTGTGGCAGTCGGGCTAGCAGTTTGCGCGGCCATGTTGGCCGACGCGCAGTCCCCGCCCGACGCAGGCCCGTATCACGTCGCCGAGATCTTCCAGGTCGGCGGCACGGGCGGCTGGGACTACATTACCGTCGATGCGGAGCACAAGCACCTCTATCTGCCGCGCACCACGCACACGATGGTGCTGGACGCCGCCACGGGCAAGAGCGTCGCCGATATTCCCGGTCAAGGGGGCAACCACGGCGTGGCTATTGTGCCAAGCGCCGGCCGCGGCTTCATCACGGACGGCAAGGACGGCTCCGTCGTCGTTTTCGACCTGAAGAGCTTCGAGGTGCTCGGCAAGGTCAAGGCCGCTGACGATGCCGACGGCATCATCTACGACCCGGCCAGCCGCAAGGTCCTGGTGTCCTGCGGCGATGCCGGCGTGCTGGTCCCCATCGCGGCGGACGTCGATCCCAAGGCCGGCCAGGCCGACGCCGCCGTGCCCCTCGGCGGTAAGCCCGAGTTCCTCGTCGCCGACGGCCAGGGGAAGGTTTTCATCAACCTGGTGGACAAGGACCAGGTCGCCGTGATCGACAGCAAAGCCATGAAGGTTGTGGATAAATGGCCGACTGCTCCCGGCGGCGCCCCGGTCGGCATGTCGATGGACCCGGAGCACCGCCGCCTGTTCGTCGGTTGCCGAAAGCCTCAGAAGCTGATCGTCATGAGCGCGGACGACGGCAAGGTCCTGGCCGACCTGCCCATCGGCGCCGGCGTCGACGCCACGCAATTCGACAACGGCTACGCCTTTGCCAGTTGCCGCGACGGCAGCCTCGCCGTCGCCCAGGAGACAACGCCCGGCAAATTCCAGATCGTGCAAAACCTCAAAACGCGACCGGGCGCCAAAACCATGGCCGTTGACCCGACCACGCACACGGTCTTTCTGCCGACAGCAGAATTCGGCAAAGAGAAGGATGCGCGCTCACGGCCCATCGCCAAGCCGGACACGTTCATGGTCGTCGTCGTGCGGCCCTCGAACCGTTAGCTGGGCTGGTGGCTCGCTTGCGGAGGGCCTATTCGGGTCATTTTGTCCGCCCTTGGCCGGCATAGTTCGCCCGCCAACTGACCTGGCGAACTATGGCGAAGTTGAAAAAAGTTGCCGAATTGTGGCGGGAACCTGGGGAATCCTCTTGACGGTTCGCACGCTTTATGCATCGAGCGCCTCATGATGGCCAGGTGACCGCCTTGGCCATCTTCACTGCGGGTTACGGAGTGTAATATGGGTTTGAACCAGGCCGAGTTTGCGGCGTGGTTCAATCGTCGCGGCGAACGCGGAGGTCATCGCGGCGGCCGGCAAGGACCATGACCTGCACAACATGGCCGCCACCATCGCGCTGGCCCTGTGGCGGCCAGCCGACGGCATGTATGTCGCTGGCGTCGGCGACCGTCGAGCCTATCTTGTCCGGGACAGGAAGATCGAGCAGCTAACCGTTGACCACAGTTTGGCTCAGGCGCTGGTCGAAGCGAAGACCATTACTGCCGCAGAAGCTCGCACGCATCGATTCCGAAAGGTGCTCTGGAAGTACCTGGGCAGTACAGAAGTAGCTAACGGGCCGGACGTTACGCTGCTGCAACTCTTGCCGCACGATCGGTTAGCAGCCCGTTGAAAAAGGTGTCTGGAACCTTCAAGGCATGCGAAAAATCAGAGATTTATGCTACCCGCAAGGTTCCAGACACCTTTTTCAACGGGCTGCTAGTGCTGTGCACGAAGGGCGTTCATACTGTGCTTTCTGACGAACGGATTCTGCAAGTCGGGGGGGAGTATGTCGAGGCGCAGAAGTGTGCAGACGCTCTGTGCAAGACAGCCCTCGATGGCGGTTCCCGAGACAACGCCAGCAGTATGGTTGTCGAGGTTTAGAAGAAAGACTAAGTCGAAGGCGGGCAATCACATCGCACTGATTCATGTCGCACCACCCGCCGCGGCACGTGAGCCAGCTGCGATGTCCCCTGGTATGTGGATTAGACCAGGCCACGAAGCCGCTCCACGGTGCGGTTTTTCCGCAACGCTGACTTGCAATAAGAGATCCGTAAACTGTCACCTTGAGTCACATTCCTCCCTGCGGGTAATACCCGCTACTGGGAGGAGGTAATTCCTCTAACCTTTTATGCTGCTAAAGTGACAGGCATTTTGGAAAGGGGGACACCTATTCCGCCTTCGCGTCCTTCCTTACTACGTGAACAACGCCCCACACAAATCCTGCTGTAAGCACGAATGCAAACACCCCGAAGCACACTACGAAGGACAAGCGCCTATGGGGTGGCATCCGCCACAACTCAATACGCCCGATCTCTGGCTCGGCCGATGGTCCAAGTCCAGGGGCAGAATCCGTAGCCAGCCCCTTACAATCACCAGCGAACTTAGGCCGTCTCACATCGGGAAGCACTGCCAATGTCCTCCCAGACGAAAGGTCGATCACCGACACGTGCGTAGAAATCCTTACGAAGGCGCGATTTCCGGGAAGTGAAACTGGGCCGTTCCACCTTGTTACTTCTAGGGCGACGAGTGTATTGTCTAAACCGATATCTGCCGATGACACATATGAGAATGATCCCTGCTCAAGGCAGATGTATCTCTTTTCCTTTCCCCCAGATACATCCCACACCTTGATATGAGCTGGAGTTCCGTCGGTCTCCTGTTGAACCGTCACCAGTGTTTCCCCGTCTGAACTAAAAACTAAAGCTGAGGCGAGTTCGTTAAGGACCCGCATGGGTCCTCTCTCTCCGATTTCCCACAACAGAACAAACGAACCGATATCGTTGGTATCAGGCAACTGGCCACTGATACACGCCGCCAGCCTATTTCCCTTAGGAGAAAAGCCAAAGCAGTGAGCAATCCCGTCCACAGATACGACCTTTTTCCCGGTCGTTGAGCTATAGACCGTGAACCGCTTGCGAACTGATCGGATCGCCACGAATCGACTGTCAGGTGAGAAAGCTATGTCAGAAATGCCATCATACGCGTCATCCAGTACCTGTTCCTTGCTATCGCATATGCTGAAAACTACTGCCGTGCTTCGTTGTTGGTTCATTCTTTGAAAGGCAACCTTCGACCCGTCGGGGGAAAGGGAAAACTTCCGTGTCCAACCGGCTCCGCCTAAGTCGAGGCGTGCTTTCGCCAACCCGCTTTGCACATTTCTTATTTCCAAGACTCGTCCGTCTCTGCCGACTTGACAAGTAATTGTGCCATCTGCAGAAGTCAGACCCCGGGCACTCCAGTACCACTGAGCAACGGAGTCCCGGATTCTAAGTTGGATTGATTCGAACGGAAGTGAGGTCCACAAAGCGCTTAAGCCAATCACTAGAATTACACAGATCCCAACGAGGATCGCAACATTTCTTATAGATCGAAGTACAGAACCACACCACATCATGTTACTCAAAGATGTTACTCAAAGTGGGCAATGGGTTTAACGGGTAAGAGGGGTCTAAATAAATAGCCTATAATGGAGATCTCTCCATGAATATACACCGTTGCGGAGAATGGTGGACCAGCTGTGGCGTTTAGGCCCGGTGCAAAGTGAGCGAGAAAGACCTCATTTTTATTCAGTCCTCCTACAATCTGTTTCAGGACGCCACTTATACTGATATACGGCTGGGCAGTAGTGGAGGATAGAATAACTGGGGGAGTCGAACGAGAGCCTCCGATCCAATGGCCATATGCGAAATTGGCCCAGAAATTCTTGATGACTATTTTCACCTTCATGAAAAATATGTATAAACCGGGATCAAGATTGTATGCGAAGGCATTAATCGGAAGAGAAAAGGGGACAGGAAGGAAGAGAAAAGGGGACAGCGTACTTTATTTCTCGCCCGCGGCGCTAAACAACGAAAGCGCGTCCTCCTCCTTGGTCTCACTGCTTTTCCGTGGCCGGCCACGGGGACGCAGGCTCGATTCGATTCCGAGACTCCGCGGTTTCTTTCATCCACGGCGCGGCACCATAGGGCCGACCGCGACGCAAACATTCACGCAGACTCTCCACCTCGGCCTCCGTTTGCGCTTCGTTAACATGCGCAAGCCACGACTCCGGACGAGGCACCGGACCTGGGTCGAGCACCGGTCTGCCCAGCGCATCTGCGCTGGCACTGGACCAGCGCCAATCCTGCGCCCGTTCCACCAGGCCGGCACGCACCGGATTACGCTCGATGTAACGCAGCACGCTCAGCAAGTGGTCGTCTTCCTGAATGGCGAAAGCGCGAAAACGGCCTTGCCAGACATGGCCGCTGGAATGGTAGTGCTGATGAT
>Ga0185299_10000149_pt1 | contig 218403 bp, 183 predicted proteins | sample PaiPotPPA55metaG_FD_128002 | JGI IMG/M metagenome (GOLD analysis project Ga0185299, IMG submission 128002) | Iron sulfur acid spring bacterial and archeal communities from Banff, Canada, to study Microbial Dark Matter (Phase II) - Paint Pots PPA... ...
AGACGCCACCAAAGACTAAACCTTCCCCTCTCAACCCAAAATTTGAGGCGACTAACGTCGCATTAAAAATGAAAACCTAGCTGCCACCTTCTCCGGTAGTTTGACAACCCCCATAGCAGGGCGAAAATCTCGGCGCGCCGATCGTTTTGCCATTTTATATCGTTTGATCGCGCCGGTTTTGAGCCGTCGCAATCCAGGCCCAGCGCTACAACAACCCGCGACGAAACGGCAAATTGGGCTTCACTGGGTTCGAATAGCGCTGGCAAGAATTTACGATGGGAACGGCTCAAAACCGGCGCGGACATGCGATAGAGGTAGCCAAGCGATCGACGCGCCGAGTTTTTCGCCCTACCAAGATGGGCTGGGCTCTGGCGTATCTTACCAATCACCTCCCAGCGTCAGCCTGACCCCTGTCCTCCTAGCTCCTAGCTCCTTCCTGCGAGCATGCGCTCGCTGCCTCACTGCGAATTCGAGAGAAGGATTCCCGGTGACTTTTTTGGTATCAGCGGGGCCGGCATGGTGATGATGATCGCCGGATTGGTATAGATATCGTGAGATCGATAGGCTTTTTCGATCACGGTTTGAGCGGCATCGATCGCCAGCCCGGCGATCTTGATTCGCCCGAGATTCGGCATACTAACGTAGCCTTGCCCATCGATCGCGTATTGACCGGTCACCTTTTTAATATCGTTCGTGGGAACCCCGCCGATCTTTAATTGAATGAGATCGCTCGGACGCAACACGATTTCCCCGCCGAGAGCCGCCAGTGCGACTAGCGAGAACAAACCAGTCAAGAGACCGGCGCGAACACCTTTAGTAGGCCTCATTTCTCGGCGATCTATTCGCAGCCGCTTCGAGATCGGACAATCCGAACGCTTTCTCAGGCCTCTCGCGGACCGCGGTGGTAGGCAAAGGATTTTTGCGGGAATATTTCACGTAGGCGTTGTTCAGCACGACCCCCAGGATTTTCGTCCCCGCATTTTGTAAAGCAGTCTTCGCTCGAACCATGGATGCACGAGGGAATCGTCGATGTTGGGCTACCATGATCGAGCCGTCTGCTAAGGCACTAATCACCGATGCGTCGCTGGTGCCGAGAATTGATGGACAATCAAAGATCACCAAATCAAACCAGTCCTTAACGATTTCAACCAACTGGGCGAACTTCTGCGAGCTGAGCAGGGTTACGGCGCTGGCAGGTGAGGAGCCACTGGTAATGATGAATAGATTTGGGATCTGGGTGTCCTGAATGATTTCCTCAAACGCGGTTTTGCCTCTCAAGTAGTCACTGAGGCCAACCCGGTTATCGAGATCGAACAGTTCGTGTTGGGAGGGACGGCGCAGGTTTGCATCAACGATCAGGGTTTGTTGTCCGGTCCCGGCGTAAGCCGTTGCCAGGCTACCCACCGTCGTCGACTTGCCTTCTCCAGGACCGCCGCTGACGACGGTCAGGACCGAAGCGCCCACTTTCTGCCGAGCGGAGTCGACGTTAGTCGTCAGTATCCGGTAGGGTTCAGTATCTAGGTCCTCCGGGTTAGGGTGAGGGAGCAGGTGCAAATTTTTCGGGATTACCGCCAGGACTGGAACACGGAGAAGTCGTTCGACCTGCCGCAGCGTTTTTACGCTCCTATCTAGTAACTCGAACAAGAGGGCGAATCCCATGCCAAGCAGAAGCCCGGTGATGGCGCCCGCGGACAGATTAAGCAAGAGCTTTGGGCTGTTTATCGCGAAAGCAGCTTGGGCAGCATCCCGGACCGCCGCCGACTTTTGTAAGGTGGCGCTTTCTGCGGCTACGGTATTGAGCTTGGCTTTCGCCGCTTCCAGCAGATTGCGCTCCTCATCATATTGGCTCTTGGCCTCTAGATAGGGAGCGTCGGGCCCTGTCGGTTGCGCAGATCGGTTTGCCTCGAGACTCTTTTGCAAGTTCTTTAGGGTTTCTTCGGCATTGGTTAACTGCGCGATGAGCCCGTTTCGAATGCCGTCGAGCTGTTGGCGTAGCTGTCCCTCGATGGTGTCGATTTGCGTCTGAATTGCCCGCACGTCGGGATGGTTGTGGCCAAGGCCGGAACTCAGTAGGCGCGCCTTTTCGGCCAAGGCGTTCTGATACAAAGGCAACTTCTGTTCGAGCACCGGGTCGTTCAAATTTAAGAGATCCGTCGCTCGCGTCAGATCCGCAGATTTCAACCGGCTCAACTCGTCGACCCGGCTTTTGAGAGTGGCAATGTTCGATTCAGCTTCGTTCAACTTCTCCTGGTCGCTGGTTGCCGGCTCTTGAGGTCGCTTGGTGAGATCCGGGCTATCCGGGTTCGGATCCACAAAGCCTGCTTCAGTCCGCAAACGTGCCGCTTTGGCGAACGCGCTACTCGCGGAGGTCTCCCTTTGCTGCACCTCGTTTTGTGCTTGTTCCAGCTGCTTTGCGATGGCGGTCTGCTGCTGCGAATTTCGCTGATCCACGTACTCCAGGGCAACGGCGTTGGCGAGAAGCCCTGGTTCTTCAGGATCGGTGCTGTAGGCACTGATCCGGATCAGGTGGGGATGTACCGCCTGAATCTGCAACCGGCTGAGTAGCTTATTGTAGGCGGATTCTAGTGGAAGTTGGACCCCGTTTTCCGCCCATTTGTTCTGTAAATCCAAGTGCTGGACAACCGCATCCAGTACGCCGTGACCAGTGATGATCTGGAATTGGCTTTCCGTGAGTTTGGAGTCATCCAATGGCTGCGCGGTTGCGCCGTCGACGCTATTCGCCGCCGCCGCAGCCGGTTCAACTTGAATGGTGGCAAACGAGACGTACTGCTTTGGGGTTAGGAAGGTCATGACTCCCGCAGCGGTCATCGCCAGAAGAGAAATTAGAATCACCAAGCCAAGCCGACTCCTAACGATGCGTCCGTAATCGTGGCGCAGTCCGGCGTTGGGCGAAGCATTCATGGCGAAAAGCGGGAGGACGTGAACTCGGCCCCCAACTATCATATCATAAAAATAATCTGTCGTCTCGTTCGCCAAAGAAATCTCGCATTTACCGGCGCTCGATACTTAACCTAACAAGAAATAGTTAAGTATGGACTCTCGGCTTTTCACACATCCTCGTCTCGATGCGAGTGAACTGGCGCGTGTTAATATGCGCCGATTCGAGCGACATTATCCGGGTAGATGGTTACAGCAATGAAACTGCTCCAACGACTATTGGAGCCATAGCCGCAACCGGCCGATGCTAGTTACCTAATAATTTCTATAACCACTCCATTGGACATTAATTGGTCGGCAGCCATAACCCCGCAGACCATTCCGACAACAAATGGATCCCCGAATCGGAGCGAACCAACGCGAATAAAAATTGATTCGATTCGTGTCCATTCGCGGTTTGGTTGGGATTGTCTCTATCTTTCTCAATCTGCGTCCATCGGCGGTTGAGTCTCTTGTGCCTTTTGTTCGTTTGGCTCAAAGTCTCTGACCGCGTGCAGGACTCCGGCTTGCCATTCGAATAGCTCAGTTGAAACCGGCCAGACGCTGTTGTGGTAGAGACCCTGTAACGGTAAGGCGAATTCTTCCATGTTGCTGGCCAATCGCGGGAACAGAAACACGGTCTGGCGATTAGGAATGGAAACGAAGCAATTTTTGCCCAGGAGATCCGCGAAACGATCAGCAAACCCCGGGATCAACAAAATGGACGAAAAAGCCGGGTCCTGATCTTCGATACGAATCGCCACAATGACACTATGTTTATCGCGAATGATCTTCGGATCGAGCCGCGGGAGGATTGCTTTGGCGTAAGCGACCGCTAAAGTTCGAAGCTCGAACATCGATTGGCGAGGCGGGTTTGGCAGCGGCGTGACCTTGCCTTCTTTTTCGTCGTAGTAACCCAGAACGGTCTTGGTGGAGCCATCAATTGGATCCGATAAGGGCGTTCGGTAAAAATAAGGATCGACGATGATGACAGGCTCGGCGTGGCTGAGACCGCATAGAAATAGGAAAAGAAGGAGCGTCGGGCGGGCGTGTCGCATTGAACGATCACGTCTGGATTTGAAGTTTGGGAGGGGCCGCGTACTTCTATAGCTCAACATGATTGCTTTTCTGGATGGTGAGCTGACCGAGGCTTGGCCCACGCAGGTTATCGTTTCTGTACATGGAGTTGGCTACCTGGCGCAAATTCCACTCTCCAGTTTTGAACATCTACCGCCGGTGGGCCAGCGGGTCCGGTTGTTGACCCATTTAGTGGTGCGGGAAGACGCGCATCTTTTGTTCGGATTTCTCAGTTCGGCGGAGCGAGATCTTTTTCGCCTATTGCTTCAGCACGTCACGGGCGTGGGTCCAAAGCTGGCCTTGGCGGTGCTTAGCGGCATGAGTGTTTCTCACTTTAAGGCGGCGGTGGTGCATCAAGATATCGCCGCCCTATCCAAGATCAGCGGACTTGGGAAAAAGACAGCGGAGCGAATCGTTCTTGAATTGAAGGATCGCGTTGGGGTTGCGGCGGCTTGGGAAGTCGCGGCTGCCGGTCGTCAGGATGGCAGCGGCAAAGTGAACGACGCGGTTTTGGCCCTGATATCGCTGGGCTTCAAACAAGTTGAAGCTCAGAAGGCGCTGCGCGAAGTACATGATGCGGGCGGCCAGTTGGAAACGGATGAGCTGGTGCGCCGGGCCCTAAAGAAACTTGCGTGAGCGCTGGGAGCACATTGAATTCCGTCGAGCTGGAACGAGCGCGCGCCGTCCTGGACAGCATGCCTTCCACCGGGCTTTTTGCCGGGAAAGATTGGTTAGTTTCTCCCGAACCATTCTTACTAGCGCCAGACGTGGTTGATCAGCTGGAGCGGCTTGGGCACTGGCTCTTTAAGTTTGTTCGGGCAACGAACCGGTTGTACTTCCAAAGCGTTAAAGGCAAAAAGCCGGCCTGGATCCGAGAATATTTTGAAGCCGGGAAACCGGCTGACCTGATCCAGGCTGCTCGATCCAACCCGGATGTTTTGCCGGCGGTGATCCGGCCGGACATTATTCTTACCGACCAGGGTTGGACCATAACCGAGCTCGACTCAGTTCCGGGCGGAATTGGTCTTACCGATTGGCTGAATCGGACGTACAGTGATCTTGGGTTCGATGTCATCGGAACTCGGAATGGGATGGTGGAGGGCTTTAGCCGGATCTTTCCGAAAGGAGTTATCGCGGTATCGGATGAGTCGGCGACTTACCGGCCGGAAATGCAATGGATGGTAGAGCGTTTGCGGGGGCTACGCGACTCAGAATGGGACGTCGTGAGAGCGGAGGACTGGTCCTTTCCTGAAGATGTTCCCGTGTATCGTTTCTTCGAGCTATTCGATCTCGGTAAGCACCATAAAGAACGATTGTTTGAGGCGGTTCTGAGCCGGAATGTACCGATCACACCACCGCTAAAGCCTTTTTTGGAAGAGAAGCTGGCCTTTGGTCTCTTCTGGTCGAGGCCGTTGGCCCAATACTGGCGCCGCGAACTTAGCGACCGGCACTGGAAACTTTTGCGCCGGTTTTTTCCGCACACTTGGGTTTTGGATCCGATGCCACTGCCTCACAACGCGGTGATCCCAGGACTCGAGGTGCAAGACTGGGGTGAACTGAAGAATTTCAGTCAAAAACAGCGCGAGCTTGTACTTAAGATTAGTGGCTTTTCCGAGCGCGCTTGGGGAAGCCGAGGTGTTTTCATCGCACCGGATTTGCCACATCACATCTGGGCTGAACAGATCGACAAGGCATTGGCTAGCTTTTCGACGAATCCATTTATTTTGCAGCGATTCTATCGAGGGCGGCTTTTCGAACAGAAATATCTCGATACGCAAAGCGGCGAGATCCGTGTCCTACGCGGTCGAGTACGTCTTTGTCCTTATTACTTTGTGGTTTCTCCTCGAGAGGTTGTTCTGGGAGGGGTGCTGGCGACTATTGTTCCACCGGACAAAAAGATTGTGCATGGAATGAGGGACGCCATCATGGTTCCTGCGGCGGTCGCGCCGGGATAGGGTTAAACGGGAATCGTCCTCGTCCTCGAGAATTTGTGGCGGATTCGTTCACCGATGCGGCGTGGCCGATGCCGTTTTGGAAAGCGTTCGACAGAACTGGCGTGGAGCCGATCTCGCGGTGAGGCCGGCGCATTCTCGACGCCCCTCCAAAAACACCGCTTCGAGGACGAGGACGACGACGAAGGACGAGGACGATTAGCTCTCCAACCCCTACACAATCGAAATTTCCTGCTCTTGGTCGATAGAATCGGCGACAGCCTGAACAATCTTCGTGTACTGCAACCCTTCGTTGAAGCCTGGCTGGGGTAGAATACCGCCAGGGGAGCGCACGGCAGCGATGAAGTCCGCTTCGACGCGCCAAGTTTGTTCCAGTTCTGGTGGAATCGGGATCGCCGCAGGGGCAGTGCCGCCGAGTTGCGCGCCGGTGATCTGATCTTTGGAAAAGTCGTATGCCAACATTCCACCGTGACCGTAAAGATCGAGGCGGTCGGGTGGAGCAAATGGGACAACCCCGCTGAACTCCAGGACGCCTTCCATCCCGTTGGAAAAGCTGCACAGAACCGTTACCATGTCCGGGATGCGAATCTCGTAGGTTCCTCGCAACGGGGTAATCGTTTTCCGGTGAGCCACTAGACTTGTGATGGGGCCGAACCAGCGTTGGAGAACCTCGGCATAGATCCCCAGGGTCAGTACGTTCAGGCCGGAATATTCGTCCCGTTGCCGCCAATGGGGCGGAGCATCCGGATCCAAATAATCGCCGGAGAAACTGTGCAGCCGCAAGTGATGAGGGCGGCCCACATATTCATCGGCCATCAGTTTTTGAATTAGTCTGCTGCCACGAAGCCCATGTGGCGCCGGACAAAGCATGGTGACGAGATGCGGATGCCGTTGTAAAGCGGAGCACATTTCTTCGGCTTCCGCCAGATTCATCGCCATTCTCGCCTGACAGAACACGTGTTTACCGGCCTCAAGCGCGGAGACCGCAATGGTGGCGTGCAAATAGGGTGATGTTCCGATCCAAATGATGTCAATGTCTGGTTCGGCGACCAATTCCGCCCAATTCGCATAGGGTTTCGCATCCGAAACGAATTCGGAACAGAACTTTTCGGAGCTTTCGTAAGTCGAGTTGCAGACGCCTACAACCTTGACGTCCTCGATTTGGCTCAGTGCGGGGAGATGACGCCTCCTGACGATATTTCCAGCACCGACAATTCCGATCCTCAATTTGGGCTGGCGCGGTTGCATGGAGAGTGCCAGTTAGACATAATTCTGGCCATTTCGTTTTAAGTCATTGGCGGAAATCGGATTGCGAATCGTCGGGTGGAACCGGTCAGTCCGCTCTTTCATACGGTTGCCGGTTCGGGTTGACGCGGCGAACAGATACGCTGGACGCACTGTTCCCAAGTCTCGTCCCCTCGGAGAATCTCAATTTCGACCCTCAAGTAATACATGGGAAGCGGTAGCGAGCCGATCGCCGGAAACCGAACCGCGTCCTTTTCGGTAGTCACAACCGCACTGACATCGCGTTTGACACAGCGTTGCAGGAAGCTTTGAAGCTCAGCTTCGGTGTAACGATGGTGGTCCGCGAACTTGCGGGAGAGTTCGATGCGGGCGCCTAACGCGCGCAACCCGCTTTCGAAACTTTCCGGGGCGGCGATTCCGCAGATCGAACCGATATAAAGGCCTTTGAGATAGTCCAAAGGCAGGCGCTCATCTTTGTAGAGATGGCGCAGATAGAGAGGTTTGTGGGCGCATTCGATGATCTCCGCGGTCCGATTGTATTTTCGGATCCTGGTGATCAGCTCGTCGTTCGATTCGCTGTTGCATTTGGTGATGAAGATGTAATTGGCGCGTTGAAGATTCTTTGGGGGTTCTCGTAAGGTGCCGCGTGGCAGAAGATATTCGTTTCCAAACGGTGCTTGCCGGTCAATCAAAACGATATCGAGCCGGTGCTTAAGGTGTAGGTATTGGAGTCCATCATCGAGCAAGAGGGTGTCGGCACGTAGCATTTTTATCGCGTGCAGGCCGCCTTTAACTCGGTCCTTGTCAACCACGACCGAGACCCCTTTGAGGTTAGAAGCGAGCATGTAGGGCTCATCGCCGGCGCTCGCGGAGTCCAGCAGAATGCGCCGGCCATCGGAGACGACGCGCGGCGGATATTGGCTGCTTTTCCGCAAGATTTTTTCAAACCAGGATCGTTTTCTCCGGCTATCGACACTCTTATAGCCGCGACTGAGGATTGCCACCCGGCGGCCGCCTTTCTGTAAAGCGCGGGCGAATTTCTCCACCACCGGAGTCTTGCCGGTTCCGCCCACGGTCAGATTGCCAATGCTGATCACCAGGCAACCGAGGTGGCGTTCTTTGAGAATTCTTGTGTGATAAAGATAAAGGCGGAGCTGCACGATCCCGAGGTACAGATGAGACAGCAATCTCAGGGTTATTCGTAACAGAGTAGGCCGGATACCGTGGCGCCGCTCGAGAATGACCTCGATGGCGTACTGTTCGAGCTCATCCAGTCTACGTGGCATCTTGAATTTCCATTTATAGGATCCTTGCGCCGACGTTATCGGCTTGCACAATGTTGATAACCCCTTTCGCGCTGGCGGCGGCGGTTCGCATCGCGTCCGCGATGGGTGCGGGATCTCCAATCGTCAGACAAGCCACTGTCGACCCGGAGCCGCTCAAAAAACCTCCGAGCGCGCCCGCCTTTTGACCGGCTCGCACGAGATCTCGCAACATCGGTACCAAAGGTTCCCGATAAGGTTCGTGCAACCGATCTTCGAAGGCGTCTCGCAACGACCCATAATTTCGGGTAGCAAACGCTGCCGCGATGAGGGCGACATTAGCCAGGTTTTCCACTATGTCCGGTCTCGGATAGGTTGCGGGCAATACTTTTCTAGCCTCCGAGGTAGCTACTTCAAAGTCCGGGATGAATAACACGAAATGCAGATCGGGAGAAACGTCAAACCGGTGAACCAGGTTCTTCCGAGTATTCACGACGATGAATCCGCCGCTCAGAGCAGCGGCCGTGTTGTCGGGGTGGCCCTCGAGCTGGTCACAGAGCTGATTGATCTGGGCGTTGGCATAGACACGTCCCGCGAGCTCGTTCAGGCCCAAGAGCACGCCAAGCCGCAAAGTCACGCTGCTGCCGAGTCCACGAGCTGAGGGCACGTCGCCTTGCAAACTCCAATCAAATTCAAAAGGAGGGATCCCTGAATTCGAGAAAAAAGCTTGGGCGGCTTCGTCAACCATCGGGGGGCGGGGAGACCTACTTGAACCGTTGACGCACCGGATGCGGGTCCGGTTCCATAATTGTAGCGCCACACCAAGACAATCAAAGCCGGGACCGAGATTTGTCGTCGATGCCGGGACCTGAACGGTGACTTCCATTAGCGGCAGGCAGCATCGACTAGAGCGGGGCGGAGTTCAAGAAGAGGAGCCAGAGTCCGGGAGCCGGGAGGATCGGGGTCGGGAGCTCAGGTACGTTTGGAGGGTAGCCCCGTGTCTACCCCTCGAAATCTTTCGGTAGCTCCAAGCTTATAGACCTCCGGACCTATCCCGCATCCGCGGGACCGTCCCTTCCAGACGCACATTTCTTGAAGTGCACCCTTTAACTAGGGGCTTATATCAACAACGTACAGGCCGGCTGGCCCTCCATCTTGGACATCACCGAAAACGTACGCAAATTTGCCATTGGGCGCGATGGCTATTGCAAAAAATCGAGTGGACGGAAGAACAATCTGTTTTCCAGCAACAAGACCTGAGGCGACTTCGATCATCGTAACCTTTTTCTCGATGTCGCGGCTTGTCCCCGAAACCATATACAGGAACTTTCCATCAGGGGTTATTACCGCCGGAAGGTGGTCAAAGGTCTGCGTCAGCGTTCGGACTATCCGGCTACTGGAAGTATTGATGACCGCGATCGAATGCAGAGCGCTAAGAAAAAGTTGCTTACCGTTTGTATTCATCACTTCGCCAGCGTCGGTTCCCTTCGCAGCTATCTTTTTGACCACGCTTTCGGTCGCGGTGTCAACCACTGCAAGAGAGCGAAGGTGCGGAACCGCCCCTATGCCCTCACTAGAGATATAAGCTTTACTCCCATCCGGCGTTAACACGACGTCCCAAACCGAATTATTCTGACCGACCTGATCGTGTTAGAAGTCAATGTGGCAGTATCGATGACCGTAACGCTCCCATTGTACCCATTACAAATATAGAGCTCGGTTCCGTCTGGGCTGATAGCTAAAGTGTTGGGAAAATATTCATTGCCAGTACCAGTACCCAGAGTGATCGTAGCAGCGATCGTGTTGGTAGCAGTCGCTATCACCTGCACTATCCCGGTGGCGCTTAACCTCGCCTGGGCTTCCTCGAACTCCTTGAACTCCTAGAATCCTTCCCCTATGGTTGGCAGCTTCGCGCTATGGAGGAAAATCCAACTACTCAACTGATTAAGCGGTCTGAGGATCGAGCCGCGGATCAACCGCGCACTTTTAAGATCGTACCGGATATTGCTCCGTATGCGCAGGGGTCAGTTTTGGTGTCGACTGGGAACACCCAAGTTATCTGCGCCGCTTGCCTCGAGGAAACCGTGCCTCGCTGGATGAAAGAACAAAATGTTTCCGGAGGCTGGATCACGGCGGAGTACTCAATGCTTCCTTACTCCACATTGACTCGGCGGCCCCGAGATATTTCGAAAGGGAAACTGGACGGCCGGGGAGTTGAGATTCAACGCTTGATTGGGCGCTCTCTTAGAGCCGCCATCGATTTGGATCTGCTTGGCCAGCGCACACTTTGGGTGGATTGTGATGTGCTACAAGCAGATGGAGGTACCCGAACCGCCGCGATTTCGGGCGCTACAGTAGCGGTTGCGCTCGCCCTGGCTAAACTAGTGTCGACCGGGACTCTCGAGAAATGGCCTTTACGTTGTCTGGTGGCTGCGGTTAGCGTTGGGATGGTCGATGGCAATGTATTCGTTGACTTGGATTATGACGAAGATAAAAAGGCCAGCGTCGACCTTAACTTGGTGATGAGTCATCGCGGAGAGTTTATTGAGATTCAGGGGACGGGGGAAGAAGCGACCTTTTCTGGAACCGATCTTTCCGGGATGGTAGCAGCAGGTCAGCGAGCTATTGCTGGGATCATTGAGAACCAGAAGCGAATATTGCGGGAGCTAGCGCCTCAGGTTCCCGAAATCGATTAGTACAGAATCAAAACCGAGTGAAACGCGCCTTAATTACTGGAATCACGGGTCAAGACGGCTCATACCTCGCAGACTTTCTACTTGGAAAGGGATATGAGGTCCACGGCATCATTCGCCGAGCGAGCACGTTCAACACCGCACGAATCGACCATCTTTACCAAGACCCCCATCTGAACGGGGTACGGCTCTTTCTTCATTACGGTGACTTGGCGGATTCGGTTCACCTGGTGAAGCTCCTGTACCGTTTGGAGCCGGACGAGATTTATCATTTGGGCGCGCAGAGTCATGTCCGGGTCAGTTTCGATATTCCGGAGTATACCGCGGATGTGACCGGGATCGGGACGATTCGGATTCTCGAGGCGATTCGAGAAGCGGGGGTTAAGACCCGCTTCTACCAGGCGTCCAGCAGCGAAATGTTTGGGAAGGTGCAAGAGGTGCCTCAAACGGAAAGGACCCCATTCTGGCCGCGAAGCCCGTATGGCGTCGCTAAGGTATTTGCGTACTGGGCAACCGTTAACTATCGCGAGAGCTACGGGTTGCACGCGAGCAACGGGATTCTCTTCAATCACGAAAGCCCGCGTCGAGGAGAGACTTTTGTCACTCGAAAAATTTCTCGGGCGGTCGCTCGAATCAAATGCGGTTTAGACAAATCGCTATTTCTCGGCAACCTGGATGCAAGGCGCGACTGGGGATACGCTCCCGAGTATGTCCAGGGTATGTGGCTAATGCTGCAGCAAGATCGTCCTGACGACTATATCCTGGCTACGAATGAAACCCACAGCGTTCGGGAATTCGTGGAGCACGCTTTTGATCGGGTGGGCCTTGATTGGAAAGAGTTCGTTAAGCACGACCAAAGATATGAACGGCCCGCAGAAGTTGATCTTCTGATTGGTGATGCGTCTAAAGCGAAAAAGCAGCTGAACTGGGAACCACAAGTTAGGTTCGAAGAATTGGTGCGCATCATGGTCGATGCAGATCTGGCCTCGATCGAAGCCCAGAACGTACCGGCTGGGAAAGCAGGGCGTTAGGGAGGCCCTTGCGGGAACGAGCGGCGCGTTATCGGGAGGCGCCTGTCTGCCCCGAAAGCTTTCGGTGGCTGCCAGCTTGCAGAACTTGGCGAGTTACAAAGCGCCTCCCCTCCCGTCGCTGGGTGCCTCGTCCCCTGATGGGCCTCCACTAACGCTCGTCCCTAGCTTTCCAAGCAACCTCGCAACCGCTCGGCTAAGGCGGTCTCATCCAGATCTCGGCCGATGAAAACCAGTTGGCTAAAACGGGTTTCGCCTTTTTCCCAAAGCCTGTCCCAATAGATCGTGAAGCGGTTGTTTACGCCGTGAAAGACCGCGCGTCTGGGATTCCCGCTGACCCAAATTATGCCTTTCGCCCGATAAACTTGGCTGCCCTCGCAGATCGATTGCAATTGGGCATCAAACTCTTCAATTTGGAATGGCCGGTCGAACTTGAAGGAGAAGGAATTGATGTCGGAATGGTCGCCGTTTTTGAGTTCATTCAAGAATTCTGGGTCAACCGAAAGCTTGTGATCCAGATCGAAGACATTGACGTCCAGAAGCTCCTTCAGATTTACCTGCGAGTGCTGGGTCCGGAAAATCCGGGCGAAAGGATTGATGCCGGCCAATGATGCTTCAACTTCCTTGACCTGATCCGGGTTCACCAAGTCTGTTTTATTGAGCAGGATAAAGTCGGCTAATGCGATCTGCTCTCTAGCGACTTCGTTGTTCTGAAGTTGCTTGCCGACGTTTTCGGCGTCAACCAGGGTAATAATCGAGTCCAGGCGCGCATGCTGTTGCAGTTGCGGCACGTTTAGGAAGGTTTGTGCTACCGGGCCGGGATCCGCGATTCCCGTCGTCTCGATTAGGATGTAATCGAGGTCGGTCTTTTTAAGCAGCTTTTGGATCCCTTTGACCAGATCCTTTCTAATGGTGCAACAGATGCAACCGTTGCTCATCTCCACTACATCTTCGCTTTCGGTCTGCACGAGCTGACCGTCGATCCCAATTTCTCCGACCTCGTTGATGATCAGTCCGAACTTATACTCGGACTGCTCGCGCAAGATGTGGTTGACGAGTGTCGTTTTCCCGGAGCCCAGAAAGCCCGTTAAGACACTCACCGGAACTATCTTCTTCTGGTCCATAGCCTGCAGCGCTCCCAAATGCCTACGCATTTGGGAGCGCTGCAGGCTGGGGACAAATAAACCTAGACTATGCCGGCGGACTTCAGGGTACGATAAGCCCCATTTTTGGCCATGGTCTTTAGCGCACGCGCGCTCAACTTGACCGTTACAAAGCGGTCCAGTTCTGGCACCCAGATACGCCGGGTCTTAAGGTTGGGCAAAAAAAGCCGCGGTGTATTGGCAGTGACATGTTGACCCACGCCGCCCTTCTTCTTCGCCATACCACGCCGATGGATGACATTGCCCCTGGTGGGTTTGGCCCCGGTGATGCTGCAAACTCTAGACATAGACCCCTTTTGGAAAAGGCCGAAAGATGCTGTCCTCTGCTCTAGGCGTCAAGTGAAAATCCGCTTTCTGCCGGCGGGGTTCGGCTGATCTGGGTTTAGCCGGTTTCGTTCAGAGGTCAAATCCCGATCTTGTGTGGGTGTAACTGGGTGCTGATCGGTCGCGTCTGTTAGGTATGGCCCGCCTGAAGCGAGCAGATGTCTCGCCCGCGGGCAAGTTTAGTAGTAAAATTACTGTAAAATTAAGGAGTAAAATGATGAAGAGGTTCCTATTGTTGATCCTCGCTGTCGCTGGTCTTTTTTGCTTAGTGCCTTCCAAAGCTGACGCCGGCGTTTATGTCTCGGCGGCTCCGGGCTACGGCTACTACGGCCCTTATTATGGGCCGGCGTACTATCCTTATTGGTACGGCGGTTGGGGCTGGCGCGGTGGTTGGGGTTGGCGTGGCGGCGGCTGGGGTGGTGGCTGGCGTGGTGGGTGGCGCGGAGGATGGCACGGCGGCTGGCATGGGGGTTGGCACGGCGGCGGCCGGCACCGGTAATCAACTAATTCTATTTTTTCTTAGTTAAGACGATTGACTCCCGGGCGACATGAGCCCGGGAGTTTTTTTGTGGACAGGCGACGGCGCTAGGGGCCCATGATTGGTAGGGCGAAAAACTCGGCGCGCCCATGGAGGAGATCGCCTCCATCGCTCATCCGCGCCGGTTTTGAGCCGTTCCCAGCGCGAAACCTCGCCTATTCGTTCGTTTGACGTTCCGTGTACCAGCCTTTAAAGCTTCTCGGCGTGGGGACAATGATTTCAGCTCGGAATTTAACGAAGCGTTTTGGAGATTTGCCCGCGGTTCAGGATGTCTCCTTCAATGTGAACAAAGGGGAGGTTTTCGCTTTCTTAGGGCCGAATGGGGCTGGCAAAAGCACGACGATCAAAATGTTGACCACACTACTAGCGCCGACTAGTGGTTCCGTCGATATCGATGGTCTTGACCCGGCTAAGCATCCAAACGATGTGCGGAAGAGAATCGGGATCGTGTTTCAAGATCCTAGTCTCGATACCGAGCTCACTGCTTACGAGAATATCGAATTTCACGGCGTGTTATATCACGTCCCGAAGCGCATCCGGCGCGAACGCATCGCTCAATTGTTGGAAATCTTTGGGCTTTGGGAAAGGCGAAACCATTACGTTAAAGCGTTCTCAGGCGGGATGCGCCGGCGGTTAGAGATCGCGCGCTGCCTACTACACACGCCCAAGATCATTTTCCTTGATGAACCAACTCTGGGATTGGATCCACAAACCCGCCATCAGCTCTGGGCCCAGGTGAAACAGTTGAATGAAAAGGAGCAAGTGACCGTGTTTTTGACGACCCATTACATGGAAGAAGCGGAGCGTGTGGCCGACCGGATCGCCATTATCGATCACGGTCGCATCATCGCTGAAGGGACAGCCTCTGAGTTGAAATCAGTCACCGCATCCGACTCACTCGAGCAAGCGTTCCTGAGCTTAACCGGTTCTGCGATTCGGGAAGAGGAAGCTTCTCCTCTCGACGGGATGCGGAGTATGGCAAAACTTTTCCGGCGATGAGTGAGAACCGCCGAACAGAAAATCTCACGCAAAGACGCAAAGGCGCCAAGAAAAGATAGGCAGAGAATCTTTCAAAAGTGCACCACTTGGAGAGCATGAACGCACCGGAATGAAATGGTTTTTCAATATTTGGCCTCCGTTGTTGTTTAACTCTCTTCGGTCTTAACTTGGCGTCTTGGCGTCTTTGCGTGAGTTTTAATTTCGAATGAGCTGTATTTATATACTCTGGATTCGGCAGTTAACGCGCTACATCCGGTCGCGTTCGCGCATCATTGCATCCCTGGGCCAACCGGTGCTCTATCTAGTGGCTCTCGGTTTCGGTTTTGGACCAATTTTTCAAAGAGCGGGTGAGGGTAGCTACTTACAATTTCTTGCTCCGGGTGTCATTGGCATGACCGTTCTTTTCACGTCGATGTTCAACGGTATCGAGTTGCTCTGGGACCGCCAGTTCGGCTTTCTGAAGGAGACAATGGTGGCTCCGGTTCCGCGGATTTTCATTATGTTCGGGAGAACGCTGGGTGGCGCGACGGTCGCCGTGGTGCAAGGGCTCATCGTGCTGGCCGTTTGTGTTATTGCGGGATTTCGCCCGGCTAATTTGGCGTTGGTACCGGTGGCGATCCTCATCATGGTCCTGGTCGGCATCCTGTTTACTGCTCTGGGAACCGCGGTTGCTTCGCTTCTGTCGGACTTTCAAGGGTTCCAGTTAGTAATGAATTTTTTAGTGATGCCGATCTACTTTCTTTCGGGCGCGCTTTATCCGTTGCAGCACGCTCCGCCCGCTCTGGAAGCAATCGCGAGAATCGATCCACTGGCCTACGGAATCGATGGACTGCGCGCGGCCTTCCTGGGATCCTCGCATTTTGGTCTGGTGACCGATTTTGGCGTCTTGATTGGCGCTTCCGTGCTTTTCCTGGCTCTGGGTAGCTATTTCTTTCATCGCATCCAGTTGTAGCAAGAAACGGGTCGGCCGGGGCAGATACGCTGGTAGGGTTTGGCATGATCGACTTGAGCCAATCCGTAGAAAACCGATTGCCTGGTACCATAACCCCTTCGATGAACCGACCGAAAACTCCGTCCTCACACTATGCCAGGATGGAGCTGGCCATTCGGCTATTGGCTCATCGCTCCATCGATCAACCGGCGTTGAGTGAAGTGGCTCAAGAGCTGGGAATGAGCGAGTTTCATTTCCATCGCTTGTTTGTTGAGTTCGTCGGGTTGACCCCAAAGGAGTTTGTCCAGTTTATTACATTAACGAACGCTAAAACGCTGCTCCGGGAGTCAAACTCGCTCCTAACAACGGCGATATCGGTTGGGCTTTCAGGACCATCCCGGCTCCATGATCTTTTTCTCGCGGTGGATCATATGACTCCAGGAGAATTTAAGAACTCCGCCGGTCTACAGATCCATTGGGCGTTGGTTGATACGGTTCTCGGTCCCGCCTTGCTCGCGACCACCCCTCGCGGAATCTGCCGGTTCTCTTTTGTAACGGATGTCAAACACGCCATAGCGGAACTGAGGAACAACTGGCCGGAAGCAGCTCTGGTTAATGATGCGAAGGCGGTCGCAGAAATTCGTGACGAGATCGACGCTCGCCTGAATGGGGATGCACCGAAACGACGGCTGGGATTGTTGCTCAAAGGTTCGCCGTTACGGCTCCAGGTGTGGCGGGCCTTGATCGAAGTCCCTTCGGGATGTGTCGTGCCGTATCAGTTTCTGGCAGAGAAAGTAGGAAATCCCGCGGCGGTACGCGCTACGGCGTCGGCGGTGGGCGCAAATCCGGTGGCCGGGCTGATACCCTGCCATCGCGTAATCCGGGCGACCGGTGATTTTGGCCGTTACCAATGGGGAACCGAACGGAAGCTGGCGATGTTGGCGAGGGAATATGCGCTCGGTAAGCCCACACAAAGCCTAAGGCAACCGCGAATTGACACGGATAAACGCGAAAGTTAGCGGTGGGTAGGGAGGGCGCGTGTCGTTGCTCGTGAGGATCCGACTTCGCGAGGTCTAAGAACAGCGCTGGCGGTAGTTCCGGAAGCTACGTTGGACAGGTTGCGATCCCGCCCTGCTGGGTGGGATGCTGGCGCGGACGTTCTGATTGCCCTCTCTAGATTTCTTTGTCTTCATTACTACTTTTAACTCTTGCTATTGAATATAGGTGCAACTAATTATTTAGAGCAAACCTATAGATCTTCGAGCGGATTAATGATGAAACTCATGAAACATTTCGTCAGCGCAGATCAAGCCATTGATAGGGAACAAGGGTGGCGATCTCGCCGGACGGATCCTTCTCTGCCCGAAGTTCATCGTTCGGTCGCAGTGCCGCAGGTTGGCCGTAATTGGTTCGGCATCCTTCGCAAACTGCTTGCCTTTTCCGGGCCTGGTTACCTGATCGCGGTCGGTTACATGGATCCGGGGAATTGGGCGACAGATCTCGCCGGCGGTGCCCAGTTCTACTACACGCTGCTATCGGTGGTGATCATCTCGAGCTTGATGGCCATCTTCCTCCAGCATCTCGCCCTGAAGCTCGGTGTGGCGACGGGCCGTGATTTGGCCCAAGCGTGTCGGGATCACTTTCATCCGGTGATCAACTTTTCTCTTTGGATCGGCTGCGAGATCGCGATCGCAGCGTGTGATCTCGCCGAAGTGATCGGTTCAGCGATCGCCCTAAATCTGCTGTTTGGTTTGCCGCTTATCTGGGGTGTCTGTTTGACAGCTTGTGATATTCTTGCCGTTCTTTACCTGCAAAACAAAGGGTTCCGCTTGATCGAAGCACTCGTGCTTGCTCTGATCGGTGTTATTGCGGTGAGCTTCGGCGTTCAACTCATTCTGTCGAAGCCGGACGTTGGGGCAATTGTGTGGGGTAGTCTGCCATCGGCTGAGATCTTGCGTAATCCGGCGATGTTCTATGTAGCGATTGGGATCCTCGGCGCGACGGTCATGCCGCATAATCTTTACCTGCATTCTTCGATTGCTCAGACTCGCCGGTTCGAACCGACGCCGAAAGGCAAACGCGAAGCGATCCTTTTCGGCACCATCGATTCGACGGTCGCGCTCTTTTTCGCGCTCTTCATTAACGCCGCCATTTTAATCGTCGCTGCGGCTACTTTTTACACCCGCGGTCACCATGAAGTGGCGGAGATTCAAGACGCTTAGAAACTACTAAGCCCATTGCTCGGGGTAGGTGCAGCCAGCACGTTGTTTGCTGTTGCGCTGCTCGCTTCCGGGCAGAATTCGACGCTGACCGGCACGCTTGCCGGTCAAGTCGTGATGGAGGGCTTTTTGCATCTCCGTTTGCATCCGGTTTTTCGACGTTTGATCACCCGGTTGGTGGCGATTGTGCCGGCGGTGATTGTAACTGCTCTCATGGGCGCAAGTGGGACGGCTCAACTTTTGATACTCAGCCAGGTGATTCTCAGTATGCAGCTTAGTTTTGCCGTGATCCCGCTGGTGATGTTTACCAGTGATAAGAAAAAAATGGGCGAATTCGTCAATCCGGCCTGGGTAAAGATCACCGGCTGGACCATGGGTGTCGTTATCGCCGCGCTGAATGCTTATCTTCTCTGGCAGACATTCACCGGCTCGGCGCAGTGAGACGCTGAGCAAGCCTCAGATCTAAGTGGCACGGTAACAGTAGCCGACGCGATCCTTCGCGATTTGCTCAGATGATTCTCAAGGTCTAGCTCGCCATTCTGAAACCAACGCTGGCGAAGTGGTGATCGAAGGTGAAGGCGAGGCCAATCCTGGCGCGCTTCATAATGGAGAAGCTGGTGGCATCGACGGCAGAAAGTTTATGGAGGTCTGCGCGCCGGAAATAATCCCACGACGGTTCCAAATCGCGCAGCTCGCACGGAAGAATTTTTACAACGCCAGATTTATAGATCGCCTCTTTCCAGGCCAACGCGACATCTCGATTGGCGTTTCGGTCTAGAAATGTAAACGTCTCGATCACGATTGGGATCGAGGTGTACAGCCCGGCCGCAGCTTCTTGTAGCACCCCCCATTGCTCTTGGGCCCGTTCATGTAAAGGATCGCGGGAGAGGGCTAGTGCAATCCAGGCACCGCTATCCACGAAAACCAACTGGCCTTGGCGCATCAGGGTTCGTCGTAAATGCTATCGTGATCAAGCGAGGTCCGCTTGGGTTCGCCGTCCCAGATAGCAACAGGTCCTCCAGAGGATGGCTTTAATACGACCTGGCGAATAGCACAGCGAATAAGGTCTGCCATGCTGCGCCCGGACCGCCTGGCGGCTTCCCGCAAGGCTTCCAACTCTTCCTTAGGGAGATAGACTTGCGTTTTCTCCATATATGTCAGTTTACTCGGCTCACTGACATACGTCAACCGGGTTCGATGAATGACCGCTGGAAGGCGCGCTCTTCGATTAAACGACTTCCAGAAAATTAAGATCAGGTAGAGCCGGGAAAACTGTGTGCGGCTCCGTTTGGTACCAGAAGGCAGTCGACGCGATGTCGTCCTGTAACGGCAAGTAGCGCCGTTGTCCTTCCAAGGTGGATCTCCACCCAAGGGCCTGCATCGTGACCCTTAAATCTTGTTGGAAACGAATCGGATCCATGACGTGCCAACGATACATGCCAAACCGCTGCTGGCTTTGGTAGAGGCCGTCCGGTTTGATAACTTGGGGCAACCCCTGGAATGGGCTTGAAAAGACGCCGTATTCGCCCTTTGGATGTTCAAAGTTCCAGGCGCCGCCGAAATAATCCTCGGTGCCGGTACCGCAAATGGTGGGCCATTCCTTGTCTCCATCCAGATAGAACTTGATCTCACCTTCCCCCCACCAACCGTTATTCCTAACTCCCCAAGCCAGATAAGTGCCGACATATTGACCTTCACCATTAATACCGTCGAGAATCGTGTGGACCTTTTGATAAGGCACCGGATTCGATCTTCTCCATTGGGCATGAAAATAGGCCCGATCGGGTTCGATCTCAGTCAGAGTGTGATCGATCTGATAGTAGAAGCCTTCGACCTTTTCCGGACTCAGATTCTCTAGGGTAATCAATGCGCGTTTTTTAAACGGCATCTCCCAATAGCTGTTAAATCCGCCCGCAGGATTCACCGCCACCGGCAACGAGTTGATATTGCAACGGACACCCCAGCCATTGCAGAAGAAATCACCTAACGGTACTTCGACGGAGGGCGCGGTTTCGTCGTCCCAGAATATTCGTAGGACTAGCCGGCGCCAGTGCTGAGGGTGAACTGTCAACCAGATGTGTTGGATAGCTCCCGGGCCTTTAATATCCGCCAGGGTACAGAGTCGCCGTCCCTCGATATCGATACTGGGAGAGACTTTCCAACCTTGCCCTAACTCCCGGGCTGCGATTGCTCCCGTGCCTTCCGTTGCTTTGCCGGCTTCACCTTTGGCGCCTGAGAAATTCTCGGCGCTAATTGATCGCGTCTGGGCGTCCGATAGACGCGCCAGGTTGCCGAGTGACATGCCAAGTCCATTAAAAGAATAACCGCTCATAGTGGTCAATGAAATGAGGAGAACAGTGGGGAAATAGCGAATGGCAGATTCAGAAGAAGGAGTACAAGGAGTTCGAGGAGTACAAGAATGCCGATCTACGACGCGCTCGGCCGAGGTTCACATTCTTGTACTCCTCGCACTCCTTCATTTGAGGCCTGATGTTTTGATGGATTCGACTAGCTGGCGTTGGAAAATGAAGAACAACAAAAGCGTGGGTAACGCCACAATGGTTGAGCCGGCCATAATATAGTTCCAGGACGACGAATATTGCTGATGGAAACTGGCAATAGCGATTTGGACTACCCACAAATTTTGATCGTTCGTGATCGTCAGCGGCCAGATAAATGCGTTCCAGTTAGCTAGAAAGAAAAAGACCGCTAGAGCCGCCAAAATTGGGCGGCTGAGCGGTAGCATAATATTCCAATAGATCCGAAAATAGCTGGCGCCGTCGATCACCGCTGCTTCTTGGAGTTCCTGGGGGATGGCAATGTAGAACTGTCGCAAAAGAAAGATGCCGAATGCATTAAAGATCGCCGGGATAATGAGACCGGCGTAACTGTTTACCATCCCCATTTGCCGGACCAGAATGAACAGAGGAACGATAATCACCGGCAGCGACACCAGGAAAGTGGAAAAGATGATGAGGAAGATGGTTTCTCGGCCCGGAAACCTGAGGCGGGCCAGTGCAAATCCGGCCATGGAATGGAACCAAAGTGCGACCACCGTGATCGTGCCGGCAACAAAAAAGCTGTTCAGCATGTATCGCCAGAACGGCACCGCCGTGAACACGTACGCGAAATTCTCCAAGGTCGGATGCAGTGGAATAATATTCGGGCTGAAGGTCTCGTCTCCGGGCTTAAATGAGGCTGAAATCATCCAGACCAACGGGCAAACAGTCAGGATGGCTAACACGGCGATGCCCACGAAAAGCAAGGCGTCTTTTAACCGAACTGAGTGTATCCGCAAATGCGCCACTGAAGTTCTCCGACGAAAAATTATGTGAAATGGAATCGGCCGCCTTTAGTGACCGCGAACAAAGTAATCGTGATGATCAAAAGGATCAGAACTAAGAACGAAGCCATGGCGGCGGCATAGCCGTAGTTGTTAAATTGAAAGGCTTGTTGGTAGATATAGAAAATGATCAGCGACGTGGAATTGGCCGGCCCGCCTCTGGTCATGACATAAATTAAATCGAATGCTTGTGAACCGGCGACGGCGGAGACCACCGATACTAACAAAACGAAGAAGCTGGTTGGTCGAAGCAAGGGCAGGGTGATTCGGGTAAACACGGCCCAGGGCCCGGCGCCATCGATGCGAGCCGCGTCATAGTATTCTTTGGGGATCTCCTGTAGTCCGGAGAGAAAGATTATCATGTAATATCCCATGAGGAACCAGACGGTCACAAACAGTATAGAATAGAGCGTGATACTAGGATCTCCCAGCCAGGAATATCCGGAAAGGCCGACCAGCTCGAGTAACCGATTAACAAAGCCGACTTTGTCGATCAGCATCACCTGCCAGGTGAGAGCAACGACTACCAAACTGACAACGTTTGGCACGAAGAACATGCTCCGAAATACGCCAATGAAAGGCATGCGCCGGTTAACTAGTATGGCCAGGCCAAGGCCGGTTACATAAAGAGCGGGTACAAGGATGAGGACATAAACAAACGTGACCCACAGGCTTTTCCGAAAGAGCGGATCAATGAGCATCCTTTGATAGTTTGCCAAACCGACGAAGCGAAACCCGCCAAAGCCGTTCACCGAAAAGAATCCCAGGCTTAGCGAGAAGACCATAGGTACGGCGACAAAGATAGCCAGGCCGAGCGCATCCGGGAGGATGAACAGATAGGCAGCCAAAGCCTCTCTTTGGCTGCGTTTCAATAAGGGGCCAGATCGTCCCATTGCCGGACGCTGCTCCAATGCACTGCGCGCGTCCAGCGATACACTCATCTCAACGGTGCACCTGAATATCCGGCGAGATAGGCATCGATATTTTGACTCGCCGAGGCTGCTTGTTCTTCAGGGCTAGCCCCTCCCAGTTGGCAAGCTTGGATCGCGTCGGAGACCGCCTTGTAAACCTCGGGCGGAACCCGAGGCTCACCCCGGCCGGTAGGAAAGATTTCATCTTTAAACACTTTCATCGGGCCGTCTTTGTAACCACCCAGCGCGGTTGCCTTTTCGAGCGCTGATCGCCGGGGCGAGATATCGCTTTTGGCTTTGATGCACCAATCGACCACTCGTCCAACCGAGTCGTCGCTCATCGAGCCGAGCGCCCACACACAGAACTTTGCGGCCGTCTCCGGATCTTTGCCTTTAGCATTGGCCACAAAAGACCAACCACCGAGTACGCTCTTCGCTTGGCCGTTCGGCGGCGTCGGACAAGGGAATACGCCGTATTCGAAACTTTTGGCGTTCTCTCGCAGCTGAGAGACCCCCCAAATGCCGAGGTTCTGTATGGCGCAATATCCAGCCGCAAGATTTGCCGCCACATCGCCTCCGCCGCCACCGAGTTCGTTACGCGGCGCAACATTCGCTTTGATGGTGTCCTGCCAAAACTTCAGCGCTTGGACGGTCCCCGGTGAGTTAAACGCGCTCTTGTTACCTTCCGGGGTTACGATGTCACCGCCGCCTTGCCAGAGAAAGGGATACCAGGTGAAATTCTGGTAGTAACCAGGGCCGCTTTCGAACAGGCAACCGAATTGATTTTTCTTGGTCAGTTTTTTGGAGACCTCGATTAGCTGTTCCCAAGTCTTCGGTAGGTCTGCCTCCGAGAGCTTGGCCTCGCTGAATGCTTTCGGGCTGTAATACATGCCCATCGGTTCCACTTCCATGGGTAGGCCGTATATCTTTCCGTCAACCATGCGGGTCTCCATCACGTTGTCGAAAAAGTCCTTCTTGGCTGGATCCTCCATGTACTGCGATAGATCCACCAGTACGCCGCCGTTGTAATAACGGAGGAAATCACCGGGGCTGATAATAAAAATGTCTGGTCCCTGACCGGAAGCAAAGGCGGTCTGCAACTTCGATCCGTTCATATACTCCTGGTTAGGGACGTACTGGAGCTCTACCTTAATGTCGTGCGAGCTGTTCCAGGACTTGACCATGTCTTGGAACCATTGATCCTGCGTCTTTACTCCACTGCCGGGGGAGTAGAATTGCCAGAAGGAGAGGCTTTTGGGAGTAGCCGCTTTCACGTAAATGTTGAACGGCGAGAAAAGCGAAGAGACGGCGGCAACCACGGCGACTTTGCCGCTGCCGATCAAAAGCTCGCGACGGGTGATGCCGGCGGCGGAGCCGGACGCAGGGGTATCGGTGTCAGGCACCGAAGAAACGACGGGAGAGGTTACCTCAGACTCGGGATGTGGCTTCATTTGCGGGGAACGACGTTTGGTTTAGCGAGAAGACTTTATCACTGTAAAAGTTTTCAGAGGCTTGTAAACGTTTTCATTAATTGCCGTCGGCGAATGCGCATGCATTTGCAGCCGAGGCGCGCTACAGAGTCATCCTAAATGCCGCATCTCGATTTGTTGCTTGGGCTCGATGTCGGAACTACCAACATCAAATGTCTGGCTCTCAGCGCCGCCGGAAAAATTGTGCTTCAATCAGAGGAGCGGACGCCGCTCGCGCATCCCAAACCAGGCTGGACTGATTTCAAGCCGGAACCGATCTGGCAAGCTGCTTGCCGCACTATTCGGAGTGTGGTTTCCAAGCTTGACGCACCGGATCGAATCAAGGGGATCGCTGTAGCCGGCGTCGCCGAATCGCTCTTTCCTATCGACGAAGCTGGTCTACCGGTCAGACCGGCAATCGCCTGGTTCGATCTCAGGACCACCGACGAATATGCCTGGCTCCAGGAGAAGATCGGGTACGAACGCCTGTTTCAAATCTCAGGCCTGAATCCGGATCCGATGTTCGGACTCTGTAAAGTGCTATGGGTTAAGAATCATGATCCCAAGGCGTTCGCCCGGACCGCCCGATGGCTGCATTTGGCCGACTATATCGCTTACCGATTGAGCAATATCCCGGCAACCGATCCTAGCCTAGCTTGTCGCACCCTGGCTTATAACCTGGCGAACGGAACCTGGGAGACCGCTCTCTTAACCGAGGTCGGAGTTGATCCCGCCACTTTTCCTCCGATTTTGCGAAGCGGAACGTTGCTTGGCCCGGTGACGCCTTCGGCTGCCAAAGAGACCGACTTGCCCGCCGGTTGTATGGTATGCGTCGGCGCCCATGACCAATTGAGCGGCACGTTTGCGGTAGCCGGCCTGGCGAAAGAGGTCGTCACCGATAGCCTGGGGACGTCGGCGACCGTGCTGGCGATCTCGGAAAAGCCAAACTTTAGCCGTAGCCTTCCCGACCACGGCTTGGCCCAAGGCGCGGTCTCCATTGATGCGCCGACCTTCTATCTCACCGGCGGCCTCTTTACGGCAGGCGCCGCGATCGAATGGTTTCAGCAACAATTGGGCGGGAAAGCGGATTTTGCGACGCTAACCGCTGAAGCGACGGATACTCATCACGCGGTTCCAATTTTTCTTCCGCACCTTGTCCGCAGCCTAACGCCGTTCCCGGATGCCCAAGCCGCTGGCGCTTTCGTCGGGCTTCGCGCGACTACCACGCGAGCGGCCATGTTCAGAGCGGTCCTGGAGGGAATCGCTTTCGAAGAGCGCGCTATTTTAGAAGCGATGGAGTCGGTGGCGGGCCAACCCCGGCCAAAAGCGATCGTGACCATTGGGATTCCTATGCAAAATCGGCTTTTGGCTCAGATCAAAGCTGATGTTTATCGTCTGCCCCTAAAGATAAGCCCGATCCGCGAAGCTGTCGCGTTGGGGGTCGCATTGTTGGCGGGCATCGGTTCAGGTGTTTACCCGAACGGTGCTGTGGCGGCCGCGGCTGTCCGCCAGGAGGAGATTGGCCTCGAACCCGCGGCGGATCAGGCTAAGGAATTGGAATCCCGGTATGCCGTGTATCGGGAGCTTTTCTCCCAACTCCAGGCAGCGAATCATCGGTTGTATAGGCTGGAGCGAAAGGGCTAGAGGCGAGCGCGAGATTTTTTAGCGGCTCTGGGTGCCCCGAGAGGATGCGTCGGGAGGGGAGCCGCTTTGCAGGTCTGCAGGTCTCTAGCAGGCGGCTCCCGAGAATTATCCAAGGCAAACCTTTCGCCCAAAGTCGTTTGAAGCCGCGCTATAGCACGCTGCCCAACATGCTGGGAAATGGCAACCGCTCGGCCATGCCCGGGAGCCGCCTGTTAAACGGCCGATAGACCTGCCTACCTACAAAGCGGCTCCCCTCCCGGTGGTGCGCGCTCGTCCCCCTACACCCCGTGAAAGAGCAGATCCCTATCTCTGGAGAAACCAGCTAGGAGCGGCAAACTGGCAGCTCCTAGTACCCGCGCGTCGCTTCCGATCGTTCCTTCGACTATGTCGGCTGGCGCCAAGCCCTGCAGATCCATGTGATTAAATTTCTCACGGATTCGCTCGACCACTTCAGATCGGATAGCCTGGGGAAAAGCTCCGTCGATAACAATGGCTTCGAAATCGATGATGGAAATTGCTGAGCCGATGGCGACGCTAACGCTGGTGGTTGCTTGATCGATCCAGGTATCCAAGGTTGCTCCCACCGCGCTCCAATCGTTCGGCGAATGCCAAAGAATCGAGGGGTCTTTCCCCTCGGTCTTTAACATGTTCTCGAGAATATAAATAGAAGCGCTGCGGATCAGGCTCGTAGCCGCGGTCGGGTTGGCGCCGGTTCGATCCGGTACCAGAACGGAACCAAAAGCGCCGGCGTACCCGGCTCGACCAGGATAAAGACTCCCATTCAATACGATGCCGCCGCCGATCAGCGTAGCGAAAAAAATGTAGAGGAAGTTTGTGTAGCCGGTGCGACTGCCAAAGGCGAGTTCGGCTGCGCAAGCCGCCGTGGCATCGTTACAGAAGTGGACCGGCCAAGAGACGAGGCGTTCTACCTCGGTCTTGATATCGTAGCTTCGCCAAGCTTCCTGCACTTCGTGAGGCGCGCCCACCTCATCTTCCCAACCCCACATCTCGAAGGGAGCAGCAATGCCGAAACCGCAGATTCTGCCGGTTTGCTGTTCGTCCAGGTGTTCAGTGATCTCCGCTACTCCGGAAAGTACAAACCGCTCTAACTCGCCCGGCGTGGGGTAACCGTAGTTCTCGCGCACTACTCGTCGAACTTTGCCGACGAAATCCATGAGCACGAGGTCTGCGCTTCTGCGCCCGAACTTAAACCCGATCGAAAAGGCGCCTTCCGGGTTGAGCGACATTGGAACGGAGGGCTGGCCGACTTTGCCTCGAATTGGTGTTCCCTTGATCAACAAACCGTCGTTCTCGAGTTGCTTCATGATCACGGAGCTCGTTTGAGTCGATAGCCCGGTACGCCGGGCGATCTCGGTTTTCGAAAGGCTCCCGTGGCTTCGGATCAACGAGAGGACCAAGCGCTCGTTGTAAAGCTTGACCCCGGACTGGTTTGTTCCCCGGCTCGCATCCACGCCCCGGAACGCCGGTGTCGGTGTTAGCGTTGATAAGATGTCGGGCATTTTTTTCGGCTCCATTCCGACGACGAGCTGCCAAGTGGGGCGGTTAAGGGGGACGAACGGTAGTGACCGTTAGTGGGGAGTGTAGAAGACGGGCCAGCGAGCGGTCAAATAATAAATCATTCCGATTTATTTATGTGTTGACACTGGTTAGCCATCCAGTGCATTGGTTGTTCGCTTCCTACATATCCCCCAAAAACCCCCAGATAACCCCAATAACTGCATATGCGTATTAAAATCCGCCGTTCTACTACGCTTGCTGCCGCCTCTTTTGCTTGGGCGACACTCGCGTTTTTTGGTCAACCAACCCCGATGGCAAAAGCCGCGGGCGACCAGATCCTTATCGGACTCGTGACTAAAACCGAAGTTAACCCTTACTTTGTTAAGCTGCGGCAAGCTGCAACCGCCGAAGCGGAGAAAAAAGGCGCGAAGCTAATCGCTCGATTTGGCAAATTCGATGGCGACAACGAGGGACAGGTTGCCGCGGTTGAGGACCTGATCAGCGCGGGTGTAAAAGGAATTCTAATCACCCCGAACAATTCGACCGGTATGCTCGGGATCATCAAAAAGGCTCGTGATAAAGGCGTTCTGGTGATTGCCCTGGATACGGCGACTGACCCGGCGGATGCAGTGGATGCGACGCTGGCGACCGACAATTTTGAGGCGGGCGTGCTCCAGGGCGAGTATGCGCGTAAGGCGCTGGGAGACAAAGCGCCGAAACTGGCGATGCTCGATGGTAGTCCCGGGGGTACCGTTGATACTCAGCGGCATGACGGGTTCCTAAAAGGATTCGGTTTGAAGGAAGGTGACCCGGCTATTGTTGGAAAACAGAACACTCATGGCGCCCAGGATGAAGGCCAGACGGCCATGGAAAACCTGCTGACCGCTCATCCGGATATCAACGTTGTGTACACGATCAACGAGCCGGCGGCGGAAGGCGCGTACGCGGCGATCAAGGCGCGAGGCAAACTGAAAGACATCGTGTTGACCTCGATTGATGGTGGCCGGCTAGGTGTCCAATACGTTCAACAGGGAAAGATTGCCGCCACCGTGATGCAATTCCCGAAGATCATGGCGACCAAAGGTGTCGACTACGTGGTTGATTTCGTAAAGACAGGAAATAAACCGACCGGGTTCATCAACACTGGCGCCAGTTTGATCAGCGATAAACCTTTCCCTGGCCTGGAATCGAAAGATACCAAATGGGGTCTCGAGAATTGCTGGGGGTTAAACACCCTGGCAAGCGATCGCGATCGGCTCATTGCCGAAGTGTCTCAGCGCTAAGGTCGGTCCGGATTTCTCCCCAATATCTGGCCCGCGCGATCCACGTTCCCTTGTCGAACGTCATGGTCTCGCGGGCTAGAGAACAGTGCCAATGAGCGCAAGTAGTCTGGCAAACTCAAAGCGTACGACCGGCGGGTTCGGCCGTCTGATCACGACGCCGACGTTTGGGCCGTTGATCGTCTTAGTCATCTTCTGCGCCGTATTTTCGCTAGCCACGAAGACTTTCTGGGCCGCCGGGAACCTTTCGCTGGTGGTCCAGCAAAGCGTTATTGTCGGCACCCTGGCGATCGGGCAAACCATGATCATCCTCACTGCGGGGATCGACTTGGCGAATGGCGGGATCGCGGTCCTCGGTACGATCATCGCCGGAAGGATGGTGGCGGAACAGCAGAATCCCGTTCTCTCACTGATATTCGCTCTCATCTTGTGCACGTGCTTTGGGTTCACCGCCGGCCTGCTGGTTAGCCGGTTGATGCTACCGCCATTTATCGTCACCCTTGGTCTGCTAGGAATCATCACCGCGATTACCCGGTTGACGGCCCAGGGGGGCGCTTTTCCCGTTAACGACGATTTGCTTTCCTGGCCCGGGAACGCTTTTGCTATCGGCGATGCCGCGATCACCTATGGGATGATCGTCATGTTTGGCCTCTATGTTCTGGTTTGGTATTTGCTTAACCAGACTGCCTGGGGCCGGCACGTCTACGCCATTGGAAACAATCGCGAGGCCGCTCGGCTGGTTGGTATCCCGGTCCAAGCCCGTTTGCTGTCGGTCTATACCTTTGCCGGATTGCTCTACGGAATTGGAGCGTGGCTGGCGCTGGGCCGAATCCCGAACGCTGACCCGAACGCGCTGCAAAACGCCAATCTTGATAGCATCACCGCAGTCGTGATTGGTGGGACCAGTCTATTTGGCGGGCGTGGCAGTTTATGGGGTACCTTGATCGGAACCTTGATTGTGTCGGTGTTGCGCAATGGTCTCACCCTGACCGGTATCGATCCGCTATGGCAGGACCTTGTAACCGGTATACTAGTGATTAGCGCGGTGGCTTTGGATCAGATTTCCCGAAGGAGACAGAGATGAAAGCGGATGTCAGCCAGAAGCCAACCTTACCGCCAAAAGGCACGGTGGTATTGGAGGCTCGCGGTATCACAAAACGCTACGGTCAGGTCACCGCGTTGGACCGGGCAGACTTGGAACTACGGGCCGGCGAAGTGCTGGCAGTGGTGGGTGACAATGGAGCCGGCAAAAGCACCCTGATCAAGGTCCTCTGCGGGGCGGTTGTGCCCGATGAAGGCCAGGTTTTGCTGGATGGCCACCCGGTGCATTTCCGCAGTCCGCTCGATGCTCGAAAACGCGGAATTGAGACTGTGTATCAAGATCTGGCGGTGGCCCCGGCGCTGGATATCGCGACCAATTTATTTCTCGGGCGCGAACTGCGGCGCCAAGGACCGCTCGGTACCTGGTTCAGGCTATTGGACAAGAGCAGGATGAAACGGGAAGCGCAGCATGAGATGGATCAATTGAAGTTCCATCTACCTGCGATTGACAGCGCCGTAGAAAAACTCTCCGGCGGCCAACGGCAAGGTGTCGCGGTGGCCCGAGCCGCTATTTTCGCTCGACGATTGGTGATCATGGACGAACCAACCGCTGCTTTAGGTGTTCGCGAATCGGGCCAGGTGCTGAACTTGATCCGTACGATTCGCGACCGGGGTCTTCCAGTTATTCTAATTAGCCATGATATGCCGCATGTTTTTGAAGTCGCGGATCGCATTCAGATTATGCGTCTGGGCCGGCGAGCCGCACTCACCAGTCCACAAAAGAATACCATGTCAGAAGTTGTTGCCATCATGACCGGCGCCGCCCGGGGGGATGAGCCACTGGAGCCAAATGGGGCCGGCAGTAAGTAGGAGCGAAAGGGCGAAACGGCGAGGAGGCGAACATGGCCCCATCCGGAGGGGCGCTGCAATCGGCGGTCGCATGGTCACGCGTTTGACGTCGTAAAGAATTGGTGCAGAAACCCGGCACGTGGCAAAGTCGAGGGTTTGTCATCATCCATGATCTCAGCACGTCCTGGGTTCCGCGCGTCGCGTCTCACCACATGCCGTGTGTATTTCGCGCTTCAAAGCGCCGACACCTTGTAGAACTGCAACGCGGAATGCAACGCCCCTCCGGATGGGTGTTGGTCCATCGCGCAGTCCGGCGGCCACCGGATGAAGTCGGGTTTTCACGCTACCATGATGAGCCCTGTTGCCCACACGCCCATTCGCCCATTCGCCGGTGCGCCCTTTCGCCCATTCGCAGCTACAACTCCTCCGCCAGGGCTGCCAGCTTCAGGACCGTATTCCAATTCCGCCCGGTACCCGGGGAGCCCAACTTCTTTTCGATGAGTTTGTTGGTTAGCTTGGACTCTCCGACGCCCGCAGGATAGACGGCGTACAATTGCCTCCCATCGGCTTGAATTGTTTCCGGGCCGACAATCGCCGCTCTTAAGTCCTCAACCCCTTGACCAGTAGGTTCGCGTTTTAGCAGGACCACTAAGAGGTGCGCGGGGTCGCGTCTGGCTTCGTCAGGGAACGGATTCCGAGTGATGACCGTCTTCCACTCTTCAGTAGACCGGACTAAGAAGTCGGTTTGCAAACCCGTTTTCTTCGCCAATTCCGCTTCTAGGAAGTGTTCCAGGCTAGCTCCAGTTTTACTCTTGCTGCGGAAAACCAGGTTCCCTGATTGCAGCAGCGAACGGACGTCTTGGAAACCCAGACCGGTTAGCAAAGCCCGCAGATCCGCCATGCTAACCATCCGGTTGCCGCCGACATTGATAGCGCGGAGAAGAGCGATTTGGACCGTCATCGATGGCGAATAATTGCTAAATGTTCAAGAACCAGAAGAACTTAGGAGTTTTACTCACACACTGGTGCTTCTAAATTGTGTGCGATGCAAGCGGTGGTCACGCGCCCGGCTGGGGGCTTTTCATCCTGGGGCATGCCGCTAGACAATCGAACGATCGACGGAAATGATTACCCTTCTGTCTAACTATATGGTCGATAACTGGTGAGCTTTGCTTCTAGCACCTTTCGGTCGAATCATCCGGGTCAGAGGATCTTGCCGCGGTCTTCGCCAACAGTAGTTTGGCGGTGAACGGGTTTGTTGTCGGAGAGGTCAAGGAGGATCGCCCAGTTTTGTCGCTGACTGCTCTCACGCACGCACTCGGTGCGCCGAACCGCAGTCAGGTGCAGGGCGACACGCAACGTATCACCTGGGATGACGCGGGAGTTCAGCTCGAAGCGACTGCTAGAGAGAGCACCGCGTTTGCCCTTCTTTTTGAATTCAACCGACCCGACGCAACAGATCAAGGCGTCATACCACGCGGACAGTACCAAGGAACATTTGACTGTGTCGGAATAAAACTTCACTCCGGCGTGCAGATTGCGGACCTAAAAAGCCTGCTGACGGCAGCGGGGTTCAATATTGAATCCGGATCGACCGGTGCCGAATCGTGGTCGCTTCGCCTCGAACATTGGGCGGTGTTTCTGCGGTTTTCAGCAGACGGGAAAGTCGATTCAGCCGTTATGCGGGTTCTACCGGATATCTTTTGAGTCGTTGCCTAAACCCCAAGAATCGTCGGCGAGCGATGGAAGCTGGCGCCTTATCGCGTCTGGTTATAAGGTCTGATTTTTAGAAAGTAGATGCCTTCATATGAGAAAGAGGGGTTCACCGATTCTCCTGTACCTAACAGTAGTCACGGCAACAACATGCGATGCTTGGTAATTGAGGATGAGGTGGACACTGCTCGTTACATCTGTAATGGGCTAAAAGAGGCGGGCTTCAACGTCAACTTGTGCCGAGATGGAGTTGATGGTTTACACCTAGCCTCGGATGAGAGCTGGGATGTCGTTATTCTGGATCGGTTGTTACCTGGTAACGTCGACGGACTATCCATCGTGCAGACGATGCGAAACCTGCATAAGTCCACACCGGTCCTGGTCCTAAGCGCACTGGCGAGTCTGGATGAACGGGTTCGCGGCCTGCGCAGCGGTGGTGATGATTACTTGACCAAACCTTTTGCTTTCTCGGAATTGCTAGCCCGAGTTCAAGCCTTGCTGCGGAGATCCGCTATGCATCAAGAGGTGGCGGAATTGCAAATCGCCGACCTGAAACTCGATTTAAGACGACGCCGAGCTCAGCGGGCGGACAAAGTGATAGTCTTACAGCCCCGAGAATTCCGGTTACTGGAATATCTCGTTCGCAACCAAGGTCAGGTGGTTACTCGCACCATGTTGCTAGAAGCGGTTTGGGAGTACCATTTCGATCCGCAGACGAATGTTATCGATGTGCAGATTAGCCGGCTGCGCCAGAAAATTGACAAGGGTTTTTCGCCCCAGTTGCTCCATACCGTGCGGGGTGTCGGCTACATGATTTCGGTCCATGCTTAGGTTGTTCAACAGCGTCGCGTATCGCCTGGCGATGGGCTACGGGGTGCTTGTGCTGTGCACTGTGGCGGTGATCTCGACCATCCTGTATCTGGGGACGGTTGGAGTGTTGGACCGCGAGATCAACGCTAAACTCTATAGTATCTCCGACCGGCTGAACCAGCGGTTCGAGGAACACGGCTTGGAGGGGGTGCAACAGGGGATCGATCAGCTGCTGGCTGATGGAGTCGATTCGGATACTGAGGTTTATCTTCTGGTGGGACCGGATGGCAAAAGGATCGTTGGCAATATCGATCCCGTGACGGGTAGCTCGATGCGGCTCGATCATTTAGTCGACCAGCGAGTGGTGCGTTACGGCCGGCTATCGGTCAGCCGGTTGCTACCCCATGAATTGGCGGACGGCTCTTTCTTGGTGGTCGGTCGAGATATGGAGGATCTCCATGAGATCAATCAGCTGGTGCTGCGTTCGCTTGGCATCGGCGGTATCCTGGCCTTCCTGATCGCGATCGGCGGCGCGATTCTATTTCGCTATCAACTTGAGCATCGAGTCGCTGCCATCCGCCACACGGTTTTGGAAATTGAGGCCGGCGATCTGAGTCGCCGAATCCCGTTGCTTGACTCTGACGACGAATTCACACGGCTGAATCATGATATCAATAACATGTTGGATCAGATCCAGCATTTGATGGACGGAGTGCGCAATGTCTCTAACGCGATCGCGCACGATTTGCGGACCCCACTCGGCCGTATCCGCAGTCTGCTAGATGAAGCGTTAGGATCGGAGCGCAACGCCGAGAAGCTTTCCCGGGCTGCCAGTCATGCCATCCGGCAAATCGACGATTTAACGATCGTCTTTGATAAACTGTTGCAAATTGCCGAGGCGGAGTCCGGCACGCGTCGCCAATCATTCGAACCCGTTGCCCTAAAGGAGATCGTAACCGACGTGGTCGAGTTCTACGACGCGGCGGCTGAAGCAAAAGGGATACGTTTGACGATTGGGATTGAGGGCGAGCCCACAGCCCTGGGAGACAAGGATCTGTTAGCGAGCGCGACGGCTAACTTGGTGGATAACGCGCTCAAATACGCCGGCAGTGACTCAACGGTCCGGGTCCGAGTGATGCAAGATCGGAGCACGGTTTCGATTGTGGTTCAGGACAACGGACCTGGTATCCCCTTCGAAGAGCGAGAAAAAGTGATGACCCGATTCTATCGAGGCGACCGAAGCCGCTCACTGCCTGGGAACGGCCTGGGCTTACCGATTGTAACCTCTATCAGCCATCTCCATTCCGGCACTTTTTCCCTAGAAGACGCTAAGCCCGGCCTTACCGCTCGGATTGTTCTGCCCAGGGTGCGCACATCTCTACATTAGCAAATGCTAATGTAGAGGACACGTCGCGGATAGGTGCGCGCGCTACAGTCTCCGTTACTCGCTCATGGAGTGAGCGGAACCAATGGGGGACTATGCTACAAAAACTCTTCTTCGTCGGGGGTAAGGTGCGGCCGAGATCGTTCGTCTTTGTCGCCAGTATAACGCTGCTGGCGGCGGCCATCGCCGGTATCACCTGGTTGGCAGCGAAATCGAACGCCGTGACCACGGCGGTGCATCCAACCGAACCGGAAGGTCTGCCTAGCACGCTCGTGCTGTCGGACAAGCAAGCAGCGTCGCTGAAGATAGAAACGCTGGGGAATTACCGTTTCCCGATTGAAAAAGAGTGTGTTGGCAGCATCGATTTCAACGAGGATTTAGCAGTCCAAGTCTTTCCGCCTTACCAAGGAAAGATCATCACGGCCTACGTTCAGGTTGGTGATGAGGTCAAGAAAGAACAGCCGCTCTACACCATCGATAGCCCCGATCTCGTTCAGGCGGAGTCCAGCCTGATTGGGGCTGCGGCCACTCTCGACCTAACTAACGCCGAGTTAGTACGCGCCAAACAGCTTTATAATTCTTCGAAAGGGGTGGCCCAAAGAGAATTAGAACAGGCGACCTCCGATCAACAAACGGCGGAAGGCGCATTAAAAGCCGCGCGCGACGCCGTGCGGGTCTTTGGTAAGGCCGAAGCGGATATTGATCGTATCGTCGCGGCCCGGCAGATCGATTCATCGCTGGTGGTGCTCAGCCCGATTAACGGTCAGATAACGTCCAGGAATGCACAGCCCGGACTTTTGGTGCAGCCAGGGAACGTGCCTGCGCCGTACGCAGTCGCCGACGTTTCGAGTAAGTGGATGTTAGCTAACGTTACCGAATCGGACAGCCCCATTATTCACGTGGGTCAGCCGGTCGCGGTGACCGTGATGGCATATCCTGGCCGGGTCTTTGCCGGGAAGATTTCGACCCTCGGCGCTACGGTTGATCCAAATAGCCATCGAGTAACGGTGAGGTCTGAGGTTCTCGATCCGAATCATGAGTTGCGCCCGGGCATGTTTGCCTCGTTTATCATCCGGATTCACGAGCCGGTCGACGCACTTTCCATCCCGGAAAACGGTGTCGTTCGCGAAGGGGATGGAACCATGACGGCATGGGTTTCAACGGATCCGCACCACTTCGTGCAACGAACTGTCCAGCTCGGCTTGCAAAAGGACGGGCGTTATCAGGTGCTTGGGGGATTGCGGCTCGGCGAATCGGCTGTCACCGATGGGGCCATTTTTCTTGATAACATGCTGACCCCGGTGGCGGCTGACTAAACCGGCGTGAACGTGCGCGAACGCGTGGGACGCCGTACCAATCGTGAAGGGTAATTCAGCCGAGAAGAACTAACATGTTTAAGTCGATTATTGCGTTCTGTCTGACCCGGCGCGCCGTCATTGTGTTGGGGTTGCTGATGTTTCTGGGCGGCGGCTGGAGCGCTTTCAGAGCGCTGAACATCGAAGCTTATCCGAACCCCGCTCCAGTTATTCTGGAAATCACCGCCCAAGCACCTGGGCTCTCTGCGGAGGAGATGGAACGCTACTACACGACGCCCATGGAAATCGGGCTCTACCCTACGCCCGGAGTTGATAACATCCGCTCGACTTCGTTTGTGGGGCTCACCTTCGTGCGAGTTACGTTCAAATACGGCGTTGATTACTTTTTTGCTTATAGCCAGGCAGCCATCAGTCTACAGCAGAACGTCACCTTGCCGGGTAACCAGATACCGCAGATCCAGCAATCGAGTTTGGTCGGCGAAGTCTATCGCTACCAGGTTGTCGGTCCTCCTCACTTCGGAATAACCAATCTCCGCACGGTGCAGGATTGGGTCGTCCTGCGCCGGTTGTCTACGATCCCGGGCATTGTCCAGGTTAACAGTTGGGGCGGCACCACCAAGGAATTTGAGGTTGAGGTAGACCCGCGCAAGCTGGAGGCGTATGGCGTTACCGTCTCGAACGTTCTCACAGCGCTAGGTAATTCCAATGTCAACGTTGGTGGCCGGGAGATTCACGTAGGACAGCAGTCGATTAACATTCGAGGTATTGGTCTAATTGATAGTGGTGGGAATGATGATTTAACCAAGGGCTACAATGTTAATGACATTCAAAACGTTGTATTGACCCAAGTAAACGGGGTTCCGATAACGATAAAAGATGTCGCCAAGGTCTACATCGGCAACGTGCCCCGGCTCGGGATCGCCGGGCGGGATCGGGAGAATGATGTTGTCGCCTCGATCGTGGTGATGAGCCGGGCGGAGCACACCAACAACATGGTGCCCCGTATCGAGGCGGAAATTGAGAAGATGAATAAGGATGGAAGCCTGCCGCCGGGCGTCAAGATCGTTCCTTATTATGATCGTGCCGAACTGGTGGGCGTGACCACTCACACCGTACTGCATAACCTTATTTTTGGATGTTTGCTGGTTTTCCTTATCCAATGGATTTTCTTGGGTGATCTTCGCAGTGCAGTCGTCGTCAGCTTCAGCATTCCCTTTGCGCTCTTCTTTGCCATTATTCTCATGGTGCTGCGCGGCGAGGACGCCAACTTACTGTCGGTCGGCGCAGTTGATTTTGGGATCATTGTGGACTCTGCCGTGATCCTGATGGAGAACATTTTTCGGACCTTTCAATCGAGCGCTGGCGACAGGCAGAGCCTGTTGCAGAAGTTAGCTGGCGGCGCATTTGGACCGGATCCGACTCGCCCTCCTGAAACTGGCTCAAGTCCCAAATGGACCGACCGGCTCCGCTTGATTCTGATCAGTGCGATGCAAGTGGACAAGGCGGTCTTTTTCTCAGCGGCGATTACCGTGGCCGGCTTTGTGCCGCTCTTCACCATGCAGGGTGTTGAAGGCCAGATCTTCGGTCCGATGGCCCGGACCTATGGTTACGCTTTGGCGGGAGCGTTACTGGCAACATTTACTGTAACTCCTGTCCTCGCTTCTCTGTTGCTCCCTAAGCAAGTTAAGGAAACGGAGACCATCGTGGTACGGCTCCTGGGCTGGGTTTACCGGCCGGTGCTGCGGTTTGCTCTGGCAAATCGAAAGGTCATGGTAGTCGTGGCCCTCATTTTTGTCGCGCTGACAGGTTTCCTGATCCCACGGTTGGGCAGCGAATTCCTTCCGGCCCTGGAGGAAGGGAACTATTGGATTCGAGCGTCGATGCCGCCCACCATGACGCTCCCAGATGGAGAAGCTGCTACCCGGAAGATCCGTCTGATCTTGCTTCGGCATCCGGAGGTGGTCACCGTGGTTTCGCAACATGGCCGGCCTGACAACGGGAGCGATGCTTCTTCGTTCTCCAACGTCGAGTTATTTGTGCCGCTCAAACCGTACGACCAATGGCCGTCCGGCCTAACCAAAGACAAGTTAACCGCTGAGCTGCAAAAGGAATTTGCCGAGGAAGTGCCCGGTGTTGGTTTCAATTTCTCGCAGTATATCCAGGACAATGTCGAGGAAGCGCTCTCCGGGGTGAAGGGCGCCAATTCAGTCAAGATCATCGGACCGAATCTTCAAGTCCTGGAACGACTCGCTGGTCAAGTCAGGGATGAAATGGGCGAAGTGCGGGGGGTAGAGGACCTCGGTATATTTCATGTGGTGGGACAGCCCAACCTGAATATCAAAGTTGATCGGGAAAAAGCGTCTCGCTATGGGCTTAACACCGGAGACGTCAACACCGTTGTTCAAACGGCGATGAGCGGGACAGTAGCCACCACGGTTTTGGAAGGGGATCGACAGTTCAATTTAACCGTTCGCTTCTCACCCGAGGATCGCAGCGATATTGATTCCGTTCGCAATTTAAAAGTGGGCTATCAGACCGGCGCTGGCACGACGGCCTATATTCCGCTGAGTGAACTGGCCACGATCACGTTGGATACGGGAGCGTCTTATATTTATCACGAAGGCACCCAGCGACTGATTCCGATCAAGTTCAGCGTCCGCGGGCGCGACCTTGGCGGCACCGTGGCGGAGGCTCAGCAGCGGATCGCGCAGAATGTAAAACTACCGTACGGCTATCGGATGATCTGGGCCGGCGAGTTCAACGACCTGCAGGTCGCTCAGGCGCGGTTAGCCTTCATCGTGCCGATCAGTCTGGCCCTGATTTTGGGCTTGCTCTATTGCTTGTTCAACTCCGTCCGGGACTGCCTTCTGACATTGGCCGGAATTCCTTTCGCCGTCGGTGGTGGGGTATTGGCGCTCTATCTTTCAGGATTGAACTTCAGCGTCTCTGCGGCGGTCGGTTTCGTCTCGCTGTTTGGGGTTTCGGTCATGGATGGAATCCTGATGATCACTTACTACAACCAGGTGCATCAGACCGGAGCTTCGGCCATCGAGTCGATGTTCCAAGCCGCTTCGCACCGGATGCGGCCGATGTTGATGACAGCGCTCTCCGCCTGCATCGGGCTGTTTCCAGCGGCGATTTCAACCGGCATCGGGAGCCAGGTACAGCGGCCGCTCGCCACGGTAATCGTCGGCGGCATGCTGGTGGGTCCGATCATGCTGTTGGTGGTCGTGCCGGCGCTGCGAATGCTCGTTCTACATGATGATAAGAAACTAGCGCCTAGGCCGATACCGGCTTCCTAGTGCGACCGGCAGAAGAAGGAGACCAACCACAACTGAATTTTTTATGGAAACGCGTTGTTTACTCTTGATTTTAGGTTTCGGCTTATCCGTGCCGCTGGCGTTGTTAGCCGAACCACCGGATCCGAAAGCAGATAAATCGTCCGAGAGCCGATTCGAAGCGGAGGCCAATCTACCCATCTATCATCGACCGGTGAAGTCGATCGCCCTGAGCAAAAATCAGAACGCAAAAAACCCGGTTGGCTTCCCGGAGCTGCAACCGAATTCGCCTAAACCGACGCTTGTTCCCGGGCCAGCGATGGCCGAAGGGATAGCGACACGACGTCGCCAGGCCAAGCTCAGCGACTCGTTCAAGGTCGCCCCAGTCTCTTCAAAACCGTTGATCCCGCCGGATCTGGACAGCTTGGCTCAAAGTCAGGATAAGGCCCGTCAAGCTGCCCGTTTCGGGGACGGCCAAACCCTGAAGATGATGGCGCTGCGGTTAGCTCCAATCGAATCCGAAAAAACGTTACCGCCAAAGCCGGTCATCGGTAATTCGCCTGAAACCAATCTGAAAAATCCCTTTCCACAGAGTCCTGCCGGCAACCCGGTTCTTGGGATACGGAATGATTCGGTGCCCCACCGCGGTCCGGGACCCGCGAGCATTAGCGGAACTACGAACGTGAGCGCGAAGAACGGTGGGATCAACGGCACGGGAATGGCGCGCCGCAGGTAGGTTGACGCTTTCCGGGAGCTGATCTAAATCCATGAGTTCTCTTCGTCCTTTTAATTTGCGGAGCGGCGCACCGATCATCCTAGCGATGTTAACCGGTTGTGCTATGGGTCCCAACTTCAAGAAACCAGCGGCGCCGAATACTTCCAGTTATATTGTGGGGAAGCCTGTCGTTACCACTGAGAGTGCCTCGGGGGCGGCGGGCGGCAACTCGCAGCATTTCGTTGCGGGGTTGGATATCCCCGGACAGTGGTGGACTTTGTTTCACTCACATGCCCTGAATGGATTGATTGAGCGATCGTTGGGCTCCAATCCGGATATCAAATCTGCTCAGGAAGCATTGGCAGTCGCCAAAGAGAATGTCTATGCCCAACAGGGCGCTTTTTGGCCGAGTGTTTCCGCCGGCTTCTCGGCCGCTCGGCAAAAGACATCAGGAGCGATTTCCCCCACGCCTAACTCCGGAGCGCTTTTCTTCAACCTGTTCACACCGCAGGTTAGTGTGTCCTATGTCCCGGATGTATTTGGGCTCAACATGCGGACCGTGGAATCTGTGAAGGCGCAGGCAGAACAACAGCGTTTTGCCATGGAAGCCACCTATTTAACGTTGAGTTCCAACGTGGTGAATGCGGCGGTCCAGGAGGCGGCTCTGCGGGCGCAAATTGCTGCCACCGAAAGACTCATTGAGATCAATCGGAAGATGCTGGACGTCCTCCGTGACCAGCTAAAGACGGGCTACACTAACACCCCTTCGGTCCTGGCGCAGGAGTCCCAACTGGCACAGGTGGTGGCGACATTGTCGCCGCTGCAGAAGCAACTCGAGCAACAGAGAGACTTGTTAGCGCGGCTAGCCGGCGCCTTCCCAAACGAGGATCTGGCAGAAAAATTCGAGCTTAGCTCAATAGACTTGCCTAAGGAGCTCCCGGTGAGTCTGCCATCTAATTTAGTGGAGCAGCGCCCTGATGTTCGGCAGGCCGAAGCAAGCCTGCATTCTGCTTCCGCACAAGTTGGGGTTGCGGTTGCCAATCGCTTGCCGACCTTCCTTTTGAGCGGAAATGCGGGTCGCACTGCCCTGGAGATGAGCCAGTTGTTTACCCCCTCTTCCGGGTTCTGGGCGTTAAGCTCTGCGGTCTCCCAACCGATTTTTGAGGGAGGGATACTTTTGCACCGGGAGCGTGCCGCTCGGGCGGCCTATCGTCAAGCGAATGAGCAGTATCGCAGCGCCGTTCTCACTGCCTTCCAGAACGTCGCCGATACTCTGCATGCTCTTGATCAGGATGCTAAAGGTCTTAAAGCCGCTCTCGAAGCAGACCACACCGCCAAGGTCTCGCTCGATATGACCAACGAACAGGTGAAAGTGGGTTACGCTAACGTGCTGGCCTTGCTCAGTGCGGAGCAGATTTATCAGCAGGCTGAGATCGGTTTAGTACAAGCTGAGGCCAACCGTTATTCGGATACCGCCGCCCTATTCCAAGCACTAGGCGGCGGCTGGTGGAACCGCGAAGATATAGCAAAGAATAGCAACTGAATAGCCGGCGGCCTGGCGAATGGACGTCCACTCGCCGGACGCGCAGGCTTGGAACATTACCAAATGGTAATGTGCTAGAAAGCTTCCCGTGAGTACTCTTATGCCCGCTTCATAAAAATGCCGGGCGAAGCCCGAAGAGTACTTACCAATGCCTGCTTCGTCATCTCGTAGCCTGCCCCGAGCGGTTCAGCTGCTCATCGTAGCAGCGATAGTCCTCGGTATTATCGGTTTTTTCAGCCTGAGCACGATCATGAGCTGGATTGGAGGGAAAGCCAATTCGGCGGCGGCCGAGGCCGAGCCATCGTCTTCGCCTGACTCCTTTCGTCCAACCGACAGCCAATGGCAGAGCTTGAAGATCGTTCCAGTGCAATTGGTCGCTTTTCAGTCCGAGCATAGCGCGGACGGCAAGATCGCCAACGACGATGATGCGACCACACCGGTCTTCTCCCCGTATTCGGGGCGGGTAACCAAGCTTTTTGTCAAGGCTGGCGATCAGGTTAAGCAGGGGGCGCCGCTGCTGACGATAGAAGCGACCGAACTGGTACAAGCTCAGAACGACCTGATCAGTGCAGTATCTAATTTCCGTACGACCCAGGCTCAGCTTAACCTGGCGCAAACCACGGAGAAACGGCAGCAAGACCTTTATGCGAGCAAAGGTGCGCCGCTAAAAGACTGGCAACAGAGCCAGGTGGATCTCGCCACGGCTCAGGGCGGCTTTCGCTCAGCGCAGATCGCCTTGGCGGCGGTGAGGAACCGTTTGCGGATTCTGGGTAAGAGTGATGCCGAAATTACCAGCATTGAAGATGCGCCCGATGCATTGAACTTGAGCCCAGAGGCGACCGTTTACGCTCCGATAACCGGTACCGTTACTCAGCGACAAGTTGGGCAGGGCCAGTATATCAATAGTGCAGCCAACGGGGGATCTATTCCTATTTTCTCGATTGGGGACATGTCAAAAGTCTGGCTTCTGGCTAACGTCCGGGAGGCGGATGCACCTCTGGTGCAACTCGGCGCGCCAGTCGAAGTCCGGGTGCTGGCGTTTCCAGGCAAGGTGTTCAAAGCCAAGCTGATTTACGTAGCGCCCTCGATCGATCCCAATACTCACCGGTTGCCAGTGCGGGCAGAAGTGGAAAACCCGGACGACCTGCTCAAGCCGGAGATGTTTGCGAACTTCGACATAATCACGGCAAGCGCGGTTGAGGCGGTTGGTGTACCGGAAGAAGCAGTGGTTTACGAGGGGCAAACCGCTCGAGTCTGGATAGCGGGTAAAGATAAGACCCTTGCCTTAAGGGAGATCCGAGCGGGTCGAACCCAAAACGGCTTGGTAGAGGTGCTTTCTGGCGTTAGCCCCGGTGACCAAGTCGTGACCAGCGGCAGCCTATTTATCGACCGGGCGGCGCAAAGCGATTAGGAGGAATGGCGGAACTGGTCGCTGGTTTCAGCGCGGATCGATAGAAATGAACAGCGTCGTTAAATTTGCTATCAAGCAGCGGGTGATCGTCATCATCCTGACGCTGTTCTTATTCGGAGCGGGTATTGTTAGCTTCACGCTTCTGAACATCGAAGCTTATCCGGACCCGGTTCCGCCTTTGGTGGAAATCATTACCCAGAGTACGGGTCAATCGGCCGAGGAGATCGAGCGCTATATCACGATTCCGATCGAGATTCAGATGGCGGGCATTCCGCATGTGACTTCGGTGCGAACCATCTCGCTTTTCGGTCTATCTGACGTGCGGATAGCGTTCACCTATGACTTCACTTACGAGCAGGCCGAGCAATGGGTAATTAACCGCCTGTCGCAATTGTCGCCATTACCAAGCGGGGTAGTGCCGCAGATCTCTCCCGAGAGTCCTATCGGTGAGATCTATCGCTATCGGGTAGTCGGACCGCCTGGTTATTCGGTCATGGATCTGAAAACGATTCAGGATTGGATCCTGGAGCGGCGTTTCAAAGCAATTCCGGGCGTGGTTGATGTGAGTGGATGGGGTGGTAAGACCAAGAATTACGAAGTAATCGTCGATCAAAATAAATTGCTGGCTGCGGGTGTTACCATTCCGCAAATCCAGCAAGCATTAAATAACGCCAACATCAACGTTGGAGGTCAGACGGTCAATTTTGGACCTCAATCTGCCGTAATCCGCGGTGTCGGACTAGTCCATTCTATGGATGACATTCGGAACACGATGGTAAGCCAAAATAATGGTTCGCCGATCCGAGTCAAAGATGTCGCGACAGTCGAAGTAGGCTATCAACCGCGCCTTGGGATTGCCGGTCAGGATGGCGACGATGATATCGTTCAAGGCATTGTCCTGATGCGCCGCGGCGAACAGAGCATGCCCACCATTCGCCGGGTCGAAGAGGAAGTAACCAAGATCAACACTTCCGGCATACTGCCGCCGGGCGTTAGTCTGACAAAAATCTACGATCGCAGCGAATTGATTGCCATCACCACCCACACGGTACTCCACAATCTCGTCGTTGGGATCCTGCTGATTTTCGTGATTCAGTGGGTCTTTCTGGGCAACCTGCGCAGTGCGCTGATTGTGGCCACAACTATCCCTTTCGCGTTATTCTTTGCTATCATCATCATGCTAGTGCGTGGAGAGTCGGCCAATCTGCTTTCGGTTGGCGCGATCGACTTTGGTCTTATTGTCGACGCAACCGTGATCATGATGGAGAATATCTACCGGCATTTGGCGCAAAAGCCGGAACAACGATTCTCCCACTCTCGGATTTCTAGTTCCCGGACTGCACTCGACTTGCGCGGCAGGTTTGCCGTGATTGCGAACTCGGCCATGGAAGTTAACCAGTCCATCTTTTTCTCCGCCGCTATTATTATTGCGGGCTTTGTGCCGCTATTCACACTGGCCGGGGTTGAAGGCCATATTTTCGGTCCGATGGCACGAACTTACGCGTATGCCATCGCCGGTGGGTTAGTCGCAACCTTTACCGTAACGCCGGCGCTCAGTGCGGTATTCCTGCCGGAACAGCTTGAGGAAAAGGAAACCATTGTGGTGCGATTTCTCCGGCGGCTCTACACACCGATCCTGGAATTCATGCTCGCCAATCGAGTGGTGGCGATCGGTGGCGCCGTCGCCTTGGTGGTGGCGGCTTTTATTTCGGCGCAGTCACTTGGGCTTGAGTTCCTACCGAAGCTTGAGGAAGGCAATTTTTGGATTCGCGCAACCTTTCCTCCGACCATCTCGCTCGAGGAGGCTCAGGGCTATGCCAACAAGATGCGAAACATCGTCAGGGGCTTTCCTGAGGTGGTCACCGTGATCTCTCAGTTAGGCAGACCCGACGACGGGACGGATACGACCGGCTTCTTTAATTTGGAGATGTACGTTCCGTTGAAGCCTCTTGATAGTTGGCCGGCGGGCGTAGACAAAGATAAACTGACGCTACAGGTGAACGCCGCTCTGGCCGCGCCGTTCCCGGGAGTAGATCTCGAATTCTCGCAGAATATCGAAGACAACGTCGAAGAAGCTGCCTCCGGAGTTAAAGGCGAAAATTCAATTAAGCTGTACGGAAACGATCTCGAGGCCTTGCAAAAGACGGCCTACAAGATCAAAGCGGTTCTCGATTCGGTCAACGGAATGAGCGATCTCTCGGTTTTCGATGCGTTCGGCCAACCCACAGTTGATATCGACGTCGATCGGCAGCAAGCCGCGCGTTACGGTCTAGCGCCCGGTGACATTAATTCTGTCGTACAAACCGCCATCGGCGGTCAGGCTGCCGGTAATCTTTACGAATTCGGGAGCGACCGGAACTTTCCCATCATGGTGCGCCTGGCCCCGGAATATCGGCAAAGTCTTGACGCTATGCGCCGTATTCCCATCGGTGTGCAAAACCCGAACGGCACCGGGATCGTCCAAATTGCATTAAGTGATGTTGCCAAAGTAAAGTTAGTACCTAGCTACTCATTCATCTACCGCGAAAACCAGGAACGTTACATCCCGATCCGATTTAGTGTCCGGGGACGCGACCTAGGTGGGGCGATTCTCGAAGCGCAAAAGAAAATTGCCGAGCAGGTTCAATTGCCGGCTGGCTCTCGCATCGAATGGGCTGGTGAGTTTGGCGAACTTCAGGAGGCGATCTCACGCCTTAGCATAGTAACCTGCATCAGCTTATTGCTGATCGTCCTATTGCTCTGGGTCAACTTTTCTTCCGTAGTGGACACTCTGCTGGCCGCCAGCGTGATGCCGTTAGCGCTGATTGGCGGCGTTGTTACCCTTCGGCTGACTGGTACTCCATTCAGCGTTTCAGCCGCCATCGGTTTTATTGCCCTTTTCGGCATCTCCGTGATGGGAGGCATCATCGTCATTTCTTATTTTAATCAGCTGGTTCAAACTGAGTTTGATCGGGCTACCGCTCTGCGGCGGGCGTGTCAGGTGCAGCTTCGACCGATCATCATGACCTGTGTAGCGGCTTGTGTTGGTTTATTGCCGGCCGCTATTTCTACCGGGATCGGTTCCCAGGTCCAGAAGCCTCTTGCCTTGGTTGTGGTTGGGGGAATCCTCCTGGCGCCGATTCTCATCCTGATCATTCTGCCGGTCTTGATCGATGTGTTTTCTCGGCGTGGGCGAAACCTTGAAAGAGAACCGGTCCCTGAACTGGAAGCCGTGAAATAGGATCATGCGAACCTTAGTTTCACGCGGCTCTCGGTCTCTTCTATTCCTGGCCGGTTTTGCTTTAGTGGCTGGTTGTGCCGTGGGCCCGAATTTTCATCGACCGGATCCGCCGCCGGTCAACGGTTACACACCGGAACGGCTTGGTTACCGAAACGGTAAAGCGCGTATTAGTAGCGAGGAATCTCAGCGCTTCGTAGAAGGATTGGATATACCGGGTCAATGGTGGACTCTGTTCCACTCGCAAGCGCTAAACTCCTTGGTTGATGAAGCGATAAAAGACAATCCGACACTCGAGTCAGCGCAGGCGGCACTCCGGGTTGCCCAGGAAGATGTACTGGCGCAGAAAGGATCTTACTTCCCGAGCCTATCGGCAAATTTCACTCCCAGTCGCAACAAGACGGCGACCAGCACGATTACACCGGTCGCTAACACGGGGAATCCCTATTACAGCCTATATACCGCTGCGCTCAGTATCACTTACACTCCTGACGTTTTCGGGTTGAATCGGCGCACGGTCGAATCACTGCAAGCGCAAGCAGACGCTCAACGCTATCAGCTGGAAGCGACCTATCTCACTTTGACTTCCAATATGGTGACAGCCGCGATCCAGGAAGCCGCACTCAGAGGTGAGATCGATGCGACGGAGGAAACGATTCGGGTGGCCACGGATGCTCTCGATATCATGCACAAGCAATTGGCACTGGGTCAAATCGCTGGTGCAGATGTCGCGACTCAAGAAACCGCTCTTGCCCAGGTCCAGGCAACTTTACCTCCGCTACAGAAACAGCTGGCCCAGCAGCGCGATTTATTGGCAGCGCTGGCCGGGCGTTTTCCCAGCGAAGCGGTGATTGAAAAATTTACGCTAGCTGATTTGCGGCTGCCGGAGAATCTGCCGGTTAGCCTTCCATCGAAGTTAGTTGACCAGCGGCCCGACGTTCGTGCGGCGGAAGAGCAACTCCATTCTGCCTGCGCCCAGATTGGTGTGGCCGTGGCTAACATGTTGCCGAACGTCACCCTCAGCGGTAATGGCGGAAGCCAGGCGCTTGCCTTCAGCCAACTTTTCGCTCCTGGCACCGGCTACTACACGATCGCCGCTAGTTTAACTCAGCCGATATTTGAAGGTGGCACGCTGCTGCATCGAACCCGCGCCGCTCGAGCTGCTTATGACCAATCGGCCGCGCAATACAAAAGTACGGTTATCGTCGCGTTTCAGAATGTAGCTGACTCGCTTCGCGCCATTCAAACCGATGGCGACGCGGTCAGGACCGCCGTGACGGCTGAACAAGCCGCCGCGACCACCTTGGATATCACGCGGAAGCAACTGCAGGCTGGGCAGATCGCTTATCTTTCGTTGCTGAATGCCGAGCAAGCTTATTACCAAACCCTGATCAATCTTGTTCAAACCAAAGCCACGCGTTACGCCGATACGGCCGCTTTGTTTCAAGCGCTCGGCGGCGGCTGGTGGAATCGGTCGGACGTGGTGGTAAAAAAGGGCAGGGGCGGGCCGCCGCCTCAGAAGCCGTTCCTGGAGTAAGGTAGGGAAGAGCTCCCGATTGGCGTGATAATTTTCTCAGGGTTGAATATTTGTCGTCTGGCGTGGTGAGCAACGTCAAAGCGTTCGACGAGCCAGTCTCAGGGTTCGATCGCTGGGACCGGCTCGGCAATGTCTAGGCGTCATTTGCCAAGTGATCGGGATCATAGATCCCCCCTGTGATATCTTAGGGCAGATCCGGAGCCTCGCCCTACCAAAGTCAGGGGCTCGTCCCTACCGCCGTCTCACGGTATCGATTTTCTTCCTCGGCTTTTCGCTCCTCTGCTTGCGTTGGATCTCGGGTGCCGCGTTCGATTGTCGGTCGATGCGCGGCCGGTGTTGATTGGCGTCTCACCTCGGGCAGAGCTGTCGCTCCGCTGAGTTTCTTCTTGGCGTAACTCGCGAACCAAGGCACAGGCGATATCCGTTGAAGAAAAACCTTGTTCCAATAGGCGATCGACGATCGGCGTCTCCTCGCGGAATTCGCCTCGTTGTAGCGCGCTTCTAATCCGTTCGAAAAACAGGTTGGTCCGCTTTTCTTCCACTTGTTCCAGCGACGGAACTTGTTGCCGCGGAATTTTCATCCGGGTGAAACGTTCGATGCTCTGCAGCTTATAAATCTCTCGACCGGCCACGAAGGAAAATGCTCGACCGGAACGGCCAATCCTGCCGGTGCGCCCGATCCGGTGCACATAATCTTCTTCGTCCCAAGGCAGGTCGTAATTGAACACCACTTCAATATTGTCGACGTCGATACCGCGGGCAGCGACGTCGGTAGCAACCAAGAATTCCAAACCGGAAGCCCGAAACTTCGCCATCACCCGATCCCGTTGGCTCTGGTTCATGTCACCGTGAATGCGATCGGCAGAGTATCCGCGGCCCACCAATTCCTCTGTCAGGCTATCCACCATTCGCTTGGTGTTGCAGAAGATGATACCAAGCTTCAGATCGTAGAGGTCGATCAGGCGCGTCAGAATCTCTGTCTTCGAGTGGCCCCGGCTTTCGTAGTAGGCCTGTTCAACGGTTGGCACCGTGAGGATCTTATGTTCTATCCGGACCGTCTTTGCGTCCTTCGAATACTTCCGAATCAACTCCAGGATCGGCTTTGACATGGTAGCCGAAAAGCAGATGAATTGGCGGGTCTCAGGAGCAGTACGCAGGATCTTTTCGATGTCGTCTCGGAATCCCATATCCAGCATCTCATCCGATTCATCCAGCACCACCATCCGGAGCGCCGTCAGTTTCAGTGTGCCGCGATCCAGGTGATCTAGAATTCTCCCTGGGGTTCCAATGACAATTTGTACTCCCTGTTTCAATGCTCGGAGCTGGCGGTCATACGATTGGCCGCCATAGATTGGCACCGAATGAATACCGCGCTTGAACGCGGAGAGTTTGTAAATCTCCTCGGCCACCTGAATGGCCAGCTCCCGAGTTGGACAAAGGACCAAGACCTGGACGCTACGGTCCTTTGGGTCCACGAACTCCACCGCGGGAATTGCAAACGCCGCGGTCTTACCGGACCCGGTTTGGGATTGGCCTACTACATCATGTCCGGCGAGAATCAGGGGAATCGCTTCAGCCTGAATCGGAGCGGCTTTTTCATAGCCAAGCCGGCCAACTGCTTGCAGCAAGGGTTCGGACAGACCGAGTTCCGAAAATAGTATTTGAGTCACAATCGATGCATTAAGATTCAACGCCGGCTGCTTCAGAAGACTGGAGCTTGATCACAACCGGCATTGCTCGACTCTATTCTCTTTTTGCGGGTGTGACAATGTTAGTGACTGGATTGATGAATTTAGTTGGCTTGTTCTACCTACGGCATGGCACCCGGGAGCGGCGACTGTCCACAACGATCTATAGCGTCCCGCGATTCAACCATGGTCTCGAAGCGACAAGTTCAACTAGCCTGTACGTGCAGTCGCCATCCGAGCGCTGGGATGGCGACTGCGCGGTTGAGCTAGGGCGCGCCCATTCGCTCCGGATCAACGTTGTACAAGTGCACATCGTGAACGCTCGGGGATCCGGCAGCCCGGACCGCTACCGGGCACGGCGAATGGGTTACGAATCCCATCTGGAGCTTGTCCCTACCGATTAAGCTTTACCGGCGCTTTCGTGGCCGCCGACCGATAAGCCGCTAATGCGACGCGCAATGCTTCGTAACCATCGTTCCAGGTCACAGATGGTTTTCGGTTCTGTTCGATGGCGTTCACGAATTCCTGAATCATTGCTTGGTTCGGATCAGCGCCGAAACCGATCCAGCTACGATTTCGTTCTCCACCTTTCGCCTAGAGAGTCAAATGTTGAGCGAAACTATCGGGCTAAAGAGATTATCGACCTCGGCATCGACCTCGGTTACCTCCGCTGCAAAACACCATCGCAATAAATCAGCCAGATGCACGGTGTGATCCATGACGGCGCCTCCACCGGCGAGTGCTTTATCCGCAAACCAAGCGCGATGCCCTCTCGGGTTTTCGCTGTGATTAATCCCATTCACGCCGAGCACGATTCCCAGTTCGCCACGATGGATCATTGCTCGTACGGCCTGGGCCGGGGGGGCAAATCGTGTAGGAAACGCCGTCATAAAATGCACGCCATTTTGCTCGCATACCGTCTCCATCGCTTTCGCGTCCGCCAGAGTGATCTCAATCGGTTTCTCGCAGAGGATTTGGCACCCGGCTTTTGCTGCTAATTCAACTAATTCGCGATGACGCGCGTTCTCGGCACAAACCACAACTCCATCCAATCCCTGGGCTAGGATATCCTCATGCTTAGGAAACCATCGCAACCCGCGGCTCTGACCAAAGGCACGACTTTCCTCCTGATTCTCATGAGAGAACCCCACCAATTCAACGCCCGGAATCGCCCTCAAATTAGCCTGGTAGCCTTCTGCATGAAGGTGCGCCACGCGGAGAATTCGCGAACGCTGGAAAGAAAAGCTTTCGAGGACGAGGACGAGGACGAAAAATCCTCGCAGCGGCGCGTCCTTATCTTCTACTTTACAGCGCCGGCGGTAATGCCGCGGATCAATTGCCGTGAGAAGATCACGTAGAGCAAAACCGGAGGCAAGATCGCCAAAGTCAGCGCTGCTAACACCGCGCCATAATCGTTCTGGAATTCGCCCAAGAAAGTTTGGGCTCCGAGGACTAAGGTCTTGGTCGCTTCGCCGGGCGCCAAGATGAGTGGGAACCAAAGATCGTTCCAGATAGGCAGCATGGAAATCGCTAGGACGGACCCGAGCGCCGGTCGTACCAGAGGCAGGATCAGCAAGTAGATCCGGTATTCGCTAGCGCCATCGATCCGGGCTGCGTCTTTAAGGTCACGAGGTACCTGCCGCATGAAGGTCGTCAGGACGAAAACTGCCAGCGGGATGCCTTGGGCTGTGTAGATCAGGATTAGACACCAAAGAGTGTTGACCAGATGCAGGAAGACGATCAGCTGTAGAATACCCACGGTGCCTAAGCGGATCGGCACCATGATCCCGATCGAGAGGTAGAGAGAGGTTATCAGGTTGAACCTGAACTTGTACTCGGCGAGCGCGAACGCAGCCATCGAGCTGACAATCAGGATCAACAACAGCGAGCTTGCGGTGACGAAGAAACTGTTGAGAAAATAGAGTTCAAAGTGAGCGCTTGAAGCTAATGTTTGATAGCCGTCTAAGGTAAAAGTGTCCGGCGAAGGAAAGGAAAATGGGGCACCAAAGATCGATAGCCGATCCTTGAACGAGTTGATCATGATCAGCAAGACCGGGAACAGCGCTAATGCTGAGTAGGCAAGCAGAGCGGCATGCGTCCCGACGGTTGGCCAAAACTTCGATTGCACGATGGTTGATCTAAAACTGGATTTGTTGCAGACGCCGTTGCCAGCCAAACAGGTAAATCAGTACCCCGACCAAAATGATGAGCAGCATCACGCCGGCAACGGTGGCGCCCATAAACGGGTCAGCCGGTTGTAATTGGTAACCGAAAAACGTCCGATAGAAAAAGGTGCCTAGGATGTCGGAGGCAAAGTTCGGAGGGGCTAGCGCTCCTTGGGTGGCGTAGATTAAATCGAAGGCATTAAAGTTTCCAACAAAGGTCAGCACGGCGACGATTCCGACCGTCGGTAAAATCAAGGGAAACTGGATTCGCCAAAATATCTTCCAACGGCTGGCCCCATCGACTCGGGCTGCTTCCATCAGATCATCCGGAACTCGGATAAGCGCCGCCAGAAATAGCATCATCGGGATCCCGATATTCTGCCAGACTGAGACCAGGGATAGAGTGGTTAACGTAGTGGACTCTAAGCCTAACCAGGGGATGTCTCCCAAGCTGCTCAAACCGACAGCACCTAACATTGTCCGGGAGATGCCCCAAGCCGGATTTAAAATCAATTTCCAGACAAAACCGACGATGACCACGGAGAGAATTGTTGGAGTAAAGATCATCGTTCGATAAATAGCGCTTCCCCGGATACGCCCGGCTAGAAGCACGGCCAGAAACAGGCCGATGGGATTTTGCGCCATCATGTGAATGACGAAAAACAGGGCGTTGTTCCGGAGCGCATTCAAAAACGGGTGCGACCATTTTTCCTGGCTGAACAAAGTCAGATAGTTCTGGATACCGACAAAGATCTGCCCGCTGCCGGCCGCCTTGTTATTGAGTGACAGCCAAAGCGAGTCGCAGAGCGGATAAATCATGAACGCGGTATAGATCAGCACCGCTGGTCCCAGAAAAACCAGGATGTGAACTGGAAAATCGCGCCTCCGTTTCTGAACCGTCATCTTCCTAAAAAACTAGCAACCATCAATGTCAGGGTATCATCTTGCGTGCCGGCGAACCGGACAGAAGAAGTTTATCCGCAGATTACACAGATTTCGCAGATTTCGTTTCGAGGCCGAATTTTACCGGTGACGAAAAAGAGCGTTCGAAAAAACGGCGATTATCGTTGCCGTTTGGGTAGATCAACACCCAAAAGGAAATCTGCGTAATCTGCGGATAAACTGGCCTAGACGTGCCCGTCGCCCATCATTTGCGCTGGTCCCAGCATTCGATCAACGTGCCTGTTGGGGTTTGTACCAGGAGGCTAGATCCTTCTGTACGAAATCCGCGGCTTGTTGCGGTGTATAAGTGCCGTTCAACACCTGAGCGCATGCATTCCAAAGATCGTTTTCGTTGTTCGGATTAGCATTGCGCGAGAGGATCTGGTACGAGCATCGGAACGAAGTTGGACCCTCTTTAAGCCAACTGGCGAATTCCTGAGCGACTGGATCTTTGCTGATGTAGGTGCCGTTGGCCAACGGAAAGAATCCGGGCAAAGCGTTGCCATATAGTTCGGCAAAATCCGGTGTCGCTACCCAGGCCAGGAAGGTGCGGGCCGCCTCCTTGTTTTTGCTGGCTGCATTCAGCCCTAAGGCGATGTCAGGTTGTTGATCAACCACGACCTCACTCTTCCCTTCGAACGAGTACGGTTTGAAGGCGCCAAAATCCAATTTTGGACTCATCTGGCGGAACACAGCAATATCCCACGAGCCCGCCGGATAGATAGCTCCACGGCCTTGAGCGAATAGATTCTGCGCATCCGAGTAGGCTAAAGCTTGATATCCGGGCGCCAGGTAAGGCTTCCATTTGGCCAAGGCTTCAAATGCTGCTAAAAAGCCGCCTTTATTGTATTGGGCGGAACCATCGATCAAGGCTTTGCGGCCGGTTTCACCGTCCCACAATGTCGGTCCGATGTTTTGATAGCCCATAGTGGCGGATTCCCATTGATCCTTGGTTCCCATCACCAGCGGGCTGTATTTGCCATTAGCCTTAATTTTGTCCAAGACGGCTAGAAATTCCTTTTCTGTCTTGGGGACACTCAAGCCGAGTTCCTTAAAAATTGCTTTGTTATAGATAAACCCGTGGATCACGGACGCCATCGGTACGGCGAAAGAAGTTTTGCCGTCGTCGGTCGACCAAGCAGCCAAGGCGAATTTCGAGTAATTGTCCATGCCCGCCAGATCATTGAGCGCCACGAGTTGGCCAGCGTTATACATATCGAGGGATTTGTCGAACGGCCGGCAGGCGATCAAATCGCCGGCGGTGCCTGCCTTGAGTTTGGCATCTAGAACCGCGTTATATTCTGTTGGGGGAGTGGGCGAATAGACGACCTCGATATCGGGGTGCTGCTTAGTAAAGGCGGGGATAATCGTATCTCGCCAGATCTTAAGATCATCGCTACGCCAGCTCTCAATAATGAGTTGGGTCTTTCCTTGAACCCGAGTGGTCCCAAGTGCGCATAACGCAATTAGGCTCAGTAGTAGTGTTTTTTTAAACATGGGGGATGCCCAGGACTATAGGAAAGCTCTTGAACAAAACAACGTTGGAATGCGAAGTGCGGAGGGATGATTTTGGTACAACTTCGGTAAGCTCAGGATGGCAGGGCGAGGCTCCCGAACAGCCCAAGCGTTGTTCAAGGCGATGCGCGCCCGCGTACGATGTCGTTGCCGCCGCCGCTAAACTCGCCGAGCCGGTCCCATGATGTTGCGACGGTCGAGCGCGATTCGAAAAAACCGAACGCTGGGCCGCGGCTCGGCAACCATTCAGAGCAACGAATCCAGGGCCGGATCTCGCGTAATTCCTTGCTAACGGTTAGAGACAGGTCCGGAGCCTCGCCCTACCATCCTGAGCTCACCGAGGTCCTACCAATGTTTTAAAGCGGACACCGGACCTCGCCTGCCGGACCAGGTTAGGGATCCGGAGATCGCTTTCGTAACGAAGGTTTTAGCGCGGCGCGCGGCGGCCGGCAGGTCATCGCCTAGTGCCAGACCCGCTGCCAGCGCTGCCGAGAAGGTGCACCCGGTGCCATGGGTGGGAGGACCGCTTACGAACGGTTCGGCCAAACGTTGGACTTCCCTTTGCATTACCAGAAAGTCGACCGCCAAATCGCCGGGCCAATGGCCTCCTTTCAGCAGGAATGCAGTTCCAAACCGGTGGACCAATTTCGGGCCGATCTCTTCCAGTTCCTCCGGACGCTCGATCGCCTGCCCGTAGATCATCGCAGTTTCGTCCCGGTTCGGAGTAACCACCGTGGCCAAAGGAAATAAACGATCCCGGTAAATCTCGAGGGCATCGTCCTGCAATAACGGATCGCCGGACGACGCTATCATGACGGGATCGACTACCAGAGCAGGCCTTTCTTTAAGCGGGATTCTTTCCAGGATATCGCATACCGCGGCGATTATGCCCCTCGAGTACAGCATCCCTGTCTTGATAGCGCAAACTGGAAAATGCTCCAAACTCAGCCGGAGTTGGTCTTGAACGGCGGCGACGCTAACCGGTTCGATCCTTAGGACTTTGCCCGGAACTTCCGCAACCACACACGTCACGACGCTCTGGCTAAATACTCGGAAATAAGTAAATGTCTTTAGATCAGCCTGGATTCCGGCTCCGGCTGAGCTATCTGACCCTGCGATGGTAATGGCTACCGGCGGTGGTTCCATAAAACGGCTGCTTTAAAGGCTGGAAGATTACCCATGAGCCATGTTTTCCGCGAACTGCCCGAGGTAAAAGTCACCGTCGACAAAATCGTCTATGTGCCGACGCTGGAAGCTCCCCCGGATCGTCCTTATCCTTTCGTCTACTTTATTACGATCCGTAACGATTCGCTCGAAATCGTGACTATCCGCGGCCGGAAATGGGTCGTGACCGATTGTCATGGCGGGAAGTTGGTCGTCGAAGGGGATGGCGTTGTCGGCGAATTTCCTCGGCTCCAGCCGGGAGAAAAGTTCAGTTACAACAGTTATCATGTTATTGCAGAGGATAGCGTCGCTGAAGGCGCTTTTTTAGGTATAGGTCAGGGTGGTGAACCATTTTTTGTTCGAATTCCCCGTTTCGAACTTCGCGTCCCGAGGAGCGATCTCTAAAGGAATAGTTGCAGCGCAGCTCAGCCGCTGGCACTAGCTTAAGTACCGCACGACGCATGGTGTCAAAACAATCGAAAGGTCGGCGAATCAGTCTGCGACCGGGAAAAGGGTGGCTACGCAGAAATTTCATTACCGAAGTTTATCTGCCTTCATTATTCGTGCGCCGGCGTGGAGCAGCCTTGCGCCCGCAATTCCCGGTTTTGACGGCGGACCAGATCTGCCTGACCTGGATTGGTCATGCTTCATTCTTGGTCACTTGGCGTGGTCTGAATATTCTAATTGATCCGATCTGGTCGCTTTGGTTGAAAGTGATCAAACGGATCCGGCATCCGGGCATTCGTCTGGATCATCTTCCGGACATCGACCTGGTTTTAGTGACGCACGCCCACTTCGATCATTTGGACCGGAGAACATTGCGCAAGGTGGCCGCAGCTCAGCCGATTATTGTTCCTGAAGGGGTCGGCGCGCTGGTTGAAGGTCTCGGGTTCAATCGCGTCCATGAGATGACACCCTGGGAGTCGCTTTCGATCGGCAACATCCAGGTGACCCTGACTCCCTGCCATCATTGGGGTGCACGAGTTCTTCATGACGCGCATCGGGGTTTTGGTGGGTTTCATCTGCAGTTAGGGTCACGCACAATTTTTCACTGTGGTGATAGCGCCTATTTCGACGGCTTTACCCAGATTGGCCAGAGTTTGCCGATCGAGATCGCTCTGTTGCCGATCGGCGCTTATGAGCCTCCCACCAAACGAGAGGTTCATATGAACCCGGAACAGGCGGTGCGAGCCTTCCAAGAGCTCAAAGCCAAGTACATGATCCCGATGCATTACGGTTCGTTCCGACTCAGTTACGAACCTCTGGAAGAACCGGTCCAAAGGCTCAAGAGAGAGATCGCTCGAAATAACCTCGAGTCGGCCGTGAGAATCATGGACGAAGGCGTCCCTGAGGTGTTTTGAACGAGCGCGAACGAACGGGACACCGAGAATGGTAGGGCGAGGCTCCCGAACGACCCAAACATTTCTCAACGCCGATGCGCGTCCGTGCTCGATGTCGTTTCCGCCGTCGCTAAGCTCGCCGAGCCGGTCCCATGACGTTGCGACGGTCGGGCGGCGATTCGAAAAAACCGAACGCTGGGCTGCGGCTCGGCAACGATTCGGAGCAACGAACCCGTGACCGGATCTCGCGTAATTCCTTGCTAACGGTTAGAGGCAGGTCCGGAGCCTCGCCCTACCATCCTCGGTGTCCCGACGTCCCCGAGTTCCCGCACGTTACTTCTTCTGCCTGGCTTGCATGCTGAGCCGGACTTCGTCTTGGAGTTTTTTGACCTCTTCCGGTTTCCGGTTACACAACACCGCTGCTACCAAGCTTTCGCCGCGGCGATAACGAGCGATAAAATTCGCTTTCTCGCGTGAACCCTCAATCGCACCGTCGAGATGGGGCATAGTGAAATCGCCAACCAAATCGAAGCGCATTCCGAGCACAACGGCGGAGGAGGTCGGAATAGAATCAAATTTCTGGCGTTTCCTACCGGTCATATTAGCTCCGGCCGTGGCGCCCTGGAGTTTAGCCATTTCGCAGCTGGTCTCGCGTCTAGCTCCGCCGTAGAGCTTGTCAGGGTATAGGGCGATATCGCCGACGGCGTAGATCCCTTTTTCGTCACTCTCAAGGTATTCGTTTACCGGGCAGCCACCAGGGCTGCTAAGAGGGGTATTCAGTACCAATTGTAAATTCGGTTCCGTGCCGATTACCACAATCGCTAGACCGGCGGGAAACCGGATGCCGCTCTTAGTCTGGATATTCCGGACGACAGTCTTACCTTCAAAACCGTTGAGGTTTTCGTTCAACATCATTTGAACTCCGGCTTCGGCGAAGAGTTCGGTTAACCATCCGGAGGTTTCGGGATCGAGGAGATCCTGCCAGACCGATTTGTCGCGGCTCAGTAAAGTTAGCTTCGCGCCGGACCCGATGAGGGCGGAGGTCACTTCGGCACCGAGATAACCGGATCCAACGATTACCACATGTTTTTCCGAAGCCAGAATCTCGCGCATGGCCAGAACATCACGATAGGTACGCAGATAGACAACATTGCCCAAAGTGGCGCCCGCGACCTGGGGTCTCCTGGGCCGGCTGCCGGTAGCCAGGCAGGCTTTTCGAAATTCGATCGCCTGACCGTTTTCCATGACCGCTAGTCGCCGTTCGATATTGAATTCGCGGACAACGGTTCCGAGGCGGAGCTCAATACTTCTTTTCCGGTACCAATCCTCAGCATGATCGGCGAGCTTTTCGACCGAAGGGCTACCGTCCTTCAGTACGGATTTTGAGAGTGCGGGGCGGTTATAGGGTAAAAAAGCCTCATTACTGACTAGGGTAACCGCGCCCTTTGGGTCATATTGACGCAGCGCGTTACAGGCACTTGCCGCCCCGATCCCGCCACCAACGATCAGGTAATCTCTTTGAATCATTATCTGGCGGGCAATATATCGTCCCGGACTTCGATTCTCGACGAAAATCTGTCATTGACACAAAACCTTCAGCGAAATGGAGCCGGTTTTTGGTGATTTCTGCTCAGTATTTCGCCGGCCAATTCGGTTTCGCGGCCGCGCCTTTTTGGCCCGAAGAGATCGTGGGTCCATGCCACGGGCAATGGGAGGGGAGCCGCTTTGTAGCGCGGCAGGTCTATCTGTATCCAGCAGGCGGCTCCCGGGAATTACCCATGATGATGAGTTAGCCCACGGTGGGCGTTGGGCGTTGCCTTACGGAAGATTGTTCTCGGACCTTTATCGTGGGTCTTTCGGCATCCACTGGGCTGTTCCCGGGAGCCGCCTGCTGCGAGCCGATAGGCCTGCCATGCTACAAAGCGGCTCCCCTCCCGTTTGTATGGCTTTCAGTTCCGTTGGCAACGCCTCCGCTGCGGCCTATATCACGGCAATCGGAATCGGGGCCCGAATTTTACCTCCAGGCCCCGGCGGGTCGTCTCGAATCGATCCTTGCCTACATTTTCCAGGTATCGCATCGCTCCACCTCGGAAGGCGGGGTATCGCCACCCCAGTACCGACGCCAAGTCGGCGGTTCCCGGTTCTGCGATAATTCCTTCTTTTAATGTATGCAGGGTCTCGACGGTCTGGATGTAGAAGAGCCGCTCGATGATCTCAGTCTCCGTCTTTGGGGAACGAGGGAACCAGTTTGCGATCTCGGGCCATTCCTGCTTTTCGTTTGGAGCCGGGTACTCGTAAATGCCCGCGCCGGATTTCCGGCCCGGACGGCCCGCGGAAAGGAAGCGAGAAAGAATTTCAAGGGTACGCTCAGCCTCCACGGCGGCGCCGCGTCTGTGCTCCAGCAACGAACGAAAGATATCCGCCAGCAACTCGAGCGAGGTAAGATCCGCCATAGCCAGGGGCCCGATGATCATCCCCGCGTTCCGGGCACACTGATCGACTAAGGACGGGCTTGCACCCTCGGCTAGAAGAAACAAGGCTTCTTGGACATAAGCCATCACCACCCGGCTCGTGTAAAACCCGGGTCCGTCTTTGACCACGATAGGGGTTTTCCCGAGCGCTTTAGCCAGGCCTAACGCTCGATTCAGCGTCGATTCCGAGGTCTGACGTCCGAGGATGATTTCCAACAGCTCCATTTGCTCGACCGGAGCAAAAAAATGAGTGCCAATAAATTGGCTTGGATCCAGTGTCGCGGCCGCCAAATCGGAGATCGGAATGGTCGTTGTGTTGGAGGCAATGATCGTTTGCTTCGGCACCGAGGAACCGAGCCTGCGCAGCAGATCGGTTTTCACACCGAACCGCTCGAAAACGGCTTCGACGATGAAATCACAACGCGAAAGATCCTCGAGTTGCTGGGTGGGTTGAAACCGAGACAAGAGATCAATCGATCGTTGGCTCGATACTTTCTCGATCCGGCGAGAGGATCGCTTGGCTGCTTCGGCATCGATCTCGAATTGGACCACTTGGCGGCCCGACAACAATGCGCTGAGCGCGATACCGGTTCCCATCAAACCTGCGCCCAAAACACCGAGCACTTGAACCGTATCGGGCTGACTGGCGGCGCGCCCGACCGCTTGCTGTCGCAATTCTCGCTGAACGTAGATTCGGTTTTTGGTTGAGACCGAGGTGCGCGCTTTTTGGAAGGCGGCTTTTTCTATCCGCAAAGCCGCCAGAAAAGAGCGCTCCAGTCCGTCGTGAAAGGCCTGGAGTAAAAGGCTGCCGGCACTGTCCTCCGCGGGAGTCTTTTTCCGTAGTTGCATATACGCCTTTTGCAGAATCGCGCGATTGGCGGTTGTCTGGCTAAAGAGCGGTGATCGCGTGATATCGGTGTGATCCCAAGGTTGAACCGGTTTGGGATGAGCTTTGATCCAGGCTTCGGCAGCTTCTCGCCCGTTGCCGCTGGCTTTTTCAACGTCATCAGCAGCAACCGTTTCTGCGTAGGAAAAGCGTCCGCCAAAAAGGAGAACCTGGACTGCTTTTTCGATTCCAAACAAGTGGGAAAGGCGACGTCCGGTACCGAGTGCCGGCAGTAGGCCGAGCTCTAACCATGGCCACTGAAAGCTGATATCAGGATCCCGAGCGAAACGTTGGTGGCACGCGAGCGCGACCTCAAAAGCGAGGCCATTAAGTGACCGATCAATGACAGCAACCAATGGTTTCGGCTGAGTCTCTACTAAACGGAGGGTCTCGCGTAGCGGGTCGATGATGCTATCGCCCGACAGCAAAAGCTCGAGCTCGTGCTGCGAGTCCGAGGTCTCCTCGACAAATTCGAGGATAACGCCCTCAACTTCGGGGTTCTCCGCTGCGCGTTTAAGAGCGCTAACGAACGAGGCCGAGAGCTGAGCCGGGCAAGCGATAAGCTCGATCATGGGCAGATTTCCAGGATGGTGGCGACGCCCATACCGAGTCCGGTACACATGGTGACTGCGCCCCGCGGCAGTTGCCGGCGACGTAGCTCATCGACCAGCGTTCCTACTAACATTGCGCCAGTGGCGCCCACTGGATGTCCCATGGCGATGGAACCTCCGGCAACGTTCACTTTTTCATGCGGGACCTTGGTCTTCTCCATGAAGTAAAGAACGACCGAGGCAAAGGCTTCATTGACCTCGTACAAGTCGATATCGGAGAATTTAAGATCAACACGTCGCAGGGCGCGCCGGGTTGCTTCCGCGGGAGCCGTCAGCATTATACAAGGTTCATCGCCGGCGCTGCCCGTAGAGACAATGCGAGCGCGTGGCGCCAGGTTAAAGTTTTGGCCGATTTCTCGGTTGCCCAGTAGAACAATGCCGGCTCCGTCGGCGATACCGGAGGAATTGCCAGCGTGATGCACGTAATTGAGGCGGCTGACCTGGGGGTAACGCAATCGCACCAGGTCTTCGTAGCCTTCACCCCCTTGCTTAGCGAAGGAGGGGGCGAGTTTGCTCAAACTCTCGACCGTCACATTTTCTCTTACCAGTTCATCGCGGGTCACCGTCCCTTCGCCGTTCTCGACCGGGACGATAGATCTGGAGAACCATCCATTTTTCCAAGCGGCATCCGCGCGTTGCTGCGAGACGGCGGCAAAACTATCAACGTCTCGCCGGCTGTAACCTTGAAGGGTTGCAATGAGATCCGCAGAAATGCCTTGAGGTACCGGAGGCACCAGGTCTTTGAATCCGGCATCGGAAATCATCGGTCCGCCTGAACCGAAAATTGTGAAAAGCGAAAGCATTTCAACGCCTCCGACCACGACTAGATCGGCTTGCCCGGCCATTACTTTGGCGGCTCCGGTATTAACTGCATCCAGTGCCGAACCGCAAAATCGGGAAACCATTAACCCAGGAACATGGTTCGGGAATCCGGCAGCGAGCGCTGCCGATCTCGCCATATTCCCGCCTTGATCATTGAACTGTTCGCAACAACCCAGAACGACCTCGTCGACCTTGGATTCGATCCCGGGATATCGTTTCCGTAGCTCGGTAAGGAGTGCTATCACCAGGGTTATCGGTGTCAGGATATGTAAGCCGCCGTTTGGTTTCCCGCGCGTTCGAGGGGTGCGCAGGGCGTCATAAATGAAAACTTCATTCAGAGCCATGGGAGTGACGGGAACCAATCACAGGTTGGAACGGTTTGCACGGGGGAACCAAGGAAACGTCGTGAGCGTCGGGAACGTCGGGAACCGTTCGACGCGCGTTTGCCTGGTTGACGGCGGGCGGTTCTGCCCGGGGCGACGAGCTACCCACAACGGTAGGGCGAAAATCTCGGCGCGGCCCGGACTGGCCACTTGCAACTGGCTTGATCGCGCCGGATTTGAGCCGCGACGGCTGGTGGTATACCTGTCCAGGATTGAGCCGTGCCTGTTGGGACGCTTCGCAAATCGTTGGTAGCGAGTCTCGCAAACCGTTGACCAAGGGCGAAACTAACCAGGGGCGGCGGCTCAAATCCGGCGCGGTCGAGGCAATCGCTGTAGGCCGCCCACGGCGCGCCGAGATTTTCGCCCTACCATTTTGGGTTTTATGGCGCGTTTTTAGCCTGTTTGACAAACCCAGGCACCTAGTGTTCGTTCCAGGCTCCGCGCGAGCAAACTTAATGCCGTAGGTCCCTGGGTTTTCAGCAGCAACGCTGGGAATCGCACGCGCCAGGGGTAACCCGGTTAATAGGAAGAGATAGATATGCCAGTTCGTCTTGGACGTTTCGAGATGCCTAAAAGCCTCACTAAAGATGAGGCCACCGCAACCGAAACTTACGCAAAATTCATCGCCGAGCCTTTCGAGGCCGGATACGGTCACACTGTCGGTAACTCGCTTCGCCGAGTTCTGCTTTCCTCATTAGAGGGAGCCGCCATTACCAGCATCCGGGTTTTCGGAGCTGAACACGAATTCACCTCGCTTCCCGGCGTTGTTGAGGACGTGACCGATATCGTGCTCAATCTTAAGAGAGTAAAATTCAAAGCGGTCGATCATGAGCCGCGGACCGTTAGTCTCACCGTCAATCGCGAAGGACCAATTACCGCCGGTGAAATTCAGACGGTTACCGGAATCGAGGTCCTGAACACCGACCAGATCATCTGCACTCTAGATAAGAAGCAGAAATTCGAAGCAGAGTTTGAAGTGAAGGTTGGACGCGGGTTCTTCACCGGCGACGAAAACAAGCGCCCGGATACCCCGATTGGAGTGATTCCGATCGATTCTATTTTCTCACCGGTTACCCGGGTGAAATACGCCGTCGAAAATACGCGCGTCGGCCAGCGAACCGACTATGACAAATTGATCTTGGAAGTTTGGACCGACGGGCGGATCACGCCGGACGATGCGTTGCTACAAGCCTCCGCCATCCTGCGCCATCATCTCGACGTGTTCGTTAATTACGACGACAGTCAGGTTGAATTCGATCAGACCACGGAAGAGACCAGCCAGGAGAACACCCGACTCAAGAAGTTGCTCAACATGAGCGTCAACGAGATCGAACTCTCGGTCCGGGCCGCCAATTGTTTGAACAACGCCAATATCACGACCGTCGGCCAATTGGCGATGAAGACGGAAGCAGAGATGCTGAAATACCGAAATTTCGGAAAAAAATCTCTCAACGAAATCAAAGAGAAGTTACAACAGCTTGGGCTTAGCCTGGGGATGAAGTTCGAGTCGGGGTTGGTGGAACCAACCTCGAATGTGGACCGAAACGATGACGGCAAGCTCGTCACGCTCTAGCTCAATATGCGACATACGAAGAAGACGATTAAGCTCGGTCGAAAGTCCGAGCATCGAAATTTGCTCTTAGCCAACCAGGTATGCGGCCTCATCGAACATAGCCGGATCAAGACGACTCTGGCGAAGGCTAAAGCGGTCCGGCCGTACGCCGAGAGAATGGTGACCTTGGGTAAACGCAACGATCTGCATGCTCGGCGGCTAGCCTTCGCTTTCTTGAGACAGAAAGATGCGGTTCGCAAGCTGTTCGCCGATATCGCGCCTAGAACCGCTTCTCGCCAGGGCGGTTACGTCCGCATCATCAAGCTTGGACCGCGTCCCAGTGACTCCGCGCTGATGGCCTACCTAGAGTGGGTTGATCAACCGTTAGTGGAAGAAGCTCCGGTCGAAAAAGAGGCGACGAAAAAGGAAGCCGCAAAGAAGTAACGAAGAAACAGTTTACCTGAACGCGCGGCCGGAAAGGGTCGCGCGTTTCATTTTGGGGGCCTGCTCACCCCGATTCAGTAGCCCGTAATTTCGGCTACGTTTGCTCTAAGCGGCTCGATCAAAGGAACCGTTTGGGCAACTCTTCCATCGTTATTTCGGAAAACGACGTGGCGACGACCGGGATCGACATCCAGGGAGACCACATACGCGTCCCCACCTCTGAACCAATTGTCGGTTCGCCAATTCGTCGCGATCCAGCGCACGATTGAACGATCGATATCGGGATAACCGGACCCGTGCCGGATACTAACCGCATAGACGACCCCATGGTTTACCGCCAGGTTGACGTCCACGGGTACGATTTGCAGGTTCGCGCCCTGCTGTTGCCGCAACATTTCCCATTGTGAGGCAGAGATTTCCGGCATGCGAACTTTGGCGATTTCAAGCCAGCCAGCCTGTGCGGCTGGCGCCAAAGCCATTGGCGACAAAGAAAACAAAATCAGAAAAATCCTCTTAATCATGGCGTCCTGAGTATATCTCAGAAAACGTCAAGAAAAAAGAGCGGTGGGGACCTCTCCCGGGATTGGGGGTGCGAGACGTCTGTCCCGTTCATCCGGCTTTCCTCACCTCGTCTTTCGAAAAACGACCTGGCCGCAGGCTTGGATCGACGTTCATGGAGATTACCAGACTGTCTCCGCCGGCAAACCACGGATACAAAGTCGATTTAGCATTTGGCGTCCTCTTAGTCTGCCTCCGGGTGAGGCAGACGAGAGTTTTGCCCCTGCGGCGGGCGTGCCGACCGCCAGCACATTGACGGCGGGAATGCGGCGTTAGTTCTGGGTGACAATTGGAAACGGTGGCAAGGAGGCCGGGGAAGGGACTTGCTCCGCGTAGATGCTCCAATCGAAACTGAGTTTTTTTACGACGATGCTGCCGACCTGGTAGACGTCATTAAGTGCTTCCTGGAAACCGGACAGGGTACCGGAAACCTCAGTGGCCAGGAATTCAGCGGGAGTCTGTCCTTCCGGCTGAATGGTGTAGTCGCTAGCGCTCCGAAGCACCAGGAAACGATTTTGGTCGGCTCGGCCGGCTTCAGACAGAAACTGGAGCGCTTGACCGATGCCAGCGTCCTCAAATTCAGACACGGCGAAACTGCCCTGGTTGACTGTCCAGTAGGAGATCCACTTTTCGGCCCAGGTATTAAGGAGATCGCCAATCCAGAAGGTATCAGCTGCTAGGTCGTCGCCTTGCAGCACAAAAGGAGGTCTGATCGCCATGGGATAGGTCGGGTAACCGGAGCGGACCCGTCGGAGATTTGAATCGTCTGGCAAATGGGTGTGTTTGGTCAACCGGAAGGCCCAATCGGCGAGTGAAGCATTGAGCTGATAAACCTGTTGAACACCATTGGAATGGAATGGTTGAGCCGGCTTTTCATATGGTCGCGTACGCCCTAACGGGACACAACCGGTAGACCAGCCTCGTGGAATTTGTCGCGCATCGATTTGATAAGCGAGATCGCCGTCGACTACGAACTTGGCCCAAGCGGTTGAGGCGACGCTGGCTCTATTTGGATCGACGCCGGCGATCCCAGCCACAATCCAATAGGCTTTAGAGAGATCAAAGCGTGGGTCCATGCCCAAACCCATGATAGAGGCCGCAGCGTGGGATTTTCCTTGACCAGTGACGATGCCTAGGACCTGGAGGTCAGGGTTGTAACGCAAGTGATGGTAACCTTGTGGGAAAGGGATAATCTGCGGTAAAGGCAGATTAAGAACCCAATTGCCGAACTCTCCCTTAGTAGGGTCATCATCAGCACCGCCCTGGAACGTAGTAATGACGACGACTCTAACAGGGATTTTCTGGTCTTCGGCTTCCGATGAAACGGAAAAGAACGCCAAGGTTGCGGTAGCGAACAAGGCTGGAAATTGTAAGGACTTCATATTCTTTGCTCTTGGGTCTTGGGGGTGGCTCGCCGGTATGCCTGGGAGAACAGAGCGAGCTCGATAGCGGGAGTTTTCCCAAATTGGATTTAAAATTACGATTACGAAGTAGTTTCCAATCGGCTAAAACGCGAGAACCTGTCCTTCAATCAGCGCAAGAGCACGCGCGCATAATGTCGTATAGGGCTGTTTAGATGCCAGTCGGTCAGAATCCCAGCTTTCAACTCTTCATGATTGAAACGCTACCGTCGCGGCTCACATGTGCGACAAAAGGCCTCGAATCCGTCGTGCACAATATCCTCATCCTGGGCAGAGCCTTGACAAAAATCTCGCCGATTTCAACGCCGCTCAAATCGCCTCGCGCCGTCAGCACAAAGGCGCGGACTTTTGCCGACATCAGGGCGTTTGTCTCTACTGCACGGTAGCGAAGATGATTGTCTTTCGTCAGTACAACCCAGCCGCGTTTGCCCGCTTCGGCCAACCAGACTTGGTCTTGTGCGTCCTGCGAGAAATGGTCGTCATGAAGTTCGACTCGCGCTCCGGCTTACGGAGCGCATTGGGAATAACACGGCGGCCGAGGGAACGGTCAACGAAGAAGACCAGCGGCTCAGGCAGCGAGGGCAAGTTCAACGCGGACTGCTTCTTCTACGTGAGCGCGCTCGCAGGCATAATCCTGGGCGAGTTCGTCAATCGATTCGCCCGCCTTGTAACGCTCCGCTACGATACTTGTCGCAATGCCCCTCTGCGCTATCGCGGGACGACCGAAAGAAATATAGGGGTCAATGACGATGATCCTCGGCTCATCGACATCGCGCTTACGGGTGAATGGATACAGGCGGACGGCCAGGCCACTTGCGTCGTGCTCCAAGCGGCGCAAGTGCGCGGCGAGCATTTCCTTCATGGCCAATTGGCCCGCTTGCGACACGGCGATAAGCTTCTCGAACCGGGACAAGAACAAGTCCACACCATCAGTTTGAAACTTGTGGTTCGCCAGGGGGTGCGGGACGCGGAAATGCTGGTTCACATAATCGAGTGCGGCGCGAACCTTGGGCAATGGAACATTGTGCTCGCGGCGAATGGCGTCCAGTACATGCGCTTCCACCAGGTTGACGAACGAAAGCGAAGCAAGATTGGGGTCTGGGAGTTCAATCAACGGCTTGAAGAATCTCGGGCCATGTTCAGTCGGGTAAAATCGGTCACGCACCCACGAGCGCAACGTCGCTACGGGAATGCGCAGATAATGCGCCGCCTCACCAATGCTGTAGGCAGCCATTTCACGGGCTTCGTTGGACTTCATCTGACTTTCGGGCGTTTTGAACAGCGATTACGGTTGTCGTGCTTGCCTGGACAATACCCATGGCACGGATCACGGGAAAGATTTAATCTGTTGGGAATTCCTTTCTCCGGCATGATCCGTCGGGACCATATCTTCTGGCGCCTGTTCCATCCGAACGAGTGACGATCGGGCCGGCGCTTATCCTTAGTGTCTCGTCCTGCCGAGCATAGCGGCTATCTGGAAGTATTGCGAATGTTCGGGAATGTCATCCCAACGGATGCGGCCCCAGCTCAATGAAAAAGTCAAAGGGCCATCCGGAGTTAACGGGGCTCGAACCCGCAACCTCCGCCGTGACAGGGCGGCGCTCTAACCAATTGAGCTATAACTCCTCGGAAAAGGTGGTGACAGTAGAACTAAACCTCGGTGGCTTCAACCGCAAATTTTCGTCTGATGCCCTCGTGCGGCGCTTGACTTCGCCGTAGCCCCACGCTTTGCGCTGCCATCCGCTCAAAGTCGGCCTCGCAAGCGAGGCGCGCTCCACAAAGAGGAACGTCGGCGAAGTCGGGAGTACGAAGCGCCGCACGAGGGCATGGCGTGTTTGCGAACGTAACCCAGGTTGAAACCCTGGGCTATGTTCTGTAGCACGTTCCGGGCAAAAAGGGTGTGTTCGCGTTGCGGGCCCGGATGAGCGGGAGCTCGTCCCTACCGGGCCTAATTTTCTTTCATGAGCTCCGCCACGGCGCGTTCGATCTGTAGGTCGCGGCCTTCGGCGACGCTTTTCGGGTCGTTCATGACTTCGATATCGGGCTCAACCTGGGTCTTTTCCATGTAATGGCCTTGCTCATCCAGAAAGGCGACCTCGGGCATCCCAAAGAGAAGGGTCGGGTCCTGCTGGAATTCCCACCAGACGGCGGTACCCGTGCCGGGCACCGGCATGCCGATAAATTTGCCGACGTTGAAATGTTTATACGTCCAAGGAAAAAGCATGCCGTCCGAATAATCGCCTTCGTTGGCGATCAGCGCAGTTTTTCGATACCATTTGTCGACAGGTTCCCAGCCCAGGTATTGGCCGCGGGGAAGGAATTTTAGGTAGGGCTTACCGGATAGGAATGTGGTCAGCTGATCATGCAGATTACCCCCGCCGTTGTAACGAGTGTCAACTACCAACCCTTTCTTGGTTTGTTCGCGGCCAAGCGCGTCCGAATAGGTCTGCCGATAGCTGTTATCGTTCATCTCCCGCACATGAACGTAACCAATAGTGCCGTTGCTGAGCCGGTTGACGAGTTCCCGCCGTCGCTTGACCCAACGATCGTACAATAGACCGATCTGCTCCATTTGGCTGATCGGTTTCATGCTGACATCGAACCGCGAGTTTTTGGCCGGATCAAAGATGCTGAGAAGCGTGGCTTTCCCGGCTTTCAGGTTTAACAACGGGCTGATATCCATCCCCGGAGTGATAGTCACACCGTCGATCTTCTCGACAATCATCCCGGCTTGAACCTGGCCGTTTGGTAGTACCAATGGACCTTTCTCAATGATCTCCTGGATCTTTAGTCCAGCGCCTTTGTAAGTCGGATCAAAGAACGCTCCTAATGCGGCTGTCTGATCGCCACCTTGCGCAAAGTAACGACAACCGGTATGGCTGGCGTTCAATTCTCCCAGCATTTCGCTCATCATCTCTGCGAAATCCCGGTTGTTCGTGATGTAGGGCAGGAATTTCGCGTAGACCTTTTTGTAGTAGTCCCAATCGACTCCTCCCATATCGGCGACGTAGAACTTCTCTTTCTCTTGTCGCCACATGTGTTCAAAGAGAGCGGCTCGTTCAGCGGCGCGATCGAGTTCTTTCTCCGCTACGAACTTGACCGGCTCCATCTTGCCGGATGCAAGCTCCACTTTGCTGAGGTGGCCATTGGCCAAGACAAAAACATTCTTTTCTTCTTTATCCAACGCTAGTTGGATCGGGAATCGCGGTCCGAAATGCTCGATATCCGGCGCCTCAAATTGGGCTAAACGCTTGAGGTCTTTGGTACGCGGCTTCAGCAGCCATAGATCATAACCCTTTTCTGCCTTAGCCATGTAAACCAGCTGTTCGCCGTCTTTAGTTAAGAGGATGTCAGCTAGCCCTGCGGAGGCCAAGGTCAACCGCGCTGTACGATCTTCGATATCGGTGAGATCGATCTTGATCGGCTCAACTTTGGGAGTCTCTTCCTTTTTCGGTGAAGGGCTTGGCTGCGCCGACTGGCTTGGCTGTGGCGATCCACTTACCTGCGGGGATGCGCTCGCTTGTTCTTTCGCGTCTTTGGACTTCTCGATTTCTTTCTTTTTCTTATCTTCATCCTCCTGAGCCTTCAGGACCTCGTATTCAGCCGGAGAAAGCTTGAACCGATCAAAGGCCTCCTGGGTGAAAAACATCTCAAAGACGTCGAGCTGTCCATCGCCGGCGTCGCCGTGGAGCCCATACTTGGTATTCCCCCAGATCATGGTTTTCCCATCCATGGTCCAGATCGGTTGGAAACTTGCGTAACCGCTCTTAGTCAGATAAGTGATTTGCTGTTGGCCGGCGGCGTCCACCAAGCCTACCTCACTCGACCAGCGTTCCGGCTGGTTCATCGTTACTAGGAACCATTTGCCATCAGGTGACCAATCAAACCATTGATCGCCGTCTTCGTAAGAATAATTGTCTTTACCAGGCAAGATGAGCCGGGTTTGTTTGCTTTCTAAATTCAGGACTTTAAGCGTGGTCCGGTTTTCCAAGTAGGCGACCTCTTTACCATCCGGAGAATATCTCGGGCGAAAGTTCTCCTGGCCGTTTTCGAGGATGGGATGAACATCGATTACGGTGGAGAGGGAAAAGTATGGTTCTTTTTCCTTGGGCTGCACAATCGCGGCTTCGTAAAGGCTCCAGACCTTATTGTATTCGGCGGCGAACACCAATTTCCGGCCGTCGGGACTGAAGCTCAGGTTGCGGGCTTGGGCCGGGTTGTTGGTTATCCGTTTGGTGTCGCCATGCTCAATCCCGGCGACATAAACATCGCCGCGCACAACGAACGCAATCTCTTTCCCATTCGGGCTGACCACCATCTCGGTCGCGCCTTCGGCCATTGGGACGGTTCTAGTTTCCGCGACGCTATCTGCAATGGCGATCCGGATCGCCACTTTTACCGGCTGGTTAGCCCCCGCCGGCAACAAATAAATTTCTCCATCAAACCCAAAACAAAGGTCACCACCGTTTGAGATGCTCAGGAATCTGACCGGATTCTTGTCGAACTTGGTAACCTGCTGGGGGGCGCCGGGTTGCCCGTTGTTAAGCGGAAGATGCCAAACGTTAAATGAACCGCTTTGTTCCGAGAGATAATAGATCGATTTCTCGTCTGGAGCCCAAACCGGGTTTCGATCTTCGCCGGGGTAGGTCGTCAATTTGGTATGATCACCGGTCTTAGCATCGTAAATCCAGACATCATGGGCAAAGGCACTGGTCTGATGTTTGCGCCAGAGATCCTCGTAACCTTTTTGGTCGTCGTAGATGATGTGCTGGCCGCTCTTGTCGAACTGCGCGTTGAGGGCCGGCGTGACCAAGATCATCTCCGGCTCTTTGCCACCCTCGATCGACACTTTGTAAAGCTCAGGGAAACGTCGAGGCGCAGGGAACTTTGAGCTTTCGGCTGAAACCATCCGTTGCGCGTTGAACACCACATTTTGGCCGTCCGGAGTGAAACAGACCGGGATTTCATCGGCAGAGTGCGTGGTGAGCCGGCGAGCAGATCCGCCTTCGGCACTGATCAAGAAAACGTCAAAGTTGCCATAACGATCCGAAGCGAAAGCGATCGATTTACCATCTGGAGACCAAACCGGAGAAGTATCCACCGCGGTGCCGGCGGTCAGCGGTTGAGCTACTCCACCGGTCGACGGCACCACGAAAAGGTGGCCTTCGAAGCTAAATGCGATGGTTTTACCATCGGGTGAGATCGCCGGGTACCGCATCCACAACGGAGCGTTGTCCGGTCCGAGAGGTTCGGCAGCCGATCTTTCGGGCGAGCCAAATACTGCGCTCAGGGTGATCGCTGCTGACAATCCAAGCGCCGCCGAGCGGCGGTGTTGGGAGAGAAAAGCTTTAGCTTTCAGAAACATTTGTCGGTAGTACACGGCTAAAACTCAAAAAGATGCAAATGAGTATTGCCGCGGGAACCTTTCGACGCGCTTTCAGCTTGCTCATGGCTGGCGTGCGGGAGGTTGCTGGAGCGGCGGCGATGTTCGGGATGGTAGGGCGTTGCCGGGACCATCGCTTTTGGCAGCCCTTCGGTACCGATTGGATCAAAGCGGGTTGGCAAACGCTGGACGCGGCTCGGCCGTCTCTGGTAGCGGTTCATTCGATTCCATGAGCAAGCAGATCGCCCTGGCTATTCGTCGACAAGGTCCGGAGCCTCGCCCTACCTTCCGCGTCCGACGGCCTCGCGCGCCAGCCATGAGCAAGCTGAAAGCGCGTCGAATGGTTCACGCACGTTCCATTACCTTACCTAATATTCGCAAACCTTTTACTAACTGCTCCTCGCTGGGGCGTGAACAATTGAGGCGCATGGCGGGGATTTGCTGTTCCTCGGAAGTAAAAAAAGCTGCGCCATGACAAAACGCGACTTTTTCGGCAAGCGCGCTTCGATACACCTGCCTAATTTGGACATCCGATGGTAGCTCGACCCACAACAGGAAACCGCCGGCGGGTTTCCAAACCTTGGCGGCTTTCGGGAAACATTCTTCGATGATTCGAAGCCCCAGTTCTCTCCGCTCCCGGTTCAGTCGTCGCAAAAAATCGAGATGGCTGTCGAACTTGCCGGTCTCAAAGTACCGCCGGAAGGCAACTTCGCAGAGCGTTGCCGAATGCATATCCTGCTGGCATTTCTGAAGGGCAAAAGGATTCGCGTCGACACCGGGTAAACAAACTCCGACCCGAAGCCCTGGCGCCACCGTTTTGGAGAAGCTGGTTACGTAACTCACCGTGGAACCATCATCATAAGCACGGATCGGTTTAAGATCCGGGATCTCGGATAGCTCGCCGTAGATGTCATCTTCCAAGATGCGCGTTCCGGTCTCGCGGCAAAGTTCGACTAACTCTTTCCTAATCTGGTTCGGCACAGTGGCGCCCGAAGGATTCGACAATGTTGAACAGAGGACAAAAAGCTTAGGCCTAAACCGGCGGAATAAGGTCTGGGTTAGTTCGAAATCGATGCCGTCACTATCTCTCACCGGGATCGGTAACACTTTGACCCCCAGATCCCCCATGATCTCCAACGTCGAGTAGTAGGCCGGCGCCTCGCACGCCACGACATCGCCGGGCTTAGCCACCAATCGGATCATTCCATGCAAAGCTTGGGAACACCCCGTAGTAATGACCATCTGATCGACGCTCGTATTGATCCCGCGCCGGCGAAATCGATCGACCAAGAGTTCGCGAAGTCGCAGATCGCCGTCCGGGACGTGATAACCCAGTGCTTCGTCGGCGTCCTCCTCTAAGGTGGCAGCAAAAGCTTCTCGCAGGTCAGCTTTCGGGACGCAATTAACCGAGGGCAGACCTGCCGCTAAGTTGATCAGGTTCGGATCTCCGACCTGACGCATGACGTCCAATAACCGGCCTCGAGGTTGGAACGGGTACGGCGAAATCATAGCGGCGATAATGTCACGAATTTTAAGAAAGGAATAGCCGCAAAAAAGCACAAAAGGCACAAAAAAGCTGGTGAAACCATTCTAATCAACGGCTGGCGCTGGCCGGGCATCTAACCGCTCTTTTTTTGCGTTTTTTGCGCCTTTTTGCGGCTATTTCCTTCTTCTCGGGGGGGCAGACGACCGGGCGAAGCACCCTCAAATTTGCAACTCAAGTTGGGTCGCGCCCTCCGACTGCGGTTCTTGGAATCGAACTCCTAGGCCGAGGAGCCTGACGTTAAGGGACTTACGGCTGAGGCCCTGGCGTAGGAGAGCCTGAAAATTCTCGACTGTTAAAGGTAAACCGGCGCGTTCTACGGTGGTCCTCGTGAAATCGGAGAACCGGATTTTGACAAACGCTGATTTCACTTGCTCGGTGGATCCGGATTTTTTCAGGTCGCCCATGACGTCCTCGAATAACTCGGGGATTTTTGCTTCACATTGCGCCAGAGAGGTTAGATCGCGAGGGAAGGTCCGTTCGCTGCTCAGCGATTTTCGGATCCGATCGGTTTCAACCGAACGTTCGTCGATCCCGCGGCAAAGCGAGAAAAGCTCCAAGCCGAATTTACCGAAATGTTCAACTAGCTCGACTCTTGAATAACGTTGCAGATCACCGCAAGTGTTGACGCCAAGCTCGGCCAAGCGTTCCGCCGATTTGGGTCCGATCCCCCAAAGACGCCTTACCGGCAATTCCACCATAAACTCGGAAACATCTTCTGGCCGGATCTCGAATTGACCGTTGGGTTTCTTCCAGTCGCTGGCAATTTTCGCGAGCATTTTGTTGGGAGCGATGCCCGCGGACGCTGTGAGCCGGGTTTTTTGCCAAATTAATTGGCGAATCACGGTGACCGTAGCGGCGGTATCGCCGGAATGGTCTGAAAGATCGAGAAACGCCTCGTCCAAGGATAGCGGCTCGATCACGGGGCTAAATTTTAGCAAGATCTCTCGGATCTTGGCTGATTCGCGCCGGTAAACCTCAAATCGGGGCGGCATCACAATCAGGTGCGGACATTTCTGCAACGCCTGGAACGTAGGCATCGCGGAGCGAATCCCGAATTCGCGTGCCTCATAGTTGCAAGTGGTGAGTACACCCCGGCTATCCCGGGCGCCGCCCACGGCGACTGGCTTACCGGCTAGCTCGGGGTGATCACGGACCTCGATAGCCGCGTAGAAACAATCCATATCGAGATGGACAATCTGTCGCGGCATGCAGGACTTTAGAATGAACTAGAAACCGAGCAACTCGCGCGAGCTCGCCCAAAGCTCGCTCGCGGATGACAGATGACAGATCACAAATGACACATGGGAGCCAGCAGGCGATCAGAAACAAATAGGCAGGATAAGCCGGCATCTTCGCGAAAGCGCCGGCGTGCGATTTTGAAGCGCCGCTAAAAGACACGCCTTGAGGGTTGTCGATATGCTGCACGGAAAATCCGGCCGGTCATCGGGCCCAACCGTGCTCACGCCTCAAGCAATCGCCAAGGTCGCTTTCTTGTACGATGAAGATGGAATGATGCGGAGGCTTTAGAGGAGATTTCGGGATGCCAAAATGACCAAGAAGAAAGCAGAGCAGCAGCTGGCAAACCCAATGGTTAGCAATAAGTGTTCCAAGCTGCCGCCGGACCGAGGCGTTGTCGTGACTAGCGCGACCAGGCAGGCTGCCACTGATGCCACGATAGCGCAGATGAATTTTACCACGATTGCCGCCAGGCCGGACTCAGTTTCTGGGCCCTGTTGAAAGGACTTTCTCACCCGTCTCTGACCGCTATTTAGCCAACTGATGAAACAAGCCGCAGCGCCAAAGACGACTATCCCCGGCACCTCCTCCAAATTCATAGCGAAGGAATAAATCGGCGGGATGAAATAATAATCTAGCGTGACCCATGATAGCGCAGCCGCAAGAAGACCAGGCCAAAGCCCGCCATACCAGCTGCTCAGCATCACGCAGTAAAAGAAGATGGTGGAGCTATGCTTTAGCGCTGACCCTAATTGTAGCGTGCTGATGAGCGCGAAACAGACAGCGATTACCGCGATTATATAGGGCGAGTAAACTCGCTTGAACACTGGATTGGGCTCCGAGGCCGACATGAAAAAACCCACTTCTTTTTCTGTAACATCCTCAGCGAAAGCAGTCGACACCTTTCCAGGGAAGATCTGCCCAACGACAAGAACGTGATCGAGCGAATGTGCTTAATTGAGGGTTCGCAGCCACACAAATCGGATTGACCGAGCCTGGAATCAGAACTTCCAGACGAGAGGCGTCACGTAGGTCGCGATCAGCCAAGCGACAATCGCCATGCCACTTCCCATCATGAGATAGTGTTTAAAACGATAACGGCCCGGACCCATAACCAGCATCGTGGTTTCATGGGCAACCGGGGTGCAGAAGGAGGTTGAAATGCAAACGGCCAAGCCAACCATGAAGGGCTTGGGATCGGCATGGCTCTCCCGGGCGATTTGGAAAGCGATCGGCGCGAGGATGATCGCCACGGCAGCGTTTTCGATGATTTGGGTGAGTGTCACTGTAAAAAGCAGCATCGCGCCAAGAATTAGACCCGGACCGGCCCATTGAAAATTCGTGACGATGGTATGCGCCAAGGCGGCGGCCGCTCCGGTCTTTTCCAGGGCGAACCCGAAAGAGATCATGCCCCCGACAGTGGCGACCGACGGCCAATCAACCGACTTGTAGGTGTCCGTCACTTTGATGCACCTCAGCAGCAAAACAGCAGCAGCGGCGATGGGGATCGAAAGCGCCGGGGTGAGGAGACCGGTGATTGCGGTCGAAATAATGCCGAGCAAGAGCAGCATCGTGACGACGGCCTGCCTTTTACCGGCTGTCGGAAAGTGGTGCTGGCTTAGCACAATCAGGTTCGGATTACGTTCGAGGCGCTCGAGATTTGAGTTATGACCCAGCAGGAGCAAGGAATCGCCGTATTCCAGTTTGGTTGCAGACGGCCTCTCCTGAATCGTTTGGCCGTGCCGCGAAATACCGAGAACACTGAAACTGTAGTCCCGGCCGAAATTGGTTTCCTGCATCGTGCGCCCGGTGTAGCGCGAGTTCGGAGAGAGCAGGGCTTCCACCGTGATCAAATCCAGGCTGCGCAGCGCTTTTTCACCGATTTTGACTTCCTCCATGAAACGAAAATCGGGGGATTTCAGCAGGCTGCCGATGGTCGGGACCGCGCCTTGAACAATCAAGGCATCGCCGGCATGCAATTTCATCCAGCCATTGGGCGGCATCCGTTCACCGTCGCGGATGACACCGACGATAGTTGCATCCTGGCGCTTGGCCCACTCGAGCTGATCCAGGGTGAGACCAACCGTGGTGGAATGCGGCGTGACCATCACTTCGCTCAAATATTCCTTGCCGAGTTCCTGTTCCAACGACTGCACGTCGGGAGCGGGGAGAAATCGCCGGGCGATCAGAAAGAAATAAGTCGCGCAACCGATGAAGACCATGGCTGCGACCGGTGTGAAGTCGAAGAAACCGATGGGATGGCCGGTCTGTTGCCGGAGAAACTCGCTCACGATGATATTGCTGCGGGTACCGATCAGAGTCCATTGGCCGCCAAGTGCCGCCCCATATGCCGTACACAAAAGGTAACGCGAAGGGGAAAGGTTGCGCTCTTTGCATACCCCCAAAACGACTGGCATGAATACGAGAACAATGGTGGTCTCGTTAACGAACATGGAGCAGGTGGTAGCGAGCCCGAATACGGCGGCTTGGAAAAGGAGCTCGTTTCGGGCGGCCGCTCTGAACAGGCGTCCGCCGATCATCTCTGCGGCGCCGGTGCGGACGAGGGCGGCGCTAAAGATAAACATCGCCGTTACCATGATAACGGCCACACTGCCAAACCCGGCGAACGCCTCTTGAGGCGACAGAATTCCTGACCATTTTCCATCTGGGTGCGGCCAGGGAAGCGCCAGGCACAACATCACCAGCAGCGCCGCGATATCCGTGCGCAGTTTCTGGGTCCAAAAGAAATAGAGTGCGCCCGTTAAGATCAGGGCTAAAACGATAAACTCCGCTTTCATGGGCTCTGATCACTACGCGGGACCATACGGGTGTCCTGTCCCATAAATAACATGGCTTTCGCCGTCGGTCAGTTGGCTGTTTTTCAAGGCGCGAACGACGAGCATATCTGAATCGAAACGTGAGGAGTGAGCAACGCGGAAAAACCGCCAACTGGCCACGGCCCGGAGGGTTGCGATGAAAATGGGCCGGCGGCTGTCCCGCGGCCGCGGGATCGGTTACGTATCCATTCAGATATGCGCCCTCCTCGCGCCTTGCCGACGGCCCATTTTGATCGCAACGAAAGCCATGCTATTTATGGGACAGGACACTAGCTGGTTCTTTCGTCGAGAACGCTAAACTACGCTATCTGGACTCACCAAATCACCTCTAAACCTTTGTACCGTTTAAAAGTACCATCAGAGGTTACCAGGGGAATGTCCTCAGTAAGAGCTTGCGCGATGATCTGGCGATCGAATGGGTCTGGATGGTGACTCGGCAAGCCAAACAGGTAATAAGCATGGCTGGCAGTATATGGGAGGATCCGCAGTTGCAGGTCGGTTATGCCGAGCGAGACATCCTCTTTCGATAAATCCAACTTCCCCCTGGCTTGTTTAAGAGCAATCTCTGAGAGGGATATGGAACTCATTTCCCGAACCGTCTCTAACGCCTGAAGTGCTGCCATCGCTTTTCGAGAGAGGCGTTCTGGTGAGTGCAGTGCCCATATAAAAATCATTGTGTCGATCAGAACCCGCATTGTCAGTCGCCTCCCTCCAGGAACGCGTCCGTTTCGGATTCCGACATCGGTTTCCACCAATCCGGATCGTGGATCACGATCTTTTCTTTGAGGGTGCCGAACCTTGGCCTTTTGTCGGTACTTACTTTGGTAGGTACGATATCCACCACCGGGACACCGCGCCGGCAAATCGTGACCCGCTCGCCTCCTTCGACGGCCTTGATGAGCTCGGGTAACTTATTCTTCGCGTCCGCAACACTAACCCGCATATAAAAAAGATAGCTATTTTAAATAGCTATGTCAACGAAACGGCTGACGCTCAACGCCACAGCCGACTAGCTCGGATCTTTAAGGTTTCCTCCGGGTTCGCTAAAGCAGCTTTCAAGGTCACCTCGCCCCCAACCAACGAGACCATCCGATCGAAATAAGACGTCATTTCCGGATGTTGACTAATGGTACCTGCGATCACCCATACCGGTTTCGAGCACGCCTTGGCGATCGATGCGACCCCGAACGGGCCTTTTCCTTCTAAGGACTGCGAGTCTAATTTGCCTTCTCCAGTGATTACAATATCAGCAGCGGCAATGCGTTCTTTAAGCTGCAGTCGTTCGGCGACCACGGCGAACCCGGAAACCAAGGTGCCGTTAAGAAAGGTCATGATCCCGTATCCCAATCCACCAGCGGCGCCCGCTCTGGGAACCGCGGCGTGATTGACCCCCAGCTCGCGTTGGACCAAGTCCACGAATCTGGCCAGCTCAAGATCCAGGTCGTGGACTTGCTCAGGGTTCAATCCTTTTTGCGGACCGAACGTGTAAATGGCGCCGTTCTTACCGAGCAATTTGGTTTCGACATCGGCTAAGCCCACGACCTTGGTTGCTTTGGCGAAGGCCGGTTTCTTAATGTGCGCAATTTGGTCGAGATACGCCGGGATCGGCTCAACCAGCCGGTCGTCGGCATCGTGGAATTCGTAGCCCAGCGCCGCTGCGGTCCCAATCCCGGCATCGACGGTGGCGCTTCCTCCGAGGCCAATATAGATCGGCGCCAAATCGGAATCGATTAGTTCCCTGAGGATCTGGCCGGTGCCATAGGTGTTTGATCGCAGCGGCTGACGTTCCTCCGGAGGGATCTGCCAGAGGCCGGAAGCGGCGCTCATATCAAGGAATGCCTCGGTTTCAGAAACAAAATATTCCGCTGAAATGGGGCGTCCGAGCGCGTCGACGGTTTCCAGGCTTTTCGGCTGAGCGCCGAGTTGCACGGCCAAAAGCGCAGAAGTGCCTTCTCCTCCGTCCGCAATGGGAAGGATGTCGACGGTCGCCCCGGGGTCCTGATTACGAGCAACCTCGGCCACGATCCGGCCTACTTCCTGCGCGGAAAGAGTCCCTTTAAATTTATCGGGAGCGATGAGGTAACGCATAGCGTTATTTTGCGGAGGTTTTCCGCGCAAGCGCGCGATGGATTCGGGTAACTGAATCTGAGGATCGAAAGCCGGGAAACCGGGCCAACCAATCATAGACAGAGTCCGCGAGGTTCAATGGCAAAATTGGATCGCTTTCCGCAAGCGTCAGCAATTCCGGGACCACTTTGACCGCGATCTGGTTCAACATCGAGTCGGCTGCCCCGGAAGGGTCGAGTCCTTGGGATAGAGCCGTCTTATACAGAGCCATGCTGTCCAGGCAACACGTCTTGGTTCTTGGATAAAAACTCAACATGAGATTCCATGGATCTTGGCCTTGGTCACCGCCGCGTCGAAAATCGGTGCGGAGTAGCAAAGCTGGGATATCGGTAAATTTTGCGACCATGAACTCCACCACCGTCCCAGAATCGATTTCTGATCCATCGAAATTGAACAGAGCGATGTCTGAAGTGATCAGGTTTTCCAGATCTTCATCGCGGATAAAATGAGCGCCTTCTTCCCGGCTTTCGAGCGTCTGCGGCAGGACACAAATGATCTGCCCGTTTGATTCACGCTGGATGGCGGCGGCTAGTCCGGCGTTACCCGATAGATGTTTGGCATTAAAGAGTTCTCCGGCAAAGTAAACTGACAGGCTCATTGTCGAAGCCGTTATGATAAGCCAGCGCCCCACTAACTAAAGACCAGATCTGTGCGATGCGTTGATAAGATTTTCGCTCGACGATGAATGAGTTGATTCCGCTAGATAATCCGCCTGATTGGGACGATCTCGCTTCTGAAAATGAGGCGAACGGCGAGGATCGATCTCTAACGAAAGGGATCTGGCAGGAACGAGCTCAAAAGCATCAGGCCCGGGTTTCAGAATGGGTCGATCCTTTTCTCGAGCGACGATCAAGGCACTCCCGGCATCCGGTCTATGATTTTTTGTTTGAGTATTATTCTTTTCGTCCGGCGCAAATGCTCCGCTGGTCTCCCGGCCCCGGCGTCATTTTGGAAGACGCTGATATAAACGATAGCGCTGCCGGTGTCTGGGAACAGGCTCGGGCTGGCCTGCGGCTAAAAACATTCCCTGCGACTCGCCGACCGTTCGTGGATTGGGCGATCGACTTCCTGCAGCGGACCGGCGAGCGGACGCCCAATTTTAGCTGCTTCGGTTTGCATGAATGGGCCATGGTCTATCGAGAACGCGTAGTGAGGCATCAACAAGTTCCGCTGCGCTTGTCGCGTGCAAGTTTGGATGCTTTTGTGGAATCACAGCAGCTTTGTTGTACGCACTTTGATGCGTTCCGTTTCTTTAGCGAAGAAGCTAAACCCCGGAATTTCGCGCAGCTTGAACGAACGTTGACCACCGAGATGGATCAGCCGGCCTGTATCCACGCCAACATGGATCTCTACCGGTTTTGTTATAAAATTGCGCCCTGGATCGAGTCAGAGCTGTTGGCGGATGCTTTTGCGCTCGCGCGCTTGGCCAGAGAGCTCGACATGCGGGCGAGTCCCTACGATCTGACTGCGTTTGGATTTGAGCCGATCCCGATCGAAACCGCAGATGGGAGGGCTCAGTACGTTCGGTTACAAAGAGAGGTGGCGCGGGCGGCGGAGTCAATTCGAGAACGGGTTTTGCACGCGTACCGAGTGGTCGGCCGATCGGCCAGAGCTTTGAATTAACCGCAGATTACGCAGCCCCGAAAGTCTCCGGGATAAAATTACGCAGATTTCGCTTTTCGGGCTGGTGTTATCCAGCGTTGAATTTACACCGGTGGCGGCCGAGCGCGTCTGTGGCCGATAGGCCCGATCAAGGTCTACTGCGCGCCGTTCCAGAGAAGGTAATCTGCGTTAATCTGCGAAATCTGCGGTTAATCTAGTCTTCCGTATCTGCGGTTTAGCTTTTGGCTGCCTCGATTGGAGTTTTCTGGTGTAAATGTTCGGCGGCAATCCGCTGATATAAACGGTCCTGGGCATCGACGGCTTTGAGGTCGATCACTTTGGCCCATTCTTCTCGCGCCTTTTCTTTTTCGCCCAGTGCTTCTAGAGCTTTGGCGTATTCGGCGTGATGAATAACTCGGTCGGGAGCGAGTTCGATGGCTTTTTTGAAATTAGCAATGGCCGCCTGAGTTGATGCCGGCGGGAACTGCCCGTAAACGAGCTCGGCGATGCCCTTTAACACCGGGTTGAGTGTCGCCATTTCAAAGTTCCAACGAGCCAAAATCAGGTGCCCGTAATCGCTATCCGGATCCAGGGCGAGGCCTTTGTTTACCTCTTGATAGAGCGCTTTTGAATATTCGACCCGGGTACGATCATCAACAAACCAACACAACTGGCCATAGGCGGCAGCCAACCCGACGTGCGCCTGGGAATCGTTCGGCAGCTTGGCAACGGCTTTCTTGCCGAGGTCGACCGCTAGGTTCGCATCGGTTTTCTTCTCGGTTTGATCGTTGATCTCCTGGATTCGGCGCGCATAAAGGCGCGCCAATCGTTTCTCGATCTCACCGTTGTCCGGGGAAGCGGCATCAATGTCTTTGAGGACATGGATTGCGGACTCGGTGTCACCCTGTAACTCGAGCTTGTCGGCTTGTTGAAGTGCCGGCTCGACGTCGGACGCGAACGTCACCATCGAAACCAAGAATACCATTGCTAATACGCCAATCTTCTTCATTTCCACCCTCTCCTTAGGATGAGAGCATATTTGTGATGAATCATCATTTATCAAGGAATGTTGCGGCCTTGACCGGTTTTTTTGCCGTCGCTTGCGGAGCCTTTGGAGCGCATGTCTTGCGCTCCCGGTTCGATGCTCTAGGCACGCTATCAATCTGGCAAACAGGAGTGTTGTATCATTTAGTGCACGCGGTGGTGTTGCTGGTTATCTCCGGATGGGAGCCGTTTCCGCGCCTGGCTTTCTGGCTGATGTTCGGTGGTATCGTTGTCTTCAGCGGCTCTTTATATCTATTGGCAATGACGAATATTCTTTGGCTGGGAGCCATTACGCCGCTGGGCGGGCTTGGGATGTTGGGTGGATGGTTGGCCTTGATGTCAAGGCGCGCGAGCAGGGCGTGAGGATTTGGGCGAACGGGCGAATGGGCGAAAGGGCGACGTGGCAATGGAGCGCGCGCGATGCCCAACCCCGCTGAATGTCGTTCACGCACGAAAAAACGTCTTCGCGGTGTCCAGCGAAAAGGATCGGCCAAACGTTCGGCGAAAATGAACCAGGGGTCGCGGCTCAAAACCGGCGCGATTGATCCGTGATCGGTCCATCGTGGGCGCGCCGAGTTTTTCGCCCTACCAACATGGGCGCGGCGCATACGCCCATTCGCCGACACGCCTCCACTATCGTTCCATCGCTTTAAGCGCAGAGGCCGCCCTCTTCTGATAGCCGCGGTCTTCTTTATCAGTCGCCGTTAGTTGGAGCACTTTTTGAAATTCGGCTTTGGCCTGCTCTTTTCGGCCAAGTCTTTCTAGAGCGTCTCCGTAGCTGTAGTGATGAATGATCCGATTGGGAGCCAGAGCGATCGCTTTCTGGAACTCCTCGAGCGCTTTATTCTGCGATGCCGGCGGCATTTGTCCATAGAGCCATTCCGCGATCGTCTTGAGCACTGGATTTAGCTGCGTCATCTCGAAGTTCCAGCGCGCGATAATCAAGTAGGCATAGTCGTTTTTCGGGTCTAACTCGATGGCTTTCTCGGCGTCGGCTTCAATCAGCTTGGAGTATTCCATCTTGGTTTTGTCATCGACGTAGTCCGTCAACATCCCGTAAGCGATCGCGGCTGCCAGATGCGCGTTAGAGTTTTGGGGAGCGGCTTCGATCGCTTTTTGGGCGTAGGCCACGGATTCCTGGGCGTAGCTCTTTTTCTTGGCGTCATCCGAAAGATCGTCCAGCAACTCGGATTCGACGCGGGAGATCCGGTAGAGGATCTCGGCGTTGTGAGGATTATTTTTTTCCGCCTCTTTCAGGATCGCTAGGGAATCCGAAAAGCGATCTGCGTCTTCCAATCGATCTGCCTTCTCGATTTGGGCGGAGGTGGTTTGGGCATCGGCCGCGTCGAAGCCTGCTACCTGGCTGAGCCCAATCGCTAGGAGAACCAGCAAGAATCGCGACATTTTGAGAAATAGCGTCCTTGTCGTAGAAATGCGAGGCGGCTCTGGCAGTTTGGTTAAACTGGTGGTTGACACTGGGAAAGGGTTCACCTATTTTGCCAGCTCTTTTCGGTTAAATGGCATGAGGACATTCTCGGCAAAGGCAAGTGATATTGAACGGAAATGGTACATCGTCGATGCGAACAACCAGCCTTTAGGGCGGGTTGCCGTCAAGGTGGCCAATTTGTTGAGAGGAAAACAGAAACCAATCTTTACTCCGCATGTCGATACCGGCGATTTCGTGGTCGTCATCAACGCGGAAAAAGTGCGATTGACCGGCAAGAAGGAGATCCAAAAGGAGTACATGAGTTTCTCCGGCTATGTGGGGGGCCATAAAACCGAGTCGGTCGAACGCCGCCGCGCGCGGCGGCCGGAGTTACTGATTGAGCACGCAGTCAAAGGTATGATTCCGCACAATCGCCTGGGTCGCTCGGTTTTCACCAAGTTAAAGGTCTATCGTGGTGAGCAGCACCCGCACGGGGCTCAACAACCTATTTCCGTTTAGTTTGCTTATGTCCGATACATTTACTGCTACAGGCCGTCGCAAAACTGCCGTTGCCCGAGTGAGATTGCTGAAAGGCAGCGGAGTTATCGAGATCAATGGCCGGCCCTTTGAGGAGTATTTTCCGACCGCTCCTTTGCAGCTCACCGTGCTAAAGCCATTCGAGGTGACGAAGACGATGAACAATTTCGACGTCAGGGCTAAAACCCATGGCGGCGGACCGATCGGGCAAGCCGGCGCAGTTCGTCTCGGGATCGCCCGAGCATTGCTCGAAGTCGATGCCGCGATGCGGCCCGTTTTGAAGGAAGAAGGGTTGCTGACCCGAGATCCGCGAATGAAGGAGCGGAAAAAGGCTGGTCAACCTGGCGCCCGTAAACGCTTTCAATTCTCCAAGCGTTAAGCCTGCCTCGCTCGAAAATGCGCAGGCATTTTCAAGCGACTCAGGCTATGGCATCCCAAGATTCCGGATAGCCGGAACCTTGGGATGCTTTTTTTTGTGGACGTTTAAACAGTTCGGCCTGCGGTACTGAAAAATGCCTATGCATTTTCCAGTACCGCAGGCTAATTTAGCGGCACGCGATGTCTTGCTCAAAAATCGATCCAGCCCTGCATCAGGCAAAAAAGCCGAGCTGGATAAAGGTCAGGTTACCGTCCAATCCCGCCTTCTTCTCAACAAAAGCACTGATTTCGGATTTACGGCTTCATACGGTCTGTGAGTCGGCGCAGTGCCCGAATCGCTGGGAATGTTGGAGTCAGGGAACCGCCACTTTTATGATCGCTGGCGAACGGTGTACCCGTGCCTGCGGATTCTGCGCGGTTTCCACCGCGAAGCCTTTTGCTCTGGAGGTCGACGAACCTGAGCGCGTGGTGGAGGCCATACTTCGGCTGAAGCTACGACACGTGGTGATTACGGCCGTCGCTCGCGATGATCTTAAGGATGGAGGAGCGAACCATTTCGCGCGCACCATTACGGGCATCCGCAGCGCGGATCCCGGTATCGTGATCGAAGTACTAACACCGGATTTTAACGGGCGAGAAGAATCTCTGTGCGAAGTGTTGGCAGCTAAGCCCGATATTTTTAATCACAACTTGGAAACCGTAGAGAGGCTGACGCCGGCGGTCCGGTCACGAGCGAAATACCGGTTATCCTTGGCGGTGCTGAAGCGGGCAAAAGCGATCGATCCGCAAGTGGTAACCAAGAGCGGGATCATGCTGGGCTTGGGTGAAATCGAAGTAGAGCTTTTTCAGGCGATGGATGATCTACGGGAAGCCGGGGTACAAGTGCTGACGCTAGGTCAATACCTCCGCCCGACTCCGGACCATTTACCAGTGGTGGAATATATTTCGCCGGAGACGTTTGAAACCTACCGGGAGATCGGGCTAACCAAAGGCTTTGAATACGTTGCCTCAGGCCCACTCGTAAGAAGTTCTTACCACGCGGCGGACTACCATCCCACTGCCCGCCGGCAATCCACTGGGTAAGATCTTGAACGTCAGTTCATGATTGAGCCTTCTGCGGATACGGTTTGCGCCATAATCCCGGCGCATGAAGAGGAACGGTTCATCGAAGGAGTGGTCCGCGGCGTGCGAGCGTATGTCGACAAGGTCATTGTGGTAGATGATCATTCCCTGGATAATACCGGCGCCGCCGCGGCAGTTGCCGGAGCGACCGTAGTCCGCCATTCCGAGCAACGCGGCAAAGGAGCCGCCATTAAGACCGGGCTGCAGCAAGCTGCCGCCGAACATTATGAATACTTCCTTTTCCTGGATGGCGATGGTCAGCATGATCCGAACGAGATCCCGAAATTCCTGACTAAAATCTGGCATTCCCAGACGGATTTAGTTGTGGGCAACCGGATGATGGACCCGGCCACAATGCCCTGGGTTCGCCGCTGGACGAACCGGTTCATGTCCTGGCAAATCAGCAACCTTTGTCGCCGCGCGCTACCGGACAGTCAATGCGGGTATCGAATAGCGCGCCAGCGGTTGCTGCCGGTGCTTCTGCAATCGAGCGATGGATTCGCTTTTGAGACTGAATGTTTGCTGCTGGCCTCGCGAGGCGGGTTTTCGATCGATTTTGTTTCCATCCGTACCATTTATCGGGCTGAGCAGAGTAAAATCCGTCCAGCCCGCGATACTGTTGGGTATTTCCAGGTTTTGTCTAAACACCTTGGTCGACGGGCGTCGTCGCCACCAGCGCCGCCGATATCGTTTCAGGGGAGTGAGGTGTCGGAGTAACCGCGGTCCGGCGAAAGGGCAATGGGGCGAATGGGGAGGATTGAAGCCGTGCACAAGAATAGGGGCGGTCGGAGCGATACACGATTTGGAGTCTAAGTGGCTCGGACTTGGCCCAGCATCGGGAGGGGAGCCGCTTTGCCGCTTGCCATGGTCTGTTTGTATCTAGCAGGCGGCTCCCGAGAACAGCCCAAGACGCACCGTAGATCCAAGACGAGACGACCGATCGACTTCCAGGTCTACGCGTTTTCGCTAATGCAGCGCTACGCTCGGGGTGGCAGACGGTTTCGGCGTCGAGAATTCCTTCTTCAAGTCCTCGACGATCGTGTTATTGCCGGCTAACCGCCGTTCCTGGCTTTCTTTGGCAAGTTCTTCTTCGAGCTTCCGGCGTTCTTCGACGTAGCGTTTCCGGAATTGAACGCGTTGCGCTTCAGTGAGGTGCAAGCCTGATTTCTGATAGGCTTCGTTCGCTGCCTCTTCTTGTTTCAGTTTGCGGACGTGCTCTTGTTGCCGAATATAATCGCGCTCTTCCGGGCTCAAGGCCTGCCAGCGGTGCAGATTTTGCAGCACTCTCTCCTGTTGTTCGGGAGGCAGCTGTTCGATCGACTTGCGTATCTCTTCAATCCGGGCAGAGGTCGCCGGTTGAGCCGTCGTGGAAGGCTGAGGGGTAGGAGAATCCGCCAGCGCTCCCGCAGCGACGGTCAGGAAGATCAGTGCGCCGACGAATCGAGCCATACAGAAGACTCTTCGGACGACATCACGACATCGAGATCAGCGATAACGTCGAGGTCACCTGGCTCGGTTTGAGCAACCACGATGGGTCTGCGGTCAGCGGTATGATGGGGAAGGAGGGAAAAATGAGCTAAAATTACCGCGAGCGCGCCGGCAAATGCGCTTGGCAGACCGTATCGCAACCAATTGCGCCAGAGTGCGATTCGTCTTTCGTTTCCATGCCGGACAGCCGTCATGACCTTGGCGACGAAGAAGGGAGAGGGCTCTGATCTCCTGGCCCGCCCCAGCAAGGCCCATAGTCGGTCATGTTCCTGGTCCTTCATCGCTGTTGATTAAACTCTCGGTAAACCAAAAAGTTTCGTTCAGGACCAGCTTAGTTCAACGGGGAGTTTTTGAGCCAGTCAACTTAGTCACCGGCTTCCAAAAATCCTTCCAGCTGGCGAATTCGCGTCGGGTGCCTCATTTTGCGAAGGGCCTTGGCTTCGATCTGCCGGATACGTTCGCGGGTCACCTTAAATTGCCGGCCGACCTCTTCGAGGGTGCGACTGTAACCGTCAACCAGACCAAACCGCTGCTCGAGTACCTGGCGTTCGCGTTCAGTCAAGGTGTCCAGCACATCTCGGATTTTCTCCCGCAACAGGACCACTGCAGTCATATCGCTCGGGTTTTCGGCGCCTTTGTCTTCGATGAAATCACCGAAGCTGGTGTCCTCGCTATCGCCGACCGGGGATTGCAACGAGATTGGCTGCTGCGCCATCTTCAACACGGCGCGTACTCGTTCGACTGGTAGTTGGATCTCCTCGGCTACTTCTTCCGGACTGGGTTCCCGGCCATACTCCTGAACGAGTTGTTTCTGCACCCGCATCAGTTTGTTGATGGTCTCGATCATGTGCACCGGGATGCGGATGGTGCGCGCCTGGTCGGCAATAGAACGCGTGATCGCCTGCCGGATCCACCAAGTGGCGTAAGTGGAGAATTTGTAGCCGCGGCGGTATTCGAATTTCTCGACCGCCTTCATGAGGCCCATATTTCCTTCTTGGATCAGATCGAGAAACGATAAACCCCGGTTGGTGTACTTCTTGGCTATCGAAATCACCAAACGCAGGTTCGCTTCGACCATCTCGGTCTTGGCGCGAAGAGCTCTCTTCAGCCAATCTTTGAGTTCTCGATGATACGCGATGAAATCATCGGCTTTCTGCCAGACGGAACATTCGGCTTCTTGTAGCCTCGACTTGTAGAGCGCCAACTTCTCTTTGGCCGGGCCGGACGCGTTTTCGACCCGGGTGATCTCAGTCAAGAGATTCGTGATCAATCGCTGTTTTTCGTCGGCCAATTGCACGAACTCTTCGGTCACTCTTTGCTTAAAGTAGAACCTCGGGTAGAGCTTCATCAGAGCGGTGTGCGCCTTTTGAAACTCTGTCTTGGCTGCGCTTTCTTTCGGAGTAGCACGCGCCGCCAACCATTTGCGATAAAGTTCTCCGGTCTCTTTGCTGGCTTTCTCGACTAGCGCACAGAGCCGCGCCAAGCCTTTCATGTACCGTTCGCGGCTCTCAATCTTTTTGTCCAAAATGACGCGATCGAACCGTTCGCGCCCATCGATCAGCTTCTGAGCGAGCTGGATGTGAGCCAGTGAAATAAAACCGAACCGGTTGATGAACTTCTGAACCATGAACTCGGCATTTTCGATTCTCTTGGAAATTTCGACTTCCTGTTCGCGAGTCAGTAATGGGACCTGGCCCATTTGTTTGAGATACATCCGAACCGGATCATCCAGAATGTCGAGCTTTTGGTCTTTTTCGTCCTCTTCGTCGTCGAGATCTTTCTTGCCGTCCTTGTAGCGATCGACCTCCGAGGCCTCGATGATATCAACCTCCATCGACCGGAGTTGGGCAAAGATCTGATCCATCTCGTCGGGATCAGCCATCCCTTCCGGCAAGGCTTCGTTGATGTCGTCGTATGTGAGATAGCCTTGCTCTTTGGCAAGCTTGACCAGCTCTCGCAGCCGTTCCTGCAGATCAAAACCAGTTTCGGTATGATTCACTCGTAGGGGAGTAGCGTGATCTCCGTTGCTCACCTGTGGTTCGTTCGCCGGACTTGGAGCCGTGAGCAGCGCCGTTTTCTTCGGAGCTTTTCGACCAGATCGAGTTGCCCCGTTCTTGTTGACCTTAGTAGCGGTCTCGTCTTCGGCTTTCGCCTCAGCCGTGCCGTTCTTTGCTCTTTTGTGAGCAACAGGTTGACCTTTATCCGGATTTGAAGTTGTGACTCTCGGCATATTCACCTGCGCTCGTCGGAGGGGTTAACAGAGCCAGAGCGGAATAGTGGAACGATGGTAAGACACAGGTTAACGACACTCGACCCGAAAGCCGCGAAATATCTGTGAACACCTTTGGGAGGTCAAGGATTACTTTCACGCTTCACGCTTTGTATGTCCTCAAAGAACGATGTAAAGCGGGTTTCGAGCTCCAAAAGCTGTTTTAGTTCGGCTTCAACCTTCCGGTGAGCCTCCGGTTCCTCCCAACTCAGGCGTAAGGCGCTCTCGATGTGGCTTCTACGGGAGCGAATCTCCCGATTGACGAAACCGCACCAATAACTGCGACGAGCGATCTCCTCGATCGGCTTTAAAGCCAGCGCACTCGAGAGAACAGCGGCGTCAGCCGGCTCCAGAGTTGCCAAGAATGCGGAAACTGACGCCGATGTATCGGAATGCATATCAGAAGCCAAAATCCTGGTTAAAATTTCCGTGCCCGCGACACCGGTGAGAACCTCTTCCCAAGGCTGCTTCCGAACCCAGCCGAGCATCTTCACATCCGTCATGAACACATTGCAAAGCACTGCGATCTCATGCTTTGGCTGAACCACAATGGCTTTGTCAGGTTCCGTTAGCAAGCTCCGGCCGAATCCTTTTCGGTGGTTGGCGATCTCTTGTTCGACTGCTTCCCGCGAGAGCGACAGCCGGGACATGACTCGGCTGATAGTCGTATCCCGCAAAACCGGCTCTGAGATTAAAGCGATAAAGCGAGCGATCCGGCGGGCAAAAACGACCCGCTGCGCGGTACTTTGGTCCCGGGTTGGGCTCCGCTCGAGCTCGAAATCGAGGAAATCTCTGGCCTGACTAATCCGGATTCGAAATTGTTCGGGACCTTCCTTACGTACCAATGAATCCGGGTCTTCCCCCAGCGGCAACTTACCGAGCCGGACTTGGAGTCCGGCGGCATACAAGACCTCGATAGCCCGCTCGGTCGCTCGTTCGCCGGCGGCATCAGCATCAAAGAAAAGGATCACCTCGGTCGAAAATCGCTTTAGCAGCGACGCGTGGCGCTCGGTCAACGCGGTCCCGAGCGGAGCTACCACGTTCTCGATGCCGGCGGCAAATGCAACGATGAGATCGACTTGACCTTCTAACACAACTGCTTGCCGGGTGTGAGCGATGGTGCGCTTAGATTTTTCTAGTCCGAACAAAATGTTCCCTTTAGAAAACAGGGGCGATTCCGGCGAATTGATGTACTTCCCGCCCGACGCATTTGGTTGAAGTACCCGTCCGCTGAAAGCGACCACTTCGCCGAGCTCATTGGTGATGGGAAACATCAAACGATCCCGAAAACGGTCGTACACTTCGGATCTAGGGTTCCCTTCATCTCGAAGTTTTACTAAGCCGCTACTGACCATCTCTTCTTTGCTGAAGCCGGCCTCCAAGGCCCAGGACCGGAAAGCGCTCCAAGAATTCGGTGCATACCCGATGCGCCATTGGCGAGCGATCTCGATGTTAAGCTGCCGTCCGCGCATATAGTTGCGCGCGATCTCGCCCGCTTTGGTGCGTAATAAATTTCGGTGAAACCAAGCCGCGGCTTCGAAATGCAACCGCAACAGGCGTTTTCTTTGATTCTGTTTCTCTTCTTCCTCTGGGCTAGTCTCATCCTCGACAATCGAGATGGCTGCTCGGTGAGCTAGCCGGCGCACGGCTTCCGGGAAGTCCACGTGCTCGTACTCCTGGACGAACTGGAAAATGCTGCCGCCACGTCCGCAGCCAAAGCAGTAAAAAGTCTGTTTATCCGGGTTTACATAAAAGGAAGGGGTTTTCTCCTGATGAAACGGGCAAAGCGCGCGAAACTCGACCCCGGCTCGCTTGAGCGGGAAATAGCTTGCGATAACGTCAACGATATTCAGGGCAGCAGCGACTTGCTCGATGTTTTCAGCGGAGATGCGCGGCATAGCCGGGAGCAGTGGGAAAAGTAATCAGTAATCAGTAAATCAGTAATCAGACATATAACAAGCAGTGAGGTGTCTGGCGCGTGCGGTTGGGAGGTCGATCGGTCCTAGCAAGCGGATTTCGCCCGGCGCGTCGGGAGGGGAGCCGCTTTGTAGGGTGGCAGTTCTGTTCGCATTTTGGCAGGCGGCTCCCGGGAATGACCCAAGACGTATCGCTAGACCCAAGGCGAAAAACCTAATCACCTACAAACCGCATCGTGGGCCAACGCATCATCCTGGGCTGTTCCCGGGAGCCGCCTGCTAGATGCAAACAGACCATGGCCACGCTACAAAGCGGCTCCCCTCCCCGGTGGGACACGCCTACGGTTAGCGTGTACTAACCTCCGGCGACCATGTTTATGACTTCAAGGTGATCGCCTTCTTGCAGGTGTTCATGCTCGAAACTAGCTCGGCTAACCGGTTCGCCGTTGCGCTCTACTAACACACTTTTCGGCGGCAGAGCGAAGACCTGTAACAGATCGGAGATAGTCGCACCCTCCGCTACGACCCGGCGTTCTCCATTGATGGTCGCAGTCATGCGTTTAAAATCGCGGCGTCCCAATCTTTCCACACGGGATCGATCCCGGCCTTAACCAAGGCGGCGGCGACTTCCTGGGGCGAACGGTCATCTTCGATTTCAAATTGCGGTTCCGCTTGACCGTTAGGGTCACTCACATTTTGGATGCGGCCGCGCACGGTTAAGTGCAGCGATTCGGCTCCTTGACCGGTATAACCTCCCGGTGATGTCCGGCTACCCGCGCTCATGGAGGTTACCCCTAAATGAACCAACGTGTCCCGCAGCCAAACCGGTTCTCTAGTGCTCAGCACGATACCGACTTGGGGAAAAGTGACCCGAAACCCACAAACCAGTTGGATCAGATCGCGGTTGGTCAGGGTGAACTGGGGTCGGAATCCTCCGGCAGCGGGTCGTAGTCTGGGAAAGGCAACCGCGATTTGTGAACGCCAACAGCGGCGGAGCATGAACTCGGTGTGAGCGGCTAGCGCAGTTGCTTCCTGGCGCCAGGGCGCTAATCCGAAAAGCGCGCCCAGGCCGAGACGGCGAAAGCCCGCGGTGTAAGCGCGTTCGGGTGTTTCCAAACGCCAGAAGAAATCTTTCTTTGGGCCGGCGGTGTGCAATGTCTCGTAAATAGCCGGGTCGTAGGTCTCTTGATAAACAACCAGTCCCTCTGCTCCGGCGCCGATCATCATTCGATATTCATCGGTCTCGAGAGGAGCGACTTCGATAGAGACCGAAGGCACCATCCGACTTACCCGCCTTACAACCTCAACCAGATATTGGTTGGAAACGAACTTGGGATGTTCACCCGACACAAGGAGCAAGCTGCGGAATCCGAGATCAGCGAGAAAGCGAGCCTCACGTTCAACCTGGTCGAGAGTGAGTGTGACCCGCAAGATCGGGTTATCGCGCGAGAAGCCGCAATAGGCACAGGAATTGACGCATTCGTTTGAGAAGTAGAGCGGAGCAAACAGGCGCATCGTTCGCCCAAAGAATCGATGGGTTATCTTTTTGGCGGTGGCGGCCAGTTCCGTCAACGCCCGGTCGTCCATCGGTTCGAGCAGTTTGGCGAACTCTAACAAAGTTTTGGAGCTCGGCTTGGAGTCGTTCTTTAAACGCTGTGGGAAAGTCATGTAGTTCGGCGAACCAGAGACACTAGTCCGGCCTGGCGGGCGTGTCTATCGTGAGGCGAGTCGGCGTGAAGGCGTGGGTAATTCGCAAAAGGCAAATCCAAACGGGCGAACACGAATCATGTGCCATGAAATGGCAAAACAGAACAGCCCAGGGCTTTAGCCCTGGGTTACTGACCCAACACGGTACGCCCTGAAAGGGGCGTCAGACATAATGTCCCGAAATTCGCAACGATTCATGGACTCGCACAAGAGAATCGTGTCGGCCGCCCCTTTCCTCCTTCGTCCCGTGGTCCCAGAACTACGGCGGACGGCCAGGGCGGATCTTTTGGCGGATAATACCCAGGGCTGAAGCGCTGGGCTATTCTGTTTGGCCATTTAAGGCCGTCCTTCCGGTGTGCCACACGCCCACACTACCCGGCGGTTACGGTCTTTAACTGATAATTGGGGAAACGAGTCCTGAGCTCGGTCAAGGTTTTGTTGGCCTGGGCTTCATTCCCGGATTGATGGAAAGCATAGTAGGCTTTCTCCAGCGCTAGAGGCGTCACGTCCGGATCTTCGTAGAGTACGGCGACACTAAGATAAGATTTGGCGGCGTTTTCGTAATTGCCGCGACCCGACTCGACATCGCCGACAGCGAGACGCGCTTCCGCATTGATCCGGCCTTCCGGCTGCAGCGTCATGGCCTGTTCGGCGGACTTGGTGGCGTCGTCATATTGCTTCGCTCCCAATTGGGCAGCAGACAAAGCAACGAAAGCTTTCGCGCGATCGGCCGGATCGGTTGCGAGTTGTAGATAAACATTAATCGCCGAGACGGCATCGGGGTAATGTTGAAGCTCGGTCTCATCGCGTCCGAGGGTCAGCCAAGAAGGTTTGTCGACTTTATCGGCCTGAACGTTCTTCGTCAGCAAGCTGAGGAACTTTTGTGATTTTTCGTACTGTTTCGCCTCGAAATACCGTTGACCAAGCCACGCACACGCGTCACCGACCATGGTCACCCGCTTCGTATCGGCCTGAACGAAATTGGTGACCTCGGTCGCAGTCTCATCCAGATGACCGAGCGTCTGCTGACAAAAGATTAGACGAAGCGTCACGCGATCGCCGTACTCCGTTGGATTTTTCTGCCGGGCCGCAGATAACGGTGCGATGGCGTCCTCATAACGCTTGGCTTCGAAAGCCGCCCATCCTATCCAGAAACTGGCCTGAGGAGCGCCGGAAGTATTAGGGAATTTCTTCAGGAGCGCAGCAAACGTATCGCTCATTTGCTGGTACTCGCCTTCTTGCCCTAAGGTAAGCCCCTTTTCCAGCAACGCTGTCTCGCATTCGGGCGTAGTCGGATACTGCTCAATGATCTTGGTGAAATCGGTTAGAGCAAGGGGATAGCTTTTGGTCTCTTGATACAGCAATGCCCGCTTCAACAGCGCTTTTACCACCAGTTTGTATTGGGGATAATTTTCAATCAACCCCGAGAATGCTTGAATCGCCGCGCTGTTGTTGTGTATCTGGCTGAAACCGTACCCGGCTGCATAATAGCAATCAGGTTTATAGGCGTCCGGCAAAGAAGAGGTGGTTAGCTCCTGGTAGATCTTCGCGGCCAGAGCGAACTGGTTCTGTTGAAGCAGTGCCTGGGCCTTTAGGAGCAGGGCTTTGTCAACCCGCTCGCGGGGCGGATTCATCGCTAAATACGTATCGACTTCGCGGGACAGACTGGGGTCCTTCAGTTGATCTAATGAAACCAGTCTTTGATAACGGCCATCGGCTGCTTCTTGTGTACTTGGGTATTGGCGGATCAGCTGATTGTAAAAATCGAGCGCCTTCGATTGCTTGCCGAGTTGCCGGTAGGAGTTCGCAACGATTAACAGAACACTGGGCTTCGTCTCTTCGCCCAGGGCATTGAGATTTTTTGCATAGATATCGAGTACCTGAGCGAATTTGTCGCCGTCATACTCGATCTTCATGAGCTCAAGCTGAGCTATTTGTTTCCATTTTCCTTCGGTGTTGATACCGATGGCGGTCTTGAACAATTGCTCGGAATCATCCCGCTTCTTCAGGTCTTCGCCCAGGATACCGGCGCGAACCAGCGCTTCCGCTCGCACGGCTGGTTTAAGGGCATCTGCGCCAAGGCTGCGAAAGAGCTCAAACGCCGATTCCTTCTGGCCGTTCTCAAGCGCGAAATAGGCCACGGACAAACGCGCGGCGTCCCGGAAAGGGTTATTCTCACCCGTTTTGGCTACCTCTTCGTAAATCGCCCGCGCATCGTTCTTCTTATTGAGCAGCTCCAGACTCTTGGCCTCATAATACAACGCTGTGATCTTAACTTCGGGCGATTTGCTATTGTTATAGGCCTTTTCGTAGAAGCTCGCGGCGCTGTTATAATCCCGCTGATCAAAAGCGCGCGTTGCTAACCGGAACGCGGCGCTACCGACAAATTCGCCGGTCTGGATCTCATTGATCAACATCCGATAGGTGTTAACCGCGGGCGACTCTTGCCCCGTCTTGGAATAGCAATCCGCTAGCCGATACATGGCCGAAGCCCGGCCGGAATCCTCTTGATAACGTCCCAGATACTTTTCGTATTCCGGCGCGGCCAGATCATACAATTTCCGAACATAAAGACCGTCGGCGATGGCTAATTGCGCTTTGGCCGGGTCGGTCGCGTTCTCGGTGCCGCCTTCGGGAGCAAGCCGGATCTCATCTTTATCGACTTGGTCGCGGGTTTTTGTGTCGGGTTCGGCAGCGCTACCGTACGAGTTCCCACTGTTCTGGTTATTCTGATTAACTGAGCCTCGAGAATCGATCCTTTGATCGAGGATCGATTGTCCAGTCCCTGGCGGTGGCGTTGGGTTCACCGGCAGAGCGCGCGGAGCTGGGTTCTCACCTGGAGTGGGAGTCGCCGGTAAGGCTCTGCGGACTTCTTGGGCGGTTCCGACGGTAGCCTGGCCGATTAGCGCTGCGCAGACTAGCCCGGCAGCTAATCGACCGAAAATCACGACGTACATTTTGCCTCCTCTTTCCCGCGGCTCTCTGTCCCAGTGACTCCAGGCTGCGATCTTTTCGCGATCAAAAAGCTAACGCACGGATGCCCGCATTGGTTCACGCGATTCATTGTTCCGGTTTGCCCGTGGCGAAGGCCACGTTCCAGATATTCGCCTGGCGGCAGATATCTAATACCTCGACAATATGTTTGTAGTCTACTGCCTCGTCACCCCGGACGATTACGGCCTGGTCCGGATACAATTGGGACAGCTGTTTCAGCTGATCGAGCAACTCAGCTGATGATTTGGGTTGATGGTTCACGATCACGGTTCCGTCCGCTTTGACGTTAATCACGACTTGACCAACGTACGGTTGCGGTTCGTTTGCTTTGGCCGCGCTTGGCACCCGCACATCTAGTTCGTTCTCCGCAAGTGCGAAATTCCAGGTGACGATGAAAAAGACGAGGATCACCAATAGAATATCAACCATTGGCGCGATCATGAAGCCGAGGACGCGAGGCTCAGCCTGGGTGCGGAAGTTCATTTTTCTTTAGACATCATCGTTTTCCAGAACTCCGGTAGGTTCGATCCGACGAGAGCGCTGGGTGGCGAGGATGTTAACGATGTGGGTTGTGGCCGCTTCCAAATCAGAGATCATCGATGAGACTTTCCCTCGGAAGACCGAGTAGAAAGCCATCGCGGCGATGCCAACGATCAGGCCGGCTGCGGTTGCCACCAAGGCTTGGGAAACGCCGCCGGCAAGAAGGACTTGGCGCGGCTGAGTGGTATTCCCGGCAAGCAGACCGAAGGAGTTGATAATGCCAACCACGGTTCCGAGCAGCCCTAGCATGGGAGCCAATGTCGCCAAATCGGCTAAATAGACGACTCGTTGCTGGAGGCTGCTACCAAAACGCGTGCCTTCTGTTTCGGCAACTTCCCGTATTGCTGAAGGTGGAGCCGAGGGATGCTTGGTCGCGAAATCGAGTGTCCGAGCGGTTATCCTGGCGATGGCGCTCGAATGACGGTTTGAGACGGTGATTAACCCGACATAATCGCGTTTACGGAGCAACGCTTCGGCGGTTTCCATGTAGCGGCGGGTTACCACGGCGCCCCGGCGAAGGGTAAACAAACAAGCTAGAATTAAAGTTAGCGTAATGATCGATGCTCCGATTAGCGGAATCATCACCCAGCCACCGGCTTGAAGTAATCTCAAGAGTGTCTCCTGAGTCCTCCCAGCGGTTGGGGTTGCTTGTGCGGCCTGGGCAAGGATGGGCTGTAACGAAAAAACCAACGAGTTCATGCCAATCGGGCTTTATTAAACCGCACGATCAGTTCCAGTGCAAACTGAAGCGGTTGCTAAAGGAAGTACGGGCTTAGAAAGCGTGAGGTTACAGGGGCAGCCAGAATCGAGGAGTCAGGAGTCAGGATTCAGGAGCCAGGAGGTGCTCGGTCGGGCGAGTCCACGAAGATGGACCGAAACGATAACTGGTCATTGATTACCGATTACTGATGGCTCTCTCGCCAGGTTGCACGCATCATGTGCCCGACCCCAGGCCTCCTGGATACTGACTCCTGGCTCCGGACTCCTCTCCCCCGCCGTTCGACGAATTGGCGGAAAGACGGTATGCTGGCATGCGGCCGCCCTAGAACCCGCTATGCAACCGGCAGTTTTACAGAAGAAATCTGACCTGATTGAGAAGCTGAGAGATGTTCCCCACAAGCCCGGGGTCTATCTCATGAAAGACCGCCTCAATCGGATCATCTACGTGGGAAAAGCCCGCGATCTGCGAAAAAGGTTGGGCACACACTTCATGCCGTCCAGGCGGATAACGGCTGATCTGAAAACGCGCGCTCTGCTGGACAGCGTTTGGGATTTTGAAATCCATTTGGTGCGCAGCGAACCGGAAGCGCTCCTGCTTGAGGGAAAGCTGATCAAAGAGTTCCGTCCCAAGTACAATATCAGTTTCCGGGATGACAAACGGTTCTTGCTGGTCAAGGTGAACCTGGCCGATCCGATCCCTCGTTTTCAACTGACCCGGCTAAAGAAAGACGACGGCTGCCGGTACTTTGGTCCTTTTGCGCACGCCGGCGCGTTACGTTCCACCTTGAATTGGATGCGGAAGAAGTTCGGTATCCGGTCGTGTCGAGTGCCGGAACCGGGCGAACAGGATTACCGGCGCTGCCTGGATCACATTATTAAGAACTGCTCCGCACCCTGTATTCGGAAGGTGTCTCTTGAGGATTATCGGCAGAGGGTCTTGCAAGCCTGCGAATTCCTGGAAGGAGAAAGCCGCGAGTTACTCGATCAGCTTGAGGCTGAGATGAAGGTTGCCGCCGAGAAGCTCGATTTTGAGCGGGCGGCTCAGATTCGTAATATGTTGGAGGATCTGCGCCGGACTACCAAACCGATGCGCCGTTTTACCCGAGGTTCACTTCCAAGCGCGATTGATCCGGCAGCTGATCTCCAGGCTCTCGCCGATGCTTTGCTGCTCCCTGGGCCACCGCGGATCATGGAATGTTTCGATATCTCGAATATTTCGACGACCCACGTGGTGGCTTCGATGGTTTGTTTTAAAGATGGTGTGCCGGACAAATCGAACTACCGGCGATACCGTATCCGGACGGTTGCCGGCCAAGACGATTTTGCGAGCATGGCGGAGGTCGTTCGCCGCCGGTACTCAAGAATTCTATTGGAAGGCCGGGCGATAGCGCCCGATCTTGCCGAGTTCAATCAAGAGCCGGTGGAAGATGCGGTTAAGCGGATCGATTCGCCCGATAAAACCGAGCGAGGGCATGCAGACAGCCTCGAAACCGGCGGTGACGAGAAGCCGATCGCAAACCAGCCGGAAAAGGTTAAACGCCCGGAACGGTTGGTTCGTCTACCCGATTTGATCATCGTCGATGGTGGAAAAGGCCAACTCAGTTCAGCCTGCCGTGAGCTACAGCGTCTAGGATTGACCGATCGGCCAATCATCGGCTTGGCCAAAGAGTTCGAAGAGATATATCGGCCAAGCCGTCCTCTACCGCTTCGGTTACCGGAGGATTCGGGCGCGTTGCAGCTCTTGCAGCGCATCCGAGACGAGGCTCACCGATTTGCCAACAGCTACCATCAGTTGCTCATGAAGAAGCGGATCGCTGAAAGCGTCCTTGATGAATGCCCTGGTGTCAGTGATAGCCGCAAACAAGCTCTGTTAGCGAAATTCGGGTCGGTGGAACGTTTGCGTAAGGCATCGGCTGAGGATATCGCGTCCGTCGAAGGGATCAGCGAAAAGCTTGCAGAAACCATTGCCCGGTTTTTGAACCGGTAGAAAACCTATTGCGCATCTTGCGGTCTAATGGTTTTTATCGCTCAATGAGGTTGCTGCCCAGCCGGTGGATCCTGTTCACTGGCACTGTTTTAGTCTCTCTAGCCCGTGCTCAGGAAGTCCAACCGACGCCGGGGGAATCGCCAGACATCAAGCCGAGTTGGGAGACTCAAAAACAGATAGCTGCCTACGTGTTGTCGATACCGGCTCCACGGGGGCAAATCACCGATCGCAATGGTTTACCTTTGGCGCAGAGTCGGGTCAGTTATAATCTCGCGATCGTTTTTCCGACGCCGCTCGATTTCACCGACAACCAGATTATCCAGTACGTGGATCGCCAGATTGCCATGGCGAAAAGACTCACCACGCGCCCGATTAATTGGTCAACGGAATCCGTGATACAGCATTACCGGAACCGGGGAGTGATCCCGTATGATCTCGCGACCGATCTACCGGAAGCTGAAGTCGAGAACTTAAAAAAGAACCTACCGGAGGGTCTGACGTTACGGGCAACCTATGTTCGGATCTATCCTCAAGGTCAGCTAGCCGGGCATGTGGTCGGCTATACCGGCAGAACCAGTGGCAGCAATACTAAGACGCTTCAGAATGCCGATCTACTCTGGCCCGATAGCGAAGGCCGCGAAGGGCTCGAACTGACGTTTGATGATCAGCTTCGCGGTAAGATGGGCCAACTGCACTTAGTCTTTGACAAGAACGGTCGAGTCACCGGCCAAAACGTCGCCGTCCCTCCGGAGCCCGGATACAATGTGGTTACGACTCTGGATGCGGATATGCAGAGGCTGGCCGAGAAGATCCTGCAAAAACGGTGCAAGCGAGGGGCGCTCGTAGTAATCGATCCGCACACCGGAGAGGTCCTGGCCCTGGCGTCGTGGCCCACGATCAATCCCAATGACTTTGTGCCGACGATTTCAGAGGAAAAATTTCAGAAGCTTAATTCGGACCCGAACATTCCGCTTTTGCCGCGTGCTTTCCGTTCCGCTTATCCAGCCGGTTCTACGTTCAAGGTGTTTGTTGGGATCGCGGGATTCGAGAGCCACAAACTAGCACCGGATGACGAGTTTGGTTGCCCGGCAGCTTTGGACATTGGGAACTTGACCTTCCATAACTGGAGAAAGGGCGACGAAGGGGATCTCGATTTTCGGGACGCGTTGACGCAGTCGTGTGATACTTGGTTTTATCAGTTGGGCTTAAAGCTGGGAGCTCCCACGATGATCGAGTGGGCTCAGCGATTAGGACTCGGGAAACGCACGGGCATTTTGCTGAACGGTGAAGCCGAGGGGCGAATACCGACAGATGAATACATGCAAGTCACCTATCGGCGGCACTTTGCGCCGGGCGACTTGGCGAACTTCTCCATCGGCCAGGGCGATATCCTGGTTACGCCGTTGCAGATGGCGCAAGCGATGGCCACGCTGGCAAATGGTGGGACGCTGTATCAATCCCGAATCGTTCGGCAAGTGCAGACCCTAAGCGGTGAGGTCGTTTATACCTACAGCCCCCGAGCCAAGGACCTGCTCAAGCTGGGATCCGTGACTCGAGAGGAATTAAAAGAGGGCATGATCGGAGTGGTCAGCAGTAAGAACGGCACCGGCGGTGCGGCTGGTCTCGACAACGTCAAGGTGGCTGGGAAAACGGGCACGGCGCAATGGGGCCCTAAGAAACGGGAACGAACTGCCGCTTGGTTTGCCGGGTTTGCCCCGGCAGACAACCCGCAATATGCCTTTGCCGCCATTTACGAGGGCGCGGTCGGCGAATCGGCCCACGGAGGCTCTACGGCGGCGCCGATGATCGGCGATCTCCTGCGCGTACTGTTCAAAGACGTTGCCAAGAAACCGTCTGGTAAGGGCGAACGCGACGACCAAGGCGAAGATTCCGATCAGAGCGATTAATTGGGAGAAGGAGTCCCAGGAACACCAAGCTCTTGGGAGTCTTGACCTCACGCGTTTTGCACTAGGCTTCCGATTCTGAACTCCTGAACTTCCGGAACTCCTGCACTCCTTCTGTCGAACCCCTGATTTTCCGGTTGCGGGTTGTAGCCTTTGCGTAGAGTCTCCGTCGAATGTTTATGAAACGGACCCCTTTACTTATAGCCGTTCTGGCGTTGTCATCTGGAGTTTACGCAGAGGACGCTAAACCGAGCCCGTCTCCGGCTGGCAGCGCGGCATCGCCAAGTACCGCATTCAAGGATGACAAAGACAAACTCAGCTACACGATTGGCGTCGATATCGGTAAGACACTCCAACGGATTCCGGTCGAGTTAAATCAGAGTGTCTTGACGCAAGGGATAACCGATGTGCTCGGTAATAAGCCCAAAGCTCTCACTGATGCTGAGTTGCAGCAGGTGATGCAGGCGTTCCAGCAGAAGCTGGCCCAACAACGCGAAGAAGCGATGGTGCAGAAACAGCAGGACATGAAATCTTCGGCCGAAAAGAACAAGGCCGCCGGCAAGAAGTTCTTGGATTCGAATGGCAAACAGCCGGGCGTTACGACGCTAACCGATGGCCTTCAATATAAAGTGGTTAAGAACGGAAGCGGTGAGAAACCTAAAGACACCGATGTCGTCGAAGTCAATTATCGCGGTACTCTGATTGACGGAAAAGAGTTCGATAGTTCAGCCAAGAATGGCGGCCCGGTTTCTTTCCCGGTCAATGAAGTCATTAAAGGTTGGTCCGAAGCCCTTAAACTGATGCCGGTCGGCTCGAAATGGGAACTCTATCTTCCTGCTGAGCTCGCTTACGGAGATGAAGGCGAGGGCGACGATATTGAGCCCGGTTCAACGTTGGTTTTTGAGGTCGAGCTATTGGGAATCAAGAAGGACAACAAGGACAACAAGGAAAATGCTCCTCAGGCTCAGCCGACCCCTAAGGCTCAATAAGTAAGAAAACGAACGAAAGAGCGCCGCTGCTACTAAACCAGGCGGCGCTCCTCGATCAGGTTTTACGAATCGCTAAGCTGAGGTCGCGTAACTGTCTCTCAGCAACCTCAGTTGGCGCATCCATCATCAAGTCCTGCCCCCGGCTGTTTTTCGGGAATGCGATGACGTCCCGGATGTTCGCGGTGCCGGTTATCAGCATTAAGAGTCGATCAATTCCTAGAGCGATCCCGCCATGCGGCGGTGCTCCAAAGGAAAACGCGCTGAGCAAATGCCGGAATAGCTTCTGTTGCTGTTCCGGACCGATACCCAAAGCGGAAAAGACCTTTTGTTGCAGGTCGGGCTCATGAATTCTGAGGCTGCCACCGCCGATCTCCACACCGTTTAGCACCACATCGTAGGCAACGGCCCGAACTTTGCCAAACTCACCCTTTTCGAGCAGCGGGATATCCTCGGTTTTCGGACGAGTGAACGGATGATGCATCGCGTTCCACTTGTTTTCTGCCGGATCGAAAGCCATTAACGGGAAATCGGTCACCCAGAGGAATTTTAGCTCATCCGGATCGGTGATGAGCTTGGTTAGCTCGGCGACCTTGAGCCGGATTCTTCCCAGGACAGTGCAAACCACTTCCCAGTTATCGGCGCCGAAAAAGATAAGATCGCCCTCTTCGATGGCCATTTTCTGGCTGAGCATCTCTCTCTCGGCCTCCGAGAAAAATTTCACGATCGGCGATTTCCATTCCCCGTTCTCGACTTTGATAAAGGCGAGCCCCTTGGCACCTGCCTGTTTGGCCAAATTTGTCACCTCTTCAATTTGTCCGGTGGTGATGTTGGCGAACCCTTTTGCGTTGATTGCCTTGACGACGCCGTGGTGATCCAGGGCGCTCCTGAACACTTTGAACGGCGTACCTCGAAACGAGTCGCTCAAATCGACCAGCTCTACTCCAAACCGGAGGTCTGGTTTGTCGCTGCCGAAGCGATCCATGGCCTCCTGATAGCTTAATCTCAGGAAGGGCGTCGAAATGGTTACCTGTCGGGTTGCGGCGAAAATCTCTTTTAGCAAGCCTTCAACCAGGCGGATGATATCCTCTGGCGTGATGAAAGAGGCCTCGAGATCGATCTGCGTCAGCTCGGTAATCCGGTCGGCCCGTGGATCCTCATCACGAAAGCATTTGGCAATTTGGAAATATTTTTCTGCGCCGGCCACCATCAACAATTGTTTGTATTGCTGTGGCGACTGGGCCAACGCATAGAAAGACCCCGGCATAATCCGGCTTGGCACCAGAAATTCTCGTGCGCCTTCCGGCGTGCTTTTGGAGAGGATCGGAGTTTCGATCTCCAGAAAGCCTTCCTGATCCAGGTAGTTTCTGGTGGTCCGGTTGAGAATATGTCTGGCCTTAAGTTGGTGGACCATGGTCGAGCGCCTCAGATCGAGATACCGATAAGTCAGCCGGAGATCCTCATTGCTCAGGTTGGCATCCAATTGGAAAGGGAGCGCAGCGCAGCGGTTCAAAATCTCCAGGGCAGAAGCCACGATCTCAATTTCGCCGGTAGGCAGTTTTACATTGGCGGTCCCTTCGAGACGCGGCGCCACCTTCCCGGTGATTCGGATCACGTCCTCGTCGTGCAGGGTATGGGCTTCTGTTGCCACGTCGGGATGGTCTTCCGGCCGGAAGACAACTTGGGTAATCCCTTGGCGATCTCGCAGATCGATAAAGATCACTCCTCCGTGATCCCGGCGGGATGCGACCCAACCTGCCAGTACCACCGTTTGCCCGATATCCGCGGCTCGCAATTGGCTGCAATGGTGCGTCCGATACATGGTTAGTTTTCCACTTTTAAAGTAGTCACAAGCTCGGTCTCAGAAACCACAGCTTCGGTCCGGTTACGCAGATGCTTCAGCCGCATCTGCGGCCATTCCTGGCCGACAACAACCGCGTACTGGGCGCCGAGCGATTCAGCCGTCTGAAACTGTTTCGCCACTTTTGCCGGCCCAAGTGGAAAGTCGACCGATATCCCCGATTCTCTCAACTGGGTTACTAGCCTGACTGCTTCCGCCCGCTGTGTCTCCGTGGCGATGACGATATAGGCTCGTAGTGAGCGTTTAGCGATCCGTTCCGCAGCTAGAGCCTTGGTGTGCGGCAATTCCTCCAAGAAATTGCGGAGCACGACATCGCCGATGGCGAATCCGGCCGCCGGCAAATCAACGGCGCCGTCGCTAATGACATCGATTAGTTTATCGTAACGGCCACCACCGCCAATTGCGCGGTTCTCCTGCCGGCGATCATAGAGCTCGAACACCAGGCCAGAGTAGTAGTCCAGGCCTCGCACAATCGTCAGATCCAGCTCGCAAAAGTCTGCGATTCCTCGCCAACGAAGCTCGCGGAACAATTCGTCGAACCCAGGCAACTGGTCTTTGGGTGTCGCCGTAAAGCTGTGAATTTGGTCGAGCGTTAGACCGAATGCTGCGAGCTTCTCGGTCAAGCGGCTCTCGTCTTCGCGCTGAAGTTTATCGATGATACCGAGAAATTCCGCGGTCCGGTCGACTGGTATGTTCTGGCGTTCGAGAAAATCTGACCACAAGCGGCGATTATTGAGCCGCACGGAAAAATCGTGTTCGGTCAGACCGAACCCGCGGAGCAAATGTACCGCAAGCGAAATCAACTCCGCATCCGCAGCAAGTGAATCGTCACCGATAAGATCGCAGTTGATCTGGTAGAACTCTCGGAGCCGTCCTTTCTGCGGTTTCTCGAATCGGAAAAAAGAAGCGATGCTGAACCACTTGATGGGCTTCTTAAAGTCACGTTCTCGAGCGGCGACCAGACGCGCTAGCGTGGGCGTCATTTCAGGCCGCAAACAGACGTCCCGTTCACCTTGGTCAACAAACCGAAACAACTGCGATTTCAGTTCGTCACCGCTCTTTTTCCGATAAAGATCGGTGGCTTCCAACGTCGGACCGTCATACTCAGCGAAACCGAAATTCGTGGCGGTGGTCCGCCAGGAATCAAAGATGTAGTTGAGCCAAGTGCGGTCATCAGGATAAAAATCGCGAAAGCCCGGCAGACGCTGCAGTTCCATTTGAAGAACGGCAAGCATGCATTTATTCGCCGGTTTTGCAAATTCCCTGTTCTTAGTGGCGCGAAGGCGCTCCCTCTGCAATGTTGTGGGTCCCATGGAAGCACCAAGATTACAATTATCGCTCCTGCCCGATGTGCTTGCCGTGTGCAGGCTAGAACCCTCTGACCCGATTCCGGAGTGGGCAACCCGTACCGGCTTCTTCTCGGTTTCTCGAACCATGGATCAGCTCTCGATCGTTTGCGCGAATTCGGAGGTAAGCGACGATCTGCGTGCCAGTAGGGGTTGGCGAGCCATTAAGATTGAAGGTCCGCTCGACCTTGATCTCGTCGGGATTCTGGTGTCGGTAGCGGTTCCGTTGGCTCATGCCGGTATCGGCATTTTGCCGATCGGCACGTTTGACACCGATTATGTGTTGGTGCGAGACCGCCAATTAACCCAAGCGATAAAAGCGCTTAAGGCGACGGGCTTCCATATCGTGGATTAACGGTTCCCCTCCCTGCGCTTGGGCGTGGGCAGGTACCTCGGTATTCGTCTCGAGGACGAGGTCGAGGTCGTCCCGACCGCCCGGCAGGTTGACGTGAAAGAGAACCATGGAACACTGTGCGTGCCATGGCTCGACCTGCTAAACGAACAAAGATTGTTGCGACGATCGGTCCGGCAAGTGAAAGCGAAGAAATGCTCCGCCGCCTCATCGAGGCTGGGATGGATGTCGTTCGGCTCAATTTTTCGCATCGCTCGGCCGAACAAGCGAAACCGCTTGTCGCGCGGGTCCGGAAGGTCGCTGATGAACTCGGCGTCTTTGTCGGGATACTAGGGGATTTACGCGGCCCTCGCATAAGGGTAGGCGAAATGGAGGGGGGAGCCGTCCACTTAGAGCCGGGTCGCAAAATCGTGCTCACACCGACTCAGGTTGTCGGAACCAGCGAGAAAATCGGGGTTAGCTTCCGCGGCCTGGCCAACGACGTCGCCCACGGAACCATCATTCTGTTGGACGATGGCAACATCGAGCTGCAAGTCGCGGATCGCCTCACCGGCGGCGAGGTTCTTTGCGAGGTGTTGCGCGGCGGCGAATTGAAGAGCAACAAAGGGGTCAATCTAAAGAATCGCCTCGTTTCTTTGCCATCCTTGACGACGAAGGATTATCAGGACCTCGATTTCGCCGTTTCGGAAGAACTCGATTTTCTGGCGCTTTCTTTTGTCCAGTCCTCAGCCGATGTCCGGTTCCTTAAGCAAACCCTGGCAGAACGGGGCGCCAGCATTCCGGTCATCGCAAAGATTGAGCGGCAGAATGCGTTGGAGGATATTGAGAATATCGTCAAGGAATGTTTCGGCGTGATGGTGGCGAGAGGCGATCTGGCGTTAGAGATGAGCTTCGAAGACGTGCCTATCGCTCAGAAACGGATTATCGCGGTGTGCCGGCAAGCGGGCGTTCCCGTGATCACCGCGACGCAGATGCTGGAGTCGATGACAGCGTTTCATAAACCGACGCGAGCGGAAGCGGCGGATGTGGCGAACGCGATTCTGGATGGCACGGATGCGGTGATGCTTTCGGGTGAGTCTGCTATTGGCAAATTTCCAGCGGAAGTCGTGGCTACCATGGCCACGATTGCCTGCCGGGCGGAACTAGCGTGGATGCGCGGTGAGTTACCGAGCTCGAATGAATTGGGCCGTTTTGCTGACCTCGACGGCGCCGTCGGACAAGCAACCGCCATGATCGCCAGCTCGGTTTCAGCGCGGGCCATCGTGGCAGCGACAACCTCCGGCACAACGGTTCGCCGGGTGGCTTGCCACCGGCCGAAAATGCCGGTCATTGCGCTTTGTTCATCGCCTGAGACTTGCCGCCGAATGAGTCTGATTTGGGGCGTCGAACCGGTGTTGGCACCTCCGATCACGGGCACGGCGAATCTCGTCAAAGAGAGCGCTGAAGCCGCCGTTAAAGTGTTGCAAGCGCAACCGAGCGATGTCCTGACGATTGTCGCCGGCACTCCGTATAACGTCTCCGGGAAGACGAATCTGATTAAGATCGAACTGGTCGAGGATGGACTGAGAGCGGAAGCGAAGACGTTCGGGGAGTAGGGAAGAAGGAGTCAGGATCCAGGATCCAGGAGCTAGGAGGACAGGGGCCGGGCGCCGCGCATAAATACGACCTATAAGTCATATAGGTCGCATCGGTCCTATTCATTCGCAGGGTCCTGGGCGTGGCCTGTCCCTTGACCTCCTAGCTCCTAGCTCCTAGATTCTAGCTCCTGGCTCCTTCTTCTACAGCTGTTTCACTTGGTAGCCGCGATCCTGCAAAGCTTTGACCAAGCCGTGATCGCCGACGAGATGGCCGGAGCCGACGATCACCAGATAGTTAGTGTCACCTCGGAGAAAGGCTTCGATCTGCGGTAACCACTTTTGATTTCGTCTGGCAAACATGGCCTCGAAACTTTTGGGGTCACTGCGTTCATCCTGGTTCAGCAAAAGATCCAGAGTATCAATCCGACCGTCTTTCCAAGCGTCGACCAGTTCATCGAGCACTACTTTCGCGGTTGGCAAAGAGGTGATCGCTTCAACCAGGCGAGCCTCGCCGCCAGCATCGTCCGATGATAGGACTCTGGCTTGGTCTCGGACGGTTTCCAGGCCGAGCACCGGCTTACGCTGCTGCTTGGCTTGCGAAAAGAAATATCGATCGATGCCGAACTCTTCGCGAAAACCGGCCAGTTCTGTATATCGACTTGTAATGAGTTCGCCCAAAAGCGCGGGCTTAAATCGTGTCGCCCTTTCGTAAGGGATATCCAGCTGCGCCAGCACGTGTTTGACCAGCTTAAGCGTGTGCCGGGAAACATGGCGGGAAAGATCATCACCCGGCGGATAGATGCCCACTTCCTCAAATTCGCGCAACACGGCCCGATTCGAAACCGTGTTCAAATTGACCTCGAAAACGACTCGAGCCGATTGGTTGAATGCTTTTTGCAATGCTGGGTGTAGCGGATAAGCAGAGGCGGGGAGGACGTGGATCGATCCCAACAGATACACCGCATTGTGCTGACCCTGGACGCGCCAAAGTGTGCTCTTAGCGCTGTCGGTTGGCCCCAGTGTCGAGCATGCGTTGAGCGCCAGAAAGGTGCCCAGCACCATGGAAATTAGCCCAATGGATCGAAGAAGAGAGCTACTTGGTTTTTGGTCCATCGCCACTGGCTGGGGGCGTCCGTTCACCGCGATTGTCTGGAATTGTCAGGTTCTTTCCCACCATCCCCATTACCCCATCAAAAGCCTCTTCTGAAATACCATGGGAAACTTTTACCCGGAATCTTTCCCATAGAAATTCTTCCATTCTCATCCATTTGCCCCGGTAGTTGACCCTTTGGGTCCAGGCGCAGACCGTGATGATATTTTGAAGTTGTTGGATCCGGAGAAAAAGAATGCCGGCTCCGACCACCACCAAAGTACTCGTCGCCAACAGAACTGTGGAAATGTCATCGCGTAGATTCATTTGAGCGTCGTTGGTAGCGTTTCGCTCAGCGAGAACGGTATTTTCGTAGGCCTGCATCGCAAAGATGGCGGCGTGGATCTCGCTCAAGAGGGATCCGCTCGCGGCGGAAATCAGCATGGCGATGGCATCATCCGTCTTTCCGCTCTCTTTGAGCGCGATACCTTGGCTGAGCTCTTCGAACTTTTTCTGGATGGCAGTGTTGAGCCGGGTGACTTGGGCCCGTTGCTGAGGATCGGTGGCCAGGATTTGGCCAAGGTTCAACAACTGGGACGGCAACTCGGCTTTTGCTAGCGAGAACGGCAGGAGATTGACGAATTGTCCGGTCAAAAGATAAGCCCGCTGAGCGTTGTCCGCCTGATCGAGTAGATCCTGGATCACGAACAGTTGTTCACGAGCCAGGTGCATGCGTCCCACAATCTCTAACCCCAGACCTTGATCGCGCCTGAGCTGTCTGGAGACAAAGAAGAAAAGACCCGCGATGAGAAGCGGTATGGCGATGACCACAAAGATCAGAACGCGTCGGTTGTATTGAAGGGAGCTGCCTCTCATTGGTTTTCCGACCGTCGTGGCAGTTCCGCTCACAACGGTACGATAGGTGAGCGTCTGCTCCGGGCAATTTAATAAATTCGCTGGGAGGCGGCCGAACGTGTTAGCTTGCGGCGACTGGGAAGATGCAAGTCGTCGAGAAAAATGCCTTGAGGCGTGCTGTAAGCAGAAGCTCTGGAAAACGGGTTTGGCTTTGGCTGACGGGTCTGAGTTTTACCCTGCTCTTGCTGGGGGCCGGTTGGTACTATTTCCTGGGTAAGGTAATCCCGTCGTCTGGCGGCCTTTATTTTCCCTATCGTCTGTGTCTGGCGGTACCGCGGTTTGCCCAGGCGGATATTAGATGGGCGGATGATTCCTTAGGTGAAACTGATGGAACCATGGCGGGGGAAGGTTGTGCAGTGAGTTCCGCCGCGATGGTGCTAGCTTTTTATGGTCTAGAGCTAGATCCCGGCCAGTTGAACCGGTTCTTGACGACTCACGACGGATACACCTCCGAGGGTTGGCTTCGTTGGGAAAAAGCTGCCGATTTTGTCCCGGATAGAGCCAAACATGTTTACGAAGATCTTCCTTCTTATTTCCTAATTGATAGCAATCTCCTGCGCGGGAACCCCGTAATTATTCGTCTGCGATTGCCAGGCGGTGTCACCCACTTTGTCGTTATCGTAGGTAAACGCGGGTTTCACTATCTAATCCAGGATCCCGCATCCGGCGGCGACCGCGGAGTTTATTCGTTGGACAAACTAACTGACAAAATCGAGGCGCTGCGTTTTTACGAAAAACTGAGCGGGGCCGTGACGAATCCAACCGCGAATTGAACCACGTCCACGGCGGGCGATCGAGTTTGGCTTGAGCCAGACACTACTCGAGCTGGATGCGCTCCTTTAAGACTGGGACCAACAAACGAATCGGCCATTTATTCGCGTTTATTCGCGTCCATTCGCGGTTGGGGTTGTCTCTGCGGACCCCAACACCCGTGCGGCTGCGCTCCACGTGACAAGGTGGAATTTGAAGCTAGGTTCGGTTGTGGACGTTTCTCTCCTTAAGTCGAAAGTTCATCGCGCTACCGTGACCAGCGCCGACGTTAATTACGAAGGCAGCCTAACTATCTCGGCGGACTTGGCTGAACTTGTTGGCCTTGAAGAATACGAAAGAATTCTGGTCGGCAACATGGCCAATGGCGAACGATTCGAGACCTATGTAATTTATGGTGTCAGGAACCAGGGTATGGTTCAGCTGAATGGTGCGACCGCGCATCTGGGGAAGCCTGGTGATCGCCTCACCATCATGAGCTTCGGTCTTTATGACGCCGAAGAAGCGGCGATTCATCAGCCGAAGATAGTTGTTCTTGACGAGAAGAATCGGGTAACTGAACAGCGCTAATCGCCCTTTCGAATTGCCCGGACCGGTTTTCATCAGGTGAAACTTTTCTCCATCTGATTCGGGAAATAACGTATGATGAATTTGAAATCTAGTTGGGTTTTGGCCGTGATTCTGGCTGGTACGGCGGTCCCCACTTCGATCCATGCCGGCGAACCAGTTGACGCAAAAATCGTCGAAGTGACGGTTTACGCTGATCGAGCGCGAATCACGCGGTCGACCACCTTTCATGTCCCCGCGGGAGCGTCCACCTTAGAAATCGGAGGACTTACCAACAGCCTGGATGACCGCACCATAGAAGCAAGCGGCCAGTCTAGCGGGCAGGTCATTATCCGGGGTGTCGATGTTCGCCATGAGTTTTTAACCGGGAATGCCAGCGCCCGAGCGGCAGAAGTCCAGCAACAGCTTGATGCACTGCTGGACCAAAAGCGGGCGATCGATGGGCAAGCCGGCATTTTGAAGGCCAGACAATCGTTTTTCGAGAGCGTTACTTCCGGGATTGGCCATTCGAACAAAGGAATTCCGGACGTCGACGAGCTAAAGCAGGTGTACGATTTCTATCTGGGTGGCCTAACCGAGGTTTCCGCGGCGCTGCTTGAAATCCAAGGGAAAGAGCGAGCGTTAGAGCTCGAAATCAATCGGACCAAGCAAGAGTTGAGCGGGTTGAGTCAAGAGAAAGCGAGTCGGAAAGTGGCCATCAACGTAGAGGCGCAGGCAGCCGCTGACCTCAAGGTAACGCTTCACTACACCGTTCCCAATGCGTCGTGGGAGCCGATTTATGATGCCCGTGTCAATTCGACCGATGGAACGGTGCTCCTCGCGTATAATGCTTATGTTCGCCAAAACACGGGAGAGGAGTGGGATGGCGTCAAATTGAGTGTCTCCACGGCTCGCCCCGGAGTGAACGGACAACTTCCGGAGTTAAATCCTGATTACCTGAGTTTCGCGCCGCCGCCCTCGCCTCCAGTGACCGAGGCGATTCCGGAACCACGGCGAAACCTGACGAAACTCGAACCCGCGGCGAAGCCAGCCGGAGCGCCGATGCCGGAGCAGGAGGTGTCCGTGGGAACCGCTAACCTTCAAACGGTTGGTCTTGCGGTTACGTACAGCGCGCCTGAGGTGGTCAGTATCCCGAGCGACGGCCAGCCGCACCAAACCAGCCTGAGCCAGTTAAAGTTAAGCGGCCAACTCGCTTACGTGGGTACGCCCAAACTCGAGCCCAGCGTATTTCTCAAGGTGCACTTGGCGAATTCGTCGGCAGACACGTTGTTGGCGGGAAGCGTAAACGTGTTCCGCGACGGTGACCTGATCGGGGCGGTGAGTATTCCGGAAATCGTAGCCGGCGCGGAGTTCGATCTATTCTGTGGCCGAGACGATGCCATAAAGATCGAACGCAAGGAATTGGTCAACCGGCAAGCGCAGACGGGATTTTTCAATCATCGTAAACAGAAACAGCGGAAGTTTCAGATCACCATACAGAATTATCGGAAATCACCCGTGAAGGTGACGGTGTACGACCAGTTGCCGATTTCGCAAGACAGTCAGATCAGTGTATCGCAAGGGCAGATGTCTCTGAAGCCGACCGACTTTGACAAAGATTCCGGCAAGTTGACCTGGAGCTTTGGTCTCGATCCGATGGAGAAAAGAGTGATCGAATTCGACTACACGGTCGAGTGGCCGGCCGATAGAGAGATTAATCCCTCGTGAAGAGAGCTACGAATGCGCCGTCCATCCCATCCCTAGTCGGAAGGATGCTCCTCGTGGTCATCAGACGGAGGCAAGGGATCGATGCGCCGATGTGGGCAACGACCTGCTCGTTTTCTTCCCGGTCAAGGCTGCAAGTACTGTACACCAGTCGCCCGCCGCCCCGAAGGTATGGCACCACGTTCTCGACGATCCGAGTCTGCACCTTTGGCATCCGCCGAAAATCATCCGGCGTGAGGCGCCAGCGCACATCGGTCCGGCGACGAATCACGCCCGTGTTCGTGCAGGGTACATCCAGCAGGACAGCATCGAAGTTGGTTACAGGAAGCGACTGCGTTGCCTGTAACCAATCAACTTTCAGAACGGTGGTGTTGGAAACACCTAAGCGAGCAAGATTTTCTCGCAACCGCGCTAGGCGGGAAGGCTCATAATCGCAGGCTAGCACCGATCCGGAATTCGCCATGAGCTGGGCTAGATAGCCGGTTTTGCCGCCGGGCGCGGCGCACGCGTCCAAGACTCGTTCACCCGGGCGCGGTGCGAGAACTTCACAAGCCATTAACGTGCTCGGGTCCTGAACGTAGACCGCGCCGGAAGCGATCCAGGTAGCGGGCAAGTGGTCGACCTCCAAGCAGTCGCGATGAAGGGGCGAGGGGCGGGCGCCATCCGCGTTCTCCAGCAAGGTTTCTCTGGTGGCTCGCAGATTATTGGCGCGAACATAAATCTTCGCTGGCTCGTTATTCCATTGGCAAAGCTCTTCCGCTCCGCCCGAGCCGAGCTCTTCACTCCACCGAGAGTAAAGAAACTCGGGATGAGACCAGCGTATGTATGCCGGGGCCTTCTGAACATCGGACAAGACAGCCTCTCTCTCGTTAATCGCTTTTCGCAAAATCGCGTTTACCAGAGATCTGGCAGGTCCGGCCAGGTTGACCGTTTCAAAAACGGCAGCGTGCGGAGCGACTCGCATCTTATAGAGTTGGTAAAGACCGAGCTGTAAAACTAAGCGCGTCCGGTTGTCGAGTTTCGACGGGCGAAACCGCTCAATGATAAAGTCCAACAACGAGCGGTTCCGGATGACCCCGTAGAAGGCTTCAGTAACAAAGGCACGGTTGACGGGAGTGAGCCGCGAGTTGTCCAACGTTCGGTGAAGCACTTCGTCGGCAAACGCCCTGGATGATTCCCATTGCTGCAAAGCTTTCAGGCAATTTTGCCGTGGATTGTCACCTGCCATAAACGAATTCACGTAGGCTCGCTCCAGATACCGCAGTTGAGCGCCATTCTCAGAGTGAACCCCAAAATGTTCCACGGGGCGACTCTACGGGCTAGCGGTTTCGGTGCGTACTGGAGCGACAGGGCGCCGAGCCGCCGATCCATGATGTGGTTCTGCGCTGGGCACGGCTCGGCAGTGATGAGTCACAGCACGCAAGCGTTGGGCTGCGCACGTCAACCTTGCAAAGATCCTCAGCGAGATCCGGAGCCTCGCTCTACCAACGCCGGCGACAGGCAATCCCTACCGTCAGCTGACCGAAGGAGTGCCGCGGCCGATCCCGTGGTATTGAAAACCGAAATCTCTCATCGTTTTCGGATCGAGTAAGTTGCGGCCGTCGAAAATGAGCGGGGTCTGCATCAGGCGTTTCACCTCAGAAAAATCGACGTTTTCAAACTCGCTCCATTCGGTGGCGATGATGAGCGCCTCGGCGTCGCGCACCGCTTCGAGCGGAGACGACGCCAGAATTGCGTCCGGGCAAAGCTTTAACTCGCGCACCTTCGACATTCCTTTCGGATCGTAGGCGGCAACGGTCGCACCTTCTCGACAGAGGTCGTTCACGACCTCGACCGCAACTGAGCTACGGACGTCGTCGGTGTCCGGTTTGAACGTGAGGCCCCAGACCGCCAACTTTTTCTCCTTCAAGACCCAGAGAGTCTCGCGCAGTTTCTTTATGAAACGGTCCCGTTGGTTCTGATTGATACGCTGGACCTCTTTCAAGAGGTTGAAAGGGGTGCCTAACTGGTCGCTAATAGCGATAAAAGCAGCGATATCTTTCGGGAAACAGGATCCACCGTAACCCAACCCAGCATTGAGGAAACTTCGGCCGATCCGTTTATCGGCTCCGATTCCGTCCGCGACCTTGTCCACGTCAGCGCCGCTGGCTTCGCAGATGGCTGAGATAGCGTTAATATAAGAGATCTTAAGCGCGAGGAACGAATTGGCCGCGTGCTTGATGAGCTCGGCGCTATTGATGTCGGTCACCATGACCGGCGCCATGAACGGCTCATAGATATTTCGCATCAGTGCTAGTGCCCGATCACTGTTGGTTCCGATGACAATCCGGTCAGGGTGCATCAAATCGTCTACAGCACAGCCTTCCCGAAGAAACTCAGGGTTACTGACGACATCGAACTCGACGCCCACTTTGTTGTACCGCCGAATCGTATCGGCAACTTTTTCACCCGTCTTCACCGGCACGGTGCTCTTGTCGACGATCACCCGATAGTCCTTGAGAACCGAGGCGATCTCGCGGGCGACCCGCTCGATGTAGGTGAGATCGACACTACCGTCGCTCTGTGGCGGGGTCGGTACGGCAATGAAAATCACCTGCGAATTGTCAACGCCATCCTCGATGCTGTTGGTGAAGCGGAGCCGGCGAGCAGCGACATTCCGATGGACCAGGTCTTCGAGCCCTGGCTCATAAATCGGAATTATCCCGCTCTGCAACGATTTAACCTTCCTGTCGTCATTATCGACACAGACGACACTATGTCCCACTTCAGCAAAACAGGTCCCGGTTACCAGGCCCACGTACCCTGAACCAATGATTGCAATTTCCATACGGTCCTTGTTTTTCAAACGTGCCTTGATACGGAAGTTCGGGCGGTTGTCCAGTGAAAGCTCATGATGATGGAGATTATAAACCGGGGCTCAGGTTTACCGGGAAACCGTATTTCGGAAGATCTTTCAGAGTCAAAATCAACTCAACCCCGAACGTGGTCTTGTTGCCGCCGTTGTTGTTTTCATAAAGACCCAACGACGCAATCCAACTGCTCAGATCTCGGTGAAATGTATATTTTTGTACCCCTAAGCGTCCCGTCGTTTGATCATATTCTTCCAGGATGCTGAAGCCCCAATTTGAGTTAATCCTGAAATAGGTTTGAAGATAGGTGCTGTTGGTTTTGGGTTCGAGGGGATTGTGATTGAGGTAAGAGTGTAAAAGTGTGAGATCGATGTTTGGGGTGATCGTCCAGGTCAGATAGGTATTGAACTCCCAGAATTGTTTCTTGTCGATCCAAGGCACCTGCGCGTACTCGGTGAGATTGAGCCAGGGCACCGGATTGAATCGGACCTGAGTTTGGATATCCGAGTAATAGGTCTGTTCGTATGGGTTCTTGAAATTGACGTCCAAGAAAGTGTCGACGCTTAACCAGGTCCAAGTCCCATTGTCACGCCGGGTCTCGAACTTGTTAAGCACTCCGAGTCGCATCACCGATTCGTGAGCGATCGAATCGGTGGCGGTAAACTGCGGAAAATCAATAGGCGGCAAATAAGTACTCGTGAGATAGCGATCGTAAGGCAGGACCCTGTCCGGCCCGATGTTCGGCGTGGAAACCCAGGAGTAATCCGCGTAAGGCTGGATAACGTGCAAGAGACCATCTAGTCCCAGCCAGTGAGCCTGCACGCCTTCGTAGACGTGAGATAGCTTGAAGGAGGCGTCAAAACCGGCGTTGAAGACCACCCTGGTCCCGGCCGGTTGGTAGACAACAGAGCCAAAGGGAATGCCAGCGCTCGGATTTCCTTCCGTGACATCGCCTGTCCGGCTGTAATAGGTGGTCCGGAAGCCGACCTTCGGGACAAGGGACAGGAAGCCGAAATACATCTTCGGATAAGTCAGCTGATGGAACGTATCGAACCGGAAAGACGCATAATCGGGATTCAGATCCGGGTTGAAAAAGGAACCGGAGGGTTGCGCCAGCTGATACCAGCCCGCGGTGGTGGTAGCTTCGTAATAGATCGGAGAATTGAATATGGGGGTTCGCACGATCTCCCAAGAGAGCTCCGGTAATTTTTCAGTAGTCTGGAAGAAGTTGTTAGCCTGATAGCGGGCAAAAAGGCTGAGCGCGTAGGCGTCACCTTGTTTGATCAGTTCGACATAGGTTTCCGGCTGCGGGTCGACCTGGAACTCATAAGGAAAAAAGTCCTCCATGAAGTACGGATCGCTGAATTTGTTAACATCAATAACCAGCGAGGTATCGCTTGCCAGGTAGGTGCGCGATTCGTAACTAATGCGATAGCGGCCGTCGGAGATCGGCTCTCGGCCGAGCGAGGTTTGGTTAATGTTCGCCCCTTTATCATCGATAAAGAAGGTCTTGACCTTCATGGTGTTTTGCTCGGTGGCATCGCCGAGGTTGTAATTGAGATCGATCCCTAGAGCGGGACCTCGCAAGCTATAGGCGTTGAGGTGCAGAATCGCGTTGACCTTGTCGAAAATCGGGAAACCGATGTCGCTGACGACGTATTCTCCGTACTCACTATTGTACCCGGGACTAATCAATAGAACGAACTGGTCGTTCAACGACTGGTACAGGTACGGGAACCAAAAAACCGGGATATCTTTAACGTAGACCGTGGCATTCGTAAAAATGATGCGGTCGTTGGGATAGATCCGGATTCCTTTGGCGTGGATCTCGTAGTCGGGTTGGGACGAATCGCTGGTGGTAAAACTCCCGTCATAGATCTGATATTCAGTGGATTCGAATGACGTCAGATTGGTTCCGGTGATCTCGAACGGGAGTTTGGCGCCCGCAAAATCGGCCATGTACAGCCGTTTGGTCTCTAAATTGTAAACCGCGCGGTCACAAACAAAGGCGTAATCTCCGCGATAAAGCCGTACGCGATCTTTAACCAAGACGTCATGTGTTTCCGGGTTGTATTGGGCGTACTCACAATAAATGGCAACGTCGCCGTAGTGGATGACCACGTGCTTTTCGGCGATGGCGACGCCGCCTTCGTAACGAGTCTCGCCTTCGGATGTGATCTCGACGGGCATCTGGCCAAACCGGCCTCCGGGCGTTGCCGCCGCCGGGTTAAACACATCCAGCGGATTACTGGCCTGGGCATAGAGGGACGCCGGCACGAACAGCAATGATAAAAGGGCGAAGAGCCGGCAGATCATCTTCCGTGTGGGCAGCGCGAGATCGAAGTACACCGAATCGCTTCGATTGTCGAAATGCAAGGAGAATCCGGGTTTCGAGGATCTCTGGCAGACTGAGCCTTTAATGGGAATGGATTGACCAAGCCAGCGCCTTTTTGGGTTTACAGACGGCTCCGGGTGCCAATCGGTGACCGACAATCAGTCATTATACCCATTCGGATGCCGAAGATGCCAACTCCAAGCGCTGCTGACGACATCATCGATGCGGTCGAATTGCGGGCGCCATCCGAGGACTTCCTGGGCTTTTTTGGCGGCGGCAATTAAACGTGGAGGATCGCCCGGGCGGCGAGGCTGCCTCACTAGCGGAATATTTTTGCCAGTCACTTTTCTGCAAGCTTCGATGACTTCGAGGACAGATACGCCGCCGCCGATTCCAAGGTTGAAGCAGTCGCTTTTCGTGACCTCGAGAGCCTGGGCGTGTGCTTGGGCGAGATCCTTTACGTGAATATAGTCCCGGATACAGCTCCCATCGGGGGTGGGGTAGTCGGTGCCGAACACGGCGGCATGCTCGCGTTTGCCCAAAGGGACCTGGAGGACGCAGGGGATCAGGTGGGTCTCGATCCGATGGTCTTCGCCAAACGCTTCAGTGGCGCCAGCCGCGTTAAAGTAGCGGAGAGCCGCAAAAGTCAGCCCATGGATTTCATCGAACCAGCGTAAAATCTTCTCGAAAATCAGCTTCGATTCCCCATAGGGATTGACCGGTCTCTGGGGAGCGAGCTCGTCGATCGGCGTGCTTTCGGGTATCCCATAGGTGGCGCAGGTGGAAGAAAAGACGAACCGTTTTACATCATTCTCCACCATGGCGTGCAGCAGGTTGAGCCCGCAGGAGACATTGTTGAAAAAGTATTTGTACGGATTTTGCATTGACTCCCCGACCAGCGCGTTCGCAGCGAAATGCATTACTGCGCCCGGGGCTTCCGTACGAATCACTTCGGAAATTCCCGGTTTATCGGCGAGATCGCCCTGGATGAACTTTGCCCGTTTGTCGATGGCGTTCCTGTGTCCTTCGGTAAGGTTGTCGAACACCGTCACTTCGTGTCCTCGATTCAAGAGATCCTCAACGCAAACGCTGCCGATATAGCCAGCGCCTCCAGTAACAAGAATTTTCACAGGCGGTGATCCTAGCCTGCATCCTAAAGAAATGCGCATGCATTTTTGAGCGATGCAGGCTCTTTGTTAGCATGATCCATCCTTCCGCTGTCATTGATCCGCGCGCCCATCTGGACCCCGACGTGGAAATAGGTCCGAATGTCGTGATTGAGGGCCCGGTCTCCATTGGCGCAAAGACCAAGGTTCAGGCCGGGGTTATTATCTTAGGGCAGGTAAGGATTGGTTCCGGGAATACGATCGGCTATGGCAGCGTCATCGGCGGGTTTCCTCAGGATCTCTCGTATCAACCCGACAATCCGAGCGGTGTTGAGATTGGAAACGATAACGTTCTCCGCGAGCACTGCACGATTCACCGGGGCACGAAGCCCGACAGTTTCACCGTGGTCGGGAATCAATGTTTACTAATGGTTGGGGCCCACCTTGGCCACAATTCATGGTTGGGCGATCAAGTCATCTTAGCGAATAACGTGCTTCTCGGCGGGTACGTCGAGATTCATGACAAGGCGTTCTTAGGAGGAGGCTCGGTGGTTCATCAGCACACGCGGCTCGGTTCTATGTCAATCATGCAGGGTAACTCTGCCGTGGGCAAAGATGTGCCTCCATTCGCTACCGAGGCCGGCAGAAATAGCATCGTCGGAATCAATGTGGTGGCTCTTCGGCGGGCCGGCTTCGGTTCAAATCTGCGTTCGGAAGTGAAGCGCGCCTTTAATATTTTGTATCATGAAGGCCTAAACACTTCACAAGCGGTGGCGCGGGCCGCGGAGGAGAAATGGAGCCCCGAAATTCAACCATTCTGGGATTTCGTGAAGGCATCGAAACGAGGGGTTTGCCCGTTTGTTCGTTGGAGCGAGGTAAAGGCTGGGAGCATTTCAGGCGAAGCTGAATAGCGGTAGGGACGAGCTCCTGCTCGTCCGCGCTCTCAGAACGTCGAGCGCTCACCAGTCTTACGCTTCGCATTCGAATCATTAGCCTCCAAGCGAAGCCGCGGACGAGCGGGAGCTCGTCCCTACCGCAGGCGTTTTTGATTGACATTATGGAACTTATAAGCAGAATGCCCGACGTGTTGTCGAGATGAGAACCTTCCACGTCGTGTCGTTGGGAGTGTCGATTTTTGTGGTTGGCTGCTCACAGGAGCTCAGCCAAAACAAAAATAGTGCGGCACTCTCCGGCAAGATCTCTACTCATAAGCTTCTCCAAGTTAAAACCACCGCATATAGCCACGCTGAGCGTAGCCATCGGTGTTACGGGAGAAGCAATGCGGTTGATGGCCGATTAGCGGCGGCTGAAGTCAACAGTGCAGCTGCTGATTGGTCTCGGTTTCCAGTCGGAACCAAGTTTCGAATCGTCGGTTCGGATCAGATGTACGTTGTCGACGATTACGGTTCAGCCTTGGTTGGAACCAATACCATCGATCTCTACATGCCGTCTCGGCGGGAAATGGCGAAATGGGGCGCACGCCGCGTCACCATTGAGCTCATCGAGGTCGGCTCTTATCAACAAAGCTTAAAGATTTTAAAGCCGCGTTGCCGCGTGGCATACGTGCGCCGCATGGTCCAAAATCTCCAAACGGAGATCTAACGGTAGGGATCCTTTACGATGCTTCCAAGGCAGGTTCGCCTTCTGGCGCGGTAGCATCGAGTCCCCGCTTTTTCGGAATTAGAAAAAGCAGGACCGAGGCTGCGCCCACCATGAAGAAATTTACGGCGCTCGATAGGACGAATCCATGAGCGTAGTCTGATGCGTTGGCGTGATGGGGAATGACGGAGAACGCGACCGCACCCAGTACCGCGATACCAACCGAGTTAGCAACTTGCTGGGCCGTCGACACAATCCCGGCGGCTGCACCCGCGTCTTGAGCGGGGACGCCGCTCAAGACCGTGTTGAATAGCGGGGTCGTGACCAATCCTCGGCCGACGCCGTACACAAAGCAGGTGAAAATGAAGAGAAAGCTTTGTTGCCCATGGATGCTCGAAGCCTCTAAACCCAAGGCGGCAAGGGAAACGGCGAGAACCGCAGTTCCCACATGCAGCGATTTGCGGCCGAGGTACCCATTGAGTTTTCCGGAGAAGGTCGACCCGATGAGAAACCCGAATGAGAACGGCGCCAAGGACAAGCCGGCTTGGAACGGGTTAAGATTGAGACTTAGCTGTAAGAACAAGCACAGCACCAGCAGCATCGAACTGTGGCCGGCGAAATAAATACAGGTAACACCGATGCCAACTAGGAACCCCCGATCTCTGAGGAGCCTAGGCTCAACCAGAGCGGTGGCACCGGTTGCCGCCAGATGGTTTTCCCAGCGAAGAAAAACCAGAAATAAAGGGACGCTGGCCGCGAGTGCGATCCATGCCCAAGCGGGCCAGCCAGCGTCGTTTCCCTCCATGAAAGGTAACGAAAATAGAAAGAGCGCGAACGAAAGAATAACCGTACCGATCGGGTCGAGGCGGGGAGGTCTTTCTGATTGAGACTCTTTAAGGACGCACCAAGCGGCCACCACGGTCGCTAACCCGAGCGGTACGTTGATTAAAAAGATCGGCCGCCAGCCCAGATCGAAAATGTTGGCTTGAATCAAGAAGCCTCCCAGGATTTGCCCCAGGATTGAGCCGAACCCGATAGCTGCTCCATAGATGCTGAAGGCAAGGCGCTTAGAGGATCCGGAAAAGTTGACGTGAATAAATGAGAGAGCTTGCGGGAACATCACCGCCGCCGTGCATCCTTGAAGTAAACGCCAGATGACCAACATGGCGGCGTTTGGCGCTAGGCCGCAGAGAGCGGAAGTGGCGGTAAACCCGATCAGGCCAACGATAAAAATCCTTTTCCGGCCGTAGATATCTCCCAGCCGGCCTCCGGTGATCAGACAGACGGCGTAGGTCAAGCCGTAACCGGCCACGACCAGTTCAATCTCGCCGAAGTTAGCATGCAACGAAGTCCGGATGCTGTTGATGCCGATGTTGGCGATGAAGAAGTCGATAACTCCGAGCAACGGCCCTACCAGCATCACGGCGAGCGCCAGCCAACGATTGATAGCGGGATCAGGTCGTTTGGATGGTGGATTTCTTCGATACCGATGAGTTGCGGCAAACGGCTGATCGCATCGTAGCGAGGCGGCGGCCGGCAGCCTATGGGACCCACCTCGATCCGGCTCGCCAAGCCTTTGGACCGATGAAGAGCTGATCATGTTAGTGAGAAGGTAGGCGTCCCCCTTTGATAAATGAAATAGCTTATTTCGTTAGCAGTTATCTCTTAAACAGATTAACGATCAGATATGGAGCTGCGGCACCTGCGCTATTTTCAATCGGTTGCCGAGGAGCTGAGTTTTACCAGAGCTGCCGCCCGGCTACGGGTCGCCCAGTCGGCGGTTAGCGCCCAGATCCAGGATCTGGAACATGAACTTGGGGTGGTTCTACTCGAGCGTAGCCGGCGCCGAGTCGGGCTAACGGCTGCGGGCCAGACGTTCCTTGATGCCACCGACCGGATCCTCCGATCAGTAGACGAGGCTACCCGCCAAGCGAGACGCATCGGGCATGGCGATTACGGCACGTTGGCGGTCGGTTTCATTGGCTCCCAAAGCCATGAGTGGATGCCGAGGGTTTTGAAACGGTTTCGAGCCAAATATCCTGAGGTAGAGGTGTCTTTGATGGAAATGCATCCATCGCAGCAATTGGAAGCTCTGCTCGCCCGGACGCTGGATGTGGGGTTGGTTGGGCCGATTGATGGCAAACCGCCTCCTGGCCTCTATTTAGAGTGTTTTTCCGAAGAATCACCGGTAGTAGGTATGCCCAACGACCACCGGTTGGCGCGGCAACCGAAGGTGTCATTAGCTCGACTGAAAGATGAGCCATTTATCTTCACGTCTGAGAAAAACTCGCCCAACTACCGGTCCTGGGTGTCGAAGATGTGCGAGCGCGCCGGCTTTGTTCCTAAAGTCGTACAGGACGTCGACCGGGCCCGCACCGGGGTTCAATATGTCGCCGCAGGTTTTGGGATATCAATTTTCGCCGAGCACATCAGCCGTTTGCCTGCGCCTGGGGTGCGTTTTGTGCCTTTAGCTCCTCCAGTACAGAAGATGCGATATGGCATCGCCTGGAGAAAAGGAGCGGTCGAAGAAGTGGTGGCTCGCTTCGTGCAGTACGTGAAGCAGCAGTTTAAGACTGCCTAGGGCTGAATGTTGATAACCGTTACTCCGCACCTATGGTTGAATATTGATAACGGTCACCGCGCCGTCGCCGTTGTTAGACAGGTAAGCGTACTTGCCATCGGGCGCGATGGCGATGGCGGTTGGACTCAGACCAACGGTCACTGTCGGTCCAGCAGCCTTGCCGGTTCCAGTACTGATCGACGTCACCGTCCCATCGACAACCGGGCTAGTGCTTCCCGACGTTCCCGACGTTCCCACACGTTATCCAATAACTCCGGCTTCTTTAAAACTGAAGTACCCTGAACGGCTCGGGTGAGGAAGACCGATGATGACATGGTCGAGCAGATTCACCTGCAGAATCCGGGCGGCTTCGATTAGACGCCGGGTTAAACGGAGGTCAGCTTCGCTTGGGGTCGGGTCGCCCGACGGGTGATTGTGCACGAGAATGAACGCGTAGGCAGAATGAGCGATCGCCGGTTTAAAAATCTCGCGCGGATGCGCTAGACTTTCGTTGAGGCTGCCTTTCGAGATCTCTTGAATCGTCAGCAAACGTTGTTTGGCATCGAGAAGAACTACTCGGAGGGATTCACGGTCCAGTAAACGCAGTTCGGGCCCGAGCAGTTCTTCGATTATCGCTGGTGAATCCACGGTGCTAGCGGAGAGCCGCTCCTGGGCTAACCGGACACCGAGGGCGAATGAAGCGGCAAGTTGGATGGCTTTGGTTAATCCGACCCCATGGACCTTAGCCAATTCTTGGATCGAAGCCCGGGCCACCCCTGCAAATGAGCCGAATTGTTGCAGCACTTTATCGGCCAAGGCGATCGCGTTTACTCCCTTGGTGCCCGTGCGAAGTAGGATGGCGACGAGCTCGGCGTCGGTTAGAGAGGCGGCGCCACATTGCAAAAGTTTCTCCCGTGGACGCTGCTCGGACGGTAGCTCATGAATGGTCAGGCTAGGAGTCTCGTTGCCCATGATTTCATAGAATACAACGAGTCAAAAAGATGTTTCAACTATTCAGGCGAGGGAACCAAAATAGCCGCAAAATAGCGCAAAAAAAGTAGGTCGAGATAAGGCATACTGTGCCGCTTTGCATTGTCGAGCGCGGTCGGCGCACCACTTCACACGCCGTCGACGATAAGACGCCTTGGGTTATTCGCGGGAGCCGCATGTTGAACATCCGATAGAACTAGCAACTTACAAAGCGGCTCCCCTCCCGGTGCGCGCGCCCAACCCGGCTCCTATTTTTGCGTTCTTTGCGTTCTTTTGCGGCTATTCCTTCCGACTCTCACGCTGCGACGGCAAACTTATCGACGGTATTGGCCAGGAAATCTCCGACCTCGTGTAATGCTAAGGTGTACTTATTGACGGGAAGCCGTTGAAGTTCTCTTTGCGCTTCTGTTACCAGTTGCTTGGTCGTTTCCACCGCTCGTTTAAGGCAGCCTTTGGTGATGAGCTCTTGTTCAATCTGTCGCAATTCTTTTTCATCACCGCGCAAAAGGACTTCGTTCAATTGCCTGTGTTCGTTGGGGTCGGTAACCTCCAGGAGATACAGCACCGGCAAAGTTAGTTTCCCTTTTCTAAGGTCGGTACCGAGATCTTTACCCGCGTTTTCGGAAGACCCGGCTAGATCCAAGCAATCATCGTAAACCTGGTAAGCAGTGCCCAGGCGAGCACCATAATTCTTAAGAGCGGTGATGTTTTCGGGCGAAGCTCCACTGATTAAAGCGCCTAACTCTCCGGCCGCGGCAAAGAGTGCAGCGGTCTTTAATTCAATGATCCGGAGATACTCCGGTATCGATAGGTTAACATCGTGCCGGCGCTGTGTCTGAATGATTTCGCCCGAGCAAACGTCGCGAGCGGCATGCGCGACCCGGCGGCAGATTTCCTGGTTGGAGAAGCTGGTGGTCAACTTCAGAGCATGGGCAAAAAGAGCGTCACCCAGGAGGACAGCAAGGGAATTCCCCCATTTGGCGCTCGCGGTGGGTTGGTCGCGGCGAAGCTCTGCACCGTCCATAATGTCGTCATGAACGAGCGAAGCCAGATGAACTAGCTCGATCGCCACCGCCAAATCGACGTGACCCGGTGAGATCTCACCGCTTGCGCCCCCGGCGAGCAACACGAGCGCCGGGCGCAACCGTTTGCCGCTGCTTCCGCAAGCATAGGCCACATACCCTTCGATTTCGGGATCAAAAGCACGAGCTTGTTCTTTGATCCGTTCCTCTACGGCGTAGAGGTACGGATTGATCAACTCGAGTGCGGGCTGAATTTTCGAAGCCGCCAGCGCACGCGTAGCGGCCTTTGTGAAAAATTTCACAAGTTGATCATGGTTCGGGTTAATGTTGTCGTCAATTTTGGCGTTCGCTAAACTCTTCCGCCAGCTTCTCTTTGCCGGGTAAGGTGGTTCTTAACACGACCGTTCCTTCTGCTTCGGGTTCGATATACTGATCATGGGCTAGCGCCGGAACTAAGAAAAGATCTCCTGGTTTGAAAGTCCCATCGTCGTATCGAACTGCTCCGGACACACATTGGAAAACGGCAAAGTGCGGAAGGGTATGCGCCTTTCGTGCTTGGCGCAATTCCCATCGCTCGACATGAAAATGGTGGCACGACGCAATAACTTCGCCGTCAGGAACGCCCAGGGTCGGTTCGACATCCTCAAAATCAGTACAGGCCAGCGACTCAGAAATATGAAGTTTACGAGGATGCCCATCTCCGTCCAACCGATTCCAATCGAATAACCGGTAGGTGGTATCGCTATTTTGTTGAATCTCGAAAATCAGGTTGCCACGGTCGATTGCGTGAAGGCGTCCGCTGGGAATGAAAATAAAACTATCGGTCTGCGTCGGCAAACTATGGACGAGGCTTTCGACAGCGCCCTCTTCCAGCGCTTGCTCAAGGTGGTCCCGGGTAACGCCCCGCTTAAGACCGGCGTAAACCTGGGCGCCGGGCTGCGCCTGAACAAAATACCAGACTTCAGTTTTTGGTTGGCCTTGCAACTCCTCCGCCAGGGTCGCTGGCGGGTGAACCTGAACGGAAAGCTTATCGGTGGCATCAAGGATTTTGATCAAAATAGGGAACCGATGGTCGTCAAAACCGGCCCCGAAAATCTCTTCGCGACGCTCAGTCCAAAGCCGATGCAGTGTCCAGTCCTTAAACGGTCCTTGTTGAACCACGCTTTGTGCCTCCTCCCGGTCTACCAGTTCCCAGGACTCGCCGATCCGGCTGCCTGGCGGTAAAGTGCGTCCGAAAGCCGAACCGAGCGACTGACCTCCCCAGACTCGCTCCTGATAGATGGGTTCAAACGTCAGGCAATGCTCCATCGGAGCTGATTCTATCCACGTTGCTGGCAGAGTCCCAATAAAACTCATCGGAATTTCTTGGGAGCGAAAGATCGGAGAGAGAGGGGACACAGAGAGATGGCTTGGATAGCACGGATAGGCCTGATACGACTTATATGTTTTGCCGGCGATTGCTGGAACGGTTGACACGCAACCAGGCATTCGTGGGCGTAGGAAGCGCAATAGATCCGTAAACAGGATTGAAAGCGCTGTCGAAGGAACTAGAATGCTCGAAAATGCCCAAGTCCCGCCGGCAAAACCCATGGAACGAAGTAATCGGGCTAGCTGCGCTCGGGATTGGGACAGTAGTTTTCCTCGCGCTCATCTCATATAACCCTGGCGATATTCCCTCTTGGGTGTGGTTCAGTTACCGGAGTCCTCCCAATAATCCGGCTCAGAACTTTATCGGTCCGACCGGAGCGATTCTGGCCGGATTTTTGTACCTAACCTTGGGCGCTGCCGCTTATTTGGTGGCGTCCCTCCTTCTTGGGTTTGGAGTCGCCAAGCTTTTTCTGCCTGGATTTCGTATTTTTAAGAGATTGCCGTGGGCCCTGCTTTTTGTGGTAACGGGCTCGGCGCTCACCCAATTGCAGCCATGGTTTCTGCGAAGCTGGGAACAGCAATTCAAATTGCTCGGGCCTGGCGGAATGCTCGGTTATTGGGTAGGAGCTGGCCTGTTGCAGAATGCTCTGGGCAAGATCGGATCGATCGTTGCGCTGCTTTGCGTTTATCTCGTAAGCCTGGTCTGGCTTACCGGGATCCGGCCGGTCACTGTCATAAAACAGATTTTCCTGGGAACGCGTGCATTTCTGCGCAAAGCAGCGACGGAACGAGAGCAGAAACGGCTGGCGGAAGCCGACGAACGGGAACGTCTAGAATCAGACCAGCGAAGGATCGAAAGAGAGATCAAGAAGCAGGAACGGGAGCTCAAGAAGAAAGGAGTTTCCTTGCCGGAGGAACCGGCCCTACCACATCCTGAGCCAAAGGTATTCGATACCATGGCTCCGGCGCTTGCGCCCGCACCGCGCAAACCAAGCCGGCCGGCGCCCGAACCTGTGAACGCGGACTATCGGCTCCCGACGCTTGACCTACTCGACCCGACCGAGGTCGAAAATCGAAAGGCCAGCGATCCGACGGAGTTAAAGGAGATCCAAGCGGTTCTGGTCGACACGCTGAAGCAGTTTAATATCGATGTAAGCCCGGGCGACATTACCCGGGGGCCGACAATTACTCGCTATGAAGTCTATCCTGCCCGTGGGGTCCGGGTAGACAGAATCACCAGCTTGGAGCGGGACTTAGCCAGGGCGACTCGCGCTGAGCGTATCAATATTTTGGCTCCTATCCCCGGCAAAGATACTGTGGGGATCGAAATCGCTAATACCAAGAAGGTAAAAGTGACTCTAAGAGAAATCTTAGAGTCTGCCGAGTGGAGCCAGACTAAGATGCGGATCCCGATCGTGCTGGGTAAGGATGTCTACGGAAAGATCATTCTCGGGGATTTGGCTCAAATGCCGCATTGTTTGGTGGCCGGCACGACTGGCAGCGGAAAGAGCGTCTGTATTAATGCCATCATCGCCAGCATCTTGATCCGTTTTTCGCCGGCGGACCTTCAATTTGTGATGATCGACCCAAAGGTGGTGGAGATGCAGATGTATAACGCGCTTCCCCACTTAAAAATTCCGGTGGTTACCGATTCCAAAAAAGTTCTTTTGGCGTTGCGCTGGGTCGTCTCGGAGATGGAAAAACGGTATCGAATTTTTGCGGCCGTCGGGGTCAGGAATGTGGCGGGATTCAATGCCAGGCCTAAACCTAAGTCGCAGAAAGAGTTGGATTTGGAACTTGAATCCGGGCGCGACAACCAAAGAAGGCCGGCAGTACCTGAAAGTCACCGGTCCGCTCGGGACGAAGATTTGGTGATACCTGCGAAACTGCCATTCATCGTCGTTATCATCGATGAACTTGCTGATCTCATGCAGACAGCCCCGGCCGATGTTGAAAGCGCAATTGCCCGGATCACCCAAATGGCGCGGGCGGCTGGAATCCATATGATCGTAGCGACGCAGACGCCGCGCGCGGATATCATCACCGGGGTTATCAAAGCGAACATCCCGACTCGAATTGCCTTTCAGGTCGCTTCCGGCTTGGATAGCCGCGTGATCCTGGATGAGAACGGTGCGGAACGCCTGTTGGGACAAGGAGACATGTTTTATCGGCCGCCGGGGACTTCGCGGTTAGTTCGCTCGCAAGGAGTGTTGGTCACGGATGAAGAGATTCATCGGCTGGTTGATTTCGTGTCAGCGCAGGCTGAGCCGTCATTCGATCTGGAGATTCAAAACCAACTGGAATCGAGCTCCAATCTGGAAGAGGACGTCACTGAAGAGGATGAAGAATTGGTCAATCGTTGCCTAGGAATCATTAAACAGGAAAAAAAAGCTTCTACCTCGATGCTGCAGCGTCGTCTACGCCTTGGATATACACGAGCAGCCAGGGTAGTTGACATTCTCGAACGCAGAGGCATTTTGGGCCCAGGCGAAGGAGCTAAACCAAGACAGATCTTGGTTGATCTCGACGCTCTGGTCGGAGAGTCCAGCATGGACCGCGGCCATCTCCTCGGGGGCTAATACTTCGTTCATGCGGTCATATTTTTTCGGATGGTTGAGACAGTTGGCAGAAGGCTTCAGAAAGCAAGACAGGAGAAGAAACTGACGATCGATGAGGTCGCGGCGGCTACGAAGATCCGGCCGGAGCGTATTGTCGATCTGGAGGCGGATGACCTCACTCATTTTCCTAGCTTGGTGTATGCTCGCAGCTTTCTGGTCAAGTATGCCCGCTTCCTGGGCCTGGATATCCAGGACGATCTTGACAATTTCCAGGTGAACCGTGCGGTTGGGTTTGGGGAGTTTAAATATCTAACGGCGGTGCCTCCACCGAAATACCGGCCGGAGCCGCGGTTCAACCAGCCCAAGAAGAGCTTGGCGCCTCCCGTGATGTTGGCGGTCATCGCGGTTCTAATTTTGATTGGAGTACCGTTAATTGCATTTTTCGCGGTTAATCTTTCGCGACTCACTTCGACGGACGAGGAGCAAAACAAGACGGTAGCCACTAGCCCGACTCCGGCTAAACAGTCAGCAACTCCTTTAGCGGTTGCGTCTCCGGGATCGTCGCGTGTGCCAGTCGCATCGGCAACCCCATCGGTTCAAGTGGTTACTAACACATCGGCATCTTCACCTGCAGTGCCGACTCCCGATCCGACGGTCGAGGTTAGACGAGCGCTCCCGGTAACCGCTTCCGACAAAGACGTTAGCCCCTCTCCAAGTGCGAGTGCGAGCGCCGAGGAGTCGCAGAAGTTGGAGATAAAGGTCAAAGAACGAACTTGGCTTCGGGTGACTAAGGACCGGGAGAATTCCGAACCGGTATTTAACGATTTTATTGGGCCGAATAGTCCTGCTATTGTAATCCAAGGAAAGCGGTTTTGGTTAAAGGCCCTCGACAAAGGTGCATTAGAGCTGCGCAAGAATGGTCAGGCGGTCAACGGTCAAGACGGCGATATTGTAATTGAGTGAACCAGTCTATGACCGCTGAGAGTAAAATTTGGGCCGAGCTATCTCCAGGACCCGCCGGCATCGCCGGCAAGGGCGCTCCATCAACGCCTATTCGAGTCGGGATGATCAGCTTGGGCTGCGCCAAGAACCTGGTGGATGCCGAGATAATGCTGGGAGGCGTCAGGGCGCGTGGGATGGAAGTCACACGATCGGCTGAGGACGCCGATGTGGTGATTGTTAATACCTGCGGCTTTATCGATGCGGCCAAGGAAGAGTCGATCGAAGCGATTTTGAGCGCTCACGAGCAGCGCCTTGCTCGGACGCATGGACGGCAGCGGTTGGTGGTCAGTGGCTGTTTATCCCAGCGTTTTGCCAACGAGTTGGCTGCGGAGATCCCTGAGGTCGACGCCTTTATCGGCCTGGATCAAGTCGCCGAAGCCGGCGAAATCATCGAGAGATTGCTGCAGAAGCGAGATACTTCGGCGCCGATCAATCTGGTGGGAGGAAGATCTAGGTTTATTCCGGACTTCGATACCCCTCGTTTTCAGCTTACGCCTTCCCATTTTGCCTATGTGAAGATTGCGGAAGGCTGCAATCATCCGTGCAGCTTTTGTGTCATTCCGCAAATGCGCGGTCGGCACCGAAGCCGAACTATCGAATCGATCGAAGAAGAGGTGAAAAGGTTAGTTCAGGCCGGCGTGAAAGAGATCAATCTGATCAGCCAGGACACCACCTATTACGGAATGGATTTATGGGCGGACAAGGCTGGTCCACGTCAACCGGTTGATTCAGGGCGTGGTCCGACTTTGACCCGATTGCTCGATCGCTTGGCCACGATCGATGGGGATTTCTGGATCCGGCTTTTGTACACTCATCCCGCGCATTGGAGTCACGAATTGATGGATTCCGTTGCCGCGAATCCTAAGGTGGCGAAGTATGTCGATATCCCGCTGCAGCATATCGATGAGCAGGTCTTGCAACAAATGCGTCGGGAGACCTCGCGTCAACACATCGAGGATCTGATCGCGGAGATGAGGGTGAGGATCCCGGGAGTTTTTCTACGGACTACCTTTATCGTCGGGTTCCCGGGTGAGACGGACGAGCAATTCGAGGTTTTACTCGATTTCATCGAACGGACCCGTTTTGAACGGTTAGGCGTTTTCCAGTATTCCCGGGAAGAAGGGTCGCGAGCTGGGAAAATGGAGAATCAGCTCCCTAAAGCCGTGAAACAGAAACGCTTTCGAACCGCGATGTCGCTCCAGCAACGCATCGCTGCAGAATGGGCCCAGTCGCAGGTCGGTTTGGTAAGGCGAGTGTTGGTCGAACAGCCGCTCGTCGGCCGAACGGAAGGAGACGCACCGGAGGTCGATCCGCGGGTCTTATTGGACGCGGCTTTGCCGGTCGGCCAGTTTGCTGCTGTCAAGATTACCGGAACTCAGGTATACGATTTGAGAGGAACAATCGCAGAAGAGTGACCAAGATACCTTTTTTTGACCTGCGCCGGCAGTATCAAACGCTCCGAGACGAAATCATGAGCGACTTGGCGGAGGTTTGTGAGTCGCAGGCTTTTATTCTGGGGCCAAAGGTCATCGAACTTGAGGAACGAATTGCTACCTTCTCAGGAGCAGAATTCGGAATCGGAACATCGTCCGGGACGGACGCGGAGCTATTGATTTTGATGGCGCTTGGCGTTGGACTGGGAGACGCGGTCATCACGACGCCTTTTACCTTCTTTGCCACCGCCAGCACGATTGTGCGGGTTGGCGCCAAACCGCTCTTTGTCGACATCGATCCGGTTACCATGAATCTCTCGGTGCCGAAACTGAGACAGTTTTTAGAGAAAGAGTGTGTATCCCACGATTCGGGAGTCAGAACTCGGGAGGGTCTGAGAGTCCGCGCGGTAGTGCCGGTGCATTTGTTCGGATCGTGTTGTGACTTAGCCGAGCTCCGCCGGCTCTGTAACGAATGGAAATTGATGCTGATTGAAGACGCCGCGCAATCGATCGGCGCTTTAGCTCCTGACGGCGATACCTTATTAAAGGCGGGCAGCGTCGGGATCGCGGGTTTCTTTAGCTTCTATCCGACAAAGAATCTGGGTGCGTTTGGAGACGCTGGGATGGTCGTGACGAATGAACCTAGTCTCGCAAAGAAGTTGCGGACGGTGAGGAATCATGGGATGGAACCCAAGTATTACCATGAGGTAGTTGGCGGGAATTTTCGGATGGATGCATTGCAGGCCGCCGTGTTGATACGGAAGTTCAAGTACCTCGAAAACTGGTCGCAAAGAAGATGGGATATCGCTCAGCGATACCACAGCGAGTTAATGGAGCTCGGAATCGGGCTTCCGGTGGAGCCGTTCTACGAGTCGTGCGGCTGGCGCGGTCATATTTATCATCAATTTGTGATCCGAACAGCCCGGCGTGACCAGTTGCAAGCGACCTTAAATGAAGCGGGTATCGGTACTGAGGTCTATTACCCGCTCCCACTCCACGAACAGCAGTGTTTTCGGAGTCTTGGGTACCAAACTGGCGATTTCCCGGTTGCCGAACAGACAGCGAAGGAGTGCTTAGCTTTGCCCATTTATCCAGAATTAACTAACGATGAACAAGCGCTCGTGATCCTCAGGATTCGGGAATTTTTTCGCGCATAACTGATGATAGACGCCAAAGTCAAAACCATCGGAACAGCTTATTTAGTCGGAGTCTATCGAGATCCACATAATAAGGACGAAGCGGCCAGTCTCTTGGATGAGCTAAGATTGTTGGTTGAGACCGTGGGCATGGCGGTGGTTCACCACGAATTGGTTAAGATTCAAGAGGTCACATCCCGATATTTTGTCGGTTCCGGGCGAGCCGAAGGGATCGTGGCGCATGTCCAAGAGCTGGGTGCCGATGTGATTGTATTCGACAACGACCTTACTCCGGCCCAACAACGAAACTGGGAGGCGCTCTCTCAGCTGCCGGTGATCGATCGCCAAGAAGTCATTTTGGATATTTTCGCTCAGCGGGCTCAAACCAAAGAAGCGAGGTTGCAGGTCGAGCTGGCTCGACTGGAATATTCGTTGCCTCGTTTGACCCGGGCATGGGGCCACTTAAGCCGGCAAGCCGGCGGTGTCGGAGGAAGGGGTGAAGGTGAAACTCAGCTGGAAACGGACCGCCGAATCGTCCGGCGCCATATCGATTCGGTTAAGGCCGATCTGGAATTAGTTCGAGCTCGGCGGGCCACTCAACGGAAGCAGCGCGAGCGGCTTCCGCTACCGCACGCCGCCATCGTGGGGTATACCAACGCCGGTAAATCGTCACTGCTTCGCCGGCTTACCGGCGCCGAGGTGCTCGTAGCGGACAAATTATTCGCGACGCTCGATCCGACAACCCGGAGAGTCGAGCTTGGTAACGGCCAACCGCTTTTATTAACCGATACGGTCGGCTTTGTTCGAAACCTGCCGCACCGGCTGATCGAATCGTTCAAGGCAACTTTGGAAGAAGCGGCTCGTGCCGATTTTCTAGTTCATGTCCTGGATGCCAGTCACCCGCGGGTTTATGACTTTTACGAGACGACCAAGCGGGTGCTGGATGAGTTGGGTGCGGACACTCTGAGAGCGATCACCGTACTGAACAAGATCGATCGTATCGAGGATCCGGCCACCATCCATGCCTTGCGACTACATTTTCCGGATGCTGCATTTGTTTCAGTTCACACCGGCGCTGGTCTCGAGGATTTGCTGGATCGGTTTGCTGAAAGACTCAGCGACCGATCTACCAAAGTTGAGCTAGCTTTGCCTTTGGATCGAACCGAGCTTCTTTCGCTGCTTCATCGTACCGGAAGAGTTCTACGGCTGGAATACGGCGAACGGGTTGCGTCGGTGGTAGCCTTGGTCTCGCCGAAAGTTTTTGCCCGAGTACAGCCTTTCTTGGTGAACCAGCATCCGCAAGCGGTGTAAATGCTCGGATGGCGACTGCGCGTTTATTGCGCCGAAGGGCTCGGCTTTGGCTGCGGCAATGGAGAGCTAACTGGAGACGGGTTAGCAGTTAGTTTAGCTTTGGATTCTTCGATTTTGCCGGCCAGTTTTTGATTGTTGGAATCCAGTTTCAGCGCTTTTTGCCAATAAACCTGGGCTTCGCCGGTCTTTCCTAAGGCTTGAAAAGTATCCCCGACATGTTCGTAGACCACCGGATCCTCAGGCTTCAGTGCGTCCACGGCGCGAAGCAACTCGGTGAGCGCCTTACTGTAGTCGCCGACATGAAAATAGTACCAACCAAGGCTGTCGATATAAGCGCCGTTGGTCGGCTCGAGTTCCAGCGCTTTTCGAATCATGTTCCCCCCATCTTCAAGGTTCATGTTTCGATCTACCCACATGTAGCCGATATAGTTGTAGGCTTGTGCAGCTTTGGATGGATCCAGCTCGATCGATTTTTGCAAAAGAGCCGCCGCTTTTTCTACGAACCCGCCTTGCTCAGCGCAAACTCCATAGTTGAAGTAAAAAGCGCCATCCAAGATCTCCTGTTCCGAATCCTTGGCTTCTTGAAGCGCAGCTTCATACACCGGCAGGGCTTCGGAGAAGCGGCCGGCTGTGCTTAATGCAATGCCGAGACTATAGGTAATTTGTGGAATGCGAAATCGATGTCGGGCCTCGGTCAGGGTAGCAATGCCTTCGTCGTACTTCTTCAGCTCTAACTGCATGGCTGCGGTATGCAGATAATTCTCTGGTCGATCCGGGGCGAGAAGCAGGGCTTGTTGGTAGTTTTCTAAGGCGCGTTCAGGATTCTTTGCGGTTTGGTAGAGCCGAGCCAGAAATTCGTAGATCTCTGGGCGGAGCGGATTGCTCCGGACCATATCCTCCAACGCCCTAATGGCTTCGTCCCGCTGACCGGCCTTAGCAAAACTCTGGGCGAGTTTAAACTCAGTCTCCTGATCGCCCTGACTTAGCTCCAGCGCCTTAACATAAAAGCTAATCGCGGTCGGGATCTGGTCGATCTGAGTATAGGTATCTCCGATCTTCGAATAGGTGTCCGCGTTTTTGCCGGCTAGTTCCGCCGCTTTCTCCAGGCAAGGCCGCACCAGCGAATCGTGACCAGCCTGAAAGACGCCCTTTTCGTTGGTGTAGAGGCGGACCCCCAGACTGGCGAGAGTCAGCCAAAAACCGGAGCTCTCGCTGTTAAGTTTTTCCGCCCGGAGAAGGACGCCCTCGGCATCTTTTTTTCGCTTTAGGGAGAGGTAAACCTCAAAAAGGGTCTGATAAGTGTTGAGCTGATTCGGCGCGATTTTTAACGCCTGCTCAGCATAGCTTTGGGCCAAATACGGTTTTTTTAGTCGCCGCAGATAAAGATCGGACAGGGCAAGGAACCCTTGGACCTCATTAGGGCGGGCCTTAACCAGATCCTTTAATACATCGATTCCGTTAGCAATTTCGTCCCGATTTGCGTATTCGCCGGCCACTCGAATCGCCAAATCAGGATCGGCTCCAGGATCTAACTGCAACGCCTTGGTGTAAGCGGCCAAGGCGCCGTCATTATCTCCTTCATCCTCTAGCAGCAAGGCTTGAATGAACGCTGCTTCAGCGTCGGCCTTGTTTTCAGTTGTCTTCGTTAGTTCCAGGTCAGGTGCCGATGGCCGAAGGTCGGAGAAAATACCCTCATCCGGGTTGCGCAGCCTAAATAAAGGCTTGGCCGGCACCGTATCGGGAGCACCCCACGCACCTTGCGTGAAGGCCAAGGTCAAGGCAGGGATTACCCATCCAGTCGCAGTGTGCCGAAGCCTGTGCGACCACCCTGACCCCGGTGGATTCATGAAGATCAACCTAAAGCTTATGACTTGTATCGCAAACGCTTCTTGTGGCGATTTTCCTTCATGCGCTTACGCCGCTTGTGTTTTGCGATTTTCGCTTTTCGTCTTTTCTTTAGTGAACCCATATCGGATAGAGACTGCGCCGGTTACGTTCCGGGCGGACCGGCAGCCGCACTAGTTGAGCGGGCAATTAAACCTAATAAACAACTTTGTTCAACGGATACTCGATGATTCCCTCAGCACCGAGTTGTTTGAGCTCAGGGATCAGTTCGCGAACCACTTTCTCGTCGATGACGGTTTCGATTGCGACCCAACCAGTCTGACTTAAGGAAGAAACGGTAGGATTGCGGAGAGCAGGGAGTCGCGAGATCAACTCAGGCAGCTTGGCTGCCTCCAGATTCATCTTTAAGCCAACTTTATTTCTCGCGTTTAGAGCTCCCACTAGCAAGACCCGAAGCCGTTCCACCTTGGAACGCTTCCAACTATCTTTCATGGAGTCAATGTTTCCAATGAGCTGTGGAAACGACTCCACTACGGTCTCGATAATTCGTAGACTGTTTGCCTCCAGCGAAGCTCCCGTTTCGGTGATCTCCACTATCGCATCTACCAATTCAGGAACTTTCACTTCGGTTGCGCCCCAACTGAATTCGACAGAAGCGGAGACTCCTTTAGCAGCAAGGAAACGTTTGGTTAACCCGACCGCTTCTGTGGCGATACGCTTTCCTTCTAGGTCAGCAACCGACCGGAAAGTTGAATTTTCCGGTACAACCAAGACCCATCGGGCCGGGGTGGAGCTCGCTTTACTGTAAGGCAAGTCCGCCATGACCTCGACTTGCGAGCCATTTTCCGCGATCCAGTCTTTGCCGGTGATACCGCAATCAAGGAATCCTCGCTCGACGTAACGGCTGATCTCCTGGGCTCTCAACAAACGCACTTCCAGCTCCGGATCATCGACGCTGGGCTTGTAGGAACGCTTAGCTGAGGAGATCCAAAATCCTGCTTTGGCAAAAAGTTCGAGAGTTGCCTCTTGAAGACTGCCAGAAGGTAAGCCGATTCGAAGCCGCTGTGCGCACATAAAAAGCGGGACTACCTACTAGAAGCTAGGGTAGGCGACTAGTAAAATTTTGTAGTTTACCCAAACCTTTTTTCAACAACCGTTTGCGGCTCGGCGGAACCGTGGTTATCAGAGACTAAAGAGAAGAAAGACTCTATGGCACTGGATACTGAAATACTCGCTCGGGCCGCGACTGAGGCGCGCGGATTAGCAATGGACGCTGTTCAGGCGGCCGCCTCTGGCCATCTCGGCTTGCCGCTGGGCGATGCAGAAATTGGAGCAGTGCTATTTGGGCATGCATTGCGCTATTTCCCGGATGATCCCCATTGGATCAATCGTGATCGATTTGTCTTGTCCGCCGGCCACGGCAGCATGTTTTTATATAGCTGGTTACATTTGGCCGGGTACGCGGTTTCGCTGGATGATGTCCGCAACTTCCGCCAATTACACAGCAAGACGCCGGGTCATCCGGAGTTTGGTGAAACCCCTGGAGTCGAAAGCACGACTGGGCCGCTCGGCCAAGGAGTTGGCAACGCCGTCGGAATGGCGGTCTCGGCAAAGATGGCGGAAGCGCACTTCAATACCCCTGATCATACCATTTTTGATCATAAGATTGTTTGTCTCGCCGGTGATGGGTGCCTTCAGGAAGGTGTTGCCGCGGAAGCCGCAGCGTTCGCGGGGCATTTTAAGCTGGATAACCTGATTCTGATTTATGACTCGAATCGAGTTACGCTCGACGCGATGGCCGTAATGAGCCAAAGCGAGAACACTGCTCTCCGTTTCGAGGCCTACGGTTACGATGTTCATGAGATAGACGGTCAGGACATGGAGGCGTTCCTCGCGGTTTTCGAGAAGGCGAAAGCGGCCAAAACGGGACGACCCCAGTTCATCGTGGCTCATACAGTAATCGGTAAGGGTATCCCCGAAGTTGCTGGGACTAACAAGGCGCATGGTGAGGCCGGGGTGAAATTCGTGGATGCAGCCCGGAAAGCTTTGGGATTGCCGGATGAGAAATTCTACGTCTCCAAGGAAGTGCGAGGTTTTTTTGCCGACCATCGCCTGGAATTGAAGAAAACTTACGACGCCTGGCAGGAGAACTTTGCCTCCTGGAGAAAGGCAAACCCGGAGCTGGCTAAGCTTTTGGATGACGGGCTTCAACGAAAAGTGCCGCAGGATCTGATGAACCGGGTTCCCGTCTTTGATAAAGAGGTGAAGATCGCTACCCGCAAAGCTGGGAGCGAGGTCTTGCAATCCGTTGCGGCGGCCCTCCCGTTGTTAATTGGGGGAAGCGCCGATCTGTATGGTTCCACGCTCAACTACATTCAGTCCGACAAAGATTTTAATGCCGATAACCGCGCCGGTAGAAACATTCGCTTTGGCATCCGGGAGCACGGCATGTGTGCGATCTTAAACGGAATTGCCTACTACGGCTTATTCCGGCCGTCCGGAGCTACCTTCTTGGTATTCGCCGACTACTGCCGTCCCTCGATCCGGTTGGCGGCTTTGGCGAAGTTACCTGTCGTTTACATTTTTACCCACGATTCGGTGGGGGTTGGTGAAGATGGTCCGACCCACGAGCCCGTCGAGACGGTCAGTGCGCTGCGGGTTGTGCCAAATCTGGATGTTTATCGTCCCGCTGATCCGGAAGAAACCGCTGCGGCTTTCGCCGGTGCTATGGAGAGGATCGACGGACCGACCCTTCTAGCCCTTTCTCGGCAGAACCTGCCGAATCTTTCCGAAACCCCGGTCGAGGTCCGGCGGAACGGAACGTTGAAGGGCGCCTATATTCTACATCGCGAGACGGGCCCTCTGGAGGCGATTATCGTCTCGACCGGCTCTGAGGTACAGCACGCCGTTGCTGCCGCCAAACAACTTGGGGCCGGGATACGCGTCGTTTCTATGCCTTGTTCGGAGCGGTTTGACCGGCAGGACGTCGCTTATCGGGAGGAAGTTTTACCTTCGAGCTGCCGTAAACGGGTCTCAATAGAAGCTGGCATTACCGAGTTTTGGTATAAGTACATTGGCCTTGATGGTAAGCCGGTCGGAATTGACCGGTTCGGGATGAGCGCCCCCGGCGGTACGGTGATGAAGGAGCTCGGAATCACCGCCGAACACGTCGTCGAGGCGGTAAAGAGCGTCTTAGGCTAGCGAGGTTCTCGCCCGAGTAACTCACAATATGGCCCGGGGTTTCGACCCCGGGGTGCTGGTTGATTCTGTGGCACCCTGAACAGGCGTAACTTCGAGCCGGTCCGATGGATATCGCAGCAGGTTGAATGCGGTTTCGCGCCTGGGGGCGATTTTTTTGTTCTCTGGAGCGGAGCCCTCGGTGGAGCCCTTAAGCGCCTTCAGGGAGAGACCAATCTAAATATAAAGCGAGGCACGAGAGACCTTGCTAAATGTCTATAGAGATATAGACATTACAGGATGTCGGAAGCCGTCCTTTTAACTGTAGAAGAAATCAAAGCCCTTTCTAAGGAGTTCGAAACGGCGTCTCCGGGGCAAGTGCTGGAATGGACCGCTAATACTTTCGGTTCCCGAGCCGCGTTTGGAACCAGCTTTCAAGGAGCGGGCTTGGTCGCCATCCATCACGCAGTTACCCTCGGTTTGTCCATTCCGGTCTTCACTATTGACACGGGCCTCCTTTTTCCAGAGACTCTGGCACTCAAACTTCGGCTGGAAGAGTTTTTTGGAATTGAGATCGAGACGCTGACTCCTGAAAAGACAGTGACTGAGCAGAGTGCGGAATTAGGGGAAAAATTATGGGAAACGAACCCGGACCTCTGCTGCACGTTGCGAAAGGTGTTTCCATTGCAGAAAAAGCTGTCGACACTAGACGCTTGGATAACTGGGGTGAGAAAGGAGCAGTCCAACACGCGATCGAGAACGCAAACGCTAGAGATTTACGAATTCGATCGACTACGGGGCAAACAAATTGTGAAAGTGAATCCTCTAGCGACCTGGAGCTCGCAAAGCGTTTGGGATTATATCCATCGTCACGGTATTCCGTACAATCCGTTGAAGGACAGGGGCTTTAGGAGCATAGGTTGCTACCCCTGCACCCGTGCGGTAATCAGTGGCGAGGACGAGCGAGCTGGTCGTTGGACTGGATTTGAGAAGACGGAATGTGGGATACACACATTCCTCGGAGAGAATATATGACGGGGGCAACGTTCAGACATTTAGATTCACTTGAGAACCAGAGCGTATACATCATGCGCGAGGCGCATCGCAAGTTTAAGCGACTAGCGATGTTATGGAGTATCGGGAAGGATTCGTCCGTCCTATTATGGCTTGCGCGCAAAGCGTTCTTTGGCCATGTGCCGATGCCGTGCGTCCATGTGGACACGAGCTACAAGATCCCTGAGATGATCCAATTTCGGGACCAAAAGGTTAAGGAGTGGAAGATTGACTTGGTGGTCGGCCAGAATAAGGCGGCGTTAGCCGCCGGGAAGACTTTCCCGAACGGCGCACTTACCCGGGTTGAGTGCTGTGGCGTGCTTAAAAAGGATGCACTCCAGTCCGTGATCGAAGAAAAGGATTACGAGGCAGTGATCGTTGGCATTCGGAGAGACGAAGAAGGGACACGCGCCAAGGAGCGCTATTTCTCACCGCGCGATAAAAATTTCGAATGGAATTTCAAAGACCAGCCGCCGGAGCTATGGGACCAATTCAAGACCGATTTCGATCCTGGAACCCATATTCGGATTCATCCGCTTCTGCACTGGACTGAGATCAATGTTTGGGAGTATATCGAACGCGAAAAGATCCCAATCGTTGACTTGTACTTCGCTAAAGATGGATTCCGGTACCGTAGCCTTGGCTGTGCCCCCTGCACAAAGCCAGTCCCCTCGCAAGCGACTACAGTACCAGAAATCATTGAAGAATTGCGTGGGACCAAAGTGTCGGAGCGAAGCACGCGCGCCCAAGATCAGGAATCCGAAGACGCATTCGAACGCCTACGGGCGAGTGGTTATATGTAATATCACAACAGAGGCGATCGCAGGGTGCCTTTGAACAGAAAAACGGGGAGAAAAACATAGCTTGCGAACAAATGTTACGGCAAACGCGGAGGTAGAGGTCTCTTCAGAAAGACCTCCTGTCGCCGACTCGCTTGATGGAGCTTTTCTATCATCCGAGCAACGACCTTTAAGGGTGGTCATTGTTGGCCATGTCGATCATGGAAAATCGACGTTGGTTGGACGGCTGTTATATGAGACCGGGTCCCTCCCGGAGGGGAAATTCGAGCAGATCCAAACCGTATGCCGCCGGCGCGGTATGCAGTTTGAATGGGCATTTTTGATGGATGCCCTTCAGGCTGAACGGGATCAGAACATCACGATCGATGTGTCCCAGATCTGGTTTAAGACCCGGAGGCGGAACTACGTCATCATTGATGCGCCCGGGCACAAAGAGTTCCTGAAGAACATGGTGAGCGGAGCCGCTTCGGCGGATGCAGCGCTTCTGTTAATTGACGCTCACGAAGGCATCCAGGAGCAGAGCCGCCGGCATGCTTATCTGCTCAGCTTGCTGGGGATCCGGCAAGTCGTCGTAGTGGTCAACAAGATGGACTTGGTCAACTTCGACCAGGCAGCTTTCACCAAAATCGAATCCGATTACCGACAGTTTTTACGGCAATTGAATGTGCAGCCTTTGCTGTTCCTGCCGATTGCGGCCCGTGACGGGGTGAACTTGGTTGCTCCCGATCCCCGGACTAGCTGGTTCGAAGGACCAACGTTGATTCAGACGCTCGATGATCTGGAGCAGCCGGATCCGCCGGCGGATCTCCCTCTGCGGTTTGCGGTGCAAGATGTCTATCGTTTTGATCACCGGAGGATTTTGGCCGGGCGGGTTGAGTCAGGCACGCTGAGAGTCGGCGACACCATCTTCTTTGCTCCATCGAATAAGGAATCCGTGGTTTCCTCGATCGAAGCTTGGAATGCACCCCAACGGAGTGCGGCTTCGGCCGGCGAATCAATTGGCATTACGCTCGAAGAACAAATCTTTGTTGAACGGGGTTACGTCGGTATCCACATCGACCAGATGCCAATCGAGACCAACCGGTTTCGGGCGCGCGTTTTCTGGATGGGTGATCGGCCGCTTAGCCTGGCTAAGAAGTACAAAATCAAGTTACTCACCCAGGAAGTGGAGTGCCAACTAGCGTCGATTGATCGAGTTATCGACGCGAGCACATTGGAAGCTTCCTCGGCGATCCGCCGGACGGTTGAAAAGAATGAAGTCGCCGAAGTCACGATCCAGAGTCGCGGTCCTTTGGTCATGGACAACTATGACCGGCTTGAGACCAGCGGCCGGTTTGTCCTGGTCGATGGAAATGATGTTGCCGGTGGCGGCGTAGTCTTTGGCGGCGTCTACTTGGTCCATAAACAGGTCAAGAGCGCAAATATCACCTGGTCGGAAAGCCAAGTTCGGTATCAGGATCGAATCGAACGAAACGGACACCCGGGGCTGGTGGTGTGGATGACCGGTTTGTCTGGGTCAGGTAAATCAACCTTAGCGCGCGCGCTCGAAAAAGAGCTCTTCGAACGCCAGATGCAGACCTACGTTCTTGATGGCGATAACATGCGGCATGGCCTCAATGCGAATCTTTCGTTTTCGCCGGAAGACCGCGTCGAGAATATTCGCAGAGTAGCGGAGGTCGCTAAGTTGATGGCAGACGCTGGCGTTATCACCATCACGTCCTTTATCTCACCATACCGGCTCGACCGGGTCCGTGCGCGGGAGATCGTTGCGAGCAGCGGGGTTGAGTTTGTCGAGGTGTATGTCTCGGCTCCGCTCGACGTCTGCGAAAAAAGAGATCCAAAAAGTCTTTATCGCAAAGCGCGAGCAGGAGAAATCAAAGGTTTTACCGGGCTCGACGCTCCCTATGAGATGCCGGAGAATCCGGAACTCGTGTTGGAGAGCGGCGAAGAGAGCGTAGAAGCCTGCCTGGAACGGCTACTAGATTTTCTGGTGCCACGTTTGCGGGTGGAATAATGGTTTAGAATTTTGCGAATGGCTCGATGGAGAGGTTTTACGCCTCTCCATCGAGCCATTCGCAAAACTCTTTGTAGATAGCGGTACTGATCTCGCCGAGGCGCAGCTGAATTCGGTCCAGGTATTCATGGAGACCAGTTCGGAAGACGTCATCCATGGTAACGTAGGATAGATCGGCCAGGAGCTTGCCGGAGAGTCGTTCAGCCTCAACTTTGTACAGAAAATCACCCCGATCGACACCGGTTACCTGATGCAAAGAGCGGTCAAGGGAGTCGACACAGAATCGGATCGAACGCGGGAATGAGGGATCTTTAATCAGGAACTCAGCGACTTTCCAAGGCGCAACCTGCCCCTGAAACTGTCTCCGGTACGGCTCAGCGCCGCTGCAGGAATTGAGAACCGCGAACCATTGTACGCTGTCGATGGTTCCACCAACCGCTTCCTCCTTAGGCAGCAGGATATGGTATTTGATATCCAGGATTCTCGAGGTCCGGTCCGCGCGCTCAAGAAACTTACCCAGTTGTAGAAAATCCCACCCTTGGTCATGGGCCATGGTCGCATCGGCAATCCCCTGGAATAGATGGCAGCCCTGCAGCGCCCACTTGAAAAATTGGTAACTGCTCGACCGGAAAAGGCGCTGCGCTTCGCCAGAGCGGAAATCGAGATACATCCGATTCAGCTGTTCGAACATCTCAGAAGAGATCAGTTCCCGAACCCTTCTGGCGTTCTCTCTGGCAAAGCAGAAGCAGGAATAAATAGAATTGGGATTCTTTCGCTCAAACGCGACAAAATCGACCACGGTTTCGCCGGTGATTTGAGGGTAAAGCTCCTGAAAGAGTTTTGTGTCCTCTAACGAGAAGATAATGGATTCCCAATGTTGCTGCGTGTAGCGATGACTAAGGAGAGTGGCGTCCAGGGTTAACTGGAGATTTACATCCAGCATCCGAGCATTATTCTCAGCTCGTTCGATGTAGCGACTAAGCCAGTAAAGCGTGTCGGCGACTCGGGAAAGCATTTTGGCGCGAACCGAACTTAAAACGGGTGGTCGATTGTTTTCAAACGGCTACTCACTCAACACCCAAGTGTCTTTACTCCCGCCTCCTTGCGAGGAGTTGACCACCAGGGAATCTTTCCGGAGAGCGACTCTGGTTAGGCCCCCTGGAATAATCGTAGTCTTTTCACCAAAAAGGATATATGGCCGGAGATCGATGTGCCGGCCCTCAAAACGACCACCGCAATACGAGGGGGATCGGGACAGCTGAACGACGGGCTGAGCAATGTAATTGCGGGGGTTCTTGGTGATTAAACCGCGGAATTTCTCGATTTCCTCGCTGTCAGCGTACGGGCCAATCAGCATTCCATATCCGCCGCTTTCATTGGCCGATTTCACAACCAATTCTGCCAAGTGCTCGAGGATGTACTTGCGGTCAGTATCGAACATGGAGAGGTAGGTTGGGACGTTGGGAAGGATAGGGTCTTGGTCGAGGTAGTATCGAATCATTTTAGGAACAAAGTGATAGGTCACCTTGTCGTCCGCGACGCCGGTGCCGATGGAATTGGCCAAACTTACGTTACCGCGACGATAGACCTCGACCAAGCCAGGAACGCCTAAAAGGGAGTCTTTGCGAAACACCGTAGGATCCAGAAAATCGTCGTCGATCCGTCGATAGACCACATCCACCTTTTTTAGTCCATTGGTGGTTTTCATCATCAAATAACCGCCTTGGACAGTGAGATCGGCACCTACCACGATCTCGATACCCATCGACCTGGCCAGGAACGAATGCTCGAAATAGGCAGAGTTGTAAATTCCAGGAGTCAGCAAAACCACCGTCGGCTCCGGGTTCCCATCTGGCGCGACGAAACGCAGCAAATTGAGCAATTCCTCGCAATAGCGATCAACCGGTTGGACGGAATAGCGGGAAAAAAGATTCGGGAAGACGCGTTTCATGGTCTGCCGATTCTCCAAGAGGTAAGAGACTCCGGAGGGGCACCGCCCATTGTCCTCTAACACTAAGTAATTGCCGTCTCGGTCACGAACCAAGTCGGTCCCGCAGATGTGAATGTAGATATCCTTGGGAACGTTAAAGCCCATCAGTTCTGGCCGGAAATGGATCGCGCTATGGACGATCTCGGCGGGAATTACGCCGTCCTTCAAGATCTTTTGCTCATGATAGATATCGCGGAGGAACAGGTTTAGGGCCGAGATTCTCTGGGTAAGTCCGTTCTCGATATGGAGCCATTCTTTTAGCGGGATAATCCTGGGGACCAAATCAAAGGGAAAAATCCGCTCTGTCCCTTCCGTATCGTTGTAGACGGTGAACGTGATGCCTTGAGTCAGAAACGAATTATCAGCGACCACGCGTTTACGGTCGAAATCCCCGAGGCTCAGGTCGCTGTATCGCTCAAAGAGACGCCGGTAGTGTGGACGGACCTGAGTAGGAGACAGAAACATCTCATCGAAGAAGGCATTTGGGTCGTAACCGTCGAACAGGTTCCCCATAGGAATATGATTTCTAGGGACGCAAAAAAGATCAAGCACGATATAGCAGCTCTTATGCCGAGCGGAGCTCGCCTTAGGCGAGTTACGGCTGGTTGCCGTTTTTGCGGCTCCGGCTATGTTTAAGGAGGTTTTTTGCCTAGAAAATGAATGCTTTTGGTCTTTGGGCTTTTTTCGGGACAATGGCGTTGTCACTGTGGGCTGTTTGGCGGGTCAAATCTGCTTATCAGAAGTACAGCCAAGTGCCGTCCTCTTCCGGTTTGAGCGGCGCCGAAGTGGCCGCGCATATCCTGCAACGCGCCGGTATCGGAGATGTTCAGATTGTTGAATCTAACAATTTGCTGACGGATCACTACGATCCGATCAATCGCCGTCTGGTTTTATCGCCTCAGAATTTCGAGGGCAGGTCAGCTGCCGCCATGGGAGTCGCAGCTCACGAATGCGGCCACGCCTTACAACATCAACAGGCATATGCGCCGCTGACCTGGAGAATGGCGTCGGTCGGTATGGTCGGGTTTGCCAGCCAAGCGGTCTATATTTTGCCGATTGTCGGTTGGTTCACCCATCTATTGATGCCGATGTTGATCCTGGTTTGTTTCGGGTGGTCGATCATCATGTTGTTCAACCTGATCACATTGCCGGTTGAATTTGATGCTTCGGCCCGCGCAAAAAAGGTGTTGTCCGAGATGGGTTTGATGCGGACCCAACAAGAGGCGCAAGCAGTCAGTGGGGTTCTCGATGCAGCCGCGTTTACCTATGTCGCGGCCTTTGTTACCTCGTTGAGTTACCTCTTATACTATCTTTTGATGCTGTCCGGCCGGCGTAATTAAGGCTGATTGGTCAGCATGCCAAAACCGCATTCGGTTCCGATGCGGTCCAGACGGAAGGGATGGTCCGGCCACGGCCCATAAGCATTAACTTAAGGAGTCGGCACTTCTGCGACGGCGGATCCTCGCGATCCATGCCGCGCCCGGGTTGACGGTTCGCCGCCCGGTTGCTTCCATTTTCAGGAACTCTCCACTTGAAGCGGCTTATCCGAGAGCCGAAATAGGTTGAGGCTGTCGGCTCATTTATGACGGAATCGTCACAGAACCAGAGTCGCGCGGGCTTTTTCCAATCACTAAAGGATGCAGAAGAAACGCAGAGTTCCCTCACGCGTGCAGCAAAAAATTATGGAAGCGTCCAAAGCTCCAACATTCAATGATCCCGCGCTTTATTCTAATCGGGAACTGAGCTGGCTAGAATTTAATCAACGTGTGCTGGAAGAGGCGCAGGATCCGGGTAATCCGTTGCTCGAGCGAGTAAAATTCCTTTGTATCGTCAGCTCGAACCTGGATGAGTTTTTCGAGATTCGAGTCGCCGGGCTTAGGCAACAGCGCGACAGCACGGTGAGCGCGTCCGGACCGGATGGAATGGGGCCGAACGAGCAGCTGGTCGCCATTTGTCATCGAGTAAAAAAGATGATCGACGACCAGTACCGGCTCTGGAACGAAACTTTGGTGCCTGGCCTCGAAGAGCAACATATCTTTTTCCTCAGTTACGATGAACTGAGCGACGACGAGAAGGCCTACTACACCGATTATTTTGAGAAATCCGTATATCCGGTTCTAACGCCCCTGGCCGTCGACCCGGTGCATCCGTTTCCGCAGTTGCTGAACAAGAGCTTAAACGTGGCAGTCGAGCTCGAAGGCAGTGAGTTAAGTACGAATTTGGCGGTGGTGCAGGTCCCGCGAATTCTACCCCGGCTGTTGCCGTACAAGGCCGGTGAGCGTGGCATCTATCGTTACATCTTCATCGGGAATCTGATTCAGGCCCACGTCGGATCTTTGTTTCATGGCATGAAAGTAAAAGGCGCCTACCAATTCCGGGTTACGAGAAACAGCGACCTCTACCTGGATGAGGAAGAAGCGGAGAACATGTTGAAAACGATTGAGATCGAACTCCGCAAACGGAACCGAGGTGCCGCCGTCCGGCTGGAGGTGCAGAAGGAGTGCCCTGCGCATGTGTCGGATCAGCTTCTGCAGACGTTTGGCTTAGATAGCGTTGACCTGTATGCAGTCGACGGCCCGATTAATTTCTCTCGGTTAATGCCGGTGGTTAGCGGCGTGGATCGCCCGGACCTAAAATACAAGGCATTTGTCCCGGTTATTGTGACCGGCTCAGCGGACGCCGACGACATTTTTACGCAGGTCCGGCGCAAACCGATCCTATTGCATCATCCCTACGACAGCTTTCAGACGGTTCTGGATTTCATTGAGCAAGCCGCGGAAGACCCCAACGTATTGGCCATCAAACAGACCCTTTATCGGACGAGCGGCGATTCGCCGATTATCGCGTCTCTGGCTCAAGCCGGCGAAAGCGGAAAACAGGTGACAGTGGTTATCGAGTTGAAGGCGCGCTTTGATGAAGCAGCGAACATTAAGTGGGCGCACACTCTCCAAGAAGCGGGTGTCCACGTGGTTTACGGTATCGTTGGCCTAAAGACGCACGCGAAGTTGGCGTTGGTTGTCAGAAAAGAAGAAGACGGTATCCGGCGATATTTACATCTGGGAACCGGGAATTATCATCCGTCCACCGCTCGTCTTTATACGGATTTGAGCTTGTTGACCTGCGATCCGGTTATAACCAACGATTGCGCGGAGCTCTTCAATTGGCTCACTGGAGTCTCGGTGTTTCCAGAATTAGTGAAAATCAAGGCAGCGCCGAAAAAGCTGCATGAGTTTGTGCTCGATATGATCGAGCGGGAGACTGATCTTGCCAAAGCAGGCAAACCGGCGGCCATCTTTGCGAAATTAAATTCGCTGGTGGATACCGAGGTGATCGAGGCTCTCTACCAGGCGTCACAAGCCGGGGTAAAAATCCGATTGTTGGTGCGCGGAATCTGCTGTTTGCGAGCGCATGTGCCCGGTGTTAGCGACAATATCAGTCTGCGCAGTATTGTTGGCCGGTTCCTCGAGCATAGCCGGATCTACCGATTCGAGAACGGCGGCCGGCCTGAGGTTTATTTGGCCAGTGCCGACTGGATGCCGCGAAATTTCTTTCGAAGAGTGGAAAGCTGTTTCCCGATCGAGGACGCGGAGCATCGAGCACACGTAGACGAGATTATTAGTACTTGCTGGGCTGACAACGTTAAGGCCCGGGAACAGAACTCCGAGGTGACTTACGTCAAAAGACATCCGGACGGACAACCCGTCGATTCTCAAGCTACCTTTTTGGAGCGTATTACTAAGCGTAAACGGACCGAAATCGAGGCCAAGCCTGTGGTCGTGAAGTCCCCCGGTAAGAAAGAAGTCTCCGGCGGTATAGACCAACCGGCGTAAGCCCGGTAGCGGCGACTGTCCACTAGTACCTTAGGGTGTTCTCTGCCTAAGTGATTGTCCGAAGGGACTAATGGTCCTAACCGAATCACGCAGTCGCCATCCCAGCGCTCTACGGATGAGCGAGAGCTTATCCCTACCGTTCCTATTTCGCTACGGTATCCGCTTTCTTGCGCCGAGGCCGGGATTCACGGTTCACAAACTCCCAACCCATTTTGCCGTTTACCAGAGTCAGCGACGCATCAAACGGTCTTCCTTTTTTCGAAATGAAACGTCGCAGCAGATCACTCTTTCCTTCGTTGAGCATCTTCTTAATTTGCTCGGGCGGGACCTCCCGCTGAAGGATCGTCTTGCTCATTTTGAATGTGCAAGAGCCTTTAGGGACATTCTCGCAAACGTAAGCCGATCCGATGTCGTACACCTGGCCGGACTTGCACACCTGGCAGAGACCGAGCGCGGTATGTTTTTCCGGGTCTATCTGGATATTGTTTGATGAGAGACCGTTTTCGAAGGCAAATTCCGGCTTATTGTCGTCATTTAGAACGATTAACGCGGCGAACGGCCGGCCGGTCTTGCTCCGGAACCCTTCTAACGGCCCGACTTTTCTTTCCCTGATCAGCGTGGTGACCTCAGCCGGACTTAGCTCCCGGCTAGCCATGTTCTTGAAAAGCCGGTACTCGCAATTTTCGCAGTGATAGGTGCGATAATCCTCTTTCAATTGCACAGCGCCGCATTTCGGGCACTGCACACTGAGGGTAACGTAGTTCCCTTCAACAACGTCGCTCTCAAAATGCTTAGCTTTATCGACGATCTCGCTCGTCAATTGCTTGATTTGCGTCATGAACGTCGACCGATCGAGATCGCCGTGTTCCATCATCTTGAGCTTCTGTTCCCATTCGCCCGTGAGTTCAGGCGACGATAGGAGCTCGATGCCGATCCCGCGCAAGAGCGTGATTAATGAGATTCCTTTAGCGGTGGCGATCAGATCCCGGATCTCGCGATTGATATAGCCGTCTTGGATTAGCCCCTCAATGATAGCGGCCCGGGTTGCCGGTGTTCCCAAGCCTTTCGCTGACATCGCTTCCCGCAGATCTTCGTCATCCACGAGTTTGCCGGCGCTTTCCATAGCGGAAAGCAGCGTTGCCTCAGTGTAGCGAGCTGGAGGTTTGGTTTGGCTTTCTTTGACCTCGACTTGGGCTGCCAGAGCCGGCTCTCCGGGCTGGACTGCTACCAGCGCATCGCCTTGCTCGTCGTTCGCGGCGTGACGGCCATACACCTCCAGCCAGCCCGCTTCCTTGATGATCTTACCTTCGGTTTTAAAGGCTTCACCTTCGACGCGGGTGATTCTGGTCGTTACTTCAAACTCAGCCGGTGGATAAAAAACCGCCACAAAGCGGCGAGCAATCATGTCAAAAAGCTTTTGCTGAGCTTCATCGAGGTTTCGCGGGTTTTCGCCCGTCGGAATAATCGCGTTGTGGTCCGTGATCTTCGCGTTATTGAAGATGCGTTTACTGGGGCGGACCCAATTGCGTTCGAGCACTTTCCGGGCTGCCGGCGCCAGGGTGGGATCGGACAAACGACGCAGGACGTTGTTAGCGGTCCCTAAATAGTCTTCCGGCAGATACCTCGAGTCAGTTCTCGGATAGGTGATCAGCTTGTATCGTTCGTACAGTTGCTGCGCGATTTGGAGAGTCCGTCGCGCGGAAAAGCTAAAACGAGCGTTAGCCTCGCGCTGCAGAGACGTCAGGTCGTAGAGCAGAGGAGGCGCTTGGCTGGTTGGCTTTTTCTCCTCGGTGATGACGCCGGATTTGCCCGACACGTTATCCCGAATCGTATTAGCTTGCTCTGCCGTCCAGATTCGCTCCGGTCGCCGGCTTTCGTCAGCGTCCCTTACAAAGGCTTCATCAAACCAGCGACCACGGAAACTGCCGGCTGAAACGTTGAAGTCCGCGAGAACTTCCCAATAATCCTTGGGCTCAAACCGTCGAATTCTTTCCTCTCGCTCGACCAAGATGGCGAGGGTGGGGGTTTGGACCCTGCCGACCGGGGTAAGTTGGAAACCACCGACCTTGGAATTGAACGCGGTCATCGCGCGGGTAGCATTGATTCCCACGAGCCAGTCGCTTTCGGATCGGCAGACGGCCGCTTCAGCGAGTGGAATCATTTCTCGATCGGCCCGCAAATGCGCGAAAGCGGATCGGATCGCGTCGGCCGTCATGGACTGCAACCAAAGACGGCGAAGGGGCTTTCTGACGCCGGCTAGCCTGATCAGGTAACGAAAGATTAATTCTCCTTCCCGCCCGGCGTCGCAAGCATTGACGATTTCGGCGACGTCTTGCCGTTCCATTAAGCGGCGCAGCAGCTTGTAACGCGTCTCGGTTTTCGCGATCGGCTTAAGTCTGAACTCTTCTGGGATAATCGGTAGGCTTTGAAAGCTCCACTTACCCTTTTTCTTGTCCAGCTCCGCCGGAAGACAGAGCTCGACCAGATGGCCGATGGCGGACGAGATCACTAACTGGTCATTCTCGAAATAGTCACCCTTCTTCTCAAATCGGCCGAGCGCCCTCGTGAGATCGAGTGCGACGCTTGGTTTTTCAGCGATAACGAGAGTTTTTCCCATCTGGCGAAAAAATAAGTGCGTGTAGGCTATCCCACTTCCGGAGGGCGACAGTAGTGGTCATCGACGGGCCAGGCAAATGCTTTGCTAAAGTAATTTAACAAAGAATTTCCCAGGTAATTGCTTGACTAGCCGGCGCATTTCCAGCTGAAGCAACCCCGAGGTGACGACATTGGCCGCTAACCCGGAGCCATCAATAATCCGGTCGATGGAGGTCTCAGAACTCTCGATAGCCTCGTAAATTCGGAGCAGATCTCCCTCCAAGTCCGGGGGCTTGCTCGGGGTGAGAGTGGGTCTACTTGGGAAGAGGGTTTGCAGATCTTCCAGGATGTCATCGACGCTGATCACGAGTTTTGCGCCTTGTTGGATCAGACGGTTTGTTCCGAGGGAGGTCGGCCGGTCGATGGGGCCGGGAACGGCGTAGAGGTTGCGTCCCTGGTCTGTCGCCTGTGAAGCGCTGATCAGCGCGCCGCTATTGGCTCCAGCCTCGACCACGAGAAGGCCGAAGCCCCAGCCGCTGATGATCCGATTTCTCATCGGGAAAGTTTGCCGGTCCGGCGTTGTATCCATGGGAAACTCGCTGATAACCGCGCCAGAACCGGCGATTTTCTCGGCTAACGCCTTGTTTTCTGCGGGATAAAGATGGTTGAGCCCGGTGCCGAGTACAGCGACGGTGCGTCCCTTGGCAGCCAGTGCTCCCTGATGAGCAGCGGTATCGATACCTCGCGCGAGGCCGCTGACCACGGTAATCCCGGAGTAAGCGATCTGGTAGGAAAGCCGTTTGGCACACTCCAGTCCATAGTGGGTTGTGCGCCGGGAACCGACCATACCGAGGGCGTTATGATCTCGTTCCTCAAGGTTGCCCCATACGTATAAGACCGATGGAGGATCATAAATCTCCCGCAGCAAGGGAGAATAGATTGAGTCGTCTTGAGTGATCACCGTCGCGCCAAACTCGCGGATCCTCTCAAGCTCGCCCGCCAAGTCCAATTCGTTCTCCCAATTTAGTAGAGCGTCGATGGTATTACGAGGCAGGCCTTCCACTCGTTCAAGTTCTGAGGCTTTGGCTTGCAAGATCCGTTGCGGCTCTCCAAAGACCTCCAGAAGCTTCCTGACCCGCACCGGTCCGATGTGCGCCATCAGGTTGAGCGCGATCCAAGCTTCTTTCCGGGTCACACTATTGATTCTCGCAGGGAATCGACTGCGGATTCAAGGTCTGGTCGCGTGATTTTTTCCGACACGAAGGCCGAACCGAACTCAGCGGTCAATACGAACCGGATCTGTCCTCCTTGAAACTTCTTATCGGTGAAGACTCTTTCCATGACCGCGGTCGTCGCGATTTCATCTGACAGAACCACGGGTAATTGGAGCTGTTTCAACAGATGGATCAGTTTCTGGTGATCCTTCTCTGGCAGCCCCGCGTATTTCGTCGAGAGCCAACTAGCTGCGCGCATGCCGAGACTGATCGCCTCTCCGTGGAGCAGCTTACCGTAGCCGGCTGCCGATTCGATGGCATGCCCGATGGTGTGTCCGAAATTCAAGAGGGCGCGCTTTCCGGATTCCTCTTTCTCGTCCTCTGCCACAATGCGCGCCTTAATAGAGACGCATCGCTCAATAACACTGGTCAGCTGGTGTGTCCCTAGCTTGGCTATCTCGTCGAGTAGCAATCGATCCGCGATAACGCCGTACTTAACAACTTCAGCGAACCCTTCGTTTCGTTCTCTGGGGCCGAGCGTTGCTAATGTATCCGTGTCAACAATGACCAAGGCTGGCTGATGGAAAGATCCGATCAGGTTCTTGCCGGTACGCAGATTGATTGCGGTCTTGCCTCCGACCGAACTATCGACCTGCGCCATGACCGTGGTTGGGACTTGTACGTAGGGAATTCCTCGAGCAAAAATCGATGCGACAAAGCCCGCCAAATCGCCAATCACACCGCCGCCGAGGGCCAGGATTAGGCTCGATCGATCCACGCCAGCTTTGCTTAGGCTTTCGCTGAGCTCTTCCGCGGTTGCAAAAGATTTCGCTGGTTCCCCGCCGGCCACGACATGAAAGCTGGCGGCGAAATTGGCTGCGGTTAGTGAAGCAAGCAGACATTGTCCGTAAAGTCGCTCTACCCGGTCATCGGTAACCACCGCGATCGGACGACTCAGACCGGCCTCTCGTAGGAGTGATCCCGTTTGGTCAAGCAGACCGGCACCGATCACAACGTCGTAAGATCGGTCGGGTAGCGGGATGGTAACGCGGCGGCTCGAACTTAACATGCGTTGATTAGTACAACCACCTGCCTGGTACTTATAAGACGATAGATTGGTGCTCGGGGGGGGACTTGAACCCCCACGCCTTTCGGCATACGCCCCTCAAACGTACGTGTCTGCCATTTCACCACCCGAGCTGGTTCAAGGGAGAGAAATGTTTAACACGACCTACTGCAGTCGCAAGGCACATTCTTCGCTCCCGTTTCGCCGAAACCGATCCCCTAGTGGCTGGTTAGCCGTATTCGCCTCGTGAGCACCTCCAACCCACTACGCGGGTCCAATTCGGCCTTGGCGCAGTATTCCCACACTCCAATACTCCATCACTCCGCGTGGCCGGATTCGAGGACGAGGACGAGGACGAAGCGTCGGTGAGGCACTAAGGTATCAGCGCGGTTTTGATTCCTTGGCGTGACCAAGCTAACTCGAGCGCTTTACCCCAGTCCTTCAAAGGGATCTCCTGGGTCACAATCTCGTTCACCTTGATTCGCCCATTCTCCAGGTAGTTCAGAGCACGTTGAAAAGAATCGATCTGGGCAAACGAACCTTTGATAGTGATCTCTCGCCGGAAGACATCGAAAGGATCGAACCTCACGGACGCTTTCTGCGGATAAACGCCGTAAACCAGCATGGTTCCGCGCCTGCGGACAAAGTTTAAAGCTTCTTCGCAGACTGACGGGGCTCCGGTTGCTTCGATGACGTAGTCGAACCCCTTCGGAGCCAGTTCGCGAAGGCGACGCTGGTGCGCACTTGGGTCGTTGCGATCCATCGGCACGATATTATCTGCCGCCAAACGACCGATCAGATCAAGTTTCTTACCGGGTGGCGCCGCCGCGGTGAGGGTCGCTGCGCCGTTCATTTTCAGTAGTTGGGCCAACACCTGCCCCGTAGGACCTGCTCCGAAAATGAGGACGTCGCTTCCCGGCTCCATATCCAGCACCTCCATTCCATGCAGGGCACAGGAGCTGGGTTCGACCATGACCGCCTCCCGCGGAGTTAGATGTGAGATGGGAAATACTCGATCGATTTTGATCTTCATGTAATCCGCAAAACCGCCGCTGCGAGTTACACCATACGCTTCCAGGTTTTCACACAGGAGGGCGTCTCCCCTTACACAGTAAAAGCAATGGCCACAGGCCTTGTTGCTGTTCGCTACCACGGTTTGCCCTACCGGCAAATCTGCTACTGCCGATCCGGTTGCTGCGACCGTACCCGTAAATTCATGACCGGGAATCAAAGGGAACCGGGGCGCAAACTCACCCTCGTGGATGTGAAGATCGGTACCGCAAAGACCGCACGCTTGGATCTTCATCAAGATGTCGTCCGGCTCCAGTTCTGGATCCGGGACGTCGCGGTATTCAAATTGCCTGGGGGCATCGTAGACAAGAGCCTTCATATCAGTGATCAGTATTCAGTAGTACAGTAACCAGTAAGACAATCAGCGCATTTCCCTTATTTTCGCGAAAGATTTTTCGCCACTCTAATATCTTAAAGAGTTTCATAAATAGCGATTCGTGCATTCGGTAAAGCGGTATCCGAAAACCTTTCGTGCGACTTGAACGCGTTTGTCTGTTCAGGCCAGCTCATTGGCGGCTTGCAGCCGAGTTTCCTGGCGCGCGCTTCGCTTTTGCAAGGTCCGCGAGAGTGGCGTCCCGGCGTTTTGTTGTGTCCGCCCGATCCTGCGGGAAATCGGGTTCAGTATAGATCTCCAGTGCTCGGTTAAAAGCATCCACGGCAGCTTGAAGGGTTTGGGCGCCCTCTTCTCCACCAATCCGCGTCCCGAGATCGTCAAGCGCTTTGCCTAGATTCTTCTGGGTTTGGGCCCAAGCCTGGGGCAGATCGGCTTTAGTCTGGACCTCCAGCGCCTGCTGATAAGCATCGACGGCGGCTTGAAGCTTTTGGTTGCCCTCTTCGCCTCCGGAGCGCGTCCCAAGATCGTCAAGCGCGATGCCTAGATTGTTCTGGGTTTGGGCCCAAGCCTGGGGCAGATCGGCTTTAGTATAGATCTCCAGGGCGCGGTGATAGGCATCCACAGCAGCTTGAAGCTTTTGGTTGCCCTCTTCGCCTCGGGACCGCGTCCCGAGATCCCAAAGCGCGATGCCCAGATTGTACTGGGTTCTGGCCCAAGCCTGGGGCAGATCGGCTTTAGTATAGATCTCCAGGGCGTGGTGATAGGCATCGACAGCGGCTTGAAGCTTTTGGTTGCCCTCTTCGCCTCCGGAGCGCGTCCCGAGAATGGCAAGCGCGTTGCCTAGATTGTTCTGGGTTGCGGCCCAATCCTGGGGCAGATCGGCTTTAGTAAAGACCTCCAGGGCGTGGTGATAGGCATCGACGGCGGCTTGAAGCTTTTGGTTGCCCTCTTCGTCTCCGGAGCGCATCCCAAGATCGTCAAGCGCGGTGCCTAGGTTGTTCTGGGTTTGGGCCCAATCCTGGGGCAGATCGGCTTTAGTACGGATCTCCAGGGCGTGGTTAAAAGCATCGACGGCGGCTTGAAGCTTTTGGTTGCCCTCTTCGCCTCCAGAGCGCGTCCCAAGATCGTGAAGCGCGGTGCCTAGATTGTTCTGGGTTTGGGCCCAATCCTGGGGCAGATCGGCTTTAGTCTGGACCTCCAGCGCGTGCTGATAAGCATCGACGGCGGCTTGAAGCTTTTGGTTGCCCTCTTCGCCTCCAGAGCGCGTCCCAAGATCGTGAAGCGCGGTGCCTAGATTGTTCTGGGTTTGAGCCCAATCCTGGGGCAGATCGGCTTTAGTATAGATCTCCAGGGCGTGGTGATAGGCATCGACAGCGGCTTGAAGCTTTTGGTTGCCCTTTTCGCCTCCGGAGCGCGTCCCAAGATCGTCAAGCGCGGTGCCTAGATTGTTCTGGGTTTGGGCCCAATCCTGGGGCAGATCGGCCTTAGTACGGATCTCCAGGGCGTGGTGATAGGCATCGACGGCGGCTTGAAGCTTTTGGTTGCCCTCTTCGCCCCCGGAGCGCATCCCAAGATCGTCAAGCGCGTTGCCTAGATTGTTCTGGGTTTGGGCCCAATCCTGGGGCAGATCGGCTTTAGTACGGACCTCCAGGGCGTGGTGATAGGCATCGACAGCGGCTTGAAGCTTTTGGTTGCCCTCTTCGCCTCCGAAGCGCGTCCCGAGATCCCAAAGCGCGTTGCCCAGATTGTTCTGGCTTTGGGCCCACTCCTGGGGCGCCTTGGTCTTAGGGTTCAGCGCAAGTGTACCTTGGCAGATGTCGATTGCCTCCCGGAGCATCGCGTTACCTTTTGCCGGGTCCACCACTTCGCCTCGCTTTCTGAGGAACTCTGCAAACAGATTCCGAGGCTCTGCCCAACCGCCCGCGTCTTCCACAATCGTTCGATACTTTGCCTCTGCTTCGGTAAAGCGAAATTGTTTTTCCAGCAGCGATGCGTTCAACAATTCCGGCTGGAGCAACTTGTGGAGTTCTTCTTCCTCCCGACCGACCCGGTTCTTTTGCTGTTCAATCTCGGTTGCGCGCTCCGGGCTCGTTGAATCCAGGAAGGCAAGCGCCTCGCCAACGCCTTTTTGCTGGAGAAGCTTGATTGCTGTGGTGTACGCCACGCTTGCCTCGCCGCTTTTCGAAGTCTCTTGGATGCGATCGAGGTCACGGTCGATATCGGCAAGCTGCTGGGTTTCCTCGGCCTCGAGTTGCTTGATTTGGCGCCAGTCCTCGACCGGGTTTAATTTTGCGATTCTTTGTTGGGCTTCGTTCCTGATTTCGTTTGTCAGCTCTTCACGTACCCGATTCCTATCGAAATGGAAGGCCTGGAGCGCGGTCCACCAGACGCCAGCGCCGATTGCGCCCAGGACGATCAGGAGGACCGCCAGCAGCGCGAAGATGCGCCGGTGAACCAGCGAAACTCTCTTTCTTAACTTTTCCAGTTCAAACTGGAGTTCGCGCACCTTGACGGCGATATCCTCGCGGCTGCGGATGGTAGTGCGCAGGTTCTTTCCTTGGGCGATCTGCCCCCGGTAGGCCTGCTGGAGCGCACGTTTCTCCTCGCTTTCAATGTCGGGCGCCTGGTCGTAGGGAAAGTCCTCAGGACAGACAAAGACATAGAGTTTCTTGCGAAGCAGCCTGGCAATCTCGGCCTCCCACTGGGTGTAGGAGCGTCGCCGGGTTCCTTCCGGCAGGCTGGCCGGGTCGGGCTCCGCGCCATAACGCTGCCCAACAATATGAATCACGGCATCGCACTTCGCGATCCGCTCCTCGAGCATCTGATGGACACTGCGATAATCCGGCGGGAAGTTGGTTTGTTCGACCGGAAAACAACCCATGGTAAGAAGCCCTTGTTTAACGATCTCGCGCACCGAACGTAGATCGCCGGACGTCGCCGAGATGAAGATCTCGGCATGTTTGGTTTCGGGATGAAGACCGGCTTCTGGCTTGCTCATCGAGGATCCTCGAAAGCGAATCGGGTTTCGGCGTTCCCCTTCGCCGCGGTTGCACCGCCGCGCTTCGTCCTCCTATCTCAGCATACTCTCACGCGCGTCGCTCAATGCGGCTTGGGCGTTCGACTGACCATTCGTCGCGGTTTGTAATGCGGAGCCCATCGCCGTCCAAAAACGCCCCATTTGCGGGATGTTCGGCATCACTTCGCCGTCGTCAGCGCACACTTTCATCTCGCGAAGCAGCTCATCATTTTGGGCCATCTTTTCGTAAAGTGAATTTAGGGCCGGAATTCCAATCGGCTTGAGGCGGTTGGCTGCCGTTAATCCGTCGTCGGTAATCGCGTAGTTCTCGAGGAATTGGCGCGCGATATCGAGGTTGGGGGAGCTTCGATTAATGTAGGCCACCGAAACACCGACAAACGCCTTCCCGGGTTTCCCGTCAACTCCCGGAATCGGGGTGACTCCGAAGTCGATGCCGCTTTTCATCAAGTCCGGCCAGTCCCAGGGGCCCGAGATCATCATGGCTAGCTTGCCTTCCGACATCATCTGTTTTGGTATCCCGGCCATGGATGCCGCCCGAGGCAAGATCCCGGCATGGACCAGACCAATAATTTGATCGAGCCCATCGATGGCCCCTTGAGAGGCGATGCCGATGTTTTTGAAATCGTAGCCGGTATCGGTCTTTCCGTAGATATAAGCTCCCGCGCTGGCCAGGATGCCCCAGGAATAGTAGGGACTATCATAATCCCACAGGATTGGCGCCACGCCGGGATGCTCAGTCTTCAGCCAGGCGCTGAACGCGGTGAGATCAGAAAGCTGAGCGGGGGGAGGGCCGTTCAGGAGCTTTTTGTTATAAATCAATCCGACGACTTCGAAACAGAGTGGATAGCCCCAATATTCTTTCCGGTGCTGGACTGCTTCCCATGCCTTTGGCGAGAATCGGGCTCGATAAGATTCCGGCACAGCGACCGGTGCGATTAAGCCGCCATCCGCCCATTCTCCGACTTTGTCGTGGGCAAAAATGACGACATCCGGGCCTTTATTGGATTGTGCAGCCAAGGGAAAGTTGTTGGGAATGTTTTCGGTCGCATCGACGTTGACTTTGATTCCGTAGTCGTGCTCGAACTTCTTGCCAGCCAGTTGCATGGCAGGCACTCGGTCTGCGTCCATCCAGATCGAGAGTTCTCCGTCGACCCATGCCGGGGCTGGATGGATCAAGGTGAAAGAGAAAATGAGGCAAAGAACTAAACGTTTCATAGAACGGCCGGCGAGAGGGGGTGCTGCCTGTTCGACATAACCTTCGGCAAATTCCGGATATGCTTGCCGATTTTTGGCTAAGTCGATTCCTCGAGCACCCGTTTATGCCAGCAAAATAAAGCTTATCACGAAAGCTCCGGTTTGCATGTCTATAGGCTCTCTTCGCCGAAGGTTGGATCTAGGTCGGGCACGGTTAAGCCGCCGGTCGCCTCCAGCCAATCGGCAACCTCGTTTGCCTTTTCTTCCAAAGTGCTGTTGGTCACGTCGACGACCATTTTGGGTAAAAGCGACCGGTCGAAGAGCTCCTGGACGACTTCTTGTTCTCGCAAGAAAATCTCTAAGTCTTCGTATTGCGAGGGATTGCTCGAAATAATGAGCCGGCGTTCCCTGGCTTCCTCGAAAGAGTCAGGCCGGCGCCAACAGAAGATTAAACGGAAGCCGAGAGGCACTAGTCTTTTTTCCAGCCAAGTAAAATCATAATGACGCTTCGCGTAGATCGACTGCCATGCCTGAGTCGAGATGTGAAACCGGTCAACGATCCAGGAGTAGTAGCGGTACAGCTCGAAGAGTTTCGCCCAAGTCCGGTAAGCTTCCATCGCGAGTTCCTCATACGGAGGAGTGAAATTGATGAGACTGGCTCCGTATGGGCTGCGCGTGAACCCGTTCCATTCCGCGGAAATGATAGGAGAGTGGTATCGATATTTTCTTACTCCAACAATTCGCGGATGCTCATTCAGAGCTAACGCCAAATCGGTTTTTCCCGTCAGGCGGGTACCTTCTAGGATAATTTTTGGGCTACGTTTAATTACCATGGGGGGAATCTCCGGAGAGTCGGCCGACTGCTCGGAATTCAGCAAGGGCATAAGTTAGCTCCATATAAGTCAAGGTTCTTTTTCTTTTGAAAGGTTGTCCGGATCGATGGTTTCCCCAGGGAAAACATCGGAGAAGCACAGGTTCAAATAGCGATTTATCCGGTCTGAGAAGTGGCTTAGGCTGCCGGGGTTCACTAGCGGTTCCGACAGAATTGTTCGACCATAGGCGACCGGTTAGTACGAGATGACGAAGACTTCCACGTTTCTTTCATTGCGAAACCCTCTGTTCAAAAGGCTTTGGGTGATGAGCATGATATCGGGCTGCTGTGTTTCGGCACATGACACCGCGAGTACCTACCTGATGAGTAGACTGACTCATTCGAGTTTTTTGATTTCCCTCATCTCGACCGTCGCGTCACTTCCGTTTTTTCTTTTCACGCTACCGGCTGGCGCCCTGGCGGACATGATGGATCGGCGGAGACTTCTCTTCGTGATGAACGTGTGGCTAGGCTGCGTCGCCGGCGGGTTAGCGCTATTGGCAGGACTAAACTTGCTTCACCCATACCTGATTCTTTTCTCAGTCTTTCTAATCGGAATCGGATTCAGTTTCTATGCGCCGGCTTGGTCGGCCATCGTTCCTGAGGTGGTCACCAAGGAACAACTAGCCTCTGCCATCACTCTGGGCGGGCTTCAACTCAACATCTCCGGCATCATCGGCCCAGCCATAGGCGGCCTGATATTAGCGAGGTTCGGTGCTCACTTCGTTTTCGCAGCTAATTCGGTCTGTTTCTTCCTATTATTGGCCAGCCTAACCGGTTGGGGACCTGCCTATACCACTCCTAAGATGCCGTTGGAGAATTTTTTCGATTCCCTGGCCAGCGCGGTACGGTACATCCGGTACGCTCCAGGGATTCAGGTCGTTTTGGCCCGGGATGTAATTTTCTCGTTATTCATTGCGGTTATCCCCGCGCTTTTGCCGGTGGTAGGGCTCAAACAGCTCGGGATGGATTCATCCAAATTGGGCCTCTTGTTTACTTCAATGGGCGTTGGCTCGGTGATCGGCGCCGTTGTCGTTATCCCGCAGGCGCGAGCTAAGTTTTCCGCGAATACCCTGACGATCCTAGCAAATTTGCTTTTAGCGTTTGTCTTCTTGCTAATGGCTTTTGTTCGCGACCCTAATCTGTTCATGGGAGTGGCAGGTCTGGCCGGTTTGGGATGGACGCTTACCGCCTCTGAACTTTGGGTCGCGGGTCAGAGAGCCATGCCCAGTTGGGCACGAGGCCGCATGAATGCTACTCATATGATGGTCTCCCAGGGCGGCCTCGCTCTGGGGGGCCTTACCTGGGGCGCATTGGCGGCATATGTGAACGTGGAATTTGCCCTTATCGCCGCCGCCGTCTTCCTGATTTTCAGTTTGTCGTTGGCTTTCCCACTCTCGATCGATTTCACCAAGAAGCTGAATCTGGATCCGGCGCCGCTAACCACGCAGTACCACCGATTCCTGCACCTGCCGGATCCATCGGAAGGCCCCGTCGTGGTGGTTATGGTCTTTGAGATCGATCCTGAAAACCGGCGGCTATTTCTGGATCTCATGCGAGAGATGCGGCTCATCTATTTAAGAAACGGCGCGTTTAGCTGGAGGCTGGATGAGGACTTAGAAAAACCGGGACGTTTTCGGATGGAGATGATGGTTTCCTCCTGGTTCGAGCATCTCGAGCAGCACAAACGGATGACTAAGAATGAGCTGGCGGTTTGGCGCCGAACCTGGAGTCTTCACACCTCTGCTTCCGATGGCCCGGTCGTGAAACACTATCTCTCCGTACATCGAGAGCTGATGACCCGGCGGTCGAGTCTGGCGGATTCAGAGACGCCAACGGATCAGCAGGATAGCTCGTTTGAAAGTGCGGCCACCTGATTCGGTAAATCGGGGGGAACTGGTTTTTTGTTCCAACTCGTTTTGTGAACGGGGATTGCGATTTCGTTTTCGCCGGATAGTTTCTGTGTCCTACACCGGGAATTTTATTTTCCTGGTTTTACTCCCCCCTTTGTAGAACGCATGTCTAACCGTACCTCCACGTTCACCGCGCTGCGTAATCCCACCTATTGTCGGATTTGGGCGGCTAGCCTTTTGTCGAGCGTCTGCATTAGCGCTCACGATACGGCGGCTACGTGGGTTATGAATATGCTCAGTCCTTCGGCATTTTTGCTGTCCCTGATGTCGACGGTCGCTTCTCTCCCTTTCTTCTTGTTCACCCTACCGGCCGGAGCGCTTGCCGATATGGTGGATCGACGGAAGCTCCTCCGTTTCATGAACTTGTGGTTAGCGGTTACCGCAGCCACGCTGGCGCTGCTGTTCGTGTTCCATTGGCTTACCCCGGCGGTGGTTTTGGTCTGCATTTTTCTCACTGGAGTCGGTTTCGCTTTCAACGCTCCGGCCTGGACAGCAATCGTACCTGAAATTGTTACAAATGAGGAGTTACCCTCGGCATCGACCTTGAGTGGGTTGCAACTCAATATCTCGGGGATTATCGGTCCGGCGCTGGGCGGGTTGGCCCTGAGGTTTGTTTCTCCCAGCTGGGTTTTTGGTGTCAATGCGTTGTGTTTCCTAGCAGTGATCTTTGCCATCGCTCAATGGAAACCCATCAAAGAAGCGTCGAAGCTTCCGCTTGAGAATTTCTTGGAGTCGTTCGCGACGGCGATTCGGTACGTCCGTTTTGCGCCTGGTCTTCAAGTCGTTTTAGCGCGGAACGTTCTGTTCTCGCTCTTTATCTGTGTGATCCCCGCGCTTATCCCCGTGGTGGGTCTGCAGAAGCTGAAGTTCGAACCATCAAGTCTCGGCTTGTTGTTTACGTTTATGGGGGCGGGGGCAGTATTCGGGGCAGTCTTTCTGATGCCCAAGGTGCGCGAGCGGCTTCATTCCAACGCCATCATTCTCTCCGCCAGCATCCTTCTGGTGCTGGTTTATGTGGGGATGGCCTTGGTTTCAGATCACGCATTGTTCATGGCGGTCGCCGCGGTAGCAGGTATTGCTTGGACGTTGGCTGCCTCCGAGCTTTGGGTGGCCAGCCAGCGAGCCATGCCCGATTGGGCTCGAGGCCGCATGAATGCCACGATTATCATGGTTTCTCAGGGAGCCATGGCCCTAGGTGGAATTATCTGGGGTCTCGCTGCGAACACAATCGGAGTGACCACCACCTTGGAGATCGCCGCGGTTCTGCTTTTGTTTAGCCTCTTGCTGACCATCCCGCTTTCCATCGATTTTGTCAGCGAGCTCAATTTCAGCCCAGCTCCGGTCACCGGCTTCTCCCATAAGCTATTGCATATCCCGCGGCCGCACGATGGCCCGATCTCGATTACCTGGGAATTCGAAGTTAACCGATCCCGAGGTTCGGAGTTCATTCATGTGCTGCGGGAGGTACGCCTGATTCACCTTCGAAATGGGGCGTACAGCTGGCGCCTGCATGAAGATCTGGAGCGGGCCAATGTTTACCGTCTCGAGATGATGATGCCTTCCTGGACAGAGCATCTCTTGCAAAAGGAACGCTATACCCAGTCCGAGAAAGAAGTCTTGGAGAAAGCATTCGGGCTCCACGTCGGGGAAAATCCGCCCGTTGAGAGGGTCTATCTTTGCGTGAACCGAGAGCTGCTCAGTCATGTGTCGCTGGTACAGCATCCCGGTACGTTGCCTACCAGTCCGCTCGACCTTGGAACCCAAGAGGTCGGAAATACCGCGTAGCTGCTACTCCGTTCCCTTTAAGGCGACCTCCAGAGCGTGCCAGCCGAGAGTGGCACACTTCAGACGCTGCGGGAATTTCTTGACGCCAGCCAGAGCACGCAGATTGCCGAGGCCGTCACTTGGACCGTCTTTGGTAAGGAAATCAATGAAATGCCTTTGTAAGGCTAACGCTTGTTCGGAGGTTGAGCCTTTCACCTGCAGCGTCATGAGCGAGGTTGACGCGGTGCAGATCGCGCAGGCTTGCGACTGAAAGGAGATGGTCACGATCTTTCCTTCGGGCGATTGCACTACGAAGACGGTGACTTCATCGCCGCAGCTCGGATTGAATCCTGAGCCCCGAGTCGCCGGGGGCGGCAGGACACCGCTGTTGCGCGGACGTTTGGAGTGATCCAGGATGATTTCTTGGTACAGCTCGTCGAAGTCCATAGCCTGCATTGCTTACTAGTCTCCAAAGTACTTAGAAGCCGCGTAAAGAACGTCGACCAGCCGGTCGATCTCGGCTTCGGTGTTGTACAGATAAAAACTCGCTCTAGCGGTCGAGTTCAATCCCAACTTTCGAACCAGCGGCTGGTTGCAATGGTGCCCGCCCCGCAGTGCGATCCCGTGCTGGTCTGCGAATGCCACCAAGTCGTGCGCGTGGATTTTGCCTAGCTGAAAGCTCACGATACCCGCTCGATCACCTTGTGGCCCAAAGACGCGTGCATTTGGGATTTCGCGGAGACGAGTCGCTGCCTGATATCCAAAATCATGGTCGTTCTCCTGGATCGAACTGCGCCCTACTCGCTCCAGATAGTCAAGCGCGGTAGCCAGCGCGATGGCGCCCGCAATGTGGGGAGTGCCAGCTTCGAACCGATTTGGCGCAGGTTTCCATACCGCGCGTTCGAAATCGACACTGACGATCATTTCTCCTCCGGTTTGGTACGGCTCCATTTCATCCAGTAAATTTTTGCGCCCGTATAGGACGCCGATCCCGGTAGGGCCGCAGCATTTGTGGCCAGAAAACGCGAGAAAATCGCAATCGATGGCTCTGACATCCAAAGGCATGTGACCTGCACTCTGCGCGGCGTCGATCAGCGTCACCACTCCGTGCCGGCGCGCAGCAGCGCAAACGTCAGCGACCGGGTTAACCCGGCCTAACGAGTTGGAGATGTGTGTCAGGGCAACGATCCGGATCGGATGGCTGGTCAGGACATGATCAAGTTGCGACCAGTCGATTTCACCCTCGTCACCCATCACCGGTAAGAAATGGAGCTTAGCGTCTGTGCGTCTGGCGATGATCTGCCATGGAATCAAATTGGCGTGATGCTCCATCTCCGTGAGCAAAATACCGTCACCTGGTCGAAGCGCGTTACCTGCCCAAGAGGAGGCAACCAAATTGATGGCTTCGGTTGTTCCCCGGGTAAACACGACGGACTCGGCGTGCTCGGCGTTGAGATACTGAGCGATTCGCTGGCGGGCGTTCTCAAAGAGCGTCGTAGCCCGAGTGCTCAGCGCATGTAACCCGCGATGGACGTTGGCGTGGTCCTCCCGATAATACCGGCTGATTTCCTCGATCACGCTGATTGGCCGCTGAGTCGATGCGGCATTGTCCAGGTAGACTAGTGGGTTTCCGTTAACCCGCTGATCAAGAATCGGAAAATCGCTACGAAAACGCTCGGCGAGCGGAGGCGCAGTCACCGAACACTCTCGTCCTGCGCGCTGGGCGTTGCAACCCCATCAACCGCGGATGCGACAGTATAACCGCAGATGGCACGGATTACGGCAAGGTGCGTGAACAGCAGTGAGATTAACGCTGGGTTGTGTTGGCAACGCCCGGTTCGATCCGCAGAGGTTAATTATCCGCAGATTACACAGATTACGCAGATTTCGTTTTAAGCGCGGGCTCACTGGTGAACTAGAAGCATCGTCGTTAGGAGCACGGTTTTCCCGTCTACTGCTGACGAACTCCGGCTCAAGACGAAAGCTGCGTTAATCTGTGTAATCTGCGGATATACTGTCACTCGTTGCGCGGCCTCGGGACGCTTCGCGGTTGGGGGGTGCGATGGGGCGAACGCGATATTTTGTGGTCCCGTACGTAACTGGCGATCGATTGGGCTCGCGCCTGTTGGGAGCGGCTTTCGCATCCGGTATTCCCGGCCCCGAGGAGTGCCTGGGTATGCTCAAAGGTTGCGGCCAACCCGACCAGAATCTGTGCCCAGAGCCCGGTATCGTGTGGTCTAAGGTTGCCTGTAGTGATCTGGCGGTCGAGGAATGTCCTCAGAGTTTGTGCAGCCGGGGTAAATGCTTCCTCCTGGAGAATCCGGCCGAAATCGGGATGTCGTTCGGCTTCACCGATCACCATCCGCAGAAAACGGATCGTATCGGGAGCGTTCAGCAACGACGCCAATCCCCCGATGAATTGGGTCAGCGCACTCGCGATATCTTCCGATAGTTCCTCGGGCTGAGGTAAGCTCCGCACAAAAAGCTGGCATCCGTATCGAATGCATTCCGAGAACAAGGCTTCTTTGGTTCCGAAATGATCGTACAAAGTCCGTTTCGTTGTACCTGCAGCCGACGCAATACGGTCCATCGACGCCAGTTGATAGCCCTCCTTAAAAAAAACCGCCTTGGCTGCGGCGACGATATCCTGCCTTCTGCGCTGAGATGCCGGTGTCTTGCCCCATCTCACTCCAACCGCCTGTTTTTTCTTTTTGCCGTGCATTCGAATGCCGATCCGACGCTAAGCCGGGAATATCGAATCCGCTAAGTTGGCGCGCCATAAATTCCTGGTCGGTTGCAATCTAAAGCCGGAGCTACCGGAGCCGGAATTGACAGACGCCACCCATAAGACTCTACTATACCGTATGGTAGAGTCCATAGCTGGAATGGTCGCCGGGAAAACGGTTCTGATCACCGGCTCAACCGATGGGGTCGGTCGATATGTCGCCGCTAAACTTGCGGCAGCCGGAGCCCAGGTATTAGTCCATGGCCGTAACGCCGAGCGAGCCAATCGCATGATTCGGGAAATAGAGGCGACCGGCGGCAGCGTTAGGTTTTACCAAGCTGATTTATCGTCGCTAGCTGCCGTTCGGAGTTTGGCTGCCGATATTTCGCGGGATTGCGTTCGCCTGGACGTTCTTATCAACAACGCCGGGATTGGCCCTGGCAGACTCTTCTTCTCACGCCGCCAACTGAGCGCTGATGGCCATGAATTACGCTTTGCGGTGAATTATCTCTCTGGATTTCTTCTGACCCACTTACTAATTCCGTTGCTGCGGAACAGCTCGCCGGCAAGGATTGTGAACGTCGCGTCGGCCGGCCAGCAGGCGATCGACTTCTCGGACGTGATGTTGACACGGGGATACAGCGGTTTGCGGGCCTATTACCAGAGCAAGCTGGCTCAGGTCCTGTTTACTCTCGACCTCGCTCAAGAATTGGATGGGTCCGGCGTTACGGTAACCTGCTTGCATCCCGCTTCGCTCATGAATACGAGGATGGTCCGGCAGGTGGGCGTTCCTCCAATGAGCTCGGTTCGCAAAGGCGGAGAGGCGATCCTCAATCTGGCAATCTCCCCGGAGTTGGCGGCCACGACGGGGGTCTATTACGACGGCTTAACTTTATCGCGAGCGAATCCCCAAGCCTACGATCTGGGCGCACGCAAACAACTGCGCAAGCTTAGCGCCGACCTTGCCGGACTGCCGCGGACCTGACTGCTAGCACAATCGCAACTAGGAGGAACTTGGAATGAATCTGTTACTCTGGATTTTAATCGGGATTTTCGGTGGAAACGCGATCCCTCACCTGGTCAAAGGGATAACCAAAGAGCGATACCCTTGTGCGCTGGGTAACGGCCCGGTTCCTAATCTTGTTGGCGGTTGGGCTTGCTTCGTGGTGGCGCTCATGCTGGCGCGCTTCACGGCCCAAGGGATTCCCTCTTATCTTGATCTGGCTGCCGGCTCGGTTGGATTGCTCTTAATCGGGCTGTTCCATGCCGGGATTGGCGCCTTTGGTAAAAGATAACGTTTGAAATAGCCGCAAGAATACGTGCGTTCGCAGGTCCCTCGCGCGACTCTTCGCCGTATGGATCCGATTCAATTAGGGTTGCCACATCGGCCGCCGTTCATTTTCATCGATGAGGTTACGGCCGTTGATCCCGGGCGCCGCGCTAACGCCATCAAACGGTTTTCCGGCCAGGAACCATTCTTCGAAGGCCATTTCCCCGGAAACGCTATAATCCCGGGAGTGCTGATCACAGAGGCCCTGGCACAGACAGCCGGGATAGCTGTCGGGGGCCCGGGTAAGATGTTTCTTTTGACCGCGATTCGGGCCATGAAGTTTTTGCGCGCGGTTCGGCCGGCAGAACAGATCGATCTTTTCGCTGAATGTTTGAGCGAAATGAGTGGCCTCGTCCAATGCGCAGTCCGCGCGAGCTGCCAAGGAGAAACCGTGGCGGAAGGCCAGTTGGTTTTGGCGTTGGCAGAGCCCCCAAAGTCGCCTTAGACGAAGTCACCCTTAGACGATCAGCTCTGGAGAAAAGGGTTATGGCGTTTTTCTTCGCCGATCGTCGTCACCGGTCCGTGCCCAGGGAGCACTTTCGTATCATCGGCCAGGACCAAAACTTTCTTAAAGATATTCTCGATCAGCTCAGCGTAGTCACCCCCGGGCAGATCCGCGCGGCCTACGCTTCCGGCGAACAAAACGTCACCGCCAATCAGCAGCTTCCGTTCAGCCGAAAAGAAGCAAAGGCTGCCCGGGCAATGACCGGGGACCAGCAACACGTCAAACCTAGAGCCTAGAAACTCTTGGGATTTGCCTTCAGCGATCAGGAAATCTGGTTCGACCGGTTCTGTCTCGAGGAAAAATCCGAACTGCTTGAAAAACGACGGATCGGTAATTAGCGGAACAGAATCGGCGTGGTAACCGACCTTGCAACCGAAACGTCTTTTGATTTTGGCGGCATCATCGATGTGATCGATGTGGCCGTGGGTGATCAATAACAGCTCCGGAGTGATTTTCTGTTCTTCGAGCCAATCCAATGTCCCGGTTGGCGCATCGAAAAGGATTTCCCCGCCGGGGGCTTTGATCAGATAGGCGTTCGTATCAAATATACCGCCAATAAAGGTTTGAAACTCGAACATATTGAGGGAGACTCCAAGGAGGGCCCGATTAAGCGGCTCGCAAAATGGTATTTCGCAATACTCCTGTCAATTCGTTGTTTGCTCGCCGCATGAAAATAACCAGCTTTGCTCTTCTCGGAGTTTCCGTCCTCTGCGCTACCAATTGTAGCATCGGCCAACTCAAACAGAATTCAGCGGATACACGGCAGATCGCTATTACAGTCGCACGGCTCCTGGAACAGGCGCATTATAGCCGGCAAAAGCTTGATGATTCCATGGCTCGAAAGATCCTCGACACTTATTTGGAGGATCTCGACTACACAAAGCTTTTTTTCACTCAGGACGACATTAACGATATCTACCGGAAGTACGGGCCGACGCTCGATCAAGACCTGACGGTCGGTAATGTCGAGCCGGCTAAGGAGATTTATACCCTATTCAAAACACGGGTTACCGATCGAGTAAACAAAATCAAAGAGCTTCTCAAAGAGGACTACACTTTTAAGAGCACCAAGACCGTTGCGCTGGATCGTCATAAAGAACCTTGGCCGTTGAATGCCGCTGAGGCCGATAGTCTGTGGCGGGATCGGATCGAGGGCGAGTTGCTTCAGGAGAAGCTGAACAAGTTGGCTTTGGAACCAGGCCCGAAGGTTATCGAAAAGCGTTACGATCAGCTGCTCAAGAATCTGGACGAGCGAGATGACAATGATGTACTGCAGCTGTTTCTAAACGCTGCCGCCCAGACCTATGATCCTCACTCTGAGTACCTCGGGAAATCCGACCTTGAGAGTTTCGAGATCAACATGCGGCTCTCACTGACTGGGATCGGAGCGGAGCTTAAGCCGGAAGACGGTTACGCGAAGGTGGAACGCTTGATTTCAGGCGGGCCGGCTCAATTGAGTGGGAAAGTGAGCGTTGGGGACCGCATCGCCGCCGTCGCTCAGGGCAAGGAAGCATTTGTCGATGTTGTTGATATGAAGATCGACAAAGTGGTCGAATTGATCCGGGGCAAGAAAGGCACCGGTGTCCGTTTATTGGTCGTTCCTGCTAACACAGCGGATCCCTCCAAGCGAAAGATCGTCGAACTGGTCCGAGACGACGTCAAACTCACAGAACAAGAGGCGAAGGCGGAATTGATCGAGCGAGATCTTCCGGACGGGACCGCCGAGAAATTGGGCTGGATCACGTTGCCTTCGTTTTATCAAGACATGGAACGTTCCCGGACCGGGAAGAGTACCTCCCGAGACGTGGCGGCGCTGATCAAGAGATTGGAGCACGAAGGGATCCAAGGCTTGGTGATTGACTTGCGTCACGACGGTGGCGGTTCGTTGGATGAAGCTATAAAAATGACTGGCCTGTTCATCAATCAGGGGCCGGTTGTTCAGGTAAAAGATGCGAACGGGGATGTCCAGGTGTTGAAGGACCAGGATCCCGGTGTTTTATACAGCGGTCCGCTCCTCGTGCTCACGAACCGCTTGAGCGCTTCTGCCAGTGAGATTTTCGCTGCGGCTCTACAGGACTACGGCCGCGCGGTTATCGTGGGAGACTCCAGCACGTTTGGAAAAGGGACCGTGCAGACCTTACTCGAACTCGGCAGGTTTATGCCGCTGCTCGGTGGTTCGAGCAATGATGCCGGCGCGCTGAAATTGACGGTACAAAAATTCTATCGGGTTGCCGGTGGTTCCACCCAGCTGCGAGGCGTTATTTCGGATGTCGTTTTACCGGCGCTCAGCGACAATTCAGAGATTGGCGAGGCTTCGCTAGATCATCCTTTGCCTTACGACGAGGTCGAGCCTGCTGCGATTGACTTGGCCAACAATCGGAAGCCGCTCTTTGTCGACGACCTCCGTAAACGGTCGACGAACCGAATCAATCAGGACGCGGCGTTCGAGGATATCACCGCCGATATGAAGATTCTGAAGGATCGTCTAAAGACCAATCGTCTGTCTCTCAACGAAAAGATCAGAAGAGACGAGCTGGACGAGGATAATAGTCGCAAGCAAAAGGAAACCTCGGACGAGAAGAAGATCGACGCCCAACTTCAAGACAAACGTTACGAGCTCACCTTGGCGGACATCAACAAGCCTCAGCTGAAGCTACTACCGAAGGAAGCTTTGCCGGCGGCAAACAAAGACGCCAAGGCTTCTCCAACTCCGAGCGGCGACGATGCCTTGGATGATGGAAATGGTACGACGGCTGATGCTGATGCGATCCGGCGTGAAACCTTGAACATCATGGGTGACTTGATCGACCTTCAAAGATCACCCAGAACCGCCGGCCGATAATGGAGCGGCCTTGGTAGGCGAGGCTCCTGGGTGGTCGGCCGACATACACAGGGCTTCCTCTCGGATTTCTTCCTTTTCGGGTGACACGCTGAAACGCTGCCGAGCCATTGGGCCCGGCACGTATTTGCAGGAAAAGCTCGCCCTCGTCAGCGGCGAGGTTTTCTGGAATTAAACGCGCGGCAGCCTAAACCGCTCCCCGGGCGTCGGATGCCGCGTTTGCAACCGCGACCGCCTCACTCAGGTCAACGGTTCCGTCGAACAGAGCTTTACCGATAATTGTTCCGTACAATCCTGGCAGCGATGCCAATCGTCTCACGTCTTCAATCGATGCCACGCCGCCGCTGGCGATGACTTGGCACTTTGCCTCTTTAAGTACGGTTTCCAGGGCGCCGAAACTGGGACCGGAAAGCATGCCGTCGGTCGCGATATCTGTAAAAATGATCGTGCCAACGCCGATCTGGCAAATCTGGTTGATGAATTCGAGCGCGTCGAGGTGAGTGACTTCAGCCCACCCTTTCACCGCGACTTTACCTTCTTTAGCATCTACTCCGACAGCGATTTTTTCGCCTCCAAAGCCCGCCACTAGCCCAGCCAGGAATTTCGGATCTTCGACCGCCTTAGTCCCGATCACGACTCGGGCTGCCCCGGCTTCAAGAAGGGTTTCCGCGGCCTTGAATGATCGAATCCCGCCACCGACCTCGACTGGTATGTTCAGCGCACGAACCAGTTTCTTGATCAGCCCAAGGTTACGTTGTTCTCCGGTAAAGGCAGCTTCCAAGTCGACCACGTGGAGGCAATTCCCCCCTTCTTCTTCCCAACGTGTCGCATAATACAGGGGGTCGCCGGGGTAGACGGTTTTCTGATCTAATTTCCCCTGACGGAGACGCACCACTTGACCTTCGAGCAGATCGATCGCAGGCAAAATAATCATTACAGTGTGGCCAAAAACTGACGAAGCAGGACCAGGCCGCTTTCCTGGCTTTTCTCGGGGTGAAACTGAGTGGCGAGCAACTTATTGATCGCTACTGCTGCGGCAAAACGATCCCCGTAGTCGGTATACCCAGCGATAATCGATGAGTCGTTCGGCTCCGGGTAGTACGAATGGACAAAGTAAAAAAATGGATCGGGAGGAAGACCGGCATACAGCGCTCGCGCATGTTCCGTCCACTCGACCGAGTTCCAGCCAATCTGCGGAACTTTCACACTCCCGTTTGCAAATTTCCGGACTCGCCCCGGAAATACCCCTAGCCCTGCGATCCCTGGCGATTCTTCGCTACCCTCGAAAAGCAGTTGTAAACCAAGGCAGATCCCGAGGAAAGGCTTGCCTTGCTCCAACCATCTCTGGATAGGAGCAAAGAAATCACGGCTCTGGAGCTGGGTTACGGAATCGCCGAAAGCGCCTACTCCCGGAAGAACGATAGCATCGAAACCATTGGCAATCGGTCCGTGTTCAAGACGCTCAATCTGGGCGCCCGCCGCTTCCAATGCTTTGCTTACGCTGCGAAGGTTGCCGGAGCCGTAGTCGATTAGTCCGAGTCTTGGTCTTAGGTTCACTGGTTTCTTAGATCTCCAAGAAGCAACAGCGCCTGGCCGCTCTAACGTGTCCGCATCAGCGGACCATTACTGCAACCCCGGCAGCCTAAAGTTTTCCTTTTGAGCTCGGTACTCCGGTTACGCGTGGATCTATCTGACAGGCCAAATCTAGCGCCCTTGCCAGTCCCTTAAAGATGGCTTCCGCAATGTGATGACTATTTCGACCGTACTCAACCTCAATATGCAAGGTTATTGCCGACGACATCGCCAGCGCTCGGGAGAATTCTTCCACCAATCCGAACTCGAAACCACCAATCGGCCCTACCTGCTCGGGGACCCGAAACTCCAGAAACGGCCGGCCGCTGAGATCGAGCGCCACCTGCGCCAGAGTCTCATCCATTGGTATCCGCGCCCAGCCGTACCGCCGGATCCCGGTCTTTTCTGCTAAAGCAGCGGCGAGCGCTTGTCCCAGAACAATCCCGGTGTCCTCGACCGTGTGATGGAAATCGACTGCCAGATCGCCGCGGGCATTAATCTTTAGATCGAACAGACTATGCTTGGCCAGGAGGACCAGCATATGGTCAAAAAAAGGAATTCCGGTATCGATATCGCCCTGTCCGGTGCCATCAAGCACAAGCTCAACGCTGACAGAGGTTTCTGCTGTTTCTCGATGCCGAGTCGCGCGGCGCTGATTCATAGCCTGCTAACCTTATAGCACAAGGATGGTCGGTTATCAGTTCGCAGTTTGCGGTTGGCAGTCAGCGGTCGAAGACAGTAATCAGTAACGACGACCTGTGCTCTTCGCCGGGCAGGTCGCCGTTACTGATTGCTGGTGGTGCAAACAAACTTGCATTAGCCGCCAAATGCAAGTATTTACTTGCATCGTTAATTCCAACCCAACACCATCCCACCGTACCCGGTCCTACGGTGACCTTACCCGGCAACGATTGCTCGAAGCGGCCGAACGAGTCTTCTCACGCGACGGCTTCCAGGGCGCAACCACTCGCGAAATCGCCCGAGAGGCAGGCGTTAACGAGGTAACTCTTTTTCGCCACTTCCGTAGCCGGGATGAACTCCTGCGGGCGACTATCCTTTATCGGACCATTGCACCGGAAGACCTGCTCACCGCAAAAAGCGAGTGGGAACGCGATCTGCCGGGCCAGCTGGAGGAATATGTTCGTAAATACTACGAGATGCTTCTGGAGCGTGAGGCTTTGGTGAGAGCCGTGGTCGGTGAGGGGCGACTACTCCCACCAGCCGTCCGTGAAGTGCTCAAAGGGAAAATGGCTCCGGTACGTGCCGCCTTGGTCGAACGCTTGGAGGCCGCCAAACAGGCAGGATACGTTAACCCCGACGTCGATCTCGGCTGCGCCGTGGACATTCTTCGGGATACCGTGCACACAGGCATGCTGCGACACACGGTGTATGGCACCGGAGGTTACACCGTCGATACTTACCTGCGAACCGTGGTCGCGATTTTCATACAAGGCATTCGAAAAGCCTGAACCGAGAGACAGGGCAGGATTTAGCCTGCGGGTTGGATCCGGCGGACCGGCACACTCTGAGGTGCTGGCCCATCATCACTTTTTGCAAGCAAGCGCTTGCAATTAACCAGGATAGCAAGTAAGTACTTACATTATTCTTCCGGTGATTGCTCTTCTTGGTGGCAATGATTGCCAAAGAAAAGAGCCGGTCGAAAAACCACACCTTTTTTCCCACTGAGCTATGAGAACCGCAGTGCCAAGAGAACGGAATCCCTACTTTTTGACGGGACGAAACAGGAAACGAATTTGGTTCTTTTTCTGGCCAAAAGCAGGGAGTGATCGCCTAGCGACGCAGCCGATGCACAGGGCAGCTCCTGCATGCAAGTAAGTGCTTGCATTCAACCCAGCATGCAAGTATATGCTTGCATGGATCAAGACCTGACCACTAAACGGACCCGTGTCCAAAGCGGGTCGGTTGATCTCACCAAGAAACGTATATTAGCCGCTGCTGAACTAGTGTTCTCAAGGGACGGATTCCAAGGCGCTACTACCCGGGAAATTGCCCGGGAGGCTGGTGTCAATGAAGTGACGATTTTTCGGCACTTTCGTACGCGAGAAGAGCTCTTGCACTCGACGCTCCAGTATAGCTGCTCTTCTTTAGATGCGCTGATTCAGCCGGATGAAGACTGGCGCGATGATCTTTTTGGCCGTTTGGAGCGCTACGTTCGGGAACTTTACACGCTGGTGAGAGACAAGGAGGCTCTGGTGCGAGCATTCATTGGCGAAGCTCGCGCTTTATCGGAGTCGACTCGCCATGGGCTTCAGGAGTTCATGTTAAAACGGAAAGCCAGATTTGTGGTAGGCCTGCAGCAAGCGCAAGAGGCCGGTCTGGTGAGAAAAGGGATAGATCTTTCGGCGGCGGCAGATTTCGTCCGCGACGCGATCCATAGCGCCATGCTTCGGCATACCGCTTACGGTGACGATGCGGAGTCTGTTACCGCACATCTGAAGGGTGTCACGGATATTTTTTATCAAGGTATCAAGGCCTGAAGGGAAGAAGGACTTTTGCTATGGCTCAAACACTGGAAGAGAACTATCGACAAACCACGCCGGACGTCCCTCCAGTTGTAGAGGGTCGGCCCCGCAGGTTGACGCTGCGCGACCGGTTGGGAAAGCGGTTCGTCCGCACCATGTTCGGTATTAGCTTCGTGTTCATTTTGGCGGCGGCTGGTCTTTATTTCTTTGCGCAAGCAGCCAGCTATCAATCGACTGATGACGCCTTCATCGCGGCTCATACGATCCAAGTTGCACCAAAAATCGCCGGGAGAGTTGACGCGGTCTTGGTCAAAGACAACCAGCTCGTGAAAAAAGGAGATCTCCTGGTCCAGATCGATCCTCGCGACTATGACGCGCAGTTGATGCAGAAACAGGCGGCCCTGGACAGCGTCAAAGCACAAGCGGCCGCTGCCAAAGCTGCGGTGGACCAGCAGCTTGCCAATGTAAACAGCCTCGAAGCCACGGTTGAGCAGGATAAGGCTGACCAGCAGTCATCCCAAGCCCAGGCGGATCAGACAACCGATGACTTGCGCCGTGAGCAGGATCTTTACAAACAGCACGTTGTATCAATCCAGGATTTGGTTCACTCCCAGGTAGCTGACCGTAGCGCAGAGGCAAATCTTGATTCAGCCAAGAAAAAGATTGTATCCGCCCAAGCGCAGTTGGCGGAAGGGCAAGCCCAGGTCCGCACTTTTGAAGCGCTTCTCCAGTACGTCTTGGCCCAGGCGAAGGAGAACGATGCCAACCTTGAATCGGCGAAACTGAACGATTCGTACGCTAAAGTTTCCGCACCGGAAACTGGTCGCATAACTAGGAAATCCGTTGAAGCAGGGGACTACGTTCAGGTGGGTCAATCGCTTTTGGCGTTGGTGCCGTCGGAGATCCACGTGTTGGCGAACTACAAGGAAAACCAGGTCGCCCTGATGCGGCCCGGCCAACCCGTGGAAATCGAGGTAGATGCTCTGGGCGGGCGGAAGTTTGAAGGACATATCGACAGTATTCAGATGGGCAGCGGAGCCGCCTTTAGTCTTCTGCCTCCGGAGAATGCCACGGGGAACTATGTAAAAGTGGTTCAGCGCATCCCGGTTAAGATTGTCTTCGATCAGAATCCCGAGGTCGGATTACCGCTTGGCCCTGGCGAATCAGTAGTACCGACGGTCAAGGTGCAGGACTTTTATTACTCGGGTCTTCAGTTGATGAGCGTTTCGATTCTGGTTGCGGCCGCTATTCTCGCTCTTCTCTGGTGGGGGACAAGACCTCCGAAAGTCAAAGCAGCGTAATCATCTATGGCAGAGCAAACTGCGATGGCCCAACCCTGGAGGCCGGCAGCGAATCCTTGGCTGATTGCGGCAGCCGTGATGTCCGCGACTTTCATGGAGGTTCTCGATACCTCCGTGGCGAACGTTTCGTTGACGCACATCGCCGGGAACTTGTCCGCCAGTACTGACGAGGCCACTTGGGTTCTCACTAGTTATTTGGTCTCCAACGCGGTGGTTTTACCAGCGACCGGTTGGCTCGGACGCTTTTTTGGCCGGCGCCGCTTTTTGATTGCCTGCATCACGATTTTCACGATCGCGTCGGCGCTTTGCGGTGTTGCGAATAGCCTGGGGATGTTGATCTTCGCCAGAATCTTGCAGGGGGCCGGAGGTGGTGCGTTACAGCCGGTGGCTCAAGCGATTTTGCTGGAGACGTTCCCGCCGGAGAAACGGGGATCAGCGATGTCAGTTTATGCGATGGGCGTGGTGGTCGCACCGATTCTGGGGCCGACTTTAGGTGGCTGGATTACCGACAACTATTCTTGGCGTTGGGTTTTCTATATCAATCTGCCGATCGGTATCGCTGCGATTTTCATGTGCCTCCGATTTCTAGAGGACCCGCCCTATCTCAAAAACGCCAAGGCTGGGCGAATTGATTTCGCCGGGTTCGGTTTGCTGGCGCTATGGATCGGCTGTTTGCAGATCATGCTCGATAAAGGGCAGGATGAAGACTGGTTTTCGTCCAGTTTCATTCAGTGGTTAGCCTTTTTCGGGGTTGCTGGGTTCATCGTATTTTTAGTGTGGGAGCTCACTCGAGAACATCCGATTGTGAACCTAAAGATTCTGAAGGATCGCAATCTGGCCATCGGTGTACTCTTGAATTTCAGCGTTGGCGCGGTTCTCTATGCCACCACGGCGGTGCTGCCTCAATTCCTGCAATTGTTGCTGGGATACCCCTCTTTGCAGGCCGGTATGGTAATGAGTCCGAGAGGATTTGGCGCGATCATCGGGAGCATGGTGGCAGGCCGGGTGATTGCGAAACTCGATGGCCGGATCTGGATGGCGCAGGGTGCGGCGATTCTGGCTCTTACCATGTTTCTGCTGGGTGGGGTTAACCTCAATATGTCTCCGGAAACCATCATTTGGCCGATCGTGATCAGCGGCTTTGCCATTACCTCAATTTTCGTCCCGATGACCACGTTTTCTGTCTCTACCATCAAACGAGAGAACATGGGAGATGCTGCGGGCTTAACCAGCCTAGTGAGAAACCTTGGCGGATCGGTTGGGATATCACTAGTGACTGCCCTAGTGACGCGCAGCACTCAAGTGCATCAGGCATTGATGGTCGGACACATGACGAACCTGGATGCTCCGTTCCGCAATCAGATGTCAATGCTGCAACAGTCGCTAACTGTCCAGTCCGGTCAAGCCGCCCAGTCGCAAGCATACGGAGTAATCTATCAAATGCTTCAACAGCAAGCCGGGTTGTGGGCGTACGTTGAGCAGTTCCGAATGCTGGCCCCGATTTGCCTTCTGTTAGTGCCGATCATTTTCATGTTCAAGAAGGCTAGGGGACCAGCTCCGGCCGGCACCGGCGGTCACTGACCGTTCGCCTGGCAATTGTCGAGGGCAACCCGATCAATAACCATCATCGTCCGATGCATTTGTGATCGACGCCCTCGCGGCCAAAGGGTTAAAGTCGGGCACTAGTGGTTAGCAGGCGAGTGCGCTGGAAGCAGACGACGCACCAACCGCTAACTCACCACTGCTTACCGTTAACCGTTAACTGCCAACCGCAATGGAAGAACCTGAGGTTCCAACTGAGCATCTTCACGAGCAAATCCATGAGCACGCCGAGCACAGCACCGAACGCTGGATTCTTGGTGTTGCCTTAAGTTCCGCACTTTTGGCGGCATTCGCTGCGGTAGCGTCATTAATGGCCGGCCACAATGCCAACGAAGCTGTGGTATCGCAGATTGAATCATCCGACCAGTGGAGCTACTACCAGTCGAAAAGTATCAAAGAAGCGCAATTGGCTGGTAAGATTGACATCCTGACTTCTCTGGACAAACCAGCGACGGATGCGGATAAGAGCAAGCTAGCTCAATACGAAAAAGAGAAGGAAGACATTCGCAAGGATGCTGAGCGTCTGGAGAAACAAGCCCAAAGCTTGTTAAAGACGCACGAAGTCCTGGCGGCTAGTGTCACTCTCTTTCAAATCGCTATCGCCGTTGGCGCGATCTCAGTCCTAATCAAGCGCAAGCCGTTCTGGTGGGCGAGCCTGATCGTGGGGCTAATCGGAGTCTTTTTTTTCGCTCAGGCCCTGGTCCTTGTACGCTGAGGCAATACAGGAGATTCCAGGGGTTACTCCGAAATTTCGGCCTCGCCAGCGAGGCAGCGCTCCACGAGGGTATCGCCATGCAGATGCTAGTGTCTGCTATCTTGCACACTTTGGTAGTGAGTAGAAAAACCGAAGCGGGGTTTGCGCTCGGGTGACAGCCCCTAAGTGGAGCCTCCAAAGCCTCCGTACCTGTTAGGAAGCGGGATTTCTCGTCTTTTTCTTCTGTCGTTCACACTCATTTCAAAGGCCCGATCCAGAATTGTCAGGCATGAAGGATTGGCTAAAAGCATTTACTGCTGCGCTGGCGGCGGTTTCTCTTCTGGTCGCTCTTTTCATCCCTCCGTTCTTTGGATGTGCGGCGTTGCTTGATCACCTGGGTCGAACCCCTGAGGTATGGGTTAGGGCTTACGCCTCTCCTGACGGGAAATACGTCGCTACGGTTAAAACCGAGGCAGGCGGTCCGGCTTTTGCCAGCTGCAATTCGTCGTCCGTCTTGGTCCATCCGGCATCGGTCTCTTCTGACCAAGCGATCGAGGTAGGGAAACAATACCTGATTCTGCAAGGTAATTGTGATGCCAAGATTAAATGGGAATCGGCTAACGAATTACAGCTCGACGTTTCATGGGGATCAACTTGTCTCGAAAGGTACGGGTTAGCGCCGATCGATGCGTCGCAACAGATTCTCATCCATTTCAAGCTGTAGCTGGTGAGGCGTCCAGTTAGCAGAATGCGGAAGATCATGACCCGCAGCCTCCAACTTACAACCTAAAACCTATAACCTATAACTTAAAACCGATAACCGCCTTACCCTATCCTTAGCTGACGACGCAGCCGCCACAGCAGGCCGACCAGGAACAGCGTGGTGAATCCGTTAATCACAATCGAGTTGAAAATGAAGATACTAACTGATTGGCCGAAAAACAGCTTATCCGGACCGAAGAACACATTGCGTTGCTTAGCCGTGTAATCTCGCTGCTTCATCTCAGCGTCTACCAGCATGTCCGAAATCTTTTTGTTTTGGAAAAGCTGTTCCGCGGTGACGGCATTTTCTTTCCGGTCAAATTTATTTTCGTCCAGTGGTTGGCCGGCTAAGACCAGATCAATCTCGTGGAGACGGCGATCTATCTGAGCAGCGTCCTTGCCTCCCAGCCCGGAAAGGATGGCCAGCGCTTCTTTGAGATCTTCTAATTTATCGTCTTGAGCGCTGGTCAGATTCGGCAGATGAGCGAGCCCATCGATCTTCGAACTCAGCTGATCTTGACGCCTGGTGAATGGATTGAGTTTCGCTTGCGCATCCACTAAGGCTTCATAGGACCACCGCATCGGAATGAATTCGCACATCAACGGGACCTCTACATTCTGCCCTTTCATTTTCCCGTTAATCACCGCCTTCTGAGCCATGCGATCACGGGTGAGGTCATAGATAAAGTCGAGGTTACGATTCATCTCCTCGTACTTAATCAGCGCCCCTCCCAGAATAATTTGCGGAATCAAAACCAGCGGGACAATGTTGGCCGCGGTTTTGGCGTCATCGACTAGCGCAGAGATTAACAATCCGCCTGCCACCCCGCTCACGGCAGTCGTGCCGATAAACCAGAGGTAGGGCCAGAACATGCCTCGGATTTCGAGAATGGTATTACCGATGGCAATAAAGAGAGCCGACTGAATTACCGCGAAGAGTGACAGGGTTACAAATTTTGAGAAGACGTAGTAAGGCAGATGGATGTTCAGATTCCGCTCTCGCTGCAGAATAGTTCGGTCTCGAATGATATCGTCGGCGCTGTTCGTTAAGCCCAAGAACATGGCGACCACTAACGCCAGAAAAAGGTAGGTCGGGATGTGGAATGCGTGTTGGAAATCGTAACTCGAATTTTCAGCGTAGCGCAGGACAAACCCAATCAGCGCGCTTAGGAGCGGCGCCTCGAAAATCGTGGTCCAAAGGTTCGTTCGATTCCTCAGCTTACTGATGAAGGCCCGTTTGAAGATGGTACGAAACTTGACCCATTCGTCTCGCCACCGGACCGGGTGCCGTTTGGCCGGCGGAATCGGCGGCGCCGTCGTCGACGGTTGGACGAGGGATATTTGCCGCATCTCCTGGATCAATCGGAACGACTCGTATTTATCTCTCCAATAGTCCGGGGAGTAACGACGGGAAGCAATCAGCTGACCTCTAGAATTTTCTTCATAAATTACATCACCGCTCAGATCTCGCAGAGGAGTCTCCAGTACATCAAATATGAATTCCGGACGCGTGGTGCCGCAGGCCGGGCAGCCGCCGAGCTCAGTGCCGAAATGTTGTTGATGTTCAGCCGATGCGAAATACTGCAGCATCTCTTGCGGGGTACCAAAGAAAACTAAACGGCCGCCTTTATCCAGCAGAGCCGCCTTACTGAACATCTGAAAAATCTTGGAGGTCGGCGTATGGATCGTGACCAAGACAATTTTGTTGTGTGAGAGGCCACGGATAATTTCGATCACATGCTCCGAGTCCTTTGAAGAAAGGCCGGAGGTCGGTTCGTCAAAAAGAAAGACGTCGGCCGAACTGATCATATCCAGGCCGATATTCAGTCGTTTTCGTTCGCCGCCGCTCAGATATTTTTTAACCGAACTCCCCACTAAACTGTCACGCCGCTCGGACAAGCCCAGCTCGATCAGCTTCCCGTCAACCCGCCTCAGACGATCCTTGTTAGAAAGATGCGGTGATCGGATGGCGGCTGCGTAATCGAGATTCTCTAAAATAGTGAGGTGCTCATCGAACGCATCGTCCTGAGGAATGTAGGCGACGTATTCGCGCAACGCCTCCACCTGGCTGTAAAGGGATTGGCCGTTGAGGAACACGGTGCCGCTGGTCGGCGCAATCTGGCCGCAGATGGTTTTGAGTAACGTACTCTTGCCGCAGCCGCTAGCGCCCATCACGCAAACGATCTCGCCGCGATTGGCGGAAAAGGAGATACCATCGAGAGCGACATCGCCGCTCCGAAACCGGAGGGAGAGATCCTGCACGTCGAGGCGGCGGATGATGTTGCGTTCTTCCTCGATGATCCGCTCAGAGAAGTTGCAGCGCAGAACCTGGCCCGCGTCGATGCGAATGATATTCCCATCCACGAGATGAGCCGAGCCACGGACGATCGTTTCACCAACCATTACCGGACGATCCGCCTGCAGAACTTCTAAGGTGCCGACCAACTGGTCGTAATCGCACGAGATCTTTAACAGGATTTCACCCACCGTCCCTGGGCTGAGCAAGATGTCGTCAGATTCGAGGAGAGAAGCATTGTTAGATACCAAATAGACCGACTTCGATGCCTTAAGCTGGAAGCGGCCACCCATGGCTCGAGCTCGCCGCCGGAGATCGGACAACAACAACTCGCTGGAATTTTCGAATACGATTCGATCCTCCAATGCGCCGGTCGCCGTGATGCCAGCCTGGAGCGGAGTGCCGTTGAGGGTGGCATCGACCTTCTTTAGCGCAAAAACCTGAACTTTGAGCCCGAATTGAACTTCGAGACAGCTGTCGCGAGTCCTGGCCTTCTCGAGAAGGACCTCATCGTTCTGATTTACGGTTACAAAGATGCGCGGAAGAGAAACGTTCTTCTTGGCGTTAAAATAGAAAAGCAAGTCTTGATGCGTGATGACCTGCTCGCCGATAATAATCCTTTGGCCGGGATAGATGCGGCAAAATTCGCCTGGTGAAAGCGTGCGGCCACGAACGACCACCGAGCGCGGGCTCAGGTTCTTAAATAGAATTAAGTCGTGATAACGATATGCCATCAACCGCTCGCCGTTCTTCAACTCTTTCAACGGCACGTCCACTGACCCGCCTTCGCCAAAGATCAACGACTCCAGCGGGGAAGTCCCCTTTTGATAAACCGATGGATCCGCTGAATCCGCGGAATTCAGTTGATAGACGATATCGATCGCTTGAGCAGCCATGCCCAGTTGCGACATAAACGAGTAATAGGCGATGACCTGTTCCTGCTGCATTCCCGCTTTGGCGATGAGATCATAGAGCTGGACGCCCAACATGATCTTCCGGTCTTGGCCGAGTTCTTCGGCCAAGCGCTTTGCCATCGAGGAAAGATCTTGAGGTTCCCGAAGCGCCTTTTGAAAAAGGGTCCGCAGTTCCGAATAGACTGCCTCGGGATAATCGTACCTGAGAAAACCGAGACTCGAGTCGATCTCTTCCTCGAGAATGCGCCCGTCGACCTTGGAAAAACCCGCCAATACTTGGATCAGCAGGGGGAGTAAGTTGCGGGTCTCGGACTTGGTTCGCCGAGTCCTCGACAATCGTCTCAGCGTATGAGCCGCTAAGGTTCTTGCTTTATGGACGATAGATCCATTTTGTTTCGGCGGCGCATCTAACGTCTGAGACATGTGACCTCGCAGAGTAGCGTCCCTGAAGCGGAGAAGCAACCCAAGGGAACGAGCGGGAACGTTCGGTAACGCCGCCGGTAGCGGCGACTGTCCATTTATCTCGCTGGTGTTCTCGATGAAAGGTCGTGACCGGAGTGACGCACTTAACCTGACCTCTATGCGCAGTCGCCATTGAGCCCCGAAACCGTGACCGTTCCCGGCGTTCTCGCTCGTTCCCGCACGCTCCCGCACGCTCCCGCACGTTGCTATCCGATCCGCCGCTTGCCGGAGTGCCGAAAATCCCTTAAACTGGAAAAGGCATAGCCCAAGGTTTTAATCCTATGGCACTACTCTCTAGCTTTAACGAGGATCGGCCGGTCTCGTATTTTCGAGGCTACCCGATTTACTGTGCCACTCTGCTGACCATTGCTTACGGTCTCGGGATATTATTTACCGCGATTCTCGAGCATTCCATCGACCTGGTCGGGCTGTTGGGGTTTTTACCGTCCCGTTCCATTTTTCAGGGTCAAATCTGGCAGATCCTTACCTGGACGTTTGTGAACATGCCTTCGTTTTTCACCCTGTTTAGCCTCTTCTTCTTGTACATCGCCGCTGTCGAAGTCGAGAAGTACATCGGACGGGCCCGATTCTTGACGCTTTATGCGATTCTGATTCTGACGCCGGCGGTCGCGTACACGGTGTGGATGTTTCTCTTCCACGATTTCTACCCGATTTTTGGCGATTATCTTGTAGCCGTCGGGTTCTTTATCGCTTTCTGCACGCTATACCCTGGCCTGCAATGGCTTGGTTTCTTATCGTTAAGGTGGCTAGGCTTAATTTCCTATGCGATCGGCGCCTTGATGGCCATAAGCCAGCGGGACTGGCCAGACTTGATGAACTTGACACTGGTGTGCCTCGCCGCTTTTGCCTACATCAGATTTCTGCAAGCGGGTCTCGAACTTCCGAGTATCCCAAATCCGTTACGCGCTTTCAGACGTCCTCATCTGCGCGTGGTGCCGAAACCCACTAGCCGGTCAGCTCCAGCGCCGGAGTTCAAACAAACCGACAATAACGAGATTGACCGTTTGCTCGATAAGATCGCCAAGTACGGTCTCGCGAGTTTGTCAGCCAAAGAGCGAGAGGCTCTCGAGCGAGCCAGAGCCCGCCTGCTCGAAAAGGATAGAAACTAGTTGGGATCGTCGTAGGGAATCTTTTGATGGTTTCGCCAATCGACCGCTTAAGGCAAATCGTAGAACGACTGCGTGCTCCTGAAGGGTGCCCTTGGGACCGGGAACAAACCCATGAGTCGTTAAAACCGCACGTCATCGAAGAATGTTATGAACTGATCGATGCGATCGACGATAAGGATGATCAAGGGATGCAAGAGGAGTTGGGCGACCTTTTGCTACAGGTGGTCTTACATGCTCAGATGGCGAGCGAAGATGGCCGTTTCGATTTCGATTCCGTGGCTGAAGTTATTTCAGAAAAACTGATCCGCCGCCATCCGCACGTTTTCGGTGGCACCAAGCTGGCCACCAGCGATGCGGTTTTAACGCAATGGGACGCAATTAAACGTCGCGAGAAAGCCGAACGGGAATCCGCCCTGGATGGTATTCCTCGCGGTTTACCGGCTCTCGCTAAAGCCCAGAAGACCCAATCTAAAGCTGGCCGGGTTGGTTTCGACTGGCCCGATGCCACCGGTTCACTTGAGAAAATAAAGGAAGAGATCAAAGAACTTGAGCAAGCGACCAACGGTGACCAACTCGCCGAGGAAATCGGCGACTTGTTATTCGCAGTGGTGAACTTTGCGCGTAAGAGCAAACTCGATGCTGAGGATCTGATGCAAGGAGCGACCCGAAAGTTCGCGGATCGTTTCCGAAAGATGGAAGCGCTAGCCTCATCCCGTGGATTGAAATTCTCGGCTCTAACCTTGGCCGAAATGGATCAACTCTGGGACGAGGTGAAGGGGAGTGGTGGGAGGTGATTCGTGATCCGACTTCCGCCGTCGTCCCTCGCACTCAGAACTATGGCGGACAGGTCGCCCCATCTCCCCCTTTAGCTACCTGGGACAGGTTGGTGATTGGTAGGACTTCGACGAGCTCAGTCGGGCCGGCGAGGCTCCCGAAGAACGCGACGTGTACGCAAGGCGCGTTGTAATCTTTTTCTCTACGCGATGCTGCGCCAAAAGACGCGCCGAGCCGTTGCCCAGCGTGCACTATCCTATGGCCCGTCGTGAGTCACGGCTCGGCAGTGCGGCGGCGACGGGGAATTGGCGTCTATTCTGCACCTATTGGCTTTGCTGAAACCACCGGTTGTTCCGGAGCCTCGCCCTACCACCCTCGGGCGTTCCCGACGTTCCCGCACGTTTCCTCTTAGTGCGAGTAGGTCAGCACCAAATCAGCGCTGGCTACGGCGTTCTTTTTGATTAGAGCAGCCGCTTCTGAAATCCTCGTCCCCGAATCCACCGGAAGTTTATCTACGCCGAGCGCGTACAAGATAAAATGGTAATGGTGTTGGCTATGACCGGGAGGGCATGGTCCGCCGTAACCTGGCTCGCCCCAGTCATTGACCAGTTGTATGGATCCAGCGGGAGCTTGATGACTTGCCACGTTGCCGGCACCTTCCGATAACCGTTTCGTCCCGATGGGCAGATTCAAGATCACCCAATGATAGAATCCACCGGTGACCGGCGCGTCTTGGTCCCAGACGACTAAAGCCAGACTCTTGGCTGAAGCCGGAACCCCGCTCCAAACAATCTCCGGCGAAACATTTTCGCCGGAACAACCGGCGTGGTTGTAGGCAAATTTTTGAGGAATCATGTCGCCGGTCTTGAGTCCGGGTACATGCACTTGCAATGCCATAGCGCCGACGGCTGTCTCCAGCGCGGGCGGTAAATAAGCGCAAACCGCGAGTAAAATAGCTCTCGCGAGAAACCCCTTCATGCTTTTCATAAGGTGTTAGCGGTTATCGAAACGTGCATCGCGTTGCTAGCGAAAGCTAGGGCCGCTGTGGGGCCAATAAATTCCCGGCGAACCGGCACCGTCGAGCGCGCACGAACTGGGAGGGGAGCCAGACTTCGCCCCGTCGTCTGAAACTCCGGGAGGCTACGTCTGGCAGGCCGCTACCCGACACAACTGAGGGGCGAAGTCTGTCCGACGTAGCTCCGCTAAGGGTGACCGTCGGAGAGCGTCGGTGTGCGGAGAAGAATTTCGTTCAGGCACGGGTTGTCCCGCGAAGTCGGACGCGACAATTGTTATTGCTCTTTGCAGCTCTATTGGTGTCTAGCCGCCGAAAGCCTTCGGGTTAAACAGGCGGCTCCCGAGAATTACTCAGCACCTATTCGTCTTGGCGCGGGTCCTTGGCTGGCCAAAGACGCTTTCGGTTTACAACTGACGACGCCTTGGGTGTTTTCATTACGCCGGGCTGTTCCCGGGAGCCGCCCGTTTTGATGCAAACCGAGCTGCCACGCTGCAAAGCGGCCGGGCCACCAATCACCAATCACCAATCACTCCTCCCCTCCTCCCCCTCCGTTTGCACCCACCCCGGGCGGGGTCTAGTCTCTACGATGGCTGAAACTCCGTTTCCGTCGCCAGAGGAATTACAAAAGAAGATTCAAGAGTTCATGAAAACGAACTTTGGCGACAAGGTCTCTGTTGCTGCGTTTCCGCAACCTGAGGTCACCGAAGAAGAACCTCCACCGCGCAAAGAGACTTTTGATCCGTTCGAATTCCATTTAACGCCGAAGCAGATCAAGGCACATTTAGACCGCTATGTGATCCAGCAGGATGAAGCGAAGAAGTCCTTAGCGATCGCGGTGTGTGACCACTACAATCATGTGAACTTGGTCCGGCGGCTGGAAAAGGAAGACCCTAAAGCTGCGGCTGACTTGGAATATTCCAAGGGCAATATTTTGATTTTAGGACCGACAGGCGTCGGTAAGACTTACTTGATCAAGCACATCGCAGAATTGATCGGTGTGCCGTTCGTCAAAGCGGATGCGACCAAGTTCAGTGAAACTGGTTATGTGGGTGGTGATGTCGAAGATCTGGTTCGCGATTTAGTGAACCGGGCCGGCGGCGAGCAGACCTTAGCTGAATATGGGATCATCTACGTCGACGAAATCGACAAGATTGCCTCTAGCGGCGCCACGGTGGGCCGGGACGTGAGTGGTAGAGGTGTTCAGACGACCCTCCTGAAGCTGATGGAGGAGACCGAAGTGCCGCTGCGGAACCCGATGGACATTCAGTCGCAGCTACAGTCTGCCTTGGAGTTCCAGCGAAAAGGCAAAATGAAGAAAGAGATGATCAATACCCGGCACATCTTGTTTATCTGCAGCGGAGCTTTTGATCGCTTGCGTGACCAGGTTGACCGCCGGCTTACCGATTCCAGTATCGGCTTCGGCGCGCCTTCCGGATCTCAAAGCACCAGTGATTTGCTCCGTCTGGCCACGACCAGGGATTTCATCGACTACGGCCTTGAACCTGAGTTTATCGGCCGGTTACCGATCCGGGTTGTGTGCAACGAGCTGACGGCGGACGATTTTTTGCTCATCCTGAAAACCTCGGAGGGGAGTATTATTCGCCAATATGTCCGGGCGTTTGCGGCCTTTGGCATTGATGTGAAATTCACCGAGGACGCGCTCAGAGAAATCGCCGAGCGCGCAGCGTTGGAGAAAACCGGAGCCCGGGGCTTGCTGACCGTTTGCGATCGCGCGTTGCGAGAATTCAAATTCGCGCTGCCAGGGTCCGGAGTTCGGAGTCTGCTGATCGACGTGAATGTGATCCGGGATCCGAATGAGACATTGGAGAGATTGTTGACTGAGGCGCGTGCTCAAGCGGATCTCAATCAAGCGGAGCAGGTACGCCAATTCGCGGTGGTTTTCTCGCAGAAATATGGTGTCGATTTTTCCATCGAAGAAGTGGCTATTCCCAAGATCGTCGCTAAAGCGCGCGAGGCGGGCCAACCCGTGTCCGAGTTTTGCGCAGTCTTGTTTAAGGACTATCCGTACGGGCTCAAGCTTTTGAAGGATCGCGACGCCAATCTGTCTCTAACGTTTCCTGCTGCCGCGGTTGATGATCCCGATAAATTCCTGAGCGAGAAGGTGGTGGACTTTTACCGCAAAGGGAGTGCCGAAAACTAACGGCTGCTTGTGCGTAAGGTAGAGTATCCACCTCCATTGCAGGAACTGATCCGGCAGCTTCATCGGATGCCCGGGATTGGTCCCCGCAGCGCGGAACGAATCGCGCTTTGGATGATCCAGGCGCCTAACTCGCGTCCGGCAGAGATCAGCGAAGCGATCAACCGGGGCACAAAGAGCGTGCTCAACTGTCGGGAGTGCGGCTTTTTTGCGGAAGAAGAGCTTTGCGTAATTTGCAGCGATTCCACGCGGGACCGGTCAGTCTTATGCGTCGTTGAGCAGCCGACCGATATTCTGCCCCTTGAACGGACCGGCGCTTTCCACGGTGTCTATCACACGCTGGGTGGTAAGTTATCACCACTTAATCATGTCGGACCCGAAGACCTGCGTTTCGATGCTCTCCTGCAAAGGTTAAAACAAGCGACTCCCAAGGAGCTGGTCTTGGCGCTCGGCGCTGATGTAGAAGGGGAGGCGACGGCGAGTTACCTGGCTCAATTGCTGGCGGATATCGATCTTCGAGTTACACGGTTGGCTCAAGGGATGCCGGCTGGTCTCGGACTTGAAAGCGCCGATGATGTGACTATCGCCAGGGCGTTTAGCGGTCGGACCCAGTTCCCTCGGTAGGGATTGCAAATCTCTGGGGATTTGCGATCGGTAAAGGCTCGTGAAAACCGGGTCTTCAAAAAACACGCTGGTCGGCATGTCGGGCGGCGTCGACAGCAGCGTGGCCGCGCTTTTGCTTCAGCGACAAGGCGTCCCTGTGCAGGGCGCGTACATGAAGAACTGGATCAACGAAGAGGGCGTGGTCGGCGATTGTCCGTGGCAACAGGACATCGAAGATGCGCGTGCAGTCGCGGAAGCTTTAGCTGTCCCATTCCGGGTGGTCAACTTAATGGACGCGTATCGATCGAGGGTCGTTGACTACTTGCTCGAGGGGTACGAGTCCGGGGTTACGCCGAATCCGGATGTCATGTGCAACCGCGAAATCAAGTTTGGTGTCTTTCTGGAATATGCGCGCGCCCAAGGTTTTAACGCGGTTGCTACCGGGCACTACGCTCGACGGCGACAACGGAGCGACGGTAGCTGGGACATCCTGGAGGGAGTCGATAAAAGCAAGGATCAGTCGTACTTTCTCGCTCTACTGCGTCAGGAACAAATTGCGGCGGCGCGATTTCCGATCGGAGATCTGCAGAAATCCGAAGTCCGCCGACTAGCGACGCAGAATGCGTTGGCAACGGCGGCGAAGAAAGATTCCCAGGGTATCTGCTTTATCGGCAACGTCAGGATGAGCGACTTTCTCCGGGCATTCGTTCCTGATCGGCCCGGCCCAATTAGAAATCTATCGGGTGCACTTTTAGGGGCCCATCGAGGTCTTCATCTCTACACCCTGGGGCAGCGGAGAGGGATTGGTGTGCCGTCAAATACGCCATCAGAAGCGTATGTCGTGGTGGAGAAACGTTTGGCATCCAACGAATTGATCGTTGCCTTTGACCGGCCTGACTCCCGCGGTCTTTATGCCTCTCGTTGCCGGATCGGATCTCTTTCTTTCACCAACGAAAAGGTGCCATCTTTAGCCTCCATTGAAGTAAAGCCGCGCTATCGCGCTCGAGCTGCCCGCGTCCGTTTTGAGGCTGTCGGGGAAGATACCGCGATCCTGGAGTTTACTGAGCCACAACGAGCGCTGACCCCAGGCCAGATCTGTGCGCTTTACGACGGTGAAACGCTATTGGGCGGTGGTGTTTTCGAAGAGATCCTCGATTAACCGCAAAACGAAGAAAAACCTGAACCGCGAATGGACACGAATAAACGCGAATGAAATCCTATTTATTCGTGTTCATTCGCATCCATTCGCGGTTCAGGTTTTCTCGGCCGCTAGAGCATGCTGCGTAATCTTTCCATCCGAGACTTTCGATGTTTCGCTCGCTTCGAGCTCGATTTTGACCCTGAGATTACGTGCATCGTCGGAGGGAATGCATTGGGAAAGACCTCGCTTTTGGAGGCGGTGGTTGTCCTTACCCGGCTGCAATCACCCCGCACCAACTCTTTGGTGCCGGTAGTCCGCGCTGGTGCGAAAGGCTTGGTCGTCGACGGGATAGTTGAGCAACGGCATCTGCAGTTCTATTATAGTCAGAGCCGGCGGAAACTGGCCCTTGATTCCGTCGAGCAAAAGGACGCTCGCGAATATCTTGAGATCGCTCGCCTGGTCTTCTTTGCCAACACCGATATCGACCTTGTCCGAGGAACCGGTGAGGAGCGGAGAAGATTTCTCGATTTCTTGGGAAGCCAACTATTTCGAAACTATCGAGAGATTTTGCGGTCATACGAAAAAGCGCTGCGATCGCGCAATGCCTACTTGAAAATGGCGCCGGCCCGGCCCCGCGAAGTGGCTGCGTACAGCAAGCCGCTGATCAACGTCGGACAACAGTTGACCGAGCTGCGCGGTTCATTGATACAGCGTCTGGAACCGGCGGTCATCGAGGCGGTCAACCTGATCGGTGATCGAGCGGAACAATTTGGCTTAGGATATCACTCTGGGTCGACAGGAGACTTTGAGGGTGCATTGGCGGCTAGCGGCGAGGACGAAACGCGGTTACGAACGACGTTGGTTGGCCCTCACCGCGATGATTTGCTGCTTCATCTCAATAGCCAACCGGCTGCCCTCTATGCTTCTGAAGGCCAACAACGCACCATGGCGATCGCTTTAAAAGTCGGTCATGCCCGTTTGCTGGAGACCGAGTTCGGCCGAAGTCCGTTGCTACTGTTGGACGACGTCTTTGGCGAGCTTGATCCCGGCCGCCGCAATCGGTTGTTTGCGAACCTGCCGGCTGGAGCTCAACGAATTATCACGACCACCTCTCTTGCCTGGCTGGCCGATACACCCGCCGGCAAGTTCTATGAGATCAAGGAAGACAGTATTCGGGGCCGCATTCTCGACGTGGTTAATCGGGGTTGACCCACCGTAGGGACGAGCTTTCGACTACGCAAAGCCTTCCGCCTTCGTCCCGCCGACGCGGGACTATGGCGGACAGACGTCGCGGCCAATCCTCTATGATGTGCTGCACCTATCGGTTAGGGCACGCCAAAGCGTAGCGACGGCGGCCGGCTCGTCCACGCCGGTAGGGCGAGGTTCCGGATTTTCCTGTAATCATTCGCAGGGCTCCGGTCGACGTCCCTCACTTCGTGGGTGGCACCGATACGCTGCCGAGCCGCAGTCCCACGATGCAAACGCATCGATAGGGTGATTCCGTTCCTGGTCTCTGAACAGGTAGCCTCGCTTTCGTTAGTGGTGACCGCCGGCGAGAACCGCGGACGAGCGGGAGCTCGTCCCTACCGTTCGTCGTCCTTCTCTGATGACTCTACACCGTCAACTCTGCTCTGAGCTCTCGTTCAGCAGCGAGCCAATCGTGATGTTCACTCCCAGGGAGCCCCAATTTTCGTCTGCGCTCCGAAATGAAGTAGGCGCGTAGTTGCACCTGTTCGAATGTAGGTATGGGTATAGTAGACCTTGCCTTGCTAGAACTTGGAGCGGGTTTCGCACTCTTCCTAGACTTCTTGGATCCTTTGGTAACAGCCGGACTCGCGGCGACAGGAACCGGTTCAGCAACCACTGCTTTCTTACGGACGGCACGCTTCTGAACACGTTTCTTTTTTGTTTTTTCTTCCATTGTCTACTACCCCTTTTGTGTACAAATTAACTTGCCCATTTTAATCCGCTTGTGAGTTCAGTAAAATAGAAAAGCCGGCCTCACTCAAAAATGCGCAGGCGGCTGCGTTGCTCCTCAGTCACGTATAACCTCCAAATATGCTCCTTCGTCGCGCCTTGCCGGCGGCCCATTTTGATCGCAACGCCACTACTCCAGTCACTGACTTGGTTGCACCAGACAACCCGCACGGACCGCTCACTCTAATTTTCATCTTTGCGTCTTTGTGTCCGTGACCGACATAGCTTAAGGGACTAGGGGGGGACCTGTCTGCCGTAGTTGGGGGATGCGGGACGGAGGAGGACTTGTCCGCCATAGTTCCGGGTGTGAGGGACGACGGCGGAAATCTGCTTGGCGTGAGATTCAGAAAGCTTGTATGGCCGATGCTACTAACAAATCGAATGAGCTGGTGTTGCCCTGCTTTTTAAGCGGCGCAACGCCTTCAACGCCCTACGTCAAGATTTGTGGTGTTACCAATCCGGATGACGCTTTCGCGGCTATCGAATGCGGGGCGGATGCGCTCGGATTCAACGTATTCCCCGGTAGTAAGCGATTCCTGGATTTGGATTCGGCACGGAAATGGATACCTAAACTACCGGCCCACATCGCTAGGGTTGTGGTCGGCGTAAATCCGGTCGTTTCCGAAGCTGAGGCTTGGTTGGAAGGAGATCTGTTTCACGCTTTGCAACTACATGGGGAGGGTTGGCATCCGTTCGTGAATCGATTCGTCGGAATCGGGAAACCGCTGATTGCCGCGGTTCAGGTCAGGGCAGATGCGGGCGACTCTTTTCGACTCGAATGGTTCGATGGGTTTGCGGTGATGTTTGACGGATACCGTCGCGGTGACTATGGCGGGACCGGCGAGACCTTCCGTTGGGAATTGCTCAACCGGTTGAACATCAATAAACCAATCATCTTAGCCGGAGGCTTAAGATCAGATAATGTCCGGGCCGCCATCAAGCTGACCCGCCCGTATGCTGTCGATGTGGCTACGGGTGTCGAATCAGAGCCCAGGAAAAAAGATTACGCAAAGTTGCGCGACTTTATTGCGGCAGTTCGAGATGGTACAGGTTCGTAGTCTTCTGAGTTGAAGCGATCGCAGTGGAGCGTTGCCTCGCTTGCGAGGCCGTAGTGAGCAGGGCTGACCGTGAGGCAAATGCGTTGACGGGCCGGGCTCTTGTGCGTGTGAAGCGACGGACGAAACCATCCAGTGCGCAAACAGCGATAAGGACGTGCCTCGCTGGTTCTCATTGCTCACCACGGCCTCGCAAGCGAGGCAGCGCTCCACGGCTTGCGTCTTATCTTGACGCGCAATGCGGCAGCCGCCGGACCTCTACCGGCCCGGCCAAACCCTCTCCGCGGCAAATCCGGCAGAATTTTGGTTTTCTATCTAGTTGTGGGCTAACGGTTGAACGACAAATTGTATGACTATGCCAGGACCTGAAAACGGAGAGTGGGAAACGAGCGATCAAAAGCCAGAAACCAGAACTTTGAAAATTGCGGTGTTGGCCGGTGACGGTATCGGCCCGGAAGTGATGGCCGAAGCCGTGCAGGTGCTCAACCTAGCCTGCCAAGGGCTCGCTCTTCAGTTTAGCGAATGTTTGGTCGGTGGCGCCGCCATTGATGGTACCGGTAAAGCCCTTCCGCAAGAGACCCTGGAAACTTGCTCTGCTAGCGACGCAATCCTGTTCGGTTCGGTCGGCGGTCCGAAATGGGAATCGCTTCCTCCTAACGAGCAACCGGAACGAGCTGCTCTCTTGCCGCTTCGGAAGTATTTTAATCTTTTTGCTAACTTGCGGCCGGCCATTTGTTTTCCGGAGCTCACGGCTGCTTCGCCGCTTAGACCCGACTTGGTGACCGGCGGCTTCGATATTCTCTGCATTCGTGAGCTGACCGGCGGGCTTTACTTTGGGAAACCGAAAGAAACCCGTCATGAGAATGGTGAGAAGGTCGCCATTGATACCATGATCTATCGGGCGTCCGAAGTTGAACGCATCGCTCGTCTTGCCTTCGAGATTGCCGGGACCCGTAAAAAGCAACTCACGTCCGTCGATAAAATGAACGTGCTGGAGAATGGTTTGCTCTGGCGTTCAATCGTCAAACAGATGGCAACCTCCTATCCGGATATCGAGCTGAACCATCTTTTAGTGGACAACGCCGCGATGCAGTTTATCCGTAGTCCGCGCTCGTTCGATGTGGTCGTAACCGAAAATACTTTCGGCGATATTCTGAGCGATGAATTGGCTATGCTGACCGGTTCGATTGGAATGTTACCGAGCGCCAGCCTCGGGACGGGGCAACGAGGACGGTATCGATTTGGACTATATGAACCGAGCGGAGGTTCAGCCCCTGATATCGCCGGCAAAGGCGTGGCGAACCCAATTGCTCAGATTCTCTCTGCCGCCATGATGTTGCAGTACTCTTTCGGGCTAGACCCGATCGCGAAGAAGATCGATGACGCTGTCCGAAAAACCATTGCGGCCGGCTATCGTACCCGCGACATCGCTTCACCCGATTCTAAAGTGGTTGGTACCGCCGAAATGGGCGCAGCCATACGCGAAAACTTATAGCCTTTATCGGACGAGCGGGAGCTCGTCCCTACCGCTACCGTTATTCATCTATCGAGACAGCCACTGCCTCGCGCACGGCTGCCATACGATACTCGCGATTCAGGCGTGAGATAAACGTTCGGTTGATCTCGGCCGGACAAACCGCCTCGCACTCGTAATGATTGGTGCAATTCCCAAAGCCCATTTCGTCCATGGTGCGTACCATGTTGTGAGCCCGACTTTTCCGCTCAGGCTGTCCCTGAGGCATCAGTCCCAGGTGGGAAACCTTTGCCGCCACAAAAAGCATTGCCGAGGAGTTCGGGCAAGCCGCTACACAGGCTCCGCAGCCAATGCAGGCAGCTGCTTCCATCGCTAGATCTGCGACCGGTTTGCCAATGAGCGTGGCGTTCGCTTCCGGCGCTGACCCGGTCCGGGCGGTAATATAGCCGCCTGATTCGATGATGCGATCGAACGCGCTCCGATCTACGATCAAGTCTTTTACGATTGGAAATGAGGCCGCGCGAAACGGCTCGATCCAAATCGTGTCACCGTCGTGAAATCGACGCATGTAAAGTTGGCAGGTGGTCTTGGCTTTACCTGGCCCGTGAGGGATTCCATTGATCACCAGCGAGCACATGCCGCAAATTCCTTCGCGACAGTCCGAATCAAATGCAATCGGATCCTCGTTCCCTTCAATCAGTCCCTCATTAACGATATCCAGCATCTCGAGAAAGGATGCTTCGGCCGGAATATTGGTCGCAGTATAATCCCGGAATTTACCGGGAGTCTTTTGGTTCGGTTGGCGCCAGACCTTGAGCTTGAAGTTCATTTGTAGCTGCGTGTGGCTAACTTAACATTCTCAAAAACCAAAGGTTCCACGTTACGAATCGGTTTTGAATCAGGGCCGGCATATTGCCAGGCCGCAACGTGGCAAAAATCATTATCGTCACGGACGGCCTCGCCTTCTTCGGTTTGATATTCCGCCCGAAAATGGCCGCCACAGGATTCCTCACGTTCCAAGGCGTCTAAACACATCAGCTCCCCAAATTCCAAAAAATCGGCAACTCGTCCCGCTTGCTCGAGAGACTGATTTAATTCACCCTCTCCTCCCTGAACATTGAGGTTCTGCCAAAACTCTTCTCGCAAGTCCGGGATCTTCTGCAACGCTTCTTGTAAGCCCTCCCGGCTTCTCGCCATTCCGCATTTCTCCCAAAGGAGCAGCCCGAGTTCTCGATGAAACGACGCCGGGGTGCGCTTCCCTTTGATGGATAATAGTTTGTTTACCCGATCCCGGGCTTCTTGCTCAACAGCTTTAAATTCTGACCGATCGCTGGAAACCTTTTTGCCGAGTTGCGTGGCCAAGTAATTAGCGATCGTGCTGGGAATCACAAAATAGCCGTCGGCGAGTCCTTGCATTAGGGCGCTTGCTCCGAGGCGATTGGCTCCGTGATCCGAGAAGTTGGCTTCGCCAAGCACATGCAGTCCAGGGATGGTGCTCATCAGATTGTAATCAACCCAAAGGCCGCCCATCGTGTAGTGAACTGCTGGATAGATCCGCATCGGCACCTTATACGCATCTTCGCCGGTGATATTGTGGTAAATGTCGAACAGGTTGCCGTATCGCTCTCGGATCGTCTTTTCGCCTAGCCGGCCGATCGCTTCAGCAAAATCCAAATAGACCCCAAGTCCGTGTGGTCCGACCCCGTGGCCTTCGTCACACACTTCTTTAGCGCTGCGGGATGCGATGTCGCGTGGCGCCAAGTTGCCGAAACTCGGGTATTTTCTTTCCAAATAATAGTCGCGCTCCGAATCGGGGATTTGACCGGGTGGCCGGTTGTCCCCTTTGGCTTTCGGAACCCAAACTCGGCCATCGTTGCGCAACGATTCCGACATCAACGTCAATTTCGACTGGTAGGCCCCGCCGACGGGAATGCAGGTCGGATGAATCTGGGTGTAGCAAGGATTAGCGAAAAACGCTCCCCGTTTATAAGCGCGATAGGTGGCCGAAACATTGCAACCTCGAGCGTTGGTGGAAAGAAAGAAAACATTCCCGTACCCTCCGGTCGCTAACACCACGGCATCGCCGGCGTGCGAGCTAATCTCCCCGCTACACAAGTCGCGAACCACGATGCCTTTCGCGTGGCCGTCAATAATCACGAGGTCCAACAACTCGGTTCGCGGGAACATCGTCACCATTCCGCTCGCGATCTCACGAGCTAACGCTTGGTAAGCACCGAGTAAGAGTTGCTGTCCCGTCTGACCTCTAGCGTAAAAGGTACGGGAGACTTGTGCACCACCGAAAGACCGGTTCGCTAACAATCCTCCATATTCGCGGGCGAAGGGAACGCCTTGGGCGACACATTGATCGATGATATTGGCGCTGACTTCTGCGAGCCGGTAAACGTTTGCTTCCCGGGACCGAAAATCGCCTCCCTTGATCGTGTCGTAAAACAAGCGAAAGACACTGTCGCCGTCATTCGGGTAATTCTTAGCTGCGTTGATCCCGCCCTGAGCGGCAATGCTATGCGCCCTTCTGGGTGAGTCCTGGAAACAGAAACACTTAACATTGTATCCAAGTTCCGCCAGGCTGGATGCGGCTGAGCCGCCGGCTAATCCGCTGCCGACAACGATAATGTCGAACCGCCGCTTATTGCTGGGATTGACTAATTTTGATTCAGCTCGGTGCCTGGCCCATTTCTGTTCCAATGCGCCTTTGGGAATCTTTGCATCCAATTGCGTCGTCATGGCATCCGTTATTTGATTAGACCGACAAGCACTGAGACCGGAATCGAAACGTATCCGGCGAAGATGAGCCAGGAAAGCCATCGACCTCCGTTCGAAACGAAACTGCCGATCTTGCGGTTGTTGATGCCGAGGGTTTGCGTAACGCTCTGGAAACCGTGGCTCAGATGGCCCGCTAAAAAGAAAAGGGCGGCAGCGTAAAACAACGAAATCAGCGGTTGGCGGAATCCGAGCACAACCATGTGATACACATCATGCCGGCCGAGTGCGTCATGCAGATTCCGGTACTCCGGGTTGGTCCACATCAAGGTGAACTGCAGCAGATGGTAAACAACGAAGCAGATCACCAGTAACCCCGTGTAAACCATAGTCCGGGAGGCGAGCGTGGAGGACTGGTGTGCGGACACCGCGTACTTTCTTGGCTTGGCCGCCCGATTCTGGCTCCAGAGCTGAACGGTGGCAACAATGTGCACGACCACCGCCAAAAGCAGAATGATTCGTTCCGCCCAAAGGAACGGGCCGAGCTGCTGGAGCAGCTGAGCGTAAGCGTTCAGATGATCCGGGCCGAGATAAATCTCCAAATTCCCGAGTAGGTGCCCGATCACGAACAAAATAAGGTAAAGCCCAGTTACAGCGACGACGGTTTTCTTACCAATCGACGACTGGTAAAACGCGATGAACGGGTTCGCTGAGAACCGTCTAGCCGCTGGAGGGGAGGCTGTCGCTAGTGGCATATTTGTAGATTATTAGAAAATCTAATAGTTGTCAATTGTGCCGGCGGCGCCTGGAATCGTTGATCCAGTTCCAAACTGAGGCGATCTGGCTCTTGCTGCCGGCATCGTTCTGAGTCTTTTTAGGCGGTCGACATGCGATCGCTTTCAAGCCTCCGGCTCAAAGTTGTTGCTTTGATGGTTTGCTGGCTGCTCTCTTCCTGCGCGCCGGAGGATCATGATCATCACATCATTGTGAGCGTGGCTGATCAAGCGATGAATGTTTATTTTCGGGACCAACTGGTTGCGCGCTACGACGTCTCAACGTCGCAGTTTGGAGTCGGTGACAATCCAGGGACGTGCGCGACTCCGCTTGGGCGCTTGAGTATCGCGAAGAAAATCGGCGAGGGCGCTCCGCCCGGGATGGTATTCAAAGATCGCCTGCCAACCGGTGAAATTCTGGTCCCCAATGCGCCCGGGCGTGATCCTATCGTGACCCGAATTCTCTGGCTTAAGGGATTAGAGCCGCAGAACCGCAACGCGTTCGGACGCTATATCTACATCCACGGTACTCCCGTCGAAAACCAGATCGGGAAGCCGGCCAGCTACGGTTGTATCCGGATGCGATCCCAAGACATTGTGCAGCTTTTCGCCGCCGTGGGAGTTGGAGCCCAAGTTGATGTGATCGAAGACCATTTACCGGCTCAAGTCCCATATGTCGCTGAGCTACAGCTGGCCGGCCGTCCTGCGACGCCGGTTAAGCCATGACCGCGGATTGGATTAGCGACCAGCTTCGGGAAAGGCAAAAGCCGACTGGCCGCCGCCCGGCCATGTATCAGCGATGGGGCAATCTCTTGTTTCTGCATTGGCAATGCGATCCCGATGAAATAGCGCGGCGTCTTCCCGCCGGCTTGAGCTTGGATCTCTTTGAGGGGGCTGCCTGGATCGGGATCGTTCCCTTCTTTATGCGAGCCGTCCGGCCGGTTTGGTCTCCTCCAATTCCGGGTCTGTCTAATTTCCTAGAATTGAACCTCAGAACTTACGTTCGGGATAGCAACGGTCGCCCCGGGGTCTGGTTCTTTTCTCTAGACGCCAACCAGCTACTTGCTATCTGGGCCGGCCGGCGTTTTTTTTCCCTTGCCTATGTACAGGCGAAAATGCGCGCGCGCACCACGCCCGATATGTGGATTGAATACGAGTCATCTCGCGCCGGTGTATCGCTTGAGTACCGTTATCGCCCCAGTGGGGCACCATTCGAAGCAAAACCTGGTTCCCTAGAGTTCTTCTTAATTGAACGGTATCGTTTGTTCGCGTTCCGGCGTGGGTCACTGCTCTCAGGGCGGGTTTACCATGAACCTTATCAACTACGCGCGGTGTCCGTCGATCGAGCGGATACCGGACTTTTTAGTCTCAACGGTCTCTCGATTCCGAACGGCAAACCGGAGCATCAAATCTTTGCTAGCGGAGTTGACGTCTCCGTCTATTCGCTAGAACGCCGGTAGGGATGAGCTCCCGAGACCGTCGGCCTCGCAAGCGAGGTGCGCTCCAAAGTCTCGCAACCAACGTCCCGGGGGGTCGCGACAGTTCGGTAGCGGTCCGGCAGCTGCCGGATCCGTTTGCTCTCAGCGCATGACGGGCCAAATGACATGCTCAAAGAGAACCATTGGTCCCAGTCCATTACGCAGTCGCCATCCGAACGCTGGTATGGCGACTGCGCGGGTGGTTAGGATCATCAGCGTCTTTCGCGTAAGCATTTTCGGCCCAGAGCGCCCAAGACATTGACGGACAGTCGCCGCTACCGAGCCGTGGCTCGCTTTACGCAACGCTTCTCGGATGAGCAGGAGCTCATCCCTACCGATCAATCTGCGAGCGCAAGCTCTTGGCATCGTCCGAGGTCGAGTTTCCCTGACCCGAGCACGGGAATCTGTTCGACTCGCTTGATCTTCTTTGGAATCCAAAGACTTGGCAGTCCGGCCGCGAGTAGTTTTTCCCGGAGAATCTCCGGTTTGATTTCCCTGGCGGTTAATAGGATCAAAGCTTCGCCCTTAGCCTCATCCGGTACCCCGACGACGGCGATAGTGCGTTCTTCTTCCGATTCCAAGTTGAATTCCTGGCTGATCACCGTCTCCAGAGTCTCGTGCGGCACCATTTCGCCTCCGATTTTCGAGAAACGCGAGAGTCGTCCCTCAATGTGCAAAAAACCATCCTCGTCGAACCGCGCTAAATCACCGGTTCTGAACCAACCATCCTGCAACACTGCGGCAGTCCGCTCCGGTTGATTTAGATAGCCATGGAAAATGTTCGGACCTTTGAGCCAGAGCATACCCAGCGTCGTATTCGGCAAAATTGCGTCGGTATCCGGATCTTTGATCCTAGCAGCTTGCCCCGGAAGAAGTTTACCGACTGAGCCAGGCCGTGAAGCGGGCTGAATCGTATCCCCGGGATGACTGGGTAGGGGATCCGGCAGATTTGTGCTAACCACAGGTGCGGTCTCGGTCAGCCCATAACCTTCGTGCACCGGCATGCCAAAACGTGCTTCGAAGGTTTCCGCGAGATCGCGAGGCAATTTCTCGGCGCCAACAATGAGGATCTTAAGGCTTTTGAATTGCTCAGGTTGGGTCCGGCGGAGGTAACCCCTGAGAAAAGTCGGTGTGGTGATTAGCAGCGTGATCTGGTGCTTTTCAACTAGTTCCGCGTTTTTTACCACATCCACGGGGCTGGGATAGGTCACCATACGTACTCCCTCCGTGATTGGGTACCAGAGCGTGACCGTGCATCCGAAACAATGGAAGAATGGGAGCGAAGCCATGATGGCGTCGCTCTTGGTCTGGTTCAGGTATGCGCTGAACTGAGCGATGTTTCCAAGAATGCTCCGGTGAGAGAGGATGACCCCTTTGGGTTCTCCGGATGATCCACTCGTGAACAACAGCACCGCTTCACGCTGATCGCCGGTCCTGGGCAGGCCAAGAATCGACCCAAGTATCCCGGACGGTAAAAGCAGGGATACAATCCGCCAGAAAATGATTCGCGGCTTAAGTTCCGGGATCAGCTCTTCCAGGCGGTAAACATTTTTTGGCCACGGAAAATCCATCAACCGCTTCATGACCGGTTTAGCTGAAATCGCGTGCGCGATCTGGCCGTTGCGGATTGCCGATTCCAGGGAAGCACGGCCCGCAGTGAAATTAAGATTGACCGGGGTTTTGTTCGCCAAAGTCACCGCGACGTTTGCCACCACCGCGCCGACCCCGGGAGGCAACACCACCGCTACCCGATCGTCCGGGCAATTGTGTTTGACCCATCGGCTGAGTGCGATGCTCGCCGCCAATAGATCGCCCCGCTTTACTTGGCGGCCATCCATCCCATCGATCACGCCCACTTCGAATTGTTTCTTTTTTAACCCGCGGATGGTGACGCGACCTAGATGCCGGCGAATCTCCGGCCGTTGTTCGAAACAGAACTCGCCGAGTTCAAGCAGTTCCTGCCGGGCAACGGTGATATCGATGGCGCGCGGCTCGATCGGTTTGCCGTACGCGATGGTCACATGTTGAGGAATCCGGCGCGGCCATTTGAAAAAGTAGCGACCTCGTTCAAAAGAGAAGATTGAGCCCCAAAGACCATCCAGCCAGACCGGTACTACCGGCGCATCGGCCAATCTTGCAACCAGCTCAAACCCTTTCCGCAGCTTAATCAGAACACCACTACGGCTGAGCTCGCCTTCCGGGAAGATACAAACGATTTCTCCTTCTTTGATTTGGTTCGCAGCCGCCCGGATCGCATCTTTCGCATGCACGCTGGAGATGGGAATGGCTTGAACTAGCTTGAAGATCGGCGTCAGCCATTTGACCTGATAAATCGATTCATGGACCACAAAGCGGATCGGGCGAGGGCAGGCCAACTGCAGCACTACCGCATCGACGTAGGTCATGTGATTCGGCAGCAACAGGAATCCACCTTTCGGCAGGTTCTCCAGGCCGAAGGTTCGAATGCGATAGATCGGACGCGCGATCACGTTGGCCACCAACCGGAAGACTTTCTCGCGAATACTATGGCCGAACGGCGTTGGCATAGCCAAGAAACCGGTTATCAGCAGCAGCGGTACGGAGCATGCCGCCACTGCATCTAAGTTGAAGGGAGCGTATTGCCATGGGTGGCACCATCGTGGGATTGAGGCGGTCTGTGAGAAAAGCCAAAAAGTTGCGAGTAGCAAGAATAAACCAATTCCAACCGGGACCAGGTTCCCCCTCAGTGTTCGACAAGCACCGTTCATGCAGGTTCAATAGCACGGCCAATCCCATCTATTTAATTGATAAAAAGATCTCAAAATTTCGTATGATCGATGGTGGCGAGAGGCAGCCGCCCAGCATTGACATGCGGCTCGTTAGAGTCTTTCCGGCGCTGTCGGCGTTAAAAAACGGCTCGCAACCCCTGAAAACGCTTGCCTGACCCAATCGGAGGGGCGTTGCATTCAGGGTGGCAGCGGGTGTCGCTCGACGACGCCGCGAAACGCCCAATACAAACGGCGCGGGGATAGACGCGACGCCCGGTATCCAGCGTTGCCCGACATAGTGGATCGTGGCAACCCCTCGGTTATGTGCCCGCGCTCGAGGGCGTCGCCTATATCCAGCGTCGAGTTTTCCGCCCTCGTTCCGATTCAGTCAAACGCCAACCCCCGGTGAACGCCGATTGCGACGCCCCTCCGACTCGGGGTGGTCCATGAGGGGTCACTGTCGCTCGTTCCCGGCGTTGTCGTAGTCCCCCCTTGAACTCCTGAACTTCTCCGCATTAAGCTCCGCACCATGTCAGGGACTCCGATGATGCAGCAGTATCAGAGCATCCGGCGCTCGCTTCCGCAGGGTACGCTTCTCCTCTTTCGGCTCGGCGATTTCTACGAGCTCTTCTTCGATGACGCCAAACTCGCCGCCGATATTCTCGGCGTTGCTTTAACCAAGCGAAATGGCATGCCCATGTGCGGCGTCCCATTCCATGCCGCCGACGCCTATGTTGGGAAGTTGATTAAAGCAGGGCATCGGGTGGCTATTTGCGATCAGGTAAGTGAACCGCAACCTGGCAAGATTGTTGACCGGAAAGTCTCGCAGATCATCAGTCCCGGAACGGTTAGCGACCTCAATCTCCTTGAGGCCAAGCAAAACAATTTTTTGGCCGCGATCAATCGGGCAAAGAATCGGTTCGGCATCGCGTTGGTGGATATTAGCACCGGCGAATTTCGGGTCGCGGAAATGGATAGCTCCAGCGCGTTGCAAGACGAGTTAACTCGATTCTCGCCCACAGAATTGATTCGGCCCGACACGCTGGAAGGGTTCTCTGAAGCGATGGCCTATGATGGGTATGCCTTCGAGCTCGAGCAAGCGACCGATCTGCTGCGCGAACAATTCCAAGTTCAATCCTTAGATGGCTTTGGCTGTAGCTCGCTGGCCGCTGGTATTGGGGCAGCCGGAGCGATTATCCATTATCTGAAACATCAGCTTCGCCGATCGACGGATCATATCCGGTCATTGGGAGTCTATCTGGCCGACGAATTCGTCGCATTGGATGCCACCACGCAGAGCCACCTCGAGCTGGTGGGCAAACGTGATAACAGCCGCGACGCGAGCTTGCTGAAGGCGCTGGATCGCACGGTAACGCCGATGGGTGCTCGGCTTCTGCGAGAGTCCATTCTAAAACCGCTGCGTAACCTCAGCGCCATCCGCCAGCGTCAGGGTTTGGTTGCCCAATTTCTGGAACAACCATTTCTGCTGAACGCCTGTCGAGAATCGATGCGAGGTATTCGCGACGTCGAACGGACCCTGAGCCGTGTTAGTCAGGGAACCGGTGGTCCGCGAGACCTGGCGGCAATTCGCCATTCGCTGGAAGCGTTACCGGCTTTGGTTGACCATTTGGAAGCTTTAGAAAAGGCCGGACTTTTTGGCGGTGACCAGGCTGTAGCGTCTCGCCCACCGGCAGCCAAGAAGGGCTTGTCCTCCGAAGCCTTGCTGCAGTCTGCCTCCACCACCTCGCCGGCTTCGCTCTGCCGCGAAATCCTGAGCGGGATCCATCTTCTCCCGGAATTACTGGAACGATTGCGCGCGGCCATCGTGGAAGAACCACCGGCCGTGGTCAAAGAAGGAGGGATCTTCCGCTCTGGTTATGATCCGGATCTTGACGAGCTGCGACAACTTTCCGGCAGCGGCAAAGAATGGATCGTGGGGCTGCAACAGCAAGAGATAGACCGGACTGGAATCAAGTCGTTGAAGGTCCGCTACAACTCGGTCTTTGGTTATTTCATCGAGATCACCAAAGCGAATCTCAATGCCGTTCCGGCGAACTATATTCGAAAACAAACGACGGTTAACGGTGAGCGTTTTATCACTCCCGAATTGAAAGAGTTCGAAGCTAAGGTGCTGGGAGCGGACGAACGCGCTAAACAACTGGAGTATCAACTTTTCTTGAAGTTACGCGAAGTGGCGCTCGGTTACCTTAAGCCGCTGCAAGAAACCGCCCGAGCCGTCGCCCAGCTGGATTTGATGGCTGCCTTAGCTGAAGCCGCGAGACTATTCGGCTATTGCCGTCCGGAAGTAAACGCCGATGGCATTCTCCACATCTCGGAGGGGCGCCATCCCGTTTTGGACCAGAATCTGACAGAAGAAAAATTTGTCCCGAACGATTGCTTATTGGATGGAGATACTAATCGGTTGCTTCTAATTACCGGGCCCAATATGGCCGGAAAATCGACCTATATCCGCCAGGTCGCGCTCTTGGTGTTAATGGCCCAAATGGGGAGTTTCATTCCGGCAAAGGCCGCAACCATCGGAATGGTCGATCGTATCTTTACCCGCGTCGGCGCCTCCGACGATCTCGCCCGAGGCCAATCCACCTTTATGGTAGAGATGAACGAGACGGCCAATATTGTAAATAACGCCACCGATCGCAGTTTGATAATTCTGGACGAGATCGGTCGTGGCACGTCTACTTTTGATGGTCTTTCAATCGCTTGGAGCGTAGCCGAGTATCTCCATGACATGGTGCGCGCACGCACGCTTTTCGCCACTCACTATCATGAGATGACGGAGCTCGAGATGGTTTGTACCGGAGTCAAGAACTTCAATGTCGCAGTCAGGGAATGGAACGATCGAATCATCTTTTTGCGCAAGATTCAAAAAGGAGCCGCCGATAAGAGCTACGGTATCCAGGTCGCCCGGCTGGCGGGCCTGCCGTCGGCTGTCATTGAGCGAGCAAAAGAGATTCTAACCAATCTCGAGAGCGCCGAGTTGAATGCCCAGGGGAGACCTCGCTTAGCGGAGGCAAAATCGACCCGGCGCAAAACCAAAGCCGATGAACCAAGACCTGAGCCCACCTTGTTCGATTTTCAGCCGGGTGATCGTTGAACGCCCAAACGCGATGTCGCCTTCGTTCTACTCCCCCAGGACCGGCCGTACCGTTCCCACCGTTCCCGGCGTCGTTAATAAGTATCCATGTCCTTACCCGTCTTGAGCGCAACCTCAAGACCGGGAGCCAGCTTTGGGTTAATCTGCTTCAACGTCGCTAGATCTTTTTGGGCGTCTTCCTTCTTGCCCATCTTAACGTATAGAACACCTCTGGACTCGTAAGCCTCGCCCATCTTGGGATTAAGCTTCAGCGCCGCATTTAAGTGTTCCATAGAGGCGGAGTAATTGGATGGGCCCAGCTTACGCAGGCAGAACGCTGCCAACAGGTGGGCTTGAGGCAGGTTCGGATTCGCTTTCAGCGCCGCCTCGAATTTCGGTACCGCAGCACCGTAGTTCTTGACCTTCATAAAAGCGATTCCTTCATTAAAAGGAGTCACTGCGTCCGGCCCTTTCTGCTGCTGCTTTTGCTGCTGGTTCTGCTGCTGGTTCTGCTGCCCGGGCGATTGCTGCTCTTGTCCGTGTATCGTTGTTTGAGCGTTGCCCCCGCCCGCTGGTCCCATCCCAGCCCCGAAAACAGCCGGCGCTCCGGCTGCAACCACAGACAGTGTGAAGATCGTAAACAAGCGATTCATGCCTTCGATGGAAATACCGCTCAATCAAAGATGCAAGACTATACCGAGCCGAAACCCTGGGCGTTTCACGCCCATTCTTCCCCTAGCCTTTCGGGTAGCTGTGGAGCGTTGCCTCGCTTGCGAGGCCGTGGTGAACGGCGACGATGGGCCACAGCCCGCCCGGCCTGAATCGCGCTCACGAGTTCTGAGGAAAAAACGTTTTCGGCGTCGCCGTTGAGGCCGGTTGGACCGGCGTACTCGACTCCGATTTCGCTTGTCCTTGTTCAGTTCCTTCTTGCAGCTGGCTAGCCGGATGCTTTTCACAAGCCGCCAGGCCAATACCCGAGACCAGTAAAAGAAGACAGAGTTTCTTCATTGGGATGCCTGCGTGGCTAACCGCGATCGGGTTAAGAGTCAACGCTAGATTCTCACTTGAACGCTCGGTATCGTGGTTAAAATGTCGCGACCTAAGAAAATTGCGGCCAAATGGGGAGAGTTGCTCAAGAATGAAGGCAACCGGCGTGCCAACGGTTTTCGCGCCGCATTCAGCGGTCTCCGGCGCTTGGTGACGTCTGAAAGACACTTCCAGCTTCACCTGCTCGCGGCGGCTTGCGCCATCATCCTCGCTGCCATTCTCGGGTTCAGCCGGCTAGAGTGGGCCATCCTAGTGGTGACGATCGGCCTGGTGCTGACTGCAGAAGGATTAAACGGCGCGATCGAACGCGCCATCGATACGAGCACTCCCGGCTTTCATCCCCTGGCAAAAGCCGCCAAAGATATCGCGGCCGCCGCTGTACTCATCGCCGCCATCGTTTCCGTGATTGTCGCTTGCCTCCTATACCTCCCAAAACTATGGCTTTGGATCGTTGACTGGCGCCTAGCCTCGGGCCACTAGCGGGCGCATCCTTATTTAGAATTATTCTTGATCTCGTTTTCACTTGCATCTCGTTCTCAGTTACGCGAGCGTCCGAAAGTGAAGCTTTCTTCCGAGGTCACAGATCGCTTAGCCGCAAGCGGTATCCGGCTGACTAGGCAACGGGAAGAAGTGCTCGCCGTTCTTTTACAGAAGCGCGACCATCCCACGGCAGTTGAGGTGTTTATGCGGTCCAAAAAGCATATGCCAACCATTTCGTTGGCCACCGTTTATAATTGCTTGGAAGCACTGGTTGAGACCCGGCTCGTTAAGCAGGTCAACCTCGATCGCGCTCCGACGCGTTACTGCGCCAACTTGCTGGAACATAGCCATTTCTTTTGTGAAGAGTGCGGCGCTGTTCATGACATTGAAATTCCCTGGAGCAAGGTCGACAAGATCGAGGGACCCGCTGACAAAGCTGAGGGTACACTTCAGGGACATTGGATCCTTCCAGCCGGGTACCTAGTTAAACAAGCTGAAGTGACTTTCCGGGGCAAATGCCCGAACTGCACCAAAAAGAGTCTATGAGTTCGATCTCCGTTCAAAATCTGCACGCATCAATCAATGGCCAGGAAATTATCCGTGGTCTCGATATCGGGTTTCAGCAGGGCGAAGTGCATGCAGTCATGGGCCCGAATGGATCCGGAAAAAGTACGCTAGCTAAAGTGATGGCCGGACATCCTGACTATCAGGTGACCGAAGGCGATATTCTTTTAGATGGAGAAAGTCTTCTGGAGATGGAGCCGGATGAACGCGCGCGCCGAGGTCTGTTCATGGCGTTCCAATACCCGGTCGAAATTCCCGGCGTCAGTAACGCCAATTTTTTGAGAGCTGCCTTACAAGCGCGGTTGCCGGAAGGCGAAGAATTGGATGCCACCGATTTTTACCATCGGTTATACGAAAAGATGGATCTGTTGGAAATACGGCGCGAGTTTACTGCTCGCTCGGTGAATGAAGGGTTTTCCGGTGGCGAAAAGAAACGGAACGAGATCTTGCAGATGGCGATGCTGGAGCCGGCCCTAGCCGTCCTCGATGAAACGGACAGCGGTCTGGACATCGATGCTCTTAAGATCGTAGCCAACGGAGTCAATAAGCTGCGTGGACCGAAACTTGGGGTTCTTCTCATCACCCATTACCAGCGCCTCTTGAACTATATCGTACCGGATTTCGTCCACGTGATGTCCGCGGGCAAGATTGTCCGGAGCGGCGGCAAGGAGCTTGCTCTGGAGCTTGAATCGAAAGGGTATGATTGGCTGAAAGAGGCCGAAGAGGGCGCCCCCCAAGCGGTACCGGCGCACTGAGAATGCTAAGGAGGAAAAATCTATGAGCACAGCGAACAACAGCATCGATATCGATCGGAGCGTTGGAGATTTTCACTTTGATATCAAATCAGCGCGGGATGCCGGAACCGGCCTGAGCGAAAGCACCATCGATTACATCGTCGACGCGAAAGAAGAACCCGACTGGATTCGTGAATTTCGCAAGAACGCGTTTCAGGTTTTCAACGATAAACCTCTGCCGACCCACTGGGCAGGCCATGAGCTGGATGAGATCAATTTCGACAAGATCCGTTACTACCTAGCTTCCGGAGAAGCGCCCAAACGGAGCTGGGAAGAAGTTCCTGACGAGATTAAACAAACCTTTGAGCGCCTAGGAATCCCGGAGAGCGAACGAAAATTTCTGGCCGGCGTCGAAGCTCAATTCGATTCCGAGGCGGTCTATTCCAACATCAAGAAGGCCGTCTCCGACCAGGGAGTGATTTTTGTGGGGAGTACGGATGGTCTTAAGCATCACCCGGAGATTTTCCGGAAATGGTTCGGTAAGGTTATTCCTACCGGAGACAATAAATTCAGTGCTCTCAATAGCGCGGTCTTTAGCGGCGGCAGCTTCATTTATGTCCCGCCCGGCGTGAAAGTGAAGCATCCGCTACAAGCTTACTTTCGTATTAACGCCGAAAATTTTGGCCAGTTCGAGCGTACCTTGATCATTGCCGATGAGGGTTCTGAGGTCATGTACATGGAAGGATGTACGGCGCCCAAGTTTACCACCGCAACACTCCACTCCGCGGTCGTTGAGCTAGTGGCTATGCCCGGAGCGAAGATCCAATACGTGACCGTCCAAAACTGGTCACCCAATGTGTTCAACCTGGTGACCAAACGCGGTATGGCCATGGAGGAAGCTGAGATCAAGTGGATCGATTGTAATATCGGTTCCCGACTCACCATGAAATATCCCGGCGTGGTGTTGAAGGGCAGAAAAGCGCGCGGCGAAGTGATTAGTATCGCTCTTGCCGGTGATGGCCAACATCAAGATACCGGCGCGAAAATGATCCATGCGGCGGATGAAACTACCAGTAACATCGTCTCCAAGAGCATCAGTGTCGGGAAAGGGCGTGCGACTTATCGAGGTCTCGTCCATGTGCCGAAGCATCTGAAGGGCTGTAAAAATAATACCGAGTGTGACGCCCTTTTGATCAACTCGCACAGCCGGACCGATACCTATCCGGCGATCACCGTGCGCGGCACTGGCAATGCCACTCAACATGAGGCTTCCGTTAGCCAGATCAGTGCGGAGCAGATCTTTTATATGCAACAGAGAGGGCTTTCGGAAGGGCAAGCAATGAGTTTGTCGGTCAACGGATTCGTCAACGACCTGGTTCGCCAGTTCCCAATGGAATACAGCGTGGAATTGAAGCGACTGATCGATCTTGAGATGGAAGGCTCGGTCGGTTAACCGGCGTTTTAAACGTATAACATTTACGAATCCTAGATGCTACAAGGGCAAAATTCTGGCGGGACGACGCTCGACGAACTTTCGTCCGGGTTAAGAACCGAAGGTGATTCCGACCTTCCAAAGTGGTTCGTTGAATCTCAAACCGAAGCGCGGCAGGAATTCGACGCCGCGCCTTTTCCCAGTCGTAAAGACGAACAATGGCGTTTTTCTTCGGTTAAGAATTTAACCCTGGACGGTAGTGAGCCGGCCTCGGTCGTACGACCGGACTACGAACTGGGCAAGAAGGCGCTTGCTCGCTGCTTTTCAGAACCTGCTGGGCGGATCGTCTTCGTCAATGATCAACTCGTCTCGTGCGAGCTGCTCGACGAGTCGTTGACTGAGAAAGGCGTTCTTTTTCTGCCGTTGGACCAGGCGCTAAGAGTGCGCCCAGACTTGTTACAGGCCAATTTCATGGCGCAGCCGGCCCGGCTAGGCTCGAAAAAATTCGCCGCCCTTCACCGGGCCTCCGTTAAGGCTGGGACCGTTCTTTACTTGCCGCCCAAATTAGTCGTGGAAAAACCGTTTGAGGTCTTTCACATCGTGGCCGGCGAAAACCTGGCCTTGTTTCCACACACGCTCATCATTGCGGATCAGGATAGTCAGGTGAGCTTTCTGGATCACTTTGTCTCCGCCGATGGCCTTGGTCGCGGATTCGCTTGTGGAGTAAACGACTTGGTTCTGAGACCAGGATCCAAGCTGAGCTACATCAGCGTCCAGGATTGGAGCCGGCAGTTCGTTTCTGTACAGGTGAACTCTACGGTGGCCGAGGAACAGTCCAGCGCTGTTAATCTTTCGCTGAATTTTGGGGGACGTTATTCGCGCCTGGAGAGCGTCAGCCGATTAGCCGGCGCCGGCGCACGTAGCGATATGCTCGCCGTTTCGATCGCTGGCGCCGATCAGGAGTTCGATCAAAGGACTCTACAAGATCATCTGCAGCCGAATACCACCAGCGATTTGCTGTATAAGAATGCGCTCAGCGATAACGCTCGCACGGTCTTCTCCGGCCTGATCAAAGTCGAGCCAGGGGCCCAGCGAACTGACGCCTACCAGAAAGTGAGGAATCTTCTCCTCAGCGATGAAGCCGAGGCTAACTCAATGCCCGGTCTCGAAATTTTGGCTGACGATGTGCGTTGTACTCACGGCGCGACCTCAGGCCAGGTCGAACCCGAAGAATTCTTCTATTTACTGAGCAGAGGTATCCCGCCGTTGAAAGCTAAAGGTCTCATCGTTAACGGCTTTCTTAACGAGGTTGTCGACCGGCTCTCTGACGACGGCGTCAGAAATTACCTGCGCGGCCAGATCGCAGCTCGGCTGACGGGTTAGCGGTTAACGGTTGGCGGTTTGCCGTTTGCGGTTACCAGTTCGCTGTTGGCGTGGTTGCCAAGACGTGCTTTCGATAGGCCGGGACTCGTCTAGGCCGGCGCGGATTAGAGCCCCCAGCGCCAATCGCCGACGGCAAACCGCAAACGGCCAACGGCAAACTGTAAACCCGCTCGCGGTACGCTTTGTGCTGCGACAGTCCAGTATAATGGACACGTAGGTTTCACGAACAAATCTTAAGCAGTAAGTCTAAAATCTTTTCTTTTATTCAGCAGGTTGGAGCCTTTTCTTGAATGCCTAAACCTGGCGTGGGTATATTTCTTCAACAAAAATGTTGCAGCGTGGAAAAAAAGAGTCACTTTGACGACTTACATTTTCGGGATAAGGTTTATAGTTTTCTCGACAAAGACCTGCGATATGCGGAAGCTCCCCCGGGACAGGACAGTTTGGTGTAGAGGCAATCAAGCTGGCAGGTATGGCAAGGATCCTGCTCGATACGGACTACTGCCAATGAGAGTAAGCGAAGAGCCGTATTCCCTAGAGCAGGAAATAAAACCAACTCACTCTAACCTATTAAACTATGTTTAGTTTGCTAGCTCAAACTCCCATATTGGCCGCGCAAGCCCAAGGGAGCGTCGTCGTGCATTTCGTACCGGACTGGGCCAAGGGCAATGTCTTGCTAGAGTTCTTCTTCAAAGGCGGCATCGTCATGTATCCCATTGTCGCCGTCCTGATTGTCGCTATAGCGATAATCTTGGAACGCGGTGTCTGGTGGGCCGTTCTTGGCGTCAGGCGAGATGCCAATAAGCTCGATAAAATGTACGCCGCGATGGAACAAGGCAATATCGCGGCGGCCGCCAATATCGGACGCAAATCCGGCGACCCTTTGGTCCGCACCGTGTGGCACGGGATTAACCATGTTCATTCCTCCGTAGAGGGTGCACTCCAAGTCGCTTCCGGCGTTGAAATGCAACGAGCCGGGCGATTTATGTGGATTCTTGATTCCGTCATCACCTTGGCTCCGTTGCTCGGACTATTGGGAACCGTCACCGGAATTATGTTGGCGTTCAACGCCGTTAACGAAGGTGGTCTTAGCCCGGCGGCAGTCTCCGGTGGTATCGGTGAAGCTTTGATCGCAACCATGTGCGGTCTCGGTATCGCCATCACTTGCTTGGTCTTCTTCAACTTCTTCAACGCGAAGCTGTCCAAGCTGCAGTTTGAACTGGAGTCGACGTGCAACAACGTCCTCATCATGTTCAACACCCTTCGCTTAAAGAACACCAACCTCGATTTAGTCCAAGATGCACGGGAGCAGTCACAGCAGTTCGCCAGTACAAATTAGGAAAGCGCGGATTGAGATCATCCCGCTGATCGACATCATGTTTTTCTTGCTCGCCTCGTTCATGCTGGTGAGCTTAACGATGATCAACATGAAGGCGATCGAGGTCAATTTGCCGACCGCCGCTAGTGCTCAGCCCAACACAAAACCCGATTTCATTATCGTGAGTGTTGATGCGCTGGGAGACTTTTACTTCGAGAAAGACAAAGTCCCGAAAGAAGAAGTCCTTTCGCATTTCCAGAGCCTTTATAATCAGAATCACGACGTGCGAATCTATATCCGCGCGGATAAAGCGGCCGTGTATGAAGGTGTCATGTACATGCTAGACCAGGCCCGCAATGCCGGAATCCAGAAGGTCGGTCTCGAGATCAAAGCTCAGGACCAGGTTGCCGGTGGCAATACGCCCGGTGGAGCTCCGCCCGCTGGTGGTGCTAAACCCGGACCGTAAACTTACTAAAGAAGAATCAACCTCACTTCAGCCTGAGCTGAAATACTGACAAATGTCCGATAATCTGTACCGCGCCCGTCGGGACGGCTTCTCGCTAGTTTGGTTTCTGTTGCTGTCGCTTGTGCTCAACGGTAGCGCCGCCTATTTCGGGTTCTGGCTCAGGCTGCCGCAGGAGCCGCCCATGCTTCTTACGGCGGTGGATACGAATGACGCGCCGCCTTTGGGCGATCCAAATGCACCGGAGGAACAACCTCCGGATCCGCAGCCGACCCCGCCGCCAGACCCTGAACCGACTCCGCCTCCGTTAGACAAGCCGCCGGAATTTGAAATCCCGGCCGCAACTCCGACCCCGGCGCCTCAAACCGTTCCGCACCCGACTCCGAAGCCGAAAACCGATAAGAAGCCGAATCCGAATGCTGCGGCTACCCCCGGCATGCAAAAAGGCGTCGCTAACGGTGTAGTCGGTGGAACCGGCAACGGTGGCACCCGATCCGGGAAGCTGCTCCGTTCACCAAAACCGCCTTACCCACCGCAAGCGCTGCAAATGCATATTACCGGCGATGTTCGCCTGTCTATCACGGTCTCAGCTGGGCATATCACGGATGTGCAAGCTGTGTCCGGTCCTGGGCTACTCTCTGCCGCTGCTGCGCGCTGGGTGCGAGGCAATTGGGAGTTCGCGCCGGATCAAACTGGCACCTTTACGTTGCCGGTAGTGTTTCAGATCGCTCACTAAGTTTCTCAGCGCTTGCTGATAAACTGTGAAACGCCGGGCTAATGCCCGGCGTTTTTTTTGTTCACATTGATCTGCTACCAAGAATCCCTGTTCGAACTGCACAAATAAACCCGTATTCACGGGTTTATTAATTGCTTGGCCCAGAACCAGCTATTGCGGGCAAGGAGTCCGCATCACGGTATTCTGAAAAGATGTTTCAACGGGGCGTGACAACTTTTCCGAGAATTCGTTCAAACTTTTTTTACATTTTCTTGACTTGCCTCGGCTTTACATCAAGAAAGTAGGCAAATCGAGAGATCCGGAAGCCGGCGAGACTGCAAGTTTGGTCTCGGAGCCGGATCAGGAATTCGATGAGACCCCGGTAGAGCAAAACCGTCCGGCCTGGGTGAATGCAGGGTAAAATCACAATGATAAATCGATATTCCCGCGCGGTCGTCGTTGCGGCCGTAGTTCAAATTGTAGGTTTGGGATTAAGAGCCCAAGCCCAAACCGCGCCACCGAGCCCGGCTCCAGCCGAGTCTCCTTCCGGAGGCGGCGAGCTCCAACAAGTCACGGTTACCGGATACCTACTCCCTCACGTTGGGGACGGCCCTCAGCCAGTGACAAGTTATGACCGGACTTACATCGACAAAACGGGTACGCAGGATGTTGCGGATGTTTTGCAAAACCTGCCGGCTGCCACGGGTAATGTGAACCCGGGTGTAGTCCCCGGATTCGGATTTCAACCGGCGGGCGCTTCAATTGCCCTCAAAGGCTTGCTCCCTAGTGATACTTTGGTTCTCGTCGACGGACTGCGAATGCCCGTTTTCCCGTTTTTCCAGTTTGCTACTAATAGCGGTCCATTCACCTTTACTGATATCAACAGTATTCCGCTGGGAGCAGTAGATCGCGTCGATATTCTGAACGACGGCGGCAGCGCCACCTACGGAACCGACGCCGTGGCTGGGGTGGTCAACTTTATCACTAAAGACCAGTACAACGGCGCCGACATTTACAATTATTACGGGATTAGCCAACGAGGTGACTATGAGGTCTACCATGGCGAGTTAACCGGCGGTATCGTGCAGAAGTTGAGCGACACCTCCAGCATTAGCGTCCTCGGAGTGTTCGATTTCTATGAACAGAGTCCGGTAGAAGCCATTGATCGCTCGATGGAAGCGTTGAACTATTCTCGCTACAGCTTCAGGTACCCGAATGCGCCTGTCTTTCCGGGCTTAACCGGTCAATTTTTTGGACTGAATACGGGAAACTTCTACCAACCCAAAGCCGGGTTCAACGGGCAGAATCCCACCGCTGCCGACTTCATAATCAATGGTAATCCGGAACAATCATTCAGTATTCAAGGTTTACAGGTCTATCCGCGGGAACAGCGGCTTGGCGGTTTAGTTAAAATTGATTACCAGGTTAATAACTGGTTAAAGCTATACGACAGCTTCCTTGTTAACCGAACCGAGGAGATAAGTACGTACGGCCCGAACCAGGGTACTTACGGTGGCGGATTCTCCGGAAACGCCTTTCTCGTGGTTCCGGCTAACAACCCGTACAATCCCTTCGGCGAACCGCTGCAGGTCGGTCCGCAGGCATTCAATGAATTCGGCGTCCTCGAAAACGATACCGTCGTCACCACTTTTCGCGAAGTGGTTGGGGCCACCATCCAGTTGCCGCATGGCTGGTATATCGATTCCAACTGGCTCTATGGCGAGAGCGACGGAACCGAAACCACAAAAAACTTTTTCCGTTTCACGGGGCTTCAGCAGGCACTTAATGGCACGCTGGCAGGCAATGAAGGACAATTCTTCAACCCGTTTGCGGATGAATCGGTTGCTGGTCCTAACGGCGCTTTCTACGGCAATAAACAACTGATCGGCAACATTTTTGAGAATATCCGGACGGATATTATGCAATTTCATACCGTTGGTGGAGGCACGCTTTATGATTTACCATCCGGCGCCGTCAACGTGGCGGGCGGCTTCGAATATCGTAGCGAAGATTATATCGCCAATGACGATCAATATAGTAAGTCGGGTAACGTCACGGCGCCTCAATACCCGATCGGTGCTCTCACCAACGCCCGGCGTTATATCTGGAGTATCTTTGGTGAGGTAGACATTCCCATCGTCGGTGGCGCCTGGTCTTGGCCTGGGCTTCGCTCCATCGAGTTGACCATGTCGGAGCGCCAAGACTACTACAGCGATTTCGGAAGCGCCGCTAAACCGAAGTTCGCGATTCTATACAAACCTTTCAACGATCTGACCGTTCGCGGCACCTATTCGGAGTCGTTCGTCGCGCCGAGCTTAACCCAACTCTTTACCACGCCGCAGATTGCCGAGACCGGCGTGGTTGACCCGCTCAATCCGTCGCAGGGGCAGGTGACCGCACTCTCTCTGACGACCGGCAACCCGCATCTGAAGCCGGAGAATGCGTACACTTATTATGTGGGAGCTGTTTGGTCTCCTGGGTCAAGTGATCCGGAACATAGCTGGTGGGGTTGGGCTAATGGCTTCTCTGCTTACTTCAATTGGTTCCAAATCGATCAACACGACCAATTTGGCACGCTCACCCCGCAAGAAGTTGTCGATCTCGGCGCGGCCGCGCCGCCCGGCAACTTCGTTACCAGAAGTCCGGTAACCGGACAGATTCTGGAGATCACCTCCTCGGTAGCGAATCTGGGGAACGGCCGAAGCGAAGGCATTGAGTTCGGGTTTACCTATAACTCAAAAGAATATAACTGGGGCAAGATCGAGTTGCAGTTCGACGGTTCCTATCTCTACTGGGTGACCCAGCAAACCTTGCAGGGCGTCAACGCCAACGGAAGCCTCTTTTACCGCGTTTTCAACGAAACCGATACGGCCAACGGCTCCGCGCCCGATTTGAAAATGCAGGCCAGCGCTTTCTATTCCAAAACCGTCTTCGGGATCGACACGTTTAAAACCGGGCTAACTCTTCATTACATTGGTTCTGAACAAGACTTCAGAAACAGCGCTAATAATACGAACCCGAATGCTACCTTAGATTTTCCTAACTACGTTCATCTCATCGGTAGTTGGACGACGTTGGATTGGCAAATCTCCTACAAGTTCGGGCAACCAACCGAAATTACCCCGCAAACCCCCAAGCCGGGCTACGACAAAGAAGGGAAGAAGATCGTGGGGGAAAAGGCCATCGCTCCCCCTGTGGAAGGATCGCACTGGGGTTGGCGCGATCTACTAGCGAATACAACTGTTACCTTCGGTATCAACAACATCTTCGATACGGCCGCACCGTTCGCGGTGGACAGCGTTCTCTCGAATTTCGATGGCGGAAGCGGTGTGAACAATATCCAGCGCTACTTCTGGGTCTCAGTGGATAAGAAGTTCTAAGCTTTTCAGCGCATGCTGAAAAACTGTGAAACGCCGGGCTCACGCCCGGCGTTTTTTTGACTGTGGAGCGTTGCCTCGCTTGCGAGGCCGAATCGGTCGGAACCGTGGAGCGCTGGCTTCGCACGGTCGCGGGACGAGGCCGTGATGAGAAAGGAAAATCGCTAGGCGCAGCTCATTTCTGTCTGCGCAGGGTCCTGGCAAATCCGCCGCGAATTCGTTCAAGATTCTGCTCGGATCCTCTTGACTCTTCTTCGGTTTTACAGCTAGAACGGCTCAATCGCCGGAACCGAAGTTCGTCGGTGATCGGCATAATTTCTCGATGACGGTGCCGGAGGAGCAGGACCGGCGGCGCCAACGTTAGGTTAGGATTACGATGATTAATGATCGAGTTCTTCTGAAGGTCGCGCTCGCGACCGTAGTGCAGTTTGTTCTTCTGTTTGGTGTGAGTGCAACTGCCGAAGCCCAAACAGAATCACCGAACCCAGCTCCAAATGGGACTCCTGGCGGAGGCGCTGTCACCGGAGGCGGCGAACTCCAGCAGGTCACGGTGACCGGTTACCTTCTTCCGCATGTCGGGGATGGTCCGCAGCCAGTCACAACTTACGACCAGACTTATATCACAAAAACGGGGAACCAGAATATTGCGGATGTCGTACAGCAGCTTCCCGCCGCTACCGGGAGTGTGAACCCGGGTTTCATACCCGGATTCGGTTTCCAGCCTGGGGGCGCGTCGATTGCACTCAAGGGGCTGCTGCCCAGTGATACCCTGGTTCTGGTCGATGGACTCCGCATGCCGGCATATCCGTTCTTCCAGTTCACTCCCGCTAGCGGTCCATTCACTTTCACCGACATCAACAGCATTCCGCTGGGTGCAATAGACCGCGTCGATATTTTGAATGACGGAGGTAGCGCCACCTATGGAACCGACGCGGTGGCCGGGGTCGTTAACTTTGTCACCAAAGAAGGGTATAACGGAACCGATATTTACAACTATTTCGGCATCAGCCAACGAGATGACTATGAGGTCTACCACGGCGAGTTTACCAGTGGGATCACGCAGAAATTAGGTCAGGACTCCAATATTAGCGTGCTCGCAGTGTTCGACTACTATGACCAGAGTCCGGTAGAGGCCGTTGATCGCTCAATGACCGCCTTGAATTACTCTCGCTACAGTTTCAAATATCCGAATGCGCCCGTTTTTCCGGGTCTAACTGGCGAGTTTACGACGTTGGCTCCCACGAAGACTGGCGTTCCTGCGGGAACCTTTTTCCAGCCGAATCCGGGATTCAATGGCGTGAACCCCACACCCGCGGATTTCAATAGTGGTGCTCCGCAACAGTCATTCAGCATTCAAGGTCTGCAGGTCTATCCGCGGGAACAGCGGCTAGGCGGTTTAGTTAAAATCGATTACCAGCTAACGAGCTGGTTAAAGCTCTACGATAGCTTCCTCATTGATCGTACCGAAGAATTGAGTACTTACGGCCCAAACCAAGGTACTTATGGTGGCGGATTCGGACAGAATAAATTCCTCGTCGTTCCGGCTGACAACCCTTACAATCCTTTCGGTGTACCCCTCCAGGTCGGTCCCCAGGCGTTTAATGAATTTGGCGTCCTGAAAACGGACACGATCGTCACCCTTTTCCGTGAAGTGGTCGGCGCAACGATCCAGTTGCCGCATGGTTGGTATATCGATTCCAACTTTCTCTACGGTGAGGGCGACGGAACCGAGACGATGAATAATTTTTTCCGTTTCACCGGACTGCAGCAGGCTTTAAATGGCACCCTTCCAGGTAACGTCGGACAATTCTTCAATCCGTTTGCGGACGAATCGGTTGCCGGTCCCAACGCCCCTTTCTACGGCAACAAGCAACTCATTGGAAGTATCTTTATAAATTACCGTACGGATATTATGCAATTTCACACGGTCGGAGGAGGTACGCTGTGGGAGTTACCCTCCGGCCCGATCACCGTCGCGGGCGGATTCGAATATCGCAGCGAAGATTACATCGCCAACGAGGATCCCTTTGGTAAAGCCGGGAACCTCACTGCGCCTCAAAATCCGATTGGTACCTTAACCAATGCTCGCCGATACATCTGGAGCATCTTCGGTGAGGTGGACATTCCCATCGTGGGCGGCGCCTGGTCTTGGCCCGGGATGCGGTCGATCGAGTTGACCATGTCCGAGCGACAGGATTACTACAGTGATTTCGGGAGCGCCGCTAAACCGAAATTCGCACTGCTGTACAAACCTTTCAACGATTTCACCATTCGCGGCACCTATTCGGAGTCGTTCGTTGCTCCGAGCTTAACCGCACTCTTCACGGCGCCAGCGATCGCGGAGACCACCCTGGTTGACCCTAAAAATGTTTCAGCCGGACAAGAGACCGTACTTAATCAGACAACCGGTAACCCCCATCTGAAGCCCGAAACCGCTTACACTTATTATGTCGGAGGGGTCTGGTCTCCAGGATCTAGTGATCCGGAACATAGCTGGTGGGGCTGGGCTAATGGGTTCTCTGCCTACATCAACTGGTTCCAAATCGATCAACACGAGCAATTCGGTACGTTGAGTGCGCAAGAGGTTGTCAACCTGGGAGCGTCCGCGCCGGCTGGGAACTTCGTTACCCGCGACGCAACCACCGGCCAGATTCTAGAGGTCACCTCCGCCGTAGCGAATCTTGGGAACGGCCGAAGCGAAGGCATTGAGTTTGGCTTCTCTTACAACTCCAAAGAATACAACTGGGGCAAGATCGATCTGCAGTTTGACGGTTCCTATCTCTACTGGTTGACGCAGCAAACCATACAGGGCGCAAATCCCAACGGAACTCCTTTTTTCCGCGTTTTCAATCAGACGGACACCGCGCTCCAGGGTGAGTCTGCGCCCGACGTGAAGTTCCAGGCCAGCGCGTTCTATTCCAAAACCGTCTTCGGGATCGATACCGTTAAAACCGGGCTAACTCTTCACTACATCGGTTCCGAACTGGATT